>Ga0247815_10000003_pt1 | contig 613602 bp, 540 predicted proteins | sample UWRJL194509B1_FD_181014 | JGI IMG/M metagenome (GOLD analysis project Ga0247815, IMG submission 181014) | Plant litter microbial communities from Arlington Agricultural Research Station in Wisconsin, United States - UWRJ-L194-509B-1 | ecosystem: Environmental > Terrestrial > Plant litter >...
TTCAAAAAGTCCAAAGTAAAGAGCATCATCAATCCGGCTTCGGAATGGGCCTTTACATCTGTTCCGAAATTATCCATCGCCATGGAGGACAGATCGGTGTAACAAGTGTTCTTGGCAAGGGATCGACCTTTTGGTTTACAATTCCCAACGTAGCATAGCCGTTTGGAAACGGTTTAAGCTGACATTAAACAAACCTCAGCAATATATGGGTATCCGAGCGCTGACTATCGAAACCTTTGTGGCCGCTAAAACGCCCGATCTGTCTAATTTGGAACGTGATCTATTGCTATTTTACCATTTAAATAATCTGGGGAGTATAGAGATATCTTCCTTTACGTTTCTAAAAGAAATAGCGCTGTCAATGCATCTTAAAGATATGACTGTGCTATTGCATCAAAATTTAGATATAGCTAAGGACAATAAAGAATTGTTTGAATTGATCACCCGGGAGTATATCAACTAGAGATTAGAAAGGGACAAATCTATATTACTTATCAGACAGCATCAAAGGATTATGTACTGTATATTGAAATGTGATGTTGTTTTTGGGTAAGCTCAATATTAACATCAATATAATAATGAATATACTTTTAACTAATGATTAATTAACTTACCTTCGCTTAGCACTAGGGGCTGGGGAGCCATTAGTCAATAGTTGGCCCTTCAGATTTACAATTTGAAGGGCTTTTTCTTTTATAATCTTCGAGAAACGATGACTTTATTCTGCATTTTTTGCAAATAATTTTTGAAAATTATTTGCAAATTCCCTCTAAGTGGTCTTCAAGTAAAACAGTTACCAGACAATCATCCGGGCACTTTTCAAAAAACAAAAACCCCGGTTGACAGCCGAGGTTTAAGTGAAAAAAAACATGAGAAAATTATCTAAGGCAGTAAATATATACCGACATTAATTAGTAATATCAATTCTGTCTTTACACTTCCAGGTACAATTTTTTTTAAAAACAATTACTAAAATTTAACTCTTACTAAATCATAAGTTAATATTACGCACCCTGTGCTATAGCCTTCTCATTGATTAACAACGATTTGGAGTAGTGTTGTTAGTAACTTTTAATTAGTTCTTAATCGTTCTCAGACGTTTACTGCTACTTTTGTATCACAAACAGTAAACAGTATTAACGATTAAAATGAGCAAACATCAAGGCCAAATTGTGGAATATGTTGTCAGGCGAAACGGTTATAGCTTGTCAGATTTAGCAAATGAATTAAAGGTCAATCGAAGGACTATTTACAACTGGTTCAAATCTGAAACACTAAGAACAGATATAATCTTTAACGTAGGCAAAGTTGTAAGACACGATTTCTCTAACGAATTTCCTGAAATGTTCGTGACAGAGGAATTCGAATTTAAGGCAAAGTATTTTTCTCCCAATATAGAAACGGCTCAAGAAAATTCTTATAAAGATAAATACATTACCTTATTAGAAAAGTACAATGATCTTCTCATTGCACAAGCATTTAGCTTACAAGAATAGCTTTATTTTTCACAATTTTATAGCTTATAGGACAGTCAAGGCAACTGCTGCTATTCAGCATATCATATTAGTTATTTTCATCTTTATCTTTTTTTTCTGATTTACTGTCCGGTATCAAGTTACCGATTTGCTTACTGGGCACACGCCATGTGAAATTGCAAGCTTCTGCCATAAAAAAGTGCCTCCAATTGATTAATAGGTACCTTGTTTTTAAAAGGTTTTAACTATTTTTTGTAACCATAATATTACAATTCGCGTAATAAGGGTAACTATTTGATTAAACCCTTTCTAATAATTATGCCTGGCTTTTTAGCCGGGCATTTTTTAAGAATAAATGGATTGGTGCAAAGCTATTTTCCTTTCTATACATATAGAATTTACATTTTTGTATGATGTAAATAACAATCGTTCAATTTTCAGAATTGCTGAAAGCTGCACCTGTGTTAGGTGATCAAAGGGCCGCTGTCTGGAGCAGGCCTGCTGAAGCCAAATTTAAACAAAACAGAGGCCTCTTTTGCTATATGGGCTGCGTCTAGCAGGTCGGCGGTTAAAAAAACTAATTACACCGGGGTAAGCCGGTACTGATTCAACAAGATAGCGTTTAGATTGAATACCGTTAGCATCTGTAGCCAGAAAATCAACTAGAAGAACAAATCTAAGTATCATAGAAAGGAATGTATCACGAACCGAGTAACGTTATTGAAACTCAAGCTATAACAGAATGTGTAGCAAAGATGAATTACCTTGGCAAAAGAGTCGAGGCTTCCCAAGCGTCACCTATATCGCGGAATATTTAAACATGTCACCGGGCTACTTGAGCGGACTGCTCAAATCCATTACAGGCCAGAATACACAGCAGCATTTACATCACAAACTGATTGACCTGGCTTAAGAGAAGCTTTCTACAAACAATCTTTCCGTCAGCGAGATCGCTGATAAATTGGGCTTTAAACATTTGGTAAGATACATCTTGAGGTTTGTACCAATAATCAGGACTTGTAAATGAGGTCTGGTCATTACGGCCGGACCTCATTTTGTAATTATGACACCACTGGTAGAGAACCGCCATCAATGGCGTAGATCGTACCTGTCAGGTAAGCAGCAGACGGGGATACTAAAAAGTGCACGAGCTGAGCTACTTCTTCAGGCTCGGCCATGCGGCCCATCGGAATGCCGCCGGTCTGTGCCATCAACTGTTTCATTCCCTCTTCCGGTGTGACGCCAGCTGAAGTTGCGTAGTCATTCAAAAACCTCACCATCGGTTCGGTTTTAGTAGCCCCTGGTGCAAAGGTAAGCACACGTACACCTTTGTCGGCCAGTTCGGTGGACAGGGCTTTGCTGTAACTGTTCAGCGCAGCCTTAGATACTGCATAAGCCAGGTTCAAATTCCACAAAGCTTGTTTGCCGGCCACCGATGAAACGTGGATGATCACACCGCCTTTTTGTTCGATCATTTGAGGCAGTAATATTCTATCAAGCCGTATAGCAGCGATCAAGTTCAGATCTAACTCCTGTTGCCAGTGTGCATCTGTTAACGCGCTATGACCACCACCTGGTGTGGTCAGCCCGCCTGCATTATTGATCAATATGTCAATGCCGCCAAAACTATTGGCTATTTCTTGTGCAAGTGCTGTAACCTGGCCAGCGTTGGTCAGGTCTGCCGCGATAAAATGGTGAGTGGTAAACTCGGGTTTGTTTCTGGCGCTTACGATTACCTGGGCACCCGCCGCAGCTAACTTGTCAGCAATTGCTTTACCGATACCTTTAGTACCACCAGTTACCAGTGCCCTTTTTCCTTCGAGATCTTTGAATTCCATGTTTCTGTTGATTTAATTCTGAAACAATTGTTTCAGAATTGGTTAAAAAAATTATTTGGTTAATTGTTTAATAAAATATTCGGCCATGCGTTTGATTTTGACCGGGTCATTGTGTAGTATGTAAGATTCATACCAGCCTGTCCATGTGCTGTTGAAATAATCTGCCAGCAGAGCCGGATCTTCATCATTGCGGATCTCACCTTTAGCCATCGCATTATTGATAAGATCGTGTAAAAACTGATAGGAGCGTTGGTCATCAGCTACCAATATCTGCTTCACGCGTTCGTCATTCGTGGCTACCTCAAACGCAGTTTTCACTGCCATGCAGCTATCTTCACCTTTTATGATGATATTCACTGCCTCGTGAATGTAATCTACCAAAATGGACAACGGCGATCTTTTACTTGCTAAGCGCTTGTCCCAATCCAGTCTTCGGATATCGGTATAGTGCTGAACACAACGCACAAATAGCTCTTGTTTGTCACCGATCGTGTTATACAGGCTGCTGCTGTTGATCTGCATGGCTTCGGTAAGGTCGCGCAAGGAAGTAGCATTATAGCCTTTCTTCCAGAAAACTTCCATTGCTTTCTGGATTGCTGTTGCTTCGTTAAATTCTACATTCCTGGCCATAATCATACAAAGTTAGGTAAATCTGAAACAAGTGTTTCAAATTTGTGTCATAATACAGGGATAAGTCTGCTATGATACTGTTGATGGCTTATGATGATCATTTAACTTTGTTTTATAACACTTTTTATGCCTGTAAATTTGTGTCAAACAGTTGTTTTCGATATCAGAAGAACGAAAACACAACTGAAAATTTTGTCATAGTTTACCTATCCCTCAGCTGAAAGTGAATAACAAACCTGACTGTTTAGATTTAGTTAAAGCTTGCCCTAAACTCCAGGGGTGACAATTCAGTTTTTGACTTAAATAGTTTGTTGAAAGATTGCGGATGTTCAAAACCTAACTGAAAGGCTATTTCACCAACGGTAAGATTACTGATTGTTAGGATTTCTTTGGCTTTTTCGATCAGTTTAATATGTATGTGCTGTTGTGTGTTATGCCCGGTTAAAATCCGAAGCATATCGCCCAGATATTTTGGTGATATGTTCAACTCACCTGCAAGATACTGAACAGTAGGCAAACCTTTCATCAGCGCTGTTTTATCATTAAAGTACTGGTCCAGTATTCTGTCCAGGGTTTCCAGCAATGCGTTGTTTAGGGGCTTGCGCATAATGAACTGCCGTTTATAAAAACGCTGACTATAATTCAGCAGCAGTTCGATTTGTGATATCAACACGTCATGGCTGATGTCATCAATAGCCGTTTCGAGTTCGTCGTCTATATTTTTGCCGACAGCACTTATAATCAGTTTTTCTTTACCGGACAGGTGTAGTGATTCATTTACCGAATAGTCAAAAAAACCGTAAGTTTTAATCTTCGAGTCCAGGGAATAGTTTCGCAGGAAATCCGGATGGATCAGTAAAGTAAAACCTTTGTTCGTTGTCGCCGTGTCTATTCCTGTAAGCGGCTGGCCCGGAGAGACAAAAAACATCCCACCTTCTTCAGAATCATATATGGTTTGCCCATATTTCATTCTGCAACCTGAAAATTCGTTATAAGTAATGTTATAAAAATTCATCACAAAAGGATGCGCCAGCATTTCGCGGGTAATTGCTACTTTGCTATGGTCTAGCATGCTGATCAGTGGATGAGGCGGCTCTGGTAAACCAAAAACACGCTGCATTTCCGCAATGGAAGGAAATATCCGAATTTTGTTTTTCTGTTCCATAAATTAATTTCCTGCTAAATATGCCGGTAAATATCTATAAAGATATCTACCGGCATTGTAAATATTCTTTAATTGGATTCAAGCATTTGTCTCATGCCGGCTATAAAGGCCTCGTCGCCATTGGCTAGCCGCTGTGCATATAGGGTTTTGGCATCTTCGCCGCAAACATAACGCAAGGTATTTGTACCGTCTGTAGCGGCACCATAAACAACTTCTGCAATCTGCTCCGCTGAAGTGGTATTTTCACCATATGTCAGGAGCGCCGAAAATTTATTCGCTAAATTTTCGTAAGCCGGGTGAGACACGACAACCGACCGGTCTACGATTTCAGTAGCAACCAAACCGGGTTCAATTGTTTTGATACCGACACCAACTGCAGTCAACTCATAGGATAGGCTTTCGCTCCAGCCTTCAAGCGCCCATTTGCTGGCATTATACATGGAACTCACCGGGAATCCCATCAAGCCGGCCGAAGAGCCAGTAGTGATAAATAGCCCAGTTCTCCTTTCACGAAAATAAGGGATGAAGGCCTGCGTTACACGAACGACTCCTAAGAAATTCGTTTCCATCTGTGCCACTATTTGCTCATCTGTCATGGCTTCAAGTGCTCCGAACAAAGCATAGCCTGCATTGTTAAACACCACATCAATGTTACCCATTGCCAATGCTTTTTGTGTGGTTTCTTTGATCTGATCTAGATTGGTTACGTCCAGTGGCAACAGGGTAACGTTGCTCAAAAGATTTAGTTCTGTTTCATTTTGCGGCCTGCGCATAGTTGCAATTACCTTCCAACCCCGCTTAGCAAAAAGTTTGGCTGTTGCTTTACCTATTCCAGCTGAAGTTCCTGTAATAAAAATCGTCTTTGTCATTTGTCATTTGATATTATTAAGATACAAATTTCCGTTTTTCAAAATAGTAACAAGTAGCCAAACCGGAGCATCTTGTAGCCAAAATGATAAGAGATAATATAAACAATCCAGGTGCCTTAAACCGCCTGCGTTCACGTAAATTAATGTTGCGCTTAAACCTTTATATTTCCTGAGACGCCGCGAGCTGGCATGCCTCGAAAAAGCTGGACGGGCACCTCCATTTGATCAACGCGGAAGGCTGCCGCCAGACCAGTGGTACCTCACAAGTAGAAATCGCCCCGCTTCTATGGATGGTCGGCCCATTCAGGTTCATAAAACTATCACCTGAAAGCCAAAAAATGGAATCACTCGTTCAGGTTTGAATTGTCACGCCAAGATGTTTTTCATTGGCGCTGTTGACTTTGGCATCAGACAGAAGTGCCCGGTCAAATCAGTTGAAAATATTTTTAGGTGAAAAACCCAGGTTGCGTACCAACTGATCATAACTCACCATCCGGCGCACTAACAAGCTCCGCTTTTCAGTCGGCAGGTTCGGCATCCAGTAACAAAGCGTGACCACACCTCCGATCAACCGATCATAGTATTCAATTACTTTATAGTAATGTGACGGGATATCCGCGGTCAGTTTACCCAGCGTAACCGTTTGCTGATGGCCGAAGGTACCGCACCAGATCCGGACGCTATCCGTCCTGGCCGCCACTCTAAAACCTGTGAGCTTACGGCAAAGCTCCTCCGTTTCGATCTCCGTCCCAATATTCTACCCCTGGTATTCCATGGCCGCATTGAACGTATAAGTGTCTGAAAGGATCGCCGCATCCGCAGACCAGGCCAGCAAGATCCAGGCCTGGCAATGGCCTTTGGCGATCATGTCGGTTGACAGCGTATTGGCATACCGGTAAAGCCGGGTTTCGTCCGGCTGTCCGGAAGCTGCATGCCAGGCCGCATATTGCCCGGTCCTCGGCAGGTCAAGCGAATCTGCCAGCTCCCGGTGTGCTTTGGTATAAACATAAAAGGTGACCAGCGGCCGGTGTGCCGCCGTATCCGCGACCGAACGGTAATAGGGGTTCACCCATAACTTACAACCCGGGCACAGGTCAGACTTTTGCGTCGGGTATTTTTGATATAATGCCTTTACATAAGCCGCATTGATCACCTGTGCAGCGGCCGTTAATGGAAAGAAAGCAATCCACAAACAAAAAAACAAACCCAAAAAACGCCGGCGTTTGAGCATAAAAATTCCCTTCGGTTTTAGATCAATTTATAATCCTTGCAATAAGCGATCAGCTGTTCATTTTTGGTAAAACCCAAGGCGGTCCTGATCTGGTTCAGGCGTTTTTCTACACTGCTCTGGCTGCTCGCCCGCGCGCCCTGCACCTTCAAGTGGTCCGGAATATTCTTTTGCAGCGTGCCCTGAACCAGTAAAGAAAGGATCATGATGTCCGTTTCCGTAAAGTCGAAAGTGTTTTTATTGCGGACCACCTGCTGAAATTCCAATGGAATGTAACGTTTGTTCCCGGCGATCGAAATGATCGCCTCCTTTAGGTCCAGGGCATCCGTACGGCTTTTCCGGACGTATCCGTTGATGCCAAGACGCTTGTACAGGGCATCTACGAATACCGGGTTAGCTTCCGCCGAGAAAACCAGCACCTTCAGGTCCGGCTGCAAGCTTTTGGCCGCCTCGATCAAGGCCGTTCCGCTGGTGATCGTTTGTTCGCGCCCATCTTCGTCGAAGGAAAGGTCGGTGATGAGCAACTCGAATGGTTTCCCCTCCCGGAGGGCATGCTTGATCCGCAATAAGGCATCATCACAATAGTAAGCATATTGCGGATCGTTAATGCCCAGTTCCCTGGTTGTTTGTTGTACCGAATGGTTTAGGCGTTGGTGATCTTCGGCAATAAGTATATTTTCGAACATAATTAGGCTGTTTTAGCTCAATGGAAAAGTGATCCGGATCTCCAGGCCCCCAACCGTTTGAGCATCAAATGTAATCGCTCCGCTGATTTCTTTTATACGGTTTTCCGTATTCTTTAAACCGTTACCCGGGGGCGTATCAGGCGGGATGCCCACGCCATTGTCCAGGTAAGTGATCCATCCCCTTTGACCTGCCTCCCCGAATTTTAAAATGACGTTATCCGCACGACTATGTTTTTTCATATTCACCATCAGTTCCTGCAGCACATATTTTAATTCCACCTGATGCGTGTCTTTAACCCTGCTCCAAAATTCCCCGCTATTACCGACAAGTACCACTTTCAGATCTTCACCGGCGAAGGACCTCAGCATGGCTGATATCGTTTGCTGGAAATGTTCATCAGGCTGCTGCACAATCTCGTATGAAAGATCCCGCGCACGCTGATAAACCTCATCGATATCGCCGACCAGCATTCCTTTATCCAGATCAGTTTCAAACTGGACTTTCTTCATGATCAGGTAAATATGATTGGCCAGGGCGTCATGCACCTTCTTAGAAGCCTTCTGCCTCGTTTCAAGGACCGCTTGCTGCTTGTCCATTTCCTGCAGCCATTGCCGCCTCCGGTACCAGAAAAAACCGAAGGCTAACGCACATGCGGCGAGAACCAAAACAAATACAAGTTGGTACTTCTTCTCCGTGTTATCCTTCTGCAAACTCAGATTTTCCGCCTTGTTCTTTTCCACCCCATAACGGATCAGCGCAAACTGGTTCTTGGCAGCTCTCCGGACACCAACCACGCTGTCATTTAAAGTTTGGTATCGCAGATACAGCGGTTTGATCACTTCAGGGCGCGAGAAAAGGATCAGCTTTTGAAACGCCTCGAGCCGGTCATCCGGACTTTGAAGCGAGGTAGCCACGGACAGCATTTTGCCGGCATAAAATAGGGCAGAATCCCGGTTCGTTCCCCCGTAAAAGTCAGCCAGGTGTGCATAACTGGAATTCAAGCCCCAGGTATCGTTTTCCTTCAAGCGGATCGCCAGCGCAGTATGCAGTTCCGGTGCGGCGTTATAAGCCTTATCTTTCAGCCATTTCGTCGTCGCCAAACTCGTGAGGCCACGTGCATAAACGCTCCCTTTCAAACCACTCAGTTTGATCACCTGGCGATAACTGGTCAGTGCCTGTTCGTATTGTTGCAGTTTTTGATAGGCGTTGCCCTGATTGGTGTAAATGAACTGTAGCAGTGCGGGGTCTGTAGTCAGTGCGCGTGCTTTTTCGCAATAGGCGAGGGATGCCGTGTATTCCTGCAGGTTGAACGTCGTCATCGCCAGTTCATTGAAATCCGTTGCCAGGTAATTCCGGTCTTCCGGGCGGCTCTCATCCAGGGCGTTCAGCGATAACGTCAAACTTTCCTGGGCGCCATAATGATCCCCCGCATAAGACTGGATCAGCCCCATATTATAATAAGCCAGCGCCATCTGTTGCCGGTCTTTCGAATTTTCGGCCAGCTTGTTAAAGTGTAAGAAGGCAGAATCGCGGTTCACCTCCAGCAAAGCATAAGCTTTACGGTAAGCCGCCCAGGGATCGGCCGTTGCCTTTTTTTCCTTTTGCTGACAGGAAGCCAGTAAACTAAAGGCAGTGAAGACAAACAATAAAAGTTTTTTCAAGCTTTTTTTGCCAACTAAAGTAACAAAAAAAAGGCACGCTCAGCGTGCCTTTTACGATCTGTTATTTTACTACTCCGGCTCATGGCTTTGGCGGAGGTGGCGGAGGAGGGATGTGCCCCCCGTCGCCGCCGGTACCGGCATCCTGGGTCGTTACCTGGCCACCACCGGCCGGATTGTTATGCGGGTTATGCGCAGGGCATGACAGGGCCATAAAAATGGCGAAAAAAATTTCAAACATTTCACAAAAAATTAAGAGTTGAAAAAATGCTGCTCTTCCTTCGGGACTATCCCGTGGATCTTTGCAGGTTAATTTTTGGGAAGTAGCGTCTGAAAAACGGGAGCTTTTTCTGCTTCCCAAGCCGGATACCGGCCCCCGCTTTTCTCGCGCTGTTTAAATCAATTTCGTGCACTGCCCCAGCCGGCCGACCGGGGTTTGTTGTTGATTATGAAGCAAATGTATTAGGTGGCAAATCGCTTAGCATCATGTGATTCCGGTAATTCCACAAAATCCGTCGCGATACTTGTGCGATTCCGGAGATGCCGGAATGATTTAAAAAAATCTCTTAGCTTTATCCGTTAAATATTAAGAGAATGAGTCGGCGCGAGTATCAGGATTTAGTTCTGGCAGCATTTAAAAAAAAGCTGGACGATAAGTTATTGCCTTTAGAGTTGGTCTCGCCAACACGCAAAAGTCTAAAGAAGTACAGCTATGATGTATGCCTGCAACGTTACGATCCTAAAGATGAATTATTGCTAAGCTCATTTTTTGGTCAGCGAGATAACCCTGGTGCTTACGCTAATGCGATCGACCTGTCAAAAGCTGAAAAGTTCCGGACCTTACACAACTTTCTAAACGACAAGACGGAGAGTACTGACTTCGTCAATATTAGTATGCTTGCCTGGCTAATTGACTTTCAGCCGCGGCCTTACCATGAAAATTTAAGGATCGTTGAAAATGCCGTTATGCCTGTCCAGCCGGAAAGTGCCAGCGAGCTGCCTGGCAGTCTTGAAATCCAACCTACGAATGATTTAACACCGGAACAGGTGATAGAAGAAATCAAAGAGGAAGAAACCGTTAACGAAGTACCACCGACAGGACCAAAAGGTGACGAACTTCCTCCTGTTAAGAAAACTTTTGACAACAGGCGGCTCATCGGAATAGCAGTAATTATATTTTGTGGATTTGCCCTCTGGCAGCTTTTGCCAGGCAATAATTGCATGTACTGGAAAAACGATCACTATGTTCCGACGGACTGCAATCTTCCTAGGCGGGAAACACCGTTTGTAAAGCTCGACCCTGCCAGGTTAAAAGAATTAAAACGGCTCCACCATGTTGATACCTTAACTTACAATTCGGTAGGTAAACTTTGGTACATAAGAGTCGACGGGATCATCGAAGTGTACACAGCCAAAGGCCAACACCCCCTTTATCCTGAGAGAAATCTCTTACCATTGACCTATTATGCTGTCAATGTTTGCAAAAATCAGCACGGATATTAGTTAGACCAAAGTTACGGGAAACCGTAAATCCGCGTTCAGGCAGCACTTTATCTTTGAGAAATCAAAAAATGATGACGAACTTCAATTAACTATAGAAGCCTAAACCTAAACGCTCATGAAAACACTTTTCCTGGTGATAGCCCTGGCGGTGCTATTACCAACCGCCCCGAAAGACAACGTGTACATCTGCGACAGCCCGACCGCTAAGAAATACCACCTCAGAAATGACTGCAAGGGCCTGAGCCGTTGTACCCACCGCATCATCGGGGTAACACTTGAAGAAGCCAAGAAACGTAAATTTGAACTTTGCAAATTTGAGGATTAACCCTCAACCCACAAACAACCCCCGCGTAAGAGTAATTTTCCGATTTTAAAGAACTTCTTACAGCGCTTTTCCCAAACAGGTGATTGCCAAACTACAAGGCGGATGGATGTTAAGTCATCCCCGGACTTCCTGCGAACGGACCTGAAATCCCGACATCTACACTTCCACGTTAGCCAGCAGTAGCTTTATCTGCCACAGCTACTTCCTTAAGTCATTTTACTAAACCGCATCGCAGGCAAAATTCATTTTCAATTATTTCTAACTCTTTCCAAACTTCGCCCCGTTTACGGTTTCCCGTAAAAATTAAGGTTTGCGTCCCCCTACATTTGAATCGTCAACGCAAACAAAGACGCAAATTAATAACGCCTAAACCTTATCACTTTTACACAGAAACCTGTGAATCAAATAATCAATAATAACATGTGAGTAAAAATTACTTGTATAAAAAACGATACCGGGAATCATAAAAATCCTTATGCCGCCATTATTAGCATGCACTGGATCAATGAGGCTAACAAAGACACGGGCCACAGCACTCGCCTTGACATATATGAATTTGTAAATGGCGGTGAGACTTATGTAAAAGATGCTTCGGGCAATAAAGCATACCTCTAAGCAAAAGTCACTGCGAATAGAACAAAATATGTAAAAGCGATAGCGGACGATCTGAAATCAGATAATCTGCTGCGACTTCCGGAATGTAACTAGTCAACCTAATCAAATTATTAATATGGATTTTTTGCATGCAATTTTGGGCGAAGACTTACAGGCAGGAGTATTAATCATCCTGAATCTTATCGTCATCGAGAGCCTGCTATCGGTTGATAACGCAGCAGTACTGGCCACGATGGTCATCGATCTGCCAAAAGAACAGAGAAGCCGAGCGCTTAAATACGGTATAATTGGCGCGTACGTTATGCGAGGGATCTGTCTTTTCCTGGCTGCCTGGTTGGTAGAGATCTGGTGGCTGAAGCCCCTTGGAGGCTTGTATTTGATCTACCTGACCTTCGACTATTTTAAAGGCAAATTCCAGGAAAAGGAAAATGAAACGGAAAGCATCGATAAAAACAACAACTGGTTATATAAGATCACAGTGGGGGCGATGGGCACATTCTGGGCCACGGTTGCCCTTGTCGAATTCATGGATCTCGCGTTTTCGATAGATAACGTTTTCGCAGCCGTTGCTTTTACCGATCATATCTATCTAATCTATATCGGCGTATTTATCGGAATTCTGGCCATGCGCTTTGTTGCACAGGGTTTTGTGAAACTTATCGAGCAGTTTCAATTTCTTGAAAAGGTCGCCTTTACCGTCATTGGTTTATTGGGTATCAAACTATTTTCATCCGTTTTTACCCATTTTTACCCTGGTTCGGGCTTGGCCATGGTACTCGAAAGCAAGCATACTGATATCTTTTTTTCAGTGTTCACGGTTGCCATCTTCCTAATCCCGGTAATAAGTTCGGTCCTTTTTAATTTCCCCAGACGCTATTCAGCTCCATTAATAATTACCGACGATGCGAAGGAAGTTTTGGAAAAAAGCTAATTCCTATCGACACCAGCTACTATACGTTAAACTATTTTGATATGAAACATTTTTACAAGTATTTCGCCGGGTTCTCCCTGATTATCTCAGCCTGTGGCGGCACAAAAACCGATCCTTTTAAAGATATTGATCTCTACGGGAAGAATCTACCATCAACGCTTATCGCTTACAATGACCTCAAGACAGGACTGGACAAACAACAGGCCAAAGGATTGCCGGCCATGTACGTTGATTTTTCGGCAGGCATGTACACGGCTTTCGGAACGCCGGTCATTCGTGAACTCATGTCTCAGTGTTTCAATACCGTACTGGAGCGAAAGTTTACTGTTTTCAAATTGGTTGAAGGACAAGTGACCCCAATCAGCGTGACCGACCCGACGCAACTGGGTCAGATCGTTAATGACCCGAACCAATATCTGGACCGGCGAGCGCCTATTCAGGCCGCGGTTGAGAAAATAGTCAGCAAAAAAAATGATGCGCTATTGATCACCGATTTCGAAGAATGGCAAAGTAACATGGAAGTCACCTCCACCGCGTACCTGAAAATCCCTTTTTCCAAATGGCTGCGGGAGGGTAATTCCATATCGTTTTTTGTAGCCGATTATAAGGAGGGTAAAGTTGACAAGCACATCTATTTTACGGTATTTACTTACGGGCGTCCGACGGAAAATAGCCTGATCGCCAAACTCCGGCCAAAAATGACCGTCTTACCCGCAAAATTTGACCTGGCAACCGATGCCTATCAACTGACGACAAATTACGAGGGAGTAAACACGGGCGGGATCTTCCATGATGCTGCCGGCAAAACCGAAAAGGAACAGAATGTACTGGACCTGCAGGCTAATTATATCAATGGGCTTTCCAACAATAAAGCTTTTGAATATTATCCCCTGGGGATTAACTGGGCGACCATCGAGCAGACCCGGAAAGATTACGCGGAGCAAAATCAATTCCATGAACTCTTCCGGAAGTTGTTTATAAACCTGAGCAATACCGATAGCTATACGTATCAAAGCTTGGAGGTCAAAACTGCTGATGCCACCGGAGATTTTGAACGCTATGCCAAATTCCTTGAAATTCAAAAACACAAGCCCGCGCTGACCAAAGGTAACGATGGCGAAAGTAAGATATCGGACAGGGAAACTGATGTGATAGCGCTTACGTGCTTTAACTCCGACGGCTCAGTAAAACCGGAATACCTTTATAAACCACAGGAACAGCAGCCCATGACCGATCTGTTTATCCTTAATCAAACACTGTTTACGAATACTTACCAAAGTGACAAGTCAAAAACAGAGATCGGTATTTCCTTTGCGCCTACATTCACTTCTGCGAAGGTTTCAAATCCCAACGGGCTGACCCGTTTGATGATCACTGTCGGCAAGGCAACAGTGAACACCGATAATCCGGTTCTGGACAAACTTAAATGGACCAATGCAGCGGGCTCAGCCAACACCGCCCTTTATGAATCTGTCAAAAGCGCGCTCGAAGAACTGAAACCAGACGGCAAGACCATCTACACTTATTATATCAAAACAACAGAGTAAAGCAATAAACAATCTAAACCATGCAATCAATTACCGCTTATGTTATTTCTGGTATCACCACGCTGACGTTATTACTCATCGCAGCTTTGATAGCCAATTCGATCAATTTTGAAAGCGGGAGCCGCCCCCGGGATGCCGCCAAGCGAAGGACCTGGTATTGGGTGATAGCCGCGCTGAACCCCGCGTTGATCTTCATTTTGGGCTACTATATCTTCCGGCCTGATGCCAATGTGATGATCGTTAAACGCTTCGTCAATGCGCTGAGCATCGGTGCCGCCTGCGGTTTCGCGGTGTATCTGCTGCTAGGCTTTGTCTTAAGTAAAATTTACAAAAATGGCAAGATCGGCCATTGGTTTTAACCCCTGAAAACGATGGATAAATTATTTGTGATAGCTGTCGGCGGTACCGGCATGCGCTGCCTTGAATCTTTCGTGCACCTTTGTGCGATCGGCATGTTTGACAGCCGGGAGATCGAAGTGCTGACCCTGGATACCGACCAGACCAACGGTAACAAAGGTAAAGTAGAAGAACTCATCCGCCTGTATAACCGGGTGAAATCATCAGACACACAGGAGGGGGGCACTCCGAATGCCAATACTTTTTTTTCAACCAAACTCAACCTCTATCGCTTTTTTACCAATTACTCGGGTAAAGGGCGGGAAAATTATAAAAACCTGTCCAGGCTTTCCACCGGTACGCCTGATCAGCAGCGGGAAAATCAACTGCTGTCCGACCTTTTTTTGGATAGCCGGTCCGTTCAGGAGTTTAATCTGGCCCATGGTTATCGCGCGCAGACCCATTTGGGGTCGCTGCTGATGTACCACGGGATCACTGAGGCCGCCCGGCATATAGCCAAGGGTGGGAACGTGCAGCCGCAGGAAAGGGAACTGGGACAGTTCATCGCCAAACTGGAGCTGGCGGGCGAAGCGGCGCGCGTGTTTGTATTTGGTTCGGTTTTCGGCGGCACCGGGGCATCATCTATCCCGATCATCCCAAAAGCGCTCCAGGACTTTGTGCAGATCAGGTCTGCAGGAGCGTCCAGTATAGACCTGGGCAAAACAAAATTTGGCGCTACTTTGCTGACCGAGTATTTTACGTTCCGCAAGCCGGATGAAAAGCAGCGCTCAACTAAGGACGACAGCGTTATTGCTGATGCTTCCTTTTTTCCGCTCAACAGCCAGGCTGCATTGCAGTTCTACCAAAGCGATCCTACCGTCCAGCGTTCCTATAAGTTGCTTTATCATATCGGCTGGCCCGTGGAAAGCAAAAAAGCCGATGAGGGCAGGGATAATGGTAAAACGATCACCGGCGGCGCCGATCAGAAGAATGGCTGTCATATCACCGAATTGCTTGCCGCCTGCGCCGCGTATGATTTCTTTACCCGTGATTCACTTTTGGACAGCCCTAAAGCCGCTTACCTTTACAAAGCTGCCGGTTTTAGCGACAACGCCTTCAGTTTTACCGCTGATGATTTCGTCGGCAATCAGGACCGGGCCGGAGAACTCTTTGCTAATAAACTGGGCGCTTTCTTTTCTCTGGCACACATTTCCCTGACGGCTAACGGTGGCGCAAGGGGCGACCTGGGCATCAAAGCATTCCTGAACCTGCTTCAAAAGCAAAAGATCACGCAGTACGAGGGTATTAATGAAATGGAGTGCGCCGACCTCAACGACTACTTCAAACATTTTGCCTATACATTTGATAAAGAACGGTTTGTTGCCGGATGGATCTACCAAATCCGGAGCTCGATCGCACCCGGCGGTTTTATCTTTAACAGTAAAGCCTTCCCCGATAACCAGGCGGAGCTGAGCAAGCTGGATGTCGGCACCATTTTTTCCGACGAAAAATACCACTGGCCAAAGAGCCTGATGAGCAGTCGCTACAGCATCTTTGTATCCAGGCTGATCGAATCCGCTGCGCTCGAACAACAAAAGGTCAATACGACCAAAGAAAAATTCCTCGCGCATCTGTATAATGCCTTGTCAAATTCTCAGGGTTTCCACCTCAACTAAAGTACCATCGTCATGCCAAACCATATCAAAGCACTTGTCATTAAAGTCAAATCGGCTACGGAGCCTCAAGGCATTGCCTTTGCCTGGGATAAACTCCCCCAGTTGGAGGTCTTCACCAAAAATATCCTGATCCCGGAAATCGCCCTTGATCAGCAAGGCAACGCTACGGTCAATATCGGCTCTATTGTATCCGGGATGCCAACCATTTTCGCGCGTGCCGCCCTGTTTGACAATGCGCTGAACAACGTTCAGGACAAGGATGCAGAAGTGGCCGGCCTGATGTTGTTTTATAAATCGCTGGTCAGCGAATGGAAGGGGTTTATCAGTTGCCTGGCGTTGAACTACAAAGACATCAGTATCCAGCGGGTGCACCTGGCCTATACCGACGGCCTGGGCATTGGCCAGACCGAAAATATTTACGAACCGAAAGGCGCGTTTGGCAACGCCTTATTTGAACGTAAGCCACTGTGGTGCGACCAGGCGCTGTCCGGTAATGCCGAGAAGCAACCTTTTATAGATATCATTTCTTTCAAGGGACAGGTACTTGGAGGCACATCACCCGATAGCTTGCTCTTTACCTCCGTGTCCTATCAAATTAAGGAGCGGCTCCCGTTTGTCAATATTCAAAACGGCCGCCTGATCGATCCGTTAAAATCGGATTTGCGCCCTGAGGAGTTGTATAAGCTTTATGGTTATGCCAAACATATCCTGCACCGGATGGAAGCTTTTCGCAACCAGTTCTCCGGCCTTGACGAGGCTATTCGCCCTGATTACAGCGCGGTCTCCTCCGCCATCAGCGCCTGGATGCAGGAAATGGTCAGCTACCAACAAGCCAAAAATTTCGCCAAACTTGATTCGCAAAGCCCTCCTGAGGTCGGCTCGCTTTTCCAGGAACCCTTTTCCAGGCTATTCAATTACGCGACGATCCTTTATGGCTCGGAAGGTGTCATCTCCACGGATGCCACCGGGGATGCGAGTATCGCTTTCGACCCCAAAGACCTATTGCTGCCCGATTCTACGGAGATCGTCCAATTTGACTTTGGTAAGCCCGGTGTAACGACCCGGAACTACCTTCAGGATAAACCGATCCTGTTACTGAGCGCTGATACGAAGGGACAGCCGGGCAGCTTCGCCTATTTCGCGCTGCCGCTTACGCCGCTCGCCCTGAACGTTTTCGGGGCCAACCTTGACGCCCTGGCAGGTTTGAACGATACCGCGAATGTGACCTCCAGGCTCAGTGCTATCTATGATCCCGGTCAGCCGGATGGTGAAAGACTCATTGTACAACTCAAGCTGATCACGGACACCGGGAATGAGATCATCAAGCAGGTGGTCTATCATGTCATCCGCGATACCATCGTGAACCGGGATGTATTGATGTGGCCAAACTTTATTTCCAAGCAATGGAGGCGGTATTTTCTGTACTCGGAGATCCCCCATAACGACGCTAAATTCCAGGCGACCCCTTTTACCGGAAATGTCCAGGACGATTTCTTCCGGATCGCCATGGACCCCGGAGGAACCCCCCTGTACCTGGCTGCCAAAGGCCGGGTTGCGGATCTCTCCCAGCATAAAGATCTTGATGCCGAACTACATATCGCCTCCAATAACGCCGTGGCCGATAATAAGTATAAATACGAGATATACGAAAGCAGCCAGCCATTTAAAGGTCTGCAATTCTCCCACGCAGGTATTCCCTGTGGCTTCGGTGTCATCCGTTACTCCGGCATGACCGGTAACAAGAATCTGCCGGTAAACATGCTTAGTTCATTTAAAAATCTGTCGCCGGCCTTTCTAGGCGTTGACTTCGGAAGCACGAACACGTCGGTAGCCTACTGGTCAGATTCCGGAAATAAGATCTGTGAGGAGATCAGGTTAAGTAACAAACGCGTCTCGTTGCTGGGGAGCGATCAAAAAAACAATGATGAGCGCCCGGCCGTTGAGGACGAGATCTTTTTCTTCCAAAACGACGAAATCCTGACCAATTCGATCAAATCTGTCCTGACGCTGCATGATACCCGCCGGGTAATTAATGAAGACGGGGTCCAGCAAGATTCCTTGTTATCCCAGGCAGTCAAGGGAGGGTTCCCATGTTTTGAAAAAAACCTCCCCATCGACTCGGCACAAGATAACCGGTATGTCCTTTCCTTTAACCGCGTCGGCAGCGCCGAACTGGTCTACAACATGAAATGGTCAACCCAAGCCCTGGAAAAAAGTTACAAAACGGCTTACCTTAGTTCCCTGCTACTGCATATTTATGCGCAGCTTTTCCTGGAAGGTCATGAACCGCATACGCTCAAATGGTCTTATCCGTCCTCCATGGGTAAGGCCATGCTCAACGAGTATAGGGCGATATGGGATTCCCTTATCGACATCAATCCTCTAAGAAGTAATATCAAATTAAAAACCTTCCGCCCATCTGACCTTTCCGATATCGGCGATACCAAAGGAGAAAGCGCCTGGGGGGCGGGTGAAACTGCAACGGGTGCCGCAACCGGCTGGGGAAGCCTGCAACAAGATACTACAGCCGGATGGGGCAGCAATACAGGCACGGAGGCCTGGTCAGCTCCCGGAGCACCGGCCGCAAAAACGCGATTGGAGGGTTGGGCAGATGCCGCCCAGGCTCCGCAAGAAGTTGATATTGCTTCAGATAACGGACCTGTTCGTTTTGACTTCGAGCCCCTGAAAGACGACGAATCCTTGTCGGAGGCCTGCGCCGTGGCTAATTACATGCTGCGCCCCGGGGCTTATGCGGTCAGCCAGGGCGAAATGCTGCTTTGTTTCGATATCGGGGGCAGCACGACCGACATCACCGTCCTTTCAGACCTGGGAACCGGCAAGGCCATGATCAAACAGAACTCTATCCGTTTCGCGGCAGAGCGGCTGGCGCAAGCCACACGCTCGTCACCAAACTTCAAACGCGTGCTGATGAGAATGTGTGAACAGAAAAAGATCTATATCCAGGGCCTGAACAAAGGCGAGGACAAGTTCTCTCCGAGTACGGCCCCTTACTATTTCGAGCAGGTAGTGGACCGGCTCGAGGCCGCCGACTTTGAAAACTTTTACCGGCTGATCGCTGCCGAATGTAAAGAAATGATGAGCGTCAACCTGTATATTACGGGACTGATCATGTTCTACGCCGGCCAACTTGTGCATAAGCTTCGCGCGGAGATTATTCGTTCGGACGATGCCAGCCCGCTTGTTAAAACTACCCCGCCCAGGATCCGGATCGCTTTCGCAGGCAAAGGCGCACGTATATTCGACTGGTTCAGCGCCGTGGACGAAAAAGCGGCCAACGACTATTATACCCAAATGTTCCTGCGCGGCATTGGCGGAGAGGCTGTGGCCCGGGAAACCATTATCCCCTTTACGATCAACCCGCTCAAAATCATTGATATCAACTCACAACGTGGCAAAGACAACGCAGATGTCAAGTACGAAGTATCCAAAGGGTTGGCTATCCCCACCAGCCGTACGCGCATCCTGGTGCCCAGGAACAAACAGGCCATTGAGATCCTTGGCGAAGAAAATTTTTGTATCGTCAGGCCGAAAGGACAAATCGAATACCTGGCCTCTACCAATTCTATCCTCCCGGAAATGCTGGAGCATCTCGGATCCCACTTTTTGTACCGCGTCGAGCCCGGCAAAGCGCCCTGCCCGCGGTTCATGGATTTTGCAGACCTGTTTTACCGGGTAAGCTCTGCGATGTTCGGTCTGAAGATGACACCGGCAGATTTTATGGAAGGTTTCCAGGACATGAACATCGAGAACTACATCCGCTCGATCCCAGAGTATACCGAAGCGCAGCACCGTAAACAAACCGAACAAAAAAAGTTTGATTACGTTGCCCCGGTCATCATCCTGGAAGGCATGAAGTTTTTTGAGAACCACCTGTTGAAGGGTATCCGGACAAACTAATATGAACTGCTGCATTGTCGTAAAAGTCTCCCGGCGCTCCGTCGCTTTCTGGTACCAGGCTGATGGGGGGCATTACAGCCCGCTCCTGATCAAAGGGGTAGGAGAAGTGCCGCTATACTTTTACGTACGGGACAACCAGTTCGAATTCGGGGTGCCGGCCCGCGACCGATTTTACAGGAACGATCCGGACGCGTACGGGGACTACTTTACCATTATTGGCGACCCCTCCAGGCATTTTATGCTGCACGATAGCCCCAAGCGGGTCAAGCAATTGCTGTATTACGGCATCGAACAATACCTGTCTCACTTCCTGAACACCGTGCTTTATAAAAGCGAATCGATCGAGGCTTACCGTGCTGCCTTGCCGCTCAAATTCGTTTTCGGACCCGACCTCGGCGAACCCGAAAGGTCGCTGGTGGCAGATATGTTCCGGGAAGCCGGCTACCGCACCGTCTCCGTGATAGGTTATATAAACCCCCTTATGGAACAGCTTCGCCTCGACGGCACCATTAATACGAATAAAGCTGCCCTCATCCTAAGTGGTCTGGAAGATAATCTTTATGCCGCGTTACACGTGCCCGGAGATGACCGGTCTATAAAAACGTTGATCATCCCTAACCAGGGCGCGGATCCCAGGATCCGCATACTTTCCGGCATGGTCCTGTCTTATATCCTGGACCAACAACCCTATCTTGATCTCGACCATTCACGGGAGGTCAGTGCCCTGTTGCCACAGTGCGCAGCACTCCTCCGTGAGCCTCCCATGATCCTGACCGGGGAAGCCGACCTGACCACCGGCGACAAATGCTGGTTCCGGGTCAACTTGAGCAAAGTCGAGGATAGCCTGCAATATTATACCGGCGACCTTACTGTCACCACCGCCATCGCCGACCTGCTGCAACAATCAAACTTGACACCAGCTGACATCACCGTTGTATTAGCCACTGAACAGATCCAAACCGCATATTTTTCAGAACGACTGCTCAAACAGTACCCGCATGTTCACAAAGTTACCCCCGCCCAACATGATGGCGCGATGGAGCTGATCTTCCGAAAGACCATACCGGCCGGTAGTTCGCTGACAACAAACCATCCCACAGCGACACCAAAAACGGGCACACCGGCTCAATCCGCCACAGGCTGGCCAGAAAAGCCGCCATTACCAATAAAACCGAAAGTACCGCCGCCGGCCCCGCAAAGATCAGCGACAGCTCCCGTTCAGCCAAAAATTCCGCCCCCTGTACCCAGACCCGCTGCAGCGCCAGCGCCGTCAAAAATTCCGCCCCCGTTACCTGTCGCTATAAAACAAGTCGGGGAACCAGGCGGCCCTTCGGCTTTAACACCGGGCAAACCGGCAGCACCGCCCATGCCACCAATTAAAAAGAAGACATAAACCATCAAAACCCATTAAATCATGGCTATACAATTACAAAAAAAATCGCCCGTTTCACTGACCAAGGTTGACAGCGGCCTCCAAAAGATCATTGCCGGCCTGGGCTGGGACCCGGCGACCGAGAACGGCCACTCCGTAGACCTCGACCTGTCCCTCTTCATGATGGGGGCAGACGGTAAATTACTTAGTGACGAATACTTTATTTTCTATAATAACCCATCCAGCCCTGACGGTTCGGCGGTGTACCCCGGAGACAGCCGTGCAGGGGAGGGAGAGGGGGATGACGAGATCATCCGCCTGAACCTGACCCGTACAGACCAGAGGATTGAATTCCTCTATTTCGCGGTCACTATCGACCAGTCTGAGCCAAGGGGGCATCATTTCGGGCATGTTAAGAATGCCTATATCCGTATCCTGAACGCAGATACCCAAACCCTGCTTTGCGAATACCGGTTAGATGAACACTTTTCCGGCGAGGATTCCCTGCTGATCGCCACCATTGCCCGCAACGGCGGCGCCTGGGACCTGGATGCCGTCGGACAAGCCTTTATGGGTGGCCTCAGCACCCTGGTAGAGATGTATCAATAAGCGCTAATTACAAGCAAACAAATCACAATAATCAATAACAATTAAATATGACAAGCTTTAATTTAAACAAAGGAGAACGATTCTCGCTTTCCAAGGCAGCCCCCGGACTGTCCCTGGTCAAGATCGGCATGGGCTGGGACCCGAATGACCAGCCCGGCGGGCCTGAATTTGACCTGGATGTTTCCGCCTTCGCCATTGGCTCCGATTTCAAGATCCCTTCGGATTCCTATTTCGTGTTTTACGGACAACTGAACATGGGCAATAAGGTTGAGGATACCGTCGAAAAAGGCCTGTATCGTCCCTACACCGAGGATGGCTCGATCACCGGGGCCATAGATGACCCCGATGGCAGGCGCAGTGACGGCGATGATGACGAAGATATGTTTATTGACCTGAATAAGGTCAGCAGCCATATCGAACAGATCATCATCTGTTGCACTATCTGCAAGTACCCCAATGACAATAAAAAAGACAGGCGTACTCTTGACCTGAACTTCGGGCAGGTAGAGGACTGTTATATCCGCATAGTGGACCAGAATACAAATGAGGAGATCACGCGGTATAACCTGAAAGACAAATACACCAATGAAGATGCCGTTGAATTCGGCAGGCTCTTCCGGGTCGGTAACACCTGGGAGTTCGAAGCCATGGGCAGAGCCCATACAGGCAGCCTGCAAACCCTGGTAGAAATGTACACCTAAACCCCAAAAACATGTCATTCAACTTAAATAAAAACGACGGTCTTAAACAACCTTCCAAAAAGAGCAGCTTCGACCTCTCCAAAAGCGATACCGAAGTACTAAAAGACGAACAGGCACCTGTAAAGTCCCCGGGATCTGGTCCTAACTGGCGCTATATCCTGCTTGCCCTGGTGATCATCGGCGCTGCCGGCTGGTATTTTACCCGCCATACAGCTGATACCAAAGTAGCCGAAAACACCAGCGAAGCTTCAACAGGCAACAGTGCCAAAACGAATACTGCAGCGAAGGATTCTTCCGCAACAGCTTCGTCACCCGCTGCCAGCCAGCCAGCCAGTATCGCAGAGAGTGCAACAAATGCCAGTGCCGGTACAACCCCGCCCGCAGCGATAGATCCCAAATCAGGCATAGCATCCGGCGGTGAAACTATAGCCAAACCTCAGACAGCGGAAAATACACCGGCCGAAATCGCTACCCGTGTCGCCGCATCGTTTGCTGCCGGATCCTGCCATCCGGGCAGCATAACCGGCCGCTTACCCGCGCTGATGCTAAAAAAACTAAAAACTAACAAACAGGCAATTATCCATGTCCTTGGTTACGCCAGCAGCGAAGGCAGCCCCCAGATCAACCAACAGATCTCCCAGGCCAGGGCCGATGCCTACAAACGGTTACTTATTCAAAAAGGTATTGCCGAAAACAACATCAACGCGCAGGGTAAAGGGATCGAAAACCCTATCGCCACCAACGACACTGATGCCGGCCGCAGAAAGAACAGAAGGGTAGAAGTTTACTGGTAATATGGAAACTGAAGAAAGCAATAAGCAACAAATCGGCCCGCTGAACATCATCGTGCTGGTACTCTCTGTTTACGTACTTGGCGCCCTGCTGGCCGATACCGTCCTGCAGCTGCCGAAAGAAACCTCGCTGCTGCTCACTTATATCGACCATGTCATCTGTGTTTTCTTCTTCTTCGAGTTCTGCCTACGCTTTTACCAGGCTAAAAACAAAGCAGCCTTTATGCGCTGGGGATGGATCGACCTGATATCGAGCATCCCCGCCATCAATGTCCTGCGTGCCGGAAGACTGCTCCGCCTCATCCGCCTGTTGCGGCTGATCCGGGCATTCCGATCCACGCAGTCCTTTGTCAAACACGTCTTTAAAAATAAAGCCAAAGGCGCTTTTACCTCTATCGCCCTGCTCGCCGTGCTGCTGATCATCTTTTGTGCCATCGGGATACTGCAAGTCGAAAAAGACCCAAACAGTAACATCAAAACCGCAGAGGACGCCATCTGGTGGGCTTACGTCACCATCACCACCGTCGGCTATGGGGATAAATACCCCGTTACCACCGAAGGCCGGATGATCGCCGCCGTGCTCATGACCGCAGGCGTAGGTCTCTTCGGTACTTTCACCGCCTACATCGCCAGCTGGTTCGTAGAACCAGTGACAAAGACGAATAAGGATGAGACGTGATAGATAACATCAGAATTGAATAATTACCTATCCTAAACATAAAGGGTATTAACCAAAGGGATCTTGCTATAGTACATTAATTAGGAAAAAAATGAAACGTATGCCATATCATAAATGGAGGATTTGCCTTTGCCTGTTCATCTCGATCGTCTTTTTTGAGTGTAAAAGACCCCGTAAGCCAATACCCGCCGATTATATAGCGCCCGTGAAAGTAATACATGGGAAAAATTAAAATACTTAAAAGAAGTGGGGAAATGCAGCAGAATCAATGCAGCCGCATTTTATGAAAGGCAATAAATCAGTAGGTACCCGCCTGCGTCACGCAACGTAAAGCCTAAAAGCCGCTGTTGCGGTATCCGTAAAGAAGTGACTGAAACGAAAAACGAAAAATAATCAAAACTTATTTTCGGGAAAAGCCCGGCGATATGCCGGGCTTTGTTATCGTAAAAATATAGTGGCTGACGGAAAAATCGCCATAAAATATGCCATCGGATTAATTCAAAGCAGCTCGTTGCGTTTCTAAATGTTGTTTTCTTCACTTACCAAAGCACATAAACTAATTTGTCCATCATATACAGCTCCCGTAGTTTTTTTTCTCACGTTGAAGTAAATCAAATACCAAATCAGAAGATTTGGAAATACAATCATCGAGTTCATAACTCGATGATTCTTCAATTTGGGTGATAGCCAATGCCGAATAGGCTTTATTATGCGGATTTGTATGGGTTTTTAAAATCTTAAAAAGGGAAGCAACGTCTGCCTCATTTTTTAGTAAACCAGATAGACGTATCATCAATTCATTGCCGGATACCTGAATATACCGACAGATCTTGCCATCAATTTCATCAAATTCATATTGTGGTCGCGCAGCAATGTTGCTTTTTGGTATTATATTTAGCGAAATTGACAACTCATCAGGCGGAATTTGATTGTGGATATCTTTCTTAGCTTTATAAAAAAAGATTTCTCCTTCAGATAAATTAAAAATTCCCTGATCTTCCATTGTTACCGTTTCACCTAGAAATCCGACAACCTTTTCGCTGTCGTAAGTATAAGCTTGAGTATAGTAACCAGCCCCAAAATAACCTATCGTTAGCAAATCGAAATTGTGATCGTGAAAAACATCGTATTTGAAATTAGGATTAGACTTTTCAGATGGCGTCAAAGGGTTCCATATTACGGCACGAAATAAGTAATGTTCATTGCTGTGGATGTTAAAAACGTTAGGATTATGAACGTTACCTTTTTGAAAATCATCCCTGGTATTTTGTGTTAAAAATTCGAATAGAAAATCCTTGTTATTATTTAACCGCTTCAAATGCCCAGCAAGAATTATTAAATCCTTTTCGGTTTCGAAATTAAATACACTGGAATCCAGTATTTGAATGAACTCCGTTAAATTTAACGTGGTCTCATCTTTGGCTAAGGAAATGATTTTTGGCATCTTAGATCGATCTATCTGAAAATATTCTATTATATAAATTCGTGGAATTGTCGGACAGAAATTTATTACCGGACGCCATACCCTCTTTTAGATAAAATATCGCATCGGGACTTTGCTGAAAAAGTAATGCTTCAATAGTACGCAATTTTAAAAGCGAATCCCCATTTTTAAATATGGTTTCTGTTAAACTCTTTGGCAAATCTTTTTCCATTGCAATGGAGAGGTTAACTAAACTTAATAAACGGGCAAGAATCGGTTGCGATGTAACGGCATCAATTGATATCAGCTTTTCGTTGAAAAGCCAGGACAGGGTGGCTGTCTTGTCTTTAACAATCAGTTGGCTTAAAACTATCGTTCGGTAAACGTCTGTTACTTCTAAAATGTCTTGCGAATTATTATTGATGAGATAGTCACCACCATAAACCAGCTTATTTTCTTTTTCGGTCAGTTGAACCTCAGATTTGAAATTATTAATGTCCAAATTATTTGGCACAGACATTTTTCTTACTTTACAAACCCCATCTCCCTGAAAATAAAGTAGCTGTTTACAGCCCTTCCAACTGGTCGGGCTCTTCATGGAGCTATGACTATTCCCAGTTGCTATAGTGCGTTTTTGGGCATTTAAAGAGTCAGGTCCCAAACTGTTCTTTTGATCACTATTGGGCAAAAGAATTTCTATAGTGTATGTAAATTCATTGTGTTCAATAAGCTTCAAACTTAATTTATTAGCGATATACGGTGCGGTGTAATTTTGATCACTAGCGATTTGATTAAGTTGCGTGCTGATGAGTTCCTTTAAATAATGACCATTGCAATAAGTTGAAAAAATCCGCTCGGTTTCTTCGAAATCTATCGCAGCGATCAAACTATTTTCCAATGATTTCAGTTGCTGAAAAACTTCAGTATTATTTTCCATATGAATGATGACAAAAGAACTATTAATCTGTCAGTACTCTCGCCTTAAGCGCGAAATTGTAACCTTCAGCCAATATTTTCCAAGGCTCGTAATCTTTTTTATTAATTCTTTGAAGACTGTAAACTTTGTTGATCAAGTTAGGGGTATCCGTTCGAATTGGGTCACCCTCATGAAAATCTGTATCCAATGCTGGTAATCTTTGATGGCGGAATCCGTGAATTGTTATATCCTCTTGGCCATAAAATGGAGACGGCAATGTTTCGAAGACGATAAAAAAACCGTTTCCAGGAACTTTGATATTGTATTTTCGGATATCTATGTATACTTTTTTCGACTTCTTTATGTTGTAAAACATTACCCCATTTTTGATTAACGTGGTGTCCGGAAAGGGTGAATTATTGCTTTTTGAGTATAGCTGAATTTTGAAAGGTTTATCAATTCCCTTCAGGGCATTATTAATATTACACTCAATGGCGGCGATAAAGCCCTGAATCCGTTGGGAATTAGGTATGAACACAGCTAATTCTTCCTCAGGAACAGGCAGCCATTGGCCACCATAAACGATTTTGTCATTCCCTATAACTACGCTTGCATTTTTGGCCCCTCCGATATTTATTTCCTTTAAATTTATAGTAGACTCGGCCAGAAAGATCGTATCCGGCAAACGGTCAGCTGCGATAATTTTTAGTTTAGCCGAACGATATCCTATCATAGAAAAGTTCAGAACCTGATTTCGATAAGATGCTTTGCTTTTTAGAAACGCGAATCCTTTTTCATTTGTCATACAAATAAATGCCCCGTCTACAGAAATGGTGACGGAGGGCAGTCCTCTTTTGCTGGCACTATCGACAACAACCAGTTTCCATGAGTTGGTATTGGAGGGTTGAGCATAGACCTGAACAGATAGAATTACTAAGATAATAGCAATAAATTTAAGCATGAGAGGTTAGATATCGCCCGGTTTATACCGGGCGATAAGGTTTAGATCAAGTTTAACTTTTCTTAACACACCGCATAAGTAGCGCAAGCTAAACCACCGGGCACGGAGGTAGTTGTGGATCCACTGGTTACTGTTGCATCACATGTCACATAACATCCAACTCCCGGAGTGCCATGAATTGTTGGATTACTGTCTGAATAATTATACTTGACATATCCTCCAACAATTGATTTGAGTTCGGCTCGGCTCATTTTTTTAAGGGTGTTCGCCAAAATTGAATTCTGCTCAGTCATTTGTTTTTTTTTAATAATCAGAATCGCCTGATTGACGGCATGTGAACTATAGCACGTGCACTATGTGCCCTAAATATAAATTTTTCTATGAAGAAATACGAACTGATATCTCAAAAGTTATCCTTAATTAGTTGACAAACGAACAACATACGGGAAACCGTAAACCAAACAGCCGACAAGTGTCTAAATTTGGTCAAACAGAATTTCACCTCAACCTTATCGCAATTCCACCAAAGAAACCACCATGGACTTAAAGATCAGATATTACAGTTAGCCGCGCGCGTAGAAAAACTATTGCCGCAGCTTAAAACAGAAGAAGCCTTCAAGAACGCCTTGATCATGCCCTTTATCCAGGTACTTGGCTACGATGTATTCAACCTATTCGAGTTCAACCCCGAATTTATAGCTGACATCGGCAACAAAAAAGGGGAGAAGGTCGACTACGCCATCATGAAGGAAGGCGAACCCACCATCCTCATCGAATGCAAGCACCACCTCGAAACTTGACCCGCACAATTCCCAGCTTATCAGCTACTTCCTTAACCTCACTGAGATCAAATAAACCGAGATCGCCGAACTTAAAAAATTCTATAAGTCCTATTTTGATGTCAAAAGCATCACCAATACCGCCGCTGGGTTTAAAAAGTCTTATCAGGAAGGTTTGCATGCGGTCAGCCAATCCGGACCGTTCCGGCAACTCATTATAAGAACACTCGTATTTACAGCTTTTGTCAGCGTCGTTTTTGCTCTTTTACCACACTTGTCCAAATATGAATGGCATCAGAACGGAATGCAATATACCATGTTATGGATATGGCTTGGTACCGGAGCACTTGCAGGAAGTGTTTTTTATAATTTTGTAACAGACCGGTTTCGGTCTTTTCAAATTATCGCAGGCAGCTGCGCTGCTTTAGGTATTTGCATTTTTCTTTTGGGATTGCGTTCGGACGGCATTGAACTCGCATTGATTATGTTTATGACGGGGGGGGGGGCTGGATTTGGACTACATAAACATTAAATATCATGGCGCAGCTTTATTCGCCAGAGGTTTTTAAAGGTCGTTTTCTGGCCGTTAATGTAACCGTATTTCAGGGTTCCATCGCCTTGTTCAGCGTAATATGGGGCTATGTTTCAAATATTACCGGAACACAGGAAATTATGAAAATAGCCGGTGCGGGTATGCTGGCTGCAGGACTCGCGTTGCTATTTTTGCCTATGGCAGATACACTTTCACCAGTGTCCGGCAACATCGCATGTTCAGAACCGCTATTGAGCATAACGGATAAAACCGAGCCGGAAATAAATGTGGCCTGATACTCCGATCTTCCTATCCCAACTTGTCAAAAAGAAATTTGTTTGTGCGTAGGTATAGTGATGCTCTGTAACCGAAAAAAAGCCAATCGAGAGCCTGCTCCGCGGTCAGAATGCCTTGATCATTTATGCTGATCGCGTCCATATCGCCAAAAGTTTACAATCTACTGTATTAGCTATTTTTCATCAGTTATTATTCGAATTAGCGGTTTCAATCAGCTAATGGCAAAGCGAAATAAAAAGTCGATCCTATGCCTTTTTCACTTTCAACCCATATTCGGCCATCATGACGCTCGATAATCTCCGCACTCAGGTATAATCCGACGCCAAACCCGGATATGTGCCTGGTGTGCTCGCTGGTCACACGGTAATAACGATCGAACAGTTTGTCCTGGTCTTGTGGCTTAATCCCTATGCCAGCGTCTTTAACGCTAACGATAACTTCCTTTTCATGGCGTTCACAGGCTACATTAACAACTTTACCCTTTGGGGAATATTTAACTGCATTAGATAATAAGTTTGATATGACGGCGCCAATCTTATCATGGTCAGCTACCACTTTAACTTCAGAAAGCGGATCGAAGTCAAATGAATGAGAAGAAACGGTCATGCTTATATCGCTGATCATCTCTCTGACCAGGTCGGTCAAGTCAAAGTGTTGCTTCTCTATAACAATCTTACCCGATTCGAGCCGGGACACATTTAAAAAACCGTTGATGAGGCCGGTCATTTTACGTCCCTGCTGCGCTGCTTTGGCCAGGGCATTTGTGACAAAATCATCCTGACCACCTTTGAGTTTAATCTGCAGTACCTGAATCAGGGCGATCAGTGAGGTCAGCGGCGTTTTTAGCTCATGGCTGGCCATGCCGATGAAATCGTTCTTGCGCTGGTCATCACGCTTTTGTTCAGTAATATCCCTGGCGATCTTTGAAACGCCGATCACTTTACCTTCCCGGTCATGAATAGGTGAAATGGTAATTGACACATCTATGAGCGTTCCATCCTTTTTGCGGCGGATCGTTTCGTAGTGATCGATCTTCTCACCGTTGCGTAAGCGGCCAAGAATGATCGGTTCTTCATAATGCCTGTCCTCAGAGATCAATTTTAAAACAGGCTGACCCACAATTTCAGCCTCAGTAAAACCAAAAATCTGCTCAGCCCCCCGGTTCCAGCTGGTAATAATGCCGTCCAGGTCCTTACTAATGATAGCATCGTCTGATGAAGCTACAATAGCAGCCAGTTTAGCGCTTCGTTCCTCACCTGCACGTACCTCGTCAAGCGTCGCCAGTAAACGCTGCCGGCTTTCGGATAGTTCCTCATTGGTTGCCAGTAACTCTTCATTAGTTGCCGCCATTTCCTCATTGATAGCCGTGAGTTCTTCATTGAGTGCTTGTGTTTCCTGTTCAGTTTCCTGTAGGGCCAGGGTACGTTCCTGAACACGTCGTTCAAGTGAAGAGTTAGCTCCGGCTAATTCTTTTTGGGCTGTAAGCAACTCCTGGTTGATAGCGCTAAGCTCCTCATTTGCGGCCGTCAGTTCCTCATTTAGTGCCTGCGTTTCTTCATCGTGCTGCTCGATCTCAAGACGCAGGCGTTCCTTTTCGCCAATGTCAGCTGTCACCTTACTAAAAGAGTAGATTGTCATTGTGATAGCCAGCACTAGTGCAAAAAGGATCAAAACCGGTGCTATCGTCGTATAGCGCTCCAAGGAAGCGGTACGCTGCTTGAGCAAAAACTGTTCGTGGCTAGTAGCTTTGGCGACCATTGAGCGCAAAGTATCCATAGCTGCTTTCTCTGCCTCCAGGTCGATAGTGCTGATCGTCTCACCCTTGTCCTTCTTGGTGATCATTTGCTGGAGAACGTCCAAACGTGTATGTAAAACACGAGCGATCTCATCCATGTTTTGCTGCTGTACGGAATTATCCGCTGTCAGCCGGGTAAGGGCTCTACTCAAATTTTGTGCCTCTGTATACGCCCCGCGATAGGGTTGCAGGAACTCAACCTGCCCGCTGAGCAGATAGCCACGTTGGCCCGTCTCTGCGTCTTTCATAACTGAAAGCAGGTTTTCAAGATTCTGCATAACCTCGCTACTATGGCTAACCGCACGATTGCTAGCTAACATGCTCGTCAGGCTGAGATATGAAATGGTCCCGACAATCAACAATATAAATATTGAAAATCCATATCCCACTCGGAGATTGCGGTCAATTCGGTTTTTCATAGGTAATGACAGGAAAATTGGCGCTAAGATAAATTTTTATAGTCATCTTAACGAATGGCGTAAACCATGGGTTGGCAGACGAGGATGCTAATTTTGAAACCAATTCCCTGACCTTGCCCTATCGGTCTTGCATGTCAAACGGCTTATCGACAATAGCATTTGTGTTACATTCGGCAATGATCGGCTCATCTACGAAAACTCGTTACTGAAAGCAACACTGCGTTCCTCATGTATTCTTATTAAATGGATTTTAAATACAGGATGGTATTGGCTTATCTTAATGACTTGACAGGCGCTTGTGGTCTAGAGGTAACATTCGATATCTCTAGCGCAATTACTTTCATCCCACATCGATATCAATAAAGGGACAGCGTAATAAAAACGCAGGAATTAAATAGGAATAGCGATGGTGAATTTTGTGCCCTGACCCAGCTCGCTTTCAATTTCTATACTGCCCTTTAACGCATTAATATGACTTTTTACTAAAAATAAACCCAATCCTTTACCATCCTTGATGTTGTTAAAACGTTTGTAGGGTTTAAACAGGTCTTGCTGATACTTCACCGTATCGATTCCTAACCCATTGTCCGAAACCTCGATGGTAATGTGTTGATCTGATAAAATAACCGTCACCAATATAACAGGTGCTTGATCGGAACGGTATTTCAAAGCATTGCTAATCAGGTTAAAAAATGTGCTATATATATCTTCAGCGCGGCTTACGTGCATAGGCTGGTGTAAGTCACCAACAAAGTGTATCAAATATTTTAACTCAACAGCTTTTTGTTCATTACTCGTTGTTTGACTTGATAGGTCTCTCTCACATTGGATAACTGCTTTATAAACATTATCAGCCGGCTGATTGGTGATGGTATCAAGGAAAAGCTTGTAAGATAAGCCCAAAGGAAGATCAATGTAATGTCGGGGCGTAGTGTATTTATATTGTGGCTTCATTCTGATTTCATCGGCCCATGAGGCCACATCAGCCATTGTAGTATCGCCTAACAAAGCCCTTACGGCTGCCTTAGCTTTAGGTGTAAGAGGGTTTTCAGCAACAGTGGCAACGGTTTTGTGACCTATAAAACCCCATGATATTAACATTAACGAAACGGAGCTAATAACACTTATTGCAAAGTGTTTTTTCATGCCACAAATGTAGCTAAGCAAGTAAAAAATATGTTAAGTGATCGCAAAAGACCATCCAAGGGAACCGCTCACTTCTCATTTGGCGTTTTACATTGTTTAATAACATCCATGGGATAAATTCAAATTGATTACCAACTCACCTAAATTTAAGACATCATTAGCTTGCCTTTTGCCCTTGCATACAAACGGGCCATTTTATTAACTTTATGATTAATATTAATGATTTGATATGCTGCGACACCAAATCCCTAAATCAAAAATGAATGCCATGCGAAATGCATTCATCATAGGTGAGTTTAGGAGCTATTTACTAGCCAAAGAACTTAAGTTGTCTACTATCACAACCTGGCGATACCTTAAGGAGTTTGAAAGAATAAAAGCCGAGTATCCAGATAGGCTTGCAGATATGGATTTTTACATCCCCGAGCCTCCGCGTCCACACCGTGAGACCATATTGTATCAACAACTAATGAATTATCTACCACAGCTTGTGCGTGCAGAGAAGCCAGGCACGAAGGCAAAGCCGGTTTGGAAAAAATTCAAAGCTTTATGCCCCGATGGCTATACATACGATCCGTTTAAGACTATTTACTATCAATACGTTGCTGAACATGTCACTGAAAAGCCGCCAAAGCTAATTGAAACTATATCTGAAGAAGACCAGATGGTATTATCTAAATGGCGTCATGGTAATGATCACCGGCGTTGGCAGATCGTTACAACGCTTAGAGCTGCACTGGCGGGATGTAACGTTGCACAAATTATGGAAAAAGCCGATTGTGAGCGGAGCTCAGCTTCTCAATGGATAAAAATTTATAAACTCCAGGGCCTGGCCGGGTTTGAGCTTAAAAAGCGCAAATTAAACAGGGACGTTATCAAACGTATGGATAGCAGAAAAGAAAACCTGATGAAGCTTTTGCATCAAACGCCTAAGCTTTACGGACTTAACAGAACTAGCTGGACAATATTGGCGTTAACCAAAGTTTATAATGAGGTTTATCTTCATCAGCAGGCCAGCTATATGCAATTATCGTACACGCTTAAACAACTTGGTTATAGCTATAAAAAATCCCGGGACATGTTAACCTCTCAAGATCCGAACTTTAGAGAAAAGATCGCTCACATACAAAGGATATTAACTAAGCTTAAGCCTAATGAGAAATTTTTCTCTATTGATGAATATGGTCCTGTAGGCATAAGATTGAAAGGTGGCCGTACGTTACGGACGAACATAGAAGGTCAGGCTATTATTCCAGAGAGACAAAGGAATAAGGGATATGTGATCTGCACCGCTGCTTTAGAGCTGTCAACCAACCAGGTAATTCATTTCTATTCATTGAAGAAAAATACTTTTGAGATGATTAAATTGATAGATGTGCTAAAAGTTCAATATGCAGACCAGGAACGGCTTTATCTCTGCTGGGATGCCGTCAGTTGGCATAACTCCAAAATCCTGAAGACTTATATTGAAGATCATAATACTGTTAACAACCCTAAAATAGTTATTGCACCACTGCCTTCTTGCACACAGTTCCTTAACGTTATTGAATCTGTATTTTGCGGTTTGGCTAAGGCGGTGATACATAACAGCGACTATGCGTGTCTTGACGATTGCAAGGCGGCAATTGACGAGCACTTCAAAACCCGCAACAATTATTTTAAGCTCCACCCTAAACGTGCCGGAAATAAGATATGGGGAAAGGAGCAAGTAAAAGCAAAATTCAGTGAAACACATGTTACGAGAAATAGGAATAGCATGCGTGGCGCCAGCGATAAGGATAAAATTTAATTTAAAAAGCTAATAATGAAACTTTTTAGTAAGTTCGACTTTAACAGCCCTCATGTCGTTATCCATATGTTGATATACCTCATCATAGTGATGAAGCATTTCAATGATTGTACGGCTGTGCAACAAATATAAGTCCCCCTGCTCTTCAGGTAAAGCATGCTTGATTTGCTCTGTAAGATCCAATACCTTTAAGTAGAACTCTTTAGATTTGGAGTTCGACGCAATGACTTTTTCATTGGTAAAAGCTACATCAAAATATAAACCAACGAGGTTATATTTCCAGTTCTCAGCATCTAATTTGTCCATATAAGCGTTCAGTTTAATAATCTCCTGATTAAGGAAGTCTAAGCTTTTTTCGCTTCTGGAATTGTTGTAATTTTGCCAATAGCCAATGTTCTTTTTAACAATGGCCATCTTCTCCCCGGTAACAAAATAGAAGTTCTCAGCTATATCAACCTGCTTGTTCCTGAATGTAGTTTTAAGCTCTGTAGTTGATTTTCTTTTATCTCCCACATAAGAGAATAAACCAGTTAAGCCTTGGCTTAACAAAGCACCTATCAATCCTGAAAAGGCACTTACCTGAAGTAAAACACTATTGCTTTCCATATCACTTTTGATTATCGTTATGATATTCTTCTGATACCTCATCAGGTGCATTGCACTCGGTTAAGAGTGATCTTAACTTGCCATATCGCTGATGCTCAAACATGCCAAACTTGTGCTTAACATCATCTAACAATTCAAACGCTTGTGCTATAAGTTGCTCTAACTGTGGTTTGTTATTCAGATTCTCCATAAGTCATTTGCTTTATCAAAAATAGCAAAAAGCATTTTGAATTGCTAATATTATTAGCATAACTTTGTATTCTAAAACAAGGGCTATGAGCAGTTACAGAGTTAATGTGAATAAAGAACCGACTATAATTGAAAGACCTGATAGCGCATTCAAGATGAGCGTGCAGAGGGATGTTACACTTGAGGCCGATAGGAATACGGCTTTATTAGATGCAACGTTATACAAAGAAATTGGCTCATTCGTGCCAAGCGCTTACTTCCTTTTCGAAGCTTTAGATAAACAAAATAAACCACTCAAAGAGGTTGACATTGATGAATTTAAACACGCAGTGGACTTCTTCTTTACCTCATTACTTGATACCGAACATTACGTAAAAGGAATACCCAAAGCATCAAGCCTTTGTAACTCAGAACTCAAATCATTTCAGTTTTGATGCTATGGGAATAGGTATCGCTTTCGAAAAGTTACTTTGTTTGCAAAGCTAAACAGGTGCTACCGGCTAGCGTTAGGGTTGAGATAGCACATCAATGGACAGTTGATGCCAATTATGCGGAGCAAAGCCAAGAGCACGTTTTAGTACCTTTAACACAAGCAGCCCATCGTGGAAAGCTCCTGTTTATTCCGTCGAGGGTTTTTTCTTGTACATGAAAGCTTATTTCAAGAAATTTTACGTCAGTACGAGAAATTCTTAAAGATCATAAGAATACGTTGGGTATAACCTTATCGTTCAAAGCGGGCCTTTAATTCATTTTTGTAAGTGCAATAAGGTGGGAAGATAGTATCTTCAAAATTGCTTCAATATTAAGCCGTACCTTAGTAATTTTAAGGCGGTAAGAAGCAGTAATGAAAATACTCATCATAGAAGATAACCGGGCGTTGGCAAGCAGTGTGCATGAGTACCTATCGCGCGAAAATTATGTTTGCGAGCAGGCATTTAACCTGCACGAGGCCAGGGAAAAGCTTTTGTTTTATGCCTACGATTGCATTATTTTAGATATGATGCTTCCTGACGGCAGCGGCCTCGACTTGTTGAATTTTATCAAAGAGAAGCATATCTCCGGCTCGATCCTTATTGTATCTGCAAAAGGCGCAATGGACGATAAGATCCGCGGGCTGGAAGAAGGTGCCGACGACTATATCACCAAACCCTTCCACCTGCCCGAGTTAAACGCGCGTTTGCGGGCTATTCATCGCCGTAAGGATCTGGACGGTAGCCACATGGTTACGTTTAATGAGATCAGCCTTAACACCAATACTTTTGAAGTAACTGTTAACAATAAGCGCCTGGATGTTACGCGCAAAGAGGTTGATCTGCTGCTATACTTTTTGGTGAACCGCAACCGTTTATTATCCCGCCAGGCAATTGCCACACATCTTTGGGGCGATTATACGGATAATCTGAGCAATGTTGATTTTGTGTATCAGCATGTAAAGAACATCCGTAAAAAAATAAACCAGGCAAATGGCGTAGACTATATTGATACGGTATACGGGCTGGGCTATAAATTTAATACCCACAAATATGAAACTGGTAGATAAATTTACGCTGTGTTTTTTGCTGATATTTTTTATTGTAACCCCAATAAGTATCTACAGTACCCACTACAGTATTAAGCAAAGGATAGATAATGTGGAGATTGAGCGTTTAAGTAAAGTGAACAACGAAGTTGCGCTGCAATTGAGATCAGGTATTAGCACTGATAAATATTCGCAGGGGAGGCCTATATCTATCAATAGGTTTTCCGGTGATTTGCCAAAGGAGAAAACACTTATCGAGAAACAAAATTACGACCAGGGCGATTGCCGTATTACGGTAAGCTCCTTTTATACTATCAAAGGGGTTAATTATAAAATATCGTCTTACAATTACGTAACGCAATCCAGCCAGATCTTACGTGGGATGCTTCCGGTATCCTTGATCAAATCGTTACTGATGGTGGTTGCGGTATTGATAGCCGCAAGAATGTTATCCCGTAATATTTTGTCGCCTTTTAATGAGTCGCTTGCACAGATGCAGAAGTTTAACCTGCGTAAAAAAAAACCGCTGGTACTTGCCCAAAGTAACACCAAAGAGTTTAAAGAGCTTAACCTGTTGCTGAAAAGCATGACAGATATGGCCATCACTGAATACGGCCTGGTAAAGGAATTTAGTGAGAACGCATCTCACGAACTACAAACCCCTTTAGCGGTACTGCGGAGTAAGCTCGAACTTTTGGCCGATACCGATATACAAGGTGATCAGGCCATATTAATAGGGGACATGCAGCATGCCATTGAGAAAATGGCGCGGATTAATCATTCGTTGTTACTGCTTACCAAATTGGAGAACCAAGAATATGAGGCTACCGAAAATATTTCCTTTGCAGGGCACATCAAATCTATCCTCGGCTTTTACGAAGACCGTATACAGATGAAAGAATTATCGCTCACCACTCAAATAAGTGACGACATTTCACTGAAGATACACCCGGCGCTGGCCGACCTGCTGTTCGATAACCTGTTAGGTAATGCTATCAGGCATAATATAAAAAATGGTATTATTAATATCAAAGCTAATCAGGAGGTTTTTATTATTGAAAATACAGGTGTTGCCCCGGTTATTCCCACAAATGAATTATTTGAGCGTTTCAAAAAAAGCGATCAGTGCGGCGAAAGCATTGGCTTGGGCCTGGCAATTGTCAAACAGATCTGCGAATTGAATAAATTTGATGTGAAATATACTTATCGTGATGGCATTCACTCACTTAAAGTTGGTTTTAATGGGAAAGCTGTAGCCGATAATGCAGCTTTGTTAACTGGGATTTAATAAATTTTAACTTTTATTGCATTAACCTTACAAATGGGTAACAAATTGATGCTTTACTTCAAAATTGCTTCAAATTTGATAGGTTGTTTTACAAAATAATTACCGGCCTGGTCATTATTGGTTTAACATAGATACTCAGCATTGTGAAAAAAGCTATCTCCGCGTGTTTGTTACTTATTTTCAATTCGTTATTAGTAGTTGCACAACAGCCCCTTACACTTAAACAAGCTATAGAAACGGCGGTAAATAATTACCCTGCCATTAAAGCCAAAACAAATTACGCCCTGGCATCAAAAGCGGCAATTAGCCAAACGAAGGCCGATTACATACCCAACCTGAATTTAAGCGCCCAGCAGGATTACGGTACAGTGAACGGCCAGAACGGTCCGCTTTATGGTTTTGGTGGGTATGGGGTTGCATCATCTGGGATACCATTGCCTAATCAAAACTGGAACGCGGCTTTCGGTTCGTTATACCTGGCTAACCTTAATTGGGAATTTTTTACCTTCGGAAGGATAAAAGAACGAATTAAAACGGCTAAAAAGGCGGCTGAAAGGGATCAAAATGACCTTCAACAGGAAATTTTTAACCACAAAGTGAAAGTAGCCGCCGCCTACCTTAATTTATTGGCCGCCCAGAAATTGACCAGCTCTTATCGTAAAAACCTGGCGCGTGCTGATACCTTTAAATTCATTGTTAAAACACGTGCCTCAAACGGGTTGATAGCCGGGGTAGATTCATCGCAGGCCGGTGCAGAAGTATCAAGCGCCCGAATAGTGCTTACCCGGGCGATTGACCAGGAGCAGGAACAAAGCAACCGGTTATCACAATTGATGGGCGTGCCGCCTACACTGTTCGCTTTGGATACCGTATTCGTATCGCACCTGCCCAAAAATATCGAAGAGCCAATCGATTCGGCTATCAGCAAGCACCCAACGCTGGCCTACTACCAATCGCGGATTGATGTAAATAACGAGCAGATCAAATACCTCAAGAAGTTTAACTATCCAAGCTTCTCTTTCGTAGGGATCCTGCAAACACGGGGTTCCGGTTTTACCAATGAGTATTCATCAAACCAAAATGCTTACACCGATAATTATTGGGACGGTACCAAACCAACGCGCAGCAATTACCTGGTAGGCATCGGTATCAGTTGGAATTTAGCGCAGCCTTTTCGCACAGCCAAAGCAGTCAAAACGCAAAGGTATGTGAGCGAGGCGCTGACAGATGAGTATGAACTGGCCAATCAGCAACTCAAGGCGCAGTTTTCACTGGCCGATACCAAAACCGTAAACGCATTGAATAATTACCGCGAAGCGCCCGTACAGGTAAAGGCGGCATCGCAGGCTTACTTGCAGAAATCAGTACTGTACAAAAACGGGCTCACTAACCTGGTTGATGTTACCCAAGCGCAATATGCATTGATCCGTGCCGAAACCGACAGGGATATAGCCTATACCAACGTATGGCAAGCGCTATTGCTAAAGGCCGCTGCCAAAGGCGATTTCAACCTTTTCGACAGCGCTTTGTAATTAACTGCTAATTTTTTTCGAAATACCTATACACATGAATTTGATCCGTTTCGCCTTACGAAAGCCCATCACCATTATGGTAATTGTGGCCGGTTTATTCTTTTTTGGGATAAAATCGATCACGAGTATCAAAGTAGATATTTTCCCTAAGCTGGATATGCCGGTGATCTATATATCGCACCCTTTTACCGGTTACACCCCGGAGCAAATGGAATCGTTTTTTGCCAAGCAATACGTAAATATACTTTTGTATACCAACGGGTTAAAAAGTATCGAAACCAAAAATATCCAGGGGCTTACCTTAATGAAGCTTAACTTTTACCCGGGTACTAACATGGCGCAGGCGGCCGGCGAGCTGGCCTCTTTCACAAACCGGATCCAGGCGGTGTTCCCCCCAGGCTCCAACCCTCCGTTCATCATCAGGTTTGATGCTTCTACGCTGCCGGTTGGTCAGTTGGTTTTAAGCAGTGCCACCCGCAGTAATAACGAATTAGCCGATTTGGCAAACGTATATGTACGTTCGTCATTTACTTCTATACATGGTTTAGTAGCACCGCCGCCCTTTGGTGGAAACATCCGTACGGTCGTTATTAAGGCCGACCCGGAGCTGTTGCGCTCGCATAATATGACGCCGGATCAACTTGTGGAAGCCTTGCGACTAAACAACCAAACAACACCATCGGGTAACGTACGTATCGGCGATAAAAACTACATCACGCCAACCAATACCACCATCAATTCGGTAAAAGATTTTGAGAACATTCCCTTATTTAAAGGCAGCGTACAAAGTTTGTACCTAAGAGATGTAGCCACCGTATCTGATGGTGCCGATGTTACCGCCGGTTATGCGCTGGTTAACGGCAAGCGTTCGGTTTACCTGAGTGTTGCCAAAAGTGCCGACGCATCAACCTGGGAAGTTGTACAAAATTTAAAGGCATCCATCCCTAAAATACAAAGCCAGTTACCGCCCGATGTTAAGGTAAGCTACGAATTTGACCAGTCTGTTTATGTAATGAACTCTGTAAAGAGCTTAATTACCGAAGGTGCCATCGGCGCAATTTTAACAGGCTTAATGGTATTGCTTTTTTTGGGTGATGCACGGGGGGCGCTTATTGTAATCTTAACTATCCCTACATCTATTATATCGGGCGTTTTGTTCCTGAACCTGTTTGGGCAAACCATCAACATCATGACATTGAGCGGCCTTGCTTTGGCCATCGGTATCCTGGTGGATGAAAGTACGGTAACTATTGAAAATATCCACCAGCATTTAGATATGGGCAAACCTAAGGCGCTTGCGATATGGGACGCCTGTAAGGAGATCGCCTTCCCCAAATTGCTGATCCTGTTTTGTATCCTGGCGGTATTTGCACCGGCGTTTACCATGGGTGGTATCCCGGGCTCCTTATTTTTACCACTGGCACTGGCTATTGGTTTCAGCATGATCGTGTCATACTTCCTGGCGCAGACCTTTGTACCTATCATGGCCAACTGGATCATGAAGGTTAAACATCATCATGCTAAAGACGGCCACCAGTTAACCGATAACGAGGAGTTTGAACAATCGGGCCTTCATGCTGATGATCGCCCTGCGCAGTTATATCAAAAGGAAACCGCCGCCGCCACTGCCGACCGCAACCACAATGGTAAAGTTGGCGCGTTTGAACGAATGCGCATGCGCTACCTGAGGTTTCTTGACAGGATGATGCCCTACCGCAAAGTGATCGTATTGGGTTATGTAGTTATCATTTGCGGGTTGGCGGCAATTTTAATGCAAAGCATTGGCCGCGATGTATTGCCCAAGGTAAACGGCAGCCAGTTCCAGGTACGTTTACGCGCGCCCGAGGGTACCCGTATCGAGCAAACGGAAACACGTACCTATAAAGCCATCAATATTATTAAAGGCCTTGTTGGCCCCGAAAATGTTTCCATTACTTCGGCTTACGTAGGTACGCACCCCTCGCTGTTTTCGACAAGCCCTATTTATTTGTGGATGGCAGGTCCGCAGGAGGCCGTAATACAGGTGGCCTTTAAAGAAGGGTTTAAAACCAATCTGGATGAGCTTAAAGAAAAAATAAGAGCATCATACGCTAAACAACTGCCTGATGTTAAATCATCATTCGAGCCTATTGAGTTAACAGATAAGATATTGAGCCAGGGTTCGCCGACGCCTATTGAGGTACGTTTCTCGGGCAGGGATAAAAGGCTGAGCGAAGCTTATGCGCAAAAGCTGATAGCCAAGCTCGGGCATATCAATTACCTGAGGGATATTCAATTGGGCCAGTCTACCAAATACCCGGCCATCAATATCGATATAGATCGTACAAGGGCATCGCAGGTAGGGGTAGATGTTAATGATATCTCCCGCTCATTGATCGCATCCACGTCGTCATCCCGTTATACCGATAAAAATATATGGATAGATCATAAAACAAATAACAGCTATAGTGTACAGGTACAGATCCCCGAAAGTAAAATGAGCAGTATCTCCGAACTTGCCGAGATCCCGGTATTGAAAAACTCATCAAGGCCAGTTTTGGGTGATATAGCTGATATTAAACCCGGTACTACTTACGGTGAAGCTGATAACCTTGGTGCGATGCCGATGCTATCTGTAACCGCCAACCTGAATAACCAGGACCTTGGCTCGGCATCTAAAGATGTACAAGCAGCCATCAAATCATTAGGCACGCTTCCAAGAGGCTTAAATGTTGAACTAATAGGCTTAAGCGATACCTTAACAGACACTATGGATAGTCTGGAAAGCGGGCTTGCTATAGCCATCATCGTTATATTTTTAATGCTCGCGGCAAACTTCCAGTCGTTTAAAGTATCGGGGATCGTGCTGGCAACTGTACCGGCAGTAATGCTGGGTTCGTTAACGCTGCTGATGCTGGCCGGTTCAACACTAAACCTGCAATCGTACATGGGGATGATCATGTCTGTTGGGGTCTCCATATCCAACGCGGTACTACTCATTACTAATGCCGAGGAGCTGCGCCGTGTTAATGGGAATGCCATGGCATCTGCCCGTGAGGCTGCTTCGTTAAGGCTAAGGCCAATTGTGATGACCGCCCTGGCCATGGTTGTAGGTATGATACCGATGGCCAGCGGATTGGGTGAGGCCGGCGATCAGTCGTCACCGCTTGGCCGTGCTGTAATTGGCGGGCTTATCGCCTCTACATTTGCCGCGCTGTTTATATTGCCGCTGGTATTTGCCTGGGGGCAGGGTAAAACAAGCATCCAAAGCGTTTCCCTTGATCCTGAAGATGAGGAAAGCATCCATTTTGTTAAACTTGAATATAAATCATAATATCACGTTCCATGTATATCCGTAAAGTTTTTTCTGTTTCTGCTATAGTAATGCTAACAAGCCTGATGCTGGTAAGATGCAAATCGCCGGAGGCAAAAACATCGGCAGAAACTGCTGCGCCTGCCGATTGCGCCTTAGAAGCTATTTTGTTAAGCAAAAGCGCCATGCAATCAAACATAACCATCCCGGGCGAACTGGTGGCTTATCAGCAGGTTGACCTGTACGCCAAGGTAAACAGCTTTGTGAAAAAGATGTATGTTGATGTGGGTAGCATTGTAAGCGCAGGGCAGCTTTTGGCCCGAATGGAAGCGCCCGAAATAGGGTCGCAGATGAACGGCGCGCAATCGCGCTTAAAGGCGCAGGAGGCATTGTACATCGCCAGCAAAGCCACTTATAACAGGTTGCTGCAAACGAGCAAAACGCCCGGTACCGTATCACAAAACGACCTTGACCAGGCACTGGCTAAACAAAATTCTGATTACGCGCAATTTCAATCGGCACAGGCCGCTTTGAAAGAGGTTGGGGCTAATAGCGGCTACTTGGAAATAAGGGCACCGTTTTCGGGTATTATTACTGCACGTAATGTAAGCCAGGGTGCGTATGTTGGCCCCTCAGGCAAAGGGTCGGAGTTGCCGTTGTTTACACTGCAGCAGCAGGATAAACTACGTTTGGTAGTAAGCGTGCCCGAGGCTTATACCGGTTATATGAACAACAAGAGCGAGGTTAACTTTACTGTACGATCATTACCTAACCAGGTGTTTAATGCTAAGGTTGCCAGGCTGGCCGGCGCGCTGGATAGCAGACTGCGTGCCCAGCGCACGGAGATGGACGTGCTTAATACCGGGAAAAACCTGTTGCCGGGTATGGTGGCCGAAGTGAATATTCCGCTGAGCGACGAGATCCACAATTTTGTTGTTCCATCTGATGCTATCCTTAACTCCACCCAGGGAACATTCGTAATTAAACTAACCCGCGATTCATCAAAATGGGTGTCCATAAAAACAGGTAGAAATACAGACGGGAAAACTGAGATATTTGGCCCCTTAAAAGTATCTGATACCCTGTTGATGAAAGCTACAGAAGAAACAAGAAATAACGAGAAACTTACTGCCAAAATAAAGGCAAAATAAACAATGCGCTAATATTAAAGCCCTGTAAATATTCTTTACGGGGCTTTGCTATTTGTAATATACGGCTTAAAATGAAGGTTTTAAGATCTGGTCGAAGGTCATCATGCGGTTACTAAAGCATAAAAATTAGCAAACACTTTGTGACCAAGAAATTAAGAACCAATCACGATCTTGATAGCTAACCAGCCTTCAATGACCTATTATGGCTTTAACTTCAACGGAATATCGTTCAGCAACAACAATTATCAGACCTTAGTCAAACACCTGACGTCGATTACATCTTAAAAGTAGAACAAGAGATCAACGCTCATCCTCAGTATACTGTAGTGACCTCAGCTGGTTTAGTAAGGTTTTAAAGTATGGTACCTTTGTATTGCGAGGCGTAGGCTACATATATTACACCTCAAACGTAAAACAGTACAGTGTAACGTTAACAATCTGCGATACTAGGTTAGGTGAAATGTTTCAAGAAACACTTGACTGTACCAGCGGAATTCAGGTATTCCATACTAATATTATACCTTTTCTTAAACTACTCGAAGAACATGGAAGTTTAAAATCTTACAAGCAGTCAATAGAACTTGAGAAATGGGAAAACAAAATAGTTGAACTTACGAAGCAATTGGAAGCATGTAGGAATGAGAAAGAGGGGTGAGAGATGATTAATCAGCAAAGTTAGGCAACAGGTACAACACAGGGCAAGAAATTTCCGGCATAAACCCACAGGCCAACACTTCATACCCATTTATTCCGTTCCTCCTTGCATTTTGTTTTTCCTTACGCCTGTATGGTCATCGTAATCATTCATTACTTAAATCAAAAACGTATGGAATAAAACGGTAAGAATGCGCCAAGCGTACGCCAAAACTATGACAGTCTAAGCCTAAAGGTGCGGAAGCACGTAACTTGCTGCCATCATAGTCAGTTAACTCATTAGATTTTAAAATTGCACCTGGCGTGCTTAAAGACGCTCTAATCAACAAACAAAGCCTCTCAGATTCTAAGAGGCTTTGTTTCTTAGCATCAGCTGGGATCGAACCAGCGAAACAAGTATTTTCAGTCCTTGTTCGCCTTATTGCTTACGGAAGAGTTAGAGCGGTAGGATGTTTAGGAATTCTTACCGTTAAATTTTAATGATACCCCTCGCGGGCCGGCCTGTTGCCGAGTCGCGGCCCCGCTTGATAGCTTCCAAGTGGCCGCTTGTTCTTTCCTTAGCCAATATCCAGTTACGCTTTATAATGATGTCTAATCACACGGGGCAGAAAATAGTAATGTTTAGCGTTTCTTAGTGGTAGATAACAACAATCATTAACGCCCTCCTAGGTTTTTAGTAATTTTGGCACAATGGAAACGGAAACTCCTGCAACCCTGATTTACTCGCCTTCGGCTGTACTGAATCTTTTTAATAACTCGATCAACGTTAGCCAGAGCAAACGCATGATCCGCCTGAAGGGCGTGTTCCTGCAGGGCAGAAGCAGCGCTTATAACGGTTATTACTACGACACGCTGCGCGATGAATCCTCGGATGCCCAGCTGACGCTGATCATCCCCGCGCTCATCCGTAACATAGTACAGCCAAATAAAACGATCACGGTGAACGGATTTATTACTAAACGTGTGATTAATAGCTCCGGCAGCATCCAGATCCAGCTCACGGTGACCGAACTGGTCGAACAAACTCAAAACAAATATTCCGAAGACGACCTGGCCAAGATCAGTTTGCTGCAAGCCAAAGCGGCCAGCGGCTTCAAGGACGTTCAAGGGTTTATCAAAGCAAAGATAGTCAACGAGGAGCCCTTTAAGATCGCGGTCATCATCGGCAAAAGCGGTATCATTGATAATGACATCAAACACCAGCTAAAGGAATCTATCGGGTTTTATGATCTGGAGTTCTTCCGGGTCAGCCTCACCAACGAAAGGGAACTGGCCGCCGAAATGCAGCGATTGGACGACCTGGGTTTTGATATTATCGTTGTTTCCCGCGGCGGTGGGGAACAGATGGAATTTTTCAATAAGTTGGCACTGGCTGAGAAAAGCTCCATTTTGCATGCGCTGTTCGTAACTGCCATCGGCCATAAGGACGACGTGAGCCTGTTACAACAGGTGGCCGATAAGGCCTTTATTACGCCAACAGCTTTTGGGCAGTTCCTCAATGAAATTTACAACCATACCATTGAAGAAGCAGCAAATTCCAAAGCAAAGCTCATCGAATCCGTCAAAACGCAATTAGCCGCAGGTTATCAGAAACAGATCAATAACCTGAACGAGCAACTGAAGGGAGTGGAGCAATTGAAAGCCGGGGCTGAACAACTACAAAATGAAAAATTGGTTCTGCTGAATGAACAGATATTGGCTTATCAAGCGCAGGTAGCAACGCTGAACAGGAAACCCGCAGTTAACTGGGTATATATCATCACGGCCATCCTGACCGGCCTGGTGATTGGTTACTTATTAAAAGGACATTAAAGACAGATCAGATGAGTATAAAAATATTTTCTTTTAAAGTGGATGGCGTGGTGCTTGAAACGCAGAACGAACAATTGAAATTGAGCCCGAGCTTTGACCGTAAGGATGTCCTTGCGCCATTAAAAGAACGTTTCGAAGCAGAGCACTACAAAATTGACGAGACCTCACTCAGTTATAAACTGATCGATGACCAGCTTTATATTCAAGGCATTGCTGCGGAGAATGAAGCACCGAAAACGGTCGGCTTCCAGTTTGGGAAAGGCTAAAACAACCCGGAAAGCAGGCTTCACGATGCGAGAGCGTGTAATGCAAAAGGGTAATTAATTTTAGGCAAGGTTACTTGATATATAATCGGGAACCCTGTGTAATTGCTGAGCATATTATTTAAACATAACGATAAATCACCTGTTATAGTAATAATCAAATTATTAGTATGCTTATGCAATCCCTCACGCAGACACACCCGGTAACGACCGGTACGCCGCGTTATATCACGTTACATATTAACGGCGAACCGCGGACATTAGAGGTCCATCCGTATGTTAGTTTACTGGATGCGCTTAGGGAATATCTCGATCTAACCGGAACCAAAAAAGGGTGTGACCATGGACAATGCGGGGCATGTACTGTTATTTGCGATGATAAAAGGATCCTCAGCTGTCTTACCCTTGCGGTTATGAAGGATGGCGCAGTGATTACGACGATAGAAGGGATCGACCACCCGATACAACAAGCTTTTATCGACCACGATGCCTTCCAGTGCGGTTATTGCACACCGGGACAAATATGCAGCGCTATAGGATTATTGCAAGAGGGCAAAGCACATACCCGGGACGAAGTTAAAGAATTAATGAGCGGTAATCTTTGCCGTTGCGGTGCTAATCAGCAGATCATTGATGCGATTATGGATGTGAAGGGAGGCGAACTTGAATAATTTTGATTACCAAAAGGCGGGTAGTACGGCCGAAGTTCTTGGGCGGTCAACCTTTGTTGCCGGTGGCACAAACCTGATCGACCTTTTAAGATACAATCTCGCTGCGGCGGAAACGCTGATTGATATCAATACCATCTCCAGTCACCATGCCATCGAAGAAACTGCGCATGGCCTGCACATAGGGGCCCTGGTCACTAATGCAGAAACCGCCTATCATCCCTTGATCGAACAGCGCTATCCTTTATTGTCAAAAGCGATCCTCTCTGGTGCGTCCGCTCAGATCCGTAATATGGCCACCAATGGCGGTAACCTTTTACAACGTACACGTTGCTATTACTTTTATGACGCCCACGCGCCCTGTAATAAACGAGTACCCGGCTCAGGCTGTTCAGCCATCACAGGATACAATCGAAATATGGCCATCTTAGGTACCAGTGATCATTGTATTGCTGTTTTTCCGTCTGATATGTGTGTAGCTTTAGCTGCACTGGAGGCGGTAGTTCACATTTCCGGTCCGGCAGGGGAACGGACTTTAAATTTCGACGACTTCCACAGGCTGCCCGGCAAGACACCGGAGTTAGATAATAACTTGCAGCCCGGCGAATTGATCACCGGCATTACCCTGCCTCAAAAAGGATTTGAAACGAATTATTCTTACTTAAAGTTACGAGATCGCAGCTCCTATGCATTTGCTATGGTTTCTGTAGCGACCGGTCTGGAGCTGGAAAAGGACATCATCCGCGAGGCAAGGATCGCCCTGGGTGGTGTGGCGCATAAACCCTGGCGTGTAACAGAAGCCGAGCATTACCTGGTCGGGAAAAGACCTGATCGGGAAAATTTTGCGGCTGCAGCTGACATGATCCTCAGCGGGGCCATTGGTTTCGAACATAATGCATTCAAAATAAAATTGGCCAAGCTGGCGATCATCCGTAATGGTCTCATGGCCCTTGATCCGTCTACCCAGTTACCTGGCGCCCAGCCATCAGTATAAGTATATGACTCAGATAGGAAAACCCATCAGCCGGCTGGAAGGCCAATTAAAAGTTACAGGCACTGCTAAATACTCAGGGGAATATAATGTACCCGACCTGCTGTATGGCTACGTCGTAAACAGCGCGATCACCAAGGGTAAGATCGTAAAGATTCACACCACTTCGGCAGAAGCCTTGAAGGGTATTATAAAAATATTTACGCATGAGAACCGGCCGGGCACTGCCTGGTTTGATATGCAGTATGCTGATATGGATGCGCCCCCTGGCGCGCCGTTCCGGCCGTTACATAACGGGGAGATCAGATTTAACGGCCAGCCGATAGCTTTGGTTGTGGCTGAAACTTTTGAAGCCGCGAGGCAGGCCGCTTCCATGATCATTGTTGATTACGACGAAACCGGGTTTGAAACGGGCCTCCAGGCAAATGTAGGCAATGCGCGTGAACCCAAAAAAGGATTGGCTACTTTGCTAAAACCGCCGCCACCTAAACCTACCGGCGATTTTGAAAAAGCATATGCAGAAGCGCCGTTCAAAGCGTCCGGCGAATTTATTCATGGGACGGAGCATCATAACCCCATGGAACTCTTCACCACCACTACGCTTTACGATGGTGAAGGAAAGCTCACCATTTATGACAAGACGCAGGGGACGATCAATTGCCAGTTGTACGTGGGTAATGTTTTCGGCCTCCATTTTAAGAACGTAAGGGTGGTTTCTCCATTTGTTGGCGGTGCCTTTGGCTCCGGACTCAGGCCGCAATACCAATTGTTCTTTGCTGTAATGGCATCGCTGGACCTGAAGCGCCATGTCCGTGTAACGCTCGACCGCAGTCAGATGTTTACTTTTGGGCACCGGCCGCAAACGATTCAGCATACCCGGTTCGGGGCAACTGAACAAGGGAAAATTACAGCTCTTAATCATACTTCTATAGCGGAAACATCCCAGTTTGAGGATTACACCGAAAACGTTACGAACTGGTCGCCGATGCTGTACCCTGCAGACCACACGCTGCTACAGCAAAAATTGGTTTCCTTAGATTTGAACAGCCCGGTAGATATGCGGGCTCCGGGCGGCTGCACTGGGTTACATGCCATAGAAGCGACCATGGATGAGCTGGCTTATAAATTAAAAATGGACCCGCTTGAACTCCGCCTGATGAATTACAGCACGTTTAACAACGCTGAAAAAAAGCCTTTTTCTAGTAAGGAGCTCAAGGAATGTTATTTGCAGGGAGCTGAACGTTTCGGCTGGTCAAAACGTAGCCCGGAGCCGCGCACAATGCGCAAAGGCCATAAACTGGTTGGATATGGCATGGCAACCGGTATTTGGGATGCAATGCAATTGCCGGCAAGGGCGGAAGTGATGATCGCTAAAGATGGAAAATTGCATGTTAAAAGCGCGGTTACGGATATTGGTGTCGGGACGTTAACGGTAATGACCCAAATCGCAGCTGATGAATTCGGTTTGCCTATGAAAGATGTCGTGTTCTCTTATGGTGACAGCAAAATGCCATTCGCCCCGATCCAAGGCGGGTCTTTTACTACCGCTACGGTGGGCACCGCAATAGTATTTGCAAGCAAGGCTTTAAAGAAGAAGTTACTCAAGTCCGTTAAAGGTATTAACGGTAGTTTTAAAGATGCCGAAATTGAAGATGTCATCTTTAAAGATGGTATGGTTACTTTTCAGGGAAACAGTGTTGGCTTTTTAGAAATTATTCAAGCCAATAAAAACAGACCTGTCCGTACAACGAACCTGGGTTATCCCCATTCATTAAAATTGCGGAAATATGCCAGGGCGGTGCATAGCGCGGCATTTGTTGAAGTGGAGGTCGACGAAGAGCTGGGTACGATCAAAGTCACCCGCGCGCTAACCGCAGTAGCTGCCGGCAGGATTATTAATCCGAAGACAGCACGCAGCCAGGTTCTCGGCGGGATGGTTTGGAGTATCAGTAAAGCTTTGATGGAAGAATCTATACTCGATACCAACCTGGGTAAATATATGAACCAAAACCTCGCCGAATATCATATTCCGGTACACGCGGATATCAATGAACTGGATGTATTATTTATTAAAGAGCACGATGAGGTTATTAATGAGCTTGGCATAAAAGGTGTTGGTGAGATAGGTTTAGTCGCTATGACGCCCGCCATAGCAAATGCTATTTATCATGCGACGGGGAAAAGGATTAATCAATTTCCCATTCACTTCGATAAACTGATGCAGGATTGATGCTTAAAGAATATGTTGTTGCTTTCAGCCAGCATATTGGCGAAAGAAAGATGATTAATTTATAGTGAGACAGACGATAGATTTTGGTGGTTGATTGATGGTTGGTATGCCTTTTGATTTAGATGAACTATGACGACAGCAAATGCACAAGAACCCTTAGAATCGCAGACCGGGCCGGACGATATCATCGATACGGAAATACATAACGCGGATGCCAAAAAAGATGCCTTGGAGGAGAAGCTGGAAGGGGTAAAACCGTCAAAAGTCGAAGACGGAGTAAACCCGGAGCACGTACAGGTTTCCCGGAGTGAATAAAATTGAACCAAACTTGCACGCATTAACGGCCTGGGTAAAAGAACAACATGCTGGTCAGCTGATCCGGAAAACGGATAAGCCCTATTTTGAACACCTGCTTTTTGTGGCTGAAAAGGCCCGGTCTGTCTTCCCCTTAGGATATGAGATAGGGCTTTGCCATGATTTGCTGGAAGAGACAGATGTAAGCGAAGCAGTATTGTTGATCGCGTTAAAAAATTTTGGTTATCCGGCAGCAACGGCTGAGCATATAAAGGATTGTGTGGTGGAATTGACAGATGTTTTTACCATAGCTGCATACCCGGAAATGAAAAAGAAGAAACGGAAAAAAATGGAAGCCAAACGCCTGGCCTACATCAGTCCCGATTCGCAGACCGTCAAATATGCGGATCTGATCTACAATATGAATTGGATGCTGCGTTTTGGCGGCGAAAAGCTGACGAAGTATCTGCAACGAAAGCTTGTGCTGCTCGAGCGGCTTTCAGGCGGGGACCAGGCCTTAAGATGCGAGGCGCTGGGGCTTATAATGAAATCTCTTCAAGATAACAATGTATGATCATAATGTGCAGCACGCGTATATGCGGTACGCAATAGACGTAAAATTTTTAGCTTTACGGGAGCACACGAGCGAATGTCAAAGTTTTGTAGGGCTGCGCAAGGTGCCGCAACAACCAGTGCTGCCAAGTATCAAACCGCGTATATTCAGCTCGTATATTTATTATCTCCGCAATGAGTAAAAAAGCCGGTTATATCCCTGTAAATAAACTGCCCGAAGAAAGCTGCAGGGGGATTATGATGATGCGGGAAACTTTTAACGGTTCACCCAATTCCGAACAAGTGGAACGTTCTCACCGGGACGGCGGTTATACTTTTATCATCCAGGAAAAAGGAAAAACAATCATTGAAATTGATTTCCAAACGCATCATATCCAGGCGCCGGCCGTTATCTTTATCCACCCTCATCAGGTTCACCGGGTTATAGCGTTCGAAGACGCCATGATCTGTACCTGGATCATAACGGAGGAGAATGTTCGTCCGGAGTATTTAAGCCTGCTGGAAGGTCTTGCGCCGGTAAATGCGATGCCGGTTATTCCGGAAACACTTGCTGTACTGACAGAAACTGCCGCGTTGTGTATTAAACTGTCTGAAAAGAAAACGGAGATACTTTACCATTCCATATTAAAAGAAAGCGTCAACACGCTTATAACATTGGTCGTTTCACAATATCTTGCCTTATTTAAAGCGGCTGAACATCGCAACCGATCTGAGGACATTACCAGGGAATTTAAAACCGCATTGCAAAAAAATTATAAGGCAGCCAAAAATCCATCTGAATACGCCGCTCAGTTAAATTTATCCCCTTCCTATCTGAATGAATGCGTAAAGGCTGCTACCGGAAAATCCGTTTCTTCTCATATTCAGCAGCGCGTGGTGCTGGAAGCGAAACGCCTTCTTTACCATTCGGGGAAGTCTGTAAAAGAGATCGCCGGCCATCTTGGCTACGACGACTATTCCTATTTCACGCGCCTGTTCACCAAAGTGGTGGGCATAACGCCCATTGCTTTCCGGGAAAAAAAACGCGAATAGTCCTATACTTTCGGCCTCTTGTCATTGAATCTACTTGATTTCCGGCGTTCCTTTGTGCTTATAAAAAAACGACAATGGGAATTAAACAAACACCGAAACATTTACTTCATAAAAATATTGCTATAGTTGGTGGAGGCCCCGGTGGCCTGACACTTGCGAGGCTTTTGCAGCAAAAAGGTGTGAAGGTAAAAGTTTATGAGCGGGATCATAGCCAGGCAGCACGCGTACAAGGCGCAATTGTCGATCTGCATTTCGACTCCGGCCTAAAAGCTATGGAAGCGACCGGGTTGATGGAGGCATTCAAAGCAAATTACATGCAGGGTGCTGATAAATACCGCTTGCTTGATCCAAAAGGAAATATTTTGTTAGATGAAGGTAACCAGGCCGGCGAACGACAGTTTGGGAATCCGCAATTCCGGCCTGAAATAGACAGAGGGGCGCTGAGGGATCTGTTATTAGACGGGTTTCTGCCCGGCACCGTCATATGGGATAGCCAGTTCGTCAGCATGAAGGAAGTAGACCATAAGTGGGAATTGCAATTCAAGAACGGAACAACCGCTGCTGCAGATATTGTTATCGGATCAGACGGTTACCGATCCCTGATCCGACCTTACCTTACTGACGTAAAAGCATTATATTCTGGTGCAACCATCATCCAGGGCGAAATAGATCATCCGGAAACAGCCTGTTCCGAATTTTACAAATTACTTGCTCAGGCGAATTTGATGGCCATGGGAAACGGCGCAACCATAGCTGCACAACCGCGTGGCGATGGCGGCTTAACTTTTTACGCTGCATCATTGTACCCGAAAAACTGGGTTAAGAACAGCGGGATCGATTTTGACAACGCGGAAGATGTTCAAACTTACCTGATCAATCATTACAATGATTGGAACCCGGTTTTTTTCAGCTTATTTAAAGCTTGCAGGTATTTTGTAGCCCGGCCGCTGAATTATTTTCCTTTAGGAAGCAGGTGGGTGACTAAAAATAACATTACCCTTATCGGTGATGCCGCACATCTGATGCCACCTAATGGCGAGGGTGTTAACCTGGCGATGCAGGATGCTTTAGATTTATCGGATTGTCTGACCAATTCAGATTTTACCAAACTTGATGACGCCATTGCAGCTTATGAAAAGATCATGTTTGACCGGGCTGCGCCTCTTTGTACAGAAACGATCGAGGGTATAAGCGACTTTGCCGCGCCGACGGAAGAATCTGTACAGAATTTAATTAAAATGCTCAGTTCATCAGTATAAGAAAGTATATCCAAAATGTGCAGCTTCTATAAACACGGTATGCCACATGTCAACTGAAAACCGGTACTAATATTAAACCATTTGTTGAAGGCTCGGACATCGGCACTTAAAAACTACACATCGTTATACAAGGGGCATGGATAAGGCTAAGAAAGAGGTGGCTGGGCGGAATCAATTTGAGATTTTACGCTTGTAGTTGGGAAGGATATGTAGGTGCCTATGTAATGGTCGTATGATGGTTTATAGATCATATATTCAAATTTTACCAGCTCATTTATGCAACGGTGATAAGTTGATTTGGAACGTATTTTTGCCAGTTTCATCACCTTTTTTCGGGTTATTCTTATGCCGTTATCATCGACGTTAACCTCGGATAGCATACAAATTGCTGTAAACACAGCCAAATGCGACGGTAGCAAACGTTGGTCTTTTTGCGCACGCTGGTAAAAATTGGTTAAGGCGAAGTTTTTATCTATCATCGTTTGGCGCCTTCCAACATCTTATGTACATCATCAGCTTTATAGAAAAAGCTGCTGCCAACTTTGGAGAACTTTAATACGCCTTTTACCCGCAAACGTTGTAATGTGTTAGGGGATATTTTTAAGAGCGTTCGGACATCGCAGCTTTTAAGCCATTGGCTGTTTTTTTGTGGCTGTTGGAGAGCGGTCAGCAAATCTTGCAGTAGCTCTTTTTTAAATTCATTTAGGTCTTCTTTCGTTATAAGTTCAACGGTCATTTTCAAAAAAATTGGACAGCAAAGTTGACGACTTGGGAATCAGTAAACTGGTTGTAGTCAGGTTGCCGACCTCAAATAAATTATTTTCTCCAAGATTTTTGAACAATGCCAAACGATTTTGTATCTTTAATTAACGATTTTAAAAACCGGATTTGATTATTACGCGATTCGTGTAGTGGTTAAAATAAGAGGAAATATGTGACTGAACTATAGTGAGTTATGAGATGGGTTTCTTTCCCTCCCTCACCGCCAGACTGAATGTCAAAATGCTTCAAAACACTGTAAACGAGTAGTTAACGGGGTTTTCTTTTTTAAAAGAATACTCAAAACTTGTGTGGAAACGCATAATTCTATTGAGACATTCATTGAGACTTTCTTTCCGAAAAAAAAGTCTCAATGAAAACGTTTGTAATTAATAGAAATACAACCTTTTCAATAACTAAGCGTCGTGATTTTTATAGACTGTATTTCAATGCTTTTATTGTTAAGTTTTTAGATTATTGTCGTTTGTTCTTAAGTGTTTTTGACAGATAGGGAGCTGTACGGCTCTGTTTGTTTTTAACGATATCAACGGGGTGCCCCTGAGCAATAACTTTTCCGCCCGATTCGCCGGCGCCCGGGCCGATATCGATCACCCAATCGCTCTGGGCTATCACTTCCATATCATGTTCCACCATAATTACGGTATTACCGGCATCAACCAGCCGATTTAGTTGCAGCAACAGGCGCTCAACATCAGATGGATGTAAGCCAGTTGTCGGTTCATCAAGGATGTATAGCGTTTGCCCATGTTGCGCCCGCTGTAACTCGGTGGCTAGTTTAATGCGCTGCGCCTCACCGCCAGAGAGTTCCGTAGCCGGCTGGCCCAAGCGCAAATACCCTAAACCAACTTCCCGCACGACTTCCAGCGCTCTGCTGACAGCGGGTTCTTCGTCGAAGAAGTTGGCGGCTTCATCCACGGTCATGCCCAATACATCGGCAATGTTTTTGTCCTTATACTGTACATCTAACGTTTGGGGATTGTAACGTGTTCCGCCGCAGGTAGGGCAGGGCGTGTAAACGCTCGGCAGAAAGAGCAATTCCACCATAACCATCCCTTCGCCTTCGCAATGGGGGCAGCGGCCTTTGGCTACATTGAAGGAGAAACGCCCCGCATCATATTTCCTGGCCTTTGCAGCAGGTGTGGAGGCAAAGAGTTTCCGAACCTGGTCAAATAAACCTGTATACGTTGCCAAATTAGAACGCGGCGTACGGCCAATGGGTTTTTGGTCTACAACCACTAATCGTTTGATCTTTTGCGTACCGCCGGCGATCCGCCCGCTTAGTGTTATTACTTCTTCTTGTTCTAATGGGTCTGCTTCGGTATCGCCGTTAATATCCACCTGCAAACCCAGATGTGCGGCCACCAACTCCACCAGCACCTGGCTTACAAGACTGCTTTTACCCGAACCCGAAACACCGGACACGCTTGTTAGCACGCCCAAAGGGAACGCGATATTTAAGTTTGCTAAATTATTCCGCGTTACGCTTTCCAGCTTCAGCCAGTCTTTGGGTATCCTCGGGTCACTGATCGTTTTCGGCGCGTCATCATAAATGTAATGGCGGGTTAGGGAAGTTTTGATATTTTTTAATCCCTCGGGAAGACCGCTGTACAGGATATGCCCTCCTTGCTCGCCGGCTGCGGGACCGACATCAACGATCCAGTCGGCATGTCGGATAACATCGATCTCATGTTCTACCACGAACAGGGAATTTCCTGCGGCTTTCAATTTATCTAAAGCCCTTAACAAAGCTTCCGTGTCGGCGGGGTGCAAACCTGCCGAGGGCTCATCCAACACGTAAACAACCCCGAACAGGTTAGAACGAACCTGGGTAGCCAGTCTTAGTCGCTGCAACTCACCGGGCGAAAGGGTTGGCGTGCTGCGTTCAATAGTCAGGTAACCCAAGCCGAGGTCAAGCATGACTTGCAGGCGGGCGAGAAAGTCTTCCGCGATGCGTTTCGCTACCACTACTTTCTCCGGGTGTTTGGCCTGCAGTTTTTTCAAAGCACCGGCTTCGCCGCTGGCATAAGGTGCAAAGATGGCTGCTAATTTATGCAGCGGCTGGCGGGACAGTTCGGCAATATCATAATTCGCGAACTTGATGGATAGGGATTCCTGCCGTAGCCTTTTGCCATGGCATAAAGGACATTCGCTGCTCAGCATATATTGGGAAACACGTTTTTTCATGAGCGCGCTTTGACTGTTAGCGAAAGTGTGCCGTACATAACGGCGCGCGCCCGTAAACGTGCCCATGTAATCGGGCTGGCGTTTGTTTTTGATAAAACCCTGGATCTCTTCGTGACTGTAACCTGAATAGACCGGCACGACCGGCTGCTCTTCCGTGAACAGGATCCAATCCCTGTCCTTTTGGGGTAGATCCTTCCAGGGCACATCGATATCATAACCCATCGTCGTCAGAATATCCCGCTGGTTCTGTCCCTGCCAGGCAGAAGGCCAGGAAGCGATGGCTTTTTCGCGGATGGTAAGTGTATCGTCAGGCACCATGGTCTTTTCTGTGATCTCGTAAACCCGCCCCAACCCATGGCATTCGGTACAGGCACCCTCGGGTGTGTTGGGTGAAAAAGATTCAGCGTAAATAATGCCCTGCCCATCCGGATAATCACCCGCACGTGAATAAAGCATGCGCAATAAATTAGATAGCGTAGTGATGCTGCCTACAGATGAACGGGTGCTGGCCGCGCCGCGCTGTTGTTGTAAAGCTACGGCGGGCGGCAAGCCTTCAATTTCGTCGACTTCAGGTATAGCCATTTGGTTAAATAATCGGCGGGCATACGGGGAAACAGATTCCAGGTAGCGTCGCTGCGCTTCCGCATACAAAGTTCCAAAAGCAAGTGATGATTTGCCGGAGCCGGATACACCAGTAAAAACTACCAGCGCGTTCCGCGGGATATCGACGTCTATATTTTTCAGGTTATGTTCTCGTGCGCCGCGTACGCGTACAAAGCCCGGCAGGTTTGGAGTGCTATCAGCCATGCAGTATCAACAGCAAAGTCAAGGCTAAGTTTGAAACAACTATTTTAACGTCGGCTTATCGGTTGACAAAAGCATTGGCTGATAACGGATTGTATGCATTTTCCTTATTAAATGAAGAAGAGGGCGATGCCATTGTCCAGGGCCATCAAAAAAATTTTGGTTTCTTAATCTCCGGCAAGACGGAGATTATCATTAATATTATGAAATTGGGTACAATTGCCAAGCGCTGTGTCCGTATATTTAATATCTTAAAGTAATAATTATGTGGCAGCCAGTACGATATCCCACCTTGCTAATTGTTTTCCTGTTTACATTAGTTGTAAATACAGCAAGTGCCCAAGACGCTGACCGGCCAGCCCTTAACCGCTGGATGAAAGCGCTGGAAAATGCACCCGGTGATACCAATCGGATCAGGCTGTACCTGAATATTGGAAAGTTTCACATTTTTAAACCAGGTGAACTTAAAACCGACCTCGACAGTGGGGAATATTTTATTCGCCAAGCACGTGTTTTAAGCAATTCATTAAAGTTACCTCATTTTCAGCACGAAAGTCAAATCATGGAGGTGGTATTAACGTTGGAACGCGGCAATGAAAAGGCCGGCTATGAGCGGTTTAGCAAGGCCATAGCTGTATTCAAAGCAGCCAACGATAAAAGCGCGGAAGCTGCCTTACGATTTCGCTACGGTATCTGGTTGACCACACGGGGAACCTACCTTGCAGAAGTTTTGCAACAGTTTGACAAGGCGGCTAAGCTTTATCATGAAAGTGGCCAACCTATACAGGAGATCAATACGCTTAAAGAAATCGCCTCTGTTCATTTTGATCAAGGTAAAATAAACTTGGCCGAATCTGAGTTGCTCCAGGTACTCGCCAAATACAGGGCGATACATTATCCTCATTTACAACGTACATACAATTTACTTTCTACTGTTGCACGCGTAAAGGGCAACTTCGATAAAAGCCTGAAGTATGCTTATTTATCGTTGTCTAGCATGCATACGTCTATAGACAGCAATTATGCAGCTAATTATTATGCGGATCTGGCCAGGATTTACATGGAGGTAGGTAATAATGCTGAAGGAATTAAATGGTATAAAAAAGCATTGAATACATGGAGGAAAAGGCAAAGGGCTACGTTTGCCGTATTTATTACAGCCGGTTATATCTCCAGGGATATGATCGCCAATGGGAAGGCTGCAGCTGCACTGTCATTTTCCTTAAACCTAGCCAAGGAATTACCACCTATAACAGATATACAACAGGCTTGTTTCGCGCAAAACCTCGCAGATTGTTTTACAGCACTCCAACATTACACCCAGGCGGAAAAGTATTATCTAAGAAGCTTGATGTATTATAAAAGATCTGAGATGGACTTTGAAAATTCTCAGGAAGCCCAACTGGCTATCGGCAGATTTTATCTACTTCGCAAATCCTATCCTATCGCTGGCTATCATCTCCGTAAAGCGTTAAATTTTAATCCTCAGAAACTATCGACTGCGGCGTTGAAAGAAACGCATCTTTTGCTTTTTCGTGTAGATTCCGCTCAAGGAAATTATATTTCTTCTATAAACCATTTTAAACTGCACAAACAGTTAAGCGATTCCATTTTAGCCATACGTAAGACAAGAGAGATCGAGGAGTTACATATTAAATACGAAACCGATAAAAAAATTAAAGACCTTGCGCTTCTTAATAATCAAAATAAGCTGCAGCAAAACACTTTGCGACAAGTAAATATTAAGCAGCGTTATACACTTGGAGTTTTAGGTTTACTGCTGATCATCTCCGGTCTACTCTTTAATCAATATAGATTAAAAAACAGGAACAATTCTGATCTGAAGTACCAGAAACAAGAGATAAGCGAAAAAAATCATTCACTTCAAAAACTACTGGCCGAAAGGGAGTGGTTATTGAAAGAGATCCATCACCGGGTAAAAAATAACTTACAGATCGTGATCAGCCTGCTTAACTCGCAGTCTAGTTACCTGGACAATTCAATTGCATTAGCCGCCATTAAAGAAAGCCAGCATCGTATGTATTCAATATCTTTAATTCATCAATTGTTATATCAATCCGATAGCCTGGCTTTGATCGATATCAATAAATACATTGTAGAATTAACGACCTATCTTAAAGAGAGCTTCAATCTTAATCATTACTGTTATTTTAACCTTCGCATTCCGTCACTGTTTATGGATTTGAATCAAGCCATTCCGGTCGGCCTAATATTAAATGAAGCATTAACTAACGCTATTAAATATGCATTTTCAACCCCAAAATATACTAAGATCAGCATTACACTGGAGGAGGATGCAGCCAACCATTATATCATGCGGGTTTCAGATAACGGCCCCGGATTTCCTAATGGATTTGACATAGATAACTGCCAGTCTCTAGGTATCAATTTAATGATTGGCTTAAGTAACCAGTTAGGCGGTCAGATTGAATTTGCAAGAGTACATGATTTAACTACTGTTCAAATCAAGTTTCCGCGTAAACTTCCATCAGATGATGCAGAAATAAATTCGTCCGCGTATAACTAAGCTATCAGTGTTCAACAATAGAGAAACCGTTTCAAGTATTATTGCCGGGTAAGGCAAGCCATATGCATTGCTGAACAGGTCTACTATGCTTGTAACTGTCTTAAGTCCGGTCATCTGATATCACAAAGTCTGGTCGATCGCTCATGCGGCGACGGATAAAACTCAAAGCCTTAGGGAAGCTGCTTTGGAAAGTTTAAGGATATTTGATTAATTGGTATGCTCCTTGCACTGAATGACGTATGAATATAGAAAATGAACCCATAGAATCGCAAACCGGCCCGGATGATATCATCGATACGCAAGCGGATAGTATAGATGCCGAAAAAGACACTATCCAGAAAAAACTGGAAGATCCTGAGCCGTCCCAGGATGAAACGGAGGTGAACTCGGAAGATGCAAATATTTCTCGCAGTGAATAAGCACACACCATAAATTGCAATTTAACCGTATGGATAAAAGAACAGCCGGATGGCCAGATGATCAAAATATGGACCGGCTGTAGCCTTGGAATGTTCCATATTTATTTTAAAGTATTTAAAAAGATCACCAGTCAATAGCTAGCAGCTTTACATTGCTTATATAGTTTTGGTGGGGCAGCCCCTGGGCTTTGTGAAAAATTGCGACGATAATGTCCATATCGCCCTAGCCGTCTATGTCTGCCTTTTCAAGCGTTAAGCTTTTTTGGGGCAGGGCATTTTTAAGATTAAAAGGTTTAAAAGCATATTAGACAATACATTCACCCTTGTATCATAATGGCTGGCTAAATGTTGGTGATCCCAGAATTATTTATTGCCGAAATAAATAAGTTACGCCTGATAAAAAACATCTTTTAAAATTTTTCTTAGGCGTTCCAACGCTATACCCATGTGCCTTTCTACAGTTTTGGACGATATATCGAGCCTTGCTGCTATATCACGATACTTCATATCTTCATAACGGCTCATCATAAATACCTGGCGGCACTTTTCGGGCAGGCTATCAACAGCAAATTGAATTTGTTGGGCTAATTCCTTATCATTATACCCCGCCTCTATATCTGCTGCACACGTATCTAACAAGTTGTTTTTTTGCAGATAATTTAAATACAGGTTTTCTATTTTAAGATGCTTTAAATAATTGATACACCTGTTTTTGGTCATGCTGTAAAGGTATGCGTCTACAGATGATGTTATGTTTAACTGTTCGCGCTTTTCCCAAAGCACCACAAACACTTCACCGGTTATTTCTTCGGCAATACTCATATCATTAACAAAACGATTGGCAAAAAAAGTCAATTTTGGGTAATAGCAATTAAAAAGCCATTCGTATGCCTGCTTATCACCGCTCATTAACTTAGTTAATAAAACCTCGTTTTCCTTTGACATTAATATTGATTTTAAAGATGCCCGGACTTTTTAAAAAACCTTAACAAGTTAAGTTAAATACTGAGTTACTGCAAGTATTATTAAAATAATTTTATCATTCTGTTAATTTATAACCTTATCAGTTAGGAAATAATAATTAATGCACGTGATTTAATAAAATAATAAAAACTATTGGGGGTATTTTGACTATTAGTTGTCTTATAAATATTAAATGGACGAAGACGACGACATAAAGATGCTGCTGGTAAAATATATTACCGGGCAAACCACTGATGAGGAAAAAAATATTGTGAAAAACTGGGTGGATGCTCACCCAGAGAACGAACAGTACTTTGCCCAGTTGTATGAAGCATGGCATAATAGCTTACTAACAAAACCTGAAGTGATAGTAGACACACAGAAGGCATATAGTTTATTTTTAAGCAAAACCAATCAACAATCAATTAAGGTCAAGCCACGTAAAAGGTGGATAGCCATGGCTGTAGGCATGGCTGCAATAATTGCAGTAATCGTGGTGCTGTTCACAAGTAAATCCACGGATAATTCGCCTTTTAACCAACTGGCTGCCGTGCCGGGTAAAATCAGCAAGATTACTTTAACAGATGGTACCGTGGTTTGGCTTAATTCAGGTTCGGTATTAAAGTATGGTTCAGATTTTGGCAAAACAACCCGTAGTGTTTATCTGGAAGGGGAGGGCTATTTTGAGATAGCGCCGGGTAAAAAAGATATCCCATTTTTGGTACATACCAAAAATTACATCATCAGGGATATTGGTACACGGTTTAACCTGAAAGCATATCCTAATGACCCATTTTTTGAAACAGCAGTTGTAAACGGCGAGGTATCTATAGAAGACAAGGGGCAAAAAGGTAGTGCCACCAACCGCATCTATATTAAGCAAAAACAAACCCTGCGTATCTGGAACCGTGGCACAGATAACGCAACAGGCGTAAAAAGCTTTAATAACAGGCTCGCTAAAAGCTATAACGATATCCAAATTACCCAGTTTACGCCCGATAAGGAAGATAATTACATTGGATGGAAAGACAACCTACTTGTTTTTGACAGCAATACCATGGATGAAATAGCACGTGTTTTAGAACGCCGTTATAACGTAAAAATCAACATTGCTGATACAACGCTGCAGCGCATCCGTTACTCGGGCAGTTTTAAAAATGTAAAAAGTATTGACAGAGTGCTGGATATCATTAAACAGAATACACCTATTACCTACTCGGCTAATGAAAGCGGGGCGATCAAGATAACTAAGGAATAAAATAAACTGCTAAAACTTAAAAACAATATGGGATAAGCCTTACAAAACAAAAAACCCGGACTGCTCTAACAATCCGGGTGTATTTATGGAAATCAATTAATAGCTAATACCCTAACGCTTGGGGAAGCATTGTATTAACTAATTAACTAACGCAAATTTATGATTAAATTTTACAGAAAAGCTGTGACGGCTCCTGCTGTCTGGCGAAAAACGCTCAAAATTATGAAGCTTATTACCGTTTTGCTCCTGGCGGGGATAATGCAAATACATGCTGCGGTATACTCTCAAAAGGTTTTCAACTTTAATGAGCAAAGCATCACAGTAAAACAAATGTTTAAGCAAATCGAAAAAAGCAGCACTTACAGCATCTTTTACCGCCTTGATCAGGTAAACCAAGACAAGAAAATACAGGTTATTGCAAAGGATGCCACCATTGATGATATCATGAAAATGGTACTCAATAACCAGGCGCTTACTTATCAGATAATGGATAATGTGGTAATTGTAAAGCCTGCCGGCGATAATGCCGTAACCGTACTGAGTGTTACCGGTGTAGTAACAGATATGGCAGGCCAATCGTTACCAGGGGTAACCGTAAAATTAAAGGGTAGCACCCTTGCCGTTACTACTGATGTTAACGGTAAGTATGCCATAACCCTGCCTGATGGCACAGGCTCGCTGGAGTTTAGCTTTGTAGGTTTTACACCGCAAACAGTGCCGGTAAACGGCCGCCAGGTCATTAATGTAAAACTTACCGAAGAATCTAAATCACTAAATGAAGTTGTGGTGGTAGGTTATACTACACAACGTAAAAAAGATCTTACAGGTGCCGTATCTGTAGTTGATGTAAAAAACCTCAACAAAACAGCGTCATCATCGGTAAACTCGCAGTTACAGGGCCAGGCATCGGGGGTTACGGTAATAGGCTCTGGCCAGCCCGGCGAAGAACCACAGGTGCGCATTAGGGGTTTTAACACTTTTGGTAACAATACACCTTTATACGTAATTGACGGTATACCTACACAGGATGCAAGTACTTTAAACCCAAATGATGTAGAAAGCTTTCAGATCCTGAAAGATGCAAGTTCGGCATCTATTTATGGTGCAAGGGCGGCTAACGGTGTAATTATCATTACCACCAAAAGGGGCAAGGGTAAAGTAAATATCCAGTACGATGCTTATTACGGTACACAAGTGCCAAAAAGTGGTAATGTTTGGAACACGCTAAATCCACAGGAAATGGCCGATCTAAAACACCTGGCACAAACAAACTCGGGCATTACCGATTTTACAGATGAGCAATACAACCCATCCGGCACAGGTTCGCGCTACACACTGCCAGATTATATAGTACCCGCAGGCACCAAGGCCGGCGATCCGTCTGTAGACCCATCATTATATTATGTAAATCCGTTTTACACCAGTGGTGATGACTTTAATAGCTTTTACCGAATAACAAAAGCCAACAAAGCCGGGACAGACTGGTACCACGAGATTTTTAAAAGTGCCCCTATAACCAGCCATAATGTGGCCGTTAGCGGAGGAAGCGATCAGGGGAATTACCTGATATCAGCCAATTATTTTAACCAGCAGGGTACTTTGATAGAAACCTATCAAAAGCGCTATACTTTAAGGGCAAACACCAATTTTAATATTAACAAACACGTTAGGGTTGGCGAGAACCTTGCTTACTCGGTAACCAAAAACCCTAAAGTTGGCGGTAATAACCCCGATGGTGTAATTACAATGGCCATCAGGCAGCAGCCAATCATCCCGGTTTATGATATAGCCGGCAATTATGCAGGCAGTTATGGTTCTGGTTTGGGTGATGCCAATAACCCGGTTGCCATACAGGAACGTTCAAAAGTAAACGGCGATGTTGGTTACCGCTTGTTTGGTAATGTATATGCAGAGGCCGATTTCTTGAACGATTTTAACTTCCGCAGTACTTTTGGTGGCGATATTGAAAACGGCAATTCGCATTACTTTAATTACCCTACTTATGAAAGTAAAGAGAATTCCCAAACCAATAGTTATGGTGAAGATTCTTACAGTAACTGGAATTACACCTGGACAAACAGCTTAAGCTATCATAAAAAGATAAATAAGCACGATATTAAATTAGTTGCCGGTGTAGAAGCCTTTGAACATTACGAGAGTAGCATTGGCGGTACCAGGCAGGGCTATTTTAATTTTGATCCTAATTACGTTAACCTAAACACGGGTTCGGCAAACGGATCAAGCAATTATGGTTCGCATAATACCTATTCTATACTATCGCAATTTGCACGTTTAGATTATACTTATGATGGTAAATACCTGTTCAACGCTACTATTCGCCGCGATGGTTCATCACAATTTTCAAAAGAACATCAGTATGGCTACTTCCCTGCATTTAGCGCAGGTTGGCGCGTATCACAGGAGAGTTTTTTAAAGAACGTGAGTTGGCTGTCTGACCTGAAGATCCGTGGTGGTTGGGGTATTATGGGTAACCAGCTTAACCTTACGCCAGATAACGCCTACAATACATACGGTAGCAGCATAGGCCAGTCATACTATCCAATTGGTGGCGGCACAGTTATACAGCCCGGCTTTTACCAGCAACATATAGGTAACCCGGATGCTAAATGGGAGAAAGACATCAACAGCAACATTGGCTTTGATGCAACCTTTTTTGGAGATAAATTATCCATTACTGCCGATTATTACCGTAAAGATATTAAGGACCTGCTGTTTAACCCTGAGCATTTAGGCACCGAAGGGAATGGTACCGTGCCTTATGTGAACATTGCGCAAATGAAAACAGATGGTTTGGATATATCAGTAACGGGTAATTTTAAGATCAATAACGACTTTAACTTTAATTCCACCTTATCTGTTACCACATTTAATAACAAGATCACCAAGGTATCAAACAGTGCTACCTATTTCTATTCAGACATTTCGCGCCGCTTTGATGTGAACATGGTGCGTAATGAGGTTGGCCACTCCATAGGCCAGTTTTACGGCTACCAAACCGCGGGCTTCTGGAACTCCCAGGCAGAGATTGATGCTGCAAATGCGAAAGTGCAGGCAGCTACGGGTAACCCGGACGCAGTTTATCAAACAGATGTGAAACCTGGCCGTTTCCGCTATGCGGATGTTAATGGTGATGGCGTGATAAATGATGCTGACAGGACATTTATAGGCGACCCTAACCCTAATTTTACAGCTGGTTTAAACCTTGGGTTTACCTACAAACGGTTCGATTTTAACATGTTACTGTATGGATCATTTGGTGGCAAGATCTGGAATAACGTAAAATACTGGAGGGATTTCTATTCCTCATTTGAAACCGCAAAAAGCAAAACCGCTTTATATGATTCTTGGACGCCAGAAAACCACAATGCCAAAGCGCCTATACAGGAGCTGGATGCTTCTGTTAGCAGCGGCTCGACGCCAAACTCTTACTTTGTAGAGAATGGTACTTATGTACGCGCCCGTAATGCGCAGATAGGCTACACTTTTAATATGTCGAAAAAATCAGGCATCCAAAAACTGAGGGTTTATGCATCAGCCACTAACTTGTTTACCCTAACCGGCTACTCGGGCACAGACCCGGAGCTTAACGGCGGTGTACTGAATTTTGGTATAGACGAAGGCACTTATGCAAGCCCGCGTACCTTTTTAGTGGGTGTAAATTTTTCATTATAAGCAGTTGATAATTGTAAAAGATTAAAAGATGAAAACAAGAAATTTGATCGTAATAACATTAGCCGGTGCATTAGCATTTAGCTCGTGTCAAAAATATTTAGAAAAACCGTTAACCGGTTCGCTGGAAAGTCCGCTTTTGGTATCTAAAGAAGGCGTTAATCAGCTTTTAATAGGCGCTTATGCCGCGCTCGACGGCCAGCAAGGTGGTGATGCCGCTATTGGTGGCGGTGGCGCATGGGAAGCATCGCCCGATAACTGGATCTATGGCGGCGTGGCCGGCGGCGATGCCAATAAAGGCAGCGACCCGGGCGACCAAACCCCGATAGAATTGATTCAGAAGTATAACAGCGACCCAACCAATGGCTTTTTTAATAGTAAATGGAAGGCCGACTATGAGGGCATATCGCGTACCAATGTTTTAATAAGCACCATAGGTAAGGTAACTACCTTTTCGGTAGAAGAAAAAGCGAACCTGCTGGGCCAGGCGCGTTTTTTACGCGGCCACTATTACTTTGATCTTAAAAAGATGTTTAACAATGTGCCCTACATTGATGAAAATACCACCGATTTTAATCAGCCAAACAATACAGATATATGGCCTAAAATAGAGGATGACTTTAAATTTGCCTATGAAAACATGCAAGGTGAACAAGCAGATGCCGGCCGTGCCAACAAATGGGCTGCAGGTGCTTATCTTGCCAAAACATACCTTTACGAACATAAGTTTCCCGAAGCCCGCGATCTGTTTGAAACCGTTATCAATGAAGGCACAACTGCATCAGGTGCCAAATATGCCCTGAATGACCGTTTTGAGGACAACTTTAGGGCGGCTACCAACAACAGCCCCGAATCTGTTTTTGCGGTACAGGCGGCTGCCAATGCAGACCCGGGCGGCCCTTCTAACGCCAACAACGGCGATATGTTGAACTTTCCGTATGGAACGGGCAGCCCTTTTGGCTGCTGTGGTTTTTACCAGCCATCAATAGATCTGGTTAACCATTTCCGTACAGATGCTACAGGGCTGCCTTATCTGGATAACTACAATGATCATCCGATAAAGACGGATATGAATTTAACATCGGCCCAGCCCTTTACGCCTGATGCCGGTAACATAGACCCGCGGTTAGACTGGACAGCAGGTCGGCGTGGCATACCTTATCTGGATTGGGGTAACCACCCAGGTAACGATTGGGTACGGAACCAGCCTTATGCAGGCCCGTATTCGCCTATAAAAATGGTGTTTGGCCAGGCCGCGCAGGATACCGAAGGCGATATGCTTTCATGGGCGCCAGGCTCGGGTATCAATAATAACATTATCCGTTTTTCTGACGTGTTGTTAATGGCTGCAGAAGCAGAGGCACAAACAGGTGGCCTAACAAAGGCGCTGGCTTTAGTAAATATGGTGCGCGACAGGGCGTCTAATCCGGTTGGCTTTGTTTACCAATATAAAAATCCGGATAAGCCAACCGCAGGTTTTTCTACCACACCTGCGGCCAACTACAAAATAAGCGTGTATCCGGAAGGCTATTTCGGCAGTAAAGATCTGGCATTAAAAGCCATTTACTATGAGCGTAAAATCGAACTCGCTTTAGAGGGCCACCGCTTTTTTGATTTAGTAAGATGGGGTATTGCCGCGCAGGAATTGAATGCCTACATAACCTATCAGGGCCAGTTTACCCAGGATGTTAGGGGAGGCCATTTTACAACCGGTAAAAACGAATACTATCCAATACCGCAAAGGCAAATAGACTTAAGCGGTGCAGGTGGCAATTCTGCTCTAAAACAAAATCCAAAGTATTAGCCAGCTGTAAAGTTTAGCAGTAAAAGCAGGCAGATTTAAAACTGCCTGCTTTTGTTTTAGATGAATATTTGCAAGCATGACAAAACCAGCATAGGCAACTCTTCGTTAAAATTTAACTGCGCTAAAGCTTTTAGTATTTAGGTAAAATGTTTTACTTTGTAGTTATGCCGGTGTATATAGCGTCATTAAATTCGGGGAGTAACGGCAATTGCTATTACGTTGGTAACGAGCACGAAGCAGTGCTGGTTGATGCCGGTATATCCTGCCGCGAAACCGAAAAACGTATGGCTCGCCTTGGCCTTTCGATGCAAAGGGTGAAGGCCATTTTTATATCACACGAACATTCTGACCATATTAAAGGCCTGGCTGTATTGGCTAAAAAATATCGCCTGCCTGTTTACGTTACCGATGGTACAGTCCATCATTGCGGTGACGTGCCGAAGGAACTGTGCAACAGCCTGCGGTCTTACGAATTGGTGAAGATAGGTGCGCTGGAAGTAATGCCTTTCCCCAAACATCATGATGCGGTAGAGCCACATAGCTTTATGATAACCAATGGTGATATCCGCATAGGCGTATTTACCGATATAGGTGCCCCATGCGAACACCTGATACGCCATTTTACTCAATGCCATGCCGTTTTCCTGGAAGCTAACTACGACGAGGAAATGATGGAGCAGGGCAAGTACCCGTATTTCCTGAAAAGGCGCATCAGGGGTGGTAAAGGCCATTTATCTAATAAACAGGCGCTGGATATGTTTATAGAACATAAGCCGGATTACATGAGCCATGTTTTGCTTGCCCACTTATCAAAAGATAATAACTGCCCGGATCTGGCACTTAAAATGTTTGCCGAGCACGCCGGTGATACCCATGTTTGCATAGCATCCAGATATGAGGAGAGCCCCGTTTTTGTGATAGACCCTGTGCCGGTTTCGCCGGGCCAAAGCATTGTGCTTAATCAAATTACCGGGCAATTTCAGTTTGCAATAGATTAGTGTTCACGTTCACGGCATGAACACTAGTCTTTTTTACGAACAGGTTGATAATCAACAGATTGACTAAGATTTATGTTTAATCACTAATTAATAACTACCTGATTTACAATTGATTATAATTAGCTTTGTTCACGATATTTTCAAATATGAGCAGAGAATACACCCTTATACATGCTCGAGATCCTTTATCAAGACGAAAACCTGATTGCCATTAATAAGCCGCATGGCCTGTTGGTGCACCGCTCATCTATAGCTGCCGATGCATCTGAATTCGCCCTGCAACTATTGCGAGATCAGATTGGTAAAAAAGTAAATCCTACACACCGTATAGACAGGAAAACAGGAGGTGTACTGCTGTTTGCGTTTGATAAACCTACGGAGATTGCCATGCAACAGGCTTTTATGGAGAACCGGGTGAAAAAGAAATATCTGGCTATACTACGGGGTTATACGCCTGATGCTGAACAGATTGATTATGCACTACGTAAAGAGAACGGTACGCTGCAAGAAGCATTAACCAACTACATTACCCTAAACCGTGCAGAACTGGATATGCCATTCGGGGCGCATCCAACATCCAGGTATTCGTTGGTAGAGGCTGCGCCAGAAACAGGGCGTATGCACCAGTTACGTAAACACTTTGCCCACATATTTCATCCTATAATTGGCGATCGCACCCATGGCTGCAATAAACAAAACAAGTTTTTTAAAGAAACCTGGGATATGGAAACTATGTTGTTACATGCTTTGCAGCTTGCGTTCATACATCCGGTTACTGGCGAAGAAGTAACCATACAGGCTACCTTGCAACCCGAATTTAAAAGAGTAATGCAACTAATGGGTTGGCAGGATAACTAATAAACAATATTTATATTTGTAGCATGAGCAATAACGATATCATGAAAAAGCTGCGCGTTGCCCTACAGCTGCGCGACGACCAGATCATCGAGATACTAAAACTGGCTAACTTCAGGACTACTAAAACCGAGTTGAGTGCAATCTTTCGTAACGAAGACCACCCCAACTTTCAGCCTTGTAAAGATCAGTTGCTGCGTAACTTTTTAAATGGCCTGGTATTACACCTGCGCGGCCCAAAACCAGAGAAACCAAAAACAGATAATATAGAAAATAATTAGTTCTTCTATCTCAGCCCATAACTGCCGCATTAAATAATGCAATATTATGTGTTAAAGAAATTTTACGCAAATAGGTTGCGTAGATTGTTTTTTATTTTGTACAAATCATTAACAAATTAAAAAATAGGAGGGCATGATTTTATTAATAGAATGTTCAGTAGATAGCGAAACAATAATTGATGACATTATTGAGTGGCGAGTTAATTCTTTTGTAATTAAATTTTATCCAGCAGAGCAAAAGGTATTTCGGAAAATATCAGTGGAATGCAAATTTCTAGATTATCTTAATTATGCTCCTAAAGTAACTGTCGAAAACAAACAGCTTACTAACATCGAATTTCCCGAGGAAGATTTTTATTCGGAACAAATTTCAATCCTTCAGCATTTGGAATCGTTCTCAGCATTGGATCTTGGAGTACGAAGGATACATTGGGATAGTCCTTCTATTAAATGGATTGCGGAAAATGAGGAAGAAGAAATAGCAATTAGAGGATATACAAAAAAACAAAGCTATCCTGTAAATGATAGAAAGATAACTTTGAAATGGATACAGCAGACTTTAGCAAATAGACGTATGGTTAATCATTTGGTTGAACCATTATCTTTTTATAGAATTGGTTTAAATCATTACCATAGTCATTATTATATTCAAGCATTTCTTCATTTTTATCTTATGCTTGAGGGGGTTTTTGGTAAGGGAAAATCAAGAAAAGATGAAACCATCATTGCGTTTCTAAATGAACCAAAACTTGTGTCTGCAATACAAACCGCTCTTGAGAATTTCGAAAGACCTGATTTTAGAAAGCACAAAGCTTGGTTTGAAAATTATTCTTTTGACAATCTAAAAATCAACGGTGATCCGGTTAGAAAAATGATAAATATCTTTATTGATCAACGAGGTCTGTTAGCTCATAATGTGGGACTAAATTCCGAACGTAGAAGAAATAACTTTGAAGAAAAAAAATACCAAGCACTCGCAGCAACGGCGATGGGAGTATGTCTCTTAGTATCGAGAGAACTTCGATTAGATCCATATAGACGAAAGGATAACTCTTCTATTAAAGAATTAGTAATAAATTTAATCCCGCTGTATCAGGCGGTATTTGCCGCTTTTAATAAGTTTTTGTTGCTCTTCGCTAAAGGGGGTACGGCCGCCAAAATCCTGCACCCAAAATTTGTTATTTTCGGCAACACCAACTTCTTTAAAACCAGGGTTCATCAGGTTACGACAGTGGCCTTCGCTTTTAAACCAGCCTGCCATCACTTCGGGGATGCTGGTTTGCCCAAAGGCAATGTTTTCGCCTATCATAAAGCTTTTCCAGCCTTTAAATACATATCCTGCGGCAACAATACGGTTGTTCATAGTACGGCCATCTTTGCTTTCGTGGCTAAAATAATTTTGCCTGGCCATATCTTTGGCATGCCCTATTGCAGCATCTTCCAGATCGTTGTTCCAAACCATAGGCGGGGCAGGCGGGAAATAGGTATTACCACACTTGCAACCTTTGGTACGTGTTTTATTGATGACGTCTAAAAAATCCTGCTTAAACGAGTTATAATCATCATCCGGAGCAAACCATATAAACGAGCTGAATATAGTGATGCATAAAAGTAATAGTGTACCAAAAATGTATTTTTTCATATCATCAGCTATGACAGTATTAACGTAAGATGGTTTAAAAGGTAAACCAGCTGATAGATAGCAAAGGTAATTTGTATTATAAAGATGCCAGTTTTTTGATTGAACTGGTTTTTAAAGTTTTTTGGGTGGCAACCACAACTTTTTTCTTTTTAACAGTAACCGGTTTTTTGGGTTTATCGGGCGTATTATCAAAACTTATAATAACAGGCTTATCTGCGTCCTGTTGTACTTGCTGCATAATCTCAGTAGCACGTTTTTCGGCAATATCAGCTTTTTCAGTATCCTTTAAACGGTTATAAAGGTATGCGTAGTTTTGCTGTACAACCGCTTCTAAATTGGGGATCTTATTATCGATAGATAGTTTTAGCGCTTCATTCAAATCGCGCATAGCCATCTTGTTTTCTTTAAGCTCCATTTTTATGGCAGATAGTTTTACCAGCGAATTTATAACATTGGGTACATCCTTTATCTGGCGAGATATTTTGTTAGATTGCAGTGTAAACCATTTAGCCTCGCTGAATTTCCTTTGCGCTATATAAACCTTTGCCAGGTCATCAAAACTGGAACGGATACCAGTGGTATCTTCGTAATAGCTGTAATTATGCAGGGCCAGTAAGGTATAATGGATGGCTTCTGTTTGGTAGTATGCCTTTAAATTACGATTAGGCTGTTTATCAAACTTAAGGTACTCGGTAGCAATCTGGGTATAAACAGGGCCTTTAAGGGTATCATTAGTGGTAAGCTGCAACTTTTGTTTAAGGTTATCAATGCTGTCTTTGTCCACTTCCTCTGCATGTGCAGCGAATGTTGTAGCGGCTAATATAAAAGTTACAAGTAGAAATAATTTTTTCATCTGCTGACAGATCTTAAATATGTATGATACACGATGTTCAAAATTTGTGCCCTTATTTCCAATATTTTTTACCAGGAGGTGCAAACTACAATAAATCAACATAAAAACATAATATTGATGATTTATAGCTATTTATATAACAAATAAATAGCTGCTGAGAAAGTTTTTTTTATAGAAATCAAATGTAGAGTCTAAAATAGTAGACAGCCTGGGAGTAAAAATATATGGCCTAGCTAATAAATTTTTCGTACCTGATAAGGAAACTATTAAAGCCTGCTGAGGTAGATAGTACCCAATTAAATAGCACTATACCTATGGATGCGCAGGTAATGCCGGCCAATACATCTAACACGTAATGGTGGCTGGCATAAACAGCGGTAAACCAAATGCCTATCATCACCACACCAAAAAACCAGTTGATGATGCCCAAACGGTTTTTAATGCCGTAATACAAAACAATAACCGGGTAGGATGAATGCAGTGAAGGCATAGCTGCAAACACGTTAGAGCCCTTTGCGTAAATGGATTTAAAAAGGTTGATGTTAAAAAGCTTATCGAAACGGGCCAGGCCGGCAGTGTTACCCTGTGTTAACGGATGAAAGTTAAAGCCATGAAACTGAATATACCAGGGTGGTGCAGCAGGGTACAGGTAGTAAACAATAAAACCTAGCATATTTACCAACACAAAGGTTAGCGAAAAGTACAAAAACTGGCGTTTGTTTTTAAAGAATAAATAGGCGGCAAATGCAAGTGGTACAGGTATCCAGCAAAGGTAAAATATGCCTGCCATAGCATCTATTATATCTGTACTTTTTAAGCGCAGGTATTCGTTAGGTGTTAAAATTGTGCCATTCAGGTTTATTCCAAACAGGTGCTTTTCGGCATTGTATAAACCGCCAACGGCCACATCATTATAATTATAATTAGGGAAGGCCTTCATATAATCAAAAATGATCCAGTAAACAATAAAGATGGAAAAGCCTAAAATAAACTTGCGCGTTGTTACCGATGCATAAAACAATACGTTAAATATGCCCAGTAACACAAGCTGATCTGTTTTAAAGCCAACCAGTAAATAGGATAGTAATAGATATGCTACAGATACACAGGAAACAGTAGTTACACTTTTTGCATTTACCTGTATCTGATCGCCAACAGCATTAGCCATTCTGCTTTTTAATGAAATCTGAATTGAATATCTTGTCCCATAGCGGGGAGCTTACACCGTAACCTTTGGTAGGGTCCTGGTAGTGATGTAGCATGTGGTGTTGTTTGATCCTTTTCCAAAAATTACCTTTAAAGTTAAAGTGATGTATGGCATAGTGCGATATATCATAAAAAAGATAACCTAAAATAAAGCCCGGGAAAAAACCAAAAATATAATTTGCCGGCAACAAGGCATTAAACAAAAAGTAAAAGCCTGTGGCCAATGGTATACTTGCCGATGGTGGCATTACCAGGCGTTTGGCATCGCTTGGGTAATCATGATGTACACCGTGGAATATAAAGTGTAAACGTAATGCCCATTTTGCCCTAGGTACAAAGTGGAATACAAAACGGTGCATAATATACTCAGTCAATGTCCAAACAAAAAGGCCTGCTAAAAACAGCCAAATATAGTTGGCCACGCCAATTTGCTTATCGTAAGCAAAGTAGCTGGTAACTAAAATAACAGGTAAAAAAATTATAATAGGCACAAAGTAGTGCACTTTAGATAAACTTTCTAAAAAACTGCTCTTAAACATCCTCACAGACTCCTGTGAATTGGAAACAAAATTTTTCGCCATAACACTTAAGGTTTAAAACGTTCGGTTACTTCTTTACCTGTAACGGTGTCTGTACCTTTCATTTCTACAAAAATAATATTTGGTGACCATAAAGAGCCACCATTGATCTGAACAAAAATATTCTGAAGGATGACCTGCCTTTTTGATACAATTGCGAAGATATGATATTTTCCGTCGGCAGCCTTCATTAATGTCAGCGGAAATTTTTTGTATGACATAATTCTGATATCATACTTATCATCCCCCGCCGCATTTGCGCTTATGCCATAAGCAAACTTACGCTGCACATAAGTCAGCTCGGCCGGTTCGCCATTGCCATCGGCATATCTTAACCAATAGGCATGTACGGGTGCATCTTCATCAGGTTTGCCGGTTTCTTCGTTGATATTAAGATCATACACCAGTGCGTTGACATTGGTGGAACGCTGTAAATAAAACAGGCGTTTTGCACTTGGCGGCAGCGCCGGATAAGTGCGCCCACTATCATCAACCCGTATTCTGGTAGTATCGGCCTGTGCATTTTGTAAAGTATCGGCTGTGGCAGCAGTGGCGTTTAACCGCACTGCAATAACCAATAAAATAAATACAACAGCTTGCTTTACCAGGTTTTTATTCATTATTCATTCTCGGATAAAGCCTTTTTAGCATCCATCAGCCTTTTAAAAGCTGTTAAATTTGTTAGTACAGCCAGTATTGCGATTGGAAAGGTGAAGATAGACATGGTCTCGAACACATGAAACCTAAAACCCGGGATATACAATTTATAATCGCCACCCAGATAAGATGAGCTAATACCACAGGCAATAGCAAATACACCAATGGTTATCACGCGCTCGGGGCGTTGCATTAGCCCGCCTTTTATCTCTACGCCAAGGCCTTCGGCACGTGCGCGTACATAACTTACCATCATAGAGCCTATAAGGGCTATAAAAGCGAATATGGAGCTTAAGAAGTAGTGGTGTGCTACCAGGTAATAGCAAATGCCTAAAAACATGATCAGCTCGCTGTAGCGATCCAGTACAGAATCATACAAAGCGCCAAAAACAGATTTCATGTTGCCCAGGCGGGCTACTTGCCCGTCCAGCATATCAAACAGGCCTGCAAATAATATTAAACCGCCGGCCCAGCCTATATAAGTAAAATCGCCACGGTTACCATCTTCGGCACCTATGATGAATATGGCAGCTACACCAACATTTAAAATAAAGCCAATAGAAGTTACTGCATTAGGCGTAAGGCCTACTTTTATCAGGAGTTTAACAAAAGGATCTATAATTTTATATATCCCCAGCTGCAAGCTTGTGCGTACTGATGTTTGTGGTTCCATTTAATTATAAAAATAAATAAAAATAATATTAAAAATCAAACTTAATCTTTACACGTATCCCCCAATCGGCAATGCCGGGATGGTCTAAATAGGTAAACCTTTTTACGGCATCAACCCTGATGAATTTAAAGATGTTCTCGATACCTATGCTACCTTCCATATAAGGTGTTTTACCAAGCGCATAAGTAATAGGGGCACCATTTGCATCAACCGGGAACTGGTATAAATTAGGGTGTAAAGAAGGCGTGCTTTGATCACTTAGCCCGCCGTAAAGCATTTTAAAGGAAGCGGTTTCGCGCCACTTAAGTTTTTTGAATAAAGGGATCTTGTTAAAAAAATACCCGCCGAAGTGCTGGTCTATAGTTACCGCTACCGATTTATCACTCACAAACTCTAAAAAGTTCATCAGGTTATACGAATCCAGCACGTAGGCAAATGTTTGGTTGGCGCGATGGATGTTCAATAAAGGGTAGGGTACTTGGCCAAATGTTTTTGAAGCTTCTACAATAACGTTGGCAAAACCGAATGGCGCCACATAAAAGCGTTTATCCCCGCGGAAATCTAGTTTCTGAAAACCATATTCTCCACCAAGCAGATTTTTAACACCCATGGTAAAATCTAACGACAGAATAGGATACTGATTAATAATAGGCGCCCGGAAAAGCTTACCCTGGTAAAATTGCTCGTTTGGCGCATACCGTATCCCGGCTGTAAGTTCGGTAGTGGTGAGGTTTTGGAATGTATTGGTACCTATTGTGTTTATAAAAGGGAATAAAGTACCTGCAGGTGTCTGCATCAATTTTTTAAAACCCAGTTTATAAGAAAAATGGTTCTCAAATTCGCTTATGTAATCAATTCGGTAAGCATCATTGTAATAATACTTATCGTTGTTGCCCCGTTTAAAGGATAATAAAAAGTTATCCTCCTGTATAAACTGTAGTTCCTGACCGGGAATTTTTGTATCGCGCTGAAAGCTTGCACGAATATAATGCTGCGGGAACCTGTAAATGCTTTTGTTGTTTAAGGAATAGGTGGTAGCAAAAAAGTATTTCCACTTCTTATCCTTAAACCCATAAGCACCGTAAGATTCAAAGAAAATTCGTTTGCTGAAATCTGCCGTGGTGCGGCCGCCTACGCGCAGCCTGAAACCCTCTATGGGGTTAAAGCTATAAAATGTACTTGCAGGGCCAATCTCAAACTTGCCAAAATTTTTAAATCCGGCAAATAGCAGGTTAATAATATCTGCCGTGCGCCTAAAAGATGGCATATGTACCAGGCTGTCAATATTTTTATAAACCTTAGATTCGGCAGTAGTTAAGGTATCTAAACGGTTAGCGGCCCAAAAGCTATCCGGGCGGTTGCGTAATTCTTCATCCTCCAGTTCGGGCCTTGCTTTGTACAGCGTATCCTGATGCGGCTGATTAACCACATAGTTACGCCGCGTGATCGTTCGGGTGCCAAAAAGGCCGCTCTTGCGCTTTTCGGTTATCCCAAAATCGGCAAAAGTATTGCTCCGGCTTAAGTGGTAACGGCCATCAGGGTTCAGCTCAAAATCCTGATCTACGTGCATGCTGCGCACAAAGTTTACGTTGATATTTTTGTTGATATCAAGCGCAGCTTTTTGTACGGCATAATTACCGTCTAGGGTAATAGATATGCTCCCCTCAAAAAGTATATCGTTAGTATTACGAGGCGTAAAGCTTAACTGTACCAGCTTTTTACCATTATCTAAAGTAACTGTATCTGTTATAAAATATTTGTAATAAGATGGGGCACTATTAGATATCGGGCTTAAAAACTGGCGGCCTAATAAAAGTATGCTATTGTCGTAGATGTCAACCTTTACGTACAGGTGTTTAAAATACTCGCCCACACCTTCACTATCAAAGCCTGGCCCAAAATCAACAGATTTTTCGCCAAGGGTTATGTTGCGGGTAACCTCGGGGTTTTTGCGGTAATAAACCTGCGATAATTTTTCTTTTAGAAAAATAGGCAGTAATGTTTTGCCTGCATAAGTGGTACTATCCTTATTCTCGAAAATGAATTTGTACTTACGGAACAGCTTTCGTTCCTTTACCTTGTCAGATAAATTGCTGAGCGAGAACTGCATTTTATCATACTCCTTATACTCTACGTAATTGTAGGCTTCGGGGCGGTTCTTATCTTTGTTTGCAATAACCTTGCGTATTAATGCTACGGCCGGGTTATCGTTTATATATTTAGCCCTTTTATTTGTTTTGATATTAACCTCTTTAAGCGAGGTTGATGTAGGTATCATCCGGATGTTAAGCACCTGCTCTTTACCCGGTAATACGTTATAGGTAGCATCTTTAAAACCTAAATAGCTAACCTTAATTTTGTTGTAGGGCTGTGTGGTACTGATGGAATAGTTACCCTGATTATTAGTAGTAACACCAATAGTGCTGCCAACAAATGATACGGATACAAAGGGAAGACCTTGTTTATTACCGCCGTCGGTAATTTTGCCTGTTATTACAGTAGTTTGTGCTTTGACAGCAACACTTGTTAATAAGAAAAGTACAAGAAATATAAACTTATACGTGTATTTAAAATTCATTAACCTTATCTTATTATGCAAAAACAAACTTTTTTTGAAGGAAATAATTATACGTTATCCCTACTATAAACGATACCAACACCTTAGAAATTTTATAGTCTAACTTTAAAAAGTGTGTAACTATAAAAACACCTCCTGTATTAAGCGCTACATTACCGCCCCAAACCAACATATATTTTAAAGCCTGAACCGGGATAGTTTTCTCCTTACGCTTTTTAAACACCCAAACCCTGCCTAATGCAAAGTTGGTAAGGCCGCCAACAATGGTACCAATTAAGCTTGCTGTAACATACCAAAGGTAAAAAAATTCCTTACAGACTATTGTGGTCAAAAAGTCAAATAAGGATGCTATAAAGGAAGACGCCTGTGCTTTAACAAATGTTGCCATTCAATTTAAAAAATGTCCGGCTTATAATATTTTTTGACCCTGCCGTAAGATCGGGCTTTAGCCCATGCTATATTATCATGTAGACGTTGTAAGTAATTATTTATTACCATATACGCAAAAGATAAAATTAAAACTTTGTAATTGATACAAAATGTTCTCGCTTCCAGAGCTTAAGTTTCGGCCGCGAATATCGTTAATTTTAAGCAAATTGCTTAAAATAAAAACCGGTTACCGCCCTATAGCGATAACCGGTTCTGTGTAATAAGCTAAGCAACTTAGTTAGAAGCAAACATATCGTCGTAATAGTCAAGACCAAGATGTGTTATCAAGTCTTCGCCCATTAGGTAACGTAAGGTGTTCTCTAATTTAATAAGCTGTTTAAATATGTCATTTTCGGCATGTAAACCGGGCGCAGTTTGCGGCGATTTAAGATAGAATGATAACCATTCCTGTATACCGCTCATGTTAGCACGTTTAGCCATATCGCAAAATAAAGCTAAGTCTAAAGCGATAGGTGCTGCCAGGATAGAATCGCGGCAAAGGAAGTTAATCTTAATCTGCATTTTATAGCCTAACCAGCCAAAAATGTCGATGTTATCCCAGCTTTCTTTGTTATCACCGTGAGGAGGGTAGTAGTTGATACGGATCTTGTGGAAGATCTCTCCGTAAAGCTCAGGGTTATCTTCAGGGCGTAAAATATCTTCTAACACACCTAATTTAGATACCTCTTTAGTTTTAAAGTTATCCGGATCATCCAGTACCAAACCATCGCGGTTACCTAAAATGTTGGTAGAGAACCAACCGTGTACACCTAATGAACGTGCTGCCAGGCCTGGTGCCAATACAGTTTTCATTAAAGTTTGGCCGGTTTTAAAATCTTTACCTGCAATTGGGGTTTGCGTTAATTTAGCCAGCTCTATCATAGCAGGAATATCAACTGTTAAGTTAGGGGCGCCGTTAGCAAAAGGTACACCTAATTTTAAAGCTGCATAAGCGTATATCATACTTGGTGCTATACGTTTATCATCATCTTTTAAAGCCTGCTCAAATGCAGCAAGGGTTTCGTGTATCTCAGAACCTTCAAAGTAAACTTCGGTAGATCCACACCAAACTAATACTACGCGGTCAAGCCCATTATCTTTCTGGAAGTTTTGGATATCTTCCATAACCTGCTGTGCAAGTTCATAACGGGTGCCGGTTTTAACGTAGGTACCATCAAGATTTTTAGCATAGTTTTTGTCGAAAGCAGCTTTCATTGGTTTAATTGATTCTAAACCTTCTTTAACTGAATCTAACAAATCACGCTCAAGTACTTTAGCGTTTACAGCTGCCTGATAAACGTTATCTTCGTACACATCCCATCCACCAAAAACAATGTCGTTTAAGTTAGCCAATGGTACAAAATCTTTAATTTTTGGATGACGCGCTTCGGTACGTTTGCCTAAACGGATAGTACCCATTTGAGTAAGTGAACCTATAGGCTGAGAAATGCCTTTTTTTACAGCTTCAACACCGGCAATTAGTGTGGTAGCTACTGCGCCTAAACCGGGTATTAAAATACCTAATTTACCTTCTGCAGGTTTAATGTTAATTTTCATTACTTATTGTTGTTTTAAGGATAATGCAGCTATCACAAACACATAATGGGCTTATGATAGTTAGTTATTGTTGCTTTATATAGTAGTGATCGCTCACGTGTTACTATCTGGGTTTTAATGCTAAGCTTAGCGGTATAAAACAGTGGGGCAAAAGAATATAATTTTTTGGACGAATATTGATAAAATTATAAAGATTACAGGAAAATGAAGATTGGCTATTCTTAATTAAATAGCTTTTTCGTATATCCTATAAGTTTTATATTGGTCTCCGCCAATGGCTTCAATAGCCCGGTTAACCATTTCGTTGTTTTCCAATGTCCAGCCTGCTTCGGCATATTTTAAGCCCTTGCGCCTGTATTCTTTAATAATACTACCGTATAAACAAGCTTCTATGCCCATTTTTCGGTAACCATCAATAACACCAAGCAGCATAATACGCAAGCCTTGTGCCTTGCTTTTATTAAATAATAGCTTAAATATACCTGTAGGGAATAAGCGACCCTTTTTGATGGTTTGCAGTATAGGGTTAATATCCGGAACGGCTACACCAAAGCCTACAATTTTGCCGTCTTGTTCTGCAAGCAGTGCAAAATCGGGGTCAAGTATTAGTTTAAGGTCTTTAGCGGTGTAATCAAACTCTTCGTTGGTCATCGGGAAAAAGCCCAGGTTTTTATCCCATGCTTTGTTATAAACATCGCGCAGGGCATCGGCCTCCTGCTTAAAGTTTTTCATATTTATTTTTCGGATAACAATATCGCTATTGCGTTTTAAACGCTCCTGCAACTTGTCCAGCATCTGCATCGATTTATCGTTATAGTTGCCGCCTTCCCAAAACCAGGCAAAAAGATCCGTTTGTTTTTTAAACCCAAAGTTTTCGATAAGGGTAATATAATACTCCGGGTTATAGGTCATCATTACAATTGGCGGCCTATCAAACCCCTTTACCAATAAACCAGATGTTTCGTTTGTTGACGGATTAACCGGGCCAGCAATTTTAGTAGCGCCCTTCTCTTTTAACCATTTAACAGATGTTTCAAACAATAAATTAGCAGTTTCCTGGTCGTTTATACAATCAAAAAAACCAAAAAAGCCCTCGTTTACATTATTAAAGCTATTGTGGTTGGTGTTGTAAATAGCAGCTATACGGCCAACTATCTTATCGCCATCGTAAGCTAAAAATGTTTGTAAGGATGAGTGCTTATGGAACGGATGCGTTGTTAGCAGGTCCTTTTGGGCAATAAATAATTCAGGAACGTAATTGGGGTCGTTTTTATACAGGTCATGCGGAAAATCAATAAAAGAAGCTAATTCTTTTTTTGATTGTACCGTTACGATTTTTTTCATCTGGGATGGTAAAGTTAATAGCGGTACCATACAGGCTTGGCACCGCTATATTTAAAGAGCTTAAATGTTTTCTTTAACGGTATTATTTGTAACGCCTGCATCTTTAAATGCCTGTATCAGTTTTTCTACTGCTTCGTCTATCTGCTCAAATGTATGGGTTGCCATTAATGAGAACCTTAATAAAGACGAATCTGAAGGTACAGCAGGCGATACTACAGGGTTAACAAATACACCGGCATTTTGCAGATAATTGGTAACCTGGAATGTTTTGGCATTATCGCGAATGTAAATAGGCAGGATTGGGCTTTCTGTTGCACCTATATCAAAGCCTTCGTCTGTTAATAATTTAACAGCGTAATTAGTATTGTCCCAAAGTTTTTGGATACGCTCAGGTTCTTCTTCGATAATATCAAGGGCAGCAAGTACGCTCGCAACAGATCCTGGTGTCATGCTCGCGCTAAACATTAATGATCGTGCCCGGTGTTTAATATAATCTATCGTTTCAGCGTCGCTGGCAATAAAGCCACCTAATGATGCTAACGATTTACTAAAGGTGCTCATAATAAGGTCTACCTGGTCTGTTAAACCAAAGTGAGATGCCGTACCAGAACCGTTGTAGCCAATTACGCCTAAACTGTGGGCGTCATCAACCATAATATTAACACCATATTTATCAGCAAGCTCTACAATCTCAGGTAACTTAACAATATCACCTTCCATGCTAAATATACCATCAACAACAATAACCTTTACGGCTTCTTCTGGTAGCATAGAAAGCTTGCGCTCCAGGTCTACCATATCGTTATGGGCATATTTAATTACCTTAGAAAATGATAAACGTGTTCCATCTATTATAGATGCATGATCATACTCATCCAGTATCAAATAATCATTACGGCCGGTGATGCATGATAAAACACCAAGATTAACCTGGAAACCTGTACTGAACAATACAGCAGCTTCTTTACCCACATATTGGGCTAAGCGGTTCTCTAATTCGATGTGAATGTCAAGTGTACCGTTTAAGAAACGCGATCCGGCGCAGCCAGATCCGTATTTGTCAATTGCTTTTTTTGTAGCTTCTTTTATTCTTGGATGATTTGTAAGCCCCAGATAGGAGTTAGAACCAAACATTAAAACACGTTTGCCATTTATGATAACTTCAGTATCCTGACCAGACTCTATAGGCCTGAAAAAAGGATACAGTCCCTGTGCCCTGATCATATTTGCATCCTGGAACTGAGCAATCTTCTCGTGTAGCTTTTTAACCATTTATAAACACTTCTTAAATTTTTTGTAAAAATACCATGAATAAGCTTATAACTTGCATGGGGAATGTAATTTTTTTACACACTGCATTAATAGTATGTTAATATACTTCCATCAGGCAAATTAATTAATTTTTTTATTTATTTGCTACCACTATTTTAATTTTTGTTTTAAAAAAAATGAAAATGGTGTTAATTATCATTCAAATCTCCTAATTCCGTAATATTTCTGTTGTCTGTTTAATTATAAAAAAGATAACTCTGATATTCGTAGTCCCTGTTAATTGTTAACGGAATTTATAGAACTTTTCTTGTAAATTTCTGTTTTAAATGTTCGTATCTAAACACTTATGAAAAAACTACGTTACTTATTTTTATCTAATATACTACTTTTATCTCCGTCAATACTATTTGCACAGGCTAATCCTGATACTACGGTCACAGTGGTTACTTTACAACAGAGCATTGATTTTGCCCTACGTAACCAACCGCTACTAAAACAAGCAAATATTGATGAGCAAATAAACGAGCGTGATATTAAAATAAGTTTGTCGGCCTGGTTGCCGCAAATAAGCACTACCGGCCAGTTTCAACATTATTTTCAACGGCCGGCACAAATTGCTGCCGGTACAGGTGGCACCGGTACAGGTACAGGCACCGGTCAAAATTTAGCTATTGCTCACAATGTATCTACCATAGGTGCACAAGCCAGCCAGGTTTTATATAATAATGATGTATTACAGGCATCGCGTGCATCCAAATTTTCCAGACAGTATTATAAACAGAATATTGAAAGCAGTAAGATAGACCTGGTTACAGATGTTAGCAAGGCTTTTTATGATGTTTTGTTATCGCAACGACAGCTGGATATTATAAAGGAGGATATTGTAAGATTGCGCCGTAGCTTAAAAGATGCGTACTCGCGCTACCAGGCCGGTGTAGTAGATAAAACAGATTATAAACAGGCAACTATAGCCTTAAATAATTCGCTGGCATCGCAAAAACAAACTCAGGAGGCTATAAAAAGTAAATCGGCAGTGTTAAAACAGGTTATGGGTTTAAATCCGGCAAAGCCAATTACCTTGTCTTATGATTCGGTTCGTTTACAAACAGAAGCGTTGATAGATACCAATCAATTGCTTAGCTACACTAACCGGGTTGAATACCGTTTACTGGAAACTCAAAAAAACCTGCTTAATGTAAATGTTTCTTATTATAAATGGGGGTACCTGCCATCGTTATCTTTAACAGGTGGATACAGCCTTGCTTACTTTAATGATAAGTTTTCTAAACTTTATAATGCATCATTCCCTACATCATTTGCAGGCCTGTCATTATCTATCCCAATATTTACGGGTGGGAAGCGCCTGCAAAACCTGGCTAAGGCACGCTTACAGGTAGAGCGTACAGATCTTGACCTGGTGAATACCCGCAATGCCATTAATACAGAATATACACAGGCCCTTGCCAACTACAAAAGCAACTATTATAACTGGCAAACCCTTAGCGAAAATGTTGCACTTGCAAAAGATGTATATAAGGTAGTAGATCTACAGTATCGCGAGGGGATCAAAACCTATCTGGATGTGATCGTATCTCAGTCAGATTTGCGTACAGCCGAGCTTAACTATTATAATGCCTTGTTCCAATTGCTGTCAAGCAAAATAGACCTGCAAAGGGCCCTGGGTACATTGCAAGCCGATAATTAATTTTATATAATACAGCCTACAAACTTTATTAACTTAAAACACGACAACTTATAATAATGAAAAATAAATATACTTACTGCGTAGCCGCTGCCATGGCCTTACTTATCATATCGTCTTGCGGTAGCAAAAATAATAAGCAGGCCGCAGCAATCCCGCCAACTCCTGTAAACGTTATTGAAGCAAAAAAGTCTGATGCCTTGTATTATGATAAATACCAGGGTACAGTTACAGCTTTAAATTCTGTTGAATTACGTAGCCAGGTTGCTGGTTTTATAACCGGCATATTTTTTAAAGAGGGCGATGTGGTTACGAAAGGTACGCCACTTTACGAAATAGATAAACGCGTTTACCAAGCAGCTTACCAACAGGCAAAGGCAAACCTGGCAAGTGCCAAAGCTAATTTAAACAAAGCCCAAAAAGATATTGACAGATATAACATGCTGCTTAAAAATGATGCAGTTGCCCGCCAAACAGTTGACCAGGCTACTGCATCTTATGAAACCAGCCAAAGCCAGGTAGCGGTTGCACAGGCCGGCGTTGCCTCGGCCGCTGCAGACTTGTCTTATGCCACCATTAGGGCCCCTTTTACAGGCCGTATTGGCATATCTCAGGTTAAAATGGGTTCGCAAATTGTTCCGGGTACCACATTATTAAATACGATATCAAGCGGTAACCCAATTGGTGTTGATGTAGTTATTAATGAGCAGGACATTAACCGTTTTTATAAACTGCAAAAAGCAAGTACCGATACTACCTTTTTACTACAAACATCAGATGGTGAAACTTACAACAAGCCGGGTAAAGTTTTTGCCATTGACCGTGGTGTAAGTAACCAAACAGGTAGTATAAAAGTAAGGGTACAATTCCCTAATGCCGAGGATAAGCTTAGGGATGGGATGAGTTGTGTATTGCAGGTATTAAATGATGATTCCGGTGATCGCGTGCAGATTCCTTACAAAGCTATTACCGAGCAAATGGGCGAGTTTTTTGTATTTGTATCGCAAGATACCATTGCTAAACAGGTTAAAGTAAAATTAGGTCCGCGTATCCAGAGCAATGTAGTGGTTATGGAGGGTATTAAACCCGGCGAAAAAATAATTACAGAAGGCTTTCAACGCTTACGCGATGGTGGCAAGATAACTTTGGGCCAGCCTGCCGGTGCCGCTACTCCTGCTAAGGGTGGTGCTGCTGCCAAATAATAATAAGCTAATCAGAGGATCATATCCCAATATTTAAGCAAAAAAGACATATATAATGATCGCAGATACTTTTATAAAACGCCCGGTAACCGCCATAGTAATATCGCTGGTAATACTTATTGTTGGTGTTTTAGCCATCATGAGCCTGCCTATTGGGCAGTATCCCGAAATTACACCACCAACCGTACAGGTTACGGGTAACTATACCGGTGCTGATGCACTAACCGTTGAACAAACCGTGGCTACCCCGGTAGAAGTACAGGTGAACGGTACCCCGGGCATGACCTACCTGCAAAGTAACAGTACAGGTAACGGCCAAATGAGCATGACGGTTAACTTTGAGGTGGGTACAGATATTAATATTGCAGCCCTGGATGTGCAAAATCGGGTAGGTATAGCCTTGCCAACCTTGCCGCAAGAGGTACAGCGTTTGGGTATGATCGTGCGTAAACGTAACCCAAGTATATTAATGCTTGTTGCCTTGTTTTCGCCAAAGGGTAGCCACGATGTTACATTTACTGATAACTATGCTAACGTGTTTGTAAAGGATGCCTTGCTGCGTACCAAAGGCGTGGGCGACGTTTTTACCCGCGCGGATGATTTTAGTATGCGTATATGGCTAAAGCCGGATAAGCTTGCCGCACTTAACATGACTGCAGCAGAAGTTACCGCCGCCCTGCAAGAGCAAAATGCGCAGGTAGCAGCAGGTACAGTGGGTGCTACCCCGCAAATGAAAGGTCAAACCTTTGAGTACACCGTGTTGGTTAAAGGCCGATTGGCTAAGGCAGAGGAATTTGAAAATATAGTAGTTAAAACCATACCATCTACTGGCGCAGTGGTACATTTAAAAGATGTTGCCCGTGTGCAGTTAGGTAAGTTTAACTATGCAGGTAATTCATTTATTGATGGTAAAAGAGCATCATACCTGTTAATATATCAGGCGCCGGGTAGCAACGCTATCGAAACAGCTGATAATGTTACGGCTACCATGAACGAACTTAAAAAGTCGTTCCCTGCAGATATTGATTACGTGGTTCCGTTTGAATCTGTTACCGTGGTTAGGGTATCTCTGCATGAGGTTATCGAAACATTGGTTATAGCTTTATTTCTGGTTATTGTGGTGGTATTTTTATTCCTGCAAAACTGGCGTACAACGCTTATACCTGTATTGGCTATCCCGGTATCTATTGTGGGCACGTTCATCTTTTTTATCCCGCTTGGGTTTACCATAAATACGTTAACCTTATTTGGTTTTGTACTGGCTATTGGTATTGTGGTGGATGATGCCATTGTGGTGGTAGAAGCTGTGCAGCATTACATGGATGAAAAGGGTATGTCGCCGCAGGATGCCACACACCACGCCATGAAGGATATTTCGGCACCGGTTATTGCTATTGCATTAATATTGGCGGCTGTGTTTGTACCGGTGGGTTTTGTGCCCGGTATAGTAGGGCGGTTATACCAGCAGTTTGCGATAACCATTGCTATATCTGTATTGATATCGGCATTTGTGGCTTTATCGCTTACACCTGCTTTATGTACGTTATTATTGCGCCCGCATAAAATTGATGAAAAATCAACCGGCCTAAATAAACTCTTCTTTAAATTTAATACCTGGTTCGACAGGGTAACCGGCCGCTATCGTAATACGGTTGATAAGGGTATCAAAAACTCTAAGTTTATTGTAATTATACTAGTGTGTATTATAGTAGGTACCATTTTACTTTTTAAAGGTAAATCATCAGGCTTTATACCTTTGGAAGACGAGGGCCGTATCATTATCACGTATGATTTGCCCGAAGGTTCATCAACAGAAAGGACGGTGGATATCTTGCACCGGATGATGGACACGCTTAAAAACGTACCTGGCATCAATCACTTTGCAGCCTTGGGCGGATTGAATGCGGTTAACTTCGCTACAAAATCTAACAGTGCTACTATATTTGTGCAGTTAAAACCATGGGATGAGCGTAAAACTCCAGAAACCCAAAAGGATTCGCTGATCACCTTGTTACAGAAAAAACTATCTATGAATAAGGAAGCAAGCGTAGTGGTTATTTCTCCGCCGGCTATACCGGGCTTAGGTAACACGGGTGGTTTTTCGTTTATCTTACAGGAAAAAGAAGCTGGCGGCGAGATCACCAACTTTGAGAAAGTACTGCAGAACTTTACGGCAGCCATTAATAAGCGGCCGGAAATATCAAAAGCTTTCTCTTTCTTTACAGCGCATACACCGGCTTACCAGTTAACTATCGATAGGGAAAAGGCCAAAAAACTGGGTGTGCAGATCTCTGATGTAAACAATGCGTTGCAAACCTATATGGGGAGTTCATATATTAATGATTTTACCATCTACGGCCGTAACTTTAGGGTAGTAGCCCAGGCTGATACTAACTATCGTACCAATATTAATAACATTGGGCAATACTTTGTACGTAACTCGGGAGGTGCTATGGTGCCGCTAAGTACATTAACATCTTACAAGGTAATAGAGAATGCGCCATTAATATCTCACTATAACCTTTTCCGTTCGGCAGAGATTAATGGTAATGCTGCGCCGGGTTACAGTAGCGGCGATGCTATTAATGCCTTAAAAGAAGTAGCAGCAGAGACTTTACCACAGGGTTATGGCTACGAATTTTCGGGCTTAAGCCGCGAGGAATTATTGTCGGGTTCCAAAACAGTATACATCTTCGCATTATCTATTGTGTTCGTGTTCCTGTTTCTGGCTGCGTTGTACGAAAGCTGGTCGGTACCATTCTCGGTATTATTGGCTGTGCCACTTGGCGCATTCGGTGCTATATTGTTCTTGAGTTTTTGGCCTAAGCTAACCAATAACGTTTATGCACAAATAGGTTTGATAACGCTGATTGGTTTGGCCGCCAAGAATGCCATTCTAATTGTAGAGTTTGCTAAGGAACGTGTTGATAGGGGGGTAGAGCTTGAAAAAGCTACGCTGGACGCAGTAAGACTTCGTTTACGGCCGATCATCATGACATCGCTTGCGTTTATATTAGGTGTTGTGCCGTTGCTGTTTGCTTCTGGTGCAGGTGCCGAATCACGTAAAACCATCGGGTGGACAGTGTTTGGCGGGATGCTTACAGCAACATCGCTGGCTATATTTATAGTACCGGTGCTGTATTATCTGATAACCAAGTTTGCCTATGGCAAAGATAAACTGGCCGAACTCCAGAAAAACTATGTTCCCGATCCGGATGAAGATGAATAACTAAACTTTAGCCCCTTTAATTAAGGGGCTTTTTTTATGCCAATTGTTCCGTTAAACATCATAAATACGATCACTTCGTTTATTAAGCATTCTTATTCACGGTTCCAAATGACCTGTTTTATCGTCCAATAAACCGTAAAATGTATACTTTGGCATGAGGTAATGGCCTGTCTGGTTATTAACAAATGTTAAAAAGTCAAAAAAAAATGTCGTTTTGACTGTAGGGTTATTAAGGTCAGAAAATATTTGATAATCAGCAATTAACAGCATTATTTGAGATTTATGGACATTTTTGATAAGTCATCTCATATTCATTTAACATGTAATTTGGCCCTATTTGGCAAAGTATTTGATTAATGCCGTGTATCACAATTGATAATTTGTACTACTTAAAAAACACGACAATGAAAAAAATGACAAAATTTATAGCCGCAGCATTTACAGCCGCAGCTTTATTTATCGGTACTAATGTAGCTCATGCACAAACCATAGGAAGTGGTGTTCGCTTCGGGATAGGTGTGGAAGGTTTGCTACCGACAGGTAACTTGCACGATATATCTAATGTAGGTGTAGGTATCACCCCACGTTTACAATTTGGTGTAGCCGATAACATTGGCCTTACCTTAACATCGGGTTATTTAAATTATTTCGGTAAAGAGATTGGTAATACCAATGTTAAAACTAAATCATACGGAATGATCCCGGTTAAAGCTGGTATCAAAGCCTTTGTAAGCCAAAATATTTACCTAAGCGGTGAAGTTGGTGCTGCATTTGAAACATCTGGTTTTGGTGAGTTCAAAGGTGGCCCTGATTACGATACCAACACTAAATTATTAGCATCACCTGGTATTGGATGGGCTAACAAATCTTGGGATGTAGGTGTTCGCTACGAAAACTACTCAGGTCAGAACAATAGCTTTGGTGCAGTAGGCCTACGTTTAGCTTACGGTTTTGGTATATAATTTGTAACCTTACGTAATAAAAAATGCCCCTCGTCAGTTTGACGAGGGGCATTTTTATTGGTATGAATCCAATTTAGATAACTATACAAGTTTAGCTAATGCCGCTTTAATCCTTTTAACAGCCTCTACCAATTTATCTTCGGCAGCAGCGTATGATATGCGGATAGATTTTTTATCGCCGAACGAGTCGCCGCCTACAGTAGCAACATGAGCTTCTTCTAGCAAGAAAATACTTAGTTCATCAGCATCATTAATTGTTTTGCCGTTAAAGCTTTTGCCAAAGAATGAAGTAACATTCGGGAAGAAATAAAATGCACCATCGGGCAGGTTAACACTAAGGCCCGGTATATCTTTTAATAAACCGTAAACCAGGTCGCGGCGTTTTTGGAACTGGTCGCGCATTTGCAAAACAGTTTCTAAACCACCGGTATAAGCTGCAACACCAGCTTTTTGGGTGATAGAGCAAGTGCCGGATGTAATTTGGCCCTGAATCTTATCGCAGGCAGCAGCAATTTCGCTGTTAGATGCCGTGTAACCAATTCTCCATCCGGTCATGGCGAAAGCCTTAGACCATCCGTTAACAATCACAACACGGTCTTTAATGCTATCAAACTGAGCAATAGATTCGTGCCCGCCAATAAAGTTGATGTGCTCGTAGATCTCATCGCTCAGGATGTAGATGTCCGGGTATTTTTCAAATACTTTAACCAGGCTGGCTAATTCTTCTTTACTGTAAACACTGCCGGTGGGGTTACACGGCGACGAGAACATGAACAGTTTAGATTTTGGTGTAATAGCCGCCTCTAATTGCTCGGCAGTAATTTTAAAGTTTGTTTCAACAGTAGTATCAATAAAAACACTAACACCTTCTGCTAGTTTAACTATTTCTGAATAAGAAACCCAGTAAGGGGTAGGGATAATTACCTCTTCGCCGGGGTTAACCAAACACAATACAGCGTTGGCAAGCGCTTGTTTAGCACCGGTAGAAACTACAATTTGCGTATCCGTATAATCCAGGTTGTTCTCGTCCTTCAGCTTGTTTACAACAGCCTTGCGCAGATCCGGGTAGCCCGCAACAGGGGTGTAGTAAGTAAAGTTGTTATCCATTGCTGTTTTTGCAGCCTCCTTAATATGTTCCGGGGTATGAAAATCCGGCTCGCCAAAGCTAAGGCTTATTACATCTACACCTTTAGCAGCCAATTCGCGGCCCATTTTAGCCATTTTAATGGTCTGGGATTCTGACAGGTTATTTATCCTGTTACTTAATGCGCTCATATTGTTGTTTTTGTTACTGCGGCAAATATAGAAAATTACTTTGCTGATGATTGTAATGAGAGCCAATAAACTAAGTTTAAATTAAATGCATCAGTAACCTTTAAAGTGTTATTTACAAAGTTAGTGGTGAATATTATTTAACCTTTCTAAGAAAAACATGTTACATTTTTAAGCGAATGTAAAAGCTAAATTTCTGTAAGTTTGGCCTCTCTAAAAAAGGTGTGTTTTGAAAGAACAAAAGAAGATAATTTTAATGTCGCTTATTACCGGGGTGATACTTATGGTAATGAAGTTTGGCGCTTACTTTTTAACCAACTCCACTTTTGTACTAACAGATGCTGCCGAAAGTATCGTAAACGTAGTGGCCAGTTCTTTTGCCTTTTTTAGTATTTACCTGGCATCACAACCCAGGGATGAAAACCACCCTTACGGCCACGGTAAGGTAGAGTACTTTTCGGTATTTATAGAAGGGGCTTTAATAGGTATAGCCGGGCTGATTATTATCATCAAATCTACCTATAGCATCTTTTATCCCGAGGTTATTCACGATCTTTTACTGGGTGCAATTATCATAGGGTTTACCGGTGCTGTTAATGGCGGGCTGGGTTATTATATGATCAACAAAGGAAAATCCTTACCGTCTATCACCATAGAGGCTGATGGCAGGCACTTGCTTACCGATACCGTTACCAGCTGCGGTTTAGTGCTTGGCCTATTGCTGATCCATTTTACAGGGATACTCTGGTTAGACAGCGTTTTATCTATTTTAGTAGGTTGCTACATATTGTTTACGGGCTATAAACTGATCCGCCGGTCGGTTGCCGGGTTGATGGACGAAACAGACTTTAACATTGTAACAGATGTAGTAAAGGTTTTAGGCGAACAACGCCGGGAAGCATGGATAGATATACACAACCTGCGCGCCCAAAAGTATGGTAACGAATTGCATATCGATTGCCACCTTACCCTGCCAAACTACTTTGATCTAAACAAAGTGCACGAAGAGGTTAAAATGGTAGAACAACTGGTAAACAAAAATGCAGGTATTTTAACCGAGTTTTTTATCCATACAGACCCATGCCTGCCGGATTGCTGCCACTACTGCAGTATGCCTAATTGCCCTATCCGCAGCGAGGCTAAAACAGAGGATATACCCTGGACCTTAGAAAAAGTAATGCGCAATAAAAAGCACTATGAATAGCAAAGTTTTTAATGTACGCGTTTACGGTTTGCTGATAAACGATAACAATGAAGTTTTGATAAGCGACGAGCAGGAGTATGGCTTCCGCTTCACCAAGTTCCCTGGTGGTGGTTTAGAGTACGGCGAGGGGCTGATAGAAGGCCTTAAACGCGAATACATGGAAGAGTGCAATACCGAGGTTGAGATTATCAGCCATTTTTACACTACCGATTTTTTTGTGAAGTCGGCCTTTAACGATTCGCAGATCATCAGTATTTATTATTTGGTTAAGGCCGTATCTGATCTTAGGTTTGCCACCAAAACGGTTGTTTTTGATTTTGAAGGCGAGGGCGATGTGCTTCAATCGTTCCGTTGGGTTAAATTAAGCGACCTTACGGTTGATGCCTTTACCTTCCCGACTGACCAATACGTAGCCGACCTGTTAATTAAAAGTATATGAATTTAGTAGAACGCGATCTGCAAGTAATTTGGCACCCTTATACCCAAATGAAAACAGCACAGCCGCCAATACCTATTGTTAAAGGCCAAGGCGCATGCCTTTACGCCGAAGACGGAAAAAAATATATTGATGCTATATCGTCCTGGTGGGTTAATATACACGGGCATTCGCATCCATACATAGCTAAAAAAGTGGCAGAGCAGTTGCTGCAGTTAGAGCACGCTATATTTGCGGGCTTTACGCATCCCGGCGCGGTTGAACTGGCCGAGCGGCTTTTGGCTATCCTGCCAAACAATCAGGCCAAGGCTTTTTATTCTGATAACGGATCTACCGCTATTGAGGTGGCCATAAAAATGTGCCTGCAGTACTGGCACAACAAAGGCGAAAACCGCACCAAAATTGTAGCGTTTAAAAATGCTTACCACGGCGATACCTTCGGCGCTATGTCTGTTAGTGGCCGCAGCGCATTTACAGCTGCCTTTGATAGCCTGCTGTTTGAGGTGGAATTTATTGATCTTCCAAATACGGATAACATAGAGGACCTAAAATCTCAAATCTCAGATCTCAAATCTCAAATCTCTTCTTTTATATTTGAACCATTGGTGCAGGGATCGGCAGGAATGATCATGTACGAGGCTGCATATTTGGATGAATTGATGGCGCATTGCCGTGCTGAGGGGGTGTTACTGATTGACGACGAGGTTTTTACCGGTTTTGGTCGCACCGGCAAGGCTTTTGCTTGCAACCATCTGCAAACGCAGCCTGATATTATGTGCTTTTCTAAAGGGCTTACAGGGGGGACTATGGCATTCGGGTTAACTACCTGCACACAGGATATTTATGATGCTTTCCTGTCTGATGATAAGATGAAAACATTGTTTCACGGGCATTCTTACACAGCTAACCCTGTAGCATGTGCTGCCGCGCTGGCTAGCCTTGATCTGTTTCTGGACCCATCAACCCAACAAAATATAGATCGCATTGCCGGTAGACATGCTGCTTTTGCAGAGGCTATAAAAGGTCATCGGTCATTAAAATCAAGCAGGCAAACAGGTACTATACTGGCATTGGAGTGGGAAACGGGTAACAATACCTCTTATTTTAGCGGCCTGCGCGATAAGCTTTATTATTACTTTTTAGATAAAGGAATTATACTTAGGCCACTGGGAAACATTATATACATTTTACCCCCGTATTGCATTACTGATACCGAACTCGACTACATTTACGCCACCATCAGGCAAGCCCTTGATGAACTATAACACATGGAACTACATACTATATTACCCCAAATAATTGCCGATAACCAATTACATGCACGCTGGTTAAATACCTTATCCTTAATGGAGAATACAGGTGCGCGCAAAATATCTGCAAGCGAAGATCCTGCAACTGTTACTTACATCATTTTAAAACATGCAGCAGAAGAGCATCGCCATGCTTTTTACCTAAAGAAACAAATAGAAAAGACAGGCAAAGAACTTCCAACTTACGCGACCGAGTACCTGATAGCACCTGCATACAGTAAGTATTATTTAAACCAACTTGATATTGATGTTTGCCGCTATCTTAAAAGAGAGTTGAATTTAATAGGCGCCGAATTGCGTTTTGCAGCTTACTTATTGGTTACCTATGCAATAGAAGTACGTGCAGATGAACTTTATCCAATTTACCAGAATGCGCTTGAAGAAGTGGGCAGCAAAGTAAACGTAAAATCAATTATTTTAGAAGAAGAGGGGCATTTGGAAGAAATGATCAATCAACTCCAAAAATTCTCGCCTGATTGGGAAGGCCATGCACAAAAGGCAGTAGAAATGGAAACAAGGTTGTTTAACGATTGGGTAGGCAACCTGTCTGCAGAAGTAAACTGAACCCGAATTTAGCGGATTAACGAATTTTTAGAATTCAACGATTACATCATTCTGTCAATCCGTTGAATTCTAAAAATCCGAATTCAGACAATTATCATAGGTTTGCTTAGTTACCGCCGCCGCCCATAGATTTTAAGTCATCCATGCTGATCTTATCAAAATCTGAAGGGATTGAAAATGTACCACCTGGTACTTTTTGCTCAACCACACTTTTAACACTAATTTCTTGCGCCTGGCCATTTTGGAAGGTTACATACTGAATAGGGAAGCCACCTGCTTTAGCGTAAAGTTTTGAACCTGCATTAACCGGTAATGAAATGTCATTCGTTACCCAGATATCATAAGATTTGCTGGTTTTAGGATCTGTAGCAACTACTTTTTTACAGTTAAAGCCATTGATAACCTTAGTTTCGGTACCCGGTACAAATGTTAACGCCGGCAGTTTAGACATTTCTTCTTCTACTTCGGCAGGTGTTGCAATAGCAGCTTTTTTAATAGAAGCAACCGGTACATCAACCAATATAGCCATATAAGTGCCTTTTGCGTCTGTTAAAACTTTAATAGCAGCAGGCCCCGAATTAAAAGAAACAGCACTTGAATCTGCCCTAAAGTAGTTTTTAGCTTCAACAGATTGGCCCATTGCATTCATGCCTATGGTAGCAACACCCTCTTTATAAACTTTTTGTGCACTTGCTGTAAGAGCTGTTGCAGTTAAGGCTACACCCATGGCAGCAGTAAATAATTTAATTTTCATAGTTTTTATTTGATAATACAATTTAGTGTGTTATTAACTACTGTGCAAGTTTTTTAAATCTTTTTTAGTCAGTTATGCCAATTAGATGCTATACATATCGATTTGTTACGTTTAAGCACCTCATATTTGTACAATATATTTTTATGCAGGTTTATAAATTCTTTTATGTACTTATCTGAATTGCCCGCATCTATAATAATGGTTTTATCTTTTAATATTGATGTATCAGCCCGAATATTGCCGCTTAATAACATGTAATCTATATGCACTTGCCGGGGTATAGACTGATACGCTACCTCATTGTTTAACAGCAGTATTTTTTTATTTTGAAACTGAACCACGTTCTGTTGCTTCTGTAAAAACGGCAGGTTGATATACGCATTTAAAGGATAAACTTTGTAGCTGGTGATCCGGCTGCTATCTAAACCAGGCTGTACCGAATATTCGAAATTTTTATCCGTTTCAGGCAGATCGGTTAACACTACACCGCTGTTGCCATTTTTAAAAACAATCCCGGTGTGTTTACGCAGGTTTAAAAAGGTGATGGAGCTTGTTTGATCTGCCCGGTATTTCTTAAAACTGATGCTACAGCTCAGTATGAGCAGGCAAGCCAGGGCGCTGGTTAACAGCCACTTTTTTCTATCGTACAAAAGGTAAAACACCATGATGATGATAGCGTACAGCAGCAAATACTCTAACCGGGTAAGCCAAATTTTACCCACACTGGCATACGGCGAATGCTCTATAAAACCGAGCATTTTATTCATCAGCAGTATGGTGTTTTCGAGCAGATAGCCCAGTGCTTTTGACAGGTAGGGTATCTGCGGCAGCAGCAATAAAAGCAAGCCGCTATACATGATCACAAATACCGGGATAGCTATCAATAGGTTGCTCACCAAAAAATAAACCGGGAACTGGTGGAAATAATAGGCACTTAATGGAAAGGTAATTACCTGTGCCGCTATAGATACCGAACATGCAAGCCAGATCTTATCTGCTATCTTATTTTTAAAGCTAACCCATTGATAAACAATTGGCTGAAAAACAACCAGCCCGGCTACAGCCAGGTAAGAGAGCTGGAAACCCACATCTATCAGTAGAAATGGGTCGTAAAGTAACAGGGCAAATGCTGATGCTGCCAACAAATTAAGCGTGCTGATATACCTGCTGTAGGTTTTACCGCTGATGACCAAACTTATCATTACAGCAGCCCGACAAACCGCGGGCGAAAAGCCGGTAAGCAAGGCATAACCCCATATCAGTAAAATGATGAGGATAGCTTTAAGTACTTTACCGCGCTTAGAGGTATTTAAAAAATTGAGCGCCCAGCTCAACAACAAATAAATAATAGCCACATGCCCGCCCGAAACCGATAGGATATGAATGGTGCCTGTTTTAGAATAGGCCTGCAAGATGTCATTGCTCAGGTCGGCTTTGTAGCCCAGGATAAGGGTAGAGGCAACTGCAATTGCAGCAGTATCCTGCATGTTTTGTTTAAACTTTTCTACCAGGTTTTGCCTGATACGCAGGGCATGGGTAATTACAGAGTTACCATTACCGGCAGTTATTACCCGGTATTGCCCGGTATAAAAGAATGCCTGGTAATGTATATGCTTACCGGCAAGGTAAGCCTTGTAGTTAAATTCGCCAGGGTTAAAGGGCGGGTTTACGGTAGTGTATTTGGCAGGGATGAGTAAAGTTTCGCCGTAAAATAGGTTTTTGGCCAGGTTATCTTTGATGGTAACGAGTAAAGTGCCACTGGTTTGTTGTGCTTGATGGTTGGCAACGCTTTGCCTGATATCGGCAGTAAAACGTACCATATCATCTTTCACCCTGGGTTCGGACGTGATTACAGCCACTAATTGTTTTGCCTTTATTTTGGAGAAATGTTTGGACTTGTTAAGCTCGTGATGGTTAAGCGTAACAAACCACCCCAGCAGAAAAATAATAGGATAGATGAGCAACCCGCCTAACCATCTTACTTTATAAATGCGTAGCGGTGTATAGGCTAGGTTTAAAATTACAAACAGTGCGGTTAGTAAAATAAGTGATGTTAAAAAGAAAACTATGCGGGTATCTAAAAAGGATAACGCACCGGCTATGCCTGCTAAAAAGGGAAGTATAAGTACCACAACGGGTATTTCTCCTTTGTGTTTAGCTATCATATTTATTCCGGGGGGCGGTGATAAGGTTAACCGTGGAATAAAAATAGGATAATTACAGTTGGTCGCGCACTTCCAAAAGGAATTTTTTCATGTTTTCCAGCGAATTAATTACACGTTGGTTGTCGCGGGTATCGCCCATGTTGGTTTTTAAATGGTCTTTAGCGCCTTGCAGGGTATAGCCTTTATCATTTATCAGGTGAAAAATGATCTTAAAGTTCTCCAGGTCTTCGGGGGTGAAGTAACGGTTGCCTTTTTTGTTTTTCTTAGGCTGCAGTACATCAAATTCTTTCTCGTAAAAACGTATCAACGATTGGTTAACACCAAACATGGCCGATACTTCGCCCATGGTATAGTACATTTTACTGATCTCGCGTTCTTTGTAAGGCATATACAAAGGTATTATTTTGATTTTGGATTTCCGGAATTTCGATTTCGGATTTTGTGGTGTTACCTGCTTGGTTTCTATAATACTTAAATAAAAGGAACGTGCTGTTGCTTCTAAATCTTATTCTGCTAATTCCAAAATTCTATTAATTCAGGTTCAGACAATTTTTTACCTTTGCACACTATGACCGCTAAAGAAATACGCCAGGCTTTTCTTGATTTTTTTGCTTCTAAAGGCCACATTATTGTGCCAAGCGCACCTATTGTTGTTAAAAACGACCCCACCCTGATGTTTACCAACGCCGGGATGAACCAGTTTAAAGATGTGTTTTTGGGCGAAGCACCCGCAAAAGCGCCCCGCGTGGCCGATACCCAGCGCTGCCTGCGTGTGAGCGGTAAACATAACGACCTGGAGGAGGTGGGTATTGATACCTATCACCATACCATGTTTGAGATGCTGGGTAACTGGAGCTTTGGCGACTATTTTAAAAAAGAAGCCATTGCCTGGAGCTGGGAATTACTGACCGAAGTTTATAAATTGGATAAGGACCGCCTGTACGTAACCTATTTTGAAGGCGACGAAAAAGAGGGTTTGGAAAAAGATACCGAAACCTATGATCTGTGGAAACAGTATGTAGATGAAGCGCACATCCTTCCTGGCAATAAAAAAGATAACTTTTGGGAAATGGGCGAAACCGGCCCCTGCGGACCATGTTCGGAGATCCACTTTGACAGCCGCCCGGATAACGAGCGCGCCGAAGTAAGTGGTGCCACATTAGTTAACGCCGACCATGACCAGGTTATCGAGATCTGGAACAACGTATTTATGCAGTTTAACCGTATTAAGGATGGTTCGTTGCATCAATTACCTGCTAAACACGTAGATACTGGAATGGGCTTCGAGCGTTTAGTGCGTGTACTGCAAGGCAAAAGTTCTAACTACGATAGCGACGTTTTCCAGCCGATGATCCAATTCATTGCGGAGAAAAGCGGTAAAAAATATAACAGCGCTGCCAAACCCGGCGATGCCGATTGGGCTGATGCAGTAGCCATGCGCGTACTGGCAGATCATATCCGTGCCATTAGCTTTGCCATTGCCGATGGGCAATTACCTGCAAGCAACAAAGCTGGTTACGTTATCCGCAGGATACTACGCCGCGCGGTACGTTACAGCTATCAAACCTTAAATTTTAAAGAGCCATTCTTTAATGAGTTAGTGCCTTTACTGGCCGAACAATTTAAAGGTGTGTTTGATGAGTTATACAATCAAAAGGATTTTGTACAAAAGGTGATCAGAGAGGAAGAGGTTTCCTTCTTACGTACGTTACAGAAGGGTATTAATAGATTTAATATTTATACTACTCAAGGTAATGGATTTAATACTCCTGAAGAAGAAGATAGTTGGGATATGGTTGCTTTACAATCTCAATATCTTAACGAAAGAAACAATAAAGTTGTTGCTGGTCAATTTGCCTTTGAATTGTCAGACACATATGGTTTCCCAATAGACCTTACAGAGCTTATGGCCCGTGAAAAAGGGTGGACTGTTGATCTGAAAGGCTTCGAACAAGCCCTACAAGAGCAAAAGACCCGCTCACGTGCAGCTACTGCTATTGATACCGGCGACTGGGTGGTTTTAAAAGATGACGATAACGTAGCGTTTACCGGGTACGATGAAACGGAAAGTATAGCCCATATCATTAAATACCGCAAGGTAACAGCTAAGGGTAAGGAGCAATACCAGATAGTATTAGATAAAACACCTTTTTATGCCGAAAGTGGCGGCCAGGTGGGCGATACCGGCGAATTGGTTTTCCCCAACGGAGACGTTATTGATGTAACCGACACTAAAAAAGAGAATGGCTTGATAGTCCATTTTGCAGATAAGTTGCCAGCTACCCCGGAAGATGCTTTAACGGCCATAGTTGATGCCACTAAACGCAGCAGTATAGAAAACAACCACAGCGCCACGCACTTGCTGCATGCCGCCATGAAACAGGTTTTAGGTGCACACGTAAACCAAAAAGGATCATTGGTTAATGCAGGTTACCTGAGGTTCGATTTTTCGCACTTTGCTAAAGTGACAGAAGAAGAGATAGCACAGATAGAAACCATTGTTAACGGCAAGATCCGCGAGAACATCCAACTAAAGGAAGAAAGAATGGTTGCCTATCAGGAAGCTATTACAAGCGGGGTTACAGCCCTGTTTGGTGAAAAATACGGCGACTATGTACGCGTAATAACCTTTGATGATACCTTTAGCAAGGAGCTTTGCGGTGGTACACATGTTAAGGCAACCGGGCAAATCGGTTACTTTAAAATTGTAGCAGAAAGCGCCGTAGCTGCAGGTGTGCGCCGTATAGAGGCCATCACCGGTGCCGCTGCCGAAGATTTTATTACGGAACAAACCAAGCTGGTACAACAGGTAAAAGATCTGCTTAAAAATCCTAAAGACGTTGCCAAAAGCATAGAAGCGTTATTAGAGGAAAACAACCGCCTGAAAAAAGAGATCGAAAAATCGGTACTCGAAAAATCATCGGGTTTAAAGGATGAGTTGGCTAAAACAGCAGAAAATATTAACGGCATCAATTTCATCGCCCAAAAAGTGGCGTTGCCTAATGCGGATGCCATTAAGAACCTGGCGTATCATTTAAAAGATATTGTACCGAATTTATTTTTGGTATTGGCAGCTGATATTAGTGGCAAGCCAAGTATTACGGTAATGATAGATGAGACTTTAGTAAAAGAGAAAGGCCTGCACGCAGGCAATATCGTAAAAGAATTGGCTAAGGAGGTTAAAGGCGGTGGCGGTGGCCAGCCATTCTTCGCCACAGCCGGTGGCAGCGATGTTAGCGGAATTGATAATGCCTTAGCTAAAGCAAAAAGCTTTATAGCATAAATGTGTTAGTCAGCACAAAAGACCGCCTGATGAGCGGTCTTTTGTGTTTTATAAGATATTTAGTGGCGACCATGGCCTTCATGCCCATGGCCACGTCCCGGCCTTCTGTCTGGCCCGTGTCCGGGTCCTCTGCCTGGCCCGCGGTTCCAATTATGGTCAGTCCGTCTTCGTGGTCCGCGGCTAAAATGGCGGTCGGGGCCGCGACCCGGGCCGCGGTTTACGTAATGTACTCTGTTTACAATCCTTGTACGGGGGTGATAATAGCTATCCCGTACAATTACGTTTTTAACAACACGGTATCGGGCGTAGCGCACCCGGTCATTACGATAATAACGGTATGGGTTTGGGCGGTAAACCGCCACTTTATAACCATTATTTATATTATAGTAATTGTAGCGGGGTGGCAGGCTATTTCGCCATACCCAGTTGTTGCCGTTTAAGTATATATACTGGTGCGTAGGTACGTAATAGTAACTATTAACATCGGGCAGATAGTAATAATTCGCATCTGCGTATTCTACTGGTGGGTTCCAGGTGCCAACATTAAGGCTGACGCTTACCTGCGCTTTTGTTTGCGTTGCTGATGCCGCAAGTATCATCATACCGGCAAGCATTCCTAAAATTGTTCTCTTCATGATATAAATAGTATGTGCATGTAATCTGTAATGCTTAACGGAACAGACATCACATTAAATGAAAGGTTTAATAAATTGTTTGCATGCATACATACATTTCAAAAAATAGCTATGAAAAACATATATAAAAACTATATTTGGCAGGTTTGATCAAGGCTGAATTACAGCTGAATATACATTATGGCAGTTTCACAAAGCAGCGTGAGTGATAAGTACGAGTTAGTTGTTGGTTTAGAAGTACACGCGCAATTATCCACATTAAGTAAGGCTTTTTCATCAGATTCGGCAGCCTTTGGCGCCGAGCCCAATCACCATGTTAGCCCGGTTTCGCTGGGCCATCCGGGTACTTTGCCCCGCATTAACAAAAAGATGGTGGAATATGCCGTTAAACTGGGTTTAGCCTGTAATTGCACTATTAATCTCAACAATACCTTCGCCCGTAAAAATTATTTTTATGCCGATTTGCCCAAAGGCTTTCAAACTACTCAAGATCAGCAACCTATATGCCTTGGCGGCGGTGTAACGGTAAAATTGGCTGATGGTACTTCAAAAACCATTGCTATCCATCACATCCACATGGAAGATGATGCCGGCAAAAGCTCACATGATCAGCACGATCATTATTCCCTTATTGATTTGAACAGGGCAGGGGTGCCGCTTTTAGAAATTGTATCTGAACCTGATCTGCGCAGTGCCGAAGAGGCAGGACAGTTCCTGACCGAGATACGCCGTATAGTACGTTACCTGGATATTTGCGATGGTAATATGGAAGAGGGCAGTATGCGTTGCGATGCCAATATATCTGTACGGCTGAAAGGTGCCACACAATACGGTAACCGTTGCGAGGTTAAAAACCTCAACTCCATCCGTAACGTACAGCGTGCTATTGAACATGAATTTGCCCGCCAGGTAGAAGTAATAGAAGCAGGCGGCCACATCGACCAAAATACATTGAATTTTAACGCTGATACCGGCGAAACATCTGTACTCCGTTCTAAAGAAATGGCGAACGATTACCGCTATTTTCCTGAGCCGGACCTGTTGCCTGTACAGATAACAGAAACCATGCTGCAGCACATCCGCAAAAACATGCCGGCTTTGCCCAACCAGCTTTTTGAAAAATATACTACTCAACTTGGCTTATCTGACTATGATGCAAGCGTAATTATAGCCGATAAAGAGTTTGCCGCTTATTTTGAAGCGTTAATACAACATACAGCTAATTATAAATCTGCCGCTAACTGGGTGATGGGTGCGGTTCGGTCGTATATTAATGATAATAGCATAGGGATAAACGATTTTGCTTTATCGCCACAAAACTTAGCCGGGCTGATAAAGCTGGTTGATGAGAGTAAAGTGAACAATTCTGTTGCGGCCCAAAAAATATTTCCTGAAATGTTGAAAGGAAATAACAAAACCGCTGAGCAGTTAGCTAAAGACTTAAACTTGTTGATAAGCGAAGACAGCAGCGAAGTGGATGAATTTATCCGCGCGGCCCTGGCTAAGTACCCGGATAAGGTATTAGAATACCAAAAAGGTAAGAAAGGCGTTTTAGGCTTGTTCATGGGCGAGGTGATGAAGCTATCTAAAGGAAAAATAGACCCGCAAAAAACCAACAAGCTTTTAATAAAAGAATTAGAATCTAAATAAGATATGAAAAACCGTATTGTTACCTGCCTGGCATTTTTGGCAGTATTTATCATAGCATCCTGCAAGCAAGCAACCACATTTACGATATCGGGTAAGTTAGAAAACCCGGGGAATATTAAAAAAGTTTATCTGCTGGTTGCCGATAGCGCACAGGTAAGCGTTATTGATTCTACCGATGTTAGCGGCGGTAGCGAATTTACGTTCAAACATTCTGCCCCATATGCTAACTTGTATAAGCTGCGTATCGGCGGTAATATATTTGACCTGGTAGCTCAAAACGGTGATGATATTAAATTCAAAACCGATGTTGCAGATGTGAACCACAGTTACGAGGTTAGCGGATCGGCCACATCAGAAAAGGTAAAGGAATTTAACAAGATCAGCAATATCTATGGTGCTAAAAATAGTAAATTATCAGACGAGTACACCGCCAAATCTGCCGCGCTGGGTAAAGAGTCTGATTCATTGCTAAAGATCTATATGCCACAGTTTCAAAAAAACATAGCCGACTATAGTGTGGAGGTTTTAAAATTTGTAAATGATAATAAAAAATCATTAGCCGGTTTTTACGCAGCTACTTCATTAGATCAATATAAATACGAGCAGCAGTTGGTTGCCTATGCCGATGCTATAAAAGATGATTTTAAAGATAACCCGGCTGTACAAACCTTTGTAAAACAAATGGAAGTGATAAAGCCAATATCTGTTGGGCATAAAGCGCCGGAATTCACAATAAACAGTATTGATGGTAAACAGGTAAAATTATCAGACTATAAAGGTAAATATGTAATGCTTGATTTTTGGGCATCGTGGTGCGGCCCTTGTCGCCAGGAAAACCCCAATGTGGTTAAACAGTATAGTATTTATAAAGGCAAAGGGTTTAATATTCTTGGTATATCATTAGATACCGAGAAAAAAGACTGGGATCAAGCTGTTAAAAAAGATAACCTAACTTGGGCGCATGCATCTGATTTGCAGAGGTTTGAAGGGCCAACCGAAAGGCTTTACCATATAGAGGCTATACCATCAAATTTCATTATAGATCCGCAGGGAACCATCGTTGCTAAAAATGTGACCGGGGCTGATCTTGAAGATTTTTTAAAGAAAACATTTAAATAACCTGAATTAAAGGTTAACTTACGGTGCTATTTAACAATTTGTTAATATTGCGTTAACTATTAGCTTCAATTAAGCTTATACATTTATGCAAAATTAAATATACATGAGCACCAGCAAACAGAAGATATTAATTGTTGACGATGAACCGGATATTTTAGAGCTGATTGAGTATAACCTAAAGAAAGAAGGTTATCAGGTATATTCGGCCCGTAACGGTCAGGAGGCTGTTGCAGAGGCTAAAAGAACCCAGCCCGATCTAATAGTTTTAGATATTATGATGCCTAAAATGGATGGCATTGAAGCATGCCGCATTATGCGCACCATGCCCGAATTTAAAAATACCTTTATGGTATTCCTTACTGCCCGCAGCGAAGAGTACTCGGAAATTGCAGGCTTTAACGTTGGCGCTGATGATTATATAGCAAAGCCAATTAAGCCACGTGCATTGGTTAGCCGCATCAACGCTATCCTTCGCCGTAATGCACCACCGGAAGAAGTTACTGATAATAAACTGGAAATTGGCGACTTAGTAATTGACCGTGAAGCATACCTAGTTTATAAAAAAGGTGTTAAGGTTGTGTTAGCTAAAAAAGAATTTGAATTATTATACCTGCTGGCATCAAAACCGGGCAAGGTTTATACCCGCGAGGTGATCCTTAAAAACATTTGGGAAGACTCGGTAGTGGTTACCAACCGTACCATTGATGTACACGTACGCAAGCTACGCGAAAAACTGGGCGATGATTGTGTATCTACCGTTAAAGGGGTAGGTTATAAATTTGAAGCATAACAAAAACGCCTCCTGATAGCCAGGAGGCGTTTTTGTTATGTAACTATCCGGGCTGTTTAACTATAGCTACTTACTTTTTACTGCTTTCGCGGTATATGTTTTGGCTTTAGCAATTTTAGGCGCAGCAGTCTTTTTAACAGCATCAATTTCTTTTTTGGCCTCACCTGTTACCGGATTTGCTTTAGTTGCTGCTTTGGCTTTTATGGCATTGGCTGTCTTTTTAGTTGTAACAGTGGTATCTTTGGCATTTAAATTTGCTGTCTCTTTTCTCGCTTTATTAGTATTATCAGCAACATTTTTGGTAACAGCTGTTTTAGCAGCAACAGCTTTTTTAGTAGTTGCGGCCTTTTTAGCAGTAACAGATTCCTTAATATCCTCGATATTATCTCCTGCTTTTTCTTTCAGGCCTTCGGCGTTTTTTTTAGTTCCGCCCCAAAATTGTTCAATGGTTGCTCTTATTTTTTCAAAGAAGCCCTTTATTTCGGGCTGTGTTTTTCTTGTGCTCATATTATTATATTTAGGTAGATGTTGATTGTTAGGCATTTAACGTAGGTGAATAAGTTTTGTTTTCGCCTATTCGTTCCCCTCGTTAAAGGCAAGAAATAACAAACAAAGCGTGAAAAGTTAAAGCCACTTAGATATGAGAGGATTTAAAGGGCCGGTACTGCAATTAAATAATTAACCGTATTTTTGCCCGCTATGAAGTTTCCAAAGTTTGCCGACCTGATTTTATTTGAAGACGATGATGTAATTGTGGTGAATAAGCCGCCATTCATAAGTTCGCTGGATGAACGCGAAGGCGGTGAGGTGAATATGCTGCGCCTGGCTAAACAATATACCGATGACGCACAGATATGCCATCGTTTGGATAAGGAAACATCAGGCGCGCTTATAATAGCTAAAAACCCCGAAGCATACCGCACGGTATCTATGCAGTTTGAAAAACGTAAGGTTAAAAAGGTGTATCATGCTGTAATTGATGGTACGCATGTTTTTGAGGAGCTGTTGATAGATCTGCCTATATTAAATGTGGGTAAGGGCAACGTAACCATAAGCCGCCAGGAAGGTAAACGTGCCGAAACCTGGTTCCAATCCTTAAAATACTTTAAACACTATACTTTGGTAGAGTGCCGCCCGGTTACCGGCCGCATGCACCAGATACGCATACATTTGGCCACACAGCGCGCATCAATTGCGGGTGATGAGATGTATAAAGGCCAACCGGTGTTTTTATCGAAACTAAAGCGTAAATACATCTTAGGGAAAGATCAGGAAGAGCTGCCTATTATGAAACGTTTTGCCCTGCATGCTTACGAGGTTAGCTTTAAATTACCCTCGGGCCAGGATGTAACTATCCATGCCCCATATCCTAAGGATTTTGAAACTTTGTTAAAGCTATTAGAAAAATTTGATAGCTAAAAAGCTTTATAATGAGTGTTTAAACCCGTAAATTTTTATGGCACAATTGTTTGTTTTTACAGTTGCCAAATGTAAATTTATAGAAAAACAGCTGCATGCCTAAAAAGCTTTATATTACTATAGCTTTTATTTTAATCATAAACAGCGCATCATATGCGCAACACTTTGGTATTAATCGCGATACGCTTATTAATATCATCGGGCAAAAAGATGAGTTGCTTCAGCAAAAACGGCTAATCAGGTTCATTAAAACATATTTTCAATATGTACCGATTGAGCATAGCAGGAGCGGGGCAGATACCTTGCAACAACTATTTGTAAAATATAACCTGCAGGATGAAGATGCCTTTATCAACTTTGCCCAAAGCATCTCTTTTAACAAAATTCACGATCTGAAAAATGCCGAGATGCATATGTTGGCTGCCGTTGGTATGGCCCGCAGGTCTAACAACAGTTACCTATTATATCAGTTTTTAAGTCACCTTGGTTTTATACAAACCGATATTGGCAATTTTACAGGGGCTGTATATAGTTACCGTTTGGCGCAGAAAGAAGCCCTTAAGCTTAAGGATATTTACCTGCAAGCGCTTTTAGATGTTAATATATCAGATCTGTATTATAAATCAGGCCTTTATAACCAGTCTATTAATTATCTGAACCAGGCACAATATTTATTAAGCACCGAATTGCCCGCCAAGCGTGCCCTGCTTACTACCATTATCCTGTACAACAAATCAGAGAATTACTACAGGATGAAAAACTATGATTCGTTAAGTATTTATCATCAGCAATTATTGGCTAAAAATAGTCCTTCCTATAAAATTCAAACTTACAGGCAGCGCACAGCGTATTATTTAAGTATGTTAAAGCGGGATTATCCAACCGCAATTAAGCAGATAAACGTCCTTAAAAAAGACGATAAATATGTACCCAGCGACACTGAAAACCAACAATTGGCTGATGCATATTTTAGGAATGGCCAATTAGATTCGGCTAAAGTAATAGTTGATCATCTGCTGGCGAAGGATGCGCACGATGATCATCCAGAAATACACTTTCATTTATATGAAATACTTGCACAGATTGCCGAAAAACAAGGTAATAATAAGCTGGCTTCTGACTACTATAAGCGTGCTTTAAAAGAATCTCAGGAAAATAACTTAAAAATAACACAGGTTGGGAATATTTCGTCGCAGATGAAAATAGATGAAACCGAAAGTTCTTATATACAACGTACAGAAGCCTACAAACGCGAACGCCTATGGTTGATATTTATAGTGATATTAGCTGCGCTCATCATTATAACAATTGCTTTGATATACCGTGCCGTAAAACAAAAGCGGCATTATGAGAAGCTTTTTTTTGCTGCTAAAAAAGCGGAATTGGCCTTTATTAATTCTCATGAGGTAAGAAGGTATCTAACCAATATTTTAGGCATTATGGATATTCTTAGGCATAGTGATAATAAAGCAGAGGAATATGAGCAAATGGAGCCTTATCTGCACAAATCAGCATCGCAACTTGATGAAGCCATAAAAAATATCTCAGAAAAACTAAATGAGGATAATGAATAAGGTGATATTACCCTAACATCTTAGTCATTACTGATTAGGGTGGTTTCGCGCGTTATGATATCATAGATGCTGGTTTCTGATAGGATCTTCAATGTAGCATCGCGCACCTCGATAAATACATCTCTTATACCGCAGGTATGCTCTTGATGGCACTCGTCGCAACGATGGTAAAAATTCAAGCTGGCACAAGGTACCATCGCAATAGGCCCATCAGTAATACGCATTATGCTTACTAAAAAAATATCTTTAGGGTCTTTGTTTAGGCTATAACCACCTCCGGCACCTTTTTTACTATACAGATAACCGGCATTACGCAGGTCAAGCAGTATTTGCTCCAAAAACTTTTTAGGGATTTTTTCAAGTTCGGCAATCTTGGAGATCTGCATTGGTGGTTTGTCCATGTTTTTGCCCATGACAACCAGCGCCTTTATTGCGTATTTAGTTTTTTTGGATAGCATCTATAAATATAGTACACAAATTTACACAAACAAATTTGTACTACATAATAAGGATACATGGTATTTATGTAACATTCCTATCAGAGTGGCCGAGATTTTTTTGTGGGTTTATCACATCGCGAACCAGTTGTTTCAACTCCTTTATTTCTGGAAAACGGCCCTGTTCTTTACGGTCAAATAGTACTACCTCATCTATACGGATGTTGTATTTGCCTGGGGTTTCGCTGGGTTGCAGGGTAATGCCATATACATCTTCGCTAAAGGTGGTTAAAAGTTCCTGCGCCATATAGGCTGCTCTTAACATCCAGTTACATTTTGGGCAGTATTCGATAGTTATGGTAGGTTTCATATTTTATATTTAATATTATCATTATGTCTTAGTGACACAATAAATTGTTTGATGAATATTTTTTGTTAATTTCATCATTCCTAACACCAACCAATTATAAAATTTATTCATGAAAAAATTAACATTATTTGTGCTGGTGCAATTAGCTTGCATAACAGCTTTTGCGCAGAACGGCATACAAGTAAAAACCGAAAATGGGATAGTGGAGAGCGTGACGGAAAAATCAGGCGTAAATAGTTTTAAAGGTATCCCGTTTGCACAGCCACCAATTGGCGAATTGCGCTGGAAAGAACCCCAACCAGTTAACAACTGGACAGGTATTCGTAAATGTGATGCGTTTGGTTATAATGCCATGCAAAAAAAGGTATTCGGCGATATGGGCTTCCGGTCACCCGGTATGAGTGAAGATTGTTTATATCTGAATGTTTGGGTGCCTGCCAAACCATCAAAAGGGAAGTTGCCCGTGCTTGTCTATTTTTATGGCGGCGGTTTTGTTGCCGGCGACGGCTCGGAACCCCGTTACGATGGCGAGAGCATGGCTAAGCGCGGTATTATTGCCCTAACGGTTAATTACCGCCTGGGTGTATTTGGTTTTATGGCCCATCCGGAGCTAACCAAAGAGTCTGCGCACCACTCGTCAGGAAACTATGGTTTACTTGATCAAAACGCGGCCCTGCGCTGGGTGCAAAAAAATATTGCTGCCTTTGGCGGCGACCCTAACCGGGTAACTATTGCGGGTGAATCTGCGGGGTCTATGTCGGTATCGGCTCAAATGGTGTCACCTTTATCAAAAAACCTAATAGCGGGCGCTATCGGCGAAAGCGGCGCCATGTTTAAACCATTGGCACCTACCTTGCTTAGCGTGGCCGAAAGCAATGGTGTTAAATTTGGCGAAAAAGCAGAGGCCACTACTTTGGCGGCTTTACGTACTATCCCGGCCGATCAGTTATTAGAACTGGCCTCTAAACCAGGTAACCCGCCAACTGGTTTTGTTTTGGATGGTTACTTTTTTACTAAATCTCCTTCAGAATCATTTATGGCCGGCGAACAGGCTAAAGTACCTTTGCTGGCAGGATGGAACTCGGCAGAGATACCTTGCCAGGCGGTAATGTATGGCAAAGCGCCAACGCCGGAAAATTACGTTGCCCAGCTAAAAATGCTTTATGCAGATAAAGCCGATGAGGTTTTGAAACTTTACCCCGGCAATACGGAGGAAGAAGTAATTAAATCTGCTACCGAACTGGCGAGTGACCGTTTTATTGTTTATGCTACCTGGAAATGGGTTGATACACATGCAAAAACAAGTGGAAAGCCGGTATACAGGTATGTATTTTCTAAAGCTAAGCCGCCTGTTACCGCTGCAATGGCTGGTTTAACACCGGGGCTTGCAGGTGGCGTAAACAAAACTGCTGAGTTGGAAAAAACGAAACCAAAAGGACCGCAACCGTATAATGGTGCGCCACATGCTTTTGAAATTGAATACGCTATGGGTAACCTTGCTACCAATAAAATGTACGCATGGACAGCGGACGATTATAAGGTTTCCGCAACTATGGAAAGCTACTTTGCCAACTTTATAAAAACCGGTAACCCTAATGGTGCTGCTTTACCCAAATGGAGCCCAAATATTAAAGGTGGCCCGGTAACCTATATAAATATAGATGTTAAAACAGTTGCAGAAAAAGAAAGTGAGCAATTACGTGGCAGATATGTTTTTTTAGATCAGCAATACTTAAAGTGATCATAAATAATGACATAAAAAAGCCGCTCTGTTAATTTCAGAGCGGCTTTTTTGTATAGATGTAATAGTATGTTTACAAGTGTATAACTTCACCATAAGCATCAGCAGCAGCTTCCATCACAGCTTCGCTCATGGTAGGGTGAGGGTGTACAGATTTGATGATCTCGTGACCGGTAGTTTCTAGTTTGCGGGCGGTAACAATTTCGGCTATCATTTCGGTAACGTTGTAACCCAGCATGTGTGCACCAAGTAATTCGCCGTATTTAGCATCAAAAATCAGTTTAACAAAGCCATCTTTAGCGCCGGCTGCACTTGCCTTACCCGATGCAGAGAATGGGAATTTACCAACCTTAATCTCGTAACCGGCCTCTTTAGCTGCCTTTTCGGTATAACCAACAGAGGCAACTTCTGGTGAGCAATAAGTACAGCCCGGGATGTTGTTGTAGTTTAATGGCTCGGGATTATGACCTGCAATTTTTTCAACACAGATAATACCCTCGGCAGATGCAACGTGTGCCAGCGCCTGGCCTTTTACAATATCGCCTATGGCGTAAACGCCATCAACGTTCGTTTTGTAAAAATCATCAACCAGCACTTTGCCTTTATCTGTTTTTACACCATTTTCTTCCAGGCCGATACCTTCCAGATTGGTAGAGATACCTATGGCAGACAATACAATATCAGCCTCTAATACTTGGTTGCCATTTGCTGTTTTAACATTTACCCGGCAGCCTTCTCCGTTAGTATCTACAGATTCTACAGTAGAACCAGTCATAATATTGATACCTTGTTTTTTAAGGGTACGTAGCAGGCCTTTTGAAACCTCTTCATCCTCTAAAGGCACAATGTTATCTAAAAATTCAACCACAGTAACTTTAGTACCAATGGCGTTATAAAAGTAAGCAAACTCTATACCTATAGCACCCGAACCCACCACAACCATAGATTTAGGTTGTTGCGGAAGAACCATAGCCTGGCGGTAACCTATAACTTTTTTACCATCCTGTTTAAGGTTAGGTAACTCGCGCGAGCGGCCACCGGTCGCCAGGATAATGTTTTTAGCTGTAAAATCTTTGGTAGAACCATCGCTAAGCTTTACAGATACAGTTCCTTTTGATTTTAAAGAACCGTAACCCATAATTACATCGATCTTGTTTTTTTTCATCAGAAACTGAACACCTTTGCTCATGCCATCGGCAACACCACGGCTCCTTTTTATTACAGCTTCAAAATCAACTTCGCCGCCACTGGTTTTAATACCATAATCGGCAGCGTGGTTTAAATATTCAAAAACCTGGGCGCTTTTTAACAAAGCTTTAGTAGGGATACAACCCCAGTTAAGGCAAATGCCCCCAAGCGATTCTTTTTCAACAATGGCGGTTTTTAAACCCAATTGCGATGCACGGATAGCAGCAACATAGCCGCCCGGGCCCGAACCAATAACAATTAAATCGTAATCCATATAGTATGTATCTTTTTTGATTTTGGAATGCCAAAGCTAACTAAAAAGCAGTGGAAATGAAAAATTGCAAGCCGATTTAGATTTAGTGCATATAAGCTAATGTAATTACTTAACAACCACAATGTTTATTTTTAAAAATGACATTACCAATGCAAAATTCACATTTTAAATTCATCTAAATTTCATTATTGCTTAAATAACGTGTAAAGTGTTGAAAAGTATATAATTATTATTAACATTAACTTAATATAGGCAATTGGGCTATTCCTTATCTTTGCACCATTAATTCACTTAACAGTTAAATTTAAAAAACAAGTATGAGGAAGTTTTTACTTTTATTATTACTTACAGGTATCACACTCTTTTTTCAAAAGAATGTGAGCGCCCAGGGAGTAACCACAGCTTCGATTAACGGTGTTATCACCGATAATCAGGGTGGTATACCGGGTGCTACTGTAACTATCACACACCAGCCTACTGGTACGGTGTATTCAACGGTTACACGTACAGATGGCCGTTACAACATCCCTAACTTAAGGGTAGGCGGTCCGTACATTTTTAAAGTGTCTTTTATTGGTTTTAAAGACTATGTACAAGATAACATTACCTTATCTATCGGCCAGGATCAGCGTATTTCTACTAAATTGTTAGACAATACCACAGCCTTAGGCGAAGTAACCGTTACCGGTACACAAGGTAAGGTGATCAACTCATCCCGTACAGGTGCGCGTGAAACCATTACCCGTTCACAGATCGAAAACTTACCTACCGTAAGCCGTTCACTGCAGGACTTTACCAAACTAACCCCGTCTGCAAACGGTTTAGCATTTGGTGGCCGTGCAAGTACTTACAACAATATTACAGTAGACGGTGCGTTGTTCAACAACTCTTTCGGTTTATCGGGTACTTTAGGTGGCCAAACTAACTCACAGCCAATATCATTAGATGCGATTGACCAGATACAGGTTGATATTGCACCTTTTGATGTACGCCAGGGTAACTTTACAGGTGCTGGTGTTAACACAGTAGTTAAATCTGGTACAAACACAGTAAAAGGTACCGCTTATTATTTTGCACGCGGTGCGAAATTACAAGGTTACCATGTTGGCCCAACCAACTTAAACCCAACCCCGGTTAATTACCACACAAATGGTGTTGCAGTAGGTGGCCCGATCATTAAAAATAAATTATTCTTATTCGTTTCTGGCGAGCAGGAAAGAGTTACCCAACCACCAAGCTCTGTATGGATAGCAGGTCGCCCGGGTGTAAGTGGTGCTAACGTTTCAAATGTACAGGCTTCTACGCTTGATGCAATCCAAGCCGCACTTAGCGATAAATATAACAGTACTTATGACCCTGGTGTTTATGAAGGTTATAGTTACAAAACATCAAGTGATAAAGTAACTGTAAAATTAGATTGGAATATTGATAAGAACAATACCTTAAGCGCCAAGTATTTTTACTTAAAATCATTTAGGGATCAACCGGCAAGTAACTCAGGTATCACTAATGCAGGTGTAGGTTTTGGTACCACACGTGCACCGGGCATTAACTCATTGCCATTCTTAGGTTCTGGTTATACTATCAATAACAATTTCAACATAGGTATTGTTGAATTAAATACCCGTATTAGCAATACTATGTCTAACAAGTTAACTGTAGGTTACTCAGCATTGAGAGACTACCGTAGCTTTTTGGGTAATGGATCTATCCCTATGGTTGATATTGGTAATGGTGTTACTTCTGCAACGGGTGCTATTATTACGCCTGCAACTGCAACAGCAACGAGCTTTGGTTCGGAATTATACACTGCCGGTAACTTACTAAGCACAAATATCTGGCAATTTGCTGATGACTTTACTATTTACAAAGGAAGGCATGAAATTACCTTCGGTACAAGCAATCAGATACAAAGCTACGTTAACGGTTTTGCGCCAACCTATAATGGTTTGTATACTTATAACTCAGCATCTGACTTTATTAACGGCTTGCCGGCTGCAGCTTATACCTTGCGTTATTCTGCTGTTGGTAATGATTTCCCTTACGCAAGAATTAAGGCATCTTTATTTAGCTTATACGCACAGGATAAATATAGCGTAACTGATAACTTTAAATTAACATACGGTGTTAGGGCTGATTACTCTGCCTTCCCTACATCTTTAGCAGAAAATGCTAATGCTGCTAATGTAACTTTCCAGGGTGGTACGCATGTAGATGTATCTAAACTACCTAAAAACCGCGTGCAAATATCTCCGCGTTTAGGTTTTAACTGGGATGTTAAAGGCGACCAAACTACTCAGGTACGTGGTGGTACAGGTATCTTTACAGGACAGGTTCCGTTTGTATGGATCTCTAACCAGGCCTCAAACAACGGTTTATTATTTGGTTCTTACACCATTGTTAATGGTGTGGCTACAAACACTGCAGCACAAAATGCACAGCTGATATTTAAACCGGAGGTTAATGCAAACCGCCCAACTGCAGGTGCAGCAAATTCATCTTATGAATTAAACGTTGCTGATCCAAACTTAAAATATCCTAAGATCTGGAGATCAAACCTGGCTATTGACCAAAAATTACCTGGTGGTGTTATCGGTACAATTGAAGCAGCTTACACTAAAGATCTTCAAGCGATCTATCACCAAAACCTGGTGCTTTCTGATGGCTTTACTACAATTGCAGGTCCAGAAGGTCAAATTCGTTACAATTCAAAAAACACTACAGCACCAACTGCTACCAACCCTACAAGTGCTACCAACCCTAATGTTACCGGTTTGTACTACATGAGGAATACTAATAAAGGTTTCTCTTACTTTATTACCGGTCAGTTACAAAAAAGCTTTACAAATGGCTTTGCAGCAAGTGCAGCTTATACCTATACCAAATCTAAAGATGTTAATGATGGTGGTTCTACAGCTGCTACCATCTGGAGCACCAGATATGTTGCCGGTAATCCTAATGGCGATAACTTGTCTAATAGTTCATACGTTCAGCCAAACCGTATCATTGCTACAGTATCTTACCGTAAACAATACTCAAAAAATACTGCTACAACATTAGGTTTAGTATTTGAGGCTTCTAACAACGGTGCTGTATCATATATTACCAGCGGCGACCCTAACAATGACGGAGCTACAAACGATTTGATGTATATTCCTAAAACATCATCAGATATCGTACTTGTTCCAAATAACGCTGCTGATACCCGTACACCTGCACAACTTTGGAATCAGTTAAACAACTTCATTAGCCAGGATAAATATCTGAATGCTAACAGAGGTAAATTTGCTGAAAGAAACGGTGCTATTTTGCCAACTTACAAAAGACTTGATTTGCACATTGCGCAAGACTTTTACGTTAATGCGGGTAAAACTAAAAACACCTTACAGCTTACTTTTGACGTAATTAACTTTACCAACTTGTTAAACAGAAACTGGGGTTTATACCAAACTTCATTCAGTGGCTTTAACAACGGTGGTTCTACCGTGTTAAGATACGCAGGTACTAATGCTGATGGTAGGGCAACATATGCATTCCCTTACTTAGACGCTACAAATGCAGTGCCTTTACAGTCATCTTACAGAAACGATATCAACATCGCATCCCGCTTCCAGGCGCAGATAGGTGTTCGTTATATCTTTAACTAATAGAGATGATTTTATAACAAAACAGGCCTCCCGATTTCGGGAGGCCTGTTTTGTTTACAAAGTTTTTGTATCACAAAATACATTAAAAGCAAAAAGCGCCCGATACTACCGGGCGCCTTTTGCTTTAATTTCTAGCTAGCCTTAATTGTAAACAAACTCACCATAAGGCGAAATGACAGTTACTTGTTTTTTATCTGCTGCTTCTACACGGCCTATGATCTGTGCATCTACACCAAAGCTTTTGGAGATAGCAATAAGATCTTCAGCGATCTCTTGGGGTACATAAAGTTCCATACGGTGGCCCATATTAAATACTTTATACATTTCCTGCCAGCTGGTGTCAGATTCTTCTTGTATCAGCTTAAATAATGGCGGGATAGGGAACAGATTATCTTTAATGATATGCAGGTCTTCTACAAAGTGTAATACCTTGGTTTGGGCACCGCCGCTGCAATGTACCATGCCATTTACCCGGCTGCGGTATTTATCTAATATAGTTTTGATAATAGGGGCGTAAGTGCGCGTTGCAGATAACACCAATTTGCCTGCTGTAATAGTTTCGCCGTTACCAATGTCAATTTTATCGGTAAGGTTTTTACTGCCGCTAAAAACCAGCTCTTGCGGAACGGCAGGGTCAAAGCTTTCGCTGTATTTTTCGGCAACAGATTTATTGAACACATCATGGCGGGCAGATGTAAGACCATTAGAGCCCATACCACCATTGTATTCTTTCTCATAGGTGGCTTGCCCGTATGAGGCTAAACCTACTATTACATCGCCAGGTTTAATGCGGTCGTTTGAAATCACGTCGTCGCGTTTCATGCGGCAGGTAACGGTAGAGTCTACTATGATGGTGCGCACCAAATCGCCCACATCGGCAGTTTCGCCACCGGTAGAGTAGATGCCTATACCCGCATCACGCAGCTCTGCCAAGATCTCTTCTGTGCCATTAATAATGGCTGCAATAACTTCGCCCGGTATCAGGTTTTTATTACGGCCAATGGTAGACGACAGCAGGATATTATCTGTAGCACCCACGCAAAGCAGGTCGTCCAGGTTCATGATGATGGCATCTTGTGCAATACCGCGCCAAACAGATATATCGCCAGTTTCTTTCCAATAGGTATAAGCCAGGGATGATTTTGTGCCCGCGCCATCGGCATGCATAATATTGCAATACTCGGGGTCGTTAGTTAATATATCGGGTACAATTTTGCAGAATGCTTTAGGGAATATCCCTTTATCAATGTTTTTAATGGCATTATGTACATCATCTTTTGATGCAGATACGCCCCGTTGATCATATCTTTGCGGAGAAGTCATGGGCAAATATACTGCTTACAAATATTTTAAGCGTTAAAATTATTACATTGCCACTTTTCCAGCCATCCTATGTTAAGTTCCATTAGTTATAATATTGCCCGTTGGCGATTAAAAAAGAATACTCAGCGTAATTTTTTAATTTATTGCAGTGTATTTGTAGGCCTTATTGGTGGTCTTGCGGCTGTAGCATTAAAGTTTTTAGTGCATGTAATGGAGGACCTAAGCCGTAATATATCTACACACTTGCCATTCCATATTATATATGTGTTTTTACCGGCATTGGGTATATTGTTAACCGTAGCGTGGCAACACCTTATCAACAGAGATAAAATACAAAAGGGGATAGGCAATATCCTTATCAATATAAAAAAGAACCGTTCTAACATCCGCTCTAATAATATTTATTCGCATTTGGTTACCAGTTCGCTTACGGTAGGTTTTGGAGGGTCATCTGGTTTGGAGGCACCAATTGTATGTACCGGGGCTGCCATAGGCTCAAACGTAGGCAGGTTGTTTAATTTAAGCCCTTACGAAAAAACGGTGTTGATTGCTGCCGGGGCATCTGCGGGTATTGCTGCTGTATTTAACAGCCCCATTGCCGGGGTGTTATTTGCTTTAGAGATATTGATAGGAGAGATAACCATACCAACCTTTATCCCTTTGTTAATAGCATCAGCAACGGGTGTGGTGGTTGCCAAGGTTTTATACTCGCGCCAGTTATTTCACCTGGTTACCGATGGTTGGGTGATGACAGCTTTGCCATTCTATGTTATTTTAGGTGTACTATGCGGATGGACGGCAGTTTATATCACCAAGGTTGCCGCCAAGCTGGAAAAGGGTATTTTTTTGAAGCAAAACCGTTATGTGAGAGCAATTGGTGGAGGGCTGATACTTGGGCTTATGCTGATGGTTTTCCCTACTTTGTTTGGCGAGGGGTATCATTACCTGCAGGAAATACTGAATGGTAATATGGAAGCATTAAAGGAAGAAACCATTTTTAGCCAGTGGTTATCTAACCCCTGGTTTATGCTGTTGTTTATTGCAGCTTTAATATTAATGAAAATAGTAGCAGCAGGTATCACCATAGGCTCGGGCGGTAACGGCGGTACATTTGCGCCGACAATGTTTACCGGGGCTTTTTTAGGCTTGTTTGTAGCCTTTGCTGTAAACCAAACAGGTTTGGTGCATTTAAACACAAGTAACTTTATAGCAGTGGGGATGGCTGGCGCGCTAAGCGGCGTATTACACGCGCCGTTAACATCTATATTTTTGATAGCAGAGATAACAGGTGGATATGTACTTTTTATCCCCCTCATGATCGTATCGGCTATGTCGTATATTATATCGCGCTTATTTAGTAAACACAATATGTACTGGCACGAATTGATCCACGAGAAAAATATACATCCCGGGCAGGACTACAGCATGCTTAATGAGATTACTTTAGATAGTATTATTAATACCCAATTTAAAGTGATAAATAAAGGGATGCCAGTGAGCGAGTTTTATAACATTTTGGCAAGTAGCCAGGCTAATATTTTTGCAGTGTTAACTCCAACAGGTAGTTTAGAAGGGGTAGTGTGGATGGACGAGATACGTAAGCACTTATTTGAAACCATACAACAGGAAGATACGGTTGCAGATATTATGGTGGCACCGCCGGCAGTAATAGATTACAACCAGCCCGTAAGCAGCGTTATGGAATTATTTGATGGTTTGGATGTTTGGCAATTACCGGTTGTAAAAAACGACTTATTTGTGGGGTTTATATCTAAATCGGCATTGCTTAATAAGTATCGTGAGGTAATTATCAGCCAAAACAAACAGGCCGATTTTTTTGCAAGGTAATGATTTGAAAAAAAATGTCATCCTATGCAAACACATAGGATGACAAGTAAATTGATTACTGGATAAACAGTAATTCCCTGAATTTTGGCAACGGCCATAACGAATCGTCTACCAATTGCTCTAGCTTATCTACCTGGTAACGTATAGGTTGAAAATAACTTTTAACTTTTTCGTCGTAATCAATAGCGCGTTGGCGTATATCCTCTATTTTATTGGCTTTTTTGCGTTCGTTGATCATTTCCTCAACATTGGTTTTAATAAAGTTAACATGACCAGCAATTTGATTGATAATATCCATTTGCGCCGCATAAGTTGTAGCATCCATACCTATATCCTTTAGCCCACGTACATTCTCTACCAGTTTAGTTTGATAGGCTATGGCTGCCGGTATAATGATATTCATGACCAGTTCGCCAATAACGCGTGCCTCTATCTGTAGTTTTTTATAAAAGCTATCTAACAAGATCTCGTGGCGGGCATGTGCTTCTCTTTTTGTGAACACACCCGTTTCTGCAAATAGTATCTCAGCTTTTTCGGATATAAAGGCATCCAGCGCTTTGGGGGTAGTTTTAATATTAGCCAGGCCCCTTGCTTCGGCTTCTTTTTCCCATTCTTCGCTGTAGCCGTTGCCTTCAAAGCGGATGCTTCTCGATTCTTTGATGTAGCGTTTAAGTATAGTCATTAAGGCTACGTCTTTCTTTTCGCCTTTTTTCAGCAACTTATCTACATCCATTTTAAATTTCTTCAGCTGATCTGCCATAATCAGGTTTAAGACTGTCATAGGGCTTGCCGAGTTTGCCGAAGAACCTACCGCACGCAGTTCAAACTTATTACCTGTAAAGGCAAATGGCGATGTGCGGTTGCGGTCGGTATTGTCCTTTAATATCTGCGGGATTTTAGGGATGCCCTGCCACAACGAGTTTTCTTCTTTTATTTTTTTGCTTAGGCGAGATGTATCTATCTCATCTAATAATTCGCTTAACTGGCTGCCTAAAAAGATAGATATAATAGCGGGGGGGGCTTCGTTAGCACCCAGGCGGTGATCGTTATTTACAGATGCTATAGATGCCCGTAATAAGTCGGCATGATCATGAACAGCTTTAATGGTATTCACAAAAAACGTCAGGAACATTAGGTTATTCTTTGGCGTTTTACCCGGCGATAATAGATTTTTGCCGGTATTGGTAATTAACGACCAGTTATTGTGTTTACCAGAGCCGTTTATACCTGCGTAAGGTTTTTCGTGCAATAGTACCTTAAAGTGATGGCGCTGTGCAACACGGTCCATGATATCCATTAACAGTTGGTTATGGTCAATGGCCAGGTTTATCTCTTCATATACAGGCGCGCATTCAAATTGTGAGGGTGCAACTTCGTTATGGCGTGTTTTTAACGGTATACCTAATTGCAGGGCCTCTGTTTCCATATCCTGCATAAAGGCATAAGCCCTTCCCGGGATAGAACCAAAATAATGGTCTTCCAGTTGTTGGTTTTTGGCAGACATATGGCCAAACAATGTGCGGCCGGTAAGTGAAAGATCTGGCCGGGCATTAAACAGGGCGGTATCAACCAAAAAATACTCTTGTTCTATCCCTAATGATGCATTTACTTTTTCGATGCTTTTATCAAAATAATGGCAAACATCTACAGCGGCTTTATCTAAGGCACTAAGGGCTTTTAATAGTGGTACTTTATAATCTAATGCTTCGCCGGTGTAGGATACAAATACGGTAGGGATACAAAGTGTACGGCCGATAATAAAGGCAGGTGACGAAGGGTCCCAGGCCGTGTAGCCACGGGCCTCAAAAGTGTTGCGTATGCCACCGCTCGGGAAACTTGATGCATCAGGCTCTTGTTGTGCCAGTGCGTCACCGCTAAAGCGCTCGATGGCGCCGCCATCTGCAGTAGGTTCAAAAAAGGCGTCGTGCTTTTCGGCAGTGGTACCTGTTAAGGGTTGAAACCAGTGAGTATAGTGGGTTGCACCTTTGCTCATGGCCCAGGATTTCATGGAGGATGCTACCTGTTCGGCCATATCGCGCGGAATAGGTACGCCATTATCAATCGAATCTGCAATAACGGTGTAGGCATCTTTTGAAAGAAATTCCTTCATTTTCTGCTTATCAAAAACATTGACGCCAAAATAGTCGGATATTTTTGAAGAAGGCAGCTTAATTTCCGGTATCTCCCGGTTCAGCACAGCAGCAAGGGCCTGAAAACGCATATTGGGCATGATGATAATTATTGGTTCAGCTCAAAATTATAAAATCATTTAAAATAGTAGCTGTTTTATCATGATTAATGTTTGGAATGCGCAACTCCCGCTTCTTCTTATTTAAAATTCAAAAATCCTGAATTTTTAAATAAAGATGCCCTTCATTATTCCATAAATGAGTATTTTATTATTTATGATAGTTTAAAATATATAATAATAGCTTTTTGTTATGTTTTTGTGTTTTTTAAGTGATTTTGTTTTATCAATAGTATAATTATTGGATTATAATTTGGATTTAAGAGTATTTAAAATCGGTTAATGTTAATATAATATTATATAGTTTATTTTTTATTAATAAAAATGTTTGTTTTTATAGTTTTTTATTGAGTAATTAGTAATATAATTAATATAAACCAATTTAATTTTAAAATTTATAAAGTTTTCTTATAAATTTTGCATAGTTTTTAAATAAACTAAAGAATATTATAGTTTGAGCATGTCATTATATTGTATAATATATCAATAACGGCATCTAATTATTAGAAACGCAAACAATTAATCTAACTAAATAAATTAATCACTAACTTTTAATCCCTTATCATGAAAAAAAGACTTCTACTTTTATCTTTCTTTGCTGTTTCAGCTTTAGCCGCGAGTGCGCAGGACACTACCAAGGCGGATCCGCCTTTAATGATCTCCGGTTCGGTAGATACATACTATAAGTATGATTTTTCCAAACACAGCAATTTGCCTACCAGCTTTGCATCAGACAATAATTCTGTTTCAATTGGTATGATAGACCTTGCTTTGAAGAAAAAAGTAGGCAAAGCTGCCTTTGTAGGTGAATTATCCTTTGGTCCGCGCGGGCAGGCACAATCAATACCTAATGGTGAGGATGGTAATAGCTTCCATATCCAGAATTTATATGTTTCATATGATGTAACTGATAAATTTAATTTAACAGGTGGTTATATGGCAACATTTATGGGTTATGAAGTAATTAGCCCGGTTGGTAACTTCAATTATTCAACCTCTTACCTTTTTACTAACGGTCCGTTCCAAAACCCGGGCTTTAAAGCAACTTATGCTTTTACAAGCAAGGTTAGTTTAATGGCAGGTATCTTTAATGATACCTGGAATTATTATACATCTACCAATCAGGTAAACACTTTTGGCGCCCAATTAATGGTTGCACCGGTAACCGGCTGGACAGCCTACTTAAACGTATTAACCGGCAAACTATCTGGTACCGAGTTTGATTTAACTACCAGTTATCAAATAACTGATGCGTTTAAATTAGGTTTAAACGCGGCTACCTTTAAGCCTGCAGAGGTGGTTGGTACCGGTGGCTTTACAGGGGTAGCTTTGTACCCACAGCTAGCTGTATCTAAAGATGTAACCTTTGGTTTAAGAGGGGAGTATTTTAAAACCAAAGCAGGTAATTATTTAACGTTTGGCCCTGCACCGGGCAGTTCTGTAATTGCAGGGACTTTAACTGCCAACATTAAAGCTGGCCCTTTAACGGTTATCCCTGAGTTTAGGGTTGATAATAACAAAAATGTTAATGATGGCTTTATTAGTAAAAGCGGTGCGCCAACTAAAAACGCATCACAATTTGTACTCGCTGCAGTTTACGCTTTCTAATATCAAAATTAACAGTTCGATTTTTTCTTAAGCCATTCGTATAACCTGCGGATGGCTTATCTTTACACTATGAAAAAAGTATTATTTGTGCTGGTTTGTGTGTTATGTGCCAACGTTGCCCGGGCTCAAAAAGATTCTTTACAGTTTGACGAGCATGATAACTATATATATTACAAGGTGATAGATAAGCCAAACCTTAGCGCAGATACCTTATACAATAGGGCCTGGAATTTTGCCAGTAAATTTGAACCGGCAGCTAAACCTGCAAAAGGCACGGCAGAAAATACTTTAAATACCTCATCCAAGCTTATTGTTTATAGTGGTGTGTCGTTGGTTAGAAAAGAAGGTGGGGAGATAGCTTATACTATTAACATCCAAACCAAAGATCAGCGCTACCGCTACCGTATAAGTAATTTTGTTTTTAAACCTTATCAACGCGATAGGTTTGGTAATATGGTGCCTTTACCCGGTATTGAAGTACCTTTAGAGAAAGTGGCTGCTAAATATGGCAAAAAAGAAGCCGATAATTACCTGAACCAGTTAGGTGTGTTTTGTAAAAATGCAGCGGCCAGGCTAAAGCAAGCCATGGATAAAGTGCCTGTAACCCCCAAAATAGCACCTGTAAAAAAAGTATCTACCCAAAACTGGTAGGTTTTTCAAGACAACATATCTTCAAAGCAGAATATAATTTGCAATAAGTTGATAAATACGATATAAAAATTGCATTTATCCGCTCATTCAATTTATTATTTTGTAAAAATTCATTTCGATACAACATATTATTTGGCAAATGCGTTAATTAGTAAAATAAAATTTCAAACGCTATGCTTAACACAAAACTAAATCTATGCAATCCCGATTGGATCGAGCTTGTATTCACAAACAGGAACAAAAATTATGGTGCTTTTGAATTAAGGCAACATTATGGTGCCAGAATGGTCAAGGCGATGGGGATGGGGTTTGCTGCCGTAATTGCAGCTGCGTTATTGTATAACTTATCTTTGAAAAAAGTTGTTGAAAATATTCCAATTATAACTGAAGACCATACCGTTGAAGTAAACACGCTTAAAATGGAAAAGCCTGTTGAACCAAAAGTAGCTCAAAGTAAACCGCAACCCCCTGTAACAACTCAAAAGTACACCTCATTTGTGGTCACCAGCAAACCGGTTACAGAAAATCCTCCTGTGGTTAGTAATCTTGTTGAGGCAATAGGGACAGCAAACGTTAAAGGAGATGATAAAGCTCCTGTTGATAATCCTGCACCGGCAAGTAACGGTACGGGCAATGCTCCGACACCAATAGTAGATAATACAGAACACAGTACAGGAACGCTCGAAATTATGCCTGAGCCGGTTGGAGGAATGAACGCCTGGTCTAAATTTTTAAACCGTAATTTGAGGTTCCCTCCGGCAGCACAGGATGCAAGTGTAAGTGGCCGTGTAATAGTAAGTTTTGTGATAGAAAAAGACGGGCGGCTAACAGATATTACCGTAGTAAGGGGCGCAGGCTATGGTATGGACGAAGAAGCTGCACGGGTTTTAAAACTGGCCAAGCCCTGGAAACCGGGTATCCAAAATGGCAACCCAGTGCGTGTTAGATATACCATACCCATGAACTTTCAAATAAGCGAGTAAAACACATAGAGAAAGAAAGTGATGAATTGATTTTGTGTGGCTGTGTTATGGCGATGGTAAACCCATCGCCATTTTTATAAATATATATTGTATAATGTTTATGAAATTTGACTTTAACCGTGCTGCTTTAGCGTCCTTTTCCTTTTGTGCTTTAAGCCTTTTTTCCTAATTTTGCGCATCCTTTCAACAAAAACAAAAATACATTGGAGAACCAGGAATTAACTACCGTTGAAACCGCCCGCGATCTGGGGCTTTTACCCGAAGAATTTACACGTATACAAGAGATATTAGGCCGCGTGCCCAACTTTACCGAGTTGTCTATTTTCGCGGTAATGTGGAGCGAGCACTGCTCATACAAAAACTCTATTACCTGGCTTAAAACTTTGCCCAAAGATGGCCCGCGTATGCTGGCTAAAGCTGGTGAAGAAAATGCCGGTTTGGTTGATCTGGGCGACGGCGTTGGCTGCGCTTTTAAAATTGAATCACATAACCACCCATCTGCATTAGAACCTTACCAGGGCGCTGCAACCGGTGTGGGCGGTATTAACCGCGATATATTTACGATGGGTGCAAGGCCTATTGCCCAAATGAACTCGTTACGCTTTGGCGACTTAAGCCTGGATAAAACCAAGTGGCTGGTTAAGGGTGTAGTAAAAGGTATCAGCCATTATGGCAATGCCTTTGGTATCCCAACCGTTGGCGGCGAGCTTTTTTTTGACGAATGTTACAACATAAACCCATTGGTAAACGCATTCTCGGCAGGTATTGTAAAAGAAGGTGAAACTGTTTCTGCCACCTCTTATGGTGTAGGCAACCCGGTTTACATAGTAGGTTCGGCAACAGGTAAAGATGGTATACACGGTGCTGCTTTTGCATCAAAAGATATCACCGAAGATTCGGTTAATGATCTGCCGGCAGTACAGGTAGGCGACCCCTTTCAGGAAAAACTATTATTAGAAGCTACGCTTGAAGTAATTAAAACGGGTGCCGTTGTTGGTATGCAGGATATGGGTGCGGCAGGTATTATCTGTTCAAACTCAGAAATGAGCGCTAAAGGCGAGCACGGTATGATCATTCACTTGGATCGCGTACCTATGCGTCAGGAGAATATGAAACCTTATGAGATATTGCTTTCTGAATCTCAGGAGCGTATGCTTATTGTGGTTGAAAAAGGTAAAGAAGCTTTGGTTGAAGCTGTATTTGATAAATGGGACCTAAACTGTGCCATTATTGGTGAAGTTACCGATACCCAGCGCCTGGAGTATTTTATGAATGGCGTTAAGGTGGCTGATGTTCCTGCTGATGACCTGGTATTAGGTGGCGGTGCGCCGGTTTACGAGCGCGAATATCGCGAGCCTGCTTACTTTGCAGAGAACCAGAAATTTAAAATCGAAGATGTTGCAGAGCCCGCCAATTTAGTTGATGTGGCCGAGCACCTGATTGGTCACGCTAACCTGGCATCAAAACGTTGGGTAACCGACCAGTACGATTCTATGATAGGTACGGCTACCATGACCACCAATCGCCCAAGCGATGCGGCTATTGTAGCGGTTAAAGATACCGACAAAGCTATTGTTTTAACCTGCGATTGTAACTCGCGCTACGTGTATGCCGACCCGCAAAAGGGTACTGCCATTGCTGTTGCCGAAGCGGCACGTAACATCACGTGTGCGGGTGGCGAGCCGGTTGCTATAACCAATTGCTTAAACTTTGGTAACCCATATAAACCAGAGGTTTACTGGCAGTTTGTTGGTGCTATTAAAGGTATGGGCGAAGCTTGTACTAAATTTGAAACCCCTGTTACCGGTGGTAACGTAAGTTTCTACAACCAGTCATCAGATGAAGGCCCTGTATTCCCTACACCAACCATTGGTATGTTGGGTGTGATGGATGATTTGGATAACATGATGACCTTAGACTTTAAACAACCCGGCGACCTGATCTATCTGATAGGCGAATCGCAAAATGATATTGCATCTTCACAATACCTGGCATCATACCATAAAATATTAAAAGCCCCCGCACCATATTTTGATCTGGATAAGGAGTATGCTATGCACCAGGTGGTAAAACAATTGATCAAACATAAAGTGATCCAATCTGCACATGATGTGGCTGATGGTGGCTTGTACATTGCTTTGGTTGAATCTGCCATGCCAAATGGCTTAGGCTTTGATGTAGAAACAGACAGCAGTATCCGTAAAGATGCCTTCCTGTTTGGTGAAGCACAAGGTAGGGTAGTAGTAACTATTGCGCCTGACGATCATGAGCGTTTTATTGAGATGATGGCCACCAGCGAAATTGAATTTAGCCTGTTGGGTACGGTTAACGGTACGGGTAACACTAATATTGATGATGAGCTTTTTGGTAACATTACCGATATTAAAATGGTACACGATAACGTATTACACGTTATATTAGGCGACGAATAATATGCTGAAGCTGAACAGAATACACCATATTGCTATCATCTGTTCAGATTATGAACGGTCTAAAACCTTCTATACCGAAGTATTAGGTTTTACCATAGTTCGCGAAGTTTATCGCGACGCAAGAAAATCATACAAGCTCGATCTGGAAGTCAACGGACTATACCAGATCGAGCTTTTTTCTTTTCCCGGCCCGCCACCTGCGCGGCCTTCACAACCCGAGGCCCTTGGCTTGCGCCATTTAGCATTTGAGGTGGATAGTATAGAAGAAGCTGTATTTCATTTGAATGAATACGAGGTGATCACCGAGCCTATCCGCATAGACGAAACCACCGGCAAACGCTTTACCTTTTTTACCGACCCCGACGGTTTACCGCTGGAGTTGTACGAGAAGTAAATAAGCGAATGATTATATTTATAGCACTGTTATTTACCGTGCTATGAAAAAATATCTTTTGCTGTTTGGGATGCTGTCGCCCGTATTGTTATATGCTCAATCCTCCTACCTTATAAAAGGTGATGTTAAATCTTTTAAAGATGGTGACAGGATCTTTCTTTCTTATAAAGAGGATGGTAAACCACATCTTGATTCTACCCTTGTAAAAAATGGCTCATTTACTTTTAAAGGCACTATTAACAGCTTAGGAGTTGGTTATATATGCCGAAATGATAACCCGGCATTTGCCAATTTTTTATATGATTCTGCAACACTTTTTGTGCAGCCCGGCGAAATTTTAGTTACCACTAATGATTCTTTATTATATGCCAATGTTACCGGCACAAAGTTGAATGAGGATAATAACGAACTTAAATTGGCACTAAGCGATTTACTAAAAAGACAAAGAGTTAGTGGAAATAAATTTGATGCCCTAACGCTTAAGCAGCAAGCCGATAATAAATTTACCGGCGCTATATTAGAAGAAGACGGTAGGATCTACCGTGCGATGGAACCCATTAAATTCGCCTTTATAAACGCGCATCCTGATTCATACGTCAGTTTGTTAACCTTAGAGCGCATGGTGAACCAATCTCCGCTTGAATTGGTTGCCGACGCTTACGATAATTTATCGGTTGATAATAAAATTAGTGCTTTAGGTAAAACAATTGGCGCTGCAATTACCTCAGCAAAACGGTCACAAATAGGAGTTACTGCCCCGGCTTTTACACTACTAAGTGCTACTGGCAAGCAGGTTAATTTGTCTGATTTTAAAGGAAAATACGTATTGGTAGATTTTTGGGCTTCTTGGTGTTTGCCGTGCCGTGATGAAAACCCTAATGTGGTTGTTGCCTATGAAAAATATAAAACTAAAAACTTTACGGTTTTAAGTATTTCTATCGATAATGAAAATGCGAGAAATGCCTGGATGCATGCTATTAAACAAGATAAGCTGCCTTGGACACAAGCTATAGATCATTACAAACCTGCAACTATGGTGAAAGAGTTATATGGCGTTACCACCATCCCTGCAAACGTTTTGATAGACCCATCCGGAAAAATTGTGGCCAAGAATATTAAAGGCAACGAGTTGCATACAACCTTGCAGCGGATCTTAGGTAAATAGTTTATTTTATTAAAACCATGTCTTTGCAAAGAGCGCAGCGACGTGGCAATCTCAGTATATCCAATTGTTCTCTGAGATTGCCACGCTATCGCTCGCAATAACATGTTTTCTAATCCTAAACTATTTTACTACCTCAACCCATTGCCCCTGTATCAGTGCATTAATATCATGGTTATACATGGCCTCGCAATATGCTGCGGGCAGGTAATATTTACCTGCGTAAGCGGCATTCAGCATTACATAGTAAGTAACTTCTTTGCCTTCTGCTAAACTGAAATAGGTATTTACCCTATCATCCCGGATGTCGCGGTAATCTGACGGTGACGATTTAAAAGCCTCATCATTATTCAGCATCCGGCTGTTCAATATCTCCCAGCCTGATGGGAAGATCTGCGTTAAGGCCAGGTTATCATATCTGCCGCGCTTACCCGGGTTTTTAATGGTTACCTGTGCCACAAAGTCGCTGCCTTGTTTAAGGGAACTTACATCCACAGGTTTGCCACCTAAGGTAAAGTAGGCTATACGCATCTGCATCACATCGGGATTAACGTAAGTTTTAACATCCTGTCCGGATGATGGCTGGCCTTGCTGTATCAGGCGGATATAAAGTTTATTACTGCCGGTATTCTTCAAGGTAACTTTGCCACCATTGGCTGCCAGCTCTTGCTGCCATAAATAAGATGCCGAATTGATAGTGCCTTTGGCGGTGCCTGCATTGTAATTAAATGATAGTTTACCGCCTGTTTTATTAACCCCGCAATATTGCGCTATGGCAATAAGCGAGTAGGCAGTAGTTTGCGTGCTGTACCAGCTATCCTGCGATAATTTAGCGGCAACGGTACGCACCATGCCCGATGCCTTTTGCTGCTGGCCAAGCAGGGTAAGGGTTTCCAGTATCATGGCCTCGTCGCGCAGGTCGGAGCCGTAGGTGCCATACATACTGCTGTATGGTTTTATAGTGGTTGGTAAACCTGCTATCATACGTAAGCCTATCTCCGGTTGGCCGGCTAACTTATAAGCAGCCGCTAAGCGCCAGCGGGCTTCTACACTAATATATTGGTATTCGCGTAGGCGGTTCATGGCGCCTAGCTCTGGCGAGCCTGATAAAGCCAGTAGATATAGCCTATAGGCCTGCACCAGATCGGTATAGTAATAATAGCCGTGGATATTGGTCCTCGGGTCCGGCGACCAGTTTACAGCTTTTTGTTTTTGATATTTTTTCCATTCATCCATAAATCCGGATGGCAGGCTGTAACCTTTAGCTTGTGCCGCGATAAGGAAGTGCCCCGCATAATTAGTTCCCCATTCATCAGCCTGTCCGCCATCCGGCCAGTAGCTTAAGCCACCGCCTTGTACCCTAAAGCCATTTAAGCGGTTTATAGCCAGTTTAATATTGCGTTCGCTCTCGGCCTTTTGCCTTGGCGAAAGATCAAGCAGTTGGCCCAAATACAATTGCGGGAAAGCCGCTGATGTTGTTTGCTCCACACAACCATGGGGGTAGGTAATAAGGTAACCTAAACGTTTAGCCAGATTCAAAGGCGGAATACCGGAAACCTCTAAGGACGCCTTATTTGTGCCGTTAATTCCAATAGCATTATAGGCCGCGGCATATGATTCACCTGGTTTTAGTTCTTTCTCTAGTATGCGGGTTACAGGCGGGTTAGGGTTACGTACGTTCAGCTCTACATCGTAAGCTGCAGTTTCGCTGCCTGCCTTGGCAATTATTTTTACTTTGCCTACACCTACAAAATCTTTCACATTCAGGTCAAATGTTACCAGTTGGTCGCCGGGTTTGGCAAATTTTACCACCTTAACATTATTGCCACCCAAATTGCTGAATGCGTTTGATTGTACCTGCACCGTTACAGCTTTAATGTTATTTTCCATCGCGAACACAGTAACCGGCAATTGTATAGTTTCTGACGGGCCAAGTACGCGCGGAAGGGTTGCCAGGATCATCAATGGCTTTTTAACGGCAACAGCTTTCTCTGCCATACCATAGGCGCCATTATGCCCTGCAATAACCATGGCTTTAACCGAGCCAACGTATTGTGGCAAAGTGAATTTAGTGGTTTGCTTATCGCCCGCGCCCAAATGGAATGGTCCCAGGAATTTTACCACGGGTTTAAAGCGGTTAACCGATACGTTTTTGTTAGTACCGTTTGTGCCATCACCACCAATGCTCAGGATGCGTTCTAGGCCTCCGCCAAATGCACCTATCACATAATCGAACAGGTCCCAGGTTTTTACACCAAGCGCTTCGCGGGCGTAGAAAGCCTCATGTGGGTCGGGCGTTTTGTAATTAGTGATATCCAGCAAACCTTCATCCACAATGGCAATGGTATAGGTCATTTCTTTACCTGATGCTTCGGATACGGTTATGGCCGATTGTGTTTCCGGACGAATCTTATCCGGCATGCTGATCACCGGTTTTAAGATGGTTTCTGGGTTATCAACCACCAGCGGGATAGCCCCATACATACGTATCGGCAAATCGTTAACCGTTTGGGCATGGCGCTGCAATAAAGTAACGTTTACAAAAACGTTTGGCGCCATGGTTTCATCAACTTTAAAGCTGTAGCGTGTTTCGCCTTTTTTGGTATCTATCCAGGTTGTTTTTAATACTTTGCTGCCGTTTTCAAAGCTAATCAGCGCGCGTCCGTCACCACCTGTGGGGATGGTTAGGGTGGCTTCTTCGCCAACTTTATAATTTGTTTTGTCGGATGTGAACGAAAGCATCGCCGCCTCGGTAGGGTCGGTATTTTGCAAACGCTCCGACCAGTTAGGCCAATCGGCATAAATTATTTTACCGGTAGAGTGCCCTGTTTGCGGGTCTTTTATACGGATCAGATAACGGCCCCAATCTGCCTGGTTAATTTTTAGGTTCCATTTACCTTTACCATTATTTAGCTGTACTGTTTCTGTTTTAATGAGTTTATTATAACGGTCTTGTGTAAAATTGCTCAACTCATTACCCGTTTCATCCCACCACCAGCGCCATTGGATCTTATAAAGTTCTACATCAACACTGCGGCTTCCGGCTAAGCCCCGGCCTTTGGTATCTACATCTGCGATCTCTATTACATGGTCTTTATCGGTTACGAGCATGCCGCTTAAATCGCTGCCTTTTGGTGTTTTAATACCCACGTAAGCACTATAAACGTTATAAGGCATACTGGCCTGCTGCAAACTGAAGTTGCCACCCGGCTCAAATACTTTTACAACAAAGTTGGCACGGAGTTGCCCAGGTGCCTGCTTTTCTACATTGATATTAGTATTTATTGATGCTATACCATTTTCGTTCAGTTTACCTTCAAAAACAGTTTGGGTTTGGGTGTTAAAAGCAAGGGTAGGATCGTCGAAATTGTAATCTTCGTACCCTTTAAAGCTGGTTGTTTGTGATGACAGGAAAGCATCTACCTTAGCATTTAAATTTTGTGCTGCGCCGCCAAACAGCCATTGTGCACTGAGTGTGCCATTAGCCCCGCTGCCTTTGGTTAATTCTGTTGCACCTCCAAAGTCCAGTTTTAGTTTAAGGCGATTTGGCATAATGGTTTCCACCTTTATCTTCTTTTCGAAGGTAGCGCCGCCAACTTTTACTCGAGCATTCCAGTTACCGGTAGGCGAAGATGTTTCCGTGGCTACATGGAAGCTATAAAAGCCGTCAACCGAGTTGGTACGGGTCAGTTTTCTGTAAAGCTGCCCGTTGGGATTATATAACTCAAATTCAACCGGGTGATCTATCGGCAGGTTTTTAAGCTTGTCTTCTAAAATAAAAGTGGTGAAAATAGAATCGCCGGGGCGCCAAACGCCGCGTTCGCCGTACAAAAAACCTTTTAAGCCATTTTGCACCTGTTCGCCGCCAACATTAAAACGTGACAGCGGGAGGGAACTGCCATCATCCAGCTTTAGATAACCACGCTCGTTGCCTTTTTTGGCTACCAATAAGTATGGTTTACGTTTTAGGCTAAAGGTAGCCATTCCGTCACCATCAGATTTGGTTTTAAAAATTACCTGCTTTTGGTAATCCAATAATTCCAGGTCGACGCCACTCATTGGCCCGGCACTCAGGATATCGGTAACAGCAATGGTCATGTTGTTATCGTTACCGCGTTTAGCTATCAGGCCTATGTTTGATGCAATAATGTTACGGGTAGCCCAACGCTGTTTACTAAAGTAAGATTCTGTACACGGGTCGTTACGGTCCTGCCAGCTGTAGCCTTCTGGATAGTAGTTATCATAGCGCTGCCAAAACTCGTCGTCTTCATCGTTTACCTTGCTCAGGTTATCACCGGCATAGTCGCCGCCTTCGTAATAATCGTCCTCATTACGCTTAGCTGCCAGTTTACCTGCACTGCAATTGTAAAGCGAGTAATCTTTCCTAAACCCGATCACAACCCGATAAATTGCGCCTGGTTCGGCACGCATCAACTGGTCAACATCCAGCATAAAGCGGTTCTTTTTCGCCAAATTCAGGCCTTTATCCGTATCTAAACGGATCGTTTTCTGCACTATGGGTTTTCCCACATGCCTCAATTCGTAACCACCATCAAAACCATTATTTTGGAAATACTGTGGTACGTTGTTCTCATAAATTTTAATGATTGTTACATCCACTGCATTCAGGTTAACGGCCTCAAACGGCATCATCAACTTGCCCGAATCTGGTAGGATAACACCTTTGCCGGGGATGGTCACAGCAGGTTCGCGGTTCTCGAAAAATACGTTGGCTGTAAAACCTGTTTTGATCTTGCGGTGGTAGATATCCTCCACACCCTCGTTTACGAAAACACTGAAATTGCCTTGCATGCGTTCGGGCGCATAAACTTTTACAATACTGCCGTCAATGGTGTAAGCTAGGTCTGATGAGTTGTTGATGCCTATCAATCCGCCCAGTTCCTGCCCAACCATAATCGGGTCCGAGAATTGTACAGATACATACTGGTCGTTATCCTGCACCGCTTTTATATCCAATACTTTAAACTCGCTCAACGCAGGTACACGAAATTCCTGGTTGCCTTTTTTGTCAATATCCAGCTTATCGCCATCCCAGTTTACCGTTAGTGGGTTGGCTGTATTGGTACGCGTTATTTTGGTAATGGTAAACTGGTGCGATTTGGCTATTGGATTATGCTGCCAGGTTACTTTTACAGGTGTAGCGTAGCTTACATTAAGCAATTTTTCTATACTTGCCTGGTCTTCGCCATCAGCAGTTTGTATGTTGCCGGTAAGTTTCATGACGGCGCCGGAGGTAGGGCTGGCGCTTTGCAGACCTGCAAATGTTATACTAAAATCGGGTTTAATGGTTTGGAAGCCGAATTTGAAATGTTCAAAATCACCGTCGACCTTTATAATTTTGCCCAGCTGAAAATCTACATCATATTTTTTGTTAATAGCTAAAGCTGCTTCGGGCCTAAACTCTATAGTGCGGTCATCTATCCAGTAGGCTTTACCTTTTACTGATGGCGAAAAATCAAATATGCCATCTTTTAACAGTTCATTCTGTGCATGCGAAACCTGCACTTCGCCGGCTAATTTTATGCGAATGGTACTTTGTTTTGAAATTACCCCGGTGGTGTATGATTCTATATATTTACTGAATGCAACATCAACTTTTTGCTGTTTATTACGCTGGTGTTGGCGCGCAAAAAAGATGACTAAGGCAATCAATATCAGGGTTACTGATATCAATAATTGTCCTTTTCTGGACCGGAAAAGGTTGGCAAGGTAATTCATAGGTTGTTTAGTAAATTGCTATGAATTTATAAAAGATTTATCACATAAAACTTTCTGCTAAGATATATTTGCTCACATCTATTTAACTATAGCTGCTTTATCTAAACATTCCTGCAGTACTTTAGCAAATTGCTTGTCGTTAGGAGGTGCAAAGATGGTATTGTGTTCCCCGGGGATATCATGAACGTTTACACCTTTTAAGGCAAATGGTTTCCAACCTAAAAACTTAGTATCTTTCATATAAAAAGTTTTCTTTTTAGCACGAAAAAGTTCAATGGAAATGTTCACCGGTTCTAACAGGTAATTTTTTTGCGCTGCAAGGCTCCTGTCATTAATGTCATCTGTGTACGCAGAAAAACCTTCTTTTTTCTTCACTTTATCAGGGAAGATGTTTTTATATATTTTTTGTATCCGCCTTGCAATTTCGCGGCTTTTGTATTCTATGGTACGTTTAGGGTCTTGCATAAACAATACCGGGGTATAGGCTAATTGTTTAATAAGCAACCAAGCATTATGTACAGTACGTTTTATCGGAGAATCGTATCGCTGGGTTTGATCGGCATAGGTATCAAACATGGCCAGCATTTTAACATCCTTACCCAGGGCAAGCATTTGTTTGGCCATTTCGTAGGCTATCAGGCCACCAAGCGAATAACCTGCAACAGCATAAGGGCCTACAGGGTCGTGGTTGATGATCTCCTCTACATAATTTGCAGCAATTTCTTCCATCACATCCAAAGGCTCATCTATCCCGTTAAGGCCTTTTGCCTGCAAGCCATATACGGGTTGTTCAGCATCCATATTCATGGCCAAAGCGTTAAACAGTAATACGTTTAAACCGGCGCCATGTACAATATAAAGCGGCATTTTGCTGCCATGTGGTTTTATAGGGACTAATGATTCCCAAGTAATTGCCTCTGCATCTATATCTAAACGCACTGCTAATTTTTCAACGGTAGAATATTCAAACAGGGTAGCCAGCGGTAAACGCTTGCCTGTTTCCTGCTCCAGGCGGGCCATAATTTTAACAGCTATTAAAGAACGACCACCCAGCTGGAAGAAGTTATCATAGATACTGATTTTTTCCAGTCCCATAAGTTCTTCCCAGATGTCGGCTACAAGCTTCTCGTTACTTGTTCTGGGGGCTATGTAATCACCTTCGCGGTTAATGTGGCTATAATCTGGTTTAGGTAATGCTTTGCGGTCTATTTTGCCGTTTGGTGTTGAAGGGATGATATCTATCAGTACATAATCGTCCGGCATCATATATTCAGGCAACACTTCAAATAAGGCGGCGTCCCATTTATCCAACATGCTCTTTTCGGGGATACCTGTTTGCCCGGATTCTAAAACTACGTAGGCAACCAATCGGGGGATACCGGGCGTGTCTTCGCGGGCAATAACTACGGTTTGTTTTATGCCCTCCTGTGTGCCCAGATTATGTTCTATCTCACCCAGTTCTATCCGGTAACCGCGCACTTTTACCTGGTGATCTATACGGCCTAAATAAACAATATCGCCATCGGGTTTTAGTTTGGCCAGGTCGCCTGTGCGGTATATTTTTTCTCCAGGGGTAAACGGATTATCAATAAAACGCTCGGCAGTTAACTCCGGGCGGCTTAAATAACCCCAGGCCACACCGGCACCGCCTATAAATATCTCACCAATTTCGCCGTTGGTAAGGTTGTTTTTTTCTTCATCAAGGATGTATACCTGTGTGTTATCAACCGGCCAGCCAATAGTGATATCGTTGGCATCGGTAACGTGTTTAATAATAGAATATATAGTAGTTTCTGTTGGGCCGTAAAGGTTCCACAACTCCTTACAGCGTGGTATCAGCTTTTCTGCTAGATCTTTAGCTAAAGCTTCGCCACCACAAAATACTTTTAATGGTAAGTACTCTGTCCAGCCAACCTCCAGCATCATGCGCCAGGTGTATGGGGTAGCCTGTAATATGGTTACGCCCTCGTTACGTACAATATCTAACAGAGCACGGCCATCTTTTGCGGTTAACGAATCTGCAAGGATGATTTGCGCGCCACTGCACAATGGCAGGTAAATATCTATACCGGCAATATCAAAAGAGATAGTTGCAACGGCCAGCGTAATATCATTTGCGGTAATACCCGGGGTTTTCTGAAAGCTATACATCAGGTTCACCAAACTGTGATGGGCAATTTGCACACCTTTGGGTTTACCTGTAGAGCCCGATGTATAAAGTACATACGCCAGATCCTGGCCGGTTACAGGGGTAGCGGGCTCATCTGCAGGGTAATCTTTAGATTCAGCAAGTGCTTCTTCGATCAATACCTCGGTTGTATTTGATGCAAAATGGCCTTTATATTTTGCTGATGTAATTAATATTGTTGCAGCAGAATCATCCAACATAAATTCAATACGGTCTTTCGGGTATTCCGGATCCAGCGGAACGTAGGCCGCCCCGGTTTTCAGGACGGCTAAAAGCGAAATAATAAGCTCAGCAGACCGATCAAGTGCTATCCCAATAACGTCACCTGTTTTAATGCCTTTTTTTAAAAGCTGGGCCGCCAAACGGTTAACTGTATTGTTAAGTTGCAGATACGTAAGTGTAGTATCATGAAAGCGCAGCGCAATATTATTAGGATACTTTGCAGCACTTTCTACAAAAAGGCTATGCAGCGGTTTTTCTTTTGGATAATTTACTATTGTATTGTTTAATGCTGCTTCCATATGCTATAATATACCCGGCACTGTAATGTTAAATTTATTTGCTTGTTTTATTATGGGTAGCTATTTCCCCGTTTTTGATAATTTTATATCCACACAATTAGCTGTTTGTGATTTAATTTGTGCCAGGGTTATGTGGTGTATGAATAAATTGTTTGTTTGCACCTTTTAATTTAAACAGTAATGTAAGCATTGAAAAAAATATTAACGGTATTTTTAGCATAGCGCCCAATAATTTACGGTTAAAAAACTGTGCAGGTACTGCAACTAATATACCAACATAACATAGTGCCGTAGCGGTAAGCCACAATTGCCAGCCCGGCCCAATGCCATGTGTAAATAATGATATGATTAGCATAAAAGGCATTAAGCCCAGCATTAATATACGGGGTAATATGGCAGTTTGATAAATCTCATTAAAATAATCGAAGTTGCCGTGTGCAAACAGCTCTTTAAAGCCCGTTAAGCCGTATGTTTTTAACAGGTTAAATTGTGCCGAAAGCCATCTGCGGCGTTGTTTTTTAAACACTTCAGGGTTACTTACCTTTTCGTCTAATATATATGCTTTATCTGCATAAGCCACATGTATTTTCTGGCGGGTAAGTACCAGGCCCATTTCTTTGTCAAAACCGCCAACAGCATCTATTTGTGCCATGGTATCCTTAAACAGTTTAAACTCCAGCACCATACCCGAACCAATAATTGCTGCAGATAGTTTGAATACCTGCTGTGCTTTACGGAAGATGTGATTATTTATTTCTTCGCTTATGGCATCCAATATAGCAACAGGTGTTTCGGTATTTTTAGCTATGCGGTGGCCTTGTATAACGCGGTTGCCATCGTGCAGGTAATTATTTATCTGGCGCAGGTAATCGGGTGCGGCAACATTATCTATATCAAATACCACGGCCGCGTCAAAATCGTTATGTGTAGCGGCTATAGCAGCGTGCAGGGCCTTAGATTTTGTGCTGTTTTCAAAAACAACCTCAACAACCTGCAAGGGCATTGTTTTTAACTGTTCAATCGTTTCGGGCTGCATAGAATCGGCTATCACACAAACATGAAATTTATCTTTCGGATAATCTATCGTTAAAGCCTGCGCGGCAGAGTTTAGGATAATGGCATCCTCTTTATAAGCGCAGATATAAATAACAAATTTGCTGTAAGACGAAGCAGCAGGAGGGGTGCGCTGTTTAACTATCTTACCTAAAACAGAAAATACAAACAGGTACAAGCTGTAAGCAGCCAGATAAATAAATATCAGCGTGAAAACGATCGAGAAAATAAATGCTATAAAACCCATATAATGATGCTTTGAGGATAATTAAACGTCTATCTTATCTATTTTAGATTTTTCTGATAAGTGATTAATAATGCTTTTTAATTCGGCATAACCCAAACTAAATATATCCCTTATGGTAAAGTTTAAATGTTTTTTTAACGCCCGGTAACCAAAAATGGCTCCTGCAAAAAATGTAAATAATGATGCTATCGCCACAGCATATAAACTATGGAAGATCCAGATACCAATAAAATCGCCAATAATATTAACAATCAGCATCACAATAACCTTAAGCATGTTTAAATGCGGTTTACCAATGATATCCAGTGTGATGCCAAAAAACCTGTCAATAGGCATCAGCATAACATAACACATAAATAGTCGGAATATATTAACTGCCTCTGTATCGCGGTATTGCTTACCAAAAAGCAATTCAATAACAAATTCTCCTAATAAAAAAGAGATAAGAGCTATGGGGATCAGCGCTACAGTAAGCATCCCTGCATAACGCTTCATAATGCTAACAACCTCCTCGGGCTTATCTTTATGCACAGCAGCAGATAGCTCGGGCATCGCAGTGGCTACTCCGGCCCGCATAGGTATTTCAAATACCTCCATTAAACGCTGCGGAATATAATAAACCGTAAGTAATGCAGGGTTAAACATAAATTTGATGATGAATGCATCTGAGCTGCGCAGCAGGTACGAACTTATAGAAGTACCCACGCTGAATTTTCCGAATTTGGCCAGCTGGCTTACTGCTGTTTTGCTACGATGCTTTATAGTACGAATTTTTGACCAACCATTAAAGATAGTTAATACAGAGGTTACGGCGCTTCCTAAGAAATAGGCATACACCGCTGTTTGAAACGATAGCTTGTGCGCAAATATAAGCGCAAGTATTAATATCAGAAATGTACCCTGGTTGATAAGCTGCAGGACAAGCATCCTCCCAAATTTCTCTTCGGCCTGTAATATATATGAGGCTATGGCAGCAGGTAAAGTGGTTATATATATGATGCCAAACCACTGTATGGTTGTTTCGGCATCGGGGCTTTTAGAGCGGTACACCAAATATATTATGCCATCTATGGCAACAAATATTAATGCTTGTATAAAGCCAACGTACCAGGCGGAACCGGCTACTTCTGCAGCCCTTTTTTTATTTGCGCCTGCGTAGTACTTTATTAAAGGCGTTTGAACAAAACCATTTCTAAATGTATCTGCTAATAGAATGGTTATTAAAAGGAATAAATAATTACCAAATTCTACTTTCGACAGATTATGCGCCATTAACGAAACTACAAGCATGCCAATAACTGGCATGGCCGCACTTGTGGCTAATGATATCGTATGTTTGTTTACAAGTTTTTTTAAAATGGGCATATAACGGTTATACGGCTAAACCCTGTCCCAGTTGCCGGTTTCAAAATTATATTTTTTAATAACTTTTGCGGGATTGCCTGCGGCTACAGCATATTCGGGTATATTTTTAGTGACTACACTGCCTGCACCAATTACCGAGTGTTTGCCAATGGTAACGCCGGCAGTAATAACGGAGTTTGCACCTATCCACACATCATCGCAAATGGTAATTTGTTTAGTAATTACCTTTTGGAGCCGGGTAGATATATTTACATCTTCAAAGCCGTGATTAAGGCCTGATAGTACAACGTGTTGTGCCATAGTTACATAATTACCCAATGTTACCGGGCCTATCATAATGTTGCTAAGGCCTATACCTGTGTGTTCGCCAATAATAACATCGCCCACGCCATTGTTAATTACAGCAAAGTCTTCTATAACGCTGTATGCACCCAACTCAAATTTATTGAAGGGGAAAATATCTAAACGCGAATAGTACTTAACTATAGAACCTTTACCACGCTTATGTATGAATGGGGTGACAAACCACCTTACCCATAGCCTTGGTGCAGCACGGCTGGGTTGTACAATTAGCCAATGCACAAACTTTTTTAAACGCGGATTTGATTTTACTATAGTTAGTAACGACATTAATATATAATTATATAGCGGCCAATTCAGCTGCTTTTTTATCGGCTTCTTCTTTTCGTTCCTGTTTATCTATCCTTAAGGTTACACTTAGCAGAGCGCACGCAAGATAAAATAAAATATTTGAAGGATATTGCACCAATGCCTGCTGTGGGTAATTGCCAATATTAAATACAAATATGATCAATACCATGGCCAGGCAATAAATTTTAAGGTCGGGGTCTTTTATCAAATAATAATTGTTGATACCTGTTTTTAAAATTATAAACATCAGGGTGCAAAATAACATTAAGCCTATATAGCCCATTTCAACAGCTACGCGTACATAGCCGCTATCCGGCGGGAATTTTGCCAGGAACGAATTGGGTGCAAAGCGTCTGCCCCAAATACCTACCGACCCTAGCCCCCCGCCAATAGGGTGCGACAATATATACGGCTTAATACGCTTTTGGTTTTCAGCACGTACGTTAAATGATGCATCATCTGATGGCCTGAATGCTGTTTGGAAACGCTTAATAAACTGATTAGAAGTTGGCATAAATATAAGCCCTGCCAGTACAATACCTGCACTTATCACAAACATTAATATTTTTTTATTGAAATTCATTACGGCAAGTAAAGCGAGTGCAGCCGGTGGTAACACATAAGCGCCGCGTGTACCGGAGTAAAGCATTACTAAAAAAAAGAATGGTATAGATAAGCCAAGTATTACTTTTTTGTAAGTTTTTATTTTGGTAAAAATAAGGCAAAGGCTTAAAATTGCTGCTACTACCATGTTGTAAGAAAAAGTTACCGGATCCGGGAAAATAGCTACTTTACGCAGGTGCCCATTAATGTACAGGAAGCTTAAACGCAATGGGTCCGAATAATACCATGCTTTCTCGAAAGGGAACAGGCCAAAATTTTCTTGCTGAAAGCCTGATATAGCCGAAAGGAATGCCATCCAAAGCCATAACTTTAAAAGGAATTTTATTTGTGCTTTTGTACGCACCTGGTAAACAAAAATAAAATACATCAGCATTATAAAACCTACCGTACGCACGGTATATACCCATGCCAATATAGATGGTGACGCCGGGTTTATCACTTCAAAAAAGTTATATGCCAACCAGGCCAGTATTAAATAGCTAATAGGGTTTTTAAAATACGACCAATCCTTATCGTACTTAAACTTAAGCAGAAAGCCGAATATGAGTAAATAGGTAATGGCATCCAAAATAATACCCGTTGGGGTATCTGGTGGCACAAATTCTGATACGTAGTTAAGAAAGAACGATACTACCATAAGCACGGCAATGCCAAAAATAGGATAGGCCACTATGGCTAATACCACCGGTACACCAATAAGTATTACCAGCATGCCTCCTGCGGCTAAAATGCCGCCCATGGCTATTGCCAGTGCAATAATTATTGCTACAGGCAAAAACAACCCGATCATTTTAAGCGTGGAAACTTCGCCCGCAAAAAATTTTCGGATAAAGTTGCCAACAAAGCTTTTAAAAGTTGCTTGGTTATTAAGCATGCGTGTTAAAGAAATAAAATTTTAATTGCCCAACAAAATACACCTACAAACGCCAGGATAATGGCTGCTATACGCGTTTTTTTTTCTATTGGTGTAAGGTCTTTAAAAACGTCTTCCTGTTTTTCTGCCGGTTTTATCCTCATGGTAAATAATTAAGGTTACAGCGGCAAATATGCCTGGGTCATATAGTTAAAACCTATCCTTTTTAGGATCAGTTTTGTTAAGTACCCATCCGGCAAATTTGCCGTTAAGGCTTTTTAGATAATTAATATTATCTTTTTGCAGCTTAGTAATCCCTTTATTAGCTTCATAAACAGTAAGCACTTTATTGGCAAATAATAACCATTCTTTTGATTTATTAAGCGAGGATAGCGGCGGCGTTTCGATAATGATGATGTCGTATTTCATCTTCAGCTCATTAAACTTGCTGCGAATAAAATTTTCATTGCTTATTTCTAATAGCGTAACGTCCCCCCCGTGGTTGCCCATAACATTGGTTGTGTTGCTTAGCTGCTCGTAATTATCTGGGTTGTTTTTTAAATAATCTTCCAGATAAACTTTAGGTTGCACCGTATTGCTGATAACTGGGTTATCAAAGTTACCATCTATCAGCAATACTTTTTTGTTTATCATAGAGTAAGAGTAGGCCAGGCTTATAGCTAAAACTGTTTTCCCCTCTTGGCTGTCTAAACTGGTAACGCCTAATACTTTCTCGCCACGCAACTCTTGATCTACCTCAAAACGGATAGAACGGATTAGCTCTTTAAACAACCTCATTTTATCGCGGTGTTCTACATCCCAAAGCTTCCGCAGATCAAGCGAGCCGGTAACTGTACTAAGGTGCCCTAAAAGCGGTAGGTTGGTGTGTTTAACCAAATCTGCAGGTTCTTTAATATCGTCATCAAAAAAGAATATGCCAAACAAAACGATCACGCAAAATACAAAGGCTATTATACCACTAAGTATAATTAGCAGCATTTTTTTTGATGGCTCAGCAGCATCAGGCGTAGCAGGTTCTACCTGGCGTAACTTTATAGAAAAAGTGGATTGCAGGTTGGTTTGGTTGTACCGGTTTAAAACATCAAGATATTCTTTACTGGCAATATCAATATCAAAATTAAAGGTTTTAACTGTAGCATCAAATGGTACCAGGCGGCTATATTTATTATTAAGACCAGCCAAAGCATTGTTTATTGCGCGTACGCTATATTTAGCTAAATCTCTTGTAACTTCAAGGGTGAGTTTCTGTTTTACCAGATTGTCCTTACCGTTTAATGGGTTAACAATATACTTATCTGACGCTGCATTGATTTGAGCGGTTAACTTATTGGATAAAGAATCGATAGCCGGTTTTAATTGAGGATTAAAGTTACTGCGCACGTATCTATCGGTAAGTGTGTGAAGCTGATCTTGTGAGCTTATTACATCCTGATTGTACTTGCTCATACTTGCTTCAATGTACTCCCGTTCTTTTGGGGCAAATTTATTATTTATGGTTTGAATGGCACCTGTATTAGATGCTATTTCACGCTCGGCTTGTTGCTTCCGATCGTTATAAACCATTATCTGGTCAAAAATAGATTTTGACTGTTCATCCAGGTTAAGGATACCATTTTTAATTTTGTATTCTTGTAACTGAGCGGTTTTAGCGTTTAATGCGTTGCGTTTTTCTTCCAGTAGTTTAGCCAGGTAGTTTACGGCATCTGTTTCGTTTTTGCGTATGGTAGTGGTGTAATAACCTATAAACTGAGAGCACAATACGTTTACTACAAAGGCAGATAACTGCGGGTTGGCAGATTCATAGCTTACAGTAATAAAATCGCTATCCTCGTCGCGTATAATGTAAAGGTCTGTGCGTAACGAGCGTTCGTCATATTTCATTGAACGTAATAGCTCATTAATCCCTTCTTCATCTCTATTGTAGTAGGATAGCGGCTGCATGTTTTTAAATTTGTTGCTAAGCACCTCAATTGCATGTTTCCGCGCCGCTGGGTTCATGGTCTTGAAAAGCTTACTCGCTGGTCTAAACGGTACTTTGGCGGTTAGATCGTGCAGCATTAATTGGTAAGAGATCTGGTTAATAAGCGTTTTAAGCTTCATGATCTCTATCAGATTACTAAATTCATGCGCAATCGATTGCTCTTTAGAAGATGCGGCAGCAGGGTCGGCATCCAGCAAGTGGCGTGACTGATCTACTATACCCGTGGCTATCTGTGCACTGGAAACATACTTGTCTGCAAGGTTTTTTACCAGGAAAAACGACACCGTGATAGCAATAAGCGGAATGATGATCAACAGGTTTTTATGTTTCCATAAAAGCTTAAAAAAATTACCTAACTCCATGATTATTTTACTTCTTCTAATTTAACACCCAAAAATTCTTCAAGATTAGCTTTAGCTGTCAATACAGCCAATTCGGTTTGTACTTTAAATGAATTTTGATTGTATAAACTCGTTAAAGCTTCGTTATAATCGTGAAAGGTTGTCTCGTTCTTTTGAAAGGTGTATTTTAATTGTTTTACTGCAATTTCGCCATCGCTTACTGCCCTTGCACGGTTGCGCAGATCAGCCTGTGCCTCTAAGTAAGCATAGTAAAGGCGTTTTATTGTAGCTTCGATAGTTAGGCTGTACTGTTGTTGCTGATATTGTGCAATATTAACCGCTTCTTTAGCGCTGCGTGTAGCAAATGGTTTAGCAAACAAAGTCCCCAGGTTTACCGAAAAACTTATCTGGTAGCCGTTAAAGAAGGTAGGATTAACTACATTGAGCGAGTTTTTAGGACTATAAATATAGGATGCCGTAATAGCGTCAAGCCAAGCCACTTTTGATTGTGTAAAGGCTGCTTTTGCTGCATTTATTTGTGCTATGCGCACTTTTACCTCGGGGTAGTTCTTTTGTGCGGTGGCAATAAGCTTATCAAGGTAAGGGTAGTTAACATCACTTAAAAACGACTCTTGCGCACGCAATGCCGATGTGGTTATTAAAAAGAATACTAAAATGCCTAATTTTTTCAATTTGTTTTAAATTTTAATTAAACCTTCTCTTTTTGGAACATTGCAGGTACTGTACCAACAATTATCTTAAGATCAAGCCATAACGAGTATTTCTGGGCATAAAAATTATCCAGTTTTTTGCGCTCACGCTCGCTCATGTCTTCTTTGCCCCGTTTGCTGATCTGCCATAAGCCTGTTAAGCCGGCCGGGCCTAAAAATCTCATCGACCACTCGTTTGAGGTTAGCATCTCTGCCTCGTATACAGGTAAGGGCCTGTTACCTACAACAGACATATCGCCTCTGATGATGTTAAATAATTGGGGTAATTCATCAAGGCTCGAGTTTCTTAAAAAGTTTCCCAGTTTGGTAACGCGGGGGTCGTTTTTAATTTTAACAAAGGCCGATTTTGGCGCGCCATCTTCTTCGGCAGCATACTGGTTATTGGTAACCGCCATCTGGGCCAGCATTTGGTCGGCATCAGTACGCATGCTCCTGAATTTATAAAAATCAAATATTTTATAACCCGTGCCTACACGTTTACTTGTATAAAATACCGGGCCTTTAGAATCAAGCTTTATGGCAATAGCTACTATAGCCATAATAGGTAGTAAACAAATAAACATGCCGCCTGCTATTAACAAATCAAGCAAACGTTTCCCTAAAGGCATTTTATAAGTGGTATCTACTTCTTTAGATAACTCCAGTAATCGGGGTTTTATTAACTTAAATTTCACCAAGAAATTTAACCGCTCACGAAGATCTGATGTTGAGAAAGGATAGGTGTAAAAATCATGCAGTTTCATTTGCATGGCTTTTTGCACTTGCTTTTTATCCTTACGGCTTGATATCATTACAATGATCAACCCATTCATTAAAAAGTTTTTACGAAGGCTTTCTACCAAAGCAAAGCAGTGGTTATCTTGATCAGCTTCTACTAATATAATATCAGGTATAGTTAGTATAGATTGATCGCCCAGGTAATCTTCCAGATCTTTTAATGTATCACAAAATTCGATACGGAAATGGTTTGTTAGGTCAGCTGCAATAAACTCTTTAAGCTCTAAACCTGCATATGCAATCCTGATCTGGGAGTTAGAGCTCTCGTTCCAATCAGTTGCTGTTTTGTTCGTCATAAACTTTTAAAGCTTGTGTAATGGCGGTTTTTAAAGTGGTTGGGTTAAAAGGCTTATGCACATATGCATCTACCTTAAAGGGCATATTGGCAACCTGCTCATCTAAGTCATGTGCTGCCGAAAGCATTATTGCCGGTATATCACGATAAAAGCCACTTACTTTAACATTTTTTAGAAATGACTGACCATCGAAATAGGGCATTTGTAAATCAGAAATAATTAGGTTGGGCATGTTGCCATCTTCCAGCCAACCAAAGGCTTCAATTCCGTTGTTTTTTACGACGATATCGTAATCTTTGGATAAGATAAAGTTGAGCAGCTTTAGTATACTCAGATCGTCGTCAACAATCAGTAGTGTTTTTTTCATGCCGAATCTAATTCGTGGTTATGGTTATAAATATGACACTTTTATATGGTAATGCGTTAAAATACCATGCCAACAATATTTCTTATAGTTATAATTGGTATCAAACGTTTATATCACAGCAAAATACGCTCAATCCTACAGTTAATTTATTCATTTAAAAGTAGCGTAACTCGTTAAATAGTGAATTAAATTCCGCAAAACGGGATGTAATGTTGAGAAATATACCACTGTGGATTATTATTTAAATATCTTCTGCTAAGTTTACGCAACAAGTTTAAATAGGTTTCAAGTTATGCAAAAATATTTCGTTGGGGTAGATTTAGGTACAGGTAGCACTAAAGCAGTAGCTTTAGATGTTTTAGGCAATACAGTCGCTTCGGCACAAAAGTTTTACCCCACGCACAACCCTAAGCCTGGCTACAGCGAGCAAAACCCGGATCTGATATGGAACGCCTTTGTAGGATGCATAGGAGAAATAACAGCCAATATTGGCTATGCGCCCACTGCAATAAGCTTTAGCAGTGCCATGCATAGCATTTTACCGGTAGATGAGAAGGGTAATGCTTTAGCTAACGCAATGCTTTGGGCGGATGCCCGCAGTGCGGATATTGCGCAGAGAATAAAGGAAGGGACAGGTGGTGAAGATATTTACAGGCATACAGGCACAGCTATTTATGCTATGGCACCCTTATGTAAAATAATATGGTTAAAAGAAAATGAAAGTGATTTGTACAACAAAGCCCATAAGTTTATTTCTATTAAAGAATATTTATGGTTTAAGCTCTTTGGCGTTTTTGAAGTAGATTATTCTATAGCATCTGCTATGGGCATGTTTGATATTTTAGAATTGAAGTGGTATGATAAAGCCTGCGAACTGGCAGGTGTTAATTTTTCTAAACTATCAGCACCTGTAAATACAAACCATACCCAATATCTTACATCCACAGATATTTTGCCTGGCATTGATGAAACAACCGCCTTTATTATCGGTGCCAGCGATGGTTGTTGCGCAAACCTGGGTGGTAATGCTGTAAAGCCCGGCGTTGGGGCTTTAACTATCGGCACCAGCGGTGCTGTAAGGGTGGGGAGTAAGGTACCCGTTTATAATTATAAAGCCATGACCTTTAATTATCTGCTTAATAAAGATACATTTATTTGCGGTGGTGCTGTTAATAATGGCGGTGCAGCGGTAGACTGGCTGCTAAAAAACTTTTTAAAGTTGGAAAATATTACCGATGAAACCTATAAACAGCTTTTTGAAACCATTGATACGGTAGATGCGGGCAGCGATGGTTTAGTGTTTTTACCTTATTTGTATGCCGAGCGCGCGCCTGTTTGGGATGCCAAAAGTTCGGGCGCTTTTATCAATATCAATTTTAAGCACAAGCAACAGCACTTTTTAAGGGCAGCTTTAGAAGGTATCTGCTTTGCACTTAATGATGTTCTTAAAGCTGTAGAAACTTCCAACGAGCCTATCAAAGAGATTGTTATTAGCGGTGGTTTTATATCATCAGCTACATGGGTTAAGCTACTGGCCGATATTACAGGAAAAAAGCTGGTGTTGTTACAGGCCGATGATGCATCTGCCATTGGAGCGATCTACCTGGCTATGGAGGCCTTAGGTGTTAACATAAACCCTATCATAAATAATGATGCTGTTGAGCGCACTGAGGTAAAGCCTGATGCCGGTACACATGCCATATATACAAAAATATTTCAGGTTTATCAGAAGCTTTACAGCGATATCAAGTTATCTGTACATCAGCTATATGCCCTTAATAATTAAAGGATCATTACACCTGGTTTGTTTATGACAGGTAACTTAATAAAGTTCTCATCTACAATGCTTTCTGGTAAGAATATAAACTTTTTGTCGAATATGTCGCGACCGATATAGTAACTTAACCAGTACTCGTTATTTAAGCCAAAGGTTTGCTCATCAATCGGTTCTATCAGTTTAAAAGAATTAGCTTGAATTAGTGGGAACGAATGGCGCAGGGTTGATGTTTTTACCTGTTCGCCGTCTTTTTCGCCATAACCCTTCGAGGTTATCAATACATTCTCTAACGGTACATTTTTTAGGTTGATCAAGTACACATACCAAATTTTGCTCTCTACGCTTTCGCTTTCTAATGCAACCGCAACCGCTATATCTTTTACCACGTTAGGAGGAAGGTCTTTAATCATTTTGTATTCGTGAATGGTTGATTGAGTTGATTAAATGAGTAGTTAAACCATTCACCACTCACTTAATCAACTACACACTATTTTTTCTTAGCAACTGCTTTTTTCTTGGCAGGTGCTTTTTTAGCTGCAGGTTTTGCAGTCGGTGCAGCTTTACCAAAGCGGCCTTTTTTAGCATCCTTAGGTGCAGCATCTGCTAAAGCTTTACACTGCTCATAGGTTAAAGTTGTTGGATCTGTTATATCCTTTGGTATTTTAACGTTCAGTTTGCCAAATTCGATATAAGGCCCCCAGCGTCCGTTTAAAACCTTTACCGTTTCATCTTCCGGAAACGATTTGATTAGCTTCTCCGCATCCTTTTTACGCTTAGCCTCTATCAGTTCTATAGCTTGTTCTTCGGTAACATCAAGCGGATCTATCTCTTTAGGCACAGATACAAAAGCACTGTTATGGCTAATGTATGGGCCAAAACGGCCTATTGCCACTTTCATCACCTTGCCTTCATATTCTCCCAGTATTTTTGGCAACTTAAATAGTTCAAGTGCCTCCTCCATGCTTATAGTTTCTATACTTTGGCCGGTGCGCAGGCTGGCATACAATGGTTTTTCTTCACTTTCGTCGGTTGGGTTGTCGCCAACTTGTACAAACGGGCCGTAACGGCCTATACGTACCGACATTTTTTTACCACTCTCCGGGTGTACGCCTAACTCGCGTTCGCCGGTAGCTTTATCTGCCGTTTCTATAGTATTTTGAACATCTTTATGAAAAGGGTCATAAAACGTACGGATCATTTTTGTCCAGTCCTGTAAACCCTGGGCAATTTCGTCAAACTGTTTCTCAACACCTGCGGTAAAATTAAAATCAACAATGCCTTTAAAGTGTTGCACCAAAAAATCGTTTACAACAGCGCCAATATCTGTAGGGAATAATTTGCCACGTTCGGCGCCTGTATTTTCTGTTTTAGTTTCCTTACTGATGTTACCGCCTTTTAACGTTAATACCCTAAAATTACGCTGGCGGCCTTCGCGCTCTTCTTTAACCACGTAACCACGGTTTTGTATGGTAGAAATAGTAGGAGCGTAGGTTGATGGGCGACCAATGCCCAATTCCTCTAATTTTTTTACTAAACTGGCCTCGGTATAACGTGCGGGCGGGCGCGAAAAACGTTCCGTAGCAGATAGTTCCTGCAAGTCTAAAACCTGGCCTTTTGTTAACGGCGGCAGTATGGCGTTCTCGCCGTCGGCTGTTTGGTTATCCTCCTCGTCATCGCTGCTTTCCAGGTAAACTTTCAAAAAACCATCAAACTTCATTACCTCACCGTTGGCAACCAGATCTTCCTTACGGGTTGATATACTGATCTTTGCAACGGTTTTCTCAAATTGAGCTTCGCTCATTTGTGAGGCTATAGCCCGTTTCCAAATCAGTTCATATAAGCGTTTTTCGTTACTTTCACCATCAATAGTATGGTTGTTAAAGTACGTAGGGCGTATAGCCTCGTGAGCCTCCTGCGCACTGGCATTTTTGGTTTTATATTTTCTGTACTGATGGTATTTTTCACCATAAGCAGATGTGATCTCTTTCTCGGCAGCATTCAGCGCAGTATCTGATAAGTTTACCGAATCGGTACGCATATAGGTAATGTAACCGGATTCGTATAAACGCTGTGCAACCTGCATGGTACGGGCTACCGAGTAACCTAATTTACGGCTGGCCTCTTGCTGCAAGGTAGAAGTAGTGAATGGTGCAGCTGGTGAGCGTTTTGTTGGCCTGGTTTCTAACGATTTTATATCGAAGATAGCTTGTTTGCAATCCTCCAAAAACTTCTCCGCATCTTCCTGTTTGCTAAAACGCTCCGGCAATTCTGCTTTAAATGCGTTGCGGCCTGTGCCAAACAGGGCCACTATTTTAAAAGCGGCCTCTGCAGTAAATTTATTTACCTCGCGTTCGCGGTCAACAATTAAACGCACCGCAACAGATTGTACACGACCTGCAGATAAAGATGGTTTAACCTTTTTCCACAATACAGGCGATAGCTCAAAACCCACTAATCTATCTAAAACGCGACGGGCCTGCTGGGCATTTACCAAATTGTAATCTATTTTACGTGGATTTTCAATCGCCTTCATGATAGCCGGCTTGGTGATCTCATGGAAAACAATACGACGTGTATCGGGCTCTTTTAATCCTAAAGTTTCAAATAAGTGCCATGATATGGCTTCTCCCTCGCGGTCCTCATCGGATGCGAGCCATACAATATCTGCTTCTTTTGCTAACTTCTTTAATTCGCTCACTACCTGCTTTTTATCGGCAGGTACTTCATACCGTTGATTGAAGTTATTGTTGATATCAATGGCATCTTCAGATTTCACAAGGTCGCGGATATGACCGTAACTTGATTTTACGGTAAAGTCCTTGCCGAGGTATCCTTCAATGGTTTTAGCTTTCGCCGGTGATTCAACTATGAGTAAATTTTTAGCCATTTAAGCGGGTGTTTTTTTGCAAAGAAAACATAAAATGCATTAGAAACGCAAATTAGTTTTTTTGTTAACGTGTTATTATAGTAAAGCGGGTCGTAATAAAATGTTTTGGCGATAGGGAAATTCCCACTAAAACACTAACCGTTATTGCGAGGTACGAAGCAATCTCCCTTCAGGTAAATTGGCCATACATAGTTTTCAGATTGCTTCGTACCTCGCAATAACGCGCGGAGAAAAGCAATCTCAAAAAAGAATTTTTATATCAAGAAGCCACCACCCAACAAATCACTGCCTTCATAGAAAACAGCCGATTGGCCCGGGGCAATACCCGATACCATGTGGTCAAAAGATACTTTCATGTGGTCGCCAATCTGTACGATCTTACTTTCGGTACCGGCATCCTTGTAGCGTATTTTGGTAACAGCCTCAATAGGGTCTTTAATACTTTCGTATTTAACCAAGTTAAGGTTACGTACCCAGGCTTCTTTCTTTTCCAGTTCTTCTATGGTACCCAAAACAACGGTGTTGTTCTCCGGTTGGATTTTAGTAACAAACATAGGTTTACCTAACGCAATGCCCAAGCCTTTACGCTGGCCAATAGTATAATAAGGATAACCCAAGTGCTTGCCTACTACGGTGCCGTCTGTTAAAACAAAATTGCCCGGGCCAACACGTTCGTCAAGGTCCTCTACTTTGTGGCGTAGAAAGGCCCTGTAATCATTATCGGGCACAAAGCAAATCTCGTAGCTTTCACTTTTGCCGGCCAGTTCCAACTGACCCATATCAACAGCCATCTGGCGTATCTCCGGTTTAGAGAAACTGCCCAGCGGGAATTTAGTGCGTGCCAGATTTTGTTGTGATAGCCCCCAAAGCACGTAAGACTGATCTTTATTTTCGTCTTTACCTTTCGATATAACGTAACGGCCATTATCCTGCTCGCGGATATTGGCGTAATGACCGGTTGCTATAAATTCACAATCCAGTTTATCGGCACGTTTTAAAAGGGCCTCCCATTTAATATGAGTGTTGCAAAGCACACATGGGTTAGGGGTGCGGCCGGCCAGGTACTCGTCAACAAAGTTATCGATTACAAAATCACCAAACTCGTTTCGGATATCCAGTATATAATGCGGGAAACCATAACCCACAGCCAAAGCACGTGCATCATTGATACTATCCAGGCTGCAGCAGCCTGTTTCTTTAGAACTGCCGCCACTTGCGGCGTAGTCCCAGGTTTTCATGGTAAGGCCTATAACTTCATAGCCCTGTTCATGCAGCATTACCGCCGCTACAGAACTATCAACTCCGCCACTCATTGCCACTAAAATCCTACCGTGCTTACTCATATTGAGCGCAAAGATAAGGTTTTACGGTTTATGTTAATGAATGGATGGGTCAGGGGAGGGTAAAATGGTGTAGGAGAGGAATACCGAATGGTGAATTTGGACATTGAACGATGGAAGTGGGAGAAAGGCAAGTATTTCGATATTAAATATTTGAAATTCAATGTTCGGTATTTTCTACGCATTCCTCACTTGCCCGTTCCCTTTTACTATCCATTTATAACTGGTTAACTCCTCCAACCCCATGGGGCCGCGGGCGTGGAGTTTTTGGGTACTGATGCCTATCTCGGCACCTAAGCCAAACTGGGCGCCATCGGTAAAGGCGGTGGATGTATTTACATATACCGCTGCGGCATCAACCCGGTTTAAAAAATTTTCTATATTCAGCTCATCCTCAGATATAATAGCCTCGCTATGTTTAGAACTATTAATAGCTATATGTTGCAAAGCCTGTTCTAAATTATCGACGGTTTTTACGGACATCTTCATGGATAAAAACTCAGTACCAAAATGCTTGGGTTTGGCTTCTTCTAACAAATCAGAAGGGTATAGGCCATCCAGTACTTCGTAGGCTTTTTTATCTGCAAAAATATGTACGTGTTTTTGGGCAAGCGGCTCGGTGATGTGTACCAAATCGCCAATGCGTTTACTGTTGATGATGAGGCAATCCAGCGCGTTGCAAACACTTACGCGGCGGGTTTTGGCATTATCTATTATGGCTATTGCCTTTTCCAAATCGCCGGTTTCATCAAAATAGGTATGCACAATGCCTGCACCCGTTTCTATTACAGGTACTTTGCTGCTTTCGCGTACATAATTTATTAAGGATTGGCTTCCCCGTGGTATCAATACATCTACATAACCAACAGCGTTAAGCAGCGCCTCAGTGGCTTCGCGTTCTACAGGCAGCAAGGTTGCGAAGTTGGTATCGATACCATTAGCTGATAATACCCCATGTATCACTTTCATAATGGCGCGGTTAGAAAAATCAGCGTCGCTGCCGCCTTTTAATATACTGATGTTGCCTGTTTTAAAACACAATGCAAATACATCAAAGGTGACATTTGGCCGGGCTTCGTAAATTACGCCTACCACACCAAGCGGCACGCGTACCTTTTTTAAATACAGGCCGTTAGGTAAGGTTTTCTCAGTTAGCACTTTACCCAGCGGACTATCCAATCCCGCCACATTTTCTATATCTGTGGCAATGGCTTTAATCCTGTCGGCAGTAAGGGTGAGGCGGTCATATTTTGGGTCGGCACTGTCCATACGGTCCAGATCCTTTTTATTCTCCTGCAGCAGGTAGTCCGTTTGTTCAAGAGTTGCTTTAGCTACATCAAGCAATACCTTATTAATAACCACGGGGGACATTACGGCATTCCTGCCGGCTATCAATGCATTCTCAAAATAGTGTTTGTAGCTCATATTATCCCTGTAAATAAAGGTAATCGTAATGTACCAGTGCTTTCTGGTTTTTTTGACCGGTAAGCTCGCGTGCTTTTTCTGAGCCGTATTCCGCCAGGCCCAAGCCTATGGTTTTGTTATGCTCGTCAATAATTTTGATGATCTCGCCCTTTTTAAAATCAGTTAATATACTGATGATACCCACCGGCAATAAGCTTGATGCTTTTTTAGAGATCAGCACAGTTTTGGCACCATCGTTTACCTGCACCACGCCCGTAGCAGCTGTTTCTGAATGGGCTATCCATTTCTTTTTACCCGATGCTTTTTTGGTAGGGGTAAAGCGGGTATGCACTGCCTTATTATCAAGCACATCTACCAATATATTTTCTTTAGTGCCGTTGGCAATATGCACCGCAATCCCCAGTTTAGCCGTTTTTTGCGCAATAGTAGATTTGGTTATCATCCCGCCACGGCCAAATTGCGAACGGCCTGTGCTTACAAAAGACGCAAAATCTATCCCCGTATCGCTCACTTCCTGTATCACGGTTGAAGTTGCCAGTTTTGGGTCGCCGGTGTAAATACCGTCAACATTGCTTAATACTATTAAGGCCTGGGCATTCAACATAGAGGCTATTAAGCCTGCCAGTTCATCATTATCAGTAAACATCAATTCGGTAACAGATACCACATCATTTTCGTTGATCACCGGGATAACCTGGTGCTGCAATAGTATCTCCAGGCAGTTGCGCATGTTTAGATAATGCAACCTGTCGCGAAAATCTTCTTTGGTAACCAATACCTGCGAGCATAGGATCTTAAACTTTTCAAACAGGTGGGAGTAGGTATTGATCAGTTTTACCTGGCCAATGGATGCCAGCAACTGGCGTACGGCAACTGCATCCGATTTTTCTGAAACCGATATTAAACTTCTGCCGGAAGCTACGGCACCCGATGAAACCAATATCACTTCCACGCCTTGCTTTTTAATGGCTGCTATTTGGTCAACCAAATGGGATATCCGCGTTACATCGGGCAAACCATCTGCACGGGTAATAACATTTGAACCAATTTTAACAATGATGCGCCGATAGTTGAATGACATTAAAGTATATAATTTTAGTCGACAATAATACTCATTTCCTGTGTAAACGACGGCTTTTTAGATGGTTACCTTAATGTTTTTTACAAAATAATAAGATTTTTTTTGGACGGTGTAAAAGAATTGATAAATTTGTCTACTTATTCTATAGACAATGTATTATTTAGTTTCATCTTCATTAATATTGATGCCACAAATGCAGAGCCTTGCTGCAAGCTGTTGTTGTTAATCCCATCCGGATAATAACCTGTAATTAATTCATTTTCTATTTTTCTTTCAACCTAATTCCATGAGATCCTTTAAAAATTTCTTAAAACTTATTGTGCTTTTTCTAACGCTTGCCCCGGGTATGGCTTGGGCCCAACTTAACGGAAACTATGCCCTAAGCGGTAAAGTAAACGACGACCACGGCCAGCCCCTGATCGGTACGACTGTATCTATAAAAGGCACAAGTAACAGCACTTCTACAGATAGTACCGGTAAATTTACCCTGCAAACAAATGCAAGGCTGCCCTTTACATTAGTATTTAGCGCAGTAGGCTACCAAACGCAAGAATTCCTGATCAGAAATGTAAATAGCGCTGTAAACGTGCAGCTTTCTACACAGGCACTATTAATAAACGAAGTTGTAGTTACTGCCTCCCGTAGGGAAGAAAAGCTTTTACGTTCGCCGGTGGCGATTGAAAAGTTGAGTATTACGGCACTTAAGCAATCGCCGGGTCCAAGTTTTTATGACGCACTGGAAAATGTAAAAGGCGTTCAGATGACCACCACCAGCATCACCATGAAAGTGCCTAATACCCGCGGCTTTAACAGCCCCAATAACTTTAGGTTTATGCAACTGGCAGATGGGGTAGATATGCAGTCGGCTACGTTAGGTGTGCCGCTTGGTAATGCCATTGGCCCAACAGAACTGGATATTGCCAGTATAGAGATAACCCCGGGTGCCGCAGCTGCCTTGTACGGTACAAACGCTATCAACGGGTTATCAAACTTATTTACAAAAGACCCCTTTAAAACACAAGGGCTTAGCTTTTACCATCGTACGGGTATAAACCATGTGGATGGGATAGGCGTTAGCCCGGGCGCTATTAATGAAACGGCCATCCATTTTGCCAAAGCCTGGAATGATAAATTTGCCTTTAAAGTTAATGCCAGTTATTTAACCGGTACCGATTGGCAATCAAACACCCGTAAAGATCAAAACCCGGGCAACCTTAAAACGGCTAATCCCGCATATCCCGAACTTACCGGCGCCAACAACGCCGCTTATGATGGATGGAACAAATATGGCGATGATGCACTTGCCGGTAGTAATACAGTTTCTATAAAAGGTGTTGTAGTTGATGGCGTGGCACGGCCGAACCTTACTGTGGCCCGTACCGGTTATAACGAGGTTGACCTGGTTGATCCTAAAGTAACAAACCTGAAACTTGATGGTACCTTAGCCTATAAAATTACACCCAATACCCAACTATCGTACACTTACCGCTATGGTAACATGGATGGCGTTTTTCAACGCGGTAACAAAATATCTTTGAATGGAGCATCCGTACAAAACCATAAAGTAGAATTAAAGGGCAGCGATTTTTTGGTGCGCGCTTATGAATCTATAGAAAATACCGGTAAATCTTTCAATGTAAAACCACTGGCAGATAACCTGGACCTTAACCACGCTAGTAACTCTGTTTGGGGTACAACTTATAAAAATGCCTTAACAGCTTATGGTAACGCCAACGGTGGTTTAACATCTGCTAACCTGGCAGCTGCAACACAAGCTGCACGTACTGCTGCGGATGCTGGCAGGGTAGAGCCCGGCACGCAGGCCTTTACAGATCTGCGCCAAACTATTATAGGGATCAATAACTGGGATATAAAATCCAGCCTGATACCAAATGCGCCTGTTACAGGCGGCGCTGCTTTGGTGCAAAAAAGTAAAATGTATAATGCCGAGGCCCAATGGGATTTAACCAAGCATGTTAAATTTATTGACCTGTTGGTTGGTGCCGATGTGCGTGTTTATTCCATCACCCCGGATGGTAATAACTTTGTAGATTTTACCCGCTCAATTGCCGACAGGAACACACCGCTGCCAGATGGCAGCTTTGGCGAAAACGTTATCTATAAAAAATACGGTGCCTTTACGCAGGTTACCAAAACCTTTTTTGACGAGAAGTTAAAGGTATTCGGTTCCGTTCGCTGGGATTATAACCCATATTTTGACCCTAAATTTACGCCACGTTTGGCGGCTGTTTACTCGCCAAATACCAATCATAACTTTCGATTCACCTTCCAGAATGGTTACCGTTTTCCATCGTTGTTTGAAGCTTTATCATACGTAAACAACGGGCGTGTTAAACGTGTTGGTAGTTTAGAGTTTATTAACGATGGTTTGGGATATCTGAACAACAGCTACACCCAACAATCGGTTACCGCATTTAATGCGGCGGTAAAAGCGCAGTCTACTACAGGTGATGATGCAACAGCCTTAGCCAACAGGAACCTGCTACAAGTTGCCGATCTGCCTAAAGCGCGCCCGGAGCAAATAACTTCGTTTGAGGTAGGTTACAAAGGTATCTTCTTTGATAATAAGATATTTTTGGATATAGATGCTTATGCTAACCGCTACAATGGCTTTTTAGGCCAGGTACAAGTGTTTGTACCAAACGGAGCAACAGTTGGCTCAGACGCCGCAGTGCTAGCCATGCTGGATATTAACCGCGACCCGACAACGGCTACTGCCACCAACGCTGCAAGCGCAGGCCAAAGCCGTTACCGCGTATATACCAATGCTAAAAACGTTTATAACAACTATGGCTCATCTGCCGGCTTAAGCTATAATTTTTACCGCAGATATACCGTATCCGGTAACGTAAGCTTTAACAAATTGAAAGCTCAGCAAACCTCGGATATTTTTGTAACCGGCTTTAACACGCCTGAGTGGAGCGGTAACTTTTCGTTCGGTAACCGCGAGGTAGTTAAAAACCTGGGCTTTAACGTAGTTTACAAATGGCAGCAAAGCTATTTATGGGAGAGCCCGCTGGTTACGGGTAATGTGCCGGCTATCCATACTGTGGATGCACAGGTTACCCTGCGTGTACCTGTTTATTATGCAACGTTTAAAATTGGCGCTACAGATATTTTCAATAAAAGATACATCCAATATGCAGGCGGCCCAACAATCGGTGGCATTTACTACGCATCGGTTACGTTGGACGGTTTGTTGAGTGGTAAGTAGTCCATAGACAATAGTCGATGGTTGATAGTAATTTGAGCTATCGACTCCACAAAGACCCTATTTGTTTTTTTAGGTATAATTTAGTTTTTCAAAAAGCGGGCGGGCGAGCTGCCCGCTTTTTTTGTTAAATAGATTTTCTAAATCTACTAATCCAAAATGTCATTTCGAGCGAGCAAGCGCCGTATCGAAATGACACGGTGGAATAAAGCAAACCCATTAAAATGCAAGAACCCCGCACGAGTTGCACCTCGCACAGGGTTAATCTTACTTCACTTAACTGGTTTATATAATAATTGGAAATTATTCCGGGTTATTCTACCGATTGGCGCAGCATTAGCGCGCCCACGGTTACATTGGTGCGGCTATCAATAATAATAGCGCCTCCATTGGCTTTATTTACCTCATAAGCATCATAAGCTAAGGGCTCGGCAGTTTTAATCACTATCCGGCCAATGTCATTCAGTTTAAAGTCTTCATCAAAGTCTTTTTCAAGCGTGTTGATATTTACCTTGTATAGTATCTCGCGTATTTTGCAGCGGATAGTTTTAGTATTATGCTGCACTAAATAGGTTAAAGATGTATCCAGCGGTCGGGTGTCCATCCAGCACAGATCAGCTTCTATAACGCTGCTTAACTGCGGTTGGCCGGTGCTGTTTACAATAATATCGCCACGGCTGATATCTATGTTATCCTGTAAATGTACTGTTACCGACATGCCTGCCAAAGCTTCCCCAGGTTGCTTATCATACAGCTCAATTTTTGATATGGTAGAGCTGAAGCCCGATGGCAATACAGTTACTTTATCATTCACCTTAAATGATCCGCTGGAAACACGGCCTGCGTAACCGCGATAATCATGCAATTCATCTGTTTGCGGCCTTACTACCCATTGCACAGGTAAACGGGCGTGCGCAGAAGAATCGTCGATAGTTAATTCTACATTTTCTAAATGTTGTAATAGGCTATCGCCGGTATACCAGGTAATATTTGCTGATTGATAAACAATATTATCGCCTTTAAGCGCACTAACAGGGATGTAGGTTACATTATCCAAACCAACGTTGGCAGCTAACATTTTATAGTCGGCTACAATGTTATTAAATACTTCTTCGCTGTAGTTAACCATATCCATTTTGTTAATACAAACCACCACTTTAGGGATCTGTAATAACGAAACCACGAAGGAGTGGCGTGTAGTTTGCTCGATAACCCCTTTACGGGCATCAATCAAAATAATAGCTAAACCGGCATTGCTGGCACCGGTAACCATGTTACGCGTATATTGAATATGACCAGGCGCATCAGCAATAATAAATTTGCGTTTATCGGTTTCAAAATATTTGTAGGCTACATCGATAGTGATACCCTGCTCGCGCTCGGCTTTTAAGCCATCGGTTAAAATAGCAAGGTCGATGGTGCCGTCGTCATTCTTGCGGTTTGATGCATGCAGGGCTTCGAGTTGATCTGCCAGGATAGCTTCGCTATCGTACAGTAACCTGCCTATTAATGTGCTTTTGCCATCGTCAACACTACCTGCAGTTATAAATTTTAGTATATCCATTCTCAAATATGTTTCACCTCTTGAGAGAGGTTAGGAGTGTGTTAAACGCCCTATTGTTTTAGTTTCTTACTCGCGTCGTAGTTTACTCACCCGGTCTTTGCTTCGCTCGAACCACCCTCTTTTCGCCTGCGGCGGAAAGAAGGCTTAGCTTCTTGATTTTTTTTTGACCCTCTTTGCGTAGCAGAGAGGGTCGACAAGCGAAGCGAAGTCGGGGTGAAGTCGGGGTGAGTTAAAAATATCCCCCTTTTTTCCTGTCTTCCATAGCAGCCTCGCTCACTTTATCATCCATACGGGCGCCGCGTTCGCTGATCTTGGATGATGCTATTTCGTCGATGATATCATCAATCTCAAAAGCGTACGATTCTACAGCCGCAGTACAAGTCATGTCGCCTACAGTACGAAAACGTACGTTCTTTTTTTCTACCACATCCGCCTCATCCATGTTCAGGAACGGAGATGCAGCCATTAATTGGCCATTGCGGGTAATACAATCGCGCTGGTGTGCAAAATAAATGGTTGGCAGAGGGATATTCTCGCGGCGAATATAGTTCCATACATCCAGTTCGGTCCAGTTGCTTATCGGGAACACGCGTACATTCTCGCCTTTGTGGATCTTACCATTGTAAATGTCCCAAAGTTCGGGGCGCTGGCGTTTGGGGTCCCACTGGCCAAACTCATCACGTACCGAAAATATACGTTCTTTGGCGCGGGCCTTTTCCTCATCGCGGCGTGCACCACCAATACAGGCATCAAAGCCGTGTTTGGCAATGGTATCTAATAGGGTAACTGTTTGTAAAGGGTTACGGCTGGCGTTTTTGCCTTTTTGTTCTATCACCTTACCTTCATCAATGCTATCCTGCACGTGGCCTACAATCAGTTTTTCGCCAATGCGTGCTATCATATCATCACGATAGGTGATGGTTTCTTCAAAATTGTGCCCGGTATCAATATGTACCAGCGGGAAAGGGAACTTACCCGGGCGAAAGGCCTTTAATGCCAAATGCACCAGGGTGATAGAATCTTTACCACCGCTAAATAATAGGGCAGGCTTTTCAAATTGCCCTGCTACTTCGCGCAAAATATAAATGGCCTCCGCCTCTAACTTGTCCAGGTAATCTAACCGGTATTTGCTCATTCTTTTAAATCATTTAGCTGTGCTGCATGTAAACCACATTCTTTTTTGCTTTGGTCTTCCCACCACCAGCGGCCGGCCCTAAAATCTTCGCCGGGTTGTACTGCCCTGGTACAGGGCAGGCAGCCAATACTGGGGAAGCCTTTATCATGCAATGTATTGTACGGTATATTATATTGTTTGATGTAAGCTTTTACATCCTCTAAACTAAAATTAAAAATAGGGTGGAACTTGATGAGCTGATTACCTTCGTCCCATTCCACATTACTCATTTCTTCGCGATTTGGCGACTGCTCGGCACGAATGCCGGTTATCCAGCATTGGTTGCCTTTGAGCGCGCGGTGTAAAGGCTCTATCTTACGGATGCCGCAACATTCTTTACGGTTAGCAACAGATTCGTAAAAGCTGTTTGGCCCTTTGGCATTCACCATATCCTCCAGCTTGTTATTATCCGGATAATAGGCATAGACAGGTTGGCCGTAGATCTCCATCGTCCGGTTCCAAACATAATAGGTTTCGGGGAACAGGCGGCCGGTTTCCAGTGTGAAAACTTTTATAGGGATATTATTGGCAAATATCATATGCGATATTACCTGGTCTTCCCAACCAAAGCTGGTAGAAAATACGATCTCACCGGGGAATAAAGCTGCTAATGACTGTAAAGCCTCAACCGGGTCTTTCCCGCTCACTAATTGCGATATGTAGGTAGTATCGGTCATTATACAACTTTAATTATAAAGTTAAAAATACTGCGGATGCTGATTAGGATAACAATAACCGCTACCGAAAGCATAATGGCTTTTGCCGAAATCTTATTAGATATACGTGCTGCTACCGGTGATGCTAACGCACTGCCGATAACCAAACCTGCCACGGCATCCCAATGCGAGCTGTTAAGCATAGTAATAAACGTAAGCGACCCCATTAGCGCAATAAAAAAGCGTGAAAGCTTTACTGTGCCTAATGAAAAACGTGGATGACGACCACCGGCTATTAAAGTGGATAACACGATAGAACCCCAGCCACCACCACCAACGGCATCTATAAAACCACCACCGAGCCCTAAGAGAGGTATGCGTTTGATCTTGGCGGTAGTACGTTTTTTTCTAAGGTCTAAACCTTTTTTAAAAATAACTATACCCAATATAAGCGTGTAAACCGATACTAAGGGTTTGGTGTATTGAGCATAGTGTTCTAAAGATGATAGTAAATAAGCGCCCGTAACCGCGCCGATAATACCGGGAAGCAATAATAACTTAAATAGTTTCCAGTTTACGTTGCCCATGCGGTAATGCATCCAACCGGCTATACCATTGCTCATGATCTCGGATAAGTGAACACCCATACTTGCCGAAGCAGGAGGGATACCCATTGATAGCGAGAAGGTTGTAGATGTCACCCCATACGACATCCCGATGGCGCCGTCTATCAGCGCAAAAACAAAACCTGCTCCCAAAAAATAGTAAAACATAGGGGAGATGTTCTCTACATAGTTTTTAAATGAAGGGTCTTTAAGCCAAAGCGCCGTAATAGTTATAGCCAGGAATAATACGAATGTTGCCCAGACCAAAAATTTGATCTTGTTAGTGCTCGGCGCTTTTTTAGAGCCAAGTAGTATTTCGGTTACGCGGTTAAGTTCCCTAACCTTGTGTGTAAAATCGCCTGATAGCGTATTGCGAACCTCGGCCATTTGCTGCAAGGTGATATCCAGTTCGCCGGGGAGCGATTGGTTTAACACCTCCTTTAACCGTTTCGCAATAGTGGGCGATTTACCATTGGTTGAGATCGCAATTTTTAAGTCACCTTTCTGTACGATAGAACCTAGGTAGAAATCGCAAAGCTCGGGTTTATCTGCAACGTTGATCAATAGCTTACGGTCGTGTGCCGACTGGCGTACATATTTGTTTAGTTCGCTATCGTTGGTTGCGGCTATTACAATATCGGCAGCATCCAGATCAGTATCAATAAAAGATTTTTGAATAACATTAACCTGCGGATATTCGGCAACAAGTGCATGTACCTGCGGCAAAAAGTCTTTAGAAACAATCGTAACAGCTGCAGCCGGGCTATTGTTAAGCAGGGCTGTAAGCTTTTCTAAGCCTACATTACCCCCGCCAACCAGCACGGTATGCAGGTTATTCAGCTTCAAAAATACGGGGAACAATTGGTTTCCCTGTATTTTCTTCGGTTGAACGTCTGTTAAATTATTATCCTTTGGCAACAACGTCATAAACTTCTTTTACCAATTTAAATGTTGGATGTAAGGACACCACTTCGCCCAGCACAATAATAGCAGGAGAGGTGATGCCCTGCTCGGTAGCTAAGGCCGCAATGGTATCGGCAATTCCAACAACAACTTTCTCGTTAACGGTAGTACCGCTTTGTATTACAGCTACAGGCAGCTGGCCCTTGCCTTCGTTTTTAAAGATCTCTGCAATTTTAGCCAGTTTGTGAATACCCATCAGCACTACAATAGTGGCGTTGGTTTTGGCAGCATCATACAGGTCGGCAGATATTTTACCATCGCTGGTGGTGCCGGTTATCACCCAAAAACTTTCGCTTAAACCACGGTGCGTAACAGGGATGCCCTGTAAACCCGGCACACCTATAGAACTGGAAATACCCGGTACGACCTGTGTAGGAATGTTATACTCCGCAGCAAAATCCAATTCCTCGTGCCCTCTGCCGAATACAAATGGGTCACCGCCTTTAAGGCGCACCACATGGCCGTAATTCAGGGCGTAATCAACCATTAAACGGTTAATATTATCCTGGGAAAAGGAGTGATCGCCTGAGCGTTTACCCACATAAACTTTTACTGTGTTTGCCGGTGCAAAATCCAATATTTCGTCATTCACTAATGCATCATACAAAACCACATCGGCAGTTTGCAGGGCTTTAATGCCTTTAAGGGTAATTAGTTCTGCATCGCCCGGGCCTGCGCCAACAAGGGTAATATGTGCTTCCTTTGTACTATCTGTATTGTTTTGTATCATGATTGCAACACTGCCTCTCTCTTCGCTTTTACGGCCTCTAAAAAATCTGTAGCCTGTTGCTTGTAAATAGTAGCAAATTCTTCAGATGGCTCATTTTTATTTATTTGTAATACCATATCGTTAAACGTGCCGTTAAGCGCCAGTTCGCCGGTTGCTACATAGTTATTGTCAAACTCCTTAATTACACCGGTTTGTGTGCTGCTATTCACGCCTTTATCAAGCAATAGAGCTTTGGCGGCACTTACCATAGTATTGTAGGAATGATAGATAGCATCTGCCCATAAACCTTTGGCATAAGCGCCGTTTGCCCAGCCCAGCTTCTCTTCACTTTCGAATAACAGAGTAGCAACCAGGTCAATAATTACACCGGCACACTCGCCTACACCAATGGCAGATACATAAGTTTCCTGGTGGCCCCAGTCTACAAATTCATCATCCGTTAAAGTGGTCAGATCTGCCAGGGGTTTTAAAAGGCGATAAAAGTAGTCTTTACCCTGCCTGTCATAATAAGCGTGGAAGGTTTCTTCCTCGGTCGAAAGCGTATTGTAATCGTCTAAAACCGCCCTCAGAACGTCTGTAGCACGCTTAGATGGTACCTTTATGACGCGCTCGGCAGCGCGGCCTTCGCCGTTGCCCACGGTGCCGCCACCTAACATCACTTGTACAGATGGTAGTACTTTGGTGCCGGCTTTTAACGAGCTGCCGTGAAAGCCAATATGGGCTAAACCATGCTGACCGCAGCTATTCATACAACCGCTTATTTTGATTTTGATCTCGCGGTTGTAAATAAAGTCTTCATATTCGTTATAGATCACATCTTCCAGCACCTTAGCCATGGTCATGCTATTGCTGATGCCTAAGTTGCAGGTATCAGTACCGGGGCAGGTGGTCACATCGGCCAGGCTATCAAAACCCGGTGCTGCCAGGTCTAAATTGTGCAGGCCGGCGTATAAAGCAGGCAAGGCATCCTTACGTACATATTTTAAAAGCAAACCCTGGTTTTGCGTAATGCGGATCTCATCGCCAACATAAGGTTTTATGGCCGCCACCAGTTTGCGTGCGGTAGCCGTAGGGATATCGCCTACAGGGACTTTGATATATACACCGTAAAACCCACTTTGCTTTTGCTCGAATACGTTGGTAGCCAGCCATTGCTCGTAACGGAACGGGTTAGCTATTTCTACATCGCTGTGGGTAATAGCTTCGGGCAGTTGGGGTTGCGGAACGGTATCACGGTTGATTTGGTAGGTTTTAACTTTTAGTGCCTTATGTTCTTCTTTGGCCAGGCGAAGCACTTCATCCAAACCTATTTTTTGAATAAGATATTTTAAACGTGCCTTGTTACGGTTGTTGCGTTCGCCGTGGCGGTCAAACACGCGGATTATGGCTTCTATATAAGGTATCAGCTGGTCTTCCGGCAAAAAATCTTCCACCGGGCTTGCCAGCAGGGGTTGTGCACCCAGGCCGCCGCCCAATAATACCTTAAACCCACGCTCGCCATTTTCTTTTAATTTGGGAATAAAGCCCAGATCATGAATGTAAGAGAACGCCGTATCTGCATCGCTGGAAGAAAATGATATTTTAAACTTACGGCCCATTTCCTGACAGATGGGGTTACGAAGAAAATATTCGAACGTAGCCTGTGCGTAGGGCGATACATCAAATGGTTCCAGCGGGTCGATGCCCGATGTAGGGGACGAGGTTACATTCCTGACCGTATTACCGCATGCTTCGCGCAGGGTGATATCATCCTGTTCCAATTCGGCCCATAGTTGTGGGGTGCGGTCGAGGCTTACATAGTGGATCTGGATATCCTGGCGGGTGGTTAGGTGCAGGTTGCCGCTGCCATACTCATCAGATATATCGGCAATTTTTAAAAGCTGCTTAAATGTTACCTTACCGAATGGTAGCTTGATACGTACCATTTGTACGCCCGGCTGCCTTTGGCCATATACGCCACGCGCAAGGCGCAGGCTGCGGAATTTCTCGTCGTGTATCTTACCCTCACGAAACGCGCGTATCTTCCTTTCCAGGTCAATAATATCTTGCTCCACTATTGGGTTCTCCAGTTCTGTTCTGAAGCTCTGCATATTCGGTACGTAATTTAGTTATCTCAAAAAAAAGCCCCTTCTGCTGTGGCTGAAGAGGCGTATACTATTTATTTACACACTTACAACCATGATTTATTTAACCACATACAGCAGTTAATCAGGTTGTTATAATATGTAAAGCCTATTTGTTTCATTTCTATTCCCCAAATATATATATAGTATAGGGAAATAGTAGAATTTATTTAAAAAAAGATTGGATATTAGGTTGGGATGACTTATTGTATAAGGGATAAAACAAATTATACAAAGGATCTAAAACGGCAAAATGAAGAAAAACGGCGTTTTTGATCCCAACAAGCCTGTTTTTAGAATTAAATAAGCCGTTACAGCCTTAGCAATGTAAAAGTTTATCTGACTGCTACCGGAGTGGCATTATAGTGAGGGTGCTAAGTTTGAACAGACGCTGGCTTTAAAGATAGGAATATCTACCCTTGAAGATTAATCATTCAACTATTTCGGGATGGCTGATTTCTACCATTTCAAAATGCCCCCATTTAAAATAAGTAACACGCTGAACGTAAAGAGTATTTACATCATCCATGAATTTTAAATCAAAATTATATTTTGCGGCTTCCGTCATTTCTCCATCTATGGTGGACAGATTGCCCTTAGTTCTGAGGCCAAAAGAATATTTATCATTTTTATGGAAAACTTTAGGTTTTAAAGGATGCTCTATAGAGTTTCTCCAGTTCGAATCATCGGGGAAACAGGGCATAAAGTTTTTTGCGATCTCACCTGAGACCATAGCTAAAGTTAAAGCGAAAGATAAATCAAATTTATTTTCAGTGATCTGTGTTACGCTCGACTTTTCATCTATTGTCACATCAAATCGGGGCATCGTGTTAAATCGGTATCGAGATAGTTCAATCTTAGTTAATGCAATTTGCGATTTCAAGGTCTTCCATAGCAGTATGCCTGTTACACCGGTTACAACAACCATAGCCCAATCAGCTATGTTTCCCCAATCAGAGGATAGAAAATTACAGTTCAATAATACACTCATTCAATAAATATATGGTAATATCATTCAAACGACAATTTTTAAAGCCTATGGTAGAAGGTACAAAAGTCGCCACCATCAGGGAGGAGAAGCAAAGCAGGTGGAAGGCCGGCATGATTATGCACATGGTAACCGGCATCCGAAGCAAGAAATATAAATGTTTAATGACTGTTTTTCAGAATTGCATAAGTGTTTTTGTCGATTATAATTGACCTTGCTGTTCGGTCTTCGTTAGGAATGGTAATGTGTATATGGATCGTCAGTGGATGTAATTTTCTTTTTTCCGTTAATAAGAAAGTACCAAAGAAAAAACTCGCGGCTTGGCGACGTACTGTGTAAGTTAGTGCTTTATCAGTACCTGTGCCAACCGTGCGTTACGCTATGCCGCATTTGAGACGGTAATCGTTCTGTTCTTCAGACTCTTTTCTAAATCTTGATTTTGGGAATATAGGATCTACCTGATTCTTTCTTTTCATTTTCTCCCTTGTCAGACAAATAGCTTTGGATGCATAAACTTATTCTGCAAATTCTTCAATTCTAAAAATTCGGGTTCAGACAAAGTAATTGCCCTACGAGCGAATGAGCAGGCTAACGTTCGTTAAAGCACAATAACTGCAATTACAGGGGTATATGCCTTGGTATATTTTTAAACAAAAAAAGCACCACAGTAATGCGGTGCTTTTAAATATCATATCAGGTACTTAGGTAGTATAACCCAGTATCTTTAATACCTGTTTGCTGTTTTGTTCTTCGCCAAATACCTCAAAGTTGAATGTTTCATCGCGGTTGCGGCGGATGATAACATGCTTGGGCGATGGCAGCAAACAGTGGTGAATACCACCGTAACCGCTTAGTACTTCCTGGTAGGCGCCTGTGTTAAAAAATCCCATATATTGTACTTTACGCGTTTTTGGCATATACACACTGTTCATGTGTGCTTCCTGGTTGTAATAATCCTGCCCGTCGCAGGTAATGCCACCTAAGTTAACACGCTCGTACTCGCTATCCCAGTTATTGATGGGTAAAAGCACATATTTTTGGTTCAGGGCCCATACGTCCGGCAGGTTGGTGATGAAAGATCCATCCAGCATCAACCATTTCTCACGGTCGTTTTGTTGTTTACGGCCCAATACCTTGTACAGGATGCCCGATGCTTCTGCCACGGTATATTTACCAAATTCGGTAATAATATCCGGTTCCATTGTATCGTGCTCGGCACATATCTCTTTGATACGGCTTACGATCTCGTTGATCATGTATTCGTAATCAAAATCAAACACCAACGAATCTTTAAAAGGCATACCACCGCCAATATCCAAAGTATCCAGCGCAGGGTTTATCTTTTTAAACTTGCAGTAAAGGGTTACATATTTCTCCAGTTCGTTCCAGTAGTATGGGGTATCAGAAATACCCGAGTTAATGAAGAAGTGTAATAGCTTAACATTAAAATTCGGGTTGTCCTCTATCTTATTGTGGTAAAAATCGATGATGTCTTCGATACGTACGCCCAAACGTGAGGTGTAGAACTGCGAGTCCGGCTGTTCTTCTGCCGCTATACGGATGCCCAGGTTACATGGGGTATCCATTTCTATCTCGTCATCGTACAGGTTAAACTCTTCTTTATTATCCAATACCGGGATGATGTTCTTAAAACCATCATGCAGCATATCAATAATATATTGCTTGTACTGGAAAGTTTTAAACCCGTTGCATATCACGGTAATATCTTTGGTTACGGCACCTTTTTTCTCCAGGGCGTCAATCATCGGCATATCAAAGGCCGATGAGGTTTCCAGGTGGATCTCGTTCTTCAGCGCTTCTTCTACAATGTGCTTAAAGTGCGAGCTTTTGGTGCAATAGCAATATTTATAGCTGCCGCGATAATTGTTTTTAATGATCGCCTGTTGAAAAAGCAGCTTAGCCTGCTGAATTTTCTTGCTGATGATGGGCAAATAAGTAAAACGCAGGGGCGTGCCGTACGTTTCTATCATTTCCATCAAATTAAGGTCGTGGAAGTATAATTCATCATCTATTATCTCATAACCGTCCTGTGGGAAACCAACACTTAGGTCAAGAAATTCCTGGTAACTCTGCATTCTTTAAAATTTGGTGCAAATGTATATTTTAAACGGATGAATTTATTATTTGTTGGATGGATTTTTTATAGTGGGAATGTAATTTATTTATGGCGATAAATTATGTGCGATAAGTTACTGTTTATTAAAGCGTTAAAATACGCATCTACAATAACTACTCCCTAATCATTATCCACTAATCTCTAACTTCCAAATGCACCTCTGCCATCATACACCTTGCGCTTCCCCCGCCGTTTGTTTCAATAGTATTAATATCGGCGTAAACTAACTTGCCGTATTTTTCTAAAGTAGTTTTTTGCTCCTCCGTCAATGATGTAAACGCCGATTGCGACATCACCACCAAGGTTTCGCCAAGGTTATTTTTCACCTCCAGCATATTGCCGGCAAAATGGTTCATCTGGTCGAAGGTGATATCTATGATCTCTTTACCTGTTGATTTTAGAGAACGGATAACAGCTTCTTTTTCAGTGCTATTTATTATGCTATCTAAACAGATCACCGCAAACTTGCTGCCTACAGCCATTAGTACGTTGGTATGGTAAATGGCCTGCTCGTTTTGGTCAAAAGCATCAAAGGTTATGGCCTGGTAGCCGATATAATCGCAAAAAGCTTTTAGTACTTCGGCATTTGTACGGGGCGACAGGCAGGCGTAGGCAATTTTGTTTTCTCTATCCAACACCATGCTGCCGGTACCTTCTAAAAACTGGTTTTTAGCCTCATATCGGCTCAGGTCGATAACATGGTTGGCTTTAAAGTTATCTTCCAACTGGCGGATGATATCCTCCCGGCGTTCCAGGCGGCGGTTTTCGGCCTGCATCGGGTAGAGGAAGATGTCGCCATTATCATGAAAAGATACCCAGTTATTCGGGAAGATCGAATCTGGTGTATGCGGTTCTATGGTATCGTCAATCACGGTTACACTCACGCCGTTATCGCGCAGTACCTGCACAAAACCGTCAAACTCCTGCTTTGCCTTTTTTTGAACGGCTTGCTGGTCGGCATCCTGTTTTTGGAAGGCATTGCTCCCGGCCGTTTGTACGTTAAAGCCAAATGCCACCGGGCGTATCATTAATAGGTTGTTGGTAGATTGGTTAGCCATTGTCTGAACTCGAATTAAACGAATTTATTTAATTGACAGAATTTTAATTGATTAAAGGATAAGAATTCTAAAAATTCATAATATTCTATAAATTCGAGTTCAGACCTTATCCCTATTTAAAGGCATGCTCATACAGTGGAAACCACCACGGGCGCGCGACAGTTCGGCGCTTGGCATCAGTATCAATGTATCTTTCAGGGTTTGTGGTTTAAGTTCGCCGCTTTCAAATTTGGTTAGCAGGTCGGTAACGTGTATTATCTCAAAGCCGCTTTGTTTAAAGGCCTCTACCGTTTTATCGTTGCGGTCGTAACCCACCACTACGCCATCCTTTAGAGCAAGCAGGTTGCAGCTATCGGTCCATTGCTCGCGGGCATCAAACGGAAACTCATCATTACCCGAGTAGATGAATTTTGTAGGCTCGGTGCTTTGCAGGTCTTTTTGGCTGATGTTATCCAGCAGATCTTCCAGGGTATTAAACGTTTTGGGCTTTTTACCTTTTCTGAATTGTACTATCTCGGGCTTATCCTTATTTTTTTTATCGGCAAACCAGGCAATAGGTTCCTGCTGCGATTGCTCTGTTTCGGTAATGGTTAATGATCGCAGCAGCACCCATACATTACGTTTTACCTGGGTAAAAACAGTATCTATATGCATGTAATCGCGCTTATGCGGTATCTTTACAATGGTAATTTTGTTTACCACATCGTTCTCAAACAATAGTTTGATGGCTTCGTTGGCCCCGCTGATGGATGTACGCTCACTACAACCGATGATCAGGTGCTGCGGACTAACCATCATTACATCACCACCCTCAATGGTCGTTTTTTCTTCGTTGGCTTCGCCAGGGCGTAAAAAGTGCTGTTTGTTTTCAGATATCTCGATGATGTTATCGCGATAAGCCTCAAACATCGGGTGGTTGAAAAAGACATAACGCATCAGCAGGGTTTCGCGCGTGCGTGCCTTTTTAGCCGGCCTGTTCAGTAAAATATGGTTATTGATGCTGATACCCAGATCGCGGGAGAATATCAGGTTGGGCACAGGTGCAAAAATCATGTTATCCTGATCCAGCGAGCCCGAAATAAAAATTTTAGCCAGTTCGATAGGGTCGGTATTGATCAGCTGCATTTGCAGGCGGTAGTTACAACTTTCGATAGCGCAAACCGCTGCTACCAGTTTTTTGCGGACATCCGTTTGTTGTAAAATATCACTCAATAGGGTTTGGATCTCGATTACCTTGGTAGAGTTATGGAACGCCGCATTATCCGGTTTAAAAAAATTGCGGTCGGCATCTGTACTGTCAATGGCAGGTAGTTTACCCTGTATTTTATCAGGATCCAAAAAGTACATCAGCAATTTAATATAGTAGTCGTACTCCTGGCGGCGCATAGTATCCAGGTGTACAATATCTTCAAACAGCCAATCCTGTGCTTTAGAGGGTACTACCTTGCCCAATCCGCTATCGGGGCTATGCACCAAAAGTGTGCGCAGGGTGCCAATTTCAGAAGTTACATCTATTTTAAAATCCTGGTCGCTAAGTATCATAAATGGTTATAAGAAGTAACAAAGCTATTATTTTTAGTTGAATAGTCCATAGTTGATAGCCTGTAGTCCATAGTAAAAATAGCCTTGTTCATGACGTTTAAGTCAAATGAAATTACTACCGACTATCGTATATGGACAATGGACTATAAATGTTATTTTTGCGCAATGGATTTTATTATTGAGGCTGTAGTTAAGGCCGTTAAAGATTTATACCAAACCGATATTGCCGCTAAAGATGTAAACCTGCAGGAAACCCGTAAAGAGTTTGAAGGGCAGGTTACCCTGGTAACGTTTCCATATACCAAAGTATCGCGTAAAGGACCCGAGCAAACCGGTGCCGAAATTGGCGAATACCTAAAAAATTTGCTACCCCAAATTGCTGCTTTTAACGTAGTTAAAGGTTTCTTGAACATAGTTATTACCGATAGTTACTGGCTTAACGAACTGCGTACAGATATCTTGTCGGACGATTTTGCGGTAGCTAAGCCTAATGGCAGCAAGGTAATGGTGGAGTATTCATCACCCAATACCAATAAGCCATTGCATTTAGGGCATATCCGCAATAACCTATTAGGTTTTTCGCTGGCCGAGATATTGGGTGCAGCCGGTTATGAAGTGATCAAAGCCAATTTGGTTAACGACCGTGGCATCCACATTTGTAAAAGTATGGTGGCCTGGCGTGAGTTTGGCCAGGGCGAAACGCCTGAAAGCAGCGGTTTAAAAGGCGACCACCTGGCCGGTAAGTATTATGTTTGGTTTGATAAAGCTTACAAGCAGCAGATACAAGAACTGGTTGAGGAAGGCCAAACCGAAGATGAAGCCAAAAAGAATGCCCCGCTTATAAAAGAGGCCCAGCAGATGCTGGTACAATGGGAAAATAACGACCCCGAGGTGATTGATCTTTGGAAAACCATGAACGGCTGGGTTTACGAAGGCTTTGATGTTACCTACAAAACCTTGGGTGTAAGCTTTGATAAATATTATTACGAAAGCAACACCTATTTATTAGGTAAAGATATTGTTGAAGAAGGCCTTGCCAAAGGCGTATTCTTTAAAAAAGAGGATGGCTCTGTTTGGATAGACCTTACCGAGGATGGCCTTGACCAGAAGCTGGTTTTACGTGCCGATGGCACATCGGTTTATATTACGCAGGATTTAGGTACCGCCCAATTGAAGTATGATGACTACCACATGGATGAATCTATTTATGTGGTAGGTAACGAACAGGATTATCACTTTAAAGTTTTGTTCCTGATACTGCAAAAGCTGGGTAAAAGCTGGGCGCAGGGTTTGTATCACTTATCTTATGGAATGGTCGATCTTCCATCGGGTAAAATGAAATCTCGTGAAGGTACGGTGGTTGATGCCGATGACCTGATGGCCGATATGTTTGATACCGCCAAAAAACAAACAGAAGAGATGGGCAAAGTGGATGGTTTTAGCGAGGCTGATAAAACCAAGCTATACCGCACTATTGGTATGGGCGCTTTAAAATACTTTTTGCTTAAGGTTGACCCTAAAAAACGCCTGTTGTTTGATCCTAACGAGTCGGTTGATTTTCAGGGGCACACGGGGCCGTTTATACAATATACCCATGCGCGTATCAAATCGGTATTAAGCAGGGCCGGTTACGCGGCAGAAAACAGCACAAATGATGTAGCCGAACTGGATAATATAGAACGCGACCTGATCGTTACTTTAACCAAATTCCCGGCAGTTATTGCCGAAGCCGCTGCAAGCCATAGCCCGGCTATAATTGCTAATTATGTTTACGAACTGGCTAAAACCTACAATAAATTCTATCACGAAAAATCTATCCTGCAGGCCGAAGAAGAGCGTTTAAAGCAATTCAGGCTGCAACTATCTGCCGCAACTGCAAAAGTTATCAGCAGGGGTATGGGCTTATTGGGTATCGAAGTACCTGAACGTATGTAGTGAAATAGAATCAAGATAAAAGAATCAAGACCCAAGAAAGCCCTTAGTTGTATGTTAAGGGCTTTTCTTGTATTTACATTTTATTCTTAAGTCTTGATTCTCTTATTTTACCGCCAGTGCCCTCTGCGCCAAACGTATCCACGTTGGCCACGATACCAGTTACCCTTCACATACACGCGGTTTGCACGTGGGCGCACATAGTAACCGTTACGGTAAACATAACGGCGGCCGCTATAAACCCATTCGCCGGGTACCCAATAGGCATTAGCATAAGGGGCAACGGGGCGCACATAAACAGGCTCAACAGGTTGTTCTACTACATAACCCTCGCTTGCGCAAGATGACAGGAACATCGAACCTGCCATAGCAGCCATTATTCCAATTTTTGATAGTGTTTTCATCTGTAATATATTTTGTGACTATATGACAGATGAGTATTGCGAAGGTTTAAATAGTGGAGATGTCAGATAAAAAAGTTGTGGTGACGACATCAACAAACTGCGAAAGGATTTTCTTTTCTTGACCCCATACGCTAAATATCTTTGTCCTGATTTATACCCAGCACTGTTTCCAGCCGGTCGAAATTCTCTTCGTTGGCAGGGACGCAAATATGTTTCACCTTTTCGTAAATACCAGCCGTTTCAAACTCCTGTTCAAAAACGAGATTGGTTTGGTTGCCAATCGGTTCAAACGTGGCAGTCAATTTAAATATTGGTGCGTTAATATGGTTTAAAATTATCCTGCCGGGGCCAACTTCTACAAATACACTTTCGTTAGGATAATCTGCACCATCAGGGCCGTGCATCGTAAAGATCCAGTTACCACCCGGTTTAGGGTCAAACTCCTGAAAGGTGTTGCTAAAGCCTTTTGGTCCCCACCAACTAGCCAGTTTTTCGGGGTCGGTCCAGGCATCAAGCATTTTATCTGTAGTAGTATCAAATGTTCTTACAGATACTATGGTGCGCTCGTTATGTTCCATTTGATGGGTAATTAATTTATATAACCATTTACTTAGCAAACTTATCAGCCACAACTAATTCTTTACTTCCTGCTGTGTATTTATAAAAGCCATTGCCACTTTTAACGCCTAAATGCCCTGCGGTTACCATATTTACCAATAAAGGGCATGGGGCATATTTAGGGTTGCCAAAGCCGTTATGCAGCACTTTTAAAATAGCCAGGCATACATCAAGGCCAATAAAATCTGCCAGCTGCAAGGGGCCCATAGGGTGGGCCATACCCAGTTTCATAACTGTATCAATTTCGTTTACGCCAGCCACACCTTCAAACAGTGTATACATAGCTTCATTTATCATGGGCATTAATATGCGGTTGGCTACAAAACCCGGGTAATCGTTTACCTCAACAGGCTCTTTACCCAATTGGCGCGATAATTCCATAATAGTATCTGTTACAGCATCGGTTGTAGCGTAACCTCGTATCACTTCAACCAGTTTCATGACAGGTACCGGGTTCATAAAATGCATACCAATTACATTTGCCGGATTGGTTGTAACAGCAGCAATTTCGGTAATAGAGATAGAGGAAGTATTGGATGCCAATATCACATCACTTTTACAAACTTCGCTGAGCTGTTTAAACAGTTTTAATTTTACCTCGCGGTTTTCGGTAGCCGCCTCTACAACCAGATCGGCATTTGCTGCCCCTTTGGCGACATCTGTATAGGTTTTTATATTATTAAGGGTGCTGGTTTTTACAGCGTCGTCTATAGCCCCTTTTTTTATTTGCCTGTCCAGGTTGCCGGCTATGGTTTGAAGCGCTTTTTGTAAAGCGGCATCACTAATATCAACCAACGATACGCTAAAGCCATTTTGTGCAAAAGTGTGGGCAATGCCATTACCCATAGTTCCCGATCCTATAACTGTAATATTATTCATGCTAATAATTAGTTAGTAGCCAACTAACAAAGTTTGTATATGGCAAATTACAAGTAAATATATTTACCTGCTTCAATAATGGTATTTTTATTAATATATGACAGTTTTGGCACACGCCCTAAGTGACTTATCCCGGTGTAAGATATAATATAATCCTCCGTAGACGTATTCTCGTCCCCATTGAATAAAATGCCTTTAATAATAATGCCGCGCTGTGTTAAAGCCTCTATAGATAAAAGCGTATGATTAATACTACCCAAATAATTTTGCGAAACCAGTATTACTTCGGCATTTAACTGTTTAATAAGATCAATTATAAGGCAATGGTTGTTAAGCGGTACCATTAAGCCACCAGCCCCTTCAATTAATAAGCTATTAGCTGTTTTTGGGGCGACGATTGTTTTTTCATCGATGGTAATACCATCTAAAACTGCAGATTTATGCGGGGAAAAGGGTTGGGTCAACCTATACGCTTCCGGGTGAAAAACAGATTCGTTGTTAGATATTAAGGCCTGCACTTTCATGGTGTCAGAGTTTTCCAGATCTCCGGATTGGATGGGTTTCCAATAATCGCATTTAAGTTTTTCAACTAATATGGCCGATATCAGTGTTTTGCCAATATCGGTACCAATACCTGTTATAAATAAATGCTTGTTATTCATGGGTAATGTTGTTAATGGTAGTGGTAAGCAGGCTGATCTCGTCTGCTGTATTATAGGAGTGGAGGCAGATACGGATACGCTCGGTACCTATGGCGACGGTAGGGCTTAAGATGGGCCGTACATCACATCCCGCATTTTGTAAAGCTTGTGCCACTTGTTTGGCTTTTTCGTTATTGTTTAATAATATACACTGTATGGCGCTATCACTTCGCAACAGTCGATTAAACCCGCTTGGTTGTATGCCTTTCTTAAATTGTGCAATGTTATGATGTAATTGAGCAATTTCTATGGTAGAGTGTTTAAGCAGTTGATAAGCCATTTTTACCGCAGCCAATTGATGAAATGGAGCGGCAGTAGTATAAATAAATGCCCGCGAAAAGTTAATGAGGTATTCTCGTAACAAATTGCTACCTAAAACAATTGCTCCATGGCAGCCTATAGCCTTGCCAAATGTTACCACCCGCGCAAAAACCTTACCCGATAACTCTAAATGAGCTATTAAGCCTGTGGGATATAAACCAACAGCGTGGGCTTCATCTATAATTAATTGTGCGCCATATTGTTGGGTTAAGTTCAAAATGCCCCAGATTGGCGGCGTATCACCATCCATGGAGTAAACGCTTTCTATCACCACATAACAAATGCCTTTGGCTTGCTTTAGCTTGCTCTCCAGGCTCTCCAGATCATTGTGTCGGAATGTATATCGATTAGCGTGACTTAAACGCGCACCATCTATGATAGAGGCATGTATCAGTTCGTCATGTATAATGGTGTCGCCTTTTTGCGGTAACGAGGAGAATAAACCTACATTAGCATCATAGCCCGAGTTAAATAGTAACCCGGCTTCGCTTTGATGGAAGGTGGCTATTTGATGCTCCAAATCTTGGGCGTAGCGGATGTTACCCGATATTAAGCGCGAGCCGGTAGCACCGTTTAAGTTTAATGGGTAGCTGTCTACCTCGTTTTGTATAGCCGTTTTTAAATCAGTAGAGCGGGCAAAGCCGAGGTAATCGTTAGAGCAAAAGTCTATCAGATTGCTTTTTTGCTTTAAATGCCGGTAATTGCCCAATAACTTGCGCTCATCAAGCTTGTTTTGCATGTATTGTTCTGATGAGGCCAATTGCTGCTGAATCATTCGGCTAAAATAAAAAAAGCGACCTATAGCCGCTTCTTTTATTTTTTTGTAATATTAAATTACCTGTTTGATTGGCCACCACCACCACCGCCACCGCCGTTTTGCATGCGGGCGCGTCTTTCGTCCATTTCTTTTTGGTAAGCAGCTGCCTGCTCAGGTGTTAAAATGGCTTTAACCTTATCATTTGTAGCCTGCATCATTGGGCGCATTTGGCTTCTCATGTCGCCACCTGCATTACGTAAACTATCCATAGATTTGGTTTGCGCATCATAAATAGCCGTAATTTTAGTTACTTGGTCATCAGAAAGCTTAAGGTTTTCTTTCATAGCTTTAACTCTGTCGGCAGTGCTCATTCTCTGGCGGCCGCCTTGTGCAAAACTTACTGCCGATATTCCTAAAAGGAAAAGGCAAATCATCATCATCTTTTTCATCTATTGTTTTTTTTAGTTTAACTGGTATTATGATAAAGATAACGGCCAATAGTTTAACCTAATGCTATGTAACTTAATTGTTGCTGTTGTTTAAATTAGCTATTGAGCGTTGCATCTGTGCCATCATGCTGGTTAGGCTTTCCATAGTAGGCTCAGGTGTTGGCATTGGCAAGTGGGTAGATATGTATGCCTTGGCTTTCCAAACCTCCAGTACATCATCTGCACTTATTTCATAAGGATCGTATACAGGGTTATCTGATATCAGTTTTAATTTACGGCCTTCTTTATATTTATTACCTGCGCGTTTATAAACTACGCCGTCATTTTTAGATATAACCACATAGGTTTCTCCAACTTTAACATCGGCCCAATTCTCCTGGTATTCTCCTATTATTATAGTACCCGATTGCAGGGGCAGCATCGAATCTCCTTTGATCTCGAAACCACGATAGGTGCCTTGCTTAAACATGGGCAAATAAAGTTTTGGTAGCTGGCTAACATATTCGGGATCGGCATAACCATTTAGATAACCTGCGCTGGCTTTTAATGGCACCATCTCAATATTTTCGTTATCCTCTTTATCTACCGATATACTTAATATCCTGAGGTTTGCCGGGTTACCTTTTGGTTTAGGTGCCCACTTTTCATCAATGGTTTCGTTAATAAAATCATCAATTGATACGTCAAAAAATATTGCTAACTGTTTTAGTAATTCGTATTTTGGTTCGGCCCGTTCTTCTTCATAAGCACCTACTAATGAACGTTTTATGCCAACTTGATCGGCGAATTGCTGTTGGGTTAAACCCTTCTTTTTCCTGAGGAACTTTATATTTTGTGAAATATTTGCCATAAAAATTTGGAATTGCTAAAATTGTTAGTATTTTTATGCTCATAAAATTAGTAATTATTTTTTAACCAGCAAATTTTTTATCAAATGAAGAGGTTCGTTTATATCATCACAGACAGAAACAGAAAAAATTTACATGTAGGTATGTGCACAGATCTTTTAAAAACACTTAAGTTTTATGGTGAGATGCCAACCTTGTTTTTTGATAGTGCACAACAACTAAACCGTTTAGTTTATTTTGAAGAAATAAATACCGAAGAGCAGGCTATGGAGCGCTTTAAAACCGTAAGCACTTACACCCGCCCGCAAAAAGAAAAAATGATACGCCCCGTAAACCCGGATTGGGTTGATCTTACTGCCGGTTTAAAATACGAGAGTGGGGTAAGGGTAAGGCCAGCTATATACGGCAGGCCATCTATACAGGCAGCACGCAGGGCGGTTACTTTTTAATAAATATTAAAGCGCCCGAGTTTATGCAGTATCTTTTGCCGCCCCTGTCTGCAGGGCCTTCATCAAATACGTGGCCCAGGTGTAAACCTGTGCTTTTTTCAACAACCTCGTCTCGCGTTATACCAAAGCTGTTATCTCTTACAACCTCAACCTTGTTTGGGTCTACTGCTTTTACAAAACTTGGCCAGCCTGTACCGCTGTCAAATTTATCGTCAGAGCTAAATAACACCTCGCCGGTGGCTGCGCTTACATAAACACCTTTTTGATGATTATCGTAATAGGCGTTTTTATAAGGCGGTTCGGTCCCCCGGTTCACCATTATCTCGTACTGGTTTGCCGTAAGTTTCTTCTTCCATTCTGTTACAGGTTTGCTTAACCTTCTATTTTCTTGTTTGGCCTTACCGGCTTGCCCGTTACTGTTATCGCAACCAAAAGCGGTACTTATGCCTATTACAATTATGGCTGAAATTGATCCTTTCATTATATCTAAATTCACGAAGATCAATACAAAATAGTTGTTATCCTTAAGTCTGATTATAAGGGTGAATAAAGAGCTTTTACCATTGCTCAATAATATATCTTATTCCTTTTAATATATCAAGGATTACTGCTAACTGCCAACTACTTTACCATCCCTGCGCAAAGGTTAATCCGAATACGGGTTTTTTAACATCTGTACGGTTAAACGGCATGGCGTAATAAGGTTCCAGTACAAATGCGCCAAACACATTTACTCTTACAGATATACCTGCACTTAAGGCAGGCACACGCTGGTTGGCATTGTAAACGGTTTGCATTTGCTGGTTGCCGTTTGCATCAAGCTGCGGGTTACCATTGGCATCCAATACAGGAGCTGTGCCAATGGCATCGGGCCCGGACTGGAATTTTATTTGGTTGCCTTTGTTCCATGCTAAACCAGCGTCAAAAAACAGGTTAAGATCAGTAAACAGGGATTTTGATTTAATAGCCGCCAGTTTCTCAGGGCCTGTAAATGGCAAACGCATTTCAAAGTTAGCCACTGCAATACGGCTGCCGGATAGCTGATCTATATTAAAACCGTTTTTGGATACGGTACGAGAATTATAAAAACTTTGTGCCTCGTAACCACGTATTAAAAAAGGATAGCCTATGTATAATGGATAAAGCCCCGCATTGGAATCACCAAAACGGCCATAACCATATATACGGCCAGCAAAAGTAACCGGTGCTAAACGCACATATTTACGTACATCAATGGTGGGTGCAAAATAAGTATAGGTACCCATATTATACTGCGCATCAAACCGGTAACGAAAACCTTTTAATGGTGCTGCTATGCCAAACACGGCATTGTCACCAACAAAAGCAGTGTTAAATGCAAACACACCAAATGATCTTAAATTGTAGTTTAAGTTTGATGGATCAGCGGCGTATTCGCTGATAGGTATGTGGCGTTTAGAATAATTCAGGCCAATAAATTTGCCATTGTCATCATAATTATAAACGGTGCTATACCTGTCTACCCGGTAAGAGTAATAAGAAGCTGATGTACCAAATTCGATGCGGTTAATGCGCGATAGCGGGTAGGAGGTAAAAGCCGCCAATTTATCTTCAAACGCGCGGATAATATCCAGCCTGTCTTCATAAGCAGGTATGGTGGTATTATCAGGTTTGGTAAAGGTAGTTGCCACTGTGCTGTAGCCGCCAAACTGGTAGGGGATGTGCGATACACCTAAGCCAAAATTCCAGCGGCCTTGCTGGTTGATGTAAGTTATGGCTGCACCAAAATCATATATCTGCCCGTTAACCGCAGCACCCGCATAGATCTGGTTGCGGCCCAATATATCGCTAAATATACCCTGTATACCACTTGATAAACCTGTGCCGTAAGTACTAACACCAATTCCAACGCCGGTGCTACCCAAGGCATCTAACTTGAATTTTGGTTTGTAATGTACAGCGTGGATAGAATCCAGCGGGATCTTACTGTAGGCTAAATAATTATTAAGGTTACTGTTGATCAGGTCTACGCCTACGGCGCGCAGTGGCGGCAGCATGGCAGCTGTGAAGTTGGTGTTGCCAGCATCAACCGTTACGGGTTTAAAATCTGATACCTTGGCGTTATATATAGCATATTTTTGTGCACGATAATAGGAGTATACCACATCATCGGTACCAGAGAGGCTTAAGGCGGGTGAATATTCGGTAATGCCGCAAATGCCTGTAAATAAGTCGGTCATTTGTTCGGTTTTGCCCGATGCCAGCGTGTAACGGTACATGTTACGAAACCCATCCCGGTTTGACAGGAAATAAACCTGCGAGCCATCTGATGAGTATTGCGGGTTAAGGTTATTTGCTCCGTCGAAGATCTTAATATTGGTTACTTTGCCACTAGCAATGTCCAGCTCGGCTAAATTAAAGGTAATATCTTGCGATAGTTTGGTGTCATAAGTTGCCCTGTCACTCGAAAAAATGATTCGTTTACTATCTCTGGAAAAACTGGGTTGATAATCTGAATATTTATCATTTGTTAATTGTATAACCTTTTTCGATTCAAAATTATACATATGCAGGTCGCTTTGCCCTTCGGATAATGCCTGGAAAGCTACGTACTTTCCATCTGGCGACCAGCTGAGATTGCTGAACTGCTCGGCTTTACCCATAGCAATATCATGAATTACCTGCCCACCCGGTACATCAACAACCAGCATGCGGTTGCGCCCTTTACTAAATACGCTAAACGCAAATTTCTTACTATCCGGCGACCACGTGCCCGCCGACTCTATAAAGTTAAATTCATCAATATGTGTGTTAGATATTTTGCTGGTAAGCTCTTTGATGATGCGGCCTGTTTTAGCATCGGCCAAATACAGATCTATACTGAACAAGCTTTTTGATGACAGAAAAGCCAGGTATTTACCATCCGGACTAACAGAAGGAGCAACCGTGAGGTCGCCGCCAATTTTAGCATCAATTATGCGCCTGCCAACAGGGGTTTGCAGCGTGTCTTTTAGCAAAGGTTTATAAGTATTCTCGATAGAGTTTTGCCAAAGGCGGGATAGTGTTTTATCATCATAGCCCAAAGTGCGCCTTATGCCATAATTTAAACCGTAACGCGCTGTGTTTTTAAAGAAAGGTACAATAATAGTATCGCCATAAGTAGAACCCAGAAATGACCAAAATGCTTCGCCATAACGGTATGGGAAATATTTGCCGCTCTCGGTCAGGTCGCGCACGGTGGGGATATCATGGTTAAGATAGGCATCACGCATCCACATAGCCGTGTAAGCATCCTTTTTACCTAACGATAGGTATTCGGCCATACCCTCCACCATCCAAAGGGGGATGTTACCAATGTTTTCGTAATTAGACGAATCGCGGCCAAGCAATAAATGATATTGAAAAGCATGCACCAATTCGTGGCCCAAAACGTGGCGGGTGGTTTGGTTGGTTTCCATAATGGGCATTACCACACGGTTTTTTAAACCTTCGGTAATACCGCCTGTACCTACACTAATTTCGCCATCAATAGCAGTTGTTTGCTGAAAATCCGGGTGATTGGCATATAATATGATAGGGTTTGGCCTGTTAAATGTATCCCTGAAGATCTGTTGATGCAGGGTGTACCATAACTCGCTCTCCTGCGCAAAGCGCTTTATCAGGCTATCGTTTTTCAGATAGTAATAGATCTCGAAATGAGGTGTTTTGTAAACCTTAAAGTTTAGTTTTTTGTAGCGTACCTTATTTTGCCCAAAGTATTGGGCCCTGGCTTGCTGGTTAAATAACAGGCCCGCTACAAGACAGAGTAATACAAAAAGGTATTTTATGGATAAATTGCAGGGGTAACGTTTATTCATATATACTTAGCGGTTTATACAATTGCTAATTTATATTAAATACGTTCCCCAAGCAACATTGGTTGCCTAATTATTTAGTAGTAGGCGGTGCCTCCGGGTTTTCTTCTGTAGCCGGTGCAGCAGAAGGTGCCGCGGTAGTATCCATAGGCATTTCCATTAAGCTATCGGTTGATGTTGTATCTTCCCTTATCACAGGTGATGGGCACATGTATTCCTTAGTTATTTTAACCCATGGTTTTGGGAATGGCCCGTAAGTATAGCCCGAATTTGAATCCGCATAAACTTTTTCCATAAACGTACCGAAGATAGGTAGCGCCGTGTGCGATCCTTCGCCGGTTTCTGAGTTGGTGAAGTGTACGCTACGGTCATCTGCACCTACCCAAATACCCGTTACCAGGTCTTTAGTGATACCCATATACCAGCCATCCACATAATCGCTTGATGTACCTGTTTTGCCACCTATCTGGTTGTTCTTTTTCCAAAGGCTTGGGTATTCCCAAAGGGCCTGTGATGTGCCGCCCGGTTCTTCCATACCACCACGGAACATGTAAAGCATTAGCCAGGCGGTTTCTTCACTTAATACACGCTCGGCCTTTAGGGTAAACTCTTGTATAAGATCGCCGCGATTATCAGTTATTTTAGTTACCAGCAAAGGGTCAACTTTTTCGCCTTTGTTCAGGAAGGTGCTGTAGGCGCGTACCATCTCATAAACCGATACGTCGTTAGATCCCAGCGATACTGATGGCACCGACTTAAGCGGACTTTCGATGCCTATCTTGTGGGCATATTCTACAATTTTATCCCAACCCACATGTTCTGTTATTTGAGCGGTGATAGAGTTTACAGACTTACCCATAGCCCAACGTAGCGACATTTCGCGGTACGAGAAGTGGAAGTCGGCATTTTTAGGCTCCCATACATCATCCTTACCATTATCTTTGTATCTAATGGTTACCGGCTTATCGGTAAACTTATCGCAAGGAGTAAAGCCGTTATCCAGAGCCGTAACATAAGCAAATGGCTTAAAGGTAGAACCCGCCTGGCGCTTAGCCTGGTTAACGTGGTCGTAATTAAAATATTTATGATCGATGCCGCCAACCCAAACTTTTATTTTCCCGGTAGATGGCTCCATGGTCATCATACCTGTATTTAAGATCTTGGTATAATATTTTATAGAATCTACGCTGGAGAAGGTGGTATCCTTATCGCCATTCCACGTGAAAACGCTCATGCGTTTCTTCTTCTCAAAATACTTATTGATCTCGGTGGTATCACCCTTATATTTTTTGCTGAGTAACTTGTATATCGGCAGGCGTTGCTCGGCTTTTAACAAAAAGTCTTTTATTTCTACACCTTTACTATCTCTCCAAGGGTTTTTATTGCCCCACAGGTTGTTAAAGCGTTTTTGCAGCATTTTCATTTTCTGCGCAACAGCTTCTTCGGCATATTGCTGCAGTTTAGAATCAATGGTGGTGTAAATCTTTAGGCCATCCTCATATAGGTCGTAATCGTTTTGCTTACACCATTTGTCCAGCCATTTTTCAACCGCATGGCGAATGTATGAATCGCCGGAGCCGGTATTATCTATATAGCTTAGATCTAAACCGATTGGTTTTTGGGTTTCTGTTTTATAATCTGCCGGTTTAAGATAACCGTATTTTTCCATCTGGCTTAAAACCACATTGCGGCGATCTAATGAACGGGCAGGGTTTGTGCGTGGGTTATAGGTAGATGTAGCCTTTAACATCCCGATAAGGGTAGCAGACTCTGCCGGGTTAACGGCGTTAGGCATCTTGTTAAAATATCTTAAAGTAGCTGTTTTTATCCCGAAGGTGTTATTACCGAATGGTACGGTATTCAGGTACATGGTCAGGATCTGCTCCTTACTGTACTGGCGCTCAATTTTAAAGGCCGTAAGCCATTCTTTACATTTAAAAACAACGGTTCGCAGTAAGGGAATGTGTCTTATTAACCCCTGCGATTTACGCTTGCGGGTACTGAAAAGGTTTTTGGCTAATTGTTGTGTAATAGTACTGCCGCCGCGCCTATCACCTTTGGCAGTGGATAACACGCTGCCAAAAAAGCCAATAAAATCAACCCCGTTATGTTTGTAAAAGCGGGCATCTTCTGTTGCTACCAGGGCATGTATGATGTTTGGCGATATGGCATTATAATCAACAGGGGAGCGGTTCTCTTTGTAAAAGCGGCCTATCAGTTTACCGTCGGCCGTGTAAACTTCTGATGCCAGCGACATGGTAGGCTCTTTGATGTCTTTCATATCCGGCGAATAGCCAAACAGCCAAAGGAAGTTTAATTCGATGGCGCAGAAAAAGATAACAATGGAATATATAAATATGGTAAAGTATCTTAGGTACCGGTTCTTTATTTCTCTGAACATTGAGTAAAGATGTAAAATTATGCGCCCAAATCATAGCGGGCTGCCGACAAAAGTAAACAACGCAATTTTAACAAGTAAATTTTAAGTTAAATAGGGTTAAGGTAAGAAATATTTTAGTTACAAAACTTTCAAACCAATTTAGCCTTCATCAGTATGTAAATAGATGAAGAAGATAGCGTCTATTATGTTTTTTACCGCATTAGCACACATTACTATGGCACAAAACCTGATCGAGGTAGCCTCTTTTGGGCAAAACCAGCCTATTGGTGTTACGGTTGCGCCAAAAACAAATCGCCTGTTTGTATCGTTCCCGCATACCGAGCCCTATTTATATGGGCTGACTGAAATAGTGAACGGTAAGCGCATGCCATTCCCCAATGCCGAGTGGAATAAGATTGATACCGCCCAAACCGAAACCCATTTTGTAAATGTGCAGGATCTGTTTGCCGATTTTCAGAATAACTTGTGGGTATTAGATTCTGCTCCAGGCGGCGGTGCGGCGGTTATCGGCGATAACAAAAAGAAGGAAGGCCGGTTTAAATTGCTGAACATAAGTTTGGATGATAACAAAGTACAGCGCATATACACCTTTGATGACCTCCCCAAAGATAAAAGCGCCCTGAACGATATGGTGATAGATAACAGCCGTCAACTGGCTTATTTATCTGACCCTGGGCTGCATGCTATTGTGGTGCTGGATCTGCAAACGGGTAAAAGCAGGGTTGTACTGCAAGATGATAAGTCGACAGTTGTAGAGCCGGGCCTAATGCTACATTTAGATGGTAAAGATGTGGTAGATAACGATGGTAAACCATTCGTGTCCAATGTAAATGGCATTGCCTTAACCAGCGACGCGCGCTGGTTTTATTTCCGTGCCATTAACCAAACCAAATTGTACCGCATAGCTACCGAATACCTTGCCAATGTAACCCTTAGCAATGCCGACCTGAGCAGCAAAGTAGAACTGGTAGCCGAAACCGGAATTTGCCACGGCATGATAGCCGATAATAAAGGCAATATTTATTTAAGTAATTCGCCCGGGCATGCTATACAATATGTAAGCCCCGATAGAAAAGTGCATACCCTGGTAAAAGACAACCGCCTGATATGGCCCGATTCTTTTGGAATAGGTAATGATGGTTATTTATATTTAAGCGCATCGCAAATGCACCGCCTGCCAAAGTATAACAACGGGCAAAATAAAGTGGAGTACCCCTACAGGATCTATAAAGTTAAATTGCCGAAGTAGCCGTGTCGATAAAAAAACGCTCTTCGGTATGTGTGGATAATATTTTTAGTTCATCGCCCACATTAATAACACCGGTAGCGCTATAAGCAAGGTTTTGCCCGAAAAGTATTTTAGCGCCTTTGCGGCGATAACCGGCCAATGTTTTAAGTGGTTCTTTACCTTTTTTGATAGTTTCCTGGTCAATAGTGGTAAGAACGCAGCGGGCGCAAAGTTTTACGCCATACATATCTAAACCGTTGATGCTGATATGGTTCATCACATCTTCGCTGTAAGGCTCGCCGCCTGTAAATACAATATTGGGCCTAAAGCGGTTCATGGGCAATGGTTCGGCTAAGCGGTTGTTAAGGTCATCTAACGATGCCTGGCCGATTAATAGGGCAGGGTATGCATCAGCAAAAGAAGCAATCATACCGGGCTGCGTGTAACGTGGGTCGGTTGCGCGGTGGGTTTCATCGGGCATATAAACCAGGCGGGCTGGTATCCCCAATTTTATACTGAACCAGGCATCTGCCGTATCACTTACCAATTGCCCCGCGCAGGTATCATCCCATATCACTACATCAACCATATCGTTTTTTAAAGGACTAAATGGGACTTGGATAAAAGAGGCATCAGTAGTATAGGTAACTTTTAACCCATGGCTTAATACTTCAATTTTAAATAAGGCCATTTGGGCATGTTCCCGCTGAGATAGGAAACGGTTGTTCTCGTCTATCAACATCCAGCGGCGGTCGTGCTTAAGGCCGCGGTCGGTTACTTCGGCGGTGTTTAATTCAATGCCACCTAACGATTTTATAGGATAAATTATCAACTGACTAACACGATACATAAAGCAAATGTAAAGCATTGGCGAGCAAATTTTAAATACAATAATTGTTTAAATTACAGTTGATTAATTGACCATTAATTTATAGTATTGTTAAACCAATTCATAATCACCGGGACCTAAACCGGATAAAATTTAAAAAAATGTCAGTATACGCTCCAAACATTAATGGCAAGGCTACGGCTAATAACACTTATGATGCAATTGTAATAGGATCTGGAATTAGCGGGGGGTGGGCTGCCAAAGAGCTTACCGAACGCGGCCTGAAAACAATCATGCTGGAGCGCGGATCAAATTACGAACATATAAAAGATTATAAAACAGCCAACTATAATCCATGGGATTTTGAACATCGTGGCAACGTTACTTTAGAGCAGCGTAAACAGCGCCCGGTAATATCCCGCAACTGGGGTGCGCAGGAAGCTGTAATGGATGCCTGGGCAAACGAAAAAGACGCTCCATATACCGAAGTTAAACCTTTTAACTGGTGGCGATCTTACAGGTTAGGCGGCCGTTCTATTTTATGGGGCCGTCAAAGCTACCGATGGAGCGACCTTGACTTTGAAGCAAACGCCAAAGATGGCTGGGCGATAGATTGGCCTATCCGGTATAAAGATATTGCACCGTGGTATGATCATGTAGAAAAGTTTGCGGGTATTAGTGGTTCTATAGAAAATATCCCGCAATTGCCGGATGGGCAGTTCTTACCACCTATGGATCTGAACTGGGTGGAAAAAGATGTGGCAGCAGCCATAAAGAAAAAATTTGGGAGGCACATGATCATCGGCCGTTCGGCTAATTTAACCAAGGCCATCCCTTACCGTACGGCTTGCCAGTTCCGCAACAGGTGCTGGGAGGGATGCCCTTTCGGCGGATATTTTAGTACACAATCATCTACCTTGCCGGCTGCATTGCGTACGGGTAATTTAACCGTGAGGCCGCAATCTATCGTTACCAAAATATTGTACGACAAGGATACCCAAAAAGCAAAAGGGGTAGAGGTTTTAGATGCGCTTAGCAACCAAACCTATGAGTATTATGCAAAGGTTGTTTTTGTGAATGCATCGGCATTAAACAGTGCCTGGGTATTAATGAATTCGGCAACGGATATATGGGAAGGTGGTTTGGGCAGCAGCAGCGGCGAATTGGGCCACAATATTATGGATCATCATTATAACCTCGGTGCCAGTGGTGATGTAGAGGGCTATGATGATAAATACTATTACGGCCGCCGTGCCAACGGCCCGTATGTGGTGCGTTTTGCCAATATTGGCGATGATAAACGCGATTACCTGCGTGGCTTTGGTTACCAGGGCGGGGCCAGCCGCAACGGCTGGAGCCGCGAAATTGCCGAATTAAATATAGGCGGCGCTTACAAGGATGCTTTATCTGAACCAGGGGGCTGGCGCATAGGTATAGGCGGCTTTGGCGAGTTATTGCCATACCACGAGAACAAGATAACTCTGGATAAAACCGTTAAAGATAAGTGGGGCTTGCCAGTGCTGTCTATGGATGCAGAGATCAAAGACAATGAGAAAAAGATGCGCATAGATATTGTTAAAGAGGCTAAAGCCATGCTGGAAGCCGCTGGTGTTAAAAATGTAGAAACGCATGATAGCGGCCACAATATTGGCGATGGTATTCACGAAATGGGTACGGCACGTATGGGGCGCGATCCTAAAACATCTGTGCTGAATGGTAATAACCAGGTTTGGGATGCCAAAAATGTTTTTGTGACGGATGGTGCCGCCATGACATCATCTGCCTGCCAAAACCCATCATTAACTTATATGGCTTTAACTGCCCGCGCAGCAAATTTTGCAGCAGATGAACTAAAGAAGGGGAATATTTAATACAAAACCAGGAACTAGTACGAAAAACAAACTATGAAAATCAAAAATATATTAATCACCATTTTACTTACCTGCTTTGTGAGTATGGCAAGTTTTGCTAAGCCTAAACCCAAAGTGCTTGTTTTTTGTAAAACAGCGGGTTTTCATCATGCGTCTATTGCTGTTGGTGCACCCGCTATTATGCAGTTGGGTAAACAAAACAATTTTGATGTTGATACTACCACTAATGCAGATAAATTTACGGCTGATAATTTAAAACAATACGCCGCCGTTATATTTTTAAGTACCACCGGCGATGTATTAAATAACGAACAGCAAGCCGCTTTTGAAAAATACATACAGGCAGGCCACGGCTTTGTAGGTGTGCATGCTGCCACCGATACTGAGTACGACTGGCCGTGGTATGGTAAACTGGTAGGTGCCTATTTTAAAAGCCACCCTAATCAACAGCATGCAACCCTGCAGGTTGTTGACCGCAACTTTATTGCCACCAAACATTTGCCAGCCACCTGGCGCCGTTTTGATGAGTGGTACAACTACAAATGGATAGCCGACGACCTGCATGTATTGATCAAAATTGATGAAAAAAGCTACACCGGCGGCGAAAACGGCGATAACCACCCCATGGCATGGTATCATAGTTACGATGGAGGCCGCGCATTTTATACCGAACTTGGGCATACCGACGCCTCATACGCCGATCCGCTTTATTTAAAGCATTTGCTGGGCGGCATACAATATGCGATAGGAAAGTAGTTAAAAAAAATTTGTCATACTGCGCGACAGCGAAGGAGCTGTTAGTGACATATAAAAAGAGCCCGCTTCGATTTGAAGCGGGCTCTTTACTCTTATGGACAAATGAATGTTAATCTAAACCACCGTGGCGGTTAGCCTTAACCTGCTCTGGCCATTTGCCGGGTTGGCCAGTGCGGCTGTTAACAGGTAATTCAACTTTATCTAATGGTAATTTTGCCGGGTCCTCGCTGGCCATGTAAACTAAAATGGCGGTTAAAATGGCATTGCTGCGCAGGTCGTCAAAAACTATTTTGTCGTAAGTGTCACGGTTAGTGTGCCAGGTGTAATTGCCGTACGACCAGCTGTTTGAGCCAAGCGAAAAGCCTGGTGCGCCCACAGCAACAAACGATGCAAAATCAGACCCACCACCACCAGGTGTACCCGGGAAACTGGTTTTTATCTGGTGAAGAATGGTATCTGGCACGGCTGCTAACCAACGGTTAATAAAGTCGCCGGCTTTGGCAAAACCTTGTCCGCTAATGTTTACCACGCGGCCGGTGCCGTTATCCTGGTTAAACAAGGCTTGCAGGTTGCTTACAATTTCCGGGTGATCTTCCACAAATGCACGTGAACCATTTAAGCCTTGCTCTTCGCTGCTCCAGTGGCCAACTAAAATGGTACGCTTAGGGTTAGGATACACCTTTTTCAGGATGCGCATTGCCTCCATCATGGTTAAAGTGCCGGTGCCGTTATCGGTAGCGCCTGTACCGCCATCCCATGAATCAAAGTGAGCGGATAGCATTACATATTCGTTAGGTTTTTCTTTACCCTTTATTTCGCCCACAATGTTAAAGGTTGGTACTACACCAAGCTCTTTAGATTCGGTTTGGATGGTGATCTTTGGTTTAACACCGTTTTCTATTAAACGGTAAAGCATGCCGTAATCCTCTAAGGCAATATCTACCGTAGGGACTACTTTGGTGTAAGCGCTAAAAATTTTATCAACGCCAAAACCGGCAGACCAGTTAGAGGTAAGGATGCCGGCCGCACCTGCTTTTTCTAAAGCTACGGGCAATGTACGGGTAGTTAAACCGGTATTGCTAATGCGTTTACGCCATGCATCGGTCTGGGCAGTACGTGCAGCCTTCATTTTATCAATAGAACCGCTTAGTGCAAACTCTTTCCAGTTATCATCAGGGCGGCCGGTTGGCTGGCTCATAGAAATCATTACAAATTTACCTTTCACAGCAGGCAGCCATTTTTGAAAAGCAACAGAGTCGGCCAGCTCCGGTAAAATAATAATTTCGGCAGTAACAGCTTTCTTCATACCCGGGCTCCAGGCCAGTTGTGTGCCTTCTAACGATTTTACACGCGGATAAACCATATCAATGTGCGATATGCCGCGTTCCCAGCCACGCCACTCGCCCCATTTTTCCTGTCGTGCGGTAATGCCCCAGCCTTTGTACTTGTCAAGGGCCCATTTGCCGGCCTTGTCAAATTGAGGTGTGCCCACTAGTCGTGGGCCAATGCCGTCAAGCAGCTCCTGGCCAAGTTTCTCCAGTTGCGAGTTTTCGGTGGCCTCTTTTACAATATTATCAACAACCGCATTTTTAGTTTGCGCAAAGGCATTGCTGCCGGCAAACAGGGCTGATGCAATAAATAGTTTGGTAAAGTTTCTCATATAACTTAATGCAGGGTTTAGTTTTAAGTAGCTAATGTATAAAAAAGAAGGGTTTAAAACATATCCAGAAGGGTGGTGTAACAAGTTTGTTAGGTTGCAAGCATGCCCATTGACAATTTATTGGCCTGATTAATGCTTTGACGTAGTTAAATAGCAAACAGATATCATGGCACATTTAGAAGTTCAACCTAAACGCAAGGGCTCACCATTAATTTGGATCATATTTGTGATACTGGCTATTGCCACAGCTGTGTTGCTATATCGTGGTTGCAACCGTACAGAACCATTAAAAGTGGCCACTACAGACAGCACTAAAAGTGATACGATAAAAACAGACAGTAGTGTAATGGTTACCACACAGCCCGATTGGAATGCCATTGACTTTAATATCCCCAAATCATCTTTAGCAGAAATTACCGATACCGCTATTATTGTGCGAGGTAACGATAAATATACTATTTATAGCCTTGGCGAAAATATATTATTTGCACCTAATAAAAGTGTTTTGCAACCAAATGCTGCCGCTAAATTGGCACAAATAGCCACTTCCTTACAAAAACGATACAAAACAGCTGCTATTGCCATATATGGGCATACAGATTCGGTTGGTTCATTTAAGACAAATAAAACTTTGGGTGCAGAAAGGGCTAAAGCGGTACAAGGATGGCTGGCAACTAAAGGGGGCATTTTGCCTGATAAACTATCTGTACATTCGTTAGGAGAAAAACAACCCATCGCAGATAATACTACCGCCGAAGGGCGCGCACAAAACAGGAGCGTAGAGATAGTGGCTTATACTAATGGCGAAAAGAGTAATTAAATAAACGATACTACCATGGCTTCAAACGATAATAACGACAGGTATAACCTGCAAGAATTAAGTGACAGTGATTTTGAAATAATAGACGGACAGCCTGAAATTTTTGGTTGGGATGTAAAAGATACCCATAAAAATAAGGTAGGTGAGGTTTATGAGTTACTTTTTAATCCGGGCAGTCGTAAGGTTTACTACATTATTGTAGATATGGAAAATAACGATGTTGACCTGGAGGAAGGCCGTGTGTTGGTACCCATAGAGGCGGCAGATTTTGACCTGGATGAGGATGAAGTTAAACTACCGGGGATAAGTGTAACCAATTTGCTTGCTTTACCTTTATATGAAAAAGGGCGCATTGTTAATGCTGAAACAGATGAAGAGATACGGTTTGCGTTAGATAAATCTGAAAAAGGAGCCCCGATTAAACCGGGATCGTTACATGTAGCCCAAACTAAATTTTATGGCAAACGAACCGAAGGCTTTATTGCAGGTGATGATAATGCATAGGCGTTGAATGGCTTCAATCTACCTCAGCATGGTATCTGTTATTTTGGCAATATCAACGGTTATTTTGTTAATAAACCCTAACTGCTCTTTCATCAATATATCATCTGCTGTAAGCGGGATTGGTTGAACCTCTGGCTTAGCCATCGCATCTACAGCTGGTGATGCAGTAGTTGGTGTTATACTTTCGCCGCTTAACTTCTTCTCTGTTTCTTTTAACACAGCAATACTCTTTTTTACCTGTTTAAGCAGATCCGCATGCGGGGTTTTTTGCCCGGATCTGATCAATGCAGATGCTATATTTGCGGAATAAGAGGCCAGGATATGATTAAGTACAACGAATTTATGCAGGTCTTTTACATTCTTTTGCTTGCTTTTTGGCTCAGAGGTCATACGGTCGAACGTTGCCGATAAGTTAGCCGAGTTTACGTAAACATCTTTTCGTGCCAATTTGTATTCTGTAAGCTCTACCATTTTACCTGATATGCTTTCCGAGATCTTTTGCAGGTAGTTAATATCGGCATTAATAACAGCTTTTAAGGTTTCCTGCACCTGCTGAAACTCCCAGGTTGGGAAGATCACGTAGCTGGCAATAAATGCGATGCCTGAGCCTATCAGTGTATCAAGCACCCTTTCCTGGAAAACGTTTATTGTACCCAAGCCTAAAAACTTAAAAAGGATAAGCACATAAGGTGTCATGAAAATAATTGCTATAACGTAATTGATGCGTAAAAAGCTGTAAGTGCCTATCATTAATGCAACCAGAATAATAAACTGGGCAGTTTTATCTGGTATGAAATTAAATATCAATATACCTATTGCGCCCCCAGCGATAGTACCTATTAAGCGTTGATAATTACGCTGCTTGGATAAGCTAAACCCCGGCTTTAATATTACTATGATAGTAAGTAGTACCCAGTAGCTGTGCCCACCCAACGAAAAATTCTTTGCAGTTATAAAGCCAACCAAACATACTAATGAAACACGTAGGGCATGTTTAAAGGCGCCCGAACTAAAGGTTATATTATCCCAAAAAATGTGCGCGGCATAATCTTGATGGGTTACAAATTTAGAATACTCCACTTTAGTGCTGTTTTGCACCAAACTATCAGATGCTTTAGAATGGTAGTATTTATAGATGTTAGAAATGCCCTTACTTAAATCGCGCAGGTTGATTAATATCTTTTTGAGTACCAGGTTACTGGTTTCTATATCGTCGGCACCAATGGTATCAATACGTCGTTTTAAATGTTCCAGCCGTAAATCAAGGTTGCTTAACTTTTCAGGTCGGGTATTGGCCAATACGGCATAGCCTATATTATCAAGATCATCAGCCATGTGATGTAAAAAGTCAGCTATTTCTGCTAAAATACCGGTGCTTTCAAATTTCTCGCGTATATGGGTATAATCATAGTGCGTAGCCATTATCTGCTCAAACATATCTACCAGGTCAATAAAAGTAAGCACCAATATGCGGCTTGCCGCGGTAGACTCCTTTACCAGTAACCGGCTTTTAAACAAAATCTCCCTAACGGCATCCTGGTGGTTGCTTACCTGTATTTGCTGCATAACCAGTTTGCGGTAATTACCGTCCACATCAATATTAGGCAGGTAAAAATCGGCCTTTATGCGCAGGAAACGGGCTATGTCGGCAACGTTTTCTCCAAGTATCTGCTGCGCAGCACGATAGGGTCGTATACCAAAAAACACCAGGCTAAATATCATATACCACAAGCCGCCGGCTAATATACTCAAGCTAAAAAACGGAACTTCGGCAGGGGATACTGCCTTATCCATCATAAATATCATCACCATTAAGGCAGATGTACCTATTGATGCCGCACGATTGCCATAAACAATGAGCATTGAAAATAAAAAAGAAAATACGGTTATTTCTAAACCAAGCGTATATACGTTAAACCGTGCATAACCGGTGATTATTGCAACGGCAATTAATATGCCGTTACCAGCTGCCATAGCATTTCGCTTATGTGAAATTGGGCCGGGCCCGTCAATAGTGCAAATACAAAGCGCACCTAACGACAAGGTTAACCCCAGATCAAAATTGCCAAACTGCATCAATACTAATGATGGCGCCAGAATACCAATAGTCATTCGTAACCCGTCAGAAAAATACTGGCTGTAAAAAAAGCTTTTTATTTCTCTTTTGTGGTTAGTCATTTACTAATTATTGGGCTTGGTTTTTGTATGGCAAAATTAAACAAATAAAATTGCTATGGTTTCGTAATAACAATTATTGCATTAAAATGTGCCAACCATTATTAATTTTTAGTTTTTACAGTATTTTAATTTTAGATAGTTAAATTACGCCAATATTCAAATATATAATCCTTGTAAACCTGTTCAGTATGCCATCAACCTTAAGGCTCAGTCAAAAAGAATCCATATTTAACCACGAAGTTGTAAAACGGTTTGAGTTGTATAACAGCTTGTTTCAAACCTTGCCCTTTTACCAGGTTAAGGATACCGGCATTTTATTGCCGTTTTTTAGTTCGCATTGCGACAAAGGCGCGGTAGAACAACTATCGCCTACTGATATCATCGAGTCGTTTTTTAAGAAGTATGTACCCGGTATAGATAACCGTGAGCAAATAAACCGTTTATTTAGGTTTATACAATATATTGAACGCCAGGTAGTTTTGTTTGATGCTATCGAAGATTCATCATTCAGCAAAATAGGCCGTACCGATGATACGGGCACTTTGCAAAGTATGGTGCAGCAAGCGTCGTTGAGCGAACAGGCTAGGGCGAATATTAGCAAGCAACTGCAGGATTTTTCGTTAAGGCTGGTGCTTACTGCCCACCCAACCCAATTTTACCCGGGTACGGTATTGGGTATCATGACGGATATGATCGAGGCTTTAAAAACCAACGATATACCTACCATTGACGTTTTGTTACAGCAGTTAGGTAAAACACCCTTCTTTAATAAAACATCACCAACCCCTGTAGATGAGGCGGTTAGTTTAGTTTGGTTCCTGGAAAATATATTTTATCATGCCCTTTCGGGCATACAAGCGAAACTGGAAGATGAGTTTGATATAGCAGGTAACCCGCAGGTATTAGAACTTGGCTTTTGGCCTGGCGGAGACCGCGATGGTAACCCTAACGTAACTACCGATACTACCCGTTCGGTATCAACTTTATTAAGGCAGATCATTTATCGTTGTTACTACCGCGATTTCCGTAACCTCAAACGCCGTATAACCTTCCGTGGTTTTGCTGATACTATTAGCCAGCTGGAAACTTTGTTGTATGACAATGCTTTTAATCCGCAGGATAAGCCCAAAGATCTGCAGCCAGAATTATTGACGCTGCTAAAAACCATGCGCGAAACTTTGGTTACCGAGCATGACAGCCTTTTTGTAAATATTGTAGATAACCTGATCCAAAAAGTAAATCTGTTTGGCTCTTATTTTGCCACGCTGGATATCAGGCAGGATAGCCGTGTACTACGCGATGTATTTAAATACACGACAGAAAAAGTTTATACCGGCGTGCCAAAAAATTATGCCGAAATGGATGAGAATGCCAAAATAAAAAGCCTTCCGTTTAACCAGGCCGACTTTAAATGCCCTACAACCGCCGATAGCCTTACCCGCGATACGCTGGATACCATCAGGCTGATGAAACAGATACAGCACAGCAACGGTGAAAAGGGTTGCCAGCGTTTCATTATCAGTAATTGCCAGCAGGCATCAGATATTTTACAGTTGATAGCCCTGTTTTTATGGAGCGGTTGGGAGAAAGATAAGCTGAGTGTTGATTTTATGCCATTGTTTGAAACAGTGAACGATCTTAAACACGCCAGCGATGTGATGGAGAAATTATATACCCATCCATTCTATAAAGCACATTTAAAGAAACGTGGCAACAAGCAAACCATTATGCTTGGTTTTAGCGATAGTACCAAGGATGGCGGTTACCTGATGGCTAACTGGAGCATTTATAAAGCCAAAGTAGAATTGACTGCCATGGCCCGTAAATACGGCATACAATTAGCGTTTTTTGATGGTAGGGGTGGCCCGCCGGCACGTGGTGGCGGTAAAACGCACCGCTTTTATGCATCAATGGGTAAAGAGATTGCCAACGAGCACATCCAGTTAACTATACAAGGCCAAACAGTAAGCTCACAGTATGGGTCTGTAGAAACTGCCAGGTTTAACACCGAGCAGTTAATAAATGCCGGTATCATCAGCGCTCTGCATCCAAATCGTAACGATTTGTTAGATAACAGGCATAAAGCCTTAATAGCAGAAATGGCCGAAGAAAGCCACAAGCTTTTCCTTGCCCTGCGCGAGCATCCACTTTTTGTGGATTATTTAGAACAATATAGTCCGCTTAAATTGCTATCGCAGATAAATATCAGCAGCCGACCAACCAAACGTAATGCTGACGCTAAACTGAAATTGGAAGATCTGCGTGCGATTAGTTTTGTAACTTCATGGAGCCAGCTAAAACAGAATATTCCCGGCTTTTATGGCGTGGGCACTGCGCTTAAAAAAATGAAAGATAGTGGTAGCTGGGAAGAAGTAAAAGAACTTTACCAAAACTCGGGTTTCTTTAAAACTATGCTGGATAACTGTATGATGTCTATGACCAAATCGGACTTCAGGATCACAGCTTACCTGGAGAAGGACAAAAAGTTTGGAGCATTTTGGAAAGGCCTTAAAGCCGAGTATGAATTAACCCGTGCCATGTTGATGGAACTTACCGGTACAAAGGTACTAATGGAAGAATACCCGGTAGACAGGCGCTCAATTGCCATCCGAGAGAAGATAGTATTACCGTTAGTGATCATCCAGCATTATGCTCTGCAATGCCTTAACCATACCAAGGATGAAGAATTGATTGGTATTTACAATAAATTAGTTGTACGTACGGTGTACGGCATTGTAAACGCAGGCAGAAACCTGGCTTAAGCAACTTAGCCGAAACTCTTTCCGGTGGGAAGGGTTTCGGTATTTTATGGATTCTGTATTAATAACAAAGTGTACAAACTAAGTCAAAATTATTCCACAATTGTTTAATAAGTAAGTTTTATAAACACAATGCTGTAAAACGTGTTATCTAAGTAATTATAAACTCAATTACTTAAGATGAGAAAATCCTTAATAGCATTAACATTGGTTGCTGTATTAGCTTTACAGGCTTGCAGCGACAGAAAAGGCAAAAACTATAACAAGGTTAATGACGACGGAAAGGAGTTTGTGAACGGAGCATCAGAATCGGGCGCGGCGGAAATCAAATTGTCTGAACTGGCTCTCAAAAACTCTCAGAATAAAGAGGTTACCGATTTTGCCAAAGCCATAATCGCCGACCATACTGAAGAGGCTAAAGAACTTACCGATATAGCTGAAAAAGGCAAATTTAAAACAGCTGATAGCTTAAGCGATGAAGATAACCAACATTTAACCAGCCTATCTACTAAAACCGGTGTAGCATTTGACAAAGAATACTTGCAGATAATGGTTCATGAGCACGAGCAAACCATTAAGTTTTTTAAAGAGAACAGTACTAATGCCAGCCCAAAATTACAAGCTTTTACCACTAAAAACTTACCTAAGCTGGAAGCACATTTAAAAGAGGCTAATGCCATTTGCACAGGCTTAAAATAGTTTTAACTGTTGTTGCAGGCGCGGTTTTGCTTTACCAAATACGGTGCGGCCGCCATATTTCCAGGAATCATTCCTTTCTTTTTCTATCACTTGATCAAAGTTTGCGTTTGGGATAAAATCTTTCTCTGCTAACTGGGCTAAGTTGGTAAGGCGTTTTATAGCCTCACTTTTTTCGCTATTACCTAGTTTCGATTTGTGGATAGCTGTTTGCAGCACACCGATAGTTTCGTCGTAAACCTTAATTGGTACAGGGAACGGGTGCCCATCTTTACCACCGTGTGCAAATGAGAACCTTGCTGGGTCCTTAAAGCGTGAAGGTGTACCATGTATCACTTCGCTTACCAAAGCCAAAGATTGTAACGTACGTGGGCCAAGGCCTTGCAACAGCAATAATTCTTCAAAATCTTTTGTTTGTTTTTCGCGCGCCAGCCAAAGTACAGCACCAAGACGTTTTAGATCAACATCCTTTGCGCGTACATCATGATGGCTGGGCATTACCAAATGTTTAATTTCTTTTAACATAAGGTCGGGGTGTTCGGCAGCAATTTGCATTACACCGTTGCGGGATGGGTTAGCCAATTTATCAGCCATATTTAAGATAAGGCCGGTGTTATGGCCGTGGATAGCCGTGTGCGGGTCTTCTACAAAAGAAGTGAGCTGGTCCGAGTGCCAGTGGTAGCGGCGGGCGGTACTGCTGGCATCGCTCATACCTTGTTGTACCACAGCCCACTTGCCGGTATCGCTCAAAATAAAGTTATGTGTGTACAGCTGAAAGCCATCTTGTATAGCCGTATTATCAACCTTGGCACTTAGCTTACTGCACTTAACCAGGTAATTACCATCCAGTCCGGTTCTATTGCAAACACTCATTAACTCTTCGGGTGTTTTGGTAGAGTGTTTTCCTTTGCCGCCACAAATATAAATACCTAACTCGCGGCTGTGTGGGTTAATGGCTTTTTTTAAAGCGCCCATTACAGAGGTTGTGATGCCGGATGAATGCCAATCCATCCCCATTACTGCGCCCAGGCTCTGAAACCAAAAAGGATCGCTCAGGCGGCGCAAAACCTCATCCTTACCATAATCCATCACAATGGTCTCTATTACAGCCAGGCCAAGCTTAGCCATGCGTTCGGCAAGCCAAATAGGTACATAGCCATAATGCAGGGGCAGGTCGGCACTCCCGGAACGCTTCATGCTAACAAAGTTAGTAAAATTGTTCATCTGAACCTAAATTCTATGGATTTTAAGGAAACGCAGAATTGTACTTCAAATTAATTCTATCATTCCATAAATTCGGGTTCAGACATTACGCCTCAAACGCTGGTTTGGCATCGCTCCAAAATTCATCTAAAGCAATAATACGGGGTTTAAAAAAAGAAATAAGCCTAGGCCAATCCTCTTTTTGGAAAATGCTTACGGATGTTATTTCGGTAAAAATACGGCTAACGGTTTTGCCGTAATCATCTGTGGTGTGCAGCTGCCATTCCCATTTTTCGTTAAGGGTGCCATGTAACATGGCTTTATAGGTAGCAAATTGTTCAAAAAACAATTGCTGTAGTTCGGGGTCGGGATGGGCTATCTCAATGGCAATAGTTGCTGTTTTATTATCAGCCTGCATCCTGAAAAAGATGTGTTTAACACCCGTTTTATAGTTTATCCAGTTGGTGCGCAAGCCATCAGTATTTAATACCGGGCCCATGTATTGCCCAAATGCTGTCCAGAATGCTTGCTTTAGCTGTGATGCCTGATCTTTAGAGTACATTAACTACAGTAGTGATGGATGTAATTGGCAAAATTAATCAGGTTTATCGTAAACAGTGTTTTATTTTTACCATTTCAATTAACTATTATTATGGCTTGTGCCTAATAGCCAATAAACCTAGCTGTATGAAACGTTTTGTTGTATTTAACCTGATGTTATTTTTATCGGGCGGTTTGTTTGCCCAGAATAGTAGTTTGTACAATGCTTCGGCCGTTCCGAAACTTGTCTCCAATCAATTTGCCTTTACCGAAGGCCCGGCGGTGGATAAGCAAGGGAATGTATTTTTTACCGATCAGCCCAACAACAAAATATGGAAGTATGGCACCGATGGTAAACTATCTGTATTTATGGATAGCGCAGGCCGTGCAAACGGTACTTACTTTGATAGCCGTGGCAACCTGATAGTTTGCGCTGATGAGCATAACCAGCTTTGGCAAATAAGCCCCGACAAAAAAGTAATGGTGCTACTGACTAATTATCAGGGCAAATTGTTTAATGGGCCCAATGATCTGTGGATTGACAAAAAAGATAACATCTACTTTACCGACCCATATTATCAGCGTGATTACTGGACACGTACGAAGCCTGATCTGAGCAGCCAAAAAGTATTTATGTTGATGAAAGGGCAGAGCAAGCCCATAGCTTTAGACAGCATGGTAAGGCCAAACGGTATTGTTGGTACACCCGATGGGAAAAACCTTTTTGTGGCAGATATCGGCGATAATAAAATTTACAAGTATAATATTGATACAAACGGCATGCTAAGCAACCGGCAATTATTTTTTGCACAAGGTGCAGACGGCATTACTTTGGATGAGCGCGGTAACCTTTATTTGGCCGGTAATGGTGTCACTATAGTTAATCCGCAAGGGCAAAAAATAGCCCATATTGATGTACCCGAATCATGGACTGCCAATATTTGTTTTGGTGGTAAGGACAGGCGCACACTATTTATCGCCGCATCTAAAGCTGTTTATACGATGCAAATGAACGTTAGGGGAGTAGAATAGCAACGGTTACATTTTACGTTGTGCTTTCTCCCAAACCGAGCTTTGTTTTTTGGTGAAGTAGCGTATGATGCCTGCTAAAACGGCGTAGTTCATTACACAAAAATAATAGGGTATAAATAAGGCTTTTACGCGTATGTGTCGTTTTTCCATTAGGTAGCCCAATATTGCAAGCAGGTAAAAAACAACTTGGCCGGCAAATAGCAGGGTGTAAATAAAACCATCGCCGGCAAAGGCTGTGGCAAAACTGGTGATAAAAGCCAATATTAAAAAGAAAGGGGTAACCGTCCACCGGAGTACACGGTGGCTAACATATTGAAACGACAGCACCGGGAATTTAAACGGCAGCAACAAGCCCTTTAATCGCAATATTGATTGAATGCCCCCGGCAGCAATACGGATCTTGCGTTTAAGTTCTTCAGATACATTCTCTGATGCGGTTTCTAATGCATAGGCTTCGGGTTCATAAATAATGCGGTAGCCTTGGTTTGCTATCAGCATAGATATCATAAAATCATCCAATACGGTATCGGCCGGAATATCCTGGTAAAGGTTGCGGCGCACACTAAATAACTCGCCTGCGGCACCCACTACCGAATACAATTCCGAATCCCATTTCTTTAAAGCCGATTCATACTTCCAATAAAAACCTTCGCCTGCGGCACTGGCATCGGCACTTTCATCAATTTGCACTCGTTTTTCACCAGCCACGGCACCAACTGTTTTATCGCTGTAATGGCGGCAAATACGAGTAATTGCTTCGGTGTTTAAAAAGGTATTAGCATCGGTAAATACCACTACTTCGGTGGTTACATATTCCATAGCACGGTGCACGGCAGCAATTTTACCTGCACGTTCCGGGCGGTGCAATAATTGTATCTGCGGATGTTGACCAATTATATCTGCAGTTTTATCAGACGATCCGTCTGTTACAAACACAAACTTCAACTTCCCTTCCGGGTAGTTCAATTGCAGGCTGTTGGCTATTTTTTGTGATATAAAATGCTCCTCGTTGTAAGCTGCAACAACCAGCGTACACGTGGGAAGATTAGTATCATCAACCACCGGTATAACGGGTTTGCCTTTAAAGGCACGCTTTACCTTAATAATAAAATACAGTAAAAAGCCGTAGCCAATAAATGTATAGGCAACTATAAATAAGCTAATCCAAAAGGTTATGATCATGAAACTTTATTTATGGTGTAACCCAATTCTGTACTGGTTTTACTGTGTGTCATGTTCCACCAAACAGCGCGGAAAAGCAAGCTAATAAAATTGTATTTTTTCTCTTTGATGTAACGTACCAGGTTGCGGGGCAATACCATCAGTACAAAATAAATGTAAAAAACAAAAGCCTTAAAAGCAGGCGCATTATTGCGGATGAACAGGATACGGTTACGGTTCATAAAGTACTCTTTAAAGGGACTGTTCTTTCCAACCGTCATAGATTCTTTGTGATAAATAACAGCATCCCCGCGTACCCACGCCTGGTAGCCGGATTTGTTGATCCGCTCGCCCCAGTCAACTTCTTCGTAGTAGATAAAAAAGTTATTGGCCATTAAACCGGCTTTTTCACAGGTCTCTTTTTTTACCATCATAGCGCCGCCGTGGCAGTAACCTGTTTGGCCAAGCAGGTTATCATATTGCCCAACATCTTTTTCGTTTTTACCAACCGCTTTGTTACGGCAGGTGTAATAGTCTACCTGTGTAAAGCCAACGTACTGTATAACAGTCCTGTCGAAATCATAAACTAATTTTGGCGAAATAATGCCTACCTGTGGATGTGTATCTAATATATCTGCCAGTTTTTGTACCAGTCCGGTGCTAAATTCAGTATCGTTATTTACTAAAAAATAATAATCGCCGGTAGCCTGTGCAATTCCTATATTGTTGCCGCCAGCGAAACCAAGGTTTTGTTCAGACCGGATAAACCTCACGTCGGGGTATTTATTGGTCCACAATGGGATAGGGTTTACTGTACTGCCGTTGTCAACTACAATAACTTCTAAATTGGGATAGGTATTGGTTTGTTGTATGGATAATAAAAGTTCTTCTGTGATTTTATCTTGGTTGAAATTTATAGTAACGACAGATACTTTTTTCATGCAGTATATTTATACGGTATTTTAACGGATAATATTAGCTAAAGTTAGGCATAATAAAAATATTATAATTTTGAAGGATAATCAGGTGGATGACCAAAAGCGGATTTTGGAGTTAAAAGCAGATGAACTGGTAGCTTTAATTAAACAAGGCGAGATTGACGTGAAACATATTAAAGCCGTACAACAAAAAATTAATACGGCTGCAAACAGTGTAACTACTAATATTTCTTTGTCCAATGAGGTAGCGGCACCTAATGATCTGGAAGCGCTGCTATCCAGGCATGAATTAAATATTGAATTACCTCAAAAAACTATTGACTTTGATAGAATCAAACGATATGTGCTGATAATAATTGGAGTTGTAATGATAACATTAGGTATGGCTATGATTATTATGCCTGCGCCGCCATATTTTGAAATGTTTACCATTTTTTATTTTAATGCTAATGATGGCGTCACACTAATGGACCTTATTGCATTGATTATTGTATTTACCGGGGTTTATCTTCCCTTAAGTACCTTGTCAAAAAAAAGATCTTAGTTTATTGATAACAGTAAACTGGCGTTACAAATACAATCGCATAATACATAATAGTTAGCCTGCCTTACTATATTTGCGAGATGGATGAGCAGGCACAAATTGGCAGATATCTTAAAAACCTGTTAGATGAACTGGCTATCAACTTAGGTATAGAACTAGCTGTGGCCGGATTTGCCGAAATAAAACCATCGCATGTTAATATTTTTCAGCACATTGGTCCGGATGGATCACGCATAACAGAGTTGGCTTTGCATGCCCGGATCACTAAGCAATCAATAAGTGCATTAGTTTACCAGTTAGAAACTTGGGGGTATCTTAAACGGAGTGCAGACAGCCGCGACAAAAGAGGCGTATTATTTTTTCTGACCGAAAAAGGTGAACTGTTACAACAAACCCGCGTGCAGATAAACGCTGATTTTGAACGGCGATTGGAATCGAAGCTGGGTATAAACAACTACCAGCGATTTAAAGAAAGCCTGCAAAAATTAAATAAATAACAAGAGCCTGTGCTTACACACAGGCTTTTGTTATTTGCTACCATTTATCTAAACCCAGCAGCTTACGGCCCAATGCCGACAAGGTTGCAACAGGGTTTTTCTTTTCTCGCTCCATCGGGTCGCCAGGGAAAGCATAACCTTGCATAGCCTCGCGGCTTTGCCAGCTGTTTATGCGCCATTGGCGTAATTGTTCATTGTCTTCCTGCGCAGGCATCATAGATATATATTGGGCAATGCGTACTTTGTTGCCGCTGGTATTGGCACGGATACCATGTGGCTCCAGGCTGTTAAAAATCAATAAGTCGCCGGCCTCCAGCTTAATTTTTTCTATTTCAAAACCTGTAGTATCTGGTTTATAATGGTCGCGACTCTCGCGTTGTGTTAGTTTCCAGATATCGTAAGTGCGGTAAAGCTCGGGCACGCACTGAAAACCGCCCATTGTATCGTCGGTTTGGTCTGCAAGTGCTAACACTCCCTGTACATTTTGCGGGCGGGTTTCCGGATCATAATCCCAATGGATAAATCCTTTATATTCAAAGCCAGGCCGCAGCGGGAAGTTGAGGTTGGCCCTATCTATGGTTACCCATAATTTTTCTGTTCCCCAAACATCAGCAAAAGCCTGGTGCACTTTTTCCATTTGGCGGTTATCCCACATATATTGCTGGTTGTATATTTCTACCATACCGGTATTGTTCAGCTCGGCCATTTGCATTTGGGCGTTGGGTTTTTTGTACCAGGTTTCCATGTCATGTTGGTCTTTATCCTCATATTCCCAAAGGTAATCGGCTAGTTTTTTAACCTGTTGTTTAGGTACTGCATTTTTGATGATCACATAACCATTATCAACCCAAAACTTCCAATCTGCCTCACTTAAAATCTGTAAGGGTTTACCGTTGCTGCGGTCGTTTAGTTTTATTTGGCTGGATGTGGCGGTAGATGGGTTGCCGGGTATTACCTTATGCGCTTCGTTTGCTTTCATGGCAGGCGTTATGGTTGGGTTCATTGTTTCAGTACTCATATTCATATTTATTGGTTTTAATAGATCAAAGGTAAGTTGGTATTTAAATGGTTTTATCCTTTACAATGACCACCGTTTGCTCTATATTGATTTATTATATATTTTTATAAAGACGTTTAAAGCAACAGGGAGATGAATGGGATCCAATTAGAACGGGTAGAATTTGAGCCGGGAAAATCATTTAAATTATTTTCACCACGTTTGCGCAACACCTTTCTTTGGCATTACCATCCGGAAATGGAGTTGGTTTATGTAGAGGCTGATGCAGGTATACGCCACGTGGGTACGCATATATCCACCTACACCCAAAGTGACCTTGTTTTTATCGGCGGCAACATCCCACATCTTAATTTTGATTATCGCCTGCGGAGCGATTATCATCAGATAGTGATACAACTAAGGACTGATTTTTTGGGTGAGGCACTTAGTGCCTCGCCGGAATTTGCACGTATAAACAGATTATTTAAACAGGCTAACCTTGGTATTGCATTTTCTGGCAAAACAAAGGCGGTAGTGGCCGATAGATTAAAGCAATTAAATGGCTTAAGTTCCTATGATCAACTAATACAGCTGATCGATATTTTTAACGTGCTTGCTCAATCTGCCGAGGCAGAGTTATTAAATACTGACCCAAGCAGTAAAGGCTTTATTTTGAAAGATAAGTTGCGTATGGGCGCTATTTATGAATACATAGATGCAAATTACCACAAAAAGCCAGACGTTAACGTGGTAGCCGGTAAGGTGAATTTAACCACGGCCGCTTTTTGCCGCTATTTTAAACGCCAAACCAACATGACATTTACCGATTTTGTAAATCAGTACAGAATAGAGCGCGCAAAAAACCTGCTCATGCAGGGCGAAAATATCACCGAAACCTGCTATGCCATAGGTTTCGACAGCCCATCTTACTTTAACAAACTGTTTAACCGTATTGTAGGGCAAAACCCATCCATATTCAGAAACAGGTGGATTGATGCAGATAAAAGTTGATGCAGGTTTTGCCATTTTTAGAAGTTAAGCAATATGTAATTTACAAAGCAGGTACTTGCAGTAAACGGTTTGTGTTTGTAACTTCCGCCATTGTAAGAGTAGTATAATTAACACTACTAACAATATTTACCCTATAAGAAAAACTTAATGTTTCAGCATCTACGAAAAATTGCGTTAACATCTGTTACGGGCTTAGCTTTATTGTTATCAGCACATGCACAAGAGCCTGTAAAAGAATGGAAGGTTTACTCACCCGACCATTCCCTTCAAATCAATCTGGAGCTTAAAGATGGCAACCTAAGCTATAAAGTACAGCATAGTGGCGCAGATATTATTGGCCAGTCTAAATTAGGTATTGAGAGTACTACAGAAAAGTTTGGTGACGGTTTAAGTTTTGTAAACGAACAAAAACGTAAAATAAACGAAATATATACGCTGCCCACAGGTAAGTACCATGTGTACCATGCAACAGCCAACCAGGCAAGCATCACCTTTGCCAATAGCAATAAAAGCAATATTACGGTAGAGTTGCGCGCTTTTAATGATGGTGTAGCCTTCCGTTACCGTTTCCCTGATTCGGCCAAAACCTACACATTAATAAAAGAGCTTACAGAGTTTACCATACCACAGGCATCTGCCTGGATGATGCAACAGGATACAGAACCATCATATGAAGGTGTTTTTCAAAATGGCATACCCTCCGGCACAGCATCAAAAGATAGTAGCGGTTGGGCTTTCCCGGCGTTGTTTCATACCAAAGATCACTGGCTTTATGTATCAGAAAGCAACACTACAGGCGATAATGCTGCTATGCACTTGCAGCAAAACTGCGATAATGGCGTATACAAAATGGCATTTCCCAAAACAAACGAGAGCTTAGGTAAAGGCAGTGCCTATCCGGTAACCAAAACGCCTTTTGCTACTGCATGGCGCTTAATAATTGCAGGTAAAGATCCCGGCGTTATTATGCAATCAAATATGGTGAGCCACCTGGCTGCACCTAATGCCTTGGGCGATATCTCGTGGGTGCAACCGGGCCGTTCGTCGTGGAGTTGGTGGAGCGACCACGCAAGCAGCCGCAATATCACCACCTTAAAACGTTTTGTAGACCTTTCTGCAAAAATGAAATGGGAATACTCTTTGGTGGATGCTAATTGGAATATCCCTACAACAGGCGGTACAATAAAAGACCTGGTACAATATGCTAAGCAGAATAAAGTAAAACTAACGCTTTGGTATAACTCGGGCGGGCCCTACAACAATGTTACTGAGCAACCACGCGATGTGATGTTTAAGCCCGAAAGCCGAAAGCAGGAATTAAAAAAACTACATGATTGGGGTGTTAAAGCTATTAAGGTGGATTTTTTTAATAGTGATAAACAAAACACAATGCAGCTGTATCAGGATATTTTAAAGGATGCTGCCAAGGAAGAAATTATGGTGATCTTTCATGGTTGCACCGTGCCACGCGGCTGGGCACGCACTTATCCCAATTTGCTGGCTATGGAAGCTGTTAGGGGCGCAGAGAATTATGGGTGGTCTACCGAGTTTGCTATGGATGCTGCACAGTACAATACCATATTTGTATTTACCCGAAACGTAGCCGGATCTATGGATTACACGCCGGTAACTTTCTCTGATTATAAAGATTTTCCGCATACCACTACCAACACACACGAGTTGGCTTTAAGCGTAGTGTTTGAGTCGGGCATATTGCACTTTGCCGATAGTGATTCTTCATACTTAAGTCAGGATGCAAGTGTAAAAGCATTTTTAAGCGATGTACCCAACGCTTGGGATGACACTAAATACATACAGGGCGAACCTGGTAAGGAGGTTATTTTAGCCCGTCGTAAAGGTAAAAATTGGTATATAGCCGGCATCAACGGCGAAAACAAATCCAAGAATTATACCATAGAGCTGCCGTTTTTATATAGCAGGAACGCGTTTCATGGTACTATCTATACCGATGGCAACACGCCCAGAGAAATTAAACACCGCGATATAGTGCAGGAAAAAGGCAATAAATTAACGGTTAGCATGATGCCTAAAGGCGGCTTTGTAATGGTGTTAAAACCTTGATGAATTGAGTGCAATATATGAAAGCCGGGCACCAATGCCCGGCTTTTTTGTTTCAATAACCAGCCCGCTATGTGGACTAAAGCTTTATATTTATTGGACTATTACACAAGCCCCTTTAGGTTTAAATTTGTGTATTGTTAACCTTAAAATAAAAATGGCCATGTCACTTTCTGAAGTTGTTTTTCAGCGCGAGCTAACGCTTAATGCAGATGAATTTATTGATGTTTTAAAACGCAGTACACTGGCCCAGCGCCGCCCTGTTGATGATGCAGAACGCATACAGAATATGTTGCAGAATGCCAACCTGATAGTAACTGCACGTATAAATGGCAAACTGGTGGGCTTATCCCGCGCGTTAACAGATTTTGCTTTTTGCACTTACTTGTCAGATCTGGCGGTAGACGAGGCTTATCAGAAAATGGGTATTGGCGTACGCTTGATAGCCGAAACAAAAAGGCAGTCGCCTAAAGCAAAATTAATATTATTAGCAGCACCTGCCGCAGTAAATTATTACCCAAAAACTGGCATGACCAACTTCACCCAATGTTTTTTACTGGATAACATAGACGATTTGAAATTGAAAAATAACAACTGATGAACTTTTAAACAAAGCTTATTGAGCTTTATAACAAAGCGGATGCTTGCTATGTGGCCTACTTTTGTTTTAAACAATTAGCAGTTAAAACAATGACAAAAGTTTGGTTTATAACAGGTAGTTCCCGCGGATTAGGGCGCAGCCTTACAGAAGCAGTATTGGCCACAGGCGATAAAGTAGCAGCCACAGCCCGTAATACAGATAGTTTAAAAGAACTACAGGACAAATATCCTGCGCAGGTTTATCCGGTAAAATTGGATGTTACCGATTACCCCGCAGTACATAAAGCCATTGCCGATGTGGTTGGGCACTTTGGTAAGATAGATGTGTTAGTAAATAATGCAGGTTTTGGCATTACAGGCGCTGTAGAAGCGTATACTGATGAACAAGTACGCAGCCAGCTCGAAACAAACTTATATGCACCAATAGAAACAACCCGTGCGGTTTTACCTTATATGCGTAAGCAGCGTTCGGGGCATATCTTGCAGATCAGCTCTATTGGTGGCAGGGTAGGTAGCGGTGGTGTAAGTATTTACCAGGCAGCCAAATTTGGCCTTAGCGGCTTTAGCGAAGGTTTGGCTGTAGAGGTAGCACCATTGGGTATTAAAATAACCAGTGTAGAACCGGGCGGTTTCCGTACAGATTGGGCAGGCGATTCGATGACCTATGCCCCGCATTTACCAGGTTACGAAACTACGGTTGATGCACGTATAGCCGCATTTAAAAGTAGTAGTTTTAAACCCATTGGCGACCCGGAAAAAGCAGCCAAAGTAATGATAGATATTGTGAATAACCCCGAGCCGCCCATGCATTTATTGCTTGGTACAGAAGCGGTGGCTATCGTAAAACATTCAGAAGCTGCTAAGCTAAAAGAATTAGAGCAATGGGAAACTATAAGCACTTCTACAGATGCCGATGACGCCGAAAACTTTTTCGAAACCGAACATGGTAAGCGCTATTTGACGCTAAAAAAATAGTTTTGATAAAATGGTTGATTAGATGTACGTAAATTTGCATGCATGTAAATCCCCAGTCATTTGATCAACCTTTTAAATAATACATGTCAACCAAACTTCAACATACCAATAAACCGAAAATAGGATACTCCTGCTATTATGCCACAAGCAGGGAAGGGGAGCAGTTTGTAGCCGAGCATGTGTTTAGTTATCAGATATCGGGTGTAATGACCATAAGCGACAGTCAAAAGAAATACACATTTAACCCCGGCGATTTCAGGTTTATCCGCCGCAACCATTTGGTTAAGTTTAATAAACAACCGCCGCCAAACGGCGAGTTTAAATCAGTCTCTATTTACCTTGATCAGCAAACATTGCGCAAATTTAGTATGGAATATGGCTTTAAGGCCGCCGGGCATTTTGATGGTGACGCCATCCTGAATTTAGAGCCCCGGCCCTTGTACAAAAGCTTTATGCAATCGTTAACGCCCTATCAGCAAGAGCACCTGCAAATTGATGATAAACTTCAGGGCCTTAAACTGAACGAAGCCATATTGATTTTGCTGCAAAGCAAACCGGAAATTAAAAATATATTGTTTGATTTTAGCGAACCAGGTAAGATAGATCTAGAAGCTTTTATGGAGAAGAATTTTCATTTCAATGTGCAGCTTAATAGGTTTGCTTATTTAACCGGGCGCAGCCTGGCCACTTTCAAACGCGATTTCGAAAAGATATTTAATATAACTCCAAGCCGCTGGCTGTTGCAGCGCAGGTTGCAGGAAGCATATTATCTTATCAAAGAGAAGGGAAAAAGGGCGTCTGAAATTTATCTGGAATTAGGTTTTGAAGATCTTTCGCACTTTTCTTTCGCATTTAAGAACAAATATGGTGTAGCGCCCTCTAAATTATAGGCTAAAATCTTACAATTTATTGTGTTAATTGAACGTTAATTATGCGTACATTTAATGTAACCAAATTGTTAAGCCATGCGCTCGCTTTCCTGTTTCTTACTGTCACTGTGTTTTGCGGTGTCTTTTACTTTAGTAAAAGGGCAGGGGCAGCAGGTACGCGTAGATTTATACAAGGATGTGTTTACAGTTAGTGTAGATAGATCGGTTTCGATAAACATCCCATCTGAATTTACGGATAAAGATCTTAAAGAAGGCTACAGGCAAATAAGCATAGCCAATTACCAGCCCATTATTGATTCCCTGTTGGCCTATAAGCAAGAGCATCAGTTAAACGATTGGCTGTATTACCAATTGGTACGCCGTGTGGCACAACAAATTAGCCCTAAAGAAGATAATTACGCCAGGTACACATTTTATAAATGGTTTATGCTTAACAAATCCGGCTATGATGCCAGGCTGGCTTTATCTCATCAAAAGCTGATATTTTACGTTTACAATAACGAAGATATCAGCGATATACCTTACTTTATGGTAGATAACAAGCAGTTTGTTTGCCTTAACTATCATGATTATGCCAAGGCTGATCTTAATAATGATCCGCCAATACCGGTAGATATAACTGTTGCCTCTGCCACTAAACCATTCTCATACAAAGTTACCCTGATGCCAGATTTTAAACCCGAACATGATGTAGAAAAGGATATGTCGTTTGAGTACGACCGTAAGAAATATCATTTTAGGGTGAAGCTAAATACCGATCAGCAGAAAGCATTTAATAACTATCCCGGTGTTAGTTTCGAAACGTACTTTAACATCCCATTAAGTAAAGAAACCTATGGTTCACTTATCCCTCTGTTAAAAAAGAACATGACGGGGATGGACGAGCATAAAGGCGTAGATTACCTGATGCGCTTTACGCGCTATGCATTCCTGTATGAGAACGACAACGATAATTTTGGGCGCGAGAAGCGTCTGTCGCCCGGAGAAACGCTTGCCGCAAACTACAGTGATTGTGATGACCGTGCAGCCTTGTTTTTTTACCTGGTAAAGGAGATCTATAACCTACCCATGATAGCACTGTTGTACCCAACACATATCACCATGGCTGTAGAGTTTAATAAACCCATTGGCTACCCCATTATTTACAATGGTAAAACCTATTCGGTATGTGAGCCTACTCCGCAGTTAGAGAATTTGGCTATCGGCCAAATCTCAGCGAAACTCAAAAACCTGCCTTTCCAGGTGGTGTATGCTTACGAGCCGTTATCGCTAAGTAAATAGTCCGTTTTTATTAATTGCTTGTGAGCGTAAATTATACTTAATTTGGCTTAACGATCTTATAGTAACTAATGCGATATAAATACCCTTTTTTTGCTGTTCAATTTTTATTTTTTTTGATAGCATTATTATTTACTGTGAGCGCATCTGCGCAAAATCAAAATAATATATGGTATTTTGGCGCTAATGCCGGAGTAGATTTTAATCAAAACCCGGCTGTTGCGTTAACGAATGGCAAACTTAACGCAAGCGAAGCTTGCGCAAGCGTTGCCGACGAAGCTGGTAGTTTATTGTTTTATACCGATGGTTTAACCGTATGGAACAAGAACCATAACGTTATGGATAATGGTACAGGCCTTGCCGGCGATATAAATAAATCGGCAACGCAAATATTGGTTATACCGCGGCCTAATGATGATCAGCAATATTTAATATTTACGATGAGTGGTTTTGGCGGCGAACTGTATTACTCTATCGTAAACATGACCCACAATGGGGGGCTTGGTAGGGTAACTCAAAAAAATACGTATTTATTAGATGCATCTACAGAAAAAATCACTGCCGTAAGGCATGCAAATGGTACAGATATATGGGTTATTGGGCATGAAAGTAACACAAATATTTTTTATGAATGGCTTGTAAAAGCTACTGGGCTGCTTCAAGTCCCCGAGCGTACCATACCTATAGGCAGGTTACAGTCTGGCCGTGCCACAAGTAGCATAGGTTATTTAAAAGTATCGCCAAATGCTACCATGATAGTTTCTGCAGCAAATGATGCAAATGGTGGTTTTGTAGAGCAGTTTGATTTTAATAATGCAACAGGTGCCATTACTAATCCACAAATACTAACTGGCTTTACAAATGGCACAATACCTTATGGCATTGAATTTTCGCCTAATAGCAATTTACTTTACATTAGTGAATATCAATCTAACCTCGCAGGGAATATATACCAGGTTAAGTTGCCGTTTGTAACCGGTATAATTAATAATAAGGGAGCGGTATTAAATTCACTTCAGGGCGTAGCTACGTTACAAATTGCGCCTAATGGAAAAATATACGTAAGCCAGGTTGATAAAGGGTTTTTACATGCAATTAACTCGCCAAACTCAGAAGGAGGAGCGTCTGATTTTCAACTGAATGCGCTGCCTTTGGGAAGCCGAAAAACAAAGTTAGGCCTGCCGTCTTTTAATATAAATAACTTTACAGGATTGTCATATAATAGCGTTGGTAATTGTTCTGCTCAACCAACTCAATTTAAAATAACATCTAATAATACTAATTTTGATATCATTACATGGGATTTTGGAGACCCAGCTTCCGGGGCGGCCAATACTTCTAATCAGCGCGATCCTTTGCACCAGTTTACAGCAGACGGGGTTTATACCGTAACGGTTACTACCATACGCAACGGAATATCAGATTCAAAGACAAGGCAAATCACTATTTTAAAGTCTCCGGACGGGGCTTTACATGATGTAGTTGCAGATAAACCCACTCTGTGTGCAGACGGAACGGTAAATATAACGGCACAAGGTGCAACGGGCACAGAAGTATATAACTGGTATGATGAAAACCAAGCACTAATTACTCAAAATAGCGGTACTTTTCAATCCCCCGTGTTAACAACAAATACTTCTTATTATGTATCTATTAGCAATGGTATTTGTGAAGGCGAGCGGCAAAAAATAGATATTACAAGAGATCATGCAATAGCAGAAATTACAGCCACTAACACTATTATTGATCTTGGCGAAACAATAACTCTAACAGCCAACGATGCTATTAAATACGAATGGTCGCCGGCCATTTATTTAGACGCTACGGATGCAAGATCTGTTATCAGCAAACCTGTGAATAATGTTACTTACACGCTTACTACTACCAACGCCAATGGTTGTACAGCCCAGGCAACCGTTAATGTTATTGTACGGTCTGATATCAAAGCACCTAACACCTTTACACCCAATGCCGATGGTATCAATGATTTTTGGGTGGTAAAAAACCTGGATGTCTTAGAAAACCTTACTCAGGTGTTTAACAGGTACGGTACGTTAGTATTCTCTGCCCGGGATTACAAAAACAACTGGAATGGTACTAAAGGTGGCAAACCACTGCCGGCCGGGGTTTATTATTACATTATTAAATTAGATAACAATAATATTAAAAAAGGTAGCTTAACTATTGTTAGATAATAGTTTACAAAATATTATCACTTTCCCGGTAAGCTGCTATAACCCGTTGTTCACCTTCTTTGCCCGGGCGAGAGTTACCATGCTCCATCCCTAATACGCCCTTATAGCCTTTATCGTGCAAAAACTTGAAGATGTTTTTGTAGTTTACTTCGCCGGTGGTAGGTTCATTACGTCCAGGATTATCACCTATCTGGAAATAAGCTATCTCATCCCAGGTAAGTTTAATATTGTTAATTATGTTTCCTTCGTTTTTTTGCATGTGGTACATATCATACAAAATTTTGCAGCTTGGGCTGTTAACACCTTTACATATCATATAGGTTTGTGCCGATGTGCGCAGGTATAGGTCGGGTGTATCGCTTAGGGGCTCCAGCACCATTACAATGCCGTGCGGCTCTAATATCTCGGCACCTTTGCGCAATGCTGTAATTACATTGGCGTTTTGAATATCCAGCGGAAGGTTGCGGGCAAAATCACCGGGTACAACGGTAGCTAATTTACCGCCGCAGCGTTTAGAAACCTCAACCGCCTGGCGGCAACCCTGTAAAAATATATCAATGTATTCCTGCTTGCCTGCGGCTAAGGTATTGGCGCCATTACCGCCTTTATCTACCACAAAAACACCCATAGCCATGCCCAGTTTGGCCAATAGGTTGCCAATTTTTTCCTGCTCGGCAGGTGTGCGGCCGCTCATGCCATTATCCTCAATACTCCTAAAGCCCTGGTCGTACATAAACTGTATCTGGTCTAAAAAGTTAGCACCTGCCGAGTTTTTGAACATGCCATCATGTGGTGCATAGTTCATATTAAAAGGTTTACCGGGGGCTATTGCAGCTTTATTATTGCAACTGGCCGTAGTACTGGCTACTACAGCATTGCCTGCCAAAATAGAGCCTGCTGCTAATGCGCTATTCTTTAAAAAACTGCTTCTGTTCATGAGTAAATGGTTTATAATGTAAGAGGTGTTTAAAGCGGATGTAATATCACATTTTTTGAGTTAAATACGTTAGTAAACTATTTTTATTTGGTAGCAGTAGTTTGATGTGTGCCCTTTTTTACTGCGCTGTTCCTGATAAACAACATAGCCATTAATGCGCCCAGGAAGCCTAACCCGGCAGATATGCGCATAATATTACCGTATGCAGCTATAAAACTATCTTTATAAGCCTGCTCTATAATTGTCTTCTCTTTTCCCTCAAAACCGGCAGGTACGCTTGCATTACCCAGATTAACAGATTGCTGTTCAATAACCTGTTTTTGCTTGTCGTTCAGTTTTATATTTTTAAGTTGCCCTTGTAATGCTCCAGAAAAAAATAGCACAGCTAATGCGCCCAATATTGCATTGGCAAAAACGCTGGCTATGCGTGTAAGTGCATTGTTTACACCCGATGCCGTACCCGAATGACTATCGCTTACTGATCCCATTACTGCCGTGGTAAGTGGTGCCACGGTGAAGGACATGCCCAGCCCGAATACCAATATGCCCGGAAAAAAGGTGGTCCAATAAGCTGCCGGGCCGGTTGTTTGTTTAACAAACGATAGGATAAGCAAACCCAAACCCGCCACGGCAGGGCCAAAAATAAGCAGCAGCCTTGGCCCATGCTTATCTGCCAGTGCCCCGGCAAAGCGGGCCACAGTGATCATTAATATTGTAAAAGGTAAAAACGTTAAACCCGATTGTAGCTGGCTGTAGCCTTGTACCTGCACAAGATTTAACCCCAAAAAAAGCATCCCCGCACCCAGTCCGGCATATAAAAAAAAGGTAAGCAGGTTCGCCCCGCTAAATGTTAAATTGCTGAAAAGCTGCAATGGCATCATAGGCGTTTTGCTGTAACGTTCTATCATTACAAATGCAACTAAAAGCAACAGCCCACCACCAAGTGATGCATAAACCTGCCAGTTATTTAAGCCAATGGCCGGGATGCGCAAAAAACCAAAGGTAACGGCAGCTAAACCCATAGCGATGGCAACGGCCCCTGCAAGATCAAGCCTCTGCTTGTCCTGCTCGTCGCGTATTTCGTTAACATGCTTAGCCAGTATAATAAGGGCTATGATGCCAATGGGGATGTTAATGAAAAAGATATACCTCCATAAACCAGCATCGCCAAATGCACCGCCTAAAATTGGTCCTCCAATGGTTACCATAGTAGTAAAGGCGCTCCAGGTACCAATGGCCTTGCCGCGTTCTTTTGGGTGGATAGATGATGAAATAAGTGATAAGCTGCCCGGTATCATCAGCGCGCCGCCAACGCCTTGCAACATCCTAAAAACTATAAGTAACAGTACACCGGGGGCAAAACCACAGGCTAAAGATCCCCATATAAAGATGGATATGCCTACCATGAAAACTTTTTTACGACCCAGACGGTCGCCTAATGAGCCGCCTATGAGTATCAGCGCAGCCAGCGTCAGCAGGTAGGCGTTCAGGATCCAAAACAGATCTGTTCCGCTTGCATTCAGGCTTTTTTGTAGCGATGGCAAAACCACATTTAGGGCAGTGCCGTCAATAAAAGCCATTGCCGATGCCATGATGGATGATGCCATGATCCATCTACCGGCCTTACTACTTAAAGCAACTGTAGCCATATAATAGTTTTATAAAGTAAACTTACGTATAACCGCGGTTAAATAGGGATTTGTTTTAAATGCAATACACTGTTTTTATTTTAAAATAAACTTAGTATTATGTGCTGCCATTTATGTTAAACCATTTACCTAATAATTAAAATGATATGGAATTGCTAAATGTGGTTTAGCAAACTTAACAGGCAAATTTATTTATACCTATTATAATAATGAAAAGAAGGCAATTTATTGGCAGCACCGCTATACTGGGTGCCGGTGTATTAACAAGCAAATTTTCTATGGCGGCTAAACCGGCTTTCCCGGTGGTAAGGATCGCTGCATCTGCACGCAAATTTAAAAATGCTTCTATTGAAAAAGCAATAGTTGAATTTAAATCAAAAGTGAAAAACCCCGAGCTGGGCTGGCTGTTCGAAAACTGTTTCCCTAATACCTTAGATACTACAGTTACCTACAAACTTACAAATGGCAAACCCGATACTTATGTAATCACCGGTGACATTGACGCGATGTGGCTGCGCGATAGCAGTGCACAGGTTTGGCCGTATATTGCCTTTATAAATAAAGATGCTGATTTGAAAAAACTGGTTGCGGGTGTAATAAACCGCCAGGTAACCTGCATACTGCGTGATCCATACGCCAATGCATTTTACGATGACGCTAACAAAGTAGGTGAGTGGAAGGATGATGTAACCAACATGAAACCCGGCCTTCACGAACGTAAATGGGAAATAGATTCGCTTTGTTACCCAATACGTTTGGCTTATAAATATTGGAAGCTTACCGGTGATACGTCACCGTTTGATGCGCGTTGGAAATCGGCCATACAATTAGTGCTGAAAACCTTTAAAGAACAACAGCGTAAGGAAAATGATGGCCCATACTCATTTCAACGTAAAACAGCATTTGCTACAGATAGCGTGCCGATGAATGGCTTTGGTTACCCGGTTAAGCCCGTTGGGCTGATCTGCTCATCTTTCCGCCCAAGTGATGATGCTACTATTTATTCCTTCCTGATACCATCTAACTTTTTTGCGGTTACCAGCTTAAAGCAATCATCAGAAATGGTAAAAACTATCCTGAAGGATGAGGCTTTATCTGCCGAATTACTGGCCCTGGCCAACGAGGTTGATGCTGCCTTACAAAAACATGCAGCGGTAGAACATCCCGAATATGGGAAAGTGTATGCCTACGAAGTAAATGGCTTTGGTAGCTACAATTTAATGGATGATGCCAATGTACCAAGCCTTTTAGGCATGCCGTATCTGGACGCCATTAAAAACACCGATCCGGTTTATATCAATACCCGTAAAATGCTGCTATCGCTAAATAACCCTTTCTTTTTTAAAGGCACAGCAGGCGAGGGTATAGGCGGCCCGCACGTAGGTAAAGATATGATCTGGCCCATCAGCATCATTATCCGCGCTATAACCAGTAATGATGATGCCGAAATAAAAGAATGTATAGAGATGCTGCGTAAAACCCATGGTGACACAGGTTTTATGCATGAGTCGTTCCATAAAAATGATCCTAAGAAATTTACCCGTTCGTGGTTTGCCTGGGCAAATACCCTCTTTGGCGAATTACTTTGGGAAACCTATACACAAAAACCGCATTTGTTAAGCTAAATAATCGGAATTTAATTCGGTTAAAATCTATTTCTATCTATGAAAAGCAAGTTTAAAATTGCATGCCTGTTTGCAGGCTTGTTAATAAGCCAGTATAGCCGTGGGCAGGCTACTAAGGCTCCGGCATATCCGCTAATAACGCATAATACTTATTTCAGTATCTGGTCCGAAACCGATGACCTTAATCAATCTGTAACTAAACATTGGACAGGTAAAAGCCAATCTTTACTGGGTTTGATAAAGGTAGATGGTGAAACTTACCGTTTTATGGGTAAGCAGTCGGTATCGTATCGTACTATTTTGGCCGATGGCAACACCAAGCCGTATATTTGCCAATACACCGAAACTAAGCCCGTTAAGGGTTGGGAAAGCCCTGGTTTTGATGATAAGGGTTGGAAAACAGGTACAGCGCCATTCAGCGATGATGCCACACAAGGTAAAACCACCTGGAAGAGCCGCGATATTTGGGTACGCAGAACTTTTACCTACAATAAGGCAAATCCTGTAAATAAACTGGTACTTAAACTGCACCACGACGATGCAGCAGAGGTTTATCTTAATGGCGAAAAAATAAATGTTAGCACAGGTGCTAATGGCGATTTGCTACCGGTGGAAATAAGTAGCGATGTTGCCGGTAAATTAAAAAATGGCGAAAATGTTTTGGCCATGCATTGTGAAAACACGGGTGGCGGTGCCTGGCTTGATGCCGGTTTTGCAGATGAATTGAAACCCGTGGATAACAAGGGTTTAAAAATGGCTAAGCAAACAGGAGTGATGGTTAATGCCACACAAACTATCTACAATTTTACTGCCGGTAAAACCGATTTAATGGTAACGTTTACTTCGCCGTTGCTGATGGATAATTTAAACCTGATGTCGCGCCCGGTTACTTATGTTACTTACAGTGTAAAGGCAAATGATGGTAAAAAACATGATGTAGCTGTTTACTTTGGTGCATCGGCAGATATAGCACGGAATAATCCATCGCAGGCAGTTACGGCTAAAAAATATAATACAGGTGCGGTAAATGTGCTAAAGGCTGGCACTAAAGAACAACCTGTATTGCAGAAAAAAGGAGATGACGTGCGTATAGATTGGGGTTACATGTATGTAGCAGCGCCTGTAGCAGAAAATGCATCGCAATATATCAGCAATGATAGCGAGGCCGCCGGTTTATTTATAAACAATAAAAAGGCAAGCTCTGTAACTGCAGGTACCTCGGTATTCCTAAACACGGTTGTTCCGTTTGGTAAGGTTGGGAGTACACCTGTAGAGAAGTTTATTGAAGTTGGATACAACGATATTTATTCGGTACAATATTTTGGCAAAAACTTAAGGCCATGGTGGAACAAAGACGGTAACAAAACTATTGAGGGCGAACTTAAACAAGCAGCAAAAGAATATAAAAGTATTATAGCTAAATGTAAGGCTTTTGATGCCGCCATGAATGTAAAGGCATCGGCCGCGGGCGGTTTAGCATATGCCAAGCTTTGTGCCATTGCTTACAGGCAGGCTATTGCTGCGCATATTTTGGCCCAAAGCCCTAAAGGCGAAATTCTTTGGTTATCAAAAGAAAACTTTAGTGGTGGCTTTATTAACACAGTTGATGTTACCTATCCATCGGTACCACTGTTTTTAATTTACAACCCAAAACTGGCAGAGGGTATGCTAAACGGTATCTTTGAGTTTAGCGAAACAGGGAAATTTAAACACCCCTTTGCCGCGCATGATCTGGGTACTTATCCGTTCGCTAATGGCCAAACCTATGGCGAAGGCATGCCGGTAGAAGAATCTGGCAACATGTTACTGCTTACTGCCGCCATTGCTAAAGCAGAAGGCAATGCAGCCTATGCTAAAAAGCATTGGGCAACATTAACTACCTGGGTAGATTATTTAGTTAAAGAGGGCTTAGACCCCGCTAACCAGCTTTGTACGGATGATTTTGCAGGTCACCTGGCGCGTAATGCTAATTTGTCGGTAAAGGCTATTAATGGTATTGCAGCGTATGCTATGCTGGCCAATATGCTCGGCGATAGATCGGCCTATTTAAAATACCGTGCTATTGGTAAAGACTATGTGGCCCGCTGGATGCAAATGGCAAATGCAGGCGACCATTATTCATTGGTATTTGAAAAGCCCGATACCTGGAGCCAAAAATATAACCTAATATGGGATAAATTGCTCAATCTGGATATGTTTCCGCGCCAGGTTTATCAAACAGAGATTAAATATTATCTGACTAAGCAGAAGGAATATGGTTTGCCATTGGATAGCCGCAAAACCTACACAAAATCCGACTGGATAATTTGGACGGCTTCATTAACAGATAATGCCGAAGAATTTAAAGCGCTTACCGATCCGATATACAAATACGCAATAGAAACACCATCGCGTGTACCTATCAGCGATTGGCACGAAACTACAGATGGTAAACAGGTGGGTTTCCAGGCGCGCAGCGTGGTGGGTGGCTATTTCATGAAAGTGCTGGAGCAGCAGTGGAAGAAAAAATAAACCAAACAACTATTGCAATAATAAAAGCCCGGCGCATAACTATGTGACCGGGTTTTTAATTAGCTCGTAATTTTCTGATCGAGTGAGATTATTGTAAGCTTTTGCAAGCTTGATTATTATTAAAATTTGGCTTTTTTAAGCGATATCGGGGCGGGGTACTGCCTGGTATGATAGCATAACGGTGTTGTAATAAAGTGGACAAAGGAACACTCTTGGAATTATCGAACGTGAAACGGGTTACTACAATACCTTTAAGTAGATGAGCGAATACCACAACAGGCATCTAAATAAAACCAATTTTGCAATTGGAGTGTTAAATAAATGATAACCGGCTAAATAGCCTTTTCTATCTTGTTATAATCACGCCGCCTATGCTTAAAAGTCAACTTCTTAAATTTTTTGTGTTGATAGTATGTTTTGCCTGCACTAAAGACGCACTTGCTCAGTTTAACGATACTACACATTATCATACTGCTTACTTGTCATCAGGTTCCATCAATAAAACCAATGATGGTACGGCTTACCTGCTTAACAATGCCTTTAAGTTTAATATGAAGAAGAAGGATATTTCTTTAAACTTCAATAACAACTGGATCTATGGTAAGCAGAATGGCAACCAGAGTAATAACGATTTTTCTACTGCGCTTGATTTTAACCTGTATAAAACCTTTCCACACTTTTTTTACTGGGGGCTAGCCAATTACAATACCAGTTATTCGCTAAAAATTAATAACCAATTGCTGGCAGGGTTGGGAGTAGCCTACAGCTTTTTTGACAGCCCTAATACCTACCTCAATATAAGCAACGGGATACTGTTTGATACCAGCGACCTGATGCTTGCTGATAACACCCGTGATGTTTACCAAACCTATCGAAACTCGTTCCGCCTGCAGTTTAGGTTTAATATTAAGGATAGGGTAGTGATAGATGGCTCTAACTTTCTGCAAAACTCCTTAGATAGAGGTAGTGATTATATTATCCGCTCTACCACTAATCTTTCATTTAAAATTCAAAAGTGGCTTAGCTTAACTACATCTCTAAATTATAACCGCGTTAACCGTACTAATAGCGAGAATTTGCTATTTACTTATGGTTTAACCGTAGAAAAATGGTTTTAAAATTGGGGCATAAAAAAAAGCCGCTAACTTATGCAGTTAACGGCTTTAAAAATGTGTGCGGAAGAAGGGACTCGAACCCCCACGCCTCGCGGCGCCAGATCCTAAGTCTGGTGCGGCTACCAATTACGCCACTTCCGCGTTTGGTTTTTAAGAGAGTGCAAAGATAGCTTTTAATCTTTTATTTAAAAACGGAATTTAACTTTTTTCTTTATCTGCCTCATTACTTTAGTGTTAATTTTTTAATAAGGTTGTTAAAGTATGTTGCTGAGTGTAATAATCGGCTCCCGTACCAGGAAAACAGCTCGCCATCTACCAGTAATATTTTAGCTTGAGGTAACAGTAGTTTTAACTCATCGACGTGTTTTTGGCTAAAAGGGTAGGGCTCTGATGAAAGTAACACCACGTTGGGCTTTAAAGCAGATAGTTCATCGGTGGTTAATTCGGGGTAGCGCGTATTACTGGTCACGTTTTCCAATCCGCACAATTGTAACAAACTATCAATAAAAGTGCCCTTGCCTGCCGCCATGTAGGGTTTGCGCCATATAAGGTATGCAACCTTTGTGCTTTGTTTGATAGGAGTAACCGTATTAAATTGTTCATTTATACTTGTGGATAGCGTTTGAGCTTCGTGGATCTTACCTGTAATTTCGCCAACGTTGTTAATCATATCCAGTGCAGTGGGCAGGTTATGAATGTCGCTCACCCAAACGGGGTAGTGCTTCATTAGTTCTTCTATCTGGCTTTGCTCGTTTTCTTCTTTATTGGCTATGATAAGGTCGGGTTGCAGGTTATGTATGGCAGCAATGTTTAATTGTTTGGTTCCGCCTATTTTGGCTACATGTGCCACTTTATTTGCCGGGTGGATGCAGAATTTGGTGATTCCAATTATTTGTTCGTCCAATCCCAGGGCAAACAACAGCTCCGTTTGCGATGGTACTAAAGATATGATCCGCCTGGGTGGGCGCGATAAATTAACCGCATTATTCATCTGATCGTAAAATACCGGCATATTTTAATTTGGCTTTGTTGTTGTGCTAAGGTAATTTAAATTTCAGCCATCAAAAATGAGTAGTTTTACACCGATGAATTATTTTGAATTTTACGATATCCCGGAAAGCTTTAAACCGGATGCCGCGCACGTCAAAAAACAATTTTACGCTTTAAGCAAACAGTTTCACCCGGATTTTCATGCCCATGCGGATGATGAAAAACAGCAGGAGATACTTGAGCTATCAACGCTTAATAATAAGGCTTACCAAACCCTTAGCGACCCAAACAGGCTGCTGGAATATGTATTAAAGCTGCATGACTTGGTTAGCGAGGGTGCAAAACCACAGCTGCCATCAGATTTTTTAATGGAGATGATGGATCTGAACGAACGCCTGATGGAAATTGAAAATGCCGAACAATTTGGTGAGATAAGCGCAGAAGTAGCTGCCATTGAGGGCGATATGACAGAAGAACTACACACGCTTACTAAGGATTATGTAGGGCTTAACGATACCGCTAAAGAAAGCAGGCTTAACGATATTGCAAATATTTACTATAGACAAAAATATCTGTTGCGAATTAAAGAGAGTTTAGATACATTTGCAGCCCGCTTATAAGCAAAACGACTTTTGCTTAGCATGCCCAGCTGGCGGAATTGGTAGACGCGCTGGTCTCAAACACCTGTGGGAAACCGTGCCGGTTCGACTCCGGCGCTGGGTACTGTTACTTAACTAAAAGCCCTGTAAATCAATCGATTACAGGGCTTTTTTATTTGCGATATACTTGTTTATATACATTAGAACTTATTCACGACCATTATCTTTTAGGGTGTTTGGTTTTAAAGTAATTTTGTGACATGTAATCTTCGAGGTCTTTTATCTTAAACCTTATAGATTTATTGATTGTGCTATATCCAATGTGCTGCTTGTTGTTGCATAACCATACTTCGCTAAAACCAATCATAGATGCCGCTTCTGTAGTGTTTAGATAAATATTACGGCGTGGGATGATAGTGTTTTTTAATTCCCGGACTTCGTCGATCAAAGCTTGCAGGGTTTCGGTTTCTACAATTGATACTCCTTTCATAATGAATTTCTCTCTACTATGCTTAAATATGTTCTCCGGTTAGATGTACGGGCAACAGATTCTAATTCAATGCGGTCTAAGCGCCATCTTGCTGAATCGGTACCGTCTTTACGCGGGGTGATTAGTTTTTCTTTTAACCAACGGTCAACAACCCGGGGTCCATATAGGAATGAAGCCTCTGTCTTGTTTAAGTAGGGTTTTAAAAGACCGGCGCCGGACAATGCCCTTTGAGCACCTAATTCAGCTGCATCTTTCAGCAATTCCGATAATTGACCAATTGTTATTTCCATGATTTTATTTTAGTTAGTGAATTTATGCATTCAAGTTGAGATATTTGGTAGATACCAGGCTCGCGACAAATGAAAAAACCCCGCTTAACTTAATAGGCGGGGTTTTCTTATGCAGGTAATTGCTTTATTCGGATATCTCCATTTGATTATCAGGTTTAGCCCAATGGCCTTTCGTGCCTGGGATAAACACGGCCCCTTTAGGGATAACGGTTTCACGGGCGCAAGCGTATGGTGCAGGGCATGGTCTGAAAGAACCGTCATTGCTAAGCACACCGAACTCAGTATGGTATTTATCAATGTTAACCCATTTACTCGCAAGGTAGCCGATATAATCGTTCATGTTTTCGGCAGCTTCTACATGGCATTCAATAAACGCGGTGTAATCCGGCATGTGGGTAATCATATGCGATACTTGCCCGTTCGTGTGATATATCGTTGTCCTTACAACCCTTACCTTAATATTTTCAGGGTTTGCGCCTTCATTACCCGGCCAGTTAATAAGGCCCTTTGCCAGTTCATTTGTTAGGCTGGTAGGCTGTTGTCTTTTTTCAATTAAGCACATAACACACCCCCTTTCTGAATTTCGATGCATACATCTAAAAAGCTTGCCATGGTGTTAAATACGGCTTGCCCTTCAATTAATTGAAAATCGTTCCGTTTGATTTTGGCATCGGCAACGATCCAAAGGTGCAAAGCCTCGTTAATTACATCCTCTGAGTTGTTTACATCAATTGGAGATTCGACACAATCAAAGCCGGATGTTTTACGTATCAACGCATTAAGGTTATTTACAAAGTAAACCATGTTTGCGATATCCTGATGGCTTTTGAATAAGCGCAATTCTGATTTCCACGCATGGTGTAAATCGGTTAATAGCGCCTTAGCTTCATCCTCTTGATGGCTATCAAAGAAAGATGAAATTGTACCCACGATTTCGGTTTGTTGATTTTCGTAAACCTCAGTATTTACTAACTGAGAATTTTGTTTTAAATTTGTCATTCGATAATTGGTTAAGAAATTAGTCAATGGATTGGCCCCACCGCGAATGGGGCCTTTCTTGTTTATAAATAGTTAACTATTGGTTTTGTAAATATACTGAACTATTTTACATAAACAAATAATTGTGAAAATATATTCAACTATTTATCAAAATATTTAGATATTTGCTGAATGAATACAAGCCTAACAGCTTTATATGCTGCAATACATGATAACAAGGTAGAAGTGATTGATACTAACTTAAAGTTATTTGTAGAGCAGGTAAATAAATTGCATGCTGGTTCAAGAAATTACGCATGGTTTTATAGAGCCTTTGCCGCCAACGACTATTTTACAACCACTATTGACGGCAAAGAATATTTTTTCCAAAAGGTGGTTTAACAGCAACCTTTAATAATCGAAGGCCGTATAAGAAACAGTTATTTGCTGTTACATTAAAGGTTAGTTTATTGGTAGCCCCGGTTTAGTTCCCGGGGCTATTATTTTTTATCCAATCCATGATATCAGGCCTGTAGTTAGCATCCGCTAACCCTTTCTCAATATGTTCAGCCATTCCAATAAAATAATCTTTCATGTAAAGTATATCACCAATATCGGGTTGCAAATACCCCTCTTGCTCAATTATAAGTTCAACAGCCTCAAGTGATTCCTGTATAGATTTTTGATGCTTTACTAAGTTAAGGCCGTGACTTACATCGGCCATTATGTTTAAGTTTCGCGCCGAATTAAAGGCTGTATTTAATGTTTCTTGTTTCATGATATTGATTTTATTATACCCCTAAACCGTTATCCCTACCATTACCACCTTTGGTGTTATTTGCAATAGTTTTTAGGTGCCCTGTTTTTAACTCTACTATAGCATTCTTTAATTCAATCACCGTATTGGCGGTATTGCTATTTATTTGTTCCAACTCCCTGACACTGCTCATGGCGATATCAAAGTATTTGCCCCAATTATTGTTACCCAAAGTAAGCAGGCTAACCATTTTTTTCTGTTGCTCATACTGGCCCCGCTGAATGCCCTCTAAGGCGCTTGCTTGTGTGCTGGTAATAGATTCAATGCCTTTTTGTACGGCGCTGGTAGTCGTATCAGTATTGGGGTTTTTAAAGAACTCTGCAAGAGGATCTAAACCGGCTGTAAACTTATCACCGGCATCTTTAAGCAGATCTCTGTACTTTTGAAAGTCAAAGCCCACCGCACTACCGTCATTCCCTTTCAAGTAATCAGCAAATTCATTTACAAACTTGTCGACTGCAGGTTGTAAGAATTTCAACTCAAGGCCTTTTTTGGTGGCGTTGGCTATTACCTTATCAAACGCCGCATTAAGGCTATCCAGTGAGTTTTCACCGGCTGCAAACGCTGTTGTAAATACATCTGCTAAACTTGCTGAAAGGTCTTTAAAATCAGTTTGCACCATCATATCAACCATAGCCGCACGGATATCGGCAATTCTATTCGGGATATCTGAAAGCTGGTCGTTATAGGCATCTATTTTGCTCTGGTCCGTTTTCTTTTTATCCTCTTCAGCGTTACGCATTTGAGTAATCTTAACCTGTTGCTGTTGCAGGTTCTCGATCTCCTTTGCGCTGTTGGTGTAGTAATCATTACCTACAGACGTTTGCACATCCCGCTCCAATTGTCTATAAGCCTGGCCTAATGAATTAAGCTCTTTCTTATAATTTGATATTTTCTTTTCAAGGTCTTTATCCTTATGATTAAACAGGTTTATAGCGGATCCGATTAAGCCTATAGAGCCGGTAATGATATCTACCGGGTTGCCTGATGCAAGCCCTTTCGAAAGGGTGCCTAAGCCGCCTAAAATGCCCTGAATGTTTTTTGTTATATCCTGCAAGCCTTCGCCGCCTATGCCAACGCTTTCTAAAGCAGATGAAACACGCCCTATGTCATCCGATATACCTTCAGTTAATCCCGAAAAATCATTAAGCAAGCCGCGCAAAGCTCCTTTAGCCTCTTCTGAACTACCGGCGCCGTCTTTGATTATTTTGAATAGTTTTTTAAGCTTTTCGCCCACGGATTTAAAACTTGATGTGCTGTCTAAGCTTGCTATAGCATTGTTCAAAGTGTTTAGCTTGCCGTCTGCATCCTCTTGAGATATGCCGCCCTGGTCAATAGGTTTATTACGCGCACCATCTACCAGCTTTTTAGCATCATTCAACCTTTTGAGGATCGCTTTGCGGCTCATCTTATCGAAATTATCAAACAAATGATCCCACCCGGTTATAATATCTAAATTGGTTTCGTTCTCAGATTTAATCTTTGCTTCGCGGATTCTATCAAGGTTATCTATCTGCTCTTTAGTTGCACCTTCGCCTAAGGCCTTACGGGCCTCTAGATAATCAGTATCAATCTTAATCAAGGCCTGGGCATGTGTAAGGGCCGCGTTAAATGCGGCTGCGTATGCTTCAGAATCTCTTTTTTCTTTAAGCGCCGTTTCCTTTGTTATCTGCTCGTCAATAAATTTTAATTGAAGTTTATTCGCTTCAGAGTTTGGATCCGCGCCGCCCTTGCCTTTTTCGTCGGTGCCTTCTAATTGGCTTTTTTTAGCTTTAAGAGCTTCAAGGTAGGTATCATAATTATTTAATTCCTTGCCATAGCGTTTTTTAGCTTCAGCTTCGCCCACCTTCGCCTTATAGTCTTCGTAATCGTCGTATAGCTTTTTTTGAGCATCCAGGGTGACTTTTAACTTTTCGGTTTCTTGCTTATCAACTACCGCTGCAACCTCGTTAGATTGCGCACGATCAAGGCCGCTCGAATTTACTTTTAAACCTCTCTTTTTATTTTTAGGATCGTTATTAAAAGCTTCGATAGCCTTAAGCATATCAGCATATTTTTTCCTAACTGATTCTACTTCCAGCTCATCTGCATCTTTTTGTTTTATAGTGCCCTTTGCTGTAAGATCGTCAATCCGTTTTTGTAAGGCATCACGGGCTTTTATTTCAGAATCGCTGTTAAGACTACCACTTTTTAGCCGGGCCTGAAGTGCTTTAATCCGCTGATCTATTGCTGAGCCGTCTATTGCTGAGCCGTCAAGCTTTGATAACTCAGCTATTCTTTTACGTATGGCTGTTAGGCTGGTAAGCTGCGCATCTGTAAGAGTTTTAATGCCTTTAGTAGCATTCTGCAAACTTTGTTGGTAATGCCCGTTAACTGTTGAAAGTAATTCGAAAATATCTTCAGCATTCGCCCGGTAGGTTTGAAGCTGCTCCTGCGCGGCCTCTGTATTTTTAACCCCACCCGATTTTATTAAGTCAAAATATACACTATAAGCCGTGTACGCTTCGCCGTAAGATTTTCTCAAAGCTTCAACATTTGATTTAGCGGTTTCCAGATCGTTTGATAATGGATTTTTAATTGTGGCTGTTCTCTGTTGGCTTGTTTTGAAGCTATCGGCTGCATCGTTTGATTTATCGTAATTACTTACATCAAACCGGGTTATCCTGGCAAAAAACTCTCTTGTTGATCTGCTGGTTAAAAGTCGATCCAAAGCCGTTACAGCGTTTGCAGATCCGTCTATAAATTGTCTAAACAGCTTACCTACACCGTCACTTTGAACGGCGGTGTCTACTGCTGTAGAAAGCCTGTTGGTTGATGCTGTTAAGCTGTCAATGTTTGTACTGGCATCAAGGTTGAAAGTTTTATCAAGTTCAATAGCAAGCTTAGGCAGCAAGTCAGAGGCTAACACCTCGCCACTTTGCAGCATCTTGCCTAATTCCTTTTCGGTTACGTCCATTGCCCTGGCAGCGATACTAAACGCACCTGGTAGCCTTTCGCCTAATTGGCCTCTTAGCTCTTCGCTTTGAACCGTGCCCTTGCTTATCATTTGTTGTATGGCAAGTAACGAGCCGTTAAGCTGATCGCTGGTTAAATGGAAACGGGCGGCGGCCCCGGTAACTGAATTAAATATCTTTTCACTATCGGTAAGAGAGAAGTTAGCGGCTTTAGCTGCACCAATAAATTTAGTATAACCTTCAGCTAAAGGAATGAAAGATAAACCTAACCTATCGGCGGTTTCTTTAAGATCTTTCATTTTTAGATCTACCGCTGTTGTGGACTTAAAGGTAAATTCTAAGCTGGTACGAATAGCATCTGTAGAAAGTGCAACGTCAAACGCTTTATTAGCTAAAGCCAAAGCACCCTGTATAGATAGATAGCCGGTCACTAAGCCTTTAAGCTGGCCGGTTACACCGTTTAAAGCATTTTGATAGTTACCAACATTACGTTGGTGATTGCCCATTTCGCCATCAAATTTTTTAAGGGCGTTGTTAAGGTTGTTATATTCTTTTACCTGGGCTTGTATTGCCGGGCTGGTAGATTTGAAACCACCTTCAGCGGCTTTAATAGTACGTCCTAAGTCGCGTAATTTCCTTGCTGCTTCATCATAGCTCCCGGATGCTGCAACCTGGGCTTGCCTGGCTGCTTTGGTGGCTTCAGCAAGCGCACGGCGTTCGTTACGCGACTGCTTTTCGGCGGCGGCTAATTCCTGAGCGGATATTTTACCCTTTGCATAGGCAGCGTTAAGCGATAATATATCATTACGTAATCTTTGCGCTTCCGCTTGCCCATCGGCTAAAGCTTTCTTTAAAGCAATTTGGGCTTGCTGGTAGCCGGTCATAGGCTTAGGGTCATACTTAGCCCCCGACTTTGCAAACTTTGCGGCCTCGTCGTTAAGTTCTTTAAAACGGGCTTTCATTTCGGCAACCCGTTTTTTAGCTTCCGCTATATCAACCGTAAATGCGTACCCTAATTGCTTTTTAGCCATGGATTAGTTGTTTAATAGATTTATAAATGTTTCCTCAAATAGATAAGACGATAATGATATTACATCCCATCCTTTGGCTTCGACAAACGCGGCATAGTCCATCCCGGCAACAAATACCGCAATTAATTGATCGTCGTCCGCTAATAGCAAAGCGATTTCCTGAGCAAGCGCAATACCCTCTTTTCTGCCTTCAGGGCCTTTGCCTATCTTTGGAAAGTAAGTGTGTATAATTTTATGCTGATGCACCACAACCCCACCTATAGACTCGCGAAGGTTCCAGGTAATATTGTTAAACCCTAATTCTGCCTTTGTCTTAGCCCTTGCCTTATCAACCATAAGCTTAAGAGTACCCTTAAGGGCATTCAATCCGTCATTCTCAATATCAACTAAGAATTTGTCACAATCTTTGTCAATATCAGCCATCTTAAAATTTGGGGTTAGGGATAGCATATTAGTTAAGATTAGGATTAGGGTCGGTTGCGCTGCTTACAAAGTGAATGCCCTCTTTATATTCTATAACAGCGGTGTATAGATACTGACCGCAAGCAATCTTTTGCTCAGCCTCTTGCATTACCTGTTTCCAGGTGAAATAACGCTTTCTTATATCGCAGAAATAAGAATCAAAGCCATCTGAATGATGATAAAGGTCAACATTAACCCCACGCGGATTAGCCCGGCGTTCTCTTAACTTTTCGGTGTTATGAGCCTTTGTTAATGCTACCAGGTAATTAACCTCTGCATCAATCCATCCGGGTAATTTAAGGGCTTGTGTTAGCATTATAGATGTTTAAATATTGCCTCTATTTCGGCCTCACTTGCTTCGCCTGCTTTAGGCACATACTTTTTAGTATAGCCGTTGGTAGGGGATAAATGAGCCATTATAGCATCTACTGTGTCGGTGTCTGCTTCCGTCTCATTTTCGGTGGTTGCACCTGCGCACTCATCAACGTAACTTATAAAGTCTGCATGATCGTCGAAATTCATTCTTTCAAAGTCGCGTAAAGCCCTTTGCTTAATAAGATCCGACTTACCAGCCATACGGGATTCAATGATTGATTTTCGGATTTCGTTTAATGCTTCTCTTTCTGTTGACATATCTGCTTAACTAAAATCAATATCTCTGTATTCGTATTTATTGATTAACACCAAGTAATCGGTGGGGGTATTTGGCATCGGTTCGTAAGAGGCCAAAAGTTTGGCGGGGCCGTTGTTTGCCGGGCAACTTGCGTATAAATAAATGTCCCCCTTGTTTGGGTGCATTATCACAGTTGAATACTCAAACCCCCAACTTTTGCCGTTTGTGGTTGATATCCATGAATTAGCCCCTACTATTAACCTTTTAAAAGTGTTATCGGGGTCGTTTGAGAAACCGTATGTTTTTTCAAAGCCGGATGCTTGATATTCCAGGGCCGCTGATAGTATTTTTTGACTGGCCAACTCTTTTCGTTTTGCTTCGACTGCATCAATAAGACCGGCTAATGCGTTGTTAAAATCGGCTACTGCATAGTTATAGCTTTGCAGTAATAAATCTTTCATGCGGACACTCTTTATGCCTGACCCTTCAATTTCTTTTGTTACCTGAGTTTTATAACCGCTTAAAATGTCATCGGTGCCGGAGTTAATGATCTCTGATAATATTGCATCGGTGAACATTCCTAATTCAAGGCTTTCATAAACCGATTTTACTTTATTGATTTGTTTTTGATAATCAGGCTTATTGCCTAATATTTCGGCTAAAGGCGTTGCGCCCATTTCGCGCGGTGTGTTACTTTTCATCGTGTTTTTGAATTTTCAAGATATGTTTTCATCATATCGGATATATCTGCAGGTTCTGCAACCTGCTTTTTTTTAGTTGACACGTACTCTTTCATCAAGTCAGATACCGGTTCTTTAGCAGGGGCGGCGGCCTTTGTGGCTTTCTTGCCTATAAAAGCTGAATATTCGTCTTCGCTCATGATGTTAGCTTAAATAATTCTTTATAAATTCAATTTTTGGTTTAAATAGCTTATCCGCATGGTCGTAATCCAAAAACGCCGGGGTTGGGTTTAATTCATGTGTCCAATGTTTAGCCATCTTTGCGGCCTCGTTATTTGCCTGGGCTAACCTTAGCATGCAGTTGTAAAAATCTAATTCGTATTTGGAGGTTAGGTATTCAGCAAACAGGTGTTTAACACTTCCGATATCGTTAATCTTGCCAAAAAAGAATTGCGAAACTCCTGAGATAGTTACCAAATCAGCCGGAAACCTTTTACCGTTGTAAACCCGGTGATCCTTAATAGAGGCCTCAAACTGAGCAAGCGCAACCCGAATATCCTCGATAAGGATATTGCAGCTTTGCAGTAATCCAGCGCGTTGTATACCGCCCTGTTTGTTTGCCCATGCAGTTGCGCTGTCAACCATTTTGTCAAAAAACGCATCCTTGTTATCTACAATTTCGGAAAGCATGCTTCCGATTAGCGGCTTTTGAAATTCAGACACGGCTTCAAAGGCGTCTTTCAATGCTTCAGCCGTTGGCCTTATCCTTTCAATATATTCTTTGTAATAAAAGAATAACTCTTCACCGTCATTTATTTTGATTTGATCCATTATGCTGTTTGCTTATTGCCAGGTAATACGAGTCTTGCTATATCTGTAAAAAATTCACGCCTTACTTCAGGGGTGGCGGTTTCGATTTCGGATTCGATAACTGGAAAGGCCTTGCACAATAAGCCTTCAAGTTTTGACTTTATAGGTTTTGTGTATTTGCCTTTTGGCCTACCTTTTGGATTCCCCGAGACGCCTTTTTCAAACTTCATTTTCCCTGTATTTCCTGTTAATTATCTAATACCCAAAGATACCTTGAGGGGGTGGGGTGGTAAAGTTTCGAAGCTTATTTGGAGGGGTTGATAAATAATGTATCTTGGAGACTCAAACTTTAAAGAATGGATTTTTCCGCTCATTATTTCAACAAACCTTTAGACCAGGTCACCCATGGGGACTTGGTTACATTTTTCTCGACAGAAAAAGAAGAGACCAATATTATTGAGTTTAAAAGCATTTTTGAAAAACAAACGCCCTTTAATACGATAATTGAAAAAAGTGTTATTGAAAGTATTTGCAGTTTTCTAAACAGCGACGGAGGAATACTAATACTAGGTTCACCAATTGGTGAACCTAGGCCTGCTAATAAAAAGATAAAATTTTTTCTAGGTGATCTTACACCTTATCCTTTAGAAATCGATAAGGATACAATTGTTAGAAAGGTGGTAGACAATATCAGGCCAATGCCGGTCGGCGTTAAAGTACAACCAATAAAATGCGACGAAGATGGATGGGTTTACATTTTTGAGATTAGCGAAAGTTTAAGTAAACCACACCAATTAGAAAACACTAAAATATACCCCATTAGACTTGACGGTCACAACAGGGCGGCACCACATTATATCATAGAAGCGATGATGAAGCAAATCAAATATCCAGATATTGGCGGTCTTATCGCTTTTAAAATTCTTTCGGTCAAAGATGAATATGTAGATATCGAATTGCAGATTAAATTTAGAAACTTTTCAAAGACTCAAAACGATGAGGATTTTCTTTTTATTCTATATTTAGGCGGAACCGCGAAATTCATTATCGATGATCATGTTGCTGAAGATAATAATCATTACTGGGACAGTGGATCAAGCTTTAGGTTTGAAAGTGCCTGGAAAGTAATTCACTATGGAATTACTTATGAGCACAGCTCAAATATAAGGATTAACTACACCCATCTGAACTTAGTAAAACTATTCTACGGTGGCAGGATTTCTCAATCCAAAGAATCTACCTATACTTTCATGGTCTTAAAAAATGCAAATCCAGTTATAGCATTTACACAAATATCAGAAGGTAAATTAAACGTGGATATATTGGAAGATATTACATCTCAAACCTTTTACAATTCCTATAAATAGGTTGAAATGAAACCTTCTGCACCTGCACTTAAGGTAGAACGCCGCCTTAAAGTTTGGGGGCTTACCATGCGTGTTTAGAAAAGTAATGTAATTATTATTACATTGGTTGCATAGAAACCTAAACCAATTATGACAAGAGCATTTTTTATATTATTAATCTCGCTCTCAACCGGCTTTGTATTGATAGCTGATGCCCAATCAAAGGTTGACAGCATCCTTAACTTATACAAATACAATGAACAGGGCCGGGTTAGCTTTGAAAAAGTGTGGGAACCTAACTTAAGCAAGAAAGAAATTTTTAAAAACGCCAAAAAGTGGATCGCGATTAATTATATAGATTATACCAGAGTAGTTAAACTTGAAGATGAACCTAATGGATTAATCATATACAAGGGGATATCAACTCTTCCAAGTGGAATCGGGTACAGGTATGAATTTACTGTTCAGATTGATATTAAAGACAATAAGTTTAGGATTAAGCTATATGACATTGGTAATTTAACGTATAGCAAACGGGGCTCAGTCCCTATTGAAGAAACGATTTTAAGTCAAAAAGCAAGAAAAGACAAGGATAAAGAATATGCTTTGAAGTATTTAAATTTAGAATACAATCAGTTTCCTGATTTAATTGGTGAAATGAGCATAGCTTTATCAAGAAATGACGATTTTTAGATTATGACTCCCCAAGAATATCAAAACCGAATAGAATTCCACATTCAGGAAGCTGAGAGATATGGTAAATTGGCCGAATACTACAAGGGGCAAATTGAGGGGGTAAAACGAATGGCTGCAGTAATGGTGGGCTTTTTAATAATTGTTTTGATTGCTTTGGCTATTTTATTACCTAAGCCTAAGCACGGCAATTGGGTGCCAGGGGGTGAGCAGTTTCCTATTCAGAATCCGGCTACATGAACGAGTTTTAAATTTAGCAGATTTTTGTTGACAACGACAAATGCCGCGACCTTTGCCGCCGGAAAGCTTATTTTTCCTGTTGCTTCGCTTTTTCCCAACTGGGAATAAAGTTAGGCCGCTTAATTTCTTGGAACCATGAAAATGGATTCGCTATATTGCTGTCATTTGAACCTTTGTTTGTGATGGTTGGAAATAACCCTCCCACATCATTAACATTAATTTCTAAAACGCATTGAAAAACCGCACCGTAATGCTTTAATATTTCAGCTACCAGCATATTTGTTGAAACGCTATCAGGTGTTAATAATATCCAGTTTAAAGCTGTATAGCGCCACCAATCGAATTTATTCTCTTTAACGTAAGCCGCGAAGGTATTGTCGCTTTTTTCGGAAATTATGTCTCCTAATATTATTATATAAGTTCTCATTAAGTAATTATTCTATTTCAGTTGAATTATTGTTTTTAATTGATCCGACCATAACATAATCCATCACCGGCGGCAATACTTTTCCTGTATTTAAACTATCGCCAGAGATTGACACTTTTTCGATGGCAGTTTTTTCCAAATTGTATTTTTCTGATCTTAATAAATCAGGGTTTTTAAATAAGCAGTAAAAAAAGCTTACGATAAATGCAATAAATATTATACCTGCCATAACGAAAGTGGTATAATATAATATCTCTTTGTTTAAATAAGCGAATGCAATGGTTGCAAGAAAAAGTATTATAATTATTCCTAATAAAGGTTTTAAAATATTAGATCTATAGCCTTGAGTTGTTGCATGCTCTAGAATCTGACTAAGTTTATCGCCCATAATTTTAATTTTTTTCTGGCTATAAATATAGAGATTTAACATGTTAGTGATTTTATTATTAGAAATTATGTTTTAGTAGATGCCGTAGAACTATTGGCTATTAATTTGAATTCTCTTACTAAGATTTATTCTACGGCCAATCCCCCTCCAATGCATCCTTCAAGATCTGTACTTGTGCCTTTAGAGTACGGCGCTCATCTTCTACGAGCATGATATGCTGCTCGTAAAGTATGGCATTAGCCTTTAACAGGTCGCGTACTTCTAACTCTACCACTGCATCAGATTCGCCCGGTGTTACTGACTTTTCTAAATCCTCTATTAGGCGCTTATTGTACTTTATCTCTTTTACTATACTCATAATTAAACCCCACTTAAGGCGCGAAGACCCAACCCCTTTTTAGTTTTAAATCTCTCTACCATGCCCGTTAACGTGTCGGGTGCATCATCATGCGCATTCTTACCTATAGTTGAATAGTTGGTAACGTGGTTATAGAACGCCGGCCATTTAACATTCCATCCTTCCGGCATGTGTACCAGGTTGTTTACAGTAGTTGAATTAGTATTGATCCGGGCTAGCTTGTTCATTGACTGCGTAAACCACTCTATACGCGTTTTATTATTACCTAACTCCCTTGTTTTGGCTTCAACGTTACGTGCAAAGCCACGTCCACCGTTATTAGATTCAATTGCAGCAACATTAACACCCCAATCACTTAATTGCTTAGCCGTTAGAGGTTCCGTAATTTCCATACCTGATTGACTATAGATAACATCGAGTACATAGATCCCTTTGGTGTCTTCAGCATAGGCAATTGAACACAAATAATCCTTACCTAAGTCAGCGGTGTCTACATAAGCTTTACGGGTTATGGCTGTTGCCGGCATTTCGGTGTACGTCTTAAATGGCTGATATAAGAGGCCTTCTTTTGGCTGGGGGTTCTGTTGGTACAGCGATTCAAATACATAAGCGTCACGGCTGCGTATGGCTGTCAGACGGTCAATGTTGTGGCGTTCCGGGTACAGGGCTTCACCTTCAAGACGCGGATCTTGTTCTGTTGGCTCACCCTCTTTGATAGCAGGGTAGGAGATAACAACCCAATCGCTGCCAGGCTCACTTAATAGCTTACCTGCAAGGTCTTCAGCATGCCACCTGGTAAACACTATCAGTTGTTGGCTATCGTTATGCAGGCGGGTTTCAGCAACGGTAGAATACCAATCTTCAATGTTACTTCTAACTACTGGTGACCATGCATCCATTGCATTAGAGTAAAGGTCATCCATAATAAGCATGTCAACTGTTTCCCCAGTCAAACTTCCTCCAACCCCTACAGAACGTAACCCGCCTTTGTGGTTTACTATCTCTAATTCGAGGTTGTTACGCGAATACCCATCGTTACCGTTTGATAGCCGGGTGCCTGGGAATAGCTCCAGGTAAGAAGGCTCGTCCATTATACGCTGAATTTCACGGTTAAACTTTTCCGCTTTGGTGGCATTGTAGCATGCAATAGCAACCTTTCTGTCAGGATCAAGGCCCAATACATAAGCAGGTAAACGCCTGGTAGATCCTTCGCTCTTACCATGCTGAGGGGGGCAGAATATCATAAGCTTTTTAATACGCCCATGGGCAAAGTCATTCAGGGCGGCGAAGTACTTTCGATGAAACCAAGTAGCATCAAAGTTTGTCATCGTTGCCTTTGTGAAAATGAGAAGTTGTCTTCGAGCCGCCCGTGTCGCGTACTCTTTTAATATACCCGGATCAATTTCCATCGTTAACCTCCTGCCATTGTGTGCCCTCTGATTCGTCGTGCTGTTCATGTAGTAGTGCGAATTGCGCCAACTGCAATAACTCCGTTGATGTACGGGTTTCATGCCCTGTACCTGATATTGAATGCTCAGCGCGTATTGCTGTAAGCTTAGGCATAAAGTAAGGCATCATAGCCACCCAAAACTGCAGCCTGTCTTTTGATTCGACTGCATCAAGGTCGTCTTGTATTTTATCTTTGTTGTTCTCGAATAAATCCGCAAACGTTTCTTTCATTTGGTTAGTCACCTTATTAACCGCGCCTTTTGGTTTACCTGAAGGGTTGCCACTTTCGCCTGGTTTAAATAAAGTCTTGCCGCCTTTCTTTTCGGGGCTATTTTCCATCGTATTGTATATTAAAGTGTATATTATAAATTGGATATATTATTTATATAATTGACTATCAGTTACATACTGAATTATTATGTACTCTCATTCAGAATAGCAATGAACTTTCGGCGCCTTCTATGTGCTTTATTAGCCCGGAAACCCTGTTTTTTACCATTTTTGCCAAAAAGCCATCTGTTTTAATATTTTCAAACGGTTGAGCGGGAGGGGCGCAAACGGGTATTTTCGTCTGCAATTCGCCTGTATTTATCAGATGATCGTACACCTCGAAGGCAATTGTATCTATTCGCTCAGCAAATCGCGGGTTCTTGTAGTGGGGGCGCATTAACTCAACCCACATGCTAATGTTTTCGGGATTATCATACCCAAGCAATTTGCTATATTCATCTCTTAAACCAACCGGCTTTTTAACAAGCTTATTAGTGATTAACTGAATAGGAACAAAAAGCCTATCGAGTATAGCCATGACTACATGTATATTTTCTAAGGTAGTTTTACCTTCCTTTTGTTGTATCAACTCATGAACTTTCGGGATTAAATCCCAATCGGTTATTAATGGCTGGGATAATAACTCACATGCTTCATACACAGCCGGTGCACATTCTTTTAAAACGGCCATCATAAAACGATGCTTGCCTGACTCTATAACTTTACTGCTCATCTTTAATTAATAATTTGTTCAACTCTGAAACCTTCACTCTCTTTTCATCCGGGGTTAGCCATCGGTTTTTATTAACTATTGCTATCTCCTTTGTTATTAAATCCCTTAATGTATGATCGGGTAATTTTGATGCTCTCCTTGCCATGTTATATATGTTGATATTTTAAGTAATTCGTTGTTAAATTTTTGATGATTGAATAAGCATTAGGGCTGTTCAGATCTTTCAATAACTCCTGCCATTTATCCTGTATCGAATAGTCTGTTAAAAGGCCTGAATTAGCCATAATTTGAAACCCGTTTCTCAACTCGTAAATATGGCTTATCATCGATTCGCGATTTTTAAAAACGCACTCAGGATTGTTTAAACAGGGTTTTAGTGTAGATAGTGTAGATAGTGTAGGTTCTAACAATACTTTTTTTTCAGTATTTATTTTATGATATATGAACTCAGATGATAAAATCCTATTCATAATAATTTCTGTTTGATCCAGGTATTGATGAGTTGTAATTACTTCATCATGTATTGATAGAAACGGTATTTTTTCAACTACCAAAGCATCCCAAACTTTACGCATTATTTTAACCTCTGTTGTTTGAAGTAACCAGGCTAAATTGCTATGAGCTTTATTTTCATTATGCGGGTTACATGGTAACTCTTTTGCTTTAAATTCATTTATCCAATTAATCCAATTAGACCGGCCAAACATATTAGATAGTGAATTACTCGGTTTTGAAAATAATATTTCAAAGAATTTCTTTTTGGCGTTGTCGCGGGTTTGTAATCCGGCTTTTGCTTGCAGCTTTAAATAAATATCCTGACCTTCATTTATCCAGGTACTATATTCATTATCTCCAATTTCACTAAGCAGGATTTTGCCTAATAATAATGGCTGCATAGTGGTTACATCTAAGCTAGTTGTGGCCTGGTTGTAAAGTAATAAGGCTGGGCGGTGTGTTCTATGAAAATTCGTAACAGGTGTATGTACACGCCCACAAAAACTATCAATCTTAAAAAATAGATCCGGGCGGGTTAATTGGTATTTAAGAAATAAATTAAAGTACTCTGTAGATTCGGCCCCGGCTGGTAACGATACGTTTTTTAGGTGCCTTAGCATGGTTTGAAAAACTATATCGGTAGGTAATGGCTTTACCTGCAAAAGTGTTAAATCAAAAGGGCCGGGTTTTAATGCCTCGTAAAAATTGGCTTTGCCTTTTTGTGTGATGCTTAGTTCGCCCCGGTTAATTAGATCCTGTAATTCTGAGCGCTTATTATTAGGAAAGAAACGCTCATCAATCTCGGTACTTTTAATGTGCACCGGCTTAGCTTCATCCGTCTCGCTTCTAAGCCTTAAACTAAAGACCATTTTAGTCCGGACGTATTTTAAAAAAGATATTTGAGCTAAATTCATTGAAAATAAAATGTTTGTTTTATGCTACATTATCTACACTTGCTACACTAATTCGCTTTATGTACACTACATTACCCGCATTTTTACGCTTAACCGTGTAGTTAAGGGCCTGTAAGCGTTCTGATAATGTTCTGTTAGAAACCGGCTTGTAACCATTTGTTGCACAATAAGTAACGTATGATTTAAGCAGGTCGTTAAGCGATATCTGAGCGAAGTTATCCGGCTGGTAAAAGCAATCTTCTAAGAATAGCGCAACGGTGTCGGATTCCAGTTTGTATTCCTTAAGCATTCGTTCGGCTGCATCACATTTTGAGAATGCCCGTTGTTTCAATACACGCTCCAGGCCGGCAAGCACCCAATTAAAAATACCTGGTAATTCTGTTGCAATAATCTTTTTGGCCAGGTCTTTATCCTGCTCACTTTCCGGGATATTTACATCCCATGGTATGATTAAAAATCTTCTGAAATAAGCATTAGTGTGCTCTACCTCTTTAGGCAGGGTATTGCCATTAAATATCAGCTTTGCGTAATCCTTTAATATGAAAGGCTCGCCATAAGGTAAACGCGCCTCTATCGGTTCACCTGATACCAGTTGTTTGAAGTAACTTGATTCTAAGCTTCCGTTTATTTCACTGGCATAGTTAACCAGCTTATTAGCTAATTTAGCCCTGTTATAACCGTTGGCATCTGTAAGGCCCTGAAGTGCATAATTACTTACATTATCTTCGCCTAATAAGGCTGTTGATATTTCAAAAAATACGGATTTGCCATTAGCACCGGCACCATAATTAAATAGTGTTTTTTCGAGCTTTAAAACGCTGGGCTGTATAAAAACATAACCTAAATACTCAGCTAAAACATTTTGGCGTTCGATATCAGGTAGCACCCGGTTAATGAAGTTGAAAAATTGCGGGGCCGTGGCTGCAGGATCATATGAGAATGGTAGTTGATACTTTAAAAAATCAATCCTTCTAAATTCCCTTAAGATATTCCCTTTAGGGGTTATTTCAAAGGTTCCGTTTTGAAGGTTTATAAGCGTTGTAGATTTTGGCCTTTTTGCTTTTGGTAGGTTAGCAAAGAAATGGAATTGTTTAAATAATTCATCTGCAAATTTATGGTAACGGGCATCTACTTTCTTTATACCCATTCTGAAGGCGACATTGCTTAAGAATGTGGTTATATCTGCTTTATCAAAAACAGACCAGGATGCACCATTGTATAAATAGATAAAGCTATCAGACCGGCACAAACCCCAATCGTTAAGCTCTGCAAGCTTTATAAGCTCTTCAACCGTTAATATGATATAGTGCTTAAAAGTAAGCTTCATTACCTTTAGCTGCTTTTCAATCTTTTTAAATTGATCGGCAGAAACGGATCCATCCCCAAGGCCTTTAGCTTCTAGTTCATCTAGTTCTTTTTTTAATTTATTGTACCCGGGGAATGCCAGTTCCTGAAAGTCAACTTTAACAACCCGATCTTCGAGGCTGCTTATTATATCATCATGTGGAATAACAACCGGTAGCTTTAAGGTTGGTGTTTCGTCATGCAGCTCATTTAATTTAAATGCCATGTTATATTTATCCGGGTGCCTATGATATGTTTCTTATAAATCTCTTATCGGCGGGATTTGAGGTTAGTGCATCTATTTCGGACTTTCTAAAAAAAAGTTTCCGGCCATGCTGAATAAAGGGCAACTGACCTTTTCTTTTTTTCTGCATGATAGTTTGTTGGTGGCATTGCCAGTAATTGGCAAGCTGTTTAACCGTCAGTAAAGTGTCGGATGAGTTTTGTTTACCGGGGGCGGGTTGCAAGGGGCGGGTTGCGGTGTCCGGAAACCCTCCGGGAAAAAATCTTTTGACAAAAAGCTCAATAGCATCAAGGGCTATATTCTTTGCCTGGTCATCTGTTAATATGTTTACACTCATATCATTGCGTTTATGATACAAGTGTACAAATGGGTTTATTCTAAATATTCCAACAATTCTATATCTGGAATAAAAAGATTAATTTAAATGTTCTTTAATGTCATTACACTATCAATAGCACTTAGTAAGGACGCTTTTTAGAAATAATAGTGAATACAAAAAAACCCGCCAAAGCAGGTCTTTAATAAGGTGTTAACATTTGATTTTATGATCGCTTTTTATAATATCTATTTCGTGTTTAAATTGCTCTTTATAGATGGCTATTGATTTTGGTGTTCGATATTCGGCTTTCGGAATCTTAACCACGCTTGATTTATTAACTCCGAACGTTTGATTTAAGATTGCCCCAGCTGTATCATAAGAATCTGTTGAAGTAAGCCCGGCTTCTATTAAAGCTGTAAAAAACACCCGTGCAGCGCTTCTGCTGTTTATCCAATTATTATTATCATTAATTAATGGAGGGCTTACATTGCGTAGAATATTTTTTATCTCCTCAATTTGACCATGATATTCTTGTGTAATTAAGCTTTTAAAATCTTGAATAGGAGTGTCGGTAATACAAGATATTTCTGATTTCGATTGCATTGACTTAGTGCCAGGGTGATAAACGCCGTGGCGTGTTGGGACTCTTAGGTGTTCGGGCCAGTCTTCGATTGGTAGGGGCTTTATAGTTTCGAAGACCTTACCAGGATCAAGTTTAGAATCGATATAGTCTCGTAAATTAGCTATATAACAAATTTTATAAAGATACATTACCCTTAAATTAACTTTTGGCTTTTTGTGAGCTATTAAAAATATAGGGTTTACAATAAAACCATCATCCTCCATAGATTCCCATGCAGCATCACCCCAATACTTAATTTTATATGTGTGAAACTTTGTGAGGTCTTGAATTAACTCAAGGAGTGTGTTAATTTTTGATCTTATTAAAGCTAGGTATCTGTTTACTTGACTATCATTTTCGATAATGGCCATGTTTAAATCAATTTCTTCCCTTGCCTCTATAAATAATTCAAATGGAACGATAGATTCTAATTGAAAGCTTATATCATAAAGATTTCTTTCCTCGTCTTCTGACCCTGAAAGTATTTGAATATTACTTATCGCATCTTCGTCAATAATAGCGCATATTTCGGGCGTTAATATCTCAGAAATTTCTTTATATGAAGTACTCAACTGGTTAATTTTACTAAACTGGATTCCCATAATTTTTATCTGTTAAAAATTTCTGCCATTTGAGTGAACTTCGTTTGGTTTACTACATCATAATACTTGTGAAAGGCCTTTGAGCCTTTAGCGTGGCCGGTTATAGAAACGATTGTACTTTCGGGCATGCCCAATGTCATAGCAATAGTAATAAAGCTCTTCCGGCTTGTATGGCAGGAAACCAACTCATATTTAGAGTAATGTTGTTTAATTATACTACCAAACGCATCTTTATTAGCAATCTCGATTTTATCAGTAAGTCCGGCCAGCCTTGCAACCTCTTTTAAAGCATCGTTTGTTTTTTGGTTACTGATCGATGGTAATGCATAAGTGCCTGGTATGTCTTTATATTTTTCAATTATTGATTTTGATACAGGGGTAAGAGGCACCGTTATAGCCTGGGTAGCACCGTTCTTTTCATTAAAGAATTTTATATGATTACCGTACACGTTAACTTTTTTAAGGCCGGCAATATCACCATATCGCATGCCCGTGAAACAACCAAATAAAAAGAAATCGCGAACGCGCTCTAGGCTAAGGTTTGGCATAGGTGCCATGGCCATACGCATCACTTCATCGTGCGAAAGGTGAATGACTGTTATATTATTAGGGCTACCGGTTTCCACCATTGGCATAACAGTAATGTATTTTTTCTTAAGGCAGTATTGAAGGAATGTGCGTAACACCTGAGCGGATTTAACAACGGTATTGTTCAACCGGCCTTCCTTCATATGATCAATAAAGTTATCTATAAGAGTTTCGTCAATTTCTTTAACTGATAACCGGGTTGCGTTCTTTCCGAGAAAAGTGCGAAAGTGGTTTAAATTGGCATTGCTATTTTTAAAAGTATTGTGCGCCAAATTAGCCTTAACATGCGCCAGATATTCGGAGATCCTGTCCTCAATTGTTTCCGTCTTAACAGGCGCATCTATCCGGCCCTTAAAGCGTCTGTCCAATTCTTGCTTGTAAGTTTCTACAGTTTGCGGGGCACCTGATTTAATAAGGTCGCTTTCAATTGTAAATACATGGCGTATTAGAGCATCCAATTTTAGTTTAATGCCTGCAGCGCCCGGCATATCGTTTTTAAAGGGATACTTACCAGCCTTAGTTGCATGCCATTCCTGAGGCACCCTAAACTGTGTGTAATACTGAAGGCGTTTACCGTTAACGCTAAATAATAACAAGATTGGAGAATCTACCGGTTTGCCATTTTTTTTAAGTGACTGCAGGTGGAATTTAGGATTTATCATTACTGTATATCTGCTTACTGTATATACAAATATATATACAATATACAATATTACCTAATATCTTTCAATGTTTTGTTCTAACTAATAGAAGTTTATAAATGTTCTGATAAACAGGTAATTAGTTATAGTCCACTGATATTAGATGTTAACAAAGATTACTAAGTTCGACTCCGGCGCTGGGTACTTCGAGAGAAGTTAATCCCTGTAATCGTTTAGATTACAGGGATTTTTTGTTTGAAATACTTCTGTAAAAATAGTTAGAACGCAAAGCCTGTATCAAAGCTAATCTATGTATTACTGAGAGTTAAGAAGAACTAGTGACCGGTTGTTTGATAATCAAGCGTAATCAAACTGTTTGGTAATATCAGATGGCTTCAAATTCTTCAGATGGTGCAAAGTGTAATAAAGCATCTTCAGATTTTATCATTGTTGTAGCAGTGCCATTAAGTGAAAATTCTTTAACAAATTCCCCAGCTTTTCCGGTTGTTTTATGAAGCATTTTTAGCCTATCAGGTTTGTGGCGTTTATACCATAATCTTCTTAATAAACTTTTACTTTTCTTTATTTTTTGCATGGCTTAGCTGTGTTACAAATACGAGAACCCGTGTATCATCTATTTGTTTTTATTCCACACAAACTGTGCAATTGATCGTGCAACTACACAATATTTGTGTAATTAAGCTTGTAAATGCTGATAACATTGCTGTACGTTGGCTTTGTTTATTGCCAGTAAAAGTTAACTTACAACCTGCAGTTATATTATATATTTATTAAATGTTTTTGTAAGATATTAGTTTAATTTTGGCGATATATTATAAAATCACTTTCTTTAAATAATGACAAAGCATTACGGAAAAATAGTTGAATATATAATCAGAAAGAATGGTTATAGTCTTACTCAATTAGCCACAGAGCTTAAAGTTAACAGACGTACAATGTACAATTGGTTCCAAAGTCAACAATTAAAAACAAGTTCTATCCAAGAAATAGGTCTTGTTATCAGACACGATTTTTCCAATGAATTTCCTGAGCTTTTTGTTTCGGAAGATTTTCAAAAACGCAATGTCATTGCAGCTAATAATGATAACGTTTACAAAGATAAATACATTGAACTTTTGGAAAAGCACAATAACCTATTGACTAAGTTGGACGACTTTAGGAAAGAATTCCCTCAGTGCTGCTAAAATTGATAGTGGTAGTATAAGCGCTGTGTTAAAATAGCCACTAAATTGATCGGCTTTATTTTAAATAAGCCTATATTGAAAAACAAAATGTGATGATACACAATTACCCCTGTTGTGTATATTTGAGAGTTAGTTATTATTCCCCATCTCAACAATAATATAATCACCTCATCATCACAATGAAATCAAAGGACCTTACAGAATTATCAGACAAGGAATTATTAAAGGAAGCAAAAAAGAAAAAGGCAGCTGCCATTACTAATGCTATTTTAATTGGGTTTTTGATAGGCGTAGTATGTTTTAGCATCATCAAAAGTACTTTAGGCCTGTTTACACTAATTCCCCTGTTTTTTGCTTATAAGCTGATCAATAATTCTAAATACGATAACCGGAATTTGGAAAGGCTTTTAAAAGAACGGGGTTTAAAATAACTTCGATAAGGTTATTCCCATCCAAGGCTTCAAATCAATATATTTACCGGTAGTAACTAACGCTGATGAAAAAGATATACCTGCTTATTGCATTGCTTTTGCCTGTAGCTGCTTTTGCCCAAAATGCAGATTCGGTTTGGTTTGTAAATAACTATGTGAAAAAGGAGGTACAGATCCCTATGCGGGATGGAGCTAAGCTTTTCACCTCGGTTTATGCACCAAAGGAAGCATCAGAAAAGCACCCGATACTGATAACCCGCACCCCATATTCATGTGCGCCTTATGGCGATAAATACCGGGCCTACTGGCACAGCTTTATGATGCAGTATTGCCGCGAGGGTTATATAATGGTTACGCAGGATATCCGCGGCCGCTGGATGAGCGAGGGCAAGTTTGAGGTGGTACGCCCCTTTAATCCCAACAAAAAAACTAAAAAAGATATCGACGAGGCCAGCGATACGTACGATACTATCGACTGGCTGGTGAAAAATACGCCGAACAATAACGGTAAGGTAGGGGTAACCGGGATCTCGTTCCCCGGGTTTTATGCTACCATGGCGGCACTAAGCGGCCACCCGGCATTAAAGGCGGTTAGCCCGCAGGCTCCGGTAACCGACAGGTTTTTTGGCGATGACGACCACCACAACGGCGTGTTATTTATAGAGGATGCCTTCGATTTTCATGTGGGTTATGGGTTTAGTCAGCCGCGGCCTAAGCCAACTACAGAGAATGCCCCCGCTTACGATTTTCCGGATAAGGACAAGTATTCCTTCTACCTAAAAACGGGTGCTTTGCCCAACTTTACCAAAATAGCCGGCGATAGCCTGGAGTTTTGGAACAACATGATGAAGCACCCCAATTTTGATGCCTGGTGGAAAGCACGCGATGCCCGCACCGGTATCAAAAACGTGAAACCTGCTATGTTGGTTGTAGGTGGTTTGTTTGATGCAGAGGATAATTATGGCGCCTGGAACACCTACCAGGCATTGGTTAAACAAAGCCCGGCTACCGCCAGCAAACTGGTTGTAGGGCCATGGTATCACGGCCAATGGGCCAGTGGTAACGGCACACACCTCGGCAACATTAACTTTGGCAGTAACACGGCCGAATGGTACACCCAAAATATTGAAGTGCCCTTCTTTAATTATTACCTGAAGGGTAAGGGTTCAATAGACGAGATCAGTAAGGCAACCGTATTTTTCTCGGGCGAGAACCAGTGGCGCAAGTTTAAGGAGTGGCCCGTAACAGATGCCATACCCACGCCTGTATATTTAAGGCAGGGCGGCGGTTTATCCTTCCAGGCGATACAAACCTTTGCCCCAAGTTTTGATAGTTATGTAAGCGACCCGGCTAAGCCCGTGCCGTATGCAGATGGCGTTTTAACCTACCGTACCCGCGAATACATGACCGACGACCAGCGCTTTGCCGCCCAGCGCCCGGATGTATTGGTTTATACCATGGATGTATTGGATAAGGATGTAACCATAGGCGGCCCCGTTGTGGCAGACCTGTTAGTAAAAATTACCGGTACTGATGCCGATTTTGTAGTGAAACTGATAGACGTTTACCCGGATGATGCCGGCATGAACCCCGATACCAAACACCTGATGGGCGGCTACCAGATGCTGGTACGCGGCGATATTATGCGCGGCCGTTATCGCAATAGTTTTAGTAAGCCCGAAGCCTTTGTGCCCGACCAAACGGCGCAGGTTAAGTTTACCATGCCCGATGTAGCACACACCTTTAAAAAGGGCCACCGCATCATGATACAGGTACAAAGCAGCTGGTTCCCGCTGGCCGACCGCAATCCGCAGCAGTTTGTAGATATTTACCAGGCAAAAGACAGCGACTTTAAAAAGGAAACCATCAGCATCTATCACGAGCAATCTAAAGTGATATTACCGGTTTTAAAGTAAGCTTAGATATGATAGATTATTTACCCGGCGAAAAGCTCATCGCATCTATGGATGCCGACCAGATAGTGCTCACCTCCATGCGGTTGAAAGTATTTTCGCCCGGGAATGTGCTGTCCGTGCGGCTTAACCAGATCTCGTCTATAGCATACCAGGAACGGTTGAACCACCTGATACTATTGATCCCCATCATAGGCCTTTTGATCAGCATTGCCGCCAAAGGCGAACCGCGGCTACTTGCCTGGTTAGCCATACCCATAGGCCTGGCGCTCTATGTGAAATACAAAAAAAAGTACCTGGTCATCAAAGCCACAGGCGGGCCTATATTATACGATGTAGCGTACGTACCTAAAAAAGATATTGCGCGCTTTATGCATTTGGTAGAAAGGGCAATGGGGGAGTATGGGGGGTAGGATTTTCAAACGTCTGATCTACTAAACCCTTGTCATTGCGAACCAGGGTTAAAGGGAGGGCATGTGCGGTGAAGCAATCTCGTCGCGTTTATTCCCACCATGCCATTGCGTTGGTATTTCGTTTATCCGTGCCTGTGCCATCCATGCGTTACGCTATGCCGCATTAGGAGGTTATTGTTCTGTTCTTCAGGCTCAGAATTAAAAAAAACGCTATATCATTGTCAATAACTCTTAGGAATTATTTACTATCCTGCCTACTTACTGGTTTTGCGCTCCAACAGTACCCTACTTATAAAACTCCCCAAAGTGCCATAACACCCCGGATGGATCATGTACAAAGCATTCCATGCCCCAATCCAGTTTTTTGATAGGTGTAAGCTTTGCGGTTGGGTATTTATCTGTCAGGTTTAAGGTTAACAGTTCGTTCCAAAACCTTTCTACGCCGTCTACTTCCATAAATAGCATAGTGTTATCTATCCAGTCTTTAACGTAGGCATCCTGCAGGTAAAAGCTGGTTACGCCACTCCTAAAAACCGACATGTTATGGGTTATCACAGTCTCTTCAAAACCCAGGTCCCGGTAAAAACTGCGTGATACTTCGTAATCTTTAGCGCCTATAAACGCGCGGATGGATATTGCTTTATGTTCCATGTTATTTAATGTTTTGTTATTAACCTACTATCGTCACTAATTCCTCATCTATCAAATCTTCACCACGGTAGCGGCGGATCAATTGGGCTGTGGCGATCACATCCTTTTGGCAATAGGTGCAAATGCGGGGCAGGTCGTCTTCTACCCAATACACGTGGCCTACCTGGCTGCCCTCTATATCATCTTTAGATGTCGGGATGTTGAATATAGCAGTGAGCAAACTCAAGGATGTATAATTTTTATAGTCGCCAAATTTCCATAGTTCCATGGTGTCCAGATGTGGGATCTCCCATGGCTTTTTCCCCTGGATCTGTAAATGCGGCGGAAACTGCACCCCGTTGATCAGCATCCGTCGGCAAATGTAGGGCAGATCGAATTCCTTACCGTTGTGCGCACAAAGTATCAGGCTTAAGGGTTGCCCCGTAAGCATCTTACTAAATTCATTCAATAGTTGCTTTTCATCATGCCCCGCAAATGATTTTATCCTAAGCCCCGGGCGTTTGCCGCCGCTATTCAAAAATATCCCAACAGAAATGCATACTATCTTACCAAACTCCGCCCAGATGCCGGCGCGTTCGTAAAACTCTTTGGGCGTTTCGTCCTTACGCTGATATTGCGATTTATGCGCCCAAAGTTCCTGCAGGTTATCGGGTACTTCATCATAATTGCCGTATTGCGGTACGGTTTCAATATCCAGTACCATCAGGTTGCTTAGGTCGTATTGTTCAAGCATGGTACTAAGTTAATGGGAATTTAGGGGATTTTCAGGTTGTTTTAAAACACATTTATTAAGCCTCACCTAAATCCTCTCCAAGGGAGAGGACTTGAAAACTCGATTTTTAATATTTTATATTTAATCCTCGTTTAGAGAAGTTTGGGATGAGGCTTTTTATTTGTTCTTATCCAGCACCTCGAAATTAATTTGCATGGTGTTGCCGTTGGCATCTACCAGGGTAAGCTTATGCCTGCCCGCGGATGGCTCAAGCGCCATCTGATGAAAAGCGCTGCTTTCGCCTACATACTTATCGTCCAGGTGCCAAAATATTTTGATGCCACTTTGCCGGTGTGCGGCATTACAAATTAAACGCCCGCGTTTACCATCGGCCTCTAAGGGCACGTAAACCTTGGCGCCATCTTTTGGGTAGATGAGCTCCATAGGGTTAGCTTCGGTCTGTTCACAGCCCGGGCCAAAGGGTGGTAGCACATGGTATTGATAGTTTTTGCTTTTGTAATAATATTCCATAGACGGGGGCAGCACAAACCAGTTTTTATTGACCATGTTATCCGGCGAGGTACAATTCCCCGTCACCTGGTATTTAAGATCGGCAGACAGGTGTACCAGTTTATGCCAGGGGCAAACCGCAGCCTTTAAACCACTTCTGGGCACCAATTGTTCAACAGGATGCTCGCAGTACTGGCCGGCACGGTAACCACTCTCGCGGCATACATTTATTTTTACCAGTTCGCCGGTAGGGGTATCAAACCATTCGCGGGCGGCGGGTAATAACCTGAATATATCAAACAGTACAGGAGCGGCGGTATGAATGCCCGTTAAGCCCGGTCTGCCTTCGCCGTCGGTATTGCCCACCCAAACACCCACCACATATTTGGGGGTGATGCCGATAGCCCATCCGTCTCTAAAGCCAAAGCTGGTGCCCGTTTTCCAGGCAATGCGTTGGGTAGAACTAAACTGCTGCCAAAGCATTTCTTCGCCGGGGCGCATTACCTCTTCCATAGCCTGCAAAGTGTAATAGATAGAGCCGGCATCCAGCAAGCCGTTTTTTTCCGGTTTTGGTTTTGCCTTTGGCGATGTCGTGTAAACCGGGGCATGGTAATCGTCAGGATCATACCCGCCGTTAGTTTTATTATAATGATTAAGTACCCTGGCCATATCTGCGTAAGCGCCTGTGAGTTCCCAAAGGGTATTTTCGCCACCGCCTAATATCAGGGATAACCCGTAATGGTCGGCAGGTTGTTTAAGGGTGCTGATGCCTATCTTTTTCAACTTGTCGTAAAAGCGCTCGTACTTGTATTGTTGCAGCATTTTTACCGCAGGTATGTTCAACGAACGGGAGAGGGCATTTGATGCGGGCACAGCGCCATCATACCCCAGATCGAAGTTCTCGGGGTGGTAGCCGGCTATTTGGGTGGGCACATCCGGTATCAGGCTGTTGGGTAGTATCAACCCGTCGTGCAGCATGCTGGCGTACAGTAGCGGTTTTAATGTACTGCCCGGACTGCGGGGGGCGTTAACTACATCTACGTCGCTTTCCATCTCAATGTCTTCGCGATGGTTTACGTTACCCACGTAAGCGAGGGTGGCTCCGGTTTCCACATCTAATACTACCGCAGCAATGTTGTTAATATCGTTGGCTTTTAAAACCTGGTGATGTTTTTCTACTATATCGCTAACCTGCTCCTGTAAGGTGCTTTTGATGGTCGTTTTTAGGCGGGTAAAAGTCTGTTTATTGCTATTAAAATCCCCCTTAAATCGTTGTAATAAATGCGGTGCCATTTGGGGCAGGGGCACGGGTTTTTCGGGCACGGGCTCAAACCGGGCAAGGGCCGCAGTAGTGCTGTCGATGATACCTTGCCTGTATAATTTAGCGAGCAGCAAGTTGCGTTTTTTGAGCAATATTAGCCGGTTTTTACCCGGATGCACCAATGAAGGTGAGTTAGGCAGTACGGCCAGCGCAGCCATCTCTCCCCAGGATAGTTTATCCGGCCCGCGGCCAAAGTACCGCCACGATGCCGCATCTAACCCAATTACATTACTGCCAAAGGGAGCATTGCTGGCATACAAGGCCATAATTTGCTTTTTGCTATAACTAAATTCTAAACGTGTGGCCATAAATATTTCGACAATTTTGTTCCACACGGTGCGGTTATGGTGGGTGGCCAGGCGTATCACCTGCATAGTAAGGGTACTGCCACCGCTGGTTACTTTTTTTGACCTGATATTCTGTTTAATAGCCCGCCCAAATGCCAGCGGATCAAAACCAAGATGGTTGTTAAAGCGCTTATCCTCAAAGGCTATGATGCATTTGGTGAATTTTTCGGGCACTTCTGCATTATATGGGAAGCGCCATTGGCCGTCGGTGGCTATAGAGGCGCCCAGCAGTTGCCCGGTGTCATCATCAATAACAAAAGATGTAGGGCTGTTAAATAATGGCTTGGGTAAACAAAATGCAAACCACAAGCACCAAGCAAGCAAAATAGCCGTTAATATCATTACTTTTGGCTTTTTCAGACTTTGCTTTATTCGCGATAGCATTAATTTGGCATTTTTTATAATCCATGATGAAAATAAGTAAATTATCAATAATTATCCCGGCTTATAACGAGGGCGGTACCATTCACCTCATTCTGAACAAGATAAAAGCTGTTGAGCTGATTGATAACATCCAAAAGGAAATTGTTATTGTGGATGATTGTTCTACAGATAATACCCAACAGGCTATCGAAAGTTACCGTGCAGAACATTTGGATGTGAATATCAGGTATTTTAAACACCTGAACAATAAGGGTAAGGGAGCTGCGCTGCATACCGGCATAGCACAAGCTACAGGCGAATACACTATTATTCAGGATGCTGATTTGGAATACGACCCTGCCGAGTATAACGATTTGCTAAAACCTGTTTGCAGTGGTTTTGCCGATGTAGTATATGGCTCGCGGTTTATGGGTAGTAACCCGCACCGCATCCTGTTCTTTTGGCACACCATAGGCAATCGCTGGTTAACATTCTTATCAAACATGATGAGCAACCTTAACCTTACAGATATGGAAACTTGCTATAAGCTATTTAACACCAAACTGATACAAGGCCTTAAACTGGAAGAGCAGCGTTTTGGTTTCGAACCTGAGGTAACCATCAAAATGGCCCGCATACCGCGCATACGCATTTATGAAGTGGGGATATCTTACTATGGCCGCACCTATGAAGATGGCAAAAAGATAGGTTGGAAAGATGGTGTACGCGCCATTTATTGCATTCTTAAATATGGGCTGTTTAAATAGATTGGATGGATATTTTTAAGTTTAAACAGTTTGATGTTGATCAAACAGGCTGCGCCATGAGGGTAAATACGGATGGTGTGCTAATTGGTGCCCTTGCTGAAGCTAACGACCCCAAAAACATAGTTGATATCGGTACCGGGACAGGTGTAATTGCGTTAATGCTGGCACAGCGTTTTGCTAATGCCCAAATTGATGCTGTGGAAATAGATAAAAATGCGGCTGATACTGCTCAGCAGAACTTTAAACAATCATCTTATCATAATAGGATAGCCACCCATTTTAAATCGTTTGAGTACTTTTTTGATAGCCAGCCGGAATCTAAATTCGATCTGATTATATCTAACCCACCCTTTTTTTTAGATTCGCTTACTTCAGCAAACGACAAGAAAAATTTAGCAAGACATACAGACAGCTTGTTTTTCAAAAGGCTGCTCGGATATATTTTTCATCATCTTACTGATAATGGCACCTGCCAGCTGATAATGCCTTTAGCAACCACTGCCATAATAAAAGATATGTTACTCAAGCATAACTTGTATTTGCAAAAGATAATAGCTATTAAATCATTCGTGGATTCCGTTCCGCATCGTGAGATCGTAACCTTTGGAAAAAAACAAAAGAAAATAGTAGAAAGAGGTTTTGTGATATATGATGCACCAAAAGTTTATTCAGCTGAATATCGTGCCACACTTAAAGATTTTCTGACGATATTTTAATGATCCAAAATTGAATCTCCCATAATATGATCCGCATAGGCTTAATATCAGATACCCATAGCTACCTGGACGATGCCGTTTTTAAACATTTTGAGAACTGCGACGAGATATGGCATGCAGGTGATTTTGGTAATATAGAATTAGCTGATAAACTAGCCGCATTTAAGCCGTTAAGAGGCGTTTACGGTAATATAGATGGTACCGATTTACGCAAAGTTTATCCGGAGAACCTGCGTTTTAAATGCGAAGACGTTGATGTTTGGATGACCCATATTGGCGGTTACCCCGATAGATATAGTCCGGCTGTTAAAGCCGAAATTTATAAAGATCCCCCCGGTTTATTTATTAGCGGGCATTCGCACATTTTAAAGGTAATGTTTGATAAAAAGATAAACTGCCTCCATTTAAACGCCGGCGCGGCAGGTAAACAAGGCTGGCACAAAGTGCGTACCTTAATGAGGTTTACCATCAACGGCAATAAGATACAGGACCTGGAAGTGATTGAATTGAACGGACGATAATTAAATTCCCTTAGCAGCTTCCATTTCAAAAACAGAATCTATCAGCAAATCTTTTTGCTTACCTGCGGCAACAGCCAATTGGTCGCAGCGCTCGTTTTCGGGGTGGCCGTTATGACCGCGTACCCAAACAAATTTAATATGATGTAATTTAGCAATGTTAAGGTAACGCATCCAAAGATCTTTGTTTTTTTTACCGGCAAAGCCTTTGGCAACCCAGCCGTTTACCCAACGCTTTTCTATAGCGTCTATCACATATTTGGAGTCAGAAAAGATAGTTACCTGCTGGTTAGGCGATTTGATAGCTTCGAGACCGGTGATTACAGCAAGCAACTCCATACGGTTATTGGTTGTTTTGCGAAAGCCCTGAGACAGCTCTTTATAATGCTGCCCCGATCTTAAGATTACACCATAACCACCCGGCCCCGGGTTACCGCTTGATGCACCGTCTGTATAAATTTCTATCATAAGCTACTGCCCCCTACCCCGTAAAGGGGGAACAAAAGTAGCATAAGTTAGAACATTACTCCATAAGATTTTCAAAAACTCCCCCTTCAGGGGGCTGGGGGGCTACGCTTATACAACTTTTTTTACTTTTAAACGTAGGGAGTTACCTATTACAATAACATCAGAAAATGCCATGGCCAGCGCACCTACCATAGGGTTTAAAAAGCCCAGGGCCGCTACAGGTATAGCTATAATGTTATAAGCAAATGCCCAAAAAAGGTTTTGCTTAATGGTAAGTAATGTGTGCCTGCTTATTTGCAAAAATTTTACTACCGATTGCAAATCAGTATTAAGTAATATCACTTTAGCCGATTGTATAGCTATTTGGCTGGCATCGTTCATAGATACACCAACATCTGCCTGGGTTAGGGCAGGGGCATCATTAATGCCATCACCAATCATAATAGTTTTGCCTTTTTTGCGATACATATCTACCACTTTAAGTTTATCATCAGGCAGCATTTCGGCGTGCACTTCTTGTATACCTAAAGTATTAGCTACCACCATACAGCGTGATTTTTTATCACCACTTACCAAAACAGGTACAATACCGTCTTTTTTTAATTGAGAGATTAGACCTGCTGCATCAGTTTTGATTGTATCATCAACAGCAATTTGCGCCATACGTACCTGATTGCAGTAAAGCGATAGGTTAAAACTATCCTCGGTTTTATGCTTTGCTGTACCCAGGAAATAAGTATTGCCGTTGATATCCTCTGCACGCATGCCCAGACCTTTTTCTTCTGTAGCCATGCGCAATATGGTTTTTTGTTGTGGTAGAGTTTGCAATTCATTCACCATCGACCGCGCAATGGGGTGGTTAGAACGTTCTTCGATAGCGGTTATAACCCCGCGGATCTGTTCTATGGTGAATCCTTCCTCTGGTTTAATTTCTGTAATGCTGAATTTGCCTGTTGTTAATGTTCCTGTTTTATCAAATAAAACATATTTGGTGTTAGCAACAGCCTCTATAGTATCGCCGCCCTTTATTAAGATACCGTTTTTAGCAGCTCGGCCCAAGCCCACCATAACAGCAGTGGGTGTAGCCAAACCCATAGCGCAAGGGCAAGAAATAACCAACACGGCAATGGCATGCATCATAGCATTTTGCAACCCGGCATCTGTAGCAAAATAAGTGACCACAAATGTGGCCAAGGCTATTAGTATAACTATAGGCACAAATATAGATGCTACCTTATCGCCCAGTTTTTGTACCGGTGGTTTAGCCGCCTGGGCTTTCTTCATCAAGTCGATAATTTGAGATAATGTGCTATTTGATCCAACTTTAGTTGCCATGATGCGTAAATTACCATCTTGTACAATGGTGCCACCAATAACTTTATCATATTTTGTTTTAGCAACGGGGATACTTTCTCCGGTTATCATGGCTTCATTGATCAGGGCATCGCCCGATAGTACTTCGCCATCTACGGGCACCTGGTCGCCGTTGTTAACCAATAATATATCGCCTGATAACACATCGCGGGCATTGACTACCTCTGTACCGTCTTTTATTACACGGGTGGCATTAACCTGCTGAAATTTCATCAGGCCTTTTACGGCCGAAGTTGTTTGATTTACCGACCGTTTCTCCAGCACATTACCCAATAGTACCAGCGTTATAATAGTAGCACTGGTTTCGTAAAACAAATAATGTTCGCCTAAATTTTGAATGGTGCCTACCAGGCTATAAACAAAAGCAGACGTGGAACCAATAAATATAAGTACATCCATGTTAGGGACGCCATTTTTTAGCGAACTGTAGGCGCTTTTGCCAAAGTGCAGGCAACCTACCAAAAACACGGGAACGCATAAAATCAGCTGAATGATGTGGTTATGCAATATATGCCACGGGAAAACCATGTGCAGCAGGAGCGGAGCGGTGAAAATGGTGCAAAAAATAAATTTATTCTCTACCTTATCATAGAACGGGGTTGGTTGTACATTATCTTCATCAACAACTTTAAAGCCAAGGCCCTCGATATCTTTTATAATTTGAGGTAGTATAGATTGATCTGGAGTACTGAATTTTACCTCTTCTGACGCAAAATTAACCAGTACATCATTTAAGCCTTTCTTCTCCAGTAATTTATGAATGCTCATCGCGCAATTATTGCAATGCATCCCGGTAACATTCAACTCTACTAATTGCTCCGCCATAATCACAAATTTAATTTAAGAGGCTGTGAAACAGGTAAGCACAGTGTAATTTTAAAAAATGCTTTGCAAATTGCGTTTAGATTTCTATTTTTGCATCCTCTTAACACGGTAGATGTAGCTCAGTTGGTTAGAGCATCGGTTTGTGGTACCGAGGGTCGTGGGTTCGAGCCCCATCATTTACCCAAAAGCCCTTCATGAAAATGAAGGGCTTTTTTTATTTGTCTCCTTTTGAAAAAGGTTACTAAATAATATCAATGCAATGGATTACAAAGTAAATAGATGAATTCTACAGTTTATTGAAAGCTGATATTAACTATATCGAAACCAAAATGCCTAGCTATTTAAGGGCTATTCATTTATTCACTTTTATAAAGGGCACCTGCTTTCTCGGCAGATAACTTGATGCCTTTTATCATAGCCGAACTAAAGCCATTATGTTCCATCTCGTTAAGGCCGGCAATGGTGCATCCTTTAGGCGATGTCACCTTATCAATTTCCTGCTCAGGGTGCGATGCTAATTGTAATAATAGGTCTGCCGCGCCTTTGGCTGTTTGTGCAGCCATTTTAAGCGCATCGTGCGCATGGAAACCAATTTCGGTGCCACCTTGTGATGCCGCGCGGATAGAACGCAGGAAGAAAGCGATACCGCAGGCGCATAATGCCGTAGCTGATGTCATCAACTCTTCGTTTATCTGGATGCTTACACCAACGGTATCAAATAAAGATAGCACAAGGCTCATGTTAGCAGCCGATGCATTGTCGGTTGCAATACAAGTCATGCTGTGTCCTATAGATATGGCTGTGTTAGGCATAGCGCGTATAACCTGCACATCAATGCCAAGCTGGTTACGGATATCCTGGCAGCTAACACCAGATACTACAGAAATTAACAGGTGTTTACTTTTATCGGCAGCAGGCTTTATCTCGTCCAATAGCTTATTTAATTGCTGTGGCAATATGGCAAGAACCACAATATCTGCTTTGATAACCGCTTCGGCATTATCTGCGGTTACGTTGTAGCCTTCATCTGTCAGGGTAGCTAACGCAGCTACATTACGGCGGGTAAGGGTAATTTGCTGTGGCGTAAAAATGCCGGCTTTTACTAATCCTTTGGCTAATGCCAAGCCAATGTTACCGCTGCCCAATATGGCTATGTGTTGTTGTGTTTCCATTTTATTTTGTTAATCGTGTACCAAAACCCTTACTTTTCTTTATTTGCCCAAGATCATCCGAATGGCCGATAATAACTGCCTTAACCCCGCATGATATGGCGGTAAATGCATTATCCATTTTGGGTAGCATCCCGCTGTGGATGATTTGTTCCTTTTTCAAGTTTTCGTAACGTTCGGGGTTTATTTCTCTTATCAGCGAGTCTTCATCATTAATATCCTGCAAAACGCCCTTTTTCTCAAAACAGTAAACCAGGGTAGTTTCATAAAGCTTTGATAAAGCTACCGCCAGGGCAGATGCAATGGTATCGGCATTGGTGTTTAGTAATTGGCCTTCTCCATCATGCGTAAGCGCGCAAAAAACAGGGGTGAAACCACCATCCAGTAACTTACCAATGTTTTGGGGATTGATAGAACCATCAAACAGATCGCCTGCAAAACCATAGTCTATAGTTTTAACCGGGCGTTTTTTAGCGCGGATAAAGTTACCATCGGCACCGGTAAGGCCAATTGCATTATCACCATACCGCTGTAATTGTGCTACAATATTCTTATTGATCAGCCCGCCGTAAACCATGGTTACCACGCGCAGGGTATCAATATCAGTTATCCGGCGGCCATCAATCAGTTTGGCTTCTATACCCATATCTTCAGATATTTGGGTTGCCACTTTACCGCCGCCATGCACCAATATCTTGCAACCTTTTAACGCGGTAAAATCTTTTAAAAAACGGTGTAGGTTTTCTGAGTTATCTATTACGTTACCGCCAATTTTTATAATGTGCAGGGCTTGCATGTAGTATTATATATGTGTGATGGCAATTATAGTTATTTTTTAACTACAGCAGTTGTTTTAACTGCAAATTATACCACATACATAACAGGTGCCAACCATATAATGCCTATAAACAAAGTTTATTAAAACACCCGCTTACTTAAGGTGTTAAGTAAGCTTACCCGTTGTGCGTTAAAGCAACAATAAATTTACGGCATGGACATGTTTTTAATTATAGCGCTGCTTATTATAGTAAGTGCAATTTACGCTTATATAAATGCCCGGTTTTTAAAACTTCCTGGTACAATAGGCATTGTAACGCTTGCCATTTTAGGTTCTGTAATAACACTTATTACAGAAAACCTAAGCCCTGATATTGCTAAAAACCTAACAGTTTTAGCCAAGCACATTAATTTCTCTACAACGGTACTTAACGTTATGCTGGGTTTTTTGCTGTTTGCCACAGCTTTTAATTTAGATACCCGGAAACTAAAGAAGGAAATGCGGCCTGTGCTGGTACTAAGCACATTGGGAGTGTTAATTTCAACTACAGCATTTGGAGGGGTGTTCTATTGGATAACGGGTTTAATAGGTATGAATGTGCCATTTATATACTGTTTATTGTTTGGCGCATTGGTTTCTCCTACCGACCCGGTTGCTGTTGCTGCCATTATTAAGGGTTCAAAGCTACCATCCAATTTAGAAACTATTATATCCGGTGAATCTTTGTTTAATGATGGTGTAGGGTTGGTGTTGTTCTTATTAATAGCCGAAGTTGCGCAAACGGGAGTTGACAATCTGGATATCGGCAAAGCAGTTATTTTATTTATTCAGGAAGTTTTTGGAGGGGTTGCATTAGGCGCTGTTACCGGTTGGCTGGCATTTAAACTCATGAAATCTATTAACGATTTCCAAACCATTGTACTGGTATCCTTAGCCCTGGTAATGTTAGATTCTGTATTGGCATCGTACTTTCACTTATCTATTCCTTTGGCCGTAGTTACAGCGGGGTTATTTGTGGGCGGCAGATCTATCAATGCCGATAATAAAGAACGCTCGCACGAGGCTTTAGAAAAATTTTGGCTGCTGATAGATGAGATCTTAAATGCCGTACTTTTTGTGATGATAGGCCTGCAAATGGTTAACGTACCTTTTATCAGTAATTACTGGATCACCGGTGGGATTGCTATTGTTATTATATTGGGTGCCCGCTGGATGAGCATTATGCTGCCACTTACCTTTTTAAGGCGGTCGTTAAATATCAATTACAGCAGCATAAATATATTAACATGGGCCGGGTTAAGGGGAGGGATCTCTATAGCCCTGGCGTTGGCTTTACCCGAATCGCCATACCGGCATTTAATATTATCCGGAAGTTATTTTATAGTGATATTTTCTATTGTGGTGCAAGGTTTATCTCTTAATAAGCTAATTAATGCGTCGTACAAAAAGGACTAAACTTTTTTATTCATATAAGCAGCAATTTCGCGTTCTGTTGGGTTTGTAGATTTATTTAATGATTTGATGATGTTATCGCGCTCTACCTGCGTACGGTTCTGGCTTAGTTTCTTTTTGCCTTGCAGGTCTGTTACCACTATTTCGAAGGCGGTAATACCATTCAGCATTTTTAGTTTATAATCTTCAGATAAGCTTTGCCATTGTTGCAGATAATCGATCTCATAAACGGTGATCAGTTTTTCCAGCAATTGATTCACCTGGTTTTTATCATTAATCAAATTTGCCTTACCATAGGCGTGTATAGCAAGATAATTCCAGGTAGGTACGTTTTGCTCTTTCTCGTAATTGGATGGCGAGATATAAGCATGTGGCTCAGTAAATATCACCAGCGATGTTTCGTGGAATACAGCCCCAGCCTGTGGGTTTGCTTTGGCGAAGTGGGATACCAGTACCAACTCTTCGCCGCGTTGCTCCACCAAAAAGGGGAGGTGCGTAGCTTCGGGAACGCCGTTCAACATCGTAACTATCGTGGCGAAGCTATACTTCTGCATAAAGCTGATAGCTTCCTGATGGTTGGATAGTTGAAAGTGTTTAGGAGTGTACACGAGATAGAATTAAAGATAAAATTTACAGTGATTCCAACATTTGCTTTAGTACTGCCTGTGCAGCCCAAACACGGTTACCTGCTTCATGTACCACGATGGATTTTGGCCCGTCCAGTATCTCTGACGATAATTCCAGATCGCGGCGAACAGGTAAGCAATGCATAACTTTGGCATCGGGTGCAACTATATCTAATTGGGCATTTGTAAGCATCCAATCTTCGTTACCATTGGTTACCGCACCATAAGGCTCATAAGCCGACCAGTTTTTCACGTAAATAAAATCAGCATCCTTTATAGCTTCAGCCTGGTTATGGGTGATGGTTGCGCCATTGGTAAAATCGGTAGAAAGTTCGTATCCTGCGGGGTGGGTAATAGTAAAATCAACATCAGCTTTACACATCCACTCGGCAAAAGAGTTGGGTACAGCCTGCGGCAGGGCCTTTATATGCGGCGCCCAGGTTAATACTACTTTGGGGCGTGCTTTGGTTTTTAATTCTTCAATAGTAACCAAATCGGCCAAACTTTGTAGCGGGTGGCGCGTGGCCGATTCCAGGCTAACTACAGGTACTTTACAAAACTCTACAAATTTGTTAAAAATGGTTTCGCTGTAATCTTCCTCACGGTCTTTTAATCCCGGGAAAGAACGTACGCCAATAATATCAGAATATTCGCCCATTACACCGGCAGCTTCGCGAATGTGCTCCACCGTAGTGCCGTTCATGATTACGTTATCGCGCAGTTCAAGCGCCCAGCCTTCTTTATCAATGTTGAGCACAATTACATTCATCCCCAAATTCATGGCAGCCTTTTGGGTGCTCATGCGGGTACGCAGACTTGGATTCAGGAAAACAAGACTCAGGGTTTTATTCTTACCCAGATGCTGGTGCGCGTATGGGTTTTGTTTCAATTGCAATGCTTCGGCAACCAGTGCCGGCACATCTTTAACATCATTTACCGAAGAGAATAATTTCATGAGCCTTGTTAGTCCTTATGCTTGTAAAAATATAATTAAATCCTGCAACCCGTTATTAAGAGTTATTTAAAGTTGTGCTGAAAGCTTCCAGGAACCTGTCGGCGTAAGCTTTGGTCAGGTTAAGGGCAGGTAATAACCTCACTACGTTTGGTTTGGCTTCGCCGGTGAATATTTGGTGTTTAAACAGCAGGTCTTTTTTTACGTTAGATAGTTCTTCCGGTAGGTCGATGCCTATCATCAGGCCACGGCCACGTACTTCTTTCACCTTATCAAATTTCTTTAACTCTTCAATCAAATAGCCGCCAACTTCGGCAGCGTTTTGCATCAGGCTATCACGTTCAATAACTTCCAATACGGCTAAACCTGCTGCACAAGCTAAATGATTTCCACCAAAAGTGGTGCCCAGCATGCCATAAGCAGGTTTTATTTTAGGCGATATAATGATACCGCCAATAGGGAAACCATTGCCCATGCCTTTGGCCATTGAATAGATATCGGCATTAACGCCCGCAAAATCATGCGAGAAGAATTTACCTGTACGGCCATAACCGCATTGGACCGAATCTGCTATAAAAACAGCATTATATTCATCACAAAGCGTACGGATCTTTTGCAGGAAATTAATAGGGGCAACCTGTATACCACCAACACCCTGGATGCCTTCGATAATAACAGAAGAGATCTCGTCATTTTTAAAAGCATTTTCCAATGCTGCCTCATCATTCCAAGGCAAGAATATTACATTATCTGTTTCGTTAACGGGGGCAACAATTTTAGGGTTATCCGTAACAGCTACTGCTAATGAGGTACGACCGTGAAATGCTTTCCTGAATGCTATAACTTTCTTCTTACCATTATAAAATGATGCCAGTTTTAAAGCGTTCTCGTTTGCCTCGGCACCAGAATTACATAGGAACAGTTGGTAATCTTCCTTACCCGAAACATGGCCTAATTTGGCTGCTAACTCCGTTTGCAATGGTATCTCGATAGAATTAGAGTAAAAACCAATTTGATGCAACTGATCTTCTAAACGCTTTACGTAATGCGGGTTAGTATGGCCGATAGAAATAACGGCATGGCCGCCGTAAAGATCAAGGTACTCGGTGCCTTTGTCGTCGTAAACAAGGCTGCCTTGGCCTTTAACTATATTAATGGGGTTAATAGGATATACGTCGAATAAATTCATTTTGTGGTAAGCTTAAGGCTGAAAGATCAAAGCTCTCTTTCAGCGGATTAGATAATTAAAGTGTTACGTTTTAGACTTTCGGATTTGGGCTGTCGGCTTAAAAACCGGTCGCCTTAAGTCGTAAACCTGCGCGTTCTTCCAACCCAAACATGATGTTCATGTTTTGTACGGCCTGGCCGGATGCGCCTTTAAGTAAATTATCCATAATACTGATAATAAATATTTTATTATCATGTTTTTTAACCTGTATAAAACATTTGTTGGTATTTACAATTTGTTTCAGGTCTATATCTTTACTGGTTACATGGGTAAAAGGGTGCGCTGCATAATATTCCTGGTAGAGCTTTAATGCATCAGCTTCGCTCAAATCACTTTCTGTATAAATAGAAGCGATGATGCCACGGGTAAACCCACCACGGTAGGGAACAAAATTTAAAGCCCCCCAGCCCCCTAAAGGGGGAGTAAAGGCATTTGCGGCCTGATTAAGTGACTGGCCAATCTCGCCTAAATGCTGGTGGTTAAACACTTTATAAACCGATAAATTATCATTACGCCAGGTAAAATGCGAGGTAGGCGAAAGGCTTTGACCTGCACCGGTAGAACCTGTAGTTGCTGTAATATGTACCTCGTTATTTAATAAACCTTTTGATGCTAACGGTAATAAACCTAATTGCAGGCAGGTAGCAAAGCAGCCCGGGTTTGCAATATTATCAGCAGTTTTAATAGCCTCGCGGTTTAACTCCGGCAGGCCATATATGAATTTTTTATTTTTGAATACAGCATTCTGGTTCAACCTGAAATCCTGGCTCAGATCAATTACTTTAATATGATCAGGAATGTTGTTAGCCTCTAAAAACTTTTTAGCATCACCATGGCCTACGCATAAAAATAACACATCGATATTGAAGGCCAGTTCTGCTGCAAAGGTTAGGTTAGTATCGCCAAAAAGGTCGTGATGTACATCATAAACATGGTTGCCCGCATTGCTGTTGCTGTGCACAAATACGATCTCCACGTTGGGGTGATTGATCAATATCCGCAGCATTTCGCCACCGGTATAACCGGCACCGCCAACAATACCTGCTTTTATTTTAGAGGTTGATTCTGTCATTTTTTGTAGATGGATAAGAATACAATATAAATTCAAGGTCGGCTGTATCTTTATTGCTGATAAAGTGCTTTTGACCCGGTAAAACCAATATGCCTTGTTCGGGTTTTAGCGCACTTTCAACACCATCAATGGTCATCACAGCCCTGCCTTTTAAAATAAAGAACATTTGAGTTGCTTTTTCGTGATAGTGAAGCTGCTCGGCGGTATCTGGCGGCATCAACTCTTGTTTAACAGAAAGTTCATCTGTATCAACAAAGTTCCAGCCGTGGCAATCATCGCCCCAACGGTATTGGCTCAGGCATTCACCTCTCGAAAAAACAATAGCCCCCCCGCCCCCTAAAGGAGGAGTAGAAGTACCAGGAAGGTTATTCAAATTTTCCATTTTCTAATATTTTTTATCTTATTCAGCTCCCCCTTCAGGGGGCTGGGGGGTATTTACTTTATGATATATCATAACCTGGTTACCAAATATCTTGCTGAAGCCTTTAACATCTTCGCCGCTCCATGAGTTGTTCATTTCACCGTAGCTGCCAAATTTATTGCTCATCAGGTCGTGGTCAGATTCGATACCAATTACCTGGAAACGATATGGATTTAGTTCTACAAATACTTTACCACTAACATTCTTTTGGGTGTCTGTCAGGAAAGCCTCTATGTTACGCATGATCGGGTCATGAAACTGTCCTTCGTGCAGCCAGTTACCATAAAACGATGATAATTGGTCTTTCCATGAAAGCTGCCATTTAGTTAACACATGTTTTTCTAAAGTATGGTGCGCTTTAATAATAACCATTGGTGCAGCAGCTTCAAAACCAACACGGCCTTTAATACCTATAATGGTATCACCCACGTGGATATCGCGGCCAATACCATAAGGCTGTGCAATAGCTTGTAATGCCTGTATGGCTTTGGTAGGATGATCGTATTTTTGGTTATCTATACCAACCAATTCGCCTTGCTCAAATACAAGCTCCAATGTTTTAGGTGTAGATTCGGTAACCTGTGTAGGCCAAGCCTCTTCTGGTAAGCCCAAGTTAGAGGTAAGGGTTTCTTTACCACCAACAGATGTGCCCCAAATGCCTTTGTTGATAGAGTACTTTGCTTTTTCAAAGTTCATTTCAACGCCGTGTTTCTTCAGGTATTCTATCTCTTCCTCGCGGCTAAGTTTAAGGTCGCGGATAGGGGTTATGATCTGTACTTCGGGTACCAATATGTTAAATATCATGTCAAAACGTACCTGGTCATTACCAGCGCCAGTACTGCCGTGTGCAACATATTCGGCGCCAATTTCTTTTGCGTAATTGGCAATAGCTGTAGCCTGACTAACACGCTCGGCACTTACCGATAGGGGATAAGTGTTGTTTTTTAACACATTACCGTATATTAAAAAACGTACACAGGTATTATAAAAGTTCTCGGTTTCGTCAACCACGTGATGCGAGGTAACGCCCATCTGGTAAGCGCGTTCTTCTACACCTTTAAGTTCTTCATCGCTAAAACCGCCTGTATTTACAATTACGGAGTGAACCTCGTAACCTAAATCGCGTGTTAAATAAATGCAGCAAAATGATGTGTCTAATCCGCCGCTGTAAGCCAGTACTACTTTTTTCTTCATGTTTGTGTTTAACGTCGAGACGCGATACTTCGCGTCTTTATGTACATTATAATTAATTTGCTTCTAAGACGCGAAGTATCGCGACTCTACAATTTCCTTAATTTAAAGCAATAAATTTCTCCATCCGCTTTTTAATAGCCGCTTCAATACGCTCCAGCAACGTTGCCTTGTGCGTTATTTTTTTCATCTTCTCTTCGTATTGTTTTTGAACAGCTTCCGGGTCAAAAAGCATGGCGGTGCACATGCAGTTCTTGCGGTCTTTGCTCATTAAAATATCATAATTAACGCAGCTGCGGCAACCTTTCCAAAATTCTTCATCCTGGGTAAGTTCAGAATAGGTAACGGGTTCGTAACCAATTTCTGAATTGATTTTCATGACAGCCAAACCAGTTGTTAAACCAAATAATTTAGCCTCGGGATATTTACTGCGGGAAAGCTCGAATATTTTATGTTTGATGGCTTTGGCTAAACCTGTTTTGCGGAAGACGGGGTTCACTATCAAACCTGAATTTGCCACAAAATCGCCATGGCTCCAGGTTTCAATATAGCAAAAGCCTGCCCAGGTGCCGTCTTTATGCACGGCTATAACAGCCTTACCTTCCAGCATTTTATTGGCAACATACTCCGGCGAACGCTGGGCTATACCTGTACCGCGTGCTTTAGCCGACTCTGCCATCTCATCACATATCATAACGGCATAGTCTGCATGTTTTGCAGTTGCTACGGTTATGTCAAAATCTTGTATGGTCATTATAATAGAAAAATTACCGTTAAATTATAGGCCTTAAAAGCCATAATAATTAGAGGGACATTGTTTAAAGAAGTTTAAAACAACTTCTTTATTTGGGCAGGAGATTAAAACCTAATTCAAACCCGTGGGATGAACACCCGTCGTCGGCTGGGAAGGAATAAAAAAACAAAAGAAACTAAAGCAGCGGCAACCGGGGCAAAAAATGCCTTAGTATCCATTCTGTTTATGTTTTGTTTGATCATTTTATGTAAAGTGTTATACTTTTTAAATTTTGTGCAAATTATTACATTAAATTTTACTTATGCAAGAAAAAACTATTATAATTTAAATGCACGCACAAAACATTACAATTAAGAAATATTACAATAACCATATATTTAGCATAAAGCAGTAAGTAAACAAAACTTATAACAATACAGCTTGTTTAAACCCTCCAAATGGACAAACAAAATCCGCTTTTACTAACGCTAAGTATTGATGCTGATGCACAACAGTATTTTAATACTCTAAGGAAATTATATTTCCCTGCCGAGCGGAATTTTTTAGATGCCCACCTCATGCTTTTCCATCAATTGCCGATCACAGAAAAATCTATAATTAGTGATATAGAAGCTTTAGTAAAAAGTCACAGCCCGTTTACTTTACAGGTTTCCGGCTTATCAAGCATTGGTAATGGGGTTGCATACAAGGTAGAAAGCGCAACGCTGCAAAAGCTCCATAAACGCCTTCAAAGCCAATGGATGGACTGGCTTATTCCACAGGATGAAAATAAATTATGGCCGCATATCACCATACAAAATAAAGTAAACCCAATGGTTGCTAAAGATCTGCTGCTTAAACTTGCTGCTGATTTTGAGCCTTTTACAATTACAGGAACCGGGCTTAGCCTATGGGAATACCAGGGCGGGCCATGGAAGTTTATAGATACGTTTATTTTTACAAGCTAACTATTGCTTACTTACAATATCATTAATGATCATGTCTGCGTGGATGCGCGAATTTTCTATAAACCATAAATGAGTATCTAAGCCACCCACTACCACACCGGCAAGATATAGCCCGGGCATGTTGGTTTCCATCGTTTCGGGGTTATAGGTTGGGATGAATTTATCTTCGGTTAGCCGGATACCAATTTTAGCCAGGAAATCAAAGTTAGGTTTATAACCCGTCATGGCCATTACAAAATCGTTAGCGATGGTAACTTTGCCTTCCGGTGTATCAATATCAACTTCGCTCTGGCGCACTTCCGCCAGGCTGGAGTTAAAATAGGCTTTAATGCTGCCTTCCTTGATCCGGTTGATAATGTCCGGCCTTACCCAGTATTTAACCCTGTTGCTGATCTCGTCGCCACGAACAACCAGCGTAACTTCGGCGCCTTTACGGTAGGTTTCCAAAGCTACATCAATAGCCGAATTACTGCTGCCCACCACCACAACCTTTTGCAGGGTATAGTAATGCGGGTCCTGGTAGTAGTGTTTTACTTTGGGCAAGTCTTCGCCGGGGATATCCAGATTTACAGCAATATCGTAAAAACCTGTAGATAGGATCACCTTTTTTGCCTTGTAAGTGGTTTTACTGCTTAGTATCTCGTAACCGCCATCAATGGGCTTTACATTTAATACTTCCTCAAATAAATTTAATGGTAAGTTGTTAGATAAAGCCACCCTGCGGTAATATTCTAAGGCATCGTTACGGGTGGGTTTATTGTGTACGGTTACAAACGGTACGCCGCCAATTTCCAGTTTTTCTGAAGTAGAAAAAAACGTCATGGTAGCGGGGTAATTGTATAACGAATTTACCAGACAACCTTTTTCGACAATAGCAAAGCTTAAGCCGGCGTTTTGGGCTGCCAGCCCGCAAGCTAAACCAATGGGGCCACCGCCTATAATAAGTATATCGAGCATGTTGCGAATATAGCTAGTTATGCTTTAGAAAACATCTAATAATGAATGCTGAATGTAAAATTTCCGGGTAAACCTTAAGGGGAAAATATAAGGCAAAAAAAATGGGATAAGCTACTTTTATCGCGCCGCTCAACTCTCTACCCTTGCTGCGTTCCCACCCTGGGGGAGTTCAAGAGGAGCTGGCCGTAAAAGACTTATCCCGCCGCAAAGATAGAAAAATGATGCATTTTAGGTTAAGAAATTATTAAAAAAGGAAATTGGTTAGGGGAGTGCTTGATTATCAGAAGAGTAAAATTAAATTAAGTTATTAGTAAATGATGAAACACGTTGTCATTCATTATCAAGCCCCTGAATAAACTTCTAAAAATCCTAAAACAGATCTGTTTGTTTCTGCACCTTCTGCTTTATATCTAACATTTCAAAACCCTTCGTCCCTTTAAACTGAAAAGTTTTAAACGGTTCCCATTTAGGGAAGCCTCCAAATGTTTCGCGCCGTACTATCTTAAGCTCGTTGATCCAGAATGGCTCTACCAGTTTTTTATGCCTGAAATTCGGCCATAAGATATTGAAATCGGTTTTGGGGATATTCCTGACCACCGTAATGTGCGGTACAAGTGTTTTTTTGATATTCAGATTTTTTCTGATCAGGCTAAACCAGGCATCTACCGCAGGTGTAATACGGATGTGTGCATAAATGGTGAACTGATCGTGCAGGTGGGTGAAATATTTAAAGCCATCTATATGCAGCAAAACAGGCGGCATTATCTGGATAGACCCCTCTATTTGTGATACGGTATGTTCTGCAAAATAAGGTTTTTGTCGCTCGGCATGTAAAATGGAAATATGCGCAGGCGAATCAACGCTTTTAAATGCACCTATATGCTTGGCCGATGCCTTTTTATACTTACCAACAAGCTCTTTAACGGGTGGGGGCGGCGAAAGCAGAAAGAGGTAGTCGGCATAGCTGGTTATCATATATGGTGAATTATCGGTACAAATTTTACTAATTATTTTAGCAATTCAAATTATATTTTCATATTTGTACATGGATGCTAAGCGGCATATTGTACATATCGATCTGGATTCGTTCTTCGTATCTGTGGAGCGGAAATTCAACCCGTCTCTTATAGGCAAAGCTGTAATTATAGGCGGCTCGGCAGATAGGGGCGTGGTAGCATCATGCAGTTACGAGGCGCGTAAGTTTGGCGTGCATTCTGCTATGCCTACACGGCAAGCGTTAAAGCTTTGCCCACATGCTATTGTAATACATGGCACACACGGGCGTTATTCAGAAGCCTCGCGCGAGGTTACACAGATCATCCATGATATGGTGCCGCTTTACCAAAAATCATCTGTAGATGAGTTTTATATAGACCTAAGTGGAATGGAGCGCTTTCATGATCCGTTTAAACTGGCCTGTGAGCTTCGTCAGAAAGTTATCCGCGAAACTGGTTTACCTATTTCCTTTGGCATGGCGTCGGGAAAAACAGTAGCTAAAATGGCAACTAATCAGGCCAAACCTAACGGGCAGCTTTGGATACAACACGGGCAGGAAAAAGCTTTCTTGGCGCCGCTTAATATTAGTAAAATACCCGGACTTGGTGAAAGTACTTGTCAAAAGCTTTACCAGTACGGGTTAGAAAAAATTGGCGATCTGCAACGCGTCAATCTCAAATTTTTAGAGGCGGTATTTGGCAAGGCGGGTACTTATATTTACAATAAAGCCAACGGGATAGATGATAGCGAGATCATCCCACACAGCGACCGTAAATCTATCTCGACCGAGCACACCTTTGAAAGCGACGTAAACGATAAACGCACCCTGGAAAATATTTTGGTTAGCATGACCGAAGAACTGGCCGGCAAACTTAGGCGTGAAAATAAGGTATCATCATGCCTGGCTATTAAGATACGTTACGCCAATTTCGAAACGCACACCCAGCAGCAAAAAATAGCACTTACCGCGGCTGAGCATATTTTAATACCCGGTATTAAAAACCTGCTCAATCAGGCATGGAACCAACATCGTCCCATCCGCCTGATAGGTGTGAGGCTAAGCAATCTTTGCACCGGCAGTTACCAGATAAACCTTTTTGAGGATAACGAGGAGCGTATAAATCTTTACCGCGCTATGGATAACATTAACTTTAAGTTTGGCGATAAAACTATTTGCCGCGCCGCAGGAATGGAGATAGGGGCGAGAACTTTTAACCCGTTTTTGAAAGCGTAGGGATTTTAGATGTGCAGATTTGCGGATATGTAGAATATAGATGTTAACTACAAAGTACGTCTTTGCTAGGAACGAAGCAATCTCCTGATTAGCTGTCAATTTGCAAAACGTTCATGCAGATTTTAGAAATTGCTTTGTAAAGCAATGACGCCGGTGGTAGGCGTTACAATTCCTTCTTCATCAAAATATCTGTTTGCTCATCATTACCCAACATAAACTGATGGCTGCCCAATTGCTTAAAGCCTTTACTTTTATAAAAGCCAATGGCTTTGGTGTTGTGTTCCCAAACGCCAAGCCAAATGAATTTAAGGTTTTTGCGAATAGCGGTTTGTATGGCAAAATCTATTAGTAGTTTACCAATTTGCTGCCCCTGATAAGCCTCCAGGATATAAATACGCTCTATCTCTAACGCATCGGGGTCTTGCAGTTCTGTTTGGGCATCAACATAATTAAGCTTTATATAACCTGCGATTTCATTATCAACCAAGGCAAAGTAAAATGCAGAATTAGGGTTTATTAATTCGAACTGGAATTTTGGCAACGTAAAAGCGGTGGACGCATAAGCCTCCATATCCGCCGGGTTGTTCGTGCTCAAAAAAGCATCAAAAAATGTTTTACGGCTTAGTTCAAGCAGGGTATTAGCATCGTTTAAGCTTACCCTAACAATTGTAACAGCATTATTCATGATCTAATCAAATTGATCCTGCAGGCGTTCCAATCTGTCTATCATCAGGTTTAATTTCTCTTCCTCGTTTTTAAACATCCTTGGTTTAATGTAAAAAGTAGTAAACATAAACCATATAATGGTAAAACCATAGATAAGCACCTTAAAATATAGTGGGGCGTTCCCCAGTACCTCAATAAAGTATAAGGCTAAACCGGCGCTTATTAATAAAATGTACGTGTAATATAACCATCCAATAGTGCGGTTACGGTCTTTTTGATATTGTTTAAGGCTGTTTAAATAATCGGTAGGGTTTTGGGTCAGATCATGCTTATTAAGAATGTGATAATGCCTCAGCATTACATATAGATACATGGCCATAGCCAATAGTATGATCAGGATGCCAGATGTGGTGGCAGGCGACTTGAATGCCATGAAAAACATAATTATAAATGCCGCAACAACGGTACATATCATGGCCACAATGCCCCAATATAAACGCGTGGTGAAGCTACGGATACCTTTCTTTACCTGCTTAAGCACTTCATCAACAGATAAATGCTCTTTTTTTGGCTGCGCTTGCCAAACCGACATTAAATGATCAAAGTCTTTCATGCTGATTGTATAACTCTGTCAATTTTTGTTTAATGCGATAGATCTTCACCCTCAAATTCCCCTCTGATATTCCCGAAACTTCTGCAATCTCGGGGTATGGCACTTCATCAAGCACCAGTGTTATAATAATTCTTTCTGACTCTTCCAGTTTTGAAATACACTTATACAGTAAAGCAACCTGCTCGTTTTTCTCCGAAAACTCCTCGCGCCTAGTCTCTGCTATTGCCGGGGTAAGTTCGTCTTTAGCCTGTCGTTTTTCTGATCGTAAATAGGTTAGGCAGGTGTTTACAGCAATGCGATAGATCCAGGTAGAGATGAGTGCCTGGTTACGAAACTTGTGCAGGTTTTGCCAAACCTTTAAAAAGGTTTCCTGCAGCAGGTCGTTTGCAGCATCGTCATCGCCGGTATAACCATAGCACAAATGGTAAATTTTCTTGGAATTGGCTTCGTAAATTTTCCGGAAAGCGTCTTCTCTGTCTGCCACCTGATTAGTTAATTTTTAGTTGGACAAATTAACGCCATAAATGTTACAACAGGTAACTTTTTTTATTAAACCAGGTCAACTTGGCTTCTGCATCGTCTAAAAGTTTGTTATAGTCCTGGCTATAATCAAATTGCAGATCTTCGTGTAGTTTACTAATCGCTGTTTTTATTTTCTCTACCTGCCTGATGAGTATCAACCGGATGGGTTTATGCGAGGTTTGCCTGATCACATATTGTAAATAATTTTGGCAAAAGTTTAGCAGCAAGTCAATTTCGGCAGTCTTGCTGCCAATAAATTTGGTGTATTTGGTAAGCATTCTTAATATTTTACGTAAGCCCTTTGCCGTAAAATAGCTTTGCACAGGCAATTGGCTAAATATAAATCCCGCTTCGGCTTTAATGCTCTCTATAAAATCTTGCTCGTTATTGGCTTCGAACAGCAAATAGGCCAGTAGCTCTTTATTTTCTTTTTTGTAGCGCACCAGTCGCAGGCATAATTCGGCCAGTTGCTCCTGCGGTAAATGCTGAAGTTCTTTTTTAATTTGCTGCAAACCGTAGGTAGTAATACTCATTGATATATTAAAGTTTTAATTTTTGTAGTTTTGCGACACCAGATAAACACATGCAGAAAAGCAAACTAACCCTGTACATATTTTTAGCACTGATACTTGGCGTTATTGCCGGTTACATTTACAATGCTACCGTAATAAACAATATTAATACCAAAATAAGCGCCGCCGAGGTAAATATAAAAACAATAGATCAGCAAATTGCTGTAACCACCGATACCACTACTGCAACCTTTAAACAATTAAAAACAGAACGTGTTGCACAGGTAGCCATTCGTAAACAAAATGATGCCGCCCGCGAAGATAAGCTGGTTGGCTTTACCGTTTTAAGCGATATTTTTTTGCGGCTGATAAAAATGATTGTAGCGCCATTGGTGTTCACTACACTGGTTGTAGGGGTGGCCAAGGTGGGCGATATTAAATCTGTCGGCCGTATTGGTGGTAAAACTTTACTATGGTTTTTAAGTGCCACATTGGTATCCTTATTATTAGGTATGGTATTGGTTAACTTTTTTAAACCCGGCCAGGCCATGCATTTACCTTTACCGGATAGTCATTTATCTACCGGGATCCAAAAAACAGCGCTTTCCCTGCGCGATTTTATTGGTCACGTAGTACCCAAAAGCTTTGTAGAGGCTATGGCAAATAACGAGATCTTGCAAATCGTTATTTTCTCGCTGTTTTTTGGTGTGGGTACCGCCGCCATCGGCGAAAAGGGGGAGATAGTTATCAAAGCCATGGATGCCATTGCACATGTTATACTAAAAATAACCGGCTATGTAATGCAATTGGCACCTTTAGCTGTATTTGGCGCTATTACGGCTATTATAGCCAAACAGGGTTTAGGTATATTATCTACCTACGCTATATTTATAGGCGAGTTCTATTTCTCGCTGTTAATACTTTGGCTGGTTATTATTCTCGCAGGCTCTGTTGTATTACAGGGGAGGGCGTTTAACCTGGTTGGCCGTATTAAAGATGCCATGCTGATAGCTTTTAGTACTTCTACCAGCGAGGCCGCATACCCCAAAGTGTTATTGGAACTAGAGCGTTTTGGCTGTAACAACAAAATTGTAAGTTTTGTACTGCCGTTGGGCTACTCGTTTAACCTGGATGGCTCCATGATGTATATGACGTTTGCCTCATTGTTTCTGGCGCAATCTTATAATATCCACCTTTCATTCGAGCAGCAATTATCTATGTTGCTTATCCTGATGCTTACCAGTAAAGGTATTGCCGGTGTACCGCGTGCATCCCTGGTAGTTATTGCCGGTACTATATCTATGTTCAATATCCCCGAAGCTGGTTTGGCCCTTTTAATAGGTATCGACCCCTTGCTTGATATGGGCCGCTCTGCCACTAACGTTTTAGGTAATGCCATGGCTACCGCAGTAGTAAGCAAGTGGGAAGGGGAGCTGAAAGATTAATTAGTGATGTTCAATTTCGATTTTTTTAAATTAATAAATTTCTAAATCAACAAATATAAATGAGAACCCGTTCTAAAAAGATATTCCTTGTAATGAGCATTGTAGTGCCGTTTTTATTGTACTGCTTTTATTATTATGGTATGATGATCAAAAATGCACCTTACAAGTTTTCGGAATTTCAGTCGATACATTTTGAATATGGTTATGGCGACACGCTAAATAATATTTACGATTCTAAAACAGGCGAATACCAGTTTGTGAACAGGCGCGATTCATTAGTAAAAGTAAATCTTAAACTAAGCAAAGATGACCTGTTGTACCTGCACCGCAAAGCCGCCGACCTGGGTTTTTGGGATTTCCCGGCTAATGAGCTTAACCCGGATGCAAAGGGCAAGGTGCCCAGGTTTTTAATACAATTTAACTATTTGCGAAAAAGCAAAAAAGTAATGTACGACGCTTCGTACGATGGTAATGAAAAATTAAAGGATGCCAACGAACGCCTGATCAAAGAAATCCAGAAAATATTAAATGATGCCGAAGCGCGTCAAAGAAATAGCAAATAACGCATTGCATTTTATAAAAACAATGCGTATGTTTGCACCTCAAAATTTAAAACAATAATTAATCAACAATGTACGCAATAGTAAGTATAGCCGGACAGCAATTTAAAGTTGCAAAAGACCAGCAGATCTTTGTACACCGTTTACAGGGAGATGAAGGCGCTAGTATTGAATTTGACAATGTGTTGTTAGCAGAAAACGAAGGTAGCTTCAAATTAGGTTCTGATTTGAAAAGTGCTAAAGTATCAGCTAAGATCGTGTCTCATTTAAAAGGTGATAAAGTAATTATCTTCAAAAAGAAACGCAGAAAAGGTTACCAGAAGAAAAATGGTCACCGTCAGCAATTTACCAAGATCGAGATCACCGGTATAACATTATAATTAAATTTTAAACCGATCCGATCAATTTGGGTCACAAAAGAAATTAAGAAATGGCACACAAAAAAGGGGCCGGTAGTTCACGAAACGGCCGCGAATCACATAGCAAGCGTTTAGGTATCAAAATTTTCGGTGGTCAGCCAGCTATTGCAGGTAACATCATTGTTCGCCAGCGTGGTACCAAACACAACCCGGGCCTTAACGTAGGTATCGGTAGAGACCATACATTATTTGCTTTAATTGCAGGTAACGTTGTATTTAGAAAAAAAGCAGACAACCGTTCATACGTTTCTGTTATTCCTTTTGAAACTGCACCTGTTGCCGAAGATGCTGCTCCTAAAGTAGCTGCTGAAGCACCTGTTGCCGAAGAAGCTCCTAAAGCTAAAAAAGTAGCAGCAGTAAAAGAAAAAAAAGAATCAGCAACTGATGCTGAAGAAACCGCTGCTGAATAATTAAGCAAAAGCTCAGAATATTGGAAAAGCCCTTATCTATTTGATAAGGGCTTTTCTTGCTTTAGAGAATTGTTAGTTGGGCTTATTAAGCTGTCTTAATCAGACTGTCTAATTATTTGCCGCTTTGTAAAGGTTTAATAAACCGACATCAACTATATCTAATTTGGGCTAAATATCGAATTAACGAAAAGAGGCCTATCAATTTGATAAGCCTCTTTAATATATTTACTTACTCCAATATCACTTTTTTCATATACCAGGCGTCTGCATCTATAACCGGTGTGGTTTTGCTGCTTACCATTACGCCTTTTGGGGTAACAATGGTACGTGTTGTTCCTACATCGGTGGTAATATCTATAGGCAGGTCCATATCGATGTTTTGCAATTTGATGAGGTATTTGTTGTTAGGGCGTTCTTTTACGCTAACTTCCAGTTTATTGGTTGTACGCAAAAACAAATCAAATAATGGCTTTAACGATGTGCCGTTTGCTTTGCTGAAATACTGCTCTACCTCATCGGTAACATTTTGGTGGTCGTAGGTAAATTGCGGATCGGTAGCCAGGCCTTTAAGTGTTTTAAAGAACAGGGTATCGCCCATTACATAGTGCAGGGTGTGCATAAAATAACCGCCTTTACTATAAATATCCCCGTTGTAGGCCGATGCCTCATCAATATCTTTACCTAAAACAATAGGCTGTTTGTGCTGAATGCCAAATGCTGATTTTTTGAAGCGATCTATATATGCTTGTCGTCCTTCCAGGTCAAGCACAGGCAAGGCATCGGCATAAGTATCAATACCCTCGTGGATCCAGTAATCGGCCCAATCGCGTGCGGTAACTTTATTGCCCCACCATTCGTGCCCAAACTCATGGAACATTAGCCAGTCAAAATCCTGCCCGCCAACTTTGGTATATCTAAATTTATTGCCATAAGCATTCATGCTCTGGTGCTCCATACCCAGGTGAGGAGTTTCTACAATGCCCAGTTTTTCTTTTGCCCAGGGGTATTCGCCAAAATACTTTTCTTTTGATTGCGCAGCCTTAATGGTCATCTCTACCAGATGCGGGCCTTTATCGGCATGCTCCTTTAAAACATAAAATTGTACGGGCACGGTATTACCTGCTACCGATTTATAAGAACCTTTAACTACCGTATAATCGCCGGCATTAAATACCAGGCTATAGTTGTTGATGCTGTATTTGGTTTGCCAGTGGTAAGTAGCTGTATTGCCTTTTTTGCTTACACCTTGTAATAAACCAGGCCCTGCAACCACCAGATCCTTCGGCACGGTGATGTACATATCGGCACCTTCGTTTGGCTCATCAGAGGGATGGTCTTTAGATGGGAAGAAGATCTTACCGCCGGTTTGCTCGGCAGTAACCGCTAACCAGGGGTGGCCGGTCGAATCTTGTGTCCAGGTAAATCCGTCGTCCCATGGTGGTCTTTTAGCGATCCGCGGCTGTCCTGCATACAATACTTTGATGCTGGCTTTACCCGCTGCTAATTCTTTGGCCAGGTTAATGGTTATAAGCCCGTTCTTGTGGTCAAAGTTTTCTTTTTTACCGTTTACGGATACTGCGCTCACATGTAACGAATCCAGCAGGTCTAAAATTAAAACTTTGGTTGGCTGCGACATGATCACATCGATAATGGTAGAGCCATCGATAGATTTTTGCGCAAAGTTACAGTTGATGGCAATGGTGTAGTGCCTTACATCCATTATAGCCTGTTCGGGCTTTAGCTTCCCGCCGGATGTTTGGGCCTGGGCACCAAAACCCAAAGCAAGCATAGCTAAAGCTGCAGAGATAGTTCTCGTAGTTTTTTTCATCAAATAAGGGTTGATCGTGTGCTTAAAGATAAACAAGTCAATCTACTTGATGATGGTATGGTTTGTAAAAATTATATATGTGGAAAGAAATCTGTTCTCACACGGGCAAGGTTTATAGGGTTTGTTTTGATTTCAGCCTTATTACTGTATCTGTACCTGTAAGTATTCTTAATACTCTCTCACCAACAACCCGTCTGCAAAATTACGCAGGTATTGTTTGTTTTCTTCCGGCAGATCGATCTGTTCTAATGCTTCAAAGGCTTTTTCGGCGTATGCCTGCATTTCGGCTTCGGCATACTGGCGAATGTTAACACTATCATATATCCCTGTAACGGCCGCCACCTTTTCGGTAGGGTCAAACGTTGGGAAACTTATCCAGCGCGCCAATTCTTCGGCATCGTTGCCTTCAACCAATTCAAGTGCCTTTATAAGCAGGTAAGTTTTTTTGTTGGAAATGATGTCGCCGCCAACCTGTTTGCCAAACTTTTCGGGGTTTCCGTAAACATCCAAAATATCATCTTGCAGTTGGAATGCTATGCCCAGGTACTCGCCAAAGCTGCATAGTAACTCTGCATCTTTTACATCGGCTTCGCCTATTAATGCTCCAATTTTCAGGGCACCACCTAGCACTACAGCAGTTTTAAGGCGTATCATGTTAATGTATTCTGCTATGCTGATGTTGTTACTGGTCTCGAAGGTCATATCCAGTTGCTGGCCTTCGCATACCCCAACAGCAGTATCGTTAAAAACATCAAGTACTGTGCGCAAAATGTTTTCGCGCACCTGCATCATTAGCTTATATCCTTCTATCAGCATTACATCACCGGATAATATGGCTACGTTGTTGTTCCATTTTTCGTGCACTGTGGTTTTGCCGCGCCTTTTTGGTGCGTTATCCATAATGTCATCATGCATCAGCGTGAAGTTATGGAAAACCTCAATAGCCAGGGCAGGGGGAAGGGCGGCGTTAATATCACCGCCAAATAAATCGCAGGCCATTAATAGCAGAGCAGGGCGCATGCGTTTGCCGCCAAGTGCTAAAATATACTTTATAGGTTCGTATAGTTCTGCCGGATATTCAGGGTATTGTAATTCGGCTACCGACTTTGCAATTATCAATTGCAGTTCTTCAAGTTTTCTCATGTTATGGGTTGATTATGAGAACGGTTGATTAAGTGAGTGGTTTTTAAAACCGTTCACTTAATCAACTACTCACCACTCAACTAAAAATTAATTATTTACTAACGAAAAATCTATCTGTTTTTTGGTCAGGTCTACATTTTTCACGCGGATCTGTACCTCATCACCCAATTGATAAATTTTCTTTTTACGCTGGCCAATGATGGCGTAGTTCTTTTCGTCTAAAGTATAAAAATCATCGCTGATATCGCGCAGGCGTATCATACCTTCACATTTGTTCTCCACGATCTCTACGTACATACCCCACTCGGTAACACCCGATATAATACCTGTAAATATGTTGCCAACCTGGTCCTTAAGGTACTCAGCTTGTTTATATTTAACAGATGAGCGCTCGGCATCCGCTGCTTTTTTCTCCATGGCAGAGCAGTGTTTACAAAGCTCTTCGTAATGATCTGCATTGGCGCTTTGGCCGCCGCTTAAGTAATGCTGCAAAAGCCTGTGCACCATCACATCCGGGTAGCGGCGTATAGGCGAAGTAAAGTGGGTGTAATGGTCAAAAGCCAGGCCATAGTGGCTGCTGCTTTTGGTAGTGTAAATAGCCTTAGCCATAGAGCGGATAGCCAGGTGGGTAAGCACGTTCTGTTCTTTTTTACCTTCTACATCCTCCATTAAAAAGTTAAGCGATTTGGCTATCTCCTTGTCAGACTTGGTATTTATCTTGTAACCAAATCTTGCGGCAAACTGTGCAAAGCTAGCCAAAGCATCGGGTTTTGGCGTATCGTGTACGCGGTAAACAAAGGTGTATTTATGTTTGCCCTTACCCATTTTGCTTACATGCTCGGCAACCTTAAGGTTGGCTAGCAACATAAAATCTTCTATGAGTTTATGGGCATCCTTGCGTTCTTTTACATATACTCCAACAGGTTTACCGGTTTCATCCAGCTTAAATTTAACCTCGGTAGTTTCAAAACTTATGGCACCTGCTTTAAACTTACGTTCGCGCAGCTTGTAGGCCAATGCGTTAAGTTTTAGTATCTCTTCTGTATAATCACCTGCCTGTGTTTCTATTACTTCCTGCACTTCCTCGTAAGTAAAACGCCTGTCGGAGTGGATAACCGTTTTACCAAACCATTGCTCAACAATATTAGCGTTCTCATCCAACTCAAAAACGGCGGCGAAACAAAGTTTATCTTCTTTAGGGCGAAGCGAACACAAGCCGTTCGATAATCTTTCCGGTAGCATAGGTATCACCCTGTCTACCAGGTACACAGATGTACCGCGTTCATAAGCTTCCTTATCCAAAGCCGAATCGGGGATGATATAGTGCGATACATCGGCTATATGCACACCAACCTGGTAATTGCCATTATCCAGTTTTTTAAAGGATAGGGCATCATCAAAATCTTTGGCATCAAAAGGGTCGATGGTGAAGGTCAGCACATACCTAAAGTCGCGGCGTTTAGCTACTTCTTCGGCGCTTATTTCACTTGATATCTCTTCTGCATCTTTTTCAACCTCGGCAGGAAAGGAGAGCGGGAAACCGTATTCGGCCAGTATGGCGTTCATCTCGGTATCGTTCTCGCCCTGTTCGCCTAATATATGTTTAATGCGGCCTATAGGGTTTTTAGCCCCGGCAGGCCAGTCGGTAATTTCGGCTACTGCTTTTATACCATTTTTGGCGCCGTTCAAATCCGCAATGGGGATAAAGATATCGTGCATCATTTTGCGGTCGTCCGGTATAAAAAATGCAAAACGTTCAGATAGTTTTACCACACCGGTAAATTCCATTTTGTTGCGCTGCAAAATTTCTATCACTTCGCCTTCCTGGCGTTTGCCACGGCTTTTGGCATATACATAAACCTTAACACGGTCGCCATTCAGGGCATTACGTAATTTGCGCGGGGCAACAAAAATATCGGTTTCGGCAGGGTCGTCGGTAACAATAAAGGCAGATCCATCGTTTGTCAGGTCTACCTTGCCCTCTACAAAGGTTTTTAATTCAAGTAGTTGGAATTTGCCGGGGGCAGTTTCCTTCATCACGCCTTTAAAGGCTTCATTCTTTAATATATCCAGGATAACCCCACGCGCATCGGGGTCGCGTATGTTTAGCTTGGCAGAAACTTGTTTATGGTTTAGCGGCGTATTGCCATTTTGTTCAAATATATCCAGTACCATTTGCGTAAGCACCTGGTCTATGGTAGCACTATGTTTATTCTTTTTAGACATTTATAGATGTTTGTTGCTAAGATACGTAAGTAGTTGCTAATAGCATAAGTATTGTACACAATACTAAAATTTAAGTTAGCTTATCAGGCATTGATTTTATAAGGAAGTATCTGGTTTCCTAAGACTTAAACTTGCATAAATGAAATTAAGGCTGTACAGTCAACAGCATAATTTCCATTTTTTTTGAAATCAATAAATTTGCATACTTTTAAAATGCAATGGAAGAGAAGAACAATGGTAAAACCATACGGGCATGGGCAATGTTCGATTGGGCAAATTCGGCGTATAACCTGGTAATTACAACAACGGTTTTCCCCGCTTATTATGTAGCTATAACTACTAATGCTGCCAATGGTAACCGCGTAAACTTTTTCGGATTTAGTGTAATTAATACCGCCCTGCAAGATTATGCCCTTGCGGCCGCTTACCTGGTTATGGTATTGCTGTTACCCATACTAAGTTCCATTGCCGATTACCGGGGAAACAAAAAAATATTTATGCAGTTTTTTACCATACTTGGTTCGCTGGCATGCTGCAGTTTGTTCTTGTTCGACGAGAAAAACGTAGAGTGGGGCATAGTAAGCTTTGCCATAGCTGCTATTGGTTATGCCGGTGGTTTTGTTTTTTACAACTCTTACCTTCCGGAGATTGCCACTTTAGATATGCAGGATAAGGTAAGCGCCAAAGGTTTTACTTACGGCTATATTGGTAGCGTATTGCTGCAGCTTGTTTGCTTTATATTTATTTTAAAGCCCGAATTATTTGGCATAACCAAAGCATTCGCATCGCAATTATCCTTTTTGCTGGTAGGTATATGGTGGATAGGTTTTGCGCTGATACCTTTTTCTATTTTACCCAAAGGCAGCCCTAACGCCAAATCGCATCAGCATAATATTATAAAAGGTGGTTTTATTGAACTGGGCAACGTATGGGCAAAAATTAAAGGAATGCCTTTGTTGAAACGGTATCTGCCTGCATTTTTCTTCTATTCTATGGGTGTACAAACCATTATGCTGGTAGCTACTGCATTTGCCGCCAAAGAGCTGCACATGGATACGCCGGACCTTATCCAGATCATCCTGGTGATACAGATAGTAGCTATTGCAGGTGCAACGATTATGTCGCGCTTGTCTGCCAAATATGGTAACGTACAGGTATTGATACTGGTAGTGTTAATCTGGATAGGGATATGTATTGCCGCTTATTTTACCAGAACGCATACCCATTTTTATATTGTAGCTATATTTGTTGGTTTGGTTATGGGGGGCATCCAATCCCTTTCGCGTTCTACCTATTCAAAATTTTTACCTCAGGATATCCCCGATACGGCATCTTTCTTTAGCTTTTATGATGTAACCGAAAAACTGGCTATTGTTGGGGGCTTATTTAGCTTTGGTTTTATAGAAGAGCTAACCGGCAGTATGCGTAACTCCACGCTGGTATTGGGCGTGTTTTTTTTGATCGGATTGGTGTTGCTGTTTTCTTTATTAACAACTGAGCGTAAAGTTCAGAAAAAAACGGAATTTAGCGGCCGCTAACATTTGTGCCGATGACGATTGAGCTGTTTATTCCATGTTTCATAGATCAGTTATACCCTGCAACTGCTTTTAATACTGTTAAGGTACTCGAAAAAGCAGGTTGTACGGTGAATTATAACCCCGAGCAAACCTGTTGTGGTCAACCTGCGTTTAATGCGGGTTTTTGGGACGATGCTAAAGTTATTGGTAGCAAATTTTTAACTGATTTTAAGGAAGAAAGCGTAATTGTATCGCCTTCGGCATCTTGCACGGGCATGGTACGGAATTATTATAACGATCTGTTCACCAACACCACGTCGCATAATAAATGCCGCAACATCCAAAGTAATATATATGAGCTAAGCGATTTCCTGGTAAATATACTCCAGGTAGATTACTTTGGTGCCGAGCTGGAAGGACGTGCTGTATATCATGATAGCTGCGCGGGGCTGCGCGAGTGTAAAATTAAAAATGAACCACGCCAGCTGCTTTCAAAGGTATTGGGGTTGGAACTGGTAGAGCTGAAAGATAATGAGACCTGCTGTGGTTTCGGCGGTACCTTTGCCGTTAAGTTTGATGGCATAGCTACTGCCATGGCACAGCAAAAGGTAGATAATGCCCTGGCCGCTAATGCCGACTATATTATTTCTACCGATGCCTCCTGTTTATTACACCTGCAAAGCTATATCGATAAAAACAACCTGCCCATCAAAACTATCCACATTGCCGATGTATTGGCGCATGGGTGGGGAAATGTGTAATAAATTGGTATCCCGGTACAATACTTATTGCAATACAATTTGTACGTAGTCTTCATTCGCCTCGCATCTTATTTTTTCTGTACGTAGATTTGGGTTAACAATTTAATAACCATGAAAACATTATGTGTACAATATACTACCACCGCAGCATTTTCGCCGGTAAACCAGGCAAACATAGCCCGCATAGTAAAGGAGCTGAAAGAGCTGAACCATCCGGGCATTATGTACAGTACCTGGCTACTGCCCGATGGTAAAACCTTTATGCACTTCGACCAGTTTGAGAATGAAGAAGCACATGAGATTTTAACTTCTTTAGCTTCCTTCAAAAGATTTGATGAGGAACTTTGGGCAAGCGGTTTAGAAGCCGAACCTGTATTAGAGCAGGTTGCCTTGGTGGCATCAACCGAAAAGTTTTATAACTCGTAAGCCACGCTTTTCTCCGGGATAGTAACCTTATATCCATCCTGTTCTAAAGCATCGGCCATGGCCTGCATACTAGTAGCTTCGCCGTGTACCAAATAAACGCCTTTAAGCCTCTCGGGGGCCTGCACCTTAATGTTGTTAACCAGGTCTTCATGGTCGCCGTGAGCGCTTAAAACATCGGTTTGTTTGATAGTAGCATAAACGGCCAGGTCGCGGTCTTTAATATGCACAATTGGGTCGCCACGAAGCAGCCGGTAACCCAATGTACCCTTGGCGCAATAGCCTATAAAAAGAATGGTGCAATAGTAGTTTTGGATGTTATAAAAGAGGTGATCCTGTATACGGCCACCCTCCAGCATACCTGCCGATGAGATGATGATGCAAGGCTCGTAATAGTTAGAAACCTGCCTGCTATCCTTTAAAGTTTCTACATAAGTAAGGTTATCAAAGTCAAACTCATCGCCCTGTTTGTTGTAAAATTCCTGCGCTTCGGGGTTAACCAGGCTATGATGTTTACGATACAAACTGGTAGCACGAGTTGCCATCGGGCTGTCCACAAATACAGCAACTTTTGGCAGTATACCATTACTGAAGATCTTATTTAAGGCAAACACCAGTGATTGCGTGCGCCCAATACTAAACGCCGGGATAATTAAGCGCCCTTGCTCTTGTACGCAAACCTTTTGAATAGTTTCTACCAAGGTTTCTTCAACAGATTTTCCCTTACTGTGCATTCTGCCGCCATAGGTAGATTCTGATACGATATAGTCAACGGGCGGCAGCGGATCTGGATCGTTTAGCACAGGGTAATTTTTACGGCCGATATCACCGGTAAAGGCTATCGATTTTTCTTTACCGTTATCATTTATCTTTAACACTGCGGCGGCAGCACCAAGCAGGTGTCCCGCCGGGATAAACGTAAGTTCGATATCGCCTGTAATACGGAAAGGTTTATTGTAAGCAATGGTAACAAAGCGCTCTACAGTATCCATTACATGCTTTTGCAGGTACAATGGTTGGGGGCCACCACTGCTATGTTTGTGTTTGCGGCCACGGCTACGGCCTTTTTGCGCTTTGGCCAAAAAAATATTAACCGAATCTAATAGTAATAACTCGGTCAGATCTGCAGTAGGAGGTGTGCACAATATTTGGCCGTTAAAGCCTAAGCGCACCAAAGTAGGCAGGTTGCCGGAGTGGTCTATATGTGCATGGGTGAGAATAACTACATCTATTTCTTCCGGCCTGAAACCGAAATCTTCGTTTACCATAATATTATGGTCTTTCTCGTAATCCAGCCCGCAGTCTACCAGTATTTTATATTGCCCCACCTGAAGCAGGTGCATACTGCCCGTAACCTGGCGGGCAGCGCCGTGTATAGTTAGTTTCATTTATAAAGTTCGCAGGTGCAAATAGGTTTTGCGCCTTATGCAATTATAACGATTAATCTTTTAAATGTTAAGTATGGCAAATGTAAGTGTTCACGTTCACGCCGTGAACACCTCAAATAATTCGAAAACGTCTAATAATCAGATTGTTAGCGTTTTATCTAATTATACTAAAACTTTATAATATTACTATAAGTATTTGTTTAATAAATATTTATGTATTTGACAGGTGTTCACAGATAAAAGGAAATTTTAACTAATATTTACCTTAACTATGCGCTGTTTCGAATTGTAGCTGGCTTAAATATCTGTATAAGCCGTGCTCATTAGCTATCAATTCCTGGTGGTTACCTGTTTCTACAATGTTGCCTTTTTCCAACACAATTATCTTATCTGCTTCGCGAATGGTTGATAAGCGGTGGGCGATGATGATAGATGTACGGCCCTTCATTAGTACCTCTAAAGCTTCTTGTACCAAACGTTCAGATTCCGAATCGAGCGATGAGGTAGCTTCATCCAATATCAGTATAGCCGGGTTCTTTAGCAAGGCACGGGCAATGGCAATACGCTGGCGCTGGCCACCAGACAATTTTACCCCACGTTCGCCCACAATGGTATCATAACCTTCGGGAAAAGAGGTAATAAACTGATCTGCATTGGCTTTTTTGGCCGCTGCAATAATATCTTCTTTGCTTGCACCCAATTTACCGTAGGCAATATTCTCTAAAATAGTACCGCCAAACAGCAATACATCCTGCGGTACTATAGCCACCTGGTTACGTATATCTGTCAGGGCGTATTCTTCGGCATCCAGTCCATCAAAATAAATGCTGCCGCTTTGCGGATGGTAAAATTGCAGTATCAGCGCGGCCATGGTAGATTTACCCGAACCGCTTGGCCCTACAATAGCCACTTTTTGGCCTGCATTGGCGGTAAAGGATATATCTTTTAAAACCGTTAGCTCCGCACGGGAAGGGTAGGCAAACACCACATTATTAAATGCCAGGTTGCCATGTATTTTTTGTTTAATGATGTTTTCGTTGGTATTGATAGAAATGTCTTCACCCTTTTCATCCAATATCTCCATTACCCGTTCGCTGGCACCCACAGCCTTTTGAATATTAGCATACAGATCTGGCAGGCTACCCATTGCAGCACTGATAAAAGCTGCATAAATAATAAAGGTTGTAAGCTTGCCAAAGGTCATCCCGTCATCATGTATGGATACCAGGTAAGAGCCATACCAAATCTCGCAGAAGATGGTTCCAAACAAACAAAACACAATAAAGGCCCCAAAAAGCCCGCGGTACTTGGCACCTTTAACAGCAATATTAACTACCCGCTGCAAATTCATTTGGTAACGGCCGGCCTCAAAGGCTTCGTTAACAAAAGCTTTTACATTGGCTATACCTTGCAAGGTTTCTTCTACAATAGTATTTGATTCGGCCAGCTGATCTTGCGCCTGGCGTGATAGGGTACGTATAAATTTACCAAAAAAGATAGCTATGCCTATTAAAAACGGCAGTACAATAAGTAATGCACCCGTAAGCTTAATAGATACAATGGCTAATAAAATAATACCGCCTACCATGATGATGATCTGGCGGATAAATTCGGCAAAGGTGGTGGTAAGTGTATCCTGTATTTGCGATAGGTCGGCAGAGATACGGCTGTTTAATTCGCCAACCCTGCGGTTAGCAAAAAAGTTCATGGGTAGGGTTATCAGGCGAAAATAGGTATCGCGCCTTAATGCTGCCAGCGCGTTTTCTGACACCTGCACAAACCAGGTGATCCTGAAAAAGGATATAAAGCCCTGAATGAACAAAATCACGATGGCTATTTTACCTATATCGGCCAAATTTGCAGGAATGAATTTGTAGCGCTGTATACCTTGCGAGGCATCTATTAGGGCACCAAAAAATCCCGGGAAGGCTAAACCAACCAAACTGGATAATACCAAAAAGAACAATCCGCCAAAAAATTTGGCCCTGTAGGGCTTAATGTAACTTAATAACCTGGCCAGATTTTTAAGGCTTTGTTTATTTATTTTTGCTTTAGGTAATTCTGCTTCTGCTTTGCTGCCACTGTTCAGTCTGCCTCGTGCCATGTATGAGCTATATTTTTATGTACAAAGCCGCTAAATTAAGCCTTTCTTTTTCTTTTTAAGAGCAGTAATACCAAAATTGACGTAAAGGTGAGAACAATCACTATTATATAAATGCGCTGCCTGTTTTCAAAATCTTTTTTCTGCTTATCCAGTTTGGCCTGTAATGTTTCGTTTTGTTCGCGAAAACGATTAATGGTGGTCATGTAAGCCATTTGGCTTTTTTCAGCCTCTTTAGCGCTGTTTTCAACTTGTTTCTTTTGGAATGCCGTAGTATTAAGTTGAGAAGTACGGTAATCGAAAAGCTTTTTTAATTCAATAAAGATCTCGTCGTCGGTTTCGGTAATATCCATCAATATCTCGTTAGAACGGCGGATGTCATTTTTAGTTTGCAGATGGAAAATGCCACTGCGTTTCATAAGGCTGGTATCGTACTGGCTAAACCTGGTTTTACGTGCAGCCAGCATGGCGTTTATTTTGTTGCGTTGCTTACTGTATGCAACCGAATCGGCATTTACCTGGGCAAAAATACCTGTGCTGAAAAGCAGGAGGGACACAAAAAGCCATAAATTTTTCATGAGCTATTAATCTACTGAAAATCAATAATTACACTATCGCCAAGGTTTAGGCCCAGTAAACCGCTTGCGTTGCCTTTATTTATGGCAATCTCCAGGTGGTCGCTTATGCCAAACAGGCAAAGTTTCTCACCTTCGGGCACCTCATTATAATGCCAGCTTAAGTGGTTGATGGTTTCATTACGTTTAAAGTATAGCACAAACCGGCGGCCCTGCTGCACGCGGTTAAAAAATTCTTTGGTAACGTTGGTTATCACGTTCTGGAACGAATCGATATAGATCACGGCACCCTTTATCAAATTTTTTTCGATAACGGGCTGCAGGGTCATTTTGTTCTCTACATTACTTACCGGCAAGCCTATTTCTGCCAGGGTGCCGCCGTTAGCCAGGTGGCATGCCGCCTTTACAAAAATATCTGCCAGCGGGAAGTGCAGAAACTTCAGATCCTGCATAATATTTATTTCCACAATCTCATCAGGATCCTCACCAAACATCAGCGAAAATATGCCATTATCGGCTCCAACAAAGTAGTGGTTTTTGTATTTGATGGCCAGGTAGCGGGTTTGCGTATTATACACAGTATCAATACCTATCAGGTGCACAGTATTATCCGGGAAGTAGTAAAAGCTATTCTTTAAAATAAAGGCTGCCTGCTGCACGTTAAAAGCTGCAACATTGTTAGTAATATCTACAATATTTACTGTGGGCAGCAATTTATAAATGCTACCTTTAAGGGCAGCCTGATAAATATCTTTATCGCCCAAATCAGTAGTTAAAGTTATAATTGCCATTAATTTTGTAAATATTTATTGCTAATCTTGTAGAGTATTTAAAGGTGCAAATATTCAATTTTTAATTCATAAAAATTCGCAAACTGACAAAAATCAATTCCTATTGAACGAGCTAAAGTTATCAATTGAGCAAATAGACCCCGCTGTATTATGGGGACCCAACAACGATCATTTTGAGATCATCAAGAAGCAATATCCTAAGCTTAAAATAGTTGCGCGTGGCAGCGATGTTAAGGTTTTGGGTGATGAGCACGAGCTAAGCGTTTTCCAGGAAAAATTTGATCACCTGGTACAACATGTCGAAAAATTTGAAAGCCTTAATGTAATTGATGTGGAGCGCATATTAGGCGCCAAACCTTCTGCTAAACCGGCCGCTGCCGGCGAAAGTACGCCCGACAAGTTTGCCAGTGGTGAGGTGTTGGTATTTGGCCCTAATGGCATTATGGTGCGTGCACGCACACCAAACCAGCACCGCATGGTTGACAGTTTGGCTAAAAACGACATCTTGTTTGCCATTGGCCCTGCCGGTACGGGTAAAACCTATACGGCTGTTGCATTGGCAGTACGTGCGCTGAAAAACAAAGAGATCAAACGCATTATCTTAACCCGCCCGGCGGTAGAGGCCGGAGAAAACCTGGGCTTTTTGCCAGGAGATCTTAAGGAAAAGATAGACCCATACCTGCGCCCGTTATACGATGCGCTGGATGATATGATACCGGCCGAAAAGCTAAAACTTTACCTGGAGAACCGTACCATTGAGATTGCGCCGCTGGCATTTATGCGCGGCCGTACGCTTGATAACTGTTTTGTAATATTAGATGAGGCGCAAAATGCTACCGATATGCAGTTGAAGATGTTTTTAACGCGTATGGGGCCATCAGCTAAATTCATCGTTACAGGTGATGTTACACAGATAGATTTACCAAAAAAACAGCAGTCGGGCCTATACACCGCGCTGCGCATTTTAACAGATATAAAAGGGATTGATATTGTGTACCTGAGCGGTGAAGATGTTGTGCGCCACAAATTGGTAAAACGCATTTTGGAAGCCTACGGGGATATACAATAGTTTAGTGAGTAGTGAATAGAGCGTGGTGATTAGTTTTAACCATTCTCCATTCACTACTCTCCATTCACTACTCTCCATTCACTACAACACAAATGGACGCAATAAAAGAAACACATTTTAATTTTGAGGGACAAACCAATTATTACAAGGGTAAGGTCCGCGATGTTTATACCATAAAGGATAAATACCTGGCTATGGTAGTTACCGACCGCATATCTGCATTTGATGTGGTACTGCCAGAAGCTATTCCTTTTAAAGGGCAGGTACTAAACCAAATAGCAGCTAAATTTTTACAGGCAACATCAGATATTGTGCCCAACTGGGTTATTAACGTACCCGACCCATCTGTTACTATAGGCCGTATTTGCGAGCCCTTTAAGGTAGAAATGGTTATCCGTGGTTACCTGGCCGGCCATGCCGCACGCGAGTATGCTTTAGGCAAACGCCAGGTTTGTGGTGTTACGCTGCCCGAAGGCTTAAACGAGAATGATATTTTGCCTGAACCAATTATCACCCCGACAACTAAAGCATCTGTAGGGCATGATGAGGATATATCCCGCGAGGAAATATTAAAGCAAGGCATTGTATCAGAAGCTGATTATAACCAATTAGAGAATTATACCCGCCAACTATTTAAACGCGGTACCGAAATTGCAGCCAAACAAGGCCTGATACTGGTTGATACCAAGTATGAATTTGGCAAGGTGGGCGATACCATTTACCTGATAGATGAGATACACACGCCGGATTCATCCAGGTATTTTTACAGCGATGGTTACACCCAACGCCAGGAAAAAGGCGAACCACAAAAACAACTATCAAAAGAGTTTGTTAGGAAATGGCTGATAGAGAACGGCTTTCAGGGTAAAGACGGGCAACAAGTGCCTGTAATGACACCAGAGATCGTAAGTTCGATATCTGAAAGATATATTGAACTTTATGAGCAAATTACCGGCGAGGAATTTGTTAAACCACAACTTACAGATGTGTTACAAAGGGTACAAAATTCGATCAATAATGCTTTAGCCGCTTTGTAATATTTAATTACAAATAAAATAATTATATCTTAGCTTTTTAATTAGAACAACATGAAATTTACGGTTGACAAGCACGAGAAATATATTCTAATAAAACTAAACGAATCAAAATTGAACTCGTTGGTTACGCCTCAGTTGAAATCTGAATTGATACTCATCAATACCGAAGGTCAACGCAATATCATTCTTGATCTGGGGCAGATAAAGTTTGCAGATTCATCGGGTTTAAGCAGTTTGCTGGTAGGCCACCGTTTGTGTAAAAATGCTGGTGGTTCATTTATCCTATGCGGATTAAACGATGCTGTATCCCGTTTAATAACTATCTCACAGTTAGATAACGTACTTTCTATTGTTCCTACATGCGAAGAAGGCATCGACCTTATTTTTATGGAAGAAATAGAAAAGGAGTTAAAAAGAGAAATCAGATAATAAGCTGTTTAACCCGGTATGAAATTCGAAGTTACGATACTGGGCAGCAGCTCTGCAACTCCCATTTTTAACAGAAACCCCACCGCACAGGTACTCAATATAAACGAAAAGCTTTATTTAATTGATTGTGCAGAGGGTACCCAGCAGCAAATGCTGCGGTTTGATGTTAAAGCCAGCCGTATAGATTATATTTTTATTAGCCACCTTCATGGCGACCATTACCTTGGTTTAGTTGGTTTACTATCATCTATGCACCTTAATGGCCGTAAAAAAACGCTTAAATTATTTTGCCCCCCGCCTTTAAAAGAAATTATAGAGCTGCAGCTAAAGTATTCGGAAACTACGCTTAACTATATAATTGAGTATGTATTTACCGATGCTACTACAAAAGGCCTGATATTAGAAAACCAGGATATTTACGTAGAAACCATACCGCTTGACCACCGCATACCCTGCACAGGCTTTTTATTCCGCCAAAAAAAGCGCCTTAAAAAACTGATCAAAGAGCGGATAGAAGAACTGGAAATTCCGATCCCATATTATTCGGCTATAAAAAAGGGCAGCGATTACGTAACACCGGATGGCACCGTTTATAAAAACGATACGCTTACTACAGAACCGGAGTCGCCCAAATCTTATGCTTATGTATCAGATACTATTTATAGCGATAAATACCTTATGCAAATAACCAATGCTACTTTGCTATACCACGAAGCTACGTTTTTGCATGATATGCTGGATAGGGCAAACCAAACTCATCATACTACAGCAAAACAAGCAGGGGAGGTAGCAGTTAAGGCAAATTCAGATAAACTGATCATCGGCCATTTCTCCGCTCGATATAAAACGCTTAACGAGCTTTTAGATGAAGCAAAAAACGTTTTTCCAAATACTGAATTAGCGGTAGAGGGGAAAACCTTTATAATATCGGAATAGGGGTGGTAACAAGAAAAACTTGTGGACAGTGCATAAAAAAAGAGATCAGTTGTTTAGCTGATCTCTTTTTTTATGCACATTAAGCGATATTATATCAATCTCCTTTTTTACCGAATACAGAAAAGTGTACGTAGCGGCTTGGATGTGCTTTAATATCAATAAACAGATTATTTAAATTACCCGATGCCGTATTTAAATTATCGTACATTTTAGTATCGTTCATCAGTAAACCTAACGAACCTTGCCCGTTGTTTATCTTGTCGATAGTAGCTTGTAAACCGCCCATGGCCTTATTGGCATTATCTAAAGTGCCTTTGATATTAGAATTAGCCAGATCGGTACTAAAACGCTCGAAATTAGCAGATATCCCGTTTAGGTTTGCCGTGCTTACCTTTAAGTTGCCCGATGCAGCATCAGCATTTGCCATAATACTATTAATGTGGCTGCTTTGAGCGCCTACTATGGCATCAATTTTTTTAGTGGTGCTTTCTAATGTTTGCAGAGAGTTTGCAATACTGGCAAAACTCCTGTCAACATTAGCCTGGAAACGCGGGTTCATAATTTTATTGATAGCACCTAATGCCGAATCCACCTTAGTTATTAATACTTCGGCTTTTCTTTGGATAGGCTGCAGGCTTTCTGCAAGGCTGCCCTGGATGTCGGCACGCAGGGTGTCCTGGTCTTCAGCATATTTCATACTGTTACCCAATTCAAATACAATGGCTTTTCCGCCTAAAAGGTCGGTGCTTTCCAGCTTGGCCAGTGTATTATCCGGGATGTTGTATTGTTTATCAACTTTAAACTCAACCGTGGTGCGGCCGTCTGCATGTAATTGCATTTTAGATACACGGCCTATCTGGAAACCATTTACCAATACAGGTTTAGATAGTGTTAAACCCTCTACACTACGATAAATAGCATAAAATTTATTAGAACCGGAAAAAACGTCGTTACCTTTTAAAAAACTGTAACCTAATATCAGTATGGTTATAGATACTGCGGTAAGCGCCCCGATCTTTGTTTCGTTAGATATTTTCATAGATGTAGATAATGTTCAATTTTAGTTTGCTGTGCTTTGTTCTATTTGACTCCTGTATTTTAATATGGCGCGTACTATAGAGTTAACTATTTCTGTTTGTCCCGCATCTGAATTTAAATACTCTTCATCGTCGGGATTGTTGATATAGCCTGTTTCTACCAGTACAGATGGCATTGCGCTGTGGCAAAGCACATAGATGCCTTGTTCTCGTAACCCTTCGCTACGTCTGCCGTCAGTGTGAACAATCTCATCGCTAATTAAGTTTGCCATTTTTACACTTTGTTTGCGAAATTTACGCATATAGGCATCTGTAAGTATAATAACTAAAGGATCGTTAGGGTCTAAACCTTCACCATCTAAACCTGCATCTTCGCCAATCTGATTGTTTTTAATAGCGTTTTGCTCTTCGCGGGAGCGGTGTAAACCATATACCAGCATCAAAGCGCCTTTACCAGACCTATCGGCCACGCGGGCAGACCTGTAAACCGCCTTACCTCGTTTAGTGCCTACGCGCTCGCGCACCACCCTGTCTGGTAGCGAATTACAGTGTATAGAAATAAACAAATTGCCTTTGTTTTGATTAGCTATTTCGGCCCGCCTTTCAAAAGATACATCCTCTTCGGTTGTTCGGGTTAAAACTGCTTTTACACCATTAACATCTTTTTCAATTGCCTGCTGCAATTTTAATGCAATAGCAAGCGTTACATTTCTTTCGTTAGAAAATGAGCCATTTGCGCCACGGGAATAATGACCCGGTGGAGCGTTTTCGGGCTTTACGCCGTGGCCTGCATCAATGATAACGGTACGCAGTTTAAAGCTGTTTGTAATAGTATCATTTAGGTTGTTTTTTTTAGCGATTATTCCTTTAAATGAAAATAAAGAAGAGCAAATTAGCAGGGATAGCGAAGCAAAAATCACTCGTTTCAACCTGTTCAATAGTTTATTTTTCATTATGTTTGAGGGCTGTTAACTGTATCTGCAAAAATAGTATTCATAATCAATTTTGAAATCAGATAAACTTTTTTTTCTACTTGCACTTATATTAATGGTTAACATAATGACCCCGGCACGGGCAGGGCATCATTATATAACTGTTAAAGATACCATTATAAAACTTGATTCTGTAAGGGATAAAAAACTCCTGAGGATCAAGTCACCATCAAAGCCTGCCAATAAAAACAATAATGCTCGTAATATTGCCGGCGCACCGTCAAATTCGCTTAATGCAAAAAATGATACTACCCCAAGTGCAGGTGGCCTAAAATCATTAGTAAAAGCCGTTGCAGAAGATTCATCTTACGTAGATAACGATAATAAAATTTCCTATTGGTTTGGTAAAGCGCGTGTTACGTATGAGGATTTTGAACTGGATGCCGAATACATCCGTGTAGATGAAAAGAAACACCTGATATTTGCCCGGGGTGCTATAGACCCTAAAACAAGGCGTTATATAGGCCGGCCACTATCCAAATCTGGTAACGATAAACCTGTAGCTTCAGATTCTTTATTGTTTGATTATAAAACAAAAAAGGTTAAGATATGGAACCCTGCCTCAGAGCAGGACGGTAATTTTATATCCGGCGGGCAGGCCAAACGTATTAACGAGGATGAGGTTGCCTACCGTAACGTTATTTTTAGTACCTGCGATTTGCCTTTTCCCGAAACGCACTTTGGTATCGTAATCACCAAAGGTATCGGTCAAAAAAAACGGATTATATCCGGTCCGGCATATTTAGAGATAGCTGGTGTGCCGTTGCCGCTTGGCGTGCCTTTTGGGTTTTTCCCCAAACCGGATTCGCGCAGTTCGGGTGTGATACTGCCTACTTTTGGGGAAGATCAGAAACTGGGTTTTTATTTACGTAATTTGGGTTACTATATTGGCCTTAACGATAACCTTGACCTAACTACTATGGCTACCCTTTACTCAAAGGGCTCATACGAGATCAATACCAACGCACGATATTTAAAACGTTATAAATATGGCGGCAGCTTAACTTTAAGCTACGGATCGCACAATTACGGCCTTGCCGGCGACCCTGCTGTGAAAGATTTTAACATTGCATGGTCGCATACACAAGACCCTAACGCTAACCCGGGTACTACCTTCAGTGCATCAGTTAATGCGGGTACATCAAGCTTTTACAGGAATAGCCCGGGGCAAAATAACTATAACCTTACACAGCTTACCCAAAACAACCTGCGTTCCAGCATTTCTTATGGTAAAACTTGGGCTAATTCACCGTTTAACCTAAGCGTGAGTTTAGGCCATAGCCAGGATCTTACCCAAAAAACAGTAACATTGGAATTGCCAACCTTTAGTTTTAACATGGCCACTTTAAGCCCTTTTGATTCTAAAGATAGGGTAGGTGAGCAAAAATGGTATCAGCGTATTACTGTAGGTTATAGTTTGGTAGGTACAAACAAATTAAGCAATGTGCCCGAGGCAGAACTTTTTAAAGCTAATACTTTAACCAAACGCCTGCAAAACGGTTTACAACATCAAATACCTGTTGCCTTTAACGCTACATTCCTTAAATATTTTCAGTTTAATACCGGGGCTAACTACACCGAGCGTTGGTATATGCAAAGCATCCGCAGGCGGTTTGATAGGGGTACCACCGCAGGGCAGGTACTACCGGTAACAGATACCGTTGCAGGTTTTGTACGTAACGGAGAGTATACTCTAAATGCAGGCATTTCAACTAAAATATATGGAACCATACCATTCAAAAAAGGGAATATTAAAGCCATCAGGCATGTATCAACGCCATCTATAAGTTTTAACTACCGCCCGGATTTTGGCGACCCGAGCTACGGTTATTATCGTACAGCGGTAAGCAGCGCTACTGTTCCGTATCCTTATTATGCACAGCGTTATTCTATTTTTGAGCAGTCTGTATATGGCGGCCCGTCAGCGGGTAAGCAAGCTGGTATAGGCTTCTCTTTAGATAACACGATAGAAGCAAAAGTAAAAGCAAAAAGTACGGATACATCAGGCGTGGACAGAAAGATACCTATTTTACAAGGTTTAACTATTTCTACCTTTTATAACTTTGCGGCCGATTCTTTAAAGCTTTCTAATATCAGCTTATCCGGCCACACCGCTATTTTAAACCAAAAAGTAAATATTAACTTTAGTGGCTCCTTTGACCCTTATGTTACCCGTGTGCGAGATTCAATTTCTAACGGACAGGTAACAAACTACATCCGCAGGATTAACCGCTATAGCTGGCAGGATGGTAAATTTCCATTATTACAATCCTTTAGCTTTTCTATGAGCGGTAGTTTAAACTCAGCCACATTTAGGCCAAAGGCGGTACCGCCTGTAGGTTCTACTATGCAAACTATGGATCCTAACCAGGCACAAAGGCTTGCCATGATCAACAGCGACCCCGGTGCTTACATAGATTTTAATATCCCCTGGAACATTGCCATTAATTATAGCTTTAACTACAGTAATCAAATCACCAGTAGTTCATCAAGTAACACGGTGATGTTGAGCGGTGATGTTAGCCTTACCAGTAAATGGAAGATACAATATAACAGCTCTTATGACCTTAAGGCACGAAAAATAACAGATGCAACATCATTTGCTATTTACCGCGATCTGCATTGCTGGGATTTATCTGTACAATGGCTGCCATTTGGTTTTTACAAATCATACAACGTTACCTTAAAAGTTAAGGCATCTATATTGCAAGATCTTAAACTGAGTAAAAGAAGCGACTACACCAACAATCAAAACTTTAACTAACATGCTGGCAGAAATAATAACTATTGGCGACGAAATACTAATAGGGCAAATTGTTGATACCAACTCTGCATGGATGGCCCAAAAGTTAAATCAGCAGGGTATTAGAATTAAACAGATCTCATCGGTATCTGACGATCAGCAGCATATCTTAAATGCCCTGGCAGAAGCAGCATCACGTGCAGATATTATTTTTATAACAGGTGGCCTTGGCCCTACAAAAGACGATATTACCAAACAAACCCTTGCCAAATATTTTAACGTAAAGCTGGTAATAAATGATGATGCCTTAAATAATGTACTAAACATTTTTAAGCGTTATAACCGGCCTATGCTGGATGTTAACCGCAAGCAGGCAGAAGTGCCCGAAAACTGCGAGGTTATATTAAACAATAACGGCACTGCACCCGGTATGTGGTTTAATGTGGATGGTAAGATATACGTATCTATGCCAGGTGTACCATTCGAGATGATGTACATGATGGAGGATACGGTAATACCTAAACTAAAAACCGTTTTAAAACTTCCGGTTATCATACATAAAACTATTTTAACGGTAGGCGAGGGCGAATCATACCTGGCCGAGCGGATTGCAGATGTAGAGAATGATTTGCCACCAAATATTAAGCTTGCTTATTTGCCCAAAATGGGTCAGGTGCGTTTAAGGTTAAGTGCCTATAGCGATGGTAGTGAATTGCTACAGGGAAAATTAGACCAATTTGCCGCCCGTATTGTAGAACGCGTTGGCCAAAATGTAGTAGCACAAGAGGATATACCATTAGAGAAAGTGGTGTTAAACTACATGCAGGAGCGTGGTTTAACACTTTCTGCTGCAGAAAGTTGCACTGGTGGGTATATAGCTCATTTGCTAACGCAACATCCGGGCTCGTCTGCTGTTTTTTGGGGTAGTGCAGTGACGTACGATAACAGTATAAAAGAAAATATTATTGGTGTTAAACACCAAACTTTAAAAGATTTTGGTGCCGTTAGCGAACAAACCGCAAGAGAAATGGCCGAGGGCGTTTTACATCGTTTTAAAACCAGTTATTCAATAGCGGTAACCGGAATTGCAGGCCCTGACGGTGGTAGCGAAGATAAACCCGTTGGTACTGTGTGGGTTGCAGTGGCAAACACAACTAAAACAGTGTCTAAAAAGTTTACATTTGGCAACAAGCGGATGCAAAATATAGAAAGAAGTGCTGTAGCAGCTTTCTTTATGTTGATTACTTTACTAAAAGAAAGTTAGCAGTATCGCTTTAATTGTATAATTTTGATCAACGAACTATAGTTTTGCGTATGGCCAAATACCAATTATTACTGCCTAAAATGGGTGAGAGCGTTGCTGAAGCAACAATAATTAAATGGAGTAAAAAACCGGGCGATTATGTTGAAGCAGATGAGGTAGTTATGGAAATTGCGACCGATAAGGTTGATTCAGAAGTCCCATCTCCTGTTTCAGGGAAATTAGTAGAACAGCTTTGTAAAGAGGATGAGGTAGTACAGGTAGGTTCTGTAATTGCTATTATAGAAACTGACGTAGCTGAAGGTAGCGAAGAGCCAAATGCAAGGCAAGAAGTAACACCAGTTACTGAACCAAAACCTGCACCAATTGCTGAAAAAGCACCTGTATTTACAGCCCAAACAACTCCTAAGCCTGTTGCACAGCCCATTGTTGACATACCTGGTATCAGCCAGTTGGAGAATAAACAAACACTTGACGAAGGCGTTAAATACGAAAATCGTTTTTACTCGCCACTGGTAAAAAATATAGCGAATCAGGAAGGTATCAGCAATAACGAACTTGACCAGATACCCGGTACAGGTGCCGAAGGCCGCCTGACTAAAGATGACCTTTTAGCGTATATTCAACAACGCGCTTCTAAATTTTCTACTCAAAAATCTACCGCACCAGCATCTGGTGCAGCTATGGCTCAAGAGCTACCAAAAACTGAGCAGCAACAACAACAATCAGCGTCTGCTGCTACATCAGTATCGGGTGGGCACGAAATCATCGAAATGGACCGTATGCGCAAGCTTATTGCCGATCATATGGTTTACAGTAAGCAAACTTCTCCTCACGTAACATCTTTTGTTGAAGCTGATGTTACCGAACTGGTAAACTGGCGAGAGAAGATAAAAAATTCGTTCGAAAAGCGTGAAGGCGAAAAAATAACTTTTACACCCATATTTATAGAAGCCGTTGTAAAAGCTATAAAGGATTTCCCGATGATCAATATATCTGTAAATGGTACGCAGATCATCAAGAAAAAGGATATTAATATTAGTATGGCAACCGCGTTGCCAAGTGGTAACCTTATTGTTCCGGTTATTAAAAAAGCCGATGAGTTAAGCCTTTTAGGGATAACGAAAGCAGTAAATGACCTGGCAAACCGCGCCCGCAGTAATAAACTACAGCCCGACGATGTAAGAGATGGTACATTTACTATTACTAACGTAGGTTCTTTTGGGAATGTAATGGGTACACCTATAATCAATCAGCCGCAAGTAGCAATTTTGGCTGTTGGTGCTATTAAAAAGAAACCGGCCGTAATAGAAACGCCAAAAGGTGACGCCATAGCTATCAGGCATATGATGTTTTTGTCGTTATCTTATGATCACCGTGTGGTTGATGGTGCTTTAGGGGGTCAGTTTGTGAGCAGGGTTGCCTATTACCTGGAAAACTGGGATACAAGCAGGAAATTATAGTTAATTTAACTTTCGAGAGATAAAAAGCGAAGGCTTCCTAATTCAAGGAAGCCTTCGCTTTTTATACCATTTAAGATGAGAGTGTGATTACGCCTCTGCTGATTGGAGCTTTTCTGCAGCTAGAGTAACCCCGGTCAATTGGTCTGCAAAGGCTACAAAAGCCCCTGTACTGGCTATCTGATCTTTATTGTCAATTAGTTTTTGCAGGTTTATTTTACCGATAACAAACTTATAACTGCCCGAGTAAAAGCGCTCGTGAATATGTTCAAATTCTAAAGCCTCCACCAGTGATTCGTCCTCATAGCGCAGGTAAATATTTACTTCTACATTATTGGTGAACTGCAGGTTATTTACACCTTTTGCTTTTTTATATTCGTATTGATAATCGTAACGAAGGGCTGCAATATCTGACAACACAGCAGAGCCTGTAGGGTGGCCACCGGCACCTTTACCAAAAAAGAATTGCTGATCTGCAAATGCTGCCTGTACCGTTACACCATTATATTCATACTCTACGTTGTACAAAAATTCGGTTTCGTTTACAAATTTTGGCAACACAAACAAGGTAACATGCCTGTCGTCTAACTCTTTGGCAACAGGCACCAGTTTAATCTTCAGTTTCTTTTCGCGTGCGTATTGCAGATCGTGCGGCGAAAGGTTTTGTATGCCGATATTTAATACCTCTTGCGGGTTAATCACCACACCATAAGCATGGGCTGCCGCAATTATTAATTTGTATTTAGCATCGTAACCGCCAACATCCATGGTAGGATCGGTTTCGGCAAAGCCCAGATCTTGTGCTTGTTTAAGGGCGGTATCGTAATCCAGGTTCTCTAAATAACCCTTTGATAAAATATAGTTAGATGACCCATTAAATATCCCGCTGACAGAGTGCAGTAATTCGTTATCGTAATATTCCTCCAGGTTACGGATGATAGGGATACTACCGCAAACAGCACCCTCATATAGTAAAGATGTGCCATGGATCTGCTGGAGTTCTATCAGTTCATCCAGATAGGTGGCAATCATTTTTTTACTGGCAGATACTACGTTTTTGCCGGAGCTTAATGCACGCGATACGATCTCGAAAGCGGCTTCGGTATCGTTTATCAATTCAACTACGGTGTTAATTTCAGGGTTGTTCAGTATCTCGTCCCGTTCGGTAGTAAAAAGTTCTTGAGGTAACGACCGGTCTTTCTCCGGGTTTTTGATCGCTATTTTTACTATTTCTAAGTTTAGGTTTTTTGTTTTGATGATATCATACAATCCCTGGCCTACTACTCCAAATCCGAAGAGGCCTATGTTCAGTTTCTTGCTCATTAAGCTATTTTTTGCAATTCTATAATTTTTCCTTTTACATCGGTCTTAAAAAACGATGTGATAATATTTGTTAGGTATTCTGTTTCAATTAAAAATCCGTCGTGGCCGTAAAATGAATCCAGTTCGGCAAATGCCGATTTTGGGATATGTCGAAACAGGTATTGCTGCTCTTCTATAGGGAACAATACATCGGTTTTTATACCTATAACCAATGTACGTGCTTTTATCAGGCTCAAAGCCTTATCTACACCATGTCTGCCACGGCCCACATTGTGCGAATCCATGGCTTTAGATAGATACCAATAACTATACGCATTAAAGCGGTTAACCAATTTTTGCCCCTGGTAGCTTTGATAGGTAGATGCCTTAAAGTTATCAGTAGTGGCATCGCTGTCTTCCTGTTGGGTTATGCCATAAGTTTTATAAGTACGATAGGATAGGAGCGCTATACTGCGTGCCGCTTTAAGCCCTTTACTGCCGCCATCAATAGTACCTGCATAAAAAGTACGGTCGGCACTAATGGCTAAACGTTGAGATTCGTTAAATGCAATACCCCATGGTGAATGGTTGGCATTGGTAGCTATCAGTATCAGGTTTTTTATCCGATCAGGCTCAATAATGCTCCATTCTACAGCCTGCTGGCCTCCTAATGAACCGCCCAGTAATATTTCTATCTGCCTTATACCCAAATGGTCGGCCAGTAACTTATGTGCCTTTACAATATCACGTATCGTAAATTCCGGGAAAGACAAGTAATAAGGCTGCCCGGTTGCCGGGTTTGTGCTTAATGGATTAACGGTACCATATGGCGAACCCAATACATTGGCACAAATTACAAAATGTTCATCGGGGTTAAAGTAATCGTCGGCACCAAAAAGGCCTTTCCACCAATCAAAAACATCAGAATTTGCAGTGAGGGCATGGCATACCCACACTACATTATCCCGGTTATTGTTGAGGCTTCCATAGGTATTAAAGCCTATCTCCAATCCTTGCAGTTTCTGGCCGGATTCCAGTTCAAACGTTCCGGTATAATTAAAACTCTGTATGCTCATTGTTTACTACATGTTATTTTGGAGACGGCCGGCTAAAACAGCCGCCCCCTGATAACCTCACTTAAACTAAAAAAACTAAAAAAAATCTTTATGCAAATGCAAGCTGTTTTACTTTGGCAAATGCCTGTTCAAAATCAGCTTTAATATCATCTATATGTTCTATACCTACTGCTACCCGTAATACGCCCGGCAATACGCCGGCAGATATTTGTTCTGCATCCGAAAGCTGCTGATGCGTTGTAGCTGATGGTTGTATGATCAATGTTTTGGCATCACCTACATTTGCTAAATGGCTAACCAACTTCAGGTTATCAATAAGGTTATTGGCTAATTCTTTATCACCCTTTATTTTAAATGATAATACTGCACCAAACCCATTTTTTAAATATTTTTTCGCCAGGGTATAATGAGGGGATGATTCCAGCCCCGGATAATTCACATATTCTACCTGCGGATGCTGCTCCATCCATTTGGCCAGTTCCAGTGCATTATCTACATGGCGTTGCACACGCAGGGATAAAGTTTCTAATCCCTGTATGTTTAACCATGAATTGAATGGTGATTGCGACGGGCCAAAATCGCGTAAACCTTCTACACGGGCGCGAATAATAAAGTTAATGTTTCCAAATGGGCCATTAACGCCAAACACATCGTTAAATATTAACCCATGGTAACCCTCGCTTGGCTCGGTAAACTGTGGATATTTGCCATTACCCCAATCATAGGTACCACCATCTATTATAGCACCGCCAATACTAGTACCATGTCCGTTGATCCATTTAGTGGTAGATTCTACAACAACATGCGCGCCATGCTGTAACGGGCGAAAAAGGTATCCGCCTGCTGCAAATGTGTTATCTACTATTAGGGGCAAGTCATGCTTTTGGGCCAAAGCAGCCAGCTTTTCAAAGTCGGGAATATTAAAGCCCGGGTTGCCAATCGTTTCAGTATAAATGGCTTTGGTTTTATCGTCGATATACTTTTCGATGTTTTCGGCACTATCATCCTCAGCAAAACGCGCTTCAATACCAAGACGTTTAAAGGCAACCTTAAACTGGTTGTAAGTACCACCATATAAGAAGGGGGATGTAACGAAGTTATCGCCTGCCTGTAAAATATTATTTAAGGCAATAAACTGTGCTGCCTGGCCAGATGCGGTTGCCAAAGCTGCTATGCCACCTTCAAGAGCAGCAATGCGCTTTTCAAAAACATCGGTGGTAGGGTTCATTAAACGGGTATAAATATTACCAAATTCTTTAAGTGCGAACAGGTTAGCACCGTGCTCGGCGTTATTAAATACGTATGATGTAGTTTGAAACAAAGGCACAGCGCGTGCGCCTGTTGTAGCGTCAACTTCCTGACCGGCATGTAGTTGTAGTGTTTCGAATTTTAAGTTAGACATGTTTGTAGATTTAAGAAATATTGATAAATATGCAGGTACAGCAGGATAATGTTATCCTAAACGGGAGCACGTTATTTTTCAGTAAACAGAAAAAGGAAACGTGTACTGTATCAACAGCAGCAGCAACACATACAAATACAGCCCAAAAATTGGTTGTATAAAGTAGAAGAAGCCCGTTGGGCCTTAAATGTGTTGTGTTGTACGTAAATCTTACTTTTCATGATTAAAAATTTATATCCCCCGGTTAACTATTCTCCGGGACAGGAATTGGCACCTTCTACACCTTGTAGGGTTGCCAGCGGTTCTATGAGCCTGATCTCTCGCCGCTTCTTTATAAACCAAAATCCGTATGAGGGAAAATTGATCGTGGTATTACTACCAAATAATGTTTCAAATATAGGGCAATACAGATTTATAATCCAAATAATATTTTAATTTTTATTGTCTTTATAAAGTAAATCTAAATAATAGCAGTTTAGATCGCTACTTACCAAATAATAAGTTGTGTGATATTCTACAAATTAATTAAAAGTCTTAATCCTTCGATAAAGTGTGGTATTTCATTTATTATAAATATTATTTACTGTGGTATAAAAATCATAAATTCCTTTAAGTTAAGATTGTCTTCAACCATTTTGAATTGTTTATTATTTACTGCAAAAGCCTAACTTAGCATAATTATAATTCCGCTTATGGCTACTATTAATTTATCCCGCGTTAGCGGAGACTATGGCTTTGAAGCCACCGACGAATATGGACACACCGTACGCATGGACAGCAGCCCCGAAAGCGGCGGCCAAAATTTTGGTGTACGCCCAATGCAAATGTTGTTAATGGGCCTGGGCGGATGCTCTGCCATTGATGTTATTGCCATTCTTAAAAAACAACGTCAAAATGTGGTTGATTACAAAATGGTAATTGCCGGCGAACGTGAAGCAGGTAAAGAACCATCCTTATGGCAGGATATTACCCTGGAGTTTCATCTATATGGTACGGTAGATGAAGACAAAGCTAAAAAAGCCGTGGAACTATCATTAGACAAATACTGCTCTGTAGCTGCTACTTTATATAAAGCTGATGCCGATATAAAATGGAAAGTTGTTATTCACCCTGCTGAGTAATGTGTGCCCATAAATGCAGCAAGTTATACCTATATCAACTTTGCATTTATTCCCTTTATTGGATGAATTGCTGATAGATTTACTTGACTCATTGTCTCCTGAGGATTGGCAAAAACCTACTTTAGCACGGCTATGGACAGTTAAAGATATTGCCGCACATTTACTTGATGGTAATGTGCGTGCAATTGCTGCTTTAGATGGTTACGAAGTACCTGTTTCTACCCCGATCAATAATAATAAGGATTTGGTAGATTACCTGAATAGTTTAAATGCTGTATGGATTAACGCCATGAAACGGGTTAGCCCTCAATTACTTATAAACCAGCTTAAAAGCACTGGTAAACAATATATAGCATATCTGCATACTCTTCAGCCATTTGAGCAAGCACGGTTTTCTGTTGCATGGGCTGGAGAGCAAACGTCGTTAAACTGGTTTCATATTGCAAGAGAATATACCGAGAAATGGCACCATCAACAGCAAATTAGAGAAGCAGTTGGCAAACCTGGTTTAATGACCCGCCAACTCTTTTACCCATATATAGCCACCTTATTGCATGCTTTGCCATATACCTATCATCATACATATGCACACATAGGCACAATTTTAAAAATTACAATAAGCAGCGAAATTGGTGGAGAATGGTACTTATTAAAGTTGGCTGATAAATGGATATTAGTTGATCTTCCTCCATTAGGCAATGTAACCACCCAAGTTATTCTTGCGCCTGATATTGCCTGGAAACTATTCACAAAAGGGATTTCTCCGCTTGCGGCAATAAACGTATCCACAATAAACGGTGATATAGCTATTGGTAAAATTGTATTTAATACTATAGCCGTTATGGCTTAAATTAAATGATATTGTATCATTTTGGGGTCACTGTAACTTTCCTGATACATATGTAAGTATTAAAAATTGACCAATCAGTTTTTTTGGTCAGTATTTCAATTAATTTGCTATCCTACTGCATATTACTCATAAATTCCTTAGATATTTCAGCCCAAATCTTATAGCTAATTACTCTAATTATACTTACTGGCATTAATGTTGGTATTTGGCGTGTGTCTGCTCATCCAGTTTAGCAGACACTTTAAAATAACACAACATGAAAACAAATTTAAAAAAAGTTACCCTACTGCTTACCGGCTTAATGGCAGGTAGCACATTATTTGCTCAAACAGATTCTGTTAACACTTCCAATTATGTTAAGCCATTTTCAGGCGGTCCGGTACGTACATGGTCTATAGGTGTACATGGTGGTTTATTAACTCCGTTCACTATCTTTGGTGCTAATGGCCGCCAGGATTACAGACAACCGCAATCAGAAATAGGTTACGGTGGTTATATTAAGAAGCAATTTTCCCCAACCTTTGCTTTACAGGCAGATTTCCTTCGTGGCCAGGTTAGCGGTACAAGAGCGCAAGATGGCGTTGGTACACCAAACAGCTTTAATACTAAGTTAGATTGGTCTGGCGCATTAAGTGCAAACGTTACTTTAGGTAACATTAGCTGGTTTCACAGCAAATCATCAATTCAGCCATATTTAACAGCTGGTGCAGGTTACATGGGTTACAAAACAACCATTACAGATGCAACCGGAACCCGCCCATATGCTAACGGTGCAGGCGAGAACTCTATTAACGAGTGGTTTGTACCAGTAGGTTTAGGTTTTAAGGTTAATTTAGGGCCAAGTGTTAACTTAGATTTAGGTTACCAAGTTAACTTTGTACAATCTGATAACTTTGATGGTTACAATGCAGGTAATACTAATGACAGGTTCTCTTATGCACACGTTGGTTTAGAGTTTTTGTTAGGTAGCTCAAAAACTCCGGCAATGGCTACTTACAACCCTGTTAACTCTATGCGTACTGAGTATGTATGGCAAAATGCCCAAACTAAGGCCATGTTACAAGCACAAATTGACGCAGAAAAAGCTAAAAACGATCAGTTAAGAAATGACTTGAACACTACTAACGCTACTGTAGCTAAATTAACTATTGATAGTGATGGTGACGGTGTTTTAGACATTAACGACAAATGCCCTAACACACCTTCTGGTACTAAGGTAGATGGTTCTGGTTGCCCGTTAGCTAAACCTGTTGTAGTTATTACTGAAGAAGATCGTCGTGTTGTTAAAGATGCGATCAAAAATCTTGAGTTTGATTTAGGTAAAGCCACTATACGTGAAAAATCATATCCAAGCTTAGACCGTGTAGCCCGTTTATTAGTTGATAAAAACTTCAGCTTAAAATTAGCCGGACACACAGACAATACAGGTTCTAAAGATTTAAACATGCGTTTATCTAAAGACCGTGCAGAAGCTATCAAAACCTACTTAGTAGATAAAGGTGCTAATGCATCTCGTATAGAAGCTACAGGTTACGGTCAGTTACAACCAATCGCTACTAACAAAACAGCAGCAGGTCGTCAGCAAAACCGTCGTGTAGAGTTTACTTTATACTAAGGAAAAAGATTAATAGATCTTTAAACTATAATTTACGCAAAAGAGCCGCTCCAATCTGGAGCGGCTCTTTTGTTGTTTATAATATTTTTTTCCTGATTATTGACTCTCTTACAGTCCTGAATCTCTTCTTAACCTACTTCAAAAAAATCGGCAAGGTTGCCAAAATAACTATCATTCCAGCCCTCAGCAATGTCATTAAAATCTTCATCAGGGATGTTAACATGCCTTAACTCTACAGAAGAACCATTTTTATCGGGGTGAATTTTAATAGTAACAATAGATTCATCAGTTTGCCCGTCGAAATACCATTGCTGCACAATTTTTTTACCTTCGTCAAACTCCAGGTTTTTACCTACAATGCTACCTTCCCATAAAGAAAACTCCGAGCCTGGCTCGGTAGACATTTGTGCCGGCTCTCCGGTCCACAACTCTAATGTAATAGGATTTGTAAGGGCCGTATAAACCTCCTCTGGTGTAGCCGGTAATAAATAATATTTTTTTAAATCTTTCACAGTCGCAATTTAGCAGAAATAATTGATAGCATAAGTTTGATTTATTTAAACAGTATAGTTATAAATTTGGAAAAATCTTGGCTACAGATAAAAGGGCAGTGTTGTAAGGTAAAAGCATAACAAAGTTTATCTTCGGTTTAAAATAGAGTGATTTGAAAACAATTGGCAATAGTTTTTTAAACTCAAAACAGTATTATACGTTAACCCATCAGTTATGCAAAAATTAGTATTGATACGCCATGGAGAAAGTGTTTGGAACCAGGAAAACCGTTTTACAGGGTGGACGGATGTAGATCTTTCTGAAGAGGGGCTACAGCAAGCCATACGTGCAGGTAAATTGCTTGCCCAACATGGTTATACATTTGATATTGGCTTTACATCTGTATTAAAACGAAGTATTAAAACCATGCATTTTGTACTGGAGCAAATGGAAAACCTGTGGATCCCGGTACATAAATCATGGCGATTGAACGAACGGTTTTACGGCGCGTTACAAGGGCTTAATAAGGCAGAAACCATCGAACAATACGGCGAAGAACAGGTGTTAAAATGGCGCCGCGACCCGCACGAACACCCGCCTGCTATAACCGAACAGGACGAACGCTTTCCGGGCCATTATTTGAGATATAATGATCTAACTTATCGCGAGTTGCCGCTTACCGAAAATCTGAGCGAAACCATGGACCGCGCTTTACCATTCTGGCACGAAAGCATTGTACCCGCCATTCGCGAAAATAAAAAAGTTATCATTTGTGCCCACGGCAACAGCCTACGAGCACTGATACAATATATAGAAAATCTAAGCGACGAGGAAGTAACCAAATTAGATATCCCAACTGCAACACCTTGGGTTTATGAGTTAGATGATAGGCTGAATTGCCTTAATCATTACTATTTAAAGTAATGATGCCTGCCATATTAACCAGGTTGGTTGAGCTTAAAACTGCCGATCAAAAAACATAATTTACTTTCGCTGTATAAATAAAATCCTATTTTTGCCCTAAGTACAAATCGCGGTAGTATGCGATTGGTTTTATAATTCATTTTTTTTAAAAATTTAAATCATAGTTGTAGATGATTAGTATTACACTTCCTGATGGCTCTGTTCGTCAATACGACAGAGGGATCACTTCCATGCAGATAGCCATGTCTATCTCCGAAGGTTTAGCACGTAACGTATTAGCTGCCGAAGTTAACGGCGAGGTTTGGGACGCAAGCCGCCCTATCGAAGAAGATTCGGCCGTAAAGCTACTAACCTGGAACGATGCAAAGGGTAAATCAACCTATTGGCATTCGTCTGCCCACTTACTGGCCGAAGCATTAGAAGCTTTATACCCGGGTACCAAATTTGGTATAGGCCCTGCCATTGAAACAGGCTTTTATTACGATGTTGATTTTGGGGACGAGCCATTCTCATCAGACGATTTCAAGAAAATAGAAGATAAGGTTATTGAGCTGGCTAAAACCAAAAGCGAATATATTCGCAAGCCGGTTAGCAAAGCCGAGGCCATTGAATATTTTACCGAGAAAGGGGATGAGTATAAACTTGACCTAATTAAGGATCTGCCGGACGGCAGCATAACTTTTTACACACAAGGTAATTTTACCGATTTGTGCCGGGGTCCGCATATACCTAATACAGGCAGTATTAAAGCTGTAAAACTAATGAGCGTTGCCGGTGCCTACTGGCGTGGTGATGAAAGCCGCAAACAGCTTACCCGTATTTACGGCGTAACTTTCCCTAAGGCAAGCGAACTTACAGATTATTTGCACCTGATAGAGGAAGCTAAAAAACGCGATCACCGTAAATTAGGTAAAGAACTAGAACTATTTGCTTTTAGCGAAAAAGTTGGCATGGGCCTGCCATTGTGGTTGCCAAAAGGTACTGCATTGCGCGAACGCCTAACTAACTTTTTGCAGAAAGCACAGGTTAAATCTGGCTACGAGCAGGTAATTACACCGCATATCGGCCACAAAAACCTGTATGTAACTTCGGGGCACTACGAAAAGTATGGGGCAGATTCGTTCCAACCGATAAAAACCCCGCAGGAGGGAGAGGAGTTCTTCTTAAAACCGATGAACTGCCCGCACCACTGCGAGATCTATAAAACTAAACCACGCTCTTACAAAGATCTTCCGGTTCGTTTGGCAGAGTTTGGTACCGTTTACCGTTACGAGCAAAGCGGCGAATTGCATGGCTTAACCCGTGTGCGCGGCTTTACTCAGGATGATGCGCACTTATTTTGCCGCCCCGATCAGGTAAAAGAGGAGTTTAAAAAGGTTATCGACTTAGTATTATACGTATTTGGTGCTTTGGGATTTGATAATTATACTGCACAGGTATCCCTACGCGACCCGAACAACAAAACAAAATATATAGGTACAGACGAGAATTGGGCTTTGGCCGAAAGTGCTATTATTGAGGCTGCTGCCGAAAAGAACCTGCCAACCGTAGTAGAATACGGCGAAGCGGCTTTTTACGGCCCCAAGCTTGATTTTATGGTGAAGGATGCCTTAGGCCGTAAATGGCAGTTAGGTACTATCCAGGTAGATTATAACTTGCCCGAACGTTTTGAGCTGGAATATACTGGTAGCGATAACCAAAAACACCGCCCGGTGATGATACACCGCGCACCATTTGGTTCGTTAGAGCGTTTTGTGGCTGTATTGATAGAGCATTGTGCCGGTAATTTCCCGCTTTGGCTATCTCCCGAACAATTTATTATCCTGCCTATATCTGAAAAATACGAAGAATATGCAAAAAAACTTTCAGATGAGTTAAAAGATTCCGATATTTGCGGGCTGATTGACTTCAGAGATGAGAAAATCGGTCGTAAAATACGCGACGCTGAAGTTAAAAAAATCCCATATATGCTTATCGTGGGCGAAAAAGAAGCAACTGAAGGGTTGGTATCTGTTCGTAAACATGGTACAGGCGATTCGGGAAGTATGAGCATAGAAGAGTTTAAACAACAAATAATTAAAGAAATAACAGTATAACTTGGCTTTAAACAAACCTTTCAACAGAGGACCAAGGCTTCCATTTAAGAAAAAAGAAGCCGAACATAATATCAACCAATTCATCAGGGCACAAGAAGTGCGCCTTGTTGGTGACAACGTTGAGCAGGGTGTATTCTCTTTAAGAGATGCACTTGCCATTGCACAGGAACAAGAGCTTGACCTGGTTGAGATATCTCCAAACGCTAACCCTCCCGTTTGTAAAGTAACCGATTACAATAAATTCGTTTACGAGCAAAAGAAGAAGCTTAAAGAGATCAAAAGCAACGCCAAGCAAACAGTTATCAAAGAGATCCGTTTCGGGCCGAATACTGATGATCATGACTTTGAATTTAAATTAAAGCATGCGCAGAAGTTTTTGGAAGCCGGCGAAAAGGTAAGGGCTTACGTACACTTTAAAGGCCGTGCAATTGTTTATAAAGAACAAGGCGAGATATTATTGCTGCGTTTTGCACAGGCATTAGAAGATTTAGGTAAGGTAGAGCAATTACCAAAGCTGGAAGGAAAAAGGATGTTCTTAACTGTAGCTTCAAAGGCGCAAAAGAAATAAAATTGATATGCAAATGCGTGTGGTATGCAAATGCAGTTAAAATAAAACGTTGAGATAACGTCAATCATCTAAAAACAAATAAATAGAGTTATGCCAAAAATGAAAACCAATTCCAGTGCAAAAAAGCGTTTTAAGCTTACTGGAACCGGTAAAATTGCCAGAAAAAACGCATTCAAAAGCCACATTTTAACTAAGATGTCGACTAAACGCAAGCGTAACCTTAGTCACACCAGCTTGGTATCAAAAGCTGACTTAGGTAACGTAAAACGTATGCTTTGCATAGGCAAGTAATCAAACAAATTTTTTAACCAGGTATTAGAGTACAGAAGCTTCCGAAAGGAACACTCACTACCAAAATCAACACAAAATGCCACGTTCAGTTAACGCAGTCGCGTCTAGAAGACGCCGGAAAAGGATCATGAACCTCGCCAAAGGTTATTGGGGTTCAAGAAGCAAGGTTTACACCGTTGCTAAAAATACAGTAGAAAAAGGTTTACAATACGCATATCGTGACCGTAAAACCAAAAAACGCGAGTTTAGGGCTTTATGGATCCAACGTATCAATGCTGGTGCACGCCAACACGGTATTTCTTACTCTCAATTAATTGGTAAGTTAGCCGCTAAAGAAATTGGTTTAAACCGTAAGGTGTTAGCTGATTTAGCGATGAACCACCCTGATGCTTTCAAAGCTATCATTGATGCTGTAAAATAATTAGAGCATACTTTATAAGAAAAGGCCTTCTGTTTGTTCAGAAGGCCTTTTTTGTGTCGTGTCTTTCGTGGTGTTAAGCTTATCATAAGGCAGACCTATTTCTAATAGGAATAAGCTTAACGCAGACTGACTTATTAAATTTCGCTTTTTGGCTTATCGCCCTGTGCATCCAGCGGCTCGATGTGCGAACGAAAACGCGAAGCATCATTCTCCGGGTCAGTATCTTCAATTATTGTTTCTTCTATCACAATAGCGGCGATAGGTTCTGAATAATCGTAATCATTAACCTGTGCTGCATTACCAGGGGCACTACCGCCATCAATGTCCATGTATTGTTTAAAGTTCCTTACATCGTTATCTACCATGTTTTTAAATACAGGGTTAAGGATGTGGGCAATGCCACCGCCAAAGCCACCTGCAGGCGGGCGATAAGAGATAACTATATCAATTAATGTTCCTTCACCATCAGGGCTATCCTGAAAACGTACTTTGCCGGCATTATCTATTAATGAATCCGGTAACGAACTCCACCCAATACTGTAACCGGGTTCATCGCGCACAATCTCAGCATCCCAACTTACTTTGGCAACGCCTGTAGGCAGTTTTAATACCCAATGCGATCTTTTTTCATCAATAACCTCTACGCTCTCGAGGTGTTTCATAAATAGTGGCAGATTGTCCAGCTTACGCCAAAAAGCATAAACCTCTTCCCGTGGTTTATCTATGAGGTATGATGAACGGATATTTACATTAACCGGTTCGGTGGAGGTACGACCCATGCGCGAGTATAGGTCGCAATGCCCTGTAACACCACGATTAAGCAAGTAACCGCCGGCACCCAGCTTTATAATACTGGAAAAAGGACTCTTGAATAATCCCCTAAAGCCCGATAAAGCGAGCTTAAAACCCGTAGCTATAGAAATAGCGCGCTCTGCGGCTGATAAGTTTATAGATGGCTCTTGATTTTCAGCAGGTCGCCTCCATCTGTTTTGTACTGCTAATGTTGTCATGATGTATTGGTTATGTTAGTTTAACAGCTTATAACAGCACGGGTTTTCTTTTATTGCAATTAATTTAATCCTTACTTCTATTTTAAGCTTTGGGTTTAAGAAACCTAATGTTACATTTGCAGCGCTTTAGGTTTCTGTTATGAAGCATTTATAACAGGATTAAAAGGGAATACAGTGTAAATCTGTAACTGTCCCGCAGCTGTAAGTTCCATTAACCAATGTCCGTTCAAATATGTCACTGTTGCCTGTAAAGGAGATGGGAAGGCAGGGCAGAGGGGAGCAAGTCAGAATACCTGCCTTAGCATTATATTATTCATGGCTTTCGGGGATTGAAGCTTGGATGTGAATGCTCTTCATCAGTGGCGTATTTCCATTCGTATGTTTTTTCCAGTTGATAGCTGTGATGTTTATCAGAGCATGAGGCACAGCTATATATCTATATTAAGCATATCGAACTTTCCTTTTTTAGGGAAATTGATAGGTGTTGCAAGTAGCTGCCTGATCACAACCAATTTGGTTTTAGCACAAACCGATTCTACCAAACACTTAAAAGAGGTGCCTGTTACTGCTATACCAGCACCTAAAGTTCTATCAATTACCCCGTCACAACAATTAACCCGTAAGGATTTCGCGAGATATAGTGCATTTAATGTTGCCGATGCTGTTCGGAACTTTGCAGGTGTTAATGTTAAAGATTACGGGGGAATAGGGGGCTTAAAAACCATATCTGTACGCAGTTTAGGCACTAACCATACAGCAGTATTGTTTGATGGTGTGCAAATAAACGATGCCCAAACCGGGCAAATAGACCTGAGTAAGTTTAATCTTAATAACGTAGAAGAAATAACGCTTTACAACGGCCAGCCGGATAACCTGTTGCAACCTGCGCGTGCCTTTGCCTCTGCCAGTGTGCTAAGCATTAAAACCATTCGCCCGGGTCTGACACCCGGTAAGCCATACCAGATCCAGGCAGGGGTAAAGGGGGGGAGCTTTGGTTTAATAAACCCGTATCTGCAATGGCAGCAACGCATAAGCAATAACTGGCAATTGGTTTTAAATAGTAATTACATTGGGGCTAATGGCCGGTACAAATACAAAGTAGATGGCGATGCATCTGATACGCTGGCCATCCGCAAGAATGGTAATGTACATTCTTTGCAAACTGATGTGGCCTTATATTATAGCAAAACCGATAGCAGTAAGTTTAATATCCACCTCAATTATTATAACGCCAAACGTGGTTTACCCGGGCCGGTTATATTTTACAGCGAATTGCACGGGCAACACTTAAATAATAACGACTTGTTTGTGCAGGCCGGTTATCAGCATATCTGGAAAAATAGCTTAAAACTGTTACTTAACAGCAAGGTTTCGCAACTTAAAACCCGTTATCTGGATTCGCCTTACTTTAACACGAAGGGTTATATATTAGAAAATTATAAACAACGCGAGGCTTATCAGTCGGCAGCACTATCTTATGCTATCACAAATGATTGGGAAATATCTTACGCTATAGATGCATCCTACACCACAGTAGATGCCGATATTAATAAATATGCCTACCCCGCAAGATTTACGCTCTTGAATGTTTTGGCCAGTAGTTTTAAAGTGGGAAAATGGCAGCTACAGGGCAATTTGCTGCAAACTAATATTCACGAGTCGGTGCAAAAGGGGGCGGCATTTCAACAGAAGGCCGTTTTATCGCCAACCCTAGTGGCAACCGTTCAACCTTTTAGTGAACCCAACTTTAAATTGAGGGCGTTTTACAAAAATGCCTTTCGTGCCCCAACTTTAGACGAGTTGTATTATTATGCTGCTGTTGAGCGTATTATAAAACCCGAATTTGTTTACCAATACGATCTGGGAGCCACCTATTCTAAAAACCTGAATGGCTTTTTAGAGTACGTTGTACTAACCGCTGATGCTTATTATAATAACGTGCATAATAAAATACTGGCTGTGCCAAGCCGTAACCCTGCGGTATTTTCCTTTAGTAATTTAGGTAAAGTGGATATCAGGGGGCTTGATGTTGGCTTTAGGTCGCAAACCAGGTTATATAACGGATGGCAGGCATCTTTAAATGTAAATTATACTTACCAATATGCGGTTGATGTAAGTGACCCCACAGCGGCTACCTACAAGCAGCAAATACCCTACACACCTAAAAATACACTGGCTTTTAATGCAGGGGCAAATTATAAGGATTTAGGCATATACTTTAACCAGGTAGTATCTGCAGGCAGGTATTATACAGGTACAAAGCAACCGGAGTACCTGGTGCCGGGTTATGCCTTAAGTGATGCATCCGCAGTTTATAAATTTATTAGCGGGAAAACACCGGTAACAACCTCTTTAGAAGTAAATAACCTTTTTAATAAAAATTATTCCATTATCAGGAGTTACCCCATGCCGGGCCGGTCATATCGTTTATCATTTCAAATAACCATATAATATACAATCATGAAACAAATTCAACTTAAAACCATTTTTGCTGTAGTCACAATACTTGCAGTATTATCTGCGTGCAAAAAGGATAGGGTAAACCCTATAGAAATACCTCAAAAGGGCGTTTATATACTTAGCCAGGGTAATATCGGTAAAAACAACAGCGTTCTCTCCTTTTACAATTCAATTACTAAAAACACTACCAGTGATATTTTTAGCAGTGTTAATGGCCGTGGTATTGGTGATACCGGTAATGATGCCAAGATCTATGGTTCAAAAATGTATGTCACTGTAAATTATTCAAGCACTTTAGAAATAGTTGATGCTAAAACTGCAAAAACTATCAAACAAATAAAAATGGATAACGGTGGTACCAACCGCGAGCCGCGTTATGTGGTGTTTGACAAAAACAAAGCCTATATCTCTTCTTACGATGGTACAGTTGCTGTATTGGATACGGCATCTTTAACTATCGAAAAATATATTTCGGTAGGCCGTAACCCCGAGCAAATGGTGGTATCAAACGGTAAAATATATGTAGCTAACTCTGGTGGTTTAGATTTTGCCAATCCGGATAAAACAGTGTCTGTGATCAGCATAGCTACCAGTACCGAAATAAAAAAGATAGACCTGGCTACTACCAACCCTATTAACATTGCTGCTGATGCTTATGGTGATGTATACGTTATAGCTTACGGTACAGATTATCCGGCACACCCTAAATTGACTACGATTGATAACACTACGGATGTTGTTAAAAATACTGTAGATATAGATGCCGGTTATGGTACTTCATTTATTATTGTTGGCGACCAGGCTTACTACCTATCAGATGCGGGCAAGGTAAAAGTATACAATGTTAAAACCGAAACGGTTACTAACCAGAGCTTTGTTACAGATGCCACCGCAATTAAAGTACCTTACGGAATAGCGGTTGACCCAACCACGGGCGAAGTATTTGTTACTGATGCAGTAGATTATACCAATAACGGCAAGTTATATGTTTTTGATAAAACTGGTAAACTAGAATATGATGTTACTACAGGTATCAACCCGGGCGCTATCGTAATTCTTAAATAATAGCATTTTAAATTACAGGGTATTATCAATAAATTTGCGTTATATTAATAACCATGTCATCACAAAACATCAACGCCCGTACCTTAACCCTTATGCTAATAGTGCTTGCTGCTATAGCTATGCGCTTAGTAAATACACAGGTACCTGCATTAAGTAATTTCACCCCGGTAGGCGCTGTGGCGTTATTTGGCGGGGCTTATTTTACCAATAAATGGAAAGCTTACCTGGTGCCTTTAGCGGCACTTTTTATAAGCGATATGTTCATCAATTATATTTACGCAGGTACGTTAACATTTTACAGTAGTTCGTTAGTCATGTATGCCTGTTTTATGCTGATGGTGTTTGTGGGTACTTTTATTAAAAAGGTAAATGTGCTTAATGTTGCCGCAGCATCATTGGTTTCGGTTTTGATCCACTGGCTGATCATGGATCTGCCGTTTTTATACGGGCAGCCAAACACATGGGCAAATTATACAACGTTATTGGTTAAAGCTATTTATCCTTTTGAAACTAACATGCTGGTATCTGATGCTATATATGGCGCTATACTGTTCGGTGGTTTCGAACTGGCAAAAAGCAAATACACTGTTTTGCAAGGTAAAAGGCAACTGGCTTTATAGTTTGTTGATATTCATAAAAAAGCGGTTGACCTTTGGTTAACCGCTTTTTTTGTTTGTCTGAACTCGATTTTATTGAATTAAGTCTATTATTAATCATTCAGTAAATTGTTTAATTCGTTACATTCGAGTTCTGACATCTAAATGCTGTTTATTATGAAAAGAGTAGTAGTACTCACCGGCGCCGGAATAAGCGCGGAGAGTGGCTTAAAAACGTTTAGGGATAGCGATGGGCTTTGGGAGGGGTATAACATTGAAGATGTAGCAACGCCCGAGGCTTGGGAACGTAACCCGGAACTGGTGCAGGATTTTTATAACCAACGCCGCAGATCAGTATTAGAGGCCGTGCCCAATGCGGCCCATTATGCCTTGGCTAAACTGGAAGAGAAATATGATGTAACCATCATTACCCAGAATATCGATGACCTGCATGAACGGGGCGGGTCAACCAAAGTAATCCATTTGCATGGTATCATTACCCGGTCGCAATCCGGCATAAAGGCAAACCTTACTTACCCCATTAATGGTTGGGAATTGAAGATGGGGGAAATGTGCGAATTAGGCTCGCAATTAAGGGCCCATGTGGTTTGGTTTGGCGAGGCAGTACCCATGATAGAAACGGCCGCACAGATCTGTGCAAAGGCAGAGCTATTCATTCTTGTAGGCACATCCCTGGCAGTATATCCGGCCGCCGGATTGATCAATTATGTACCCCGCGATGTAACCAAATATATCATCGACCCCAAGATCCCAACTACTACTAATAACAGGATGGTAGAAATGCCTTACAAAGCCACAGTAGGGGTGCCCATGCTGATAGATGAGCTTATGGAAAACGAAGTGTAATACGGTCTGTTTAATTTGTAGTGTGGTATTAAACTTACTTTGCCAAAAGTAGGTGGAAGTAAGGTTTATATGTGTATAATCACCTCAAATAGCCCCTAAAATCCTGCCAAATATAATTTTGTTTGATTGTTTTACGTTTCATAAATAATTAATTATCAATTATTTATATGTTTTATATGCTATTAGTATTTGTAGGCGGAATAAAGATTAAAATCTCATAGGGCCGAATTATACATAAAGCACAACCAAATAAAATTTTGTTTACATTATAATTTTTTATAAATAATTATATTACAGGTGATTATGTATTTTATGTCGACTAATAATTATACCTGTAATAGCTCTCTCTAAAGTCTTTGCCCATTTCTTTAAAACGCGCTGCAACGGTATTTAAAAATGCTTCGTCGAGCAATTCAAAAACACTGTTAACGCCTTCGGTCAGGTCCATATCCGGGATCTTGTATGTTTGCTCCAGGGTGCCTTGTTCCATTTTAATAATGAACTTTTGGTTCATGCTCAGGATGGATATCTTAAAATCCGGGTGGGGTAATTCTGCAATAATTCTCATAACGTAATTCTATTTTGTTAAGCCGGCTAACGGGTCTGTTCCATTAACTGTGCCGATACTTTCAATGATCCTGAAGCGTGCAAAAAGCTCTTCGCTATACCAGCCTTCGCTACGCGTTTTTTTGATCACCTCGGCATGTTGCTTACTGCCGTAGGCAAAGGCTTTCATATGTTCCATACTTTCCCAAATCGAAAAGGTAGCCTGGCGATAAACCGGTGCTTCGCCTACTCCAAAAGAAGTGATATATCCCGGCGCGCCCACCATCAGGTTTGCTACCTCATCCACATGCGACCAGAAATTTTTTAGCCTGCTCATTTTTATTGTAGCACGGGTAAGCACCGCCATAGGGCCGTCAGCCACCTTACCGTTTACTTTACCAAAGGGTTCTTTACCGTCCCAGGTGCCGTGGCTTTGTACTGGTTCGCACAAAAGCGTCCAGCTTTCTTTAGCCAGTAAATGCCACCATTTTTTCACAAAAGATGTTTCGGCAAAATGCTCGTAAGCATCACGGTCATCCCATACGGCCAAAAGTCCCCATTGTTGCCAGTCGGGCTGTAGGTCGAAAGTGCCGTTGCGCCCGCTGCCTAAAAGCTTCCAAAAGCTGCAGCCATGTTGCAGCCACATGGGTAGGCGATGTAAAGCCATAGCCAGAAGGGCAAAGGGTATAAGCGATTTACGGTAACGTACTATAGTGAGGCTAACAATCATATTGTTGCGAAAATAAAATATTAAATATGAGATTTAGCTTATTTACTTTCCAAACAGGCATATTACATTTGCTTTATGGCAGAGGATTTACAAATAACCGCATCAACCGATAAAGAGGAGCAGTACAAATCGTTAATTCCCCAAATAGAAGGTTTGCTTTATGGCGAAACCGACCTGGTGGCAAACCTGGCAAATGTGGCTGCAGCACTTAAGGAGCAATTTAAATGGTTTTGGGTTGGGTTTTACTTGGTAAAGCAGGATGAATTGGTTTTAGGCCCGTTCCAGGGGCCGGTTGCCTGTACGCGTATTGCCAAAGGTAGGGGCGTTTGCGGTACCTCATGGGCCAGGGCTGAAACGTTGATAGTGCCGGATGTGGAGGCATTCCCGGGGCACATTGCATGTAGTTCGTTATCCAGATCAGAGATCGTATTGCCGCTTATCCATCGCAACGAAGTTATTGGTGTGCTGGATGTAGATAGTGCCGAACTAAATGAGTTTGATGACGTTGATGCCCAATATCTTAACCAGATCATTAGCCTGATAAAATTCAATGCTTAAGGCGTTCTTAATATCTGGTTTGGGTGCAGATAGCCGCCTTTACAAAAACGTTGCCCTACCTTCCGGGTATGATGTTACGCTAATAGATTGGCATATCCCTGATATTACAGACACTTTAGGTAGTTATTCACAAGTGATTATCAATCAATATGATATAACAGATAACTCAATAATAATTGGCGTATCGCTTGGTGGTATGCTTTCTGTTGAAATAGCCAAGCGCGTAAAGCCGAACAAAGTTATCCTGATATCCAGTATTAAAACCGATAGCGAAGCGCCGTGGTACTTTAAATTTTTCAGGAGTCTGCCGGTATATTATGCCATTCCCGGCAAATTGATGACGCACCTGGGTTTCCTGGTAAGGCCCATGTTTGGTAAAATGGCTGAGGATGATCTGGCATTATTTAAAAACATGTTGCGCAACTCATCGCCCGCTTTTTTAAAATGGGCTATGCGCGCAGTTTTGTATTGGAAAAATGACGTTAAGATCCCCAACCTTTATCATATCATCGGTGATAAGGATCTGGTTTTCCCTTATCAAAACATTAAAAACCCAACAGCGGTTATTAAAGGCGGCACACACATTATGGTGTTTGACAGGGCAGGAGAGATAAATGCCTTGCTAGCCGATATTCTTAAATAACCTATGAAACTCCCCGAAAGTTATTACCATAACCCCGATGTTGTGGCGCTTAGTCGTGATTTGATAGGTAAATACCTATTTACCTATATTGATGGCGACCTTACCGGAGGTTACATTGTTGAAACAGAGGCTTATGCGGGCGTTATTGACAAAGCTTCGCACTCCTATGGGGGCCGTTTAACGCCGCGCACACAAACGATGTATATGCAGGGCGGGGTATCTTACGTTTACCTGTGTTACGGCATCCACGAGATGTTTAATGTGGTGGCATCTGCAGAAGGGCAGCCTCATGCTATCTTGATAAGGGCTGTGCAACCTACAGATGGATTGGATATCATGTTGCTCAGGCGTAATATGGAGGCGCTTAAGCCCAATATTACCAAAGGCCCGGGTTCTGTGGCCAAAGCACTGGGTATTTCAGGCAAAATAAACGCCATGAGTTTACAAAGCGATGTGATCTGGATAGAAGACAGGGGTCTTGCTTTTGCTGATGAGGAAGTAGCCGCCGGCCCGCGCATTGGCGTGGCTTATGCCGGCGAAGATGCCCTGCTGCCATATCGTTTTTATGTTAAAGGAAATATTTATGTGAGTAAGCCCAACAAATAATTTTATTGTTGGTTTATTCCATAACATTCTATTAATAATTAAAACACACGATGAGCAGCGATTGGTCAAAAACAGAGAGCCTTAAGTATTTTAAGGATAAAGTGAACGAGGTTAAAACAGCCATGCTTACTACATACAATTCGGAGAACGGCTTTAACAGCAGGCCAATGGGTACGGCAGATGTGGATGAAGAAGGCAACATATGGTTCTTTACAAACGAGTACTCACCAAAAGTGAGTGAGATATCTGTAGAAAATACCGTTTCTTTGACCTATTCAGATATAAAAAATCATACCTATTTAAGCGTTGTTGCCGAAGCAGAAATTGTGGATGACAGGGAAAAAATGAAAACTTTATGGAACCCTTTCATTCAGGCATTTTTTCCGAAAGGTTTGGATGACCCTAAACTAACCCTGCTGAAAGTTACCCCAACGGATGCTGAGTATTGGGACAGCAGCAGTAGTAGCATGGTGGTATTATTTAATATGCTAAAAGCTGTAGTACAAGGCAAGCAGTACGATGAAGGCAAACATGGCAAAATAGACCTGTAGCCGAATCGAAAGTTTTTACAAAGCCACGAAGAGTAATTTTCGTGGCTTTGTTATTTAATTAAATCGGGTTTTAGAAACAGCTTTTTTGTAATATTGGCTGATGATTTACCAGGACACCTTACAATTTGCCCAAAACATGGATGAGCAGGATGCCTTAAAAGGTTTCCGCAGCGAATTTCTGATCCCTAAGCATAATGGCGAAGATGCTGTTTATTTATGTGGTAACTCGTTAGGTCTGCAGCCAAAGTCAGCCAAAAAATATATTCAAGACCAGCTAAACGCCTGGGAAGATAATGCTGTAGAAGGTTGGTTTATGGGGGATGAGCCCTGGTTAAAATATCATAAGGCATTACTTGCACCGCTAGCTGACATATTGGGTGCCAAACAAACCGAGATCACGGTGATGAACTCACTTACCGTTAACCTTCACTTGTTAATGGTAAGTTTCTATAAACCAACAGGTAAACGTTACAAAATATTGATGGAAGCTGGTGCATTCCCGTCAGACCAGTATGCAGTAGAAAGCCAGGTACGTTTCCATGGTTACAACCCTAAAGACGCTGTAATAGAAGTTACTCCCCGCAATGGCGAAACCACATTACGCACCGAAGATATATTAAAGCAGATAACAGACAATGCGGATGACCTTGCCTTAGTCATGTTTAGCGGTATAAACTATTACACCGGTCAGTTTTTTGACCTGGAGGCCATTGCAAAGGCAGGGCATGCTACCGGTGCCATAGTTGGATTTGATCTGGCACATGCGGCAGGTAATGTATCGCTGCAACTACACAACTGGGGAGCTGATTTTGCCAGTTGGTGCTCTTATAAGTACATGAATTCAGGTCCGGGAGGTATCAGCGGTATCTTTGTACACGAAAGGCATTTTGGCGATACATCGCTTAACCGTTTTGCCGGCTGGTGGGGTTACCGCCGAGATAAGCAATTCCTGATGGCACCCGGTTTTGAGCCGGAGAATGGGGCAGAAGGTTGGAATGTAAGCACAAGCCCTATTATACTAATGGCCCTGCATCGTGCATCGCTTGATCTATTTGAAAAAGCAGGAGGCGTGCAGGCGCTGCGTGCTAAAAGCGAATTGCTTACGGGCTATCTGGAACACCTGATAAACGAGGTGAATAAAAAGTATGGTGAAGATGTGTATAGCATTATCACCCCGACAGATAAAAGTCAACGTGGCTGCCAGCTATCAGTGGTTTGTAAGCGTGATGCAAAAGCGATTTTCAATTACCTGGCCCAAAATGGGGTAATTGGCGACTGGCGCGAGCCGGATGTGATTCGTTTAAGCCCGGTGCCGCTTTACAATTCCTTTGTTGATGTTTACAAGGCGTCTGAAAGCCTATTTAAGGCGGTTAAAGGCCGTTAATATTACAACATGATATACTATAACCCCAAACAGTGGTTCTCGCTCATATTTAGGTTTAATAAGGCTGATACCCTGAGAGAACTTTTCCCGCTAATGTTATGCGTGAGCCTTTATGCAGGTGTTGTTACTTTTTTGCTGATAGATTTCTGGAAATTAGAGGAAACAAGTATGCTGCGCAAAGTGATCTATGTTCACCAAACTATAGGTTTTGTGTTTTCGCTATTGTTGGCATTTCGTATCAATTCTGCTTATGACAGGTGGTGGGAAGGTCGTAAAATATGGGGGAGTTTGGTTAATAACAGCCGGAATCTGGCTATAAAATTAAAACATTTGATAGATGCCAAGGATGCCGAGTTCTTTAATTTTGCAATTCCTTTTTATGCATGGTCTCTCAAAAATCATTTACGTGATGAATATGTGCCATATGAGCAGGAGATTATTCCAATTGATAGTAGTAAGCATGTGCCTAATCAGGTGGCATCGGCTATTATTAAAAATATTTATCGCTTAAATAAAGAAGGCCAGATAAACCCCGAGCAATTAGTAAGTATTACCGGAGAAATTACTTCATTTACAGATATTTGTGGCGGATGTGAACGGATCAGGAAAACCCCTATACCGTTCTCGTACAGCGTATTTATTAAGAAATTTATATTTACCTATATCATGACATTGCCCTTTACATGGGCCTTTGATCTTAAATATCTCATCATGCCGATCATAGGTTTTGTACTATTTGTTTTTGCCAGTATAGAGCTGATAGCAGAAGAAATTGAGGACCCCTTTGGTTACGATGCTAATGACTTGCCATTGAATAATATTTGCGAAAATATTGAAAAACACGTTGGCGAGATATTTGCCGAATAGCACGTATGCTTAAAATAGCTTTCGACCCGATTTACGCACATCCGTTACCACTGGGGCACCGTTTCCCGATGATGAAGTATGAACTTATACCTGGACAATTGTTGTACGAAGGGGTAATAGCGCCAGCTAACTTATTTTCGCCTAAAGCCGTTGATGAAGCAACCATTCTGGTAACCCACGATGCTAATTATTGGCAGCAACTACGTGATCTAACGTTATCACCTAAAGAACAAAGGCGTATTGGTTTCCCCTTATCTGCACAACTGGTAGAACGCGAAATTAGAATTGCCCAGGGGACTATCGATGGTTGCCATTATGCGTTTGAACATGGCATAGCTTTTAATGTGGCTGGCGGTACACATCATGCCGGTAGCAATTGGGGCGAGGGGTTTTGCATGCTGAATGATCAGGCTATTGCTGCTAACTATTTGTTAAAGAGTAATTTGGCTCAAAGTATCTTAATTGTTGATTTAGATGTTCATCAAGGCAATGGCACCGCACAGATATTTGAACACGAGTCCCGTGTTTTTACATTCTCGATGCATGGAGATAAGAATTTTCCATTTAGAAAAGAACACTCAGACCTGGACCTTCCGTTGCCAGATGGGATAGAGGATGAGGCTTATTTGAACCTACTAACAGATACATTACCAGGTTTAATAGAAAGCCACCAACCCAATTTTATATTTTACCTGGCCGGCGTCGATGTGCTGGGGTCTGACAAACTGGGTAAACTGGCCCTATCTAAAGAAGCCTGTAAAACCCGCGACCAATTTGTATTGGAGCAATGCAAATTGAACAATATACCTGTACAGGTAAGCATGGGCGGCGGCTACTCTCCACAAATAAAAGACATTGTAGAGGCACACTGCAATACCTACAAGGTTGCTAATGATTTATATTTCTAAACTTGCCGATTTTAGCTTTTTGTCCACTATCAGATTATTAGCCTTACTGATTTTTTGAAACCTGATGAACAGCATTAAAGATGCAGATGCCAGCCCGGCAACCAGCCCAAACCATACACCAACTACACCTATGCCTAACACAATGCCCAATAAATACCCAACAGGCAAACCTATAACCCAATAGGAAATAAAAGTTAATATAGTAGGTACCTTAACATCACCTATACCTCTTAAGATACCTAAACCAACCACCTGCGTGCCATCAAATAATTGAAAAAAGGCTGCTACAATAAGCAATTGTTTAGCTATCGTAATAACCTGAATGTCTGAGGTATATATCCATGGTAGTAAATGGTTGAATAAAGTAAATATGATAGCCGTAAAGCTCATGAAAATAATTACAATGTGGTAATTAGATATAGCGGAAAGCCTTAATTTATAATGATCGCCTGAGCCAAAGTAATTACCAGAGCGTATTGCCGATGCCGAGGATATGCCGGCGGCCATCATGTAGGTCATGCTGGCCAGGTTAAGTGCAATTTGATGCGCAGCCTGCGGTACCGAACCGATGGTGCCGATGATAATTGAGGCCCCGCCAAATGCACTTACCTCAAAAGTTGACTGCATAGCAACCGGCGCACCTATTTTCAAAAGTTCGTTGATACGTTGCCGTTCGATATTTTTAAACGCAAAATCGGTAAGGTATTTTTTAAAATTCGGTGAGCGAAAGACATAGATACACATGGCTATAGCCATTAAGCATCTATCTATTAAGGTACTGTAACCAACACCTTTTATGCCCATCGGGCTAATACCAAACATCCCCTTAACCAAAACTATCCCTACCAGTATATTGATCACATTGCCAATAATAGTGATATACATAGCCTGCCTTGTAAGCCCTAAACCTTCGGCAAATTGTTTAAAGGTGTTAAATACCATTAAAGGCATTAATGATGATAGCAGCAATGTAAGAAATGGTTTTGCCTGTAACACCACATCAGGGCTTTGGTGTAGCTTATCTATAAAAAACGCAACAGCCAGGTAAAAAACAATAAAAAGTACTACGCCTGTAACTACGTTAAGTAATAAACTGTTACTAAGTAACCTGCCACATTCAGCATAATTTTTACGGCCATTATGCTGGGCAATTAAGGGTGTAATACCGTAGCTAATGCCTAATGCCATTACAAATGGCACAATAAACAAGCTAATAGATAATGACACTGCAGCTAATGCAGTAGTGCCCGCAAACTGCCCAATAATTATAGTATCAGAGAAATGAACCAACGTATGCCCAATTTGGGAAAGTACTATTGGGATAGCCAACTTAAGACTATCGCCATAATAAGAACGATATTTTTGATAAAAGGCTTTCATGTTTTGCGGGACGCAAAAGTAATGAATAGGCCTGTTATATCAGGAGGCTGTGTAAAACTCTTCCTTTTCGGTAGTGTGCACACGCAATACGCCTGATAGCACAAGATCTACCAATATACGCTGGGCACGCCTGCGGCCAATGTTTAGTAGTGTACAAAACTCTTTAACGGTTATACGTTCTTCTTTATCAAGGTGCTCTAACAGGGCTTTTTCTTTTGATGAGTATTCTATCAGTACACCATCCTTATCGTTAGATCGCTTAAGAACGTCTACAACAACCTTACTGGCCAATACACTTTTATCTTTAACACGAATATAAACCCACCATTTGCCATCCTCTGCTAAAGCGTAATGCGGTTTTTCGTCGCTCTCGGGAATGTCTACAACCAGTATAAGTTTATCATCAAAATAAACCTCCTCAAATATCGGTTCCAAAGCAGGACGTGCGAAAAAATGAGCGGCTTTGGTTATCATATACCGTTCTTCATCCTCGGCCTTTACACCTTTAATGGTGCCATCATCCAATACCCCAATAAGCAGACGGCCGCCAATATTATTTGCAAATGATACCATTGTTTTGGCGATCTTTTCGCAGCTGGTAATGGTTTTCTTAAAATCAAGTGATACGCCTTCGCCCTCAAAAATCTGTCGCTTCAAATTCATTTCAAATCCTCAATTAATCTGCTTTATAGGGCGTAAAAATCTGCATCCAGCTTCCTGGATTATTTATAACGTCAAATCCAAATTGTTTGTACAAACCATGTGCATCCAGCGTAGCTAAGGCCCACCTGCGTAAACCCTGTAAATCGGGGTGTGCCATAATAGTTTGCATGAGCCATTTTGATAATCCAATACCCTGGTTTTCGGGTAATATGAACACATCACACAGGTAAGCAAATGTGGCCTTATCGGTTACCACACGGGCAAAACCTGCTTGTGCGCCATCTTTATACACTCCAAAGCATATAGAATGTTCTAAAGCTTTTTTTAGTTTCTGGGGCGGCATGCCCTTAGCCCAGTACGATTGTTGATCAAGATAATTAAATATTGTATCAAAATCCAGTAAAGATAGGTCTGTTGATATTTTATAACCTTTGTTAATAAAGGCCTCGTCGTCCATATATACCGGCATTAGCTAATTACCGTATTTAAAATTAAGATCGCGCACATAAACTTCGTTTGTTAAAAAGGCACATACTTCGTTGTTATTATTAAAAACCTCTACCGGGAAAGAATTTTCGTATTTACCCACTGTATCTAACGCGTGTATTGCTTGGTTAATATCTGAATTTTTTAGAGATATACGAAAGAACAGACCGGATAATGCAGGCTTTAAAAAATCAATTTTTGATGATTTTGACCATACTACAAGTTTCCTGCCCGGTGTGTTTAGTACCTGGTGAAATAAAACAGGATAAAATGGATCGGCCGCGGCAAAAATTGTACCTCCAAAAATAGACCCGTTATAGTTTCTGTTAAATAAACTTTTGTTTATTTTAACAGAAACCCCTGTAAAACCTTTATCAAAACCTAATACCCATACACGTTGAAAGAGGAGAGGAGGGTAAAAACGCATTAACCACTTTAAGCTATTTTCTGATACGGTCATTGCGGCTAAATATCAGCATAAAATTGGTTTAAGTAAACTGCAATTATGATTAATTTAATTGCCTTTATTAACCATCTATCTAATTAATATAACATTTATTTCAACAAAATGTAAAATATACTAAACAACTTTGATTTTTAAAGGTTGTTAAACCTAACGTACATTTGATTAATACTTTAAACTTATATCTATTATGAAAAAGCAAATTTTAAGTTTCGCCTTAGTCGCGACGATGATCGGTTCGATAGCTGCAGGTTGCAGTTCTGAAAAGAAAACTGGTACAGGTGATAGCACATCAACAGATTCAACTGCGGTTACTGCACCTGCTGCAGACAGTACTAAAACAGATAGTGCTACTACAGATACTACTAAAAAGCCAATGTAATTGGTATAGTACATATCCAATAAAAAAAGCCAGAGATTTATTTCTGGCTTTTTTTATTGGATTACAAATGCTAATAAATCTTGATGCATGTTAACACTTGGCTATTGAGTGATCTAAATTAATCGCAGCAATAAGAGCAATAACCATCTTATAATTTACACCTCTAACACGATTATCAACAACCAAATTTATTAAGATAAAAGTCAAATAAAATACGGATCTTTATTTCTCATAATTAACAATATGGTGATAAATAATTAATACTTATCAGAATATTAAAACCGCGAGACGGTTAAAGAAATGAGTTTGTTATTTGGCGCGAACGTCGTATTCGAGAGTTGCTATATCACTATAGACATTCATGAGAAAAAGCAATGAAATCACGGTTAGAACAACGCATACGCAAGCGATTATCATTAATTCTTTTTGCTTTTTTTCAAGACGATCAATCTTCTCAAGCAAGTAAAGTTCGTTCTGCATTAGTTTTTAAAGATATGGGTATCTGTAACAAAACGAATGCGGCCATCTTTGCGAATGCTGAGGGTAGGGTTTACCCTTGATAACTCGTTAGTAATTTGCGGCAATGTGTCGGTAGGCGTGAGAGCCTTACGAGCGGCTTTTAGCTGGGTGTTTTGGTCAGCCTTATTGAACTGAACCATCACAGGATTGTGTTTAGGCATTGTTTGGAGGTTAAAAATTGTTTAATTAATTAATAAATTCATTGTAGAGAACCCAATTTTAATAAAAGGATTTTATATTGTAAAATTTATGTTATAAACATTTTAACATTTGTTAACAAAGTGCTGACGCACAATGAAATAAACTTTACTCCATCATAATCACAAGCGAATGTAGCCAGCGGGGCTTTTATCAGTAAAGGGGCTTTCGCGGCATAAACGCGCAGGCCTTTCACGCACTGGCTTTTTATTCCACGACCCCTTGACAGATAAGCCCCTTTCGCTTTTTGTTGCTTAAGATTTTGACGGACGGGGTTTTATGCTTGCCTATTTGTGAAGAAATATCTTTGCGACTTCAACAGCCATTTGAGCAATACCATACCAAAAGGCCCACTTTGCGCCACTTGTGGCAACGTCTTTTGCTTTTTGTTTTACCGACCGCTTGGCGGTATCGGCTTTTGCCTCTAAATCGGGCAGGATAGGGGGTTGATAATTTTGCATTATTTCGGGAACTCTAAAATTATAAGTGTCAGTAAATATGATCCGTTAGTTATTGCATTGCGCATACTACCTAAATACTTAATAGTACGGGTTTCAGCAGGTGACAATTTTGTCATATCATAATTGAAATCACCTGCAAAATAACGCTGTACCATTTTTTCGTAAACACGGCAATTTGCACGGGCAACGGCTGTAACAACATTGCTTTTTACCTCAGGGGCTTCAATATCTATTAATAAGTATTGAGACTGCGGTGTAAATTTAAATTCAGTTACAGTATCGGGATCAATGGTAGCCGATACCATTTTCAGGGTAGGGAGTTTTTTCTCTTGCATTATTGGTCAAATAGATATGGGAAAAACAATTCGCCATCGGTTACCGTACCGTCAACAGGAACACCAACGTCTACAGGTTGTTCTATAACGGTAACGGGATCGGGTATTACTGCGGTTAATGCCTGTCCGAAGGGTGACGTATGGTAAAACTCTGTAGGATCAGGAGCCATGATATAACATTCTAAAAACAAATGATTATCAGCGAGAGCGGCAAAAAACATGTCATTGGTTATTGTCTCAAACCTGAACCTTATACCCAAACCACCATGAACACTTATCATACCCTCATACATATCATTATTTACATGCAGAGTGTCAGGAACACCCATCAGCAAAGAAGCGTTAATTACTTTATTCAGGGCAGGATAATTAGTTACATTTAAATTATCCTTATAGTGTATAGTGACTGCGTGGCCGTCCATTGGATCAAAAGAAAGTTGTACCAATGATATAGGGGCGATCCGTTCAAATTCTGCGGTAAGCAACTGTGGTAACTTATAAAAACCTGTTGACAAATCCACGCTATTAATAGCGAGTAATACTTTTTTAAGTCTCATTAAATAATTCCTTTACGTGTAAGGTCATGCACAAACTCAGAACTTAAATAGCTTTGACAGCTTCTTGTTAAGTCATCTTGTTTTGTATATATTGTACGGTAGGCCTGTTTAAATTTATCTCGTATCGCTTTATTGGTATAATTACACAGTATTTTATAGGCCTTTTCTTTAGTGCCAGGCAAAGCCCAATGGTCAAACCAATTGTCATTTAAACCAGTACCTAAGCAGTAAGCAACTTCACGAGCATCAGAGCGAATGCGCTCATTAGTCCAAGTTGTACTACCAGTAGGCGCGGCATCAAAGGTGGACTCTTTATGCTCTGTTATCATAGCGGTATCGGGATTAAAAATCTTAGTAAGAAAGTCACCCAACATCGTAGGAGTTTTCATGATTTTATAAAGCACATAACCTATAACAGCCACGATAACTAATAAAACCCTGTAGTCCGTTTGTCTTATTTCTGTATAAAATGAGTTTTTTCGAGCCATTACACAAACATTGCTATTTCTTCCTCGAAAGGAATTGATTTGTTATTTTCCAGTTGATAGTAACAGTATGCTAACGATAGCAATACCGCAATAATTCCAATTACAGCATATTTCACAGCACCGTTCCACGTTGCAACGTTTTGCGCTCTGCGTTTAACGAGCGTTGGGTTTGTGGTTGCAGGGTTGCCCGACTTGACGTACTGGTTAATATGTGCCGGTACGGCGTCATATCCTTTTGTATTAAGGGTATCAAGGACTTTACCGAGAGCACCAGTACCGCAGTTAAAGCCAAAATCGGCAAGGGCATCAAACTGATTTTGATTGAGTGTTTTTTTACTGTACGCATTGATGTAATTTACAACGGTTTGCATGTCTGCTTTAAGGTACGCGAGCGCCTGCGCTTTGGTAAGTGTGGCCGTTCGTAAACCTCCTTCGTTAGACTTAATTTGATGTCCATAGCCAATGCTATATTGCTGAACGCCACCGATAAAGCCATCTTTATACGCCGTAGCAACGAAGCCCTCGTTTGATCCTGTGGTATTGAGTTGGGTAGCTGAGACATTCATTATTTAGTTACTTCTATGGCAGGTGTTTCTTCTTTTGAAAGACCGCGCGCAACTTCTTGTTCTTTATAGAACTTAAAAGTATCTGCGATCAGCTTAGCGTATTCACCAGCGATGATAATTTTGTTAAATGTGCCTTTGGCTTTTATTAAGCCGAGTATAGTTTTAAGCATGACAGAGTTTTATTAATGGGGAACTTACAGCCCAGGCACACGACACCGTGCGGCTATCCTAAACACGCCCCAATTTTTTAGTTATTTTTTACCGTATTTACCGCAGTAACCGCCGTTTGGCGCTTTCGGATTTAAACAGATACCCATAGACTGGATGGTAACCAATCCCGTTTGCACGTCCATAAGGCCGTTGGTAATTTCTTCGGGTGACATTTGTTTTTGGACTTTTACCATTACGGAAATCCATTGACGGCCGCCAGCGCTTTCGCTTTTAACTGAATTTTTGGTTACCACGCAAAGGAACTTTACGAACCCTGCGAACTTGCTTTTGTTCCATCCCGTAGTACAGGGATTACCGTTTTTATCACGGCTTTTAAACTTTGCGCCTGAATGTTTACGGGGCTGATTATTGCCACCGTTACCACGGTTATTATTCCAGTTACCACCGTTATTATTATTACTATAACCGCCGTTCTGAAAGCGGCCATTAGAGCCGCGATTGTTATTGTAGTTTGGCATTATTTTGCGATTTTTAAAGGTTTACCGTTAAATAGCAACGGATTGTTGTCGGTATTTACAGCCAGTACCGCTTCGGCTTTTTTCTTAGTTTTTGCCATGTTATTTAATCAACGGGGCGGCGGCTGTACCGATACCCATTTTTAAGGCGGCAGAATTTACCGCTGTTTTTAATGCTGTTTTTGTTACTGCGTACCATGCTACAACTAAGCACACTACAACGATGATTGCTGTTTTCAATTTTTGCTTTTGTTTCCTGTTAAGTGCCATTGTATTTATTACTTCTTAATGATCAATGATGCTACGTAAGCGAACAATAGCCCGATTACTGCAAATGTTATATACTTTGTTGCTACCTCGTTGGTAGTTGGTGTACCAGTTGATACGGTAATTGAACCTGTTATAGGGTTTGTTGCGGCATATTGTTGAACCGGAGTAGAAACATTACCCACAACTTGGTAATTATAGCCACCTGTAAGCCTCTGCGCTTGCTCCCTAACAGACTTCTCACCAGCAGGGCTACCAATAATTTTATTATTTACAAGGTTAGTGTAGGCTACATAATATTCGCCGCTACTGTCTTTTAAAGACGGGTTATCCAACAAATCGGCCATACATTTATATAACCATATTTCGCGTTCATCAAGCCATTGCTGAGCCTGAGCACGTGATACACCCGTAACACCCTGAGATTTGCCAGTTGCGACTATTTCACGCATATTAGCCTCTTTACTGTTAATATGATATGCCAAGTCCTTAGCCGTTTGCGGTTTACCGCCGAATAAGCTACCGATTAAGCCAACGCCACCACTTAAAATACTGGCTACGTTACCGATGACAGGTAAACCGCCTACTATACTATTTGCTGATGATGCTACCGACATTATTTTTTATCCTTTACTATTAACCAAATGATAATGGCCGTCATTACAGCACATACTGTAAGCCAAATACCGTTATTTCGTGCACCAGCACCGACATAGCTACCTGCACTCTCAGCAATAAATTGCTGGCCTTGCGGCGTTCCTGAAAGAACATAGGCCACAGATGCAAAAACGTCCGACATTGTTACGGGCTTGCCCTCTGAATGGATTGTGCCATCAGCATTATAGATCGTTTCTGATGTGCCGATTATACCGCCTGAAGCATTATAGCCGAGTTGACGAATGGCTGAGCCTAAAAAGTTATCTTGCCAAAAACTCATTATCTGCTATATCCTTTCTTACTGTCACCAGTAAACATAGATGCTATACACACGACTATAACAACTACTACAAGTACCCACCAATAAGTTGGTGTACTTCTAACAGTTATAACGTTCGTATCTGTATAAGTCGTAGGCTTAGTTGTAACGGGTACACCTGTCAATGAACCAACCGCGTTTAACACATCGGTAAATACCGACTGGTCAACGTAAGGGGTAGGTTTTGGAGCGGGGGCAGGAGTAGAGAACACATTTTGCGCAACGCTTGTTACTGGTATAACCATTGTTTGTTGTTTTACTTCGGGTATTGGTACAGGCTTTACAACAGGTGGAATAATGGGTAAGCTCACCATAGAACCGCCACCACCGCCACCAGTATAAACGGGTTTTAATGCACCCTCACCGATATAGAAATCATTATTTATTAAACTGGTATCTTGTTTTATCATAGGTCAGATGGGTTAAAAAAGGCGGCGTACCGCCTTTTCTCTCACACACTAATCACACTATAAACCTATTTTATTAATACCCTCTACGGTAAAGCTGAATAACCGTTAAGTCTGCGGCACCAGTTGTAGAAACCTCAAACGATTTTATATCGCCAGTTAAGTACCACAATTCAGTACCACCACCCAAAACAGTTTGGTTGATGCTATCGCCCTCGATCAAAAGGTCAGGAGCAAACGAAATATCGTTTGTTTGGCGCATGATACTATCCAATTCCTCAGGAAGTAAGGTTATCTCAGAACCTGAGTTATAAGATATACGAACTGAGGATAACGCACCATTATTTGAAAGGGCAATTCCCTTAAGGCCTTGACGAACAGAAAAGGCACGAGCCTGAGGCTCACCGTCTGGTACGGTTTCGGTGTTATATTCATTGTATGCACGGGCAACTATAGGGCATTCGATACCATAAACCGCGTATTGCGCGCCAGCATCTAAACCGCCTAAATCCAACTGTAAAAAAGTACCTGTACCTAATTCAACAGCACCAAAGTCTGACAATGGCAAGTGGAAAGCAGACTTAAATTTACCGTCAGCCTGTTTCGAAATTGATTGATGACCGTTTGCAAACTGGCCTAAAACAGCATGCCTACGAATTTTTGAAATTGAGATTACTTTCTCAGTACCTGACGGGGTGCTTAACCCCAATGTGATTACTTCGTCAGTTATTGGAGCATCACCGATTTTAACAATTAGCAAGTGGCTAATTGACTTGTGAATTTCGACGTTTGATAGTTGGGCGTTTCCGCTTGCAAGGGCTCTGATTTGCATTTTGCTTTATTTTGTTTTATAAATTTGTCTCTGTCAAATGTTCCGCTTAATACTTCGTCATTTATTTTAAAATGCTTTTTTTGTATTGAGTGGTAGAACGGAAGCAAATGTATATGGAGGCAATCGCCATTGCCTAAATTTGCCTTAATTACGTGTCGCGACTGTTCAAATAACACAGAAAATGTCTTTATATCCCATAATTTGACGCTCGTAAAGAGCCGAGATATAGAACCTGAGCAATTCCAAATAAGACAATCAAACTCACTTTCATTTTTCGTAACGTACTTTGTTACGTAGCTTGAAACGCGTTTCACGCTGAGGATCTCTTTTATATCTACGGGGTTTGCACCATTTTTACCAACTGGAAAATCTATGATCGGGGTGGTAGAGCCTTCGGGTGTCCAAGTGTAACCGTTTTCTTTGAGGATCTTACACCAAATTCGGTTGACTTGCCCGATAGGCAAAAACCTGTCATAGATGATATGGGTATGAATATTGCCAGTTGTAAGCGTTTGGATTTCGTTGACATATAGGTAATTTTTAAAGCCGTAATATTTCCTTAGGTAGGTGAAAAAGGTATTTAACATCTTGCTATAGTCTTTATCAGTACCGATTTGTTTTGATGTTAGGGTAAGCGTTATAAAGACAAATTTTAATTGTTGATGACGAGGGCGATCTGAGTGCGCCCAGGCGGTAATTTTTTGGCGAATTTTCGTTTTTGTACGCTGTGACATAGAATATTTTTTATTGCCAAGCGTTTTAATCGGAGTTTCACGGTCGAAGTGATTGAATTGTTGTATATCCACGTCAGGCAAAGCCGACATGGTTTTTTTGTGATTTCTCGATTTTAGGTCAAAATCGCGCTTTTCTGCTGTGAATATGCCGCAATCTTCTATCTTTGAAATTGATACTTTTGCACGGCACATAGAAGAACCACAAAGAACTGTTTCGGAACGGTTTTTGTATGTATCTGTTTCAACTGCATCTAATTCGTTCGTATGTAATACGATTGAGTTTTGGGTTACTATCATTACTTGGAGGTTAGGGTAGTGGCTTAGTGCCGAAAAAGGGAGTAGAGAACCATTCTTCGGAAAATTATTAAGTGGTCACTTAAACGAGTGACCACTTTTTTTATGCCTTATTCTGACTTAAACGCCGATTTGGTAGAGGCAAAGAGGCGAGTTTGAATTGTTGCATGTTAGATAAATCCATTAAGAGGGCTTCGCCCGAAGCGACTTTAGAACGCGTTTAAACGGCCTTATTAAGGCGATAGAGAACATCAATATTAACGCAATCACATCCAATGAGGCGAACAATACAACATAGTTTTCCATGGTTAGAAAAGGTTTAATTGTGGTGTAACTGGTGGTGTAGTAATTTTCAGACGGTTGAGATAAAGCAAACGAGTTTTAACAGCTTCACGATCCTGTACAGCATGAATGAGCGCACGATTATCGAAACTGTGCTTTTCAATCTCTATTATATCTTCATAACGTTGAAGCAAAGCATTCAAAGCAATTCGGTCGGTCATTTCTTCGATAGGCTGTGTAACAGTCTCCGCAATCTTTCGAGCGACAACGGAATTTAACATGCGTTTTTTTTCCATTAGTCTTTATTATTAGTGGTTAGAAATTCGTGTGTACCGGCACTAATTATTCCATGCTTAAGCAACTTGTCAAAAAGCATATGATTACTATAGTCTACAAGTATGTCAAAACTTGCAACGCCTTTACGGTATGCAGGATGCCACGTTGACATAAAAACGGTACAACGATTTCCGTTAGGCCTAAACCAAAGACCGTTTAACAGACCTTTGCAAATAATTGTAGTAGAATTTAAGGTCTCTGACTTGATACCTTTTGAACGGAACAACCTTAATAGGCCGTTATACATTGTGTGTTTAGGATTCGGTTTCATAGACTGAACTTCTACGTAATGTTGTAGAATTTCGGCGTAACCAATTTTAGGGGAATTTATGCTACTTAACATAATAGAGTTTTTTAGTCTCATAATTAACATTATGTTAAGTAGAAAGTCAATTTTTAAGCCCACTCTTTTTAGATGTGGGCTTAAAAATTATTGTTAAACTTTATTTTTTAGCTAAAGCAGCAATTTGGGCGTTTATCTTGGCAATGTTGGCATCATCACGTTTGCCTTTGTAATAAGTAAGCAAGTTGTTTAACGCATCAGGCGATTTTGGATCTAACTCAACTGCTTTAAGTAAATACGGCTTTGCAGCATCAAAAAGTGAGTTAGCCTTTGCAATTGCAGCATCATAAGCTTTTTGTTGATTGGCAGGTAACTTGTTTGCCGCGTTATAGGCATCTATTGCAGGTGCAATAGTTACGTAACCCATATTTAAATTGGCTTCAAAGTAATTTGGATCAATTTCTAAAGCTTTTTTGTACATATCAGCAGCTTTTTGCATGTTCTGTGTTTTTTCTGCCTGTAAAGCAGCTTTATTAGCTGCAGTTGCTTTTGCTACTTTTTTTCCTGCTTCATCTGCAGTATTAGAATATACTATACCTGCATAATAGTAAAGGTTTTTGTTTTTAGGCTCGTTAGCAATAGCGCTGGTTATTTTATCCAAAACTTCTTTTTGTTTGCCTTGTTGCAAGCTTATTTCGATCTCAGTTCTTCTTAAATCGGCATTGTTTGGATATTTTGCCAAGCCGTCTGTAATTGTTTTTAAAGCGCCGGTAGTATCTTTTGTGGCTAAATAAATACTTACCAAATCTCCATACAACGATTCGGCCTTTGAGTATTTTAATGTAGTTAGTTTAGTATAGTTAGTAATTGCAGCCGGATAATTTTTTGAGTTGTATGCTGCAAGCGCTGTATATAATACTGCATTGGTATCTTCCGGCAATACTGTGCGGTAATAGTCAAACGATTTATATGCAAGATCGTATTTTCCGGATTGATATTCTTTTACACCTTTTTGTGACTGGTACTGTGCTAAAATTAAGTTACCGTTATCAATTAGTGTTTTGTTTTCGTTTTTGGTATCTAACTCTTTTGCCTTTTTAAGGGCTGCATCCGCGGTTGTAAATAAGGGCAAAGATGTTGTTTCAACTGTGTCTAAATTTGCAAATGAACCGTATATATTAGCTTTTAAAGCAAATGTTTGTGGTAGGTTTGCTGTTTTTTCGTTAGCAGAAGCTTTATCAATGGCTTCTTTAGCTTTTGTAATGGCTGGTAAAGCCAGTTTTAACTGTCCGCCTTTTCTTAATCCATCGAAATTATCGAATTCTTTTTGTGCGTTGCTTAATTCGCCTTTTTGGGCAAATGTTGTTGTAGAAATGAGACCTAATAGCCCCACCATTAAGAATTTAATTTTCATCTGATACTGTTTTTAATGGGTAATTTTATTACAAAGTAATGAGTGTATTACTATATAACAGGTTGATATAATATTAATTTAATTGTTCTATGGTATTATTAACCCGGTCTAACTGGTTTTGATTGCCTGTTTTGGTATAAGCTAATTGCAACAATTCCAGGCACTTTTTATCTTTTGGTATCATTTCATTAGCTTTTTCGAGCCATAATATAGCACTCGTTATATTTTTATCGTCATTGTTGTTCTTAAGTGTGCTCTTCTTAAAATATAACAAGCCTAAGTTAAACACCGGGTCATAGGATGCACTATTCAATTCTATTGTTCGCAGATATAATGACTCTGCCTTATCGTATTGGTTTAAATTATCATAACAATTAGCTGCCACAAAAGTAATATCTGCATTATTAGGATTATTATCTATTAATGGTATCAATAATGGTTCTAACGATTTGTAATCCCTTTTGTTATTGTAAATGTTAGCCTCATCATTCAGGAGCTGCTTGCTTTGCGGAAGCAGGCGCCTCCCCTTCTTTACAATTTGCAAGGCTTTTGAAGTATCACCAATTGACTTGTAAATACTCGAAGCAGTTTCCAGATACTCCAGTTTTGTGCTATCTGTATTAACCAGGTTATCGTAATACTTAGCAGCATCCTGTAAATTTCCTAATTTATTACTGGCGTAAGCCATATAAGCATTTATCTGTTTTTGCCCTGATGCGTATTTTTTAGCATTTTGAAAAGCAATAACAGCATTTTTAAAATCACTATTTTTGCTTAATGTAAACCCTTTACGTATGTAAACGTTTGCTAAACAACGCCGTGCATAATCCATTTCAGATTGAAATTTGTATATTTTACCCTTTTCAGCAAACTTATCATATAAGGCAGCTGTCTGATCAACAAAGGTTTCGGGTTGGCCTAGCTTGTTTAAAGAGTCGGTGTATAGGATGCTGGAATTGACAATAATACGATAGACATTTTTATCCAGATCTGCCGAATCTTTACGGGTAACCACTAAACTATCGGCAGATTTTTTAGCATTTGCTAAAAACTTAAGGTCACCCTTTTGCTTATAAAAAGCAAGATTGTTTACCACAACCTTTAGCGCTTCGGACTGGCCGAAAGCAAAAGATGTAGTAAACAATGCTAAAATAAATAAGCTGATCTTGCGGTTTTGCATTTATTATTCAGTTTGGTCATCATCAGCAGGCTCATCGTCTGCGTTAGCTGTATCAATATCTGTATCCGGTTTTATCGGTGCATCAGGTGTTTCAGAAAGTATATCCGCATCTGTTTCGTCAGCAATAGCTTTATCAGCTGCTGCCTCTTCTATTATAGCTTCTTCTATCACCTCATCTTCTTCATGTGCTACAGTAGCAACAGATGCTATCTCATCATTACCTTTTAAGGTAATTAATCTAACACCTTGCGTCGCACGGCCCATTGTGCGCAATTCGCTAATGGCCATACGTATGATGATACCAGATTTGTTGATGATCATCAGATCCTCTGTATCAGTAACACCTTTTATGGCAACAAGGTTTCCGGTTTTTTCAGTTATGTTAAGGGTTTTTACACCTTTACCACCACGGTTAGTAACACGATAGTCTTCAATGTCGGTACGTTTACCATAGCCTTTTTCAGATACAACCAATACGGTGGTTTCTTTATCATCAATAGCTATCATACCAACAACTTCATCTTTATCACTATCTAAGCTAATGCCGCGTACACCTGTAGCCGTACGGCCCATTGGCCTAACAGTTGATTCGTTAAAGCGTATAGCACGGCCTGATTGTAGTGCCATTACAATTTCGCTGCTGCCGGTTGTTAACGTTGCTTCCAATAACGAATCGCCATCGTTAATGTTAATAGCATTGATACCATTAGCACGCGGGCGTGAATAAGCCTCTAAAGATGTTTTCTTAATAACACCTTTACGGGTACACATAATAATAAAGTTATTCTCCAGGTAGTCTTTGTCCTTCAGAGATTTAAGCTTGATGTAAGCCTTAATATTCTCTTCTTTAGGGATATTGATAATATTTTGGATGGCACGTCCTTTTGAGGTACGTGTACCTTCAGGGATTTCGAATACCCTTAACCAGAAACACTGCCCGGATTCGGTAAAGAACAGCATGTAATTGTGGTTACTTGCGATTAATAAGTGCTCGATAAAATCGGCATCGCGGCTGTTGCTGCCTAATGAGCCCTTACCACCCCTGCCCTGACGGCGGTACTCGGTAAGAGAGGTACGTTTTATATAACCTTCGCGGGATATCGTAATAACAACATCTTCATCCTCTATAAAGTCTTCGGTTTGCATTTCTGCAGATGAGTGTACCATTTCTGTTTTACGCTCATCACCATATTTATCTTTTATCTCTGTCAGCTCGTTCTTAATGATCTGCATACGCAGGCCTTCGTCAGCCAATATAGATTTTAGGTAATCGATAGTTTTCATTAAGGCATCGTACTCATCGCGTATTTTATCGCGCTCCAGTCCGGTTAAACGCCTTAAGGTCATATCCAAAATAGCACGGGCCTGTAAATCGCTTAGTCCAAACTGTGCCATCAAACCTTCGCGAGCCTCATCTGGTGATGATGACGCACGAATCAGTTTAATAACCTCTTCAATATGGTCGAGCGCAATTAATAAGCCCTCTAAGATATGTGCACGTTTTTCGGCCTCAGATAATTCATACTTGGTACGGCGTATAACAACTTCATGCCTGTGCTCCACAAAATGATGGATCAGATCTTTCAGGTTAAGCAACATTGGGCGGCCATGTACCAGTGCAATGTTATTTACGCTGAATGATGTTTGTAATGCCGTATATTTATAAAGGTTGTTTAATACGATAGCCGCATTAGAATCGCGTTTTATCTCGTAAACAACACGTATACCTTCGCGGTTACTTTCATCACGAATAGCAGATATACCTTCTATTTTTTTCTCGTTAACCAATTCGGCAGTACGCTCTATCATCAGCGCCTTGTTTACCTGGTATGGTACTTCGGTTACAATTATGCGTTCGCGGTCGCTGCCATAGCTTTCTATTTCTGCACGTGCACGAATAACTATACGGCCCCGGCCGGTTTCAAGCGCCTGGCGTGGGCCTTCAAAACCGTAAATAATACCACCTGTAGGAAAATCCGGGCCTTTAACATAGGTCATCAACTCGGCAATCTCTATCTGGCGGTTATCAATTAAAGCAATTGTTGCATCAATAATCTCAGTTAAATTATGCGGTGCCATGTTAGTGGCCATACCTACTGCAATACCAGATGCACCGTTAACAAGCAGGTTCGGGAACTTGGCGGGCAATACAGTGGGTTCCTGTAACGAATCATCAAAATTCAACTGAAAATCAATTGTATCCTTGTTGATATCGGCCAGCATTTCTTCGGCTATCTTCTCTAATCTTGCCTCGGTATAACGCATGGCTGCCGGTTGGTCACCATCAATAGACCCGTAGTTACCCTGGCCCTCAACAAAGGGGTAGCGTAAACTCCAGTCTTGCGCCATACGTACCATGGCATCATATACAGATGTATCGCCATGGGGGTGATACTTACCTAAAACCTCACCCACAATACGGGCCGATTTTTTATATGGCTTGTTATTAGCCAAACCCAGATCCAGCATACCGTATAATACACGCCTGTGAACGGGTTTTAAACCATCGCGTACATCGGGTAAAGCCCTTGATACGATAACCGACATTGAATAATCAATGTAAGCTGCACGCATTTCTTCATCAATATTTATCGAAATTATCCTGTCTTCTTTGTGCGAATTTTCGTCTTCGGTTTCTTCAGCCATTGGTTTTTCTTAGTGGAAAATCTAAACAGTAAATGCGTATAAAAAATATATTTTTATATGACCTGCGAATTTATAAATTTATATGGTTTTTGAGGCATGTTTTTGCTAACATTTATACTTGTTTTCAACTCTTTTTAAGGTAAAACTGTGGTTATGCCCTATTATCAAAAAGCATTAATTATTTTACTTTTTTCCAATACTCTTGCACGATAGTTCCATTGGGTAAAACCCCATTAAAAGTAAGTGTATCGTTTTTTATTTGGTAACGATACCTAAGTGTGATGTGAAGTAGCTTAGATGGCTGTGCACTAAAGGTTTGCGTTTCTAAGCAAGTGTCTTGCTTTAAAATGTAATCGCCCTTTTCATAAGCAATTGGCTCCGCCCCTTTTTCTATGAACGTGGCAATGTAATGTGCGTCATCATACTGCCTTTGTAGCTGGTAATCTTTTGAAGCTGCCCCTGGTTTGCCATTATAGATCCCACCGCTGTATTCCCATTTGCCGGCAAGGCCTTTGTCTTTAGTAAAAGCAAACAACGTTAATAAAATGATAAAAGATGCCTTTCTGATCATACCCCTAAACCCAGTTTATGCCTTTTTTTAACAAGGATAATGTTTTCTCCTCTTCGCTGCCCGGTTGTGCCTGGTAATTGTACAACCATTTGGCGGTAGGAGGCAAACTCATCAGTATAGATTCTATACGGCCATTGGTTTCCAGCCCGAATTTTGTTCCGGCATCATAAACCAAATTAAACTCGGCATAACGGCTTCTGCGCTGGTATTGCCATTGTTGTTGATCGTTTGTAAAGGGTTTGTCACGGTTGCGGTTAACTAACTCTATATAAGTTGGTGCAAAGGTACGGCCAACGGCCTTAGAGAACTCAAAAACGGTTTCCCAGGTAATGTCATCAGTAGCAGTTAACCGGTCATAAAATATGCCGCCTATACCGCGTGTTTCATCACGGTGTTTAATAAAGAAATAGTTATCGGCCCAGGTTTTAAAACGCTGATAAAAATCTTGGTTAAACCTATCGCAAGTATCTTTTAACTGCTGATGAAAGTATTTAGCATCCGCATCAAATACATAATGCGGTGTAAGATCTATCCCGCCACCAAACCAGCGTACCGGCGGTGTACTATTATTAAAAGATGACGGCATCTCAAAATACCGTATGTTCATGTGTATGATAGGAACCAGCGGGTGGTTTGGGTGAATAACTATAGATACGCCGGTGGCAAAAAAATCATCCTGTTCTACATTAAGCGCCCTTTTTATAGTGTGAGGTAATTGCCCGTGAACGGCCGAAAAATTTACACCGCCCTTTTCAAATATATGGCCATTTTGAATAACGCGGGTACGGCCGCCACCGCCTCCCTCACGTTCCCAAACTTCTTGCTCAAATGTTGCTTTCCCATCGGTATCCTCAAGCGCTGCACATATCTCGTCCTGTATCTGTTTGTAATCTTCGGCTATTTGTTCTTTGGTAATCATTAATTGGTGAGTGACTGAATTAGTGAATTAGTGATTAATACCCTGCAAAACTAACAAACTATTGATTGCCCTTATCAATTTTCAATCACTAATTCATTAACTCGCTAAATCACTAATTGAATACGTTAACTAACTCCTGCTTCCTCTTCTATATAATTTAAATCTTTACCAAAAGTTTCTTTTAGCTGGCTTAAAGAGAAAAGCGAAATAATGGTAAGTAGCACCATCATAATGTAGCCGCTGGTTACCATGCCGTAGTGTACCACAAAAGCATTAAAAGCCATATTTATGGGGATAAGTGAGCCACGTACAAAATTGGGTACTGTAGTGGTTACCGTAGAGCGAATGTTGGTTCCGAATTGCTCGGCTGCTATAGTTACAAAGGTTGCCCAATACCCTACACTGCAACCCATAAAGAAACAGGTCCATACAAATTTATCATGCGTTATACCCTTTGAGCCTAAATAAATAAACGCTGTTACTACAGATAGCAACAAGAAAACAGCCATGGTAAGTTTTCTTGATTTAGTGATCTGTGCCAATAGCCCAGCGAAAATATCGCCTACTGATATACCGATGTAAGTATAAAGTACGCCTTCACCTGCACTTAATGGTACAGCCGAGCCTAATGCCTTACCAAACTCTGGAGAAAGGGTTACCAAAACACCAACCACATACCAAAGTGGCGCACCTATTAATATACAATACAGGTATTTTTTAAAACGTCCTCCATTAGTAAACAGCATAAAAAAATTGCCTTTAGATACGCCACTTTCTTTAACCTTATTAAACATGCCCGATTCAAACGTGCCTACGCGCAGTAATAGTAGCACTAAGCCAAGCCCCCCACCTACTTTGTAGGCTGTTTGCCAACCATACTTGGCGGCTTCGTAAGCTGCTGCTGCACCAAATAAGCCTATTACTGCAACTATCATGGTACCATAGCCGCGTTTTTCTTTACTAAGGGTTTCTGTAACCAGGGTAATACCGGCACCCAGTTCTCCGGCGAGGCCTACACCGGCAATAAAACGGATAATGGCATAGGAGTTTACATCTGAAACATAAGCATTAGCAAAGTTGGCGATTGAGTATAGCAGTATCGAACCAAACAAAACTTTAATACGGCCTAGCTTATCGCCTATAATGCCCCATAATAAACCGCCCAGCAGCAGGCCAAACATTTGTACGTTTATAATAAACTGCCCTTTAGCCAGCATATCAGCCTCGCTCACACCTATATCGTGCAAACTTGCTTTGCGCACTATCGAAAAAACTAAAAGGTCATATATGTCTACAAAATAGCCAAGTGAGGCCACAAGTACCAGGAAGATAACATTGCGCGAAACTTTTGCAGATGCAGTGTCGGTCATAAGTAAGTGTTGTAAAATTGGTTTGGCTAAGGTATAAAATGCTTACAAAAAACAAACCGGTACTATAAAAAAGCCCCCCGATAATTCGGGGGGCTCAAATTTATTTTATATTTATGCTTGTTAAACTTTTTTCACGTTTACGGCTTGCAGGCCCTTTCTGCCTTCCTCTTCTTCATATTCAACGTTATCATTATCTTTAATTGCATTCACACCGCCTTGCACATCTTTAAAGTGCACAAATAAGTCTTTACCATCATCAGTAATAATAAATCCGTAGCCTTTTTGTGTGTTAAACCATTTTACTTTTCCAGTTTTCATAATAATAATATAAGGGTATTAATAATTGTGTCAAGAGATCAGTAAGTAATTCAACTGAATAAAAAATGGTTTAATAATCAATGTAGAATGTACAACTATCTGTATCAAATATATAAAATTATTAATAACCAAATAAATTTATTATTAAGACAAAATAAATTTAAAAAGCAATAAAACAAAAAAAGTCATTGGCATAAACCAATGACTTTCATTAATATATAAAAGCAAGTAATTATTTTACTTGTTGGAAAAAGTAAACACCTGCAGATGGGGTTACTCTTACCAAAACTTCTTCTTTATCATTTTTCAGATCAACAAAATAAGCTGTAGAATCAAACCCGTTATCGCCATTATCAAATTTAATAACTTCGTTTGCAAAGTAACCTGCGTATTTAAGGCCTATTTCTTTTTTAGCTTTAACAGGCAATTCTTTAAATTGTACATTTTCGGTAACGCCCATCAATTCGCCTCTAAGGTTGTAAAAAGCAGCTTTTTTAACACCATCAATAGTGAAGGTTGCTTTCTGGAATTTAGAGTTAACTTTCCAGGTTACGTTTTCTGCTCTTGTAAAATCGCTATTGAATTTAGAATTTACGATATATGATACATTATCACTACCGTCTTCTGATTTTGTAATGGTGCTTGCAGCAAAAACATTTGCGGTAAACAGTGCAGCAATTGCGGTTGATATAAATAACTTTTTCATGATCTTTTAAATTTTAATTTACATAACAAAAGTATGTATCAATTGCTAATATTCATAATTATTGCTAATTTTTATAAATATTTTATAATAAATACTCGATTTTCATTAAAACCTAAAAAAAATACACCATAGTTAGTGTACTTTTAACAATATGTCAAAAAAAATGTGATATGCTTATTGTAAAAAGTACACTAAGTTAAATTAACATTAAGAAGTGCTGCATATCTGACTGTTTTATGACAAATCCCCAATCTATACACAAAAATATTATCCATTGTCTGCAAATCCGGGATATAGTGTCATACCTCCATCTGCAAAAATAGTAGTGCCGGTTATATAATCGGCTTCGTCAGATGCTATCCATACCGCTAAATTTCCAATATCTTCCGGTTGGCCTATGCGCCCGTATGGTATAAGTGTTAACAGCTTGTTTAGTGCTTCGGGAGTTTCCCAGGCATCTTTATTAATTGGGGTTTGAATAGCACCCGGGCCAATACCTATTACACGGATCCTGTGAGGCGCTAATTCCTGCGCTATACTTTTCATGAACATATTAATGCCGCCTTTACTGGCTGCATAATTTACATGCCCCGCCCAAGGTATAACCTCGTGTACGCTGCTCATACATATTATTTTACCGGCAGCGCGACTTACACCATCTCTTACACCTTGTTTAATAAATAATTTTGCTGCTTCGCGAGAGCATAGAAATTGCCCTGTAAGATTGACGCCAATAACGGTATTCCACTCATCCAAGGTCATATCTGTAAACTTTGCATCTTTTTGAAGGCCGGCGTTATTTACTACGATATCTATCGAACCAAAAGTTTCGATATGCTTGGCAAACATTGCCTGTACTTCTGTTTCCTGGCTTACATCGCCCTTAAAAGAGATTGCCTCGCCACCTAAAGACCTAATTTCGCTAACAACCTCTTCAGCAGAATCCTGATTGTGAACAAAATTGATTAATGCCTTTGCGCCCGCTTTTGCCATAGATATAGCCACGCCCCTGCCTATTCCACTGTCTGCCCCCGTTATTAAAACAGATTGTCCTTTAAGTTTTTGTTGTTCCATATTGTGTTATGCTTATTACTATAATACCCAATAAACAACTACACCATATGGTTTTAAAAATTTAATTTTTAATGATGGCTTTTAAAGCGCTTTGATGTAATCTAAAAAAAGATACAATGCCTTTTTTTTATCTTCAGTTAAGTCAAAATCAAGTTTGTGCATCAAGTAATCTTCCAGGTCAAAATCCGCGCGTTGTGGGAGCGTTTTTAAGAGCTCGTGCCTGTGTGCAAGCCCATGGCGTAATGCACTGTCAAATTCTTTAATGAAATCAGCAGGAATGGGTTTGTTAGCAATCCATGCAGCAAATACAAAAGGCAGACCGGTGAACTTTTTCCATTCGCCAGATAGATCATATACATAATTGTATTGTTCTGTTTTACCAAAAGTACGGTCGCCTATTTGTACAAAGGCGGTTTCGCTATCGGTCGACTGGGTATAATCCGGTGCATCTATGATTAGCTCGGGCTGTATCTTCCAAAAGTTTTTAAGCAGCACGCGGGCAAGGTTATTAGAACTGCGCGACTCCGGATCCAACTGTAAGCGTTTCACATCTTTAATATCGCAGTTGCTAAATATAAACACCGAATTAACGGGGCCTTCGGCACCAATACAATAGGCCGATATAATTTCCCAATGCGGCAGGTTTAAAGTGGCTGCTACCGGTATCAAACCAATATCGGCCTTGTCATCAATTAGTTTTTGGGCACAGTCCGACGGCATATCCAAACTCAAATCAATTAGTTTATTAATATCTGAATGTTGCAGGCCGTATAAAAAGGGTTTAGTGTTAGTATAGCTAACAGCAGAAATTCTAATCTTATCCACGTATCTTCTCGCTAATCATTTAATAAATGTTTGGCATTGTTTGCCTCAACAATGCTAAACTTGTTGCCATCATAGGTAACTTTATACAGTACCAAATTTTGATGAGGAAAGGTGTCCATTTTGGTGAGAGGCTGCTCGGTTAAAATACACATCAACAGGCGTAAGGCACGCCCATGCATACATATTAACACAGTTGTTTCTTCCGGGTGGCTCATGATGGTGTCAAGCGCTTGTAATTGACGCGCTTTTACCTCGTTTGGGCTCTCGCCACCTTCAAATTTAACATCCAGGTTACCATCAAGCCAGTTACGCATCAAATCTAAAAAAGCAGCTTTTGTTTCTGGTGTAGCCGGTTGGCCTTCATGTATTCCCCATGCTAACTCGTCCAGGCCTGCCAGTTTTTCATACGGTATACCTAAATCAATAAACTGCTGTATACTTTGTTGGGTACGTTTTAATTTAGATATATAGATCTTGTTAAAAGGCACATCCTTATAGGCTTTATAAAATTGATTTGCCTGTTGGCGCCCCTCATCGTTCAGATCTGTATCGCGACCGCGGCCTTGCACAATGCCTTTTTTATTTAAGTCTGTTTGCCCGTGGCGTACAATATATAATGTCTTTTCTACTTGGTTCATTCGTTTATTATTTCATTTGTTAATTGGTTAATTGCCCACTAATAAATTAATAGACAAGTAAGCCAATAAACTAATTAATAACCGGTAACTTATAAAAGCGCGGTTTCACTTCTTCCTCAAACTGGTAATCGTTGTAATCGGTAACCACGTTATAAAGGGTATCACGTTCTATAGGGTGGCGGCCTGCATTTTTGATCAGGTCTACCAATTCCTTTGTACTCATGGCGGGTGTTTGCTCCTCGGCACCTGCCATAGAATATATCTTAGTGGTATCGTCAAGCGTGCCATCTATATCATCTACCCCAAAATTAAGCGATAGTTGTGCGGTGGTTCGGCTTATCATAGCCCAATAGGCTTTAATATGGTCAAAATTATCCAGGTATATGCGAGCGATAGCATAATTACGCAAATCCTCTACTACCGTAGATTCCGGCACGTTGCTCATCTGGTTATCCTGATTACGGAATTTTAACGGTATAAACGTTTGGAAACCGCCTGTTTTATCCTGCAACTGTCGCAACTGTTCCATGTGGTCAACTCGGTGATGAAACTTTTCGATATGGCCATAAAGCATGGTAGCATTAGAGCGCATACCCAACTTGTGCCACTCTTCGTGGATAGACAGCCACTGGTCGCCGGTACACTTATCTTTCGCAATCAGGTCTCGTACCTCAGGATGAAATATCTCTGCGCCTCCGCCCGGCATAGATTCCAAGCCCGATTCTTTCATCAGTTTCATACCCGTAGCGTAATCTATTTTAGCCTTTTTAAAAATATAGTGATATTCTACCGGGGTTAGGGCTTTTACATGCAAATCTGGCCTATGGGTTTTAATGCGGCTAAATAATTCAGTATAAAAGGCTACATCGTACTGTGGCAAAACACCTCCAACAATGTGCACCTCAGTAACCGGCTGGCCATCATATTTTTTAACGATATCCAGCATTTCTTCCATGGTGTACTCCCACCCATCGGCACGTTGTTTTAAAAGGCGCGAGTAAGAGCAAAATTTACAATCGTAAACACAAAGGTTAGTAGGCTCGATATGAAAGTTCCGGTTAAAATAAGTTTTATTTCCGTTCTTTTTTTCGCGTATGTAATTGGCAAGTACTCCCAGGTAACCTAATTCTGCTTTTTCGTAAAGCAAAACGCCTTCATCAAATGTGATGCGCTGGTTATGAAGTACCTTCTCAGCAATGTCTTTTAGTTCTGGTAAAAGCTGAGGGTTATTCAGCAATACCAGTAAATTATCTGATACTTCCATTTAGAAAAATATTTGAGCAAATGTAACAAATTGCTTTAGTTTTAAAATGAATGTGTAGATATAACATATGTTTAAACACTTACTATGACAATGATGTTACTTTACTTTTGTAATTTGGATTTGCATCATTTTTACACACCTGGCTATAAATAATAATTATTCTTAGTTATTTTGGCGGCATACATTTGCTATCATGAAAATAGAAACCATCGCCATACACGCGGGCAACCATACCGACGCTTCATCAAAAGCTGTTATACAACCAATTGTAATGGCAACTACTTTTGAGCGCGATGCAGATGGCGGCTTCTCGTCGGGTTACCAATATAGCCGCTCGGCCAACCCTAACCGAACAGCATTAGAAACTGTGCTGGCACAACTGGAAAATGGCGCAGAAGCAGCCGCTTTTTCATCAGGCAATGCTGCAGGTATGTCAGTCTTTCAATCACTTGAACCCGGCACTCATATTATTGCTCCCGACGATATGTACCATGGCCTTCGTAATCAAATAAAATCACTGTTTACTGGTATATTGGAGTTCGATTTTATTGATGTAAATGACGAGGAGATATTAAAAGCCCATATTAAACCTAATACCGGGGTAATATGGATAGAAACACCATCCAATCCATTGTTAAAAATAACTGATATTAGTAAAGTTGTTGCTGTAGCGCGTAAACACAATGTAAAAGTGGTTTGTGATAATACTTTCGCTACGCCAGTCTGTCAAAATCCTTTGAATTTAGGTGCTGATATTGTAATGCATTCGGCTACTAAATATTTTGGCGGCCACAGCGACCTAATGGGTGGCGCTTTAATTACTGCCCAAAAAAGCGACTGGTGGGAAAAGATCCGTAATGTGCAAACTATGGGGGGTGCAATACCCTCCCCCATGGATTGTTATTACCTGGTACGTAGTATTAAAACTTTGCCTTACCGTGTAAAAGGCCATGTGCACAATGCACAGTTATTAGCCGAATTTTTAGACAAGCATCCTGCTGTTGAAAGTGTGATGTACCCCGGACTACCCACACATCCGCAATATGATATTGCTAAAGCACAAATGACCTATCCGGGTGCGATGATGTCGTTCACTTTAAAAGGCGGTGAAGAAAAAGCCAAAAACGTTATTAATTCCCTAAGGGTATTTACACAGGCAACAAGTTTGGGTGGCGTAGAAAGCCTGATAGAACACCGTGCCAGTGTGGAAGGGCCTGATACCAAAACGCCATTTAACCTGCTTAGGGTATCGGTTGGTTTAGAGCATATTGATGACCTGATAGCAGATCTGGAGCAGGCTATGACTTAGAATAGTTGATTAAATTTAGTCTAACGGCCATAAATTATTCAAAAAAAATTACCTTCATAGCCACAATCATTTTATATGGCCTTAAACTACATCTGGATAGCCTTTTTCTTAATTGCATTTGCAATAGCGTTTTTTAAACTGGTTTTTCTGGGTGATACCGAGGCTTTTAAACTCCTGGTAGATGGTATGTTCGACAGCTCTAAGGCGTCGGTAATGGATATTGCTTTGCCTTTAGCCGGTAATATGGTATTATGGCTGGGCATCCTTAATATTGGCGAGCGTGCCGGTGCTATGAATTTTTTAGCACGAATTGTTGGGCCGTTCTTAAGCCGGCTTTTTCCCGAAGTGCCTAAAAAGCACCCTGCCACCGGGCAAATGATGATGAATTTTTCGGCAAACCTGCTGGGGTTAGATAATGCTGCCACGCCATTAGGTTTAAAGGCTATGAGTAGTTTGCAGGAACTTAACCCAAATAAAGAAACGGCATCTAACGCCCAGATCATGTTTTTGGTTCTGCACACATCGGGTTTGCAGTTATTGCCCGTAACCATTATAGCTCAGCGTTTTATATTGCACGCTAAAGATCCTGCTGATGTTTTGATCCCGTGTATTATCGCTACTTATGTAGCTACGATTGTGGGAATGATAGCGGTAGCAATCAAACAAAAAATAAACTTATTTGACCGCGTGATATTTACCTGGCTGGGTGGGATGACGGCTTTTATACTGGCACTGGTGTGGTATTTTACCCAATACCTGGATAAGGAGCAAATAACAACCGTTTCAAAAGTATCCAGCAACCTGCTCATATACCTCATACCCGTTATTTTTATTTTAGGTGCCTTATACAAAAAGGTAAACGTATTTGAGAGTTTTATTGATGGTGCTAAAGGCGGCTTTGAAGTATCCGTAAAAATAATACCTTACCTGGTAGCAATGCTGGTTGCCATAAGCGTTTTCCGTAACAGTGGCGCGCTCGATTATTTGAACAATGGCGTACGCTGGGCTGTTACCCAAATGCATTTAGATACCCGTTTTGTTGATGCCTTACCAGTTGCTTATATGAAACCCTTAAGCGGATCCGGCTCAAAAGCTATGATGATAAATACCATGCAAACTTTTGGTGCCGATAGTTTTGCCGGTAGGTTAGGTTCGGTATTTAATGGCTCAGCTGATACTACGTTTTATATCGTGGCCTTATACTTTGGTTCTGTAGGCATTAAAAGATCAAGATACGCTATCCCTGCTGGCTTAATTGCCGATTTTGCAGGCGTTGTGGCTGCAATTTTCATATCATACTTGTTCTTTGGCTAAAATTCTCCTTTTTAAATTAAGTTAAACGAAATAGTTGTAACTCATTTATCTGCTTTGCCGTATAAGTAACTGTTTAGCGCAATGCTGCGCCTGTATCCTAACGTTTAAGAGGCCCACAGGTTGATAATTGATTTAACTATACTTCATGATTAAAGCTTTCAACAAAGGATTATTTCTTTTTCTTGTCTCTCTGTTGATAGTAACAGCCTCCTATGCCCAAAATATAACGGTTGGTGCTATCGATGCGGGGCCTTATGGACAGGGATCTACCATAGGTGTGCCTATTCGTGTAGATAATACTTCGGGTTGTATTGCAACCGGGAATACTTATCGCCTGTATCTTTCTGATGCATCTGGTAATTTTGCAGCGCAAGTACAAATTGGCACTTATGCTGGTTTTTATGCAACCTTTGTAAATGGTATCATTCCTGCCACAACACCTGCAGGCACAGCATACCGTGTGCGTGTGGTATCCACAAATCCGTCTGTTACAAGTAATCCATCTGCATCTTTTGCAATAAATGCTGTTACAGGTGTGGTGGCAAGTGTATCATCGCAAACGTTAAACGCAGCTTACCCGGAAGTATTTGGTGCTTGTATTGGTACAAACAACGCCTCATATCCATTTATTAATAATTCAACATCAGGCGCTACGGTTACTGCTACTTTTTTTAACGAAATAACCAAATTATCCGAAGGAGCAGCAAAGCCCGTTCCCGGTACGTTTAATGCTAAAACTGCCAATTATACAGTCACTGTACGGGCAGTAAAGGATGGCGTTATAGGTACAAAATCTTATACACTTATTAATAATGATGTGTTTCGCAGTATCAGCAGCTCTGGGAGTAATACTGCCTGTACTGATGGTTCTCCGTTAAATTTTCCAATAACTATTGATGATAACGGAATTGGTATAAAATACAATTACCCCGGGCTTATATATAAAGTTAGCTGGGGCGATGGAACAAGTTCCACTTACAGGTATTGTGATATTGTTAATCAGGGTAATGCTATCAGCCATGTATTTACTAAATCGTCTTGCGGAAATAATGTAGGCAATCAAAAAAATGTTTTTCGGGTAGAGATTACGCCAACCAACCTACCTTATTGCAATACCGCAGTAATACCAGGCGTAGCGTATGCCCGCATTGTTTCACCCCCCAAAAATGATTTTTTACATCCCGTTGCTGCTTGTGTAGGCAGTCAGGCAACTTTTAACAATATATCAGATCCGGGCCAGGATCCTGAAAATACTATTTCAGAGTGTAAAAACCTTGATGCTAAATATACCTGGTACGTAGACGATAACCCCGAAAAGATTGATTATACTGTAACACAGCAATTTAATTATACTTTTTTAACCGCTGGTATACACAAAGTAAGGTTGCACTTGCAAAACCCTAATGCATTATGCGATGTACAGGACAAAGAATATGAGATTTGTATACAAGAACCGCCCAGGCCTGCTTTTACATTACCGGTAAAATCCGGATGTTTACCATTAGCCATTACAGCAAATAGCACGGCCTCATTTATTGATAAGAATTGCGATGCAGGCAACTCTTTTATATGGAAAGTTACCGGGCCTGCACCTGTTAAGTATCAGGGTGGTACGAGTGCCACAAGCGAAAATCCGCAGTTTTTGTTTGATGCTGTTGGTATTTATACCATTAAACTTTCTATTAAAACAGCAAGCTGTGGTACAATTGATGCACCTACCACCGACACGGTAATAGTTGACGGCCCTCCGGTTGCTATACTATCAGCAGATAAAAACATTTGCGGTTTTAATCAAACATTTATTTTTGATGGTACTGCGGGCCCTACACAATCTACCATTAGCGGTAGTGCACAGGCAAACCCCGGCAACTATGCATGGACGGTTACCGGTGGTGACTTTGAATTTACCGGCAATACAACAGCAAGCTCCAGATACCCGCAAATATTGTTTAAAGAAGCAGCTGCATATACCATAAGCGTTACAGCAACCAGTGCCTGTGGCGCACCAAAGACAGATTCGCAGGTATTAACTTTTCAACCTGCCCCGGTGGTTGATGCCGGCACCAGCGGGCCGGTGTGTAACGGGAGTACGGTACCCCTACAGGGCACTGTTACTAACGGTACTGTAAACAACGTTTTGTGGACGGGCGGAGCAGGTGTGTTTAGCAATGCAAGTAATTTAATTACCACCTATACCCCTACTGCTGCCGAGTATGCAGTTGGTTCTGTAACACTTACTTTAACCGGTTTTACCAGCCTTGATGCGCCTTGTAATCAAATAACGGATAACATTGTTATAAATTTTAAGCCTGTAAATGCTGTTAACAGTGTAAGTACTTATTTTACCTGTCCGGGTATTGCGCTGGGTTATAATATTACTGCCTTACAGCCCGGAAGCACTTTTAGCTGGACAGTAGACGCTGCCAATACGTCGCCGACTATAACGGGCTACAATGCCATGGGTAGCGGTAACATTATTAACGATGTTTTACTAAACACTGATGTTAACAACAGTGCTATCATTACTTACCATATAACAGTAACAAACGGGACATGCACCAGCAATGATTTTGTGTTAACGGTAACTGTTGGGCCTAAAAGCCCGTTTGCTAAATTTACACATAACTTACCGGAGGGCGCAGGTTGCGGCCCTACTTTGGTGCAATTTACCAACAATTCCGCCCCTGTAAACGGCAGCACATTTGAGTGGGTGTTTGGCGATCAAACAACGTCTAACCAGGTAAACCCTTCTCATCAATTCCTTCCAAATGCGGATGGTTCTGATGCTGTATATAATGTTACACTTACCATTACCAGCCCATGTGGTATAGCTACTTCGGCTGTCCAAACTATTATTGTAAGGCCATTAATACCGGTGGTACGTATTGTGCCGCCATTTGTTGCCGCCTGCCTGCCGGTTACGTTAAGTGTAAAAAACGAATCGCCGGGAACAAATATTGATTACACCTATTATTTTTATAAGTATAATGATACTAAAACAGATAGTACCTTAATATTTACTACTAACGTAACAACCAAAGATCCTGTAGATATAGGCCCTGTAACAGAGCCAGGCAATTATATATTATTTATGAGAGCCAGGGGATTTTGTGGTACAACAGGCGAAACTGTACATATCCCATTTACGATAGATGCCCGTTCTTTTGATTCGCAGATATTTGCTACAGGCTTAACCGAAGGTTGTGACGGTAACTTTACAGCACGAATTTTTAACAATTCAACACCGGGTAATACATACACCTATTTTATAACTAATGCTGACGGTACATTTAATGATTCCAAAGTTGCAGCTTTAGGTGGGTTTAACTACGTTTTTCCGGGGCCGGGTGTTTATTATGTTACGCTAACCACACAAAATAGCTGTGATAATAAGGTATCATCTGCACTAAAATTTACTGTTTTTAATAAACCACAGCCAGATTTTACAGCCGACCTTACAAAGGCTTGCAGTGAGCTTACGGTACAGTTTACAAACAATACTTTGCCAGACCCAACTACCCAACCTACTTCTATGATTTATGAGTGGGATTTTGGTGATGGTACAACATCTGCATTATACAACCCGCCGCCACATAAATATGTGGCACGCAACATACCATATACGGTTACTCTTAAGGCTACTATTGCGTTAACAGGCTGTACAAACATGGTTACTAAAACTAATTATATAATTGTTACCCAACCGCCGGGCACGAGCTTTGATGTTAAACCGGGCCTGGTAGCGAACCTGCCAAATTATCGTTTTGAGTTTGTAGACAGAACTACCGGCCGCCCTATTAACTGGCAATGGGATTTTGGAGATAACACTACAGCAAATACTCAAAACACAAATCATACCTATGCTGATACAGGTAAGTATATAGTTACCTTAAAAGTGATTGATGATAAAGGTTGCGACAGCACGTTTAAACAAGAGATTAGGATAACAGGTATACCCGGGCAGTTATATCTGCCAAATGCTTTTCAACCACAAGGCAGTTCTACTGTATTACAAAAGTTTATGGCCAAAGGTTCGGGCATTGCTAAATGGAACCTGCAAATATTTAACAACTGGGGGCAGTTACTATGGCAAACATCTGCTTTAAGCAGTACAGGCGAGCCTGTAGAAGGTTGGGATGGCACATTTAAAGGCATCCCGGTACAGCAGGGAGTATACATTTGGCAGGCATCGGCCACATTTAAAAACGGTACGGAATGGAAAGGCATGTCATATAATGGATCGTTACCTAAACGTAACGGTTATATAAATTTAATAAAATGAGCGGGATGACGGGAACGGCAAAATATTTTCTTTTAGCTTTAGTAATAGCGCTGGTTGGTTATTTACCTGCTTACGGGCAAGATCACATGTATTCACAGTTCTTTAATTCTCCGGTTTATCTTAACCCGGCACTTAATGGGCAATTTAAGGGCGACTTGCGTATGAACCTTATTTATCGTAACCAATATACTTCGGTGCCGGGGGGGCTCTCCTATCTATCGGCATCGATAGATTACAACGTACCTGAGTTTGGCGGTGGTTTAGGTTTATTGTTTACACGCAGCAACGAGGGATACGCTTACCTTAACAAAAACAATATAGCCGGCATTTATTCATACAGTGTTGGATCAGAAGATTATGTACTATCATTTGGGTTACAGGCAGGTATAACTAACAGATCTGTTGATTTTAGCAAGCTGGTGTTCGGTGACCAAATAGACCCTCGCTTAGGATATATCCCCGGTTCTGTAACCGGTGCCGACAAGCCTGATTTTAATAATAGATTTTATTTCGATTCGGGCGTAGGAATAAATTTAACGTTAAAAAACTTCAATATTGGTGGTGCTGCACAACATATTAACAAACCAAACGAATCTTTTACGGGCACACCATCTACGCTGCCTATGAGGGGTACTGTACATGCAAGTTTTCGCTATAACCTTACTAAAGATGATAATTTAGACGATGATGATAAATCATACATCATACCATCCGTAGTATTTTATAAACAGGCACAAGCACAATCGCTAAGTGCAGGTATGCAATATAAACGCCGCAGTATAAATGCAGGCATTTGGTATCGTAGTGGCGGACAAGGTAGTGCAATTGTGTTTTCGCTTATTTTTGATCTGTTTATTAATAAAGAAGGTGGTGAAAAACTGCGTTTTGGGGTTAGCCATGATGTACCTGCCGGTGGTTTAAATTACAGCAATACAAGTGGTACTACCGAAGGTAGTATAGGCTACGAAACAACTTTGCCATCAAGATCTAATGGAGATCGTAAATTTTTTGGCTCAAGCAGGTGTTATGATTTCTATTGATTTTTATTTATTTTGATCCGAATCAGTTTTATGGTTAAAGATTATATTAAAGATAAGAAAGCCAAAAAGAGTAACGCAGTTATCTTGGGCCGGCTTATTATTTTTTCTATAATTGTATTTGCTGTGCTGCTTGGCAAGTTTGCCCTGTCGGGTTTTGACGTTACTACGTTTAACGGTTTGCCAGATGGTGATGCGGCTTATAGTGCAGCCAAACAATTTATCTTACCAACGGTATTATCAAGCAATATTAAATTTTCAGATTCTGAATATAAATTGGCTAAAAAATCAGATTCAGTGTATGTGATTAAATCGCACTATACAACAACGGATCATAAGGGTGACACTGAAATAACTAATTTTACCATTTATCTAAAATATAATGGTGGTGCAAGTGATAAAAAAGTCAGCTGGGCGCTGTTGAATTTGGATCAAAATAACCATTAGACGGCGTACTAAATAAGTTTATGGATAGTAACAAAGATGAGTTTATAGTAGATGGTACAGCACGTATAGCCCATGCTAGTTATCAAACAATAATAACTAGTGGCAACCATACTATTATTGCCGATGAGCCAGCCGATGAAGGTGGTACGGATAGCGGAATGTCGCCTTATAACTTATTGTTAGCCAGCTTGGCAAGTTGTACAGCCATAACCCTGCGCATGTATATCGACCGTAAAATGTGGGTGGTTGATAATATTGATGTGAATCTACAGCTGTTTAAAAACAAACAGGGTGTGTTGATTGAAAGCCAGCTTGATTTTACAGGCAACCTTACCAACGAACAAAAGAAACGCTTAATTACTATTGCTGATGCCTGCCCTATACATAAGATATTAGCAGGCAATATTATTATCAATACAGCTTTAAAAAATATTTAACGTAATCCCTTTACAAAAATATCTATTAATAACAGGCGTTTGTTGTGAATCTCTTGCAGATCTTCTTTGTGCGGAAAGTTAAGTTTTTTATTGGTTAAAGCTCCTCCTACTTTTATGCCATGGAGGGCATCTAAAAATACTTCAACAATTTGCAGGGGATCTGAAATGTGTTTTACATTGCCTTTTTCTACCTCGGCTTGTATGGCTTTTGCCAGTAATGTCATTTCCGCGTTGCGTATCTGTCCAACAGTTTCCCATATTGTATCCGGTAGGTTTTGTTCATTAAGCCGAAAAAAATCAAAAAAGTTATAATTGTTTACAATAAAATCGTGGTGGGTATTTACCTGAAATAAAAATGCTTCGCGTAGGTCGGTAAAATGGCCATATTTATCCTCTAACTGTTTTAAATAATCGGTAGCCAGTTTACGCATAACGGCCATATATAGCTCGCTCTTATCAGGAAAATAATAATATAGCAAAGCTTTTGACATAGAAAGATCCCCAGCAATTTCGTTCATAGTGGTTTTAGAGTAACCATAATGAAGGAACCGCTGATGTGATGCTTCTAAAATTTTTTCGCGTTTAATATCCTGCTGATCGTTAGCTGCGCTCATGTGTTAATAAGTCCTCCTGACTTTTTTAACAAAACTATCAATTTGCCAGCCAAAAAAATACAATCCGGTAAAAAGATGAAATTTAAATGAAATTATTATAATTGTTTGGCAAGCACAGTACCTGTGTAAATTACAATAACATCCTCCATTAAGCCAATTGCAGCATCGGGTATCTTGGTTTTTTTGCCAAAACTTAAGCGTAAAAACATACAACCAAATGCCGAACCTATGGCAGCTACCCCTCCTATCAATCCGCCTAATAAAGGTTTTTGGCAGTTAGCCTTGTAAACGGCTGCACCACATAATGCACCAGATACAAAACGGCCCGTTAAACCGCCAAAAGATGTCCTGTCAGGTGCAAATGGTAATTTATCACCTATTAACTCGGCCGCACCCAAAACCTTTAATACTTTGGATGTAGGCGTATTGCAAAAAAGAAAATGATGTGCTTTTTAATTGCTTTGCAGGATGGCTGCTATATACATGGCTGAGTACTATGGGGGCTGCAAAAGTGCGCATGCCTGCTATAATACCTAAACCGGCAGCTTGCTTAAAAGCATTTGTTAACTTTAGTTTCATGGTAGTGATGCTTTTGGTTAAACTGTACAATAACCATTCCTAAAAGCAAACCACCTGTATTTATAATATTGGTTAGCCGTCAACAAAATAATTTGATTATTAACGTTTTATAGGGCTTTAATGCTTATTCGTTACCTGCAGGGATATCATTAATGTGGATTGATCTTGTACATTATGTATTTAGGCTGTAACCGCTGGACTGGTGTGCGATGTTTTTTTTACAAGTAGAACCCAATCCCAAACTGGAAAAATAGCTACTTAGCTAAAAGACTTCCTGAAAGTTTTAAATAGTATGTAGTGTTTAACAAAAATAGCCGCAACGTTAAACGCTGCAGCTATTTTTATTAAACATGCTTTGTAATTAAGCTTCGGTTATTTCCAATTTGGGTTTTTCAATTTCTTCTTTCTTTTTTCCAAAGAAATAGTTTTTCATGTTTACACGGATGATGTACATACATGGCACCAGTATAAGCGTAATGATGGTTGCAAAACCGAGGCCGAAAATCATAGTCCATGCTAACGGACCCCAAAAGGCAACGTTATCACCACCAAAATGTATATGCGGTTGCCCATGGGTAAATAGCCCTACAAAGTCGATATTAAAACCAACGGCCAATGGTATCAAGCCCAGTATTGCCGCTGTTGCAGTTAGTAACACCGGTGTCATACGGGTATGGCCTGCTTCTACTACTGCATCATGCAAGTTGGCGCCCTGGTCTATCAGCATATCGGTAAATTCAACTAATAATATACCGTTTCGTACTACAACACCCGCAAGGGCAATTATACCCACACCTGTCATTACAATAGCCATGGTCATGCCGAATATCGCTGTACCCAATAACACACCGATGATGCTAAAGAAGATCTCGCTAATGATGATAAATGTTTTACCTATCGAATTAAACTGTATCATCAGGATGATCAATATCAAACCAAATGATGTGGCCATTGCACCACCAAGGAAACTAACAGCTTCCATCTGATCTTCCTGGCCGCCACCCTGGCGAATGATAATGTCATCAGACTTCTTAAAATTATTTATTGCTCTTAATATATTGGCGTTTACATCATTCGCGTTGTAAGGCTTAATAACACTTGATCCCAATGTTAAAACCCTGCGCTGTTGTTTACGCTTAATATTGCTGTAAGTATTAGTATATCTAACATCTGTAAATGCAGATATAGGTACCTGCCGTATTGCACCACCTGTTGCTAAATCACGATAAGTTATCTTAAGATTACGCAGTTCATCAATATTACCGCGTTGTTCTGCATTAGCCCTCACCATAATTTTATAGTCATCTTCTTTGGTGTTGCGGAAATCGCCCGCTTTTTTTCCAAAAATAGAGGTGAAAAGTGCATCAGTGATTTGGCCTGTTGTAACGCCCTCCCGATTGGCCCTTTCACGATCAACATCATACACTATTTCCGGTTTATCATTCTGCACATCTGCAACAAGGTTTTCAATACCGGCAATATTTTGTTTTGCCAGGTAGGCTTTTAAACGGTTCCCTGTTTTTACCAACGAATCTAAATTGTCACCTATAATTTCGATGCTGATATCTTTTTGTACCGGCGGGCCGCTATTTTCTTGTGCTACAGATATTTTGGCACCGGGTACCCCCTGTACAGAGCTCCGGATCTTCTTTAAAATTTCTTTGGTATCCTTTCCTTCGCGCTTACCAAACTCAACAAAAGCTACAGTTATCTTTCCTTTATTTTGGTAATCTCCCTGGTCTTCGTCTTGCGGGTCGGTTACCCCTTTTGTAACGTTAGAAATGATAGATGATACAATGTCCTTATCACCCTCCACCACTTTAGCAACACGTTTTTCGAGCTGCCTGGTTACTTCGTTGGTGCTTGCCTGGTCTGTACCGATGGGCATGGTAATATACACATATGCAAAGTTCGGGTCGCCTGCAGGGAAAAACTCTGGTGTTTTACCAATAGTTGCGGTTAAAACAATCGATACTACAAATAACAAGAAAGTACCAACCAGCATAGTAACCGGCCTTTGAACGGCCTTTTCGAGCCATTTGGCATACCAGTTTTGAAAACGTGGCCAAACGTTAGACTGGAATTTATCTATAACCTTTAACAGGAAGAAATGGTTTAAAAGATAAAGCACAATAATAAGAGCCATAAAGTTACCTATACCTATGTTTATCCAATAACCAATTGCTGTAGCAACAGCTAAATAGATAAGCGCCCTTTTTGTAGATTTATCAAATTTAGGATTATCGTGTTCTCCCTCTACATGTGGTTTCATAAAATCAACCGCGAATACCGGGTTCATGATGTATGCCACAACTAACGATGCCAGTAAGGTTATAATGAGTGTTATAGGCAGGAAAAACATAAAGTGCCCAATTAAGCTATTCCAGAAAGCTAAAGGTACAAATGGTGCAAGGGTTGTCATGGTACCCGAGAACACAGGTAAAAACACTTCGCCGGCTGCCATTTTAGCTGCTTCTTTAATAGGCACTTTTCCGTTGGCAAAAATACGGTGCGTATTTTCTATTACTACAATGGCATCATCTACCACAATACCTAAAGCCAGCAGAAACGAGAACAATACGATCATGTTCAGCGTAAAGCCTATAGCTGGCATAATCAGAAATGCAATAAAACACGACAGCGGTACGGATAAAGCCACAAATATGGCATTAGTAGTGCCCATGAAAAACATCAAAATAACGGTTACCAGTATAAAACCAATGATGATGGTGTTGATCAAATCATTAAGTGTTGTACGGGTTTTATCGCTTTGATCGCCGGTAACGGTAATATTTAAACCTTTAGGGAAAACAGTTTTTTGTTTAACTTTTATCAGTTCGTTTATTTTGTCAGATGCCTCTATTAAGTTCTCGCCGGCTCTTTTACTAACGTTTAGCGTAATAACATTTTTAAAGGCAGTGGCAGTAGGTGTTTTTAAACGCGCGTAGCTCTCCTGTTCTAAAAACGCATCTCTTATGTCGGCAATATCCCTTAAATATACTGCCTGGCCTTTTGGGTTACGAATAACCATTGCAGCAACCTCGTCCGCGTTTTTAAAATCTTGCTTAATATCAATACTGCGGCGTACACCATCTGTTTTAATGGTACCTGCAGATGATAAGATGTTTTCGTTACCAATAGCCTGAACAATATCGGCAAAAGCTATTTGTGCCGCTGTCATCTTATTTAAATCTACGTTGATCTGAATTTCGGGCGTTAGCGCACCAACTTCGTCAACTTTAGAAATTTCTTTATAACCTTCAATTTCGTCTTTTAACAAATCAGCATATTCCTTCAATTTTTTAAGGTCGTAATCACCAGAGATGTTTATGTACAGGATAGGAAGATCGGCAACGTTAATATCAGATATCACAGATTCTTTTAGGTTTACATCCCCTTGCGGCAGATCTTGCTTAGCCTTATCAACAGCATCCTTAACATCTATCTTAGCATCTTTAATTTTTATGTTTGCCTGAAATTCAGCTGTAATAATAGACACATTTTGAACCGAGTTTGAAGTAACTTTCTTAAGTCCTTTTAAAGATTTTAATTGTTTCTCTAATTGCCTGGTTACTAAATTTTCTACGTTTTGCGCAGATTGCCCGCCCCACTGTGTAGTAATAAACACTTTAGATTGTGCAATATCCGGGAAGTTTTCTTTAGGTAAATTATTATAGCTGATAAGCCCTAGTACTGTGATCAAAAATATGAGCACATATATGGCAGTTTTATTATCAATGGCCCAGCTTGAGGGCCCAAATTCTTTTTTAAGATCTTTCATATGTATAGATCAAGAGATGTTAATTAATTAGCAGATTGTAAAACCTTTACTTTGTCGCCATCTTCAATATCAGCGGCGCCCTCGGTTACCAGTTGCTCGCCTGCCTTCAGGCCCGATAAAATTTCTGATAAGCCACCGTACGTAACTCCTACTTTTACTGTTTTACGTTTTGCCACGCCATTTTCGTTAACATATACGTAATCGCCATTTTCTGAACGCTGTACCGCTTTTACCGGGATAGAGATGGTATTCGCTTTTGAATAATCGGCTATTTTAATAATAGCGGTCATGTTTGGGCGCAGCGTTTTACGAACCGGCAATTTTATCTCAACCGCAAAACTGCGTGATGTTGGATCAATAGCCTTGGCTGCAAAAGTTACTTTTGTTTTTAACGAATCCTTAGCATCAGGTATCAAAATCATTACCTCGTTACCTGTACCTACGCTACCTGCATAACTTTCAGGTACATCAGCTTTAACTTTTAACACATCAGCATTTACAATACGGATGCCATTAGCACCAGGTTGTGCAACCTGGCCAAGCTTAAGGTCCATTTGGTCTACAGTGCCACTTATTGGCGAAACAATACGGTATAAATTTGCCTGCTGGCGCAATGCCGATAACGCCTTTTTGCTTGCCTGCAAATTAGTTTGCGATTGCAGGAACTGAACTTCGGTACCTATTTTTTGATCCCAAAGATTTTTTTGACGCTGGTAGAGTGTTTGGTTTAAGCTTGCTTGTGCTTCGCTTTGTGCTATTTGCTGTTGTAAAACGCTATTATCTAATTGTGCCATTACCTGGCCTTTTGATACGTGCTGGCCTGGCTTTACATAAATATTGGTTATTGTACCAGGTGATTGCGGATAGGCAATAACGTTGTCCTGCGCGTCAATTTTGCCTTGTATTTGCACATAATTAGTAAAGGCGCCACTTTTAACCTCGGCTACACTAACCTCAACGGCTTTGGTAGAGTCACCTACTTCGCTTTGTAATTTGGTGATTTTACCCGCTATTTCTGCCTGTTTCTTTTGCAGATCGGCTAATTCAGCCTTTTTATCTTTTGGTTTATTAGAGCAAGCTGCCAGTAACAACAATGCCGGTATGTATATTAATTTTTTCATTTGTGTAATTATATGTGTGGTTTAGTTAATGTCTATTGAAGATTTCCGTAAGCCCTGTCAAGATCTACTCTGCTAACAAGTGCGTCATATAAGCTTTGTACGTAAGCATTATCTGCATTTTCAAGTTCGGTTTGTGCTTGTGTTACTTCAATGCTTGATCCAACCCCTTGTTGGTATTTAATTTTTGAAACTCTCAAAACTTCTTTCGCCAGTTCCTGGTTACGTTTTTGATTATTTAATGATTGTAAACTATTTTGGTATATAATTTTTGCCTGTTGTGCCTGTAAGTTTAAACCATTACGTAAACCGGCTAAACTATTTTTACCTTTTAAAAGTGTAATTTCTGATTGCCTTACACGGTTTGTGCGCTGGCCACCGCTAAAAATTGGTACATTTAAAGTAAGCCCTACATAGCTTGAGGGGAAACTGGTGCTATAAAGATCTCTAAAGTTATTATTTTGATACGATGCAGTGTAGGCAGCGTTTGCTTTTAGCGTTGGCAAAAATTGTGCTTTAGTACGTTTTAGGTCAAATTCAGTAAGCTTAAGGTTGGTTTCAAAAAGTTTGTACTCTATCCTGTTTTTATATGCTGCGCTATCTGTAACCATTTCAATAATATTTTCGTCAAGCTTAATATCATTTAAACCGTTTTTTAAGGTAAGCCCGTTTTCAATTGGCATACCTATCTGAAATTTCAACAGTTGATAATTAAGTGCCAGCAAACGCAGGGTATTTTCCCGACTGGTAACAAGGTTATTGTATTGCACTGTAATACGGTCTACATCAATTTTTTCAACAAAGCCTTGTTTATTTTGCGCAGTAGTTTGATCTGTCTGTTGTTTTAGCTGAGCAATGTTAGCATCCAATAGTTTAATTTGCTCATTGCTTACCAAAACTTGGTAGTACGCTTTAGTAACCTTTGCAGTAACATCAATTTTCGAACTGGTATAGCTTCGATTATATAACTCTTTGTAAGTTTTGCGCCCTTGTAAACCAATAATGTAACTTGGGTCAAATAATAGCTGGCTAACACTTACGCCCAGGTTAGATTGATATTTAACACCAAACTTTACAGGGATAAAAGTACCCGAAGGGGCGCCAAAAAATTCGCCGGGTAATAAGGTTGTCGGGATCTTTAAGTAATCCTGAAAAGAGGCCATACCATCGATCTGCGGAAAACCCTGCCCAATAATTTCTTTGACGCGATAATCGGCACTTTTTACATCCAAAGCAGAGTTAACGATCGAATCTTTGTGGGTAATGGCATAGTCAATAGCCTCCTGTACACTAAAACTATAGCTCTGCGGGGCAGCAGGCTGAGTTTGCGAGTACCCTTTTAAGGCTACTGTTACCAGTAATAGTAGGGTGAGTATTCGTTTCATTTTTGTGAGTGATATATGATAGATTTATTGTTTGTACTTTATTAGTGCGTTGCAAAGCAACCGCTTTGATTGACAGCTGTATGTCAGTAGCTATGTTTTAATTAATTTTTTCTGTATGCCCGGCTTTATACTGATCAAGTAATTCGTGCCCGTTTATTGTACATATACCATAATTGAAATGCTCGAGTAGCTGGTACTGAACTTTCCATGGGCTAAATTGCGCAATAGGGAAAATAGCTGTATTAAACCCCATTTCTACCTGGTTCACCCGCATCTTAGCCATTATCTTTACATCAATATCTTCGCGGATGAAGCCCTGTGCTATACCTTTTATTAATAGTTCTTCTAAAGTTTTAACTATCACATCAGCTTTAAATTTTTGGAACTTGCTCCATGCTTCAGGATGATACTTTTGCATATCATGTATTACAATAGGATTTATCCTGCCAAATATCTCCTGCGAGCATTTCATCATGTTAATCATCTCTTCCATCACGTTAGCTGATGTGTTGATGATCTCATATATCTGGCACTCATCTTCCTTCAACTTTTTATCTACCAAGGCAATCACCAAGTCGTTCTTATCATTAAAAAAATGATAGATGGTTTTTTTTGACATACCAAGATGCCTGGCTATATCGTCCATGGTTACGCTTTTGATACCGGCTTGCAAAAAAAGCTCTTCTGCCCCTAAAATAATTCTCTCTATCTGACCGTTTGACATTATTAGTCAAAACTAAGGAAACATTTTTAGATTACAAAGTTTCCATTTCAAAATACTTTAGCCTTACAACTCTCATTTTCTACAATTGTCTATCTTTGCAAAAAAATTATTAAATGGAATTAAATTCCCTGTCTGCCATTTCCCCTATCGACGGTCGTTACCGTAATACAACAGCGCCTTTAGCTGCTTATTTTTCTGAATACGCCCTTATCAAATATAGGGTATTTATAGAGATAGAATATTTTATAGCACTTTGCGAACATCCTGTAAAACAGTTACTAAGTTTTGATAAATCCAAAACCGAAAAGTTACGGAATATTTATAGAAATTTTAGCGAGGCAGATGCAACAAGCATAAAAGAGATAGAGAAAACCACCAATCATGATGTTAAGGCAGTTGAATATTTTATTAAGAAAAAGTTTGATGACCTGGGCGGATTGGAAGAGTATAAAGAATTCATCCACTTTGGTTTAACCTCGCAGGATATTAATAACACGGCTATACCTTATTCATTTAAGCTGGCCATTAACGATGTTTATCTGCCGGAGATCACTAACCTGGTAAACCAACTTAAAGCTTTTGCAACCGAATGGAAAGATATCCCGATGCTGGCACATACACACGGACAGCCGGCATCGCCAACACGTTTGGGTAAAGAGATAAGTGTTTTTGTAGAACGTTTAGAGAACCAACTAAGTTTATTAACTGCTGTACCGTACTCGGCTAAGTTTGGCGGTGCTACCGGTAATTTTAATGCCCACCACGTAGCTTATCCGGAAACCGACTGGAAAGCATTTGGCAACCATTTTATTAACGATATTTTAGGTTTACACCGGTCGCAGTTTACCACCCAGATAGAGCATTACGATAATTTTGCCGCACAGTGTGATGCTTTAAAACGTATCAACAATATTATTATTGATCTGGACCGTGATATGTGGACCTACATATCCATGAACTTTTTTAAACAAAAGATAAAAGCAGGCGAGGTTGGTTCATCGGCGATGCCACACAAGGTAAACCCAATAGATTTTGAAAACAGCGAAGGTAACCTGGGTATTGCCAATGCTTTGTTTGAACATTTGGCGGCCAAACTGCCTATATCACGCCTACAGCGCGACTTAACCGATTCTACCGTATTACGTAACATAGGTGTACCGGTAGCGCATACGTTAATAGCCCTAAAATCTACTCTGAAAGGTTTAAACAAATTATTGCTTAACGAGGTAGCCATTAACGCAAGTTTAGAAGCAAACTGGGCCGTAGTTGCCGAAGCTATACAAACCATTTTACGCCGCGAGGCTTATCCAAATCCTTACGAAGCATTAAAAGAGCTTACCCGTACCAATACACAGGTTAACGCCCAAACAATTGCGGAGTTTGTAGATGGATTACAAGTTAGCGATAGCGTTAAAAACGAGATAAAGGCGATTACGCCTCAAAATTATACAGGCGTATAGTTTAGATATGCAGACAAATATTAAGAAAGTGAGCTGCATACTACAAATTATGTCTATGTCAGTATCAGGTAAAACTAAAGACAACAGGCTTGAACAATCAAAAACCTGATTACATTTGTTTACAATACTAAAATTTTGACATCCATGAATATCAGCGTATATACAGAAGCCACCCCTAACCCGGCAACAATGAAGTTTATTGTAAACAAGTTGCTTATTAACGGAAGCGTGGATTATGCTACTAAACAAAGTGCCGAAAAATCGCCTTTTGCAAAGGAATTATACAAATTCAATTTTGTTAATGGTGTTTTTTTTGCCAGCAACTTTGTAACGGTTACTAAAACCGAAGGCAGCGACTGGGATGATATCCAGCCGATATTAAAAGAGTTTGTTAAGGGTGCTGTTGAGTCTGAATTAAAGGTGCAGGAAGTAGAGCAGGAAACTGATGTTGCTTTTGAAGGAACCGATACAGAGATAAAAATACAGCAAATATTGAATGATTACGTTCGTCCTGCTGTTGAGCAGGATGGCGGCGCTATCAGCTATCGTTCGTTTAACGAGGGTGTGGTTACTGTAGAGCTTCGTGGTTCATGCAGTGGTTGCCCATCATCTACCGTAACCCTAAAATCGGGTATCGAGAACCTGCTTAAACGCATGGTTCCGGAAGTTACCGAGGTGGTTTCCGAAGCATTATAACCTATTAAGTAATACCCATAAACATTAAAAAATCCGCTCTGATTAACTCAGAGCGGATTTTTTATATGTACAGAATTATTATAGGTTGCAATCGCAATTAATCTATGTAATATCTAAACATTAAAGTGTTTTTTAATATACTCGAGCATCTCACCTGTAATGTTACTGTTGGTAGCCAACAATTCACGGCTTTTTAACACCTCGCTACCACCTGTAAAGTTTACTACTTCTCCCCCCGCCTGCTGTACGATAACGATACCTGCGGCAATATCCCACGGGTTTAAATTGTACTCGTAAAAAGCTTCAAAGCGCCCGGCGGCAGTATAAGCCAGATCAACCGCGGCAGATCCTATCCGGCGCAAGCCGTGGCAACTGCGCATCAGTTCGGTAAACAATTTGATATAGCGGTCCTGATAGCTAAAATCATAATATGGGAAACCGGTAGCTATCAAACTATCGGCAATAGTAGGTTTGTTGCTTACTTGTATCTCAGCCCCATTCAAATATGCAGGTGCATCTTTATGAGCATAAAAGCATTCATCCTGATTAACCTCATAAACTACGCCTAAAACCAGTTCCTCTTTATCTTGTAATGCTATACTAACCGAATAAGTAGGTAAACCATGGATAAAGTTGGTGGTGCCATCCAATGGGTCTATAATCCAGTTGTAACGCTCCCCTATTTTGGTGCTTGTTTTTTCTTCGGTAATAAAACCGGCTTCGGGCAATATGAGTTCCAGCCCGGCCACTATCTTTTGTTCGGCGGTCTTGTCTACATAAGATACCAGGTCGTTTAAGCCTTTGTACTCAATTTTACCGGCATCAAACGTTTTGCGTTCCTGGCGAATAAACTGACCTGCTTCCTTAGAAACATCTATTACCTGCCCTATAATATGGTTTAAATGCATTTGATGTAAGCTATTAAGTAAAATTAAGCGTTCGTAGCTCCGGTTTGTTTGTAATGCTTATTGCCAAAGTATATTAAGGCGCTACCACCCAATACCATAATAACTGATATCATTTCGGCCTGAGTGAAAGATAAGCCACCAACTACATATCTGGTATTCACACGTATCAATTCTATCATAAAACGCTCTGCACCTGCCATAATCATATATACACCAAACAAAATGCCCGGTGCCTTAAATTTATGGCGCAATTGCCACAATACCAGGAACAATAAGATACAGATAACAGATTCGTAGAATGATGTAGGGTATACCGGCAGTTTCAATTCATAACAAAACTTGCCAATACAATCAGGGATGTGGTTATCATGGTCAGACATGTCCACGTTATGCGGAAATTTAAAACTCCACATCCAATCGGGCGCCCAGCTTAAAAAGCTTGGTTTGGGTTTTAGGTTGGGGATACCCCAATCGCCATCGCCACTCATCTGGCACCCTACACGGCCAACGCCGTAAGCCAGCATCATGCCTGATGCTCCGATATCCAGCATGGTTAAGGGTTTAATATTGTGTTTGCGGGCTATGTATAATACTGCTGCACCACCACATATCAAGCCACCATAAAAAGTTAACCCGCTAAAGCCTATCAGCATGCCAACCGGGTCGCGCATAAATTCGCCCCAGTTTTCTAAAGCGTTAAAAAGTTTAGCACCTGCAAAGCCAAAAACGGCTGCCCATAATAATATACTGCCCATTAATTCATGCGTGTGTACGGTTACACGGCGCTGCTCGGGCTTAGCTAAAACTTGCTTCTTGTTTTCGTAATAAGCCCAATAAGCCATTAAGCCGGCAACTATTATCCCACCAACAAAATTACCCTTTAGCGATAATAAAAAGTCTTGCGGGTTATCTATTAATGCACTGTAATGAAAAACAGCATCAATCACCTTATAACCCAATATAAAGCCAAATATGGCATTACCAGCCAATTCGCCGGTAGTAATAGGCGCACCAACAGTAATAGTTTTTTCGAACGGATGGATGTACCCTAATTTTTCTTTACGCTTAAATTCTTCGGTAAAGGCCCAATAGGCAGCCATAAAGGCAATAGCTACAAAAAAACCAAATGTTTGTATAGGTAACGGGATGTTAGCACCTGTTAGGTATTCTATCAGTGAAGAAAGGGTTGGAAACATATTTAGGTATTTGTGCTGCGAATATAATAGTTAATGCACTAATATTTCTTCGCTTTCTGTTATTTCAACATCACCATCGGGTGAAATTGCTGTTAAATGAACCGTCTTAATTTCGTTAACCAGTATGGGGTCATACTTGGCTTTTACTTTAACGTAGTTACGGGTAAAACCATGCATAAAGCCTTCTTTTACATCGCCCTCAAACAGCACCTCATCAGTTTTACCAATTTGGGTTTCGTAAAAAGCGCGGCGTTTCTTGTCAGACAAGATGTGTAGCATTTTACTGCGATCGGCACGGGTAGAGCCGGGCACTGCACCACTCATTTCAGCAGCGGGTGTATTTTCCCGTTCCGAATAAGTAAAAACGTGCAGGTAAGAAACGTTCAAGTCATTCAGGAAGTTGTAGGTATCTACAAAATCCTCGCGGGTTTCGCCGGGGAAACCTACAATTACATCTACACCAATGCAGCAATCCGGCATCAGCTGTTTTATTTTGGCTACTCGATTAGCGTAAAGTTCCCTTTTATACCTGCGGCGCATCAAGCCCAATATTTTATCTGAGCCAGATTGCAACGGGATATGGAAATGCGGTACAAATCTTTTAGATGTGGCCACAAAAGCTATTATCTGGTCGTTAAGCAAGTTTGGCTCTATAGATGAGATACGAATACGATCAATGCCTTCCACCTCATCAAGCGCCTTAACGAGGTCTAAAAAGCGGTCTTCGCGTTTGCTATTTCGGATACCGAAATCGCCGAGGTTTACACCTGTCAGCACAATTTCTTTTACGCCGGATGCGGCTATCTCTTTAGCCTGTTTAATTACGTTCTCTATGGTGTCGCTCCTGCTGCTGCCACGGGCAAGCGGTATGGTGCAAAAGGTACAAGAGTAATCGCAGCCATCCTGCACTTTCAGAAAGGTACGGGTACGGTCGCCAAAGGAGTATGATGGTACAAATTCGTTTGCATGACTAACCGGCTGGTTTAAAACAACCGCTTTAGGATTTTTAGTCAGGTCGGTAATATAATCTACCAACTGGAATTTTTCGGCAGCGCCCAAAACCATATCCACACCGGGTATTTCGGCAATCTCTTTGGGTTTTAGCTGGGCATAGCAGCCTACAATGGTGATGAAAGCGTTCGGAGAGATCTTAAGTGCCTCTTTTACTATTTTTTTACACTTCTTATCTGCATTCTCCGTTACCGAACAGGTATTAATTACATATACGTTTGGCGTATCTGTAAAATCAACTGTATTAAAACCCGCGTTATTAAACAGGCGACCTATCGAAGAGGTTTCCGAGTAATTAAGCTTACAGCCAAGTGTATAAAAAGCTACTTTCTTGTTCATTTGCAAGCTGCAAAGATAAACATTTAGTGATTTATTGAGTTATTGAATTGGTGATTGCTTGTTAGCGGGATGTAAAATTGGATAATGAGCGCTTTGCCTAATTATTATTTACTTAAGGTATAGGCAAACACATCCCTTTTCCATTTCCCATCTTTGCCTTTTTCATCTAAAATGCAATCCATTTTTAACGGACCGATGCGTTTATAGGTTATTAAAACCTTTTTATCGAGCGATTCAAATACAACTTCGTTTGTGGCTATCTTAACGGCAGGCATTAGGTAAGGCTTATCTTTATCCTCCCACCCTATGCTGCCTTTGCTAAAATGACGGAGTTTTAATATGGGGATACTATCAGATTGCTCAATAGTCATAAATTCATAAAAAACCACTTTGCCATCTTTTACGCACCTGAATGTGCTAACCATATTATCGCCCATAGGTTTTCCCCAAAACTCCTGCATATCGCCCCACTCGTGTTTAAGCGTCCAGGTACCTGCCATAAAAGCAAGATCTTTAACGTCGGCTTTTTTTAGCTGCGCAGATGAGGAATGTGCAATTGCAGCAATAAACAGGATAAGTAGGTAAGCTTTTTTCATGATGATAAAATAAAATATTTTTTTCAGGCTGAACACTTTTCTAAGACTTAGCGGACTCATTAAAGGTTGCAGGCTAACCACTAAAAACTATGCTTATATCCCCTCCCATCGGTAACTCTCATTCTCCAACCCTATCAGGTCTATCACACGGTTCACTACGGTCATAGCCAGCTCTTCAATTGTTTTAGGTTTGCTGTAGTACGATGGTATTGCGGGGCAAATAATACCACCCGCTTCGGTAACGGTTTGCATATTGCGGATATGGATGAGGTTTAACGGTGTATCGCGGGCAACCAGTATCAATCTGCGGCGCTCTTTCAATATCACATCCGCGGCGCGCGTTATCAGGTCATCAGAAACGCCGGAGGCTATACGGCCCAGGGTACCCATGGAGCAAGGTACTACTACCATAGTATCAAACCTGGCAGAACCCGATGCAAATGGGGCCATAAAATCATTTTTAGCGTAATATTTAAATGGATAGCTGCCGTGGGCTGCGTCGTCCAGCTCAAACTCCCAAACCTGTTTGGCGTTATCACTCATTACCACAGCTACTTCGGTAACCTGGTTTTGCAGTTGCTGCAATTTATCCAGCAATAGTTTAGCATAAATGGATCCGCTTGCACCGGTAACGGCGACTACAATTTTCTTTTTCATTGATGATATGTGGTACAAATAAACGGAAGAAAAGTTACAGGCACAAAAAAGGGTCGAATAACTCGTACTCGACCCTACATCTACCTATGAAAAACATGCCCTTTGAGCGGGCATTACAAATATAATAAGAGTTTAGTAATTATTAATAAATTATTAAAATTATTTTAATTAATTGATTGATAGTTCTTTTCTATCAGTGTTTGGATAATTCCGTCAACCATTCCTACTGTAGGCACGTAGATACTTTTAATATTGGCACATTTCAACACAGTTAAATAAATTTCGCAGGCGGGAATAATTACGTCTGCTCTATCCTGGTTAAGGCCCAAAACATTTATACGATCTTTTAAAGAAAACGAATCCAGGTAGTTATAAAGTGCCCTTAGTTTAATATAGCTTAAAGCGGCGCCATCCTTTTCTTGCGATAACTTGTACAGTTTGTTGATGTTGCCGCCGGTACCTATACCAAATATATTTTTTAACCCTTTGGTATTCTCACGAATAAAATCTTTCATCTCGTTCCAGGTTTCATCTTTATCCTGATTATCCAGAATGCGGATGGTACCCAGGTTAAAGGATTGCGAAGCCAGCAATTCGCCATTGCTGAATAAGGAAAGTTCGGTACTGCCCCCGCCTACATCAATGTACAGGTAGTTTTTGCTCTTATCTATATTGATCTCGGCGTGGCTGTTGTAGATGATCTTAGCTTCGGTTTCGCCGTGTACTATCTGTAGATCTATATTGGCCTCGTTCATTATTTTATCAACAACCTGCTGGCCATTAATAGCTTCACGCATGGCAGATGTTGCACAGGCCATATAATCGCCTACCTTATAAACATCCATCAGGTTGCGAAATGCAACCATTGATTTTACCAGATCGATAGTTTTTTTCTCAGAGATCTGTTTGTTCAGAAAAGCATCGTCGCCTAGCCTTACCGGTACACGTATAAGCGTGTTTTTTTTGAAGGATATAGATCCGTTATTTTCTATTATTTCGGCTATTAGTAATCTAACTGCGTTAGATCCTACATCAATGGCTGCGTATCTCAATTTATTATATTTTTATTTTTTAGATAAGTGTAAATATCTATCTGGGCGCGTGTTAAAATGTCCGACTTGGTTTTGTGGTACCTGTTAACTGCGTTACCGGTAATATCACGGGCCTTAGTATTGTCTTCGAGTTGTATCTCAATAATTTCTCTAACCTCACGGCGCAAATCATCATCCAAAACCGGGAAACCTACTTCTACCCTGTTATCAATATTTCGGGTCATAAAATCGGCGCTCGTTAAATAAATAAGTTCTTTACCACCGTTACCGTAAATGTGTACACGGGCATGTTCCAGGTATTTATCTACAATACTTATTACTTCTATATTTTCGCTAAAGCCTTTTACCCCGGGTATAAGGCAGCACATACCACGCACTATGAGTTTTATTTTTACCCCGGCGTTACTGGCCTGATAAAGCTTATTGATCATCTGCTCATCGGCAAGGCTATTCATTTTAAATATCATGTAGGCCTTTTTACCTGCTTTGGCAAGCCTCATTTCATTATCTATTAATTTATAAATAGCCGGGCGCGAATCAATAGGCGATACAATAAGCGTTTTTAAACCTTTAGGCAGGATGCTTTTGTTAAGCGCCCTAAAAATGGCCACCAGGTCTGTCGTGATTTTTTTATTAGCAGTAAGTATGGTATGGTCGGCATAAATGGCTGCTGTTTTTTCGTTAAAATTACCTGTAGATAAACATGCATAGTACATAGGTTTACCTTTTTCCATACGGGTAACCAGGCAAATTTTAGAATGCACTTTATAACCATCTATGCCATAAAGTACGTTTACGCCCTCTTCTTCCAGCTTATTGCTCCAGTAAATATTGTTCTGCTCATCAAAACGGGCGCGTAACTCAACCAGGCAATTTACTTTCTTGCCGTTTTTGGCTGCATTAATTAAAGCGTGGATGATTTTTGAATTTTCGGCCAAACGGTAAACAGTTATACTTATCTCCTTTACCTTAGGATCTATAGCAGCCTCGCGTAAAAAGTGAATGACGTAGTCAAACGATTGGTATGGGGTACTGATCAGGAAATCTTTTTTGGCGATCATCCCCATTAAACTTTTACCAAAAGAAAGCCCGGCTACAGGCAAAGCGGGGTTGCGTTTGTACTCCAGGTCCGGACGGCCCACGTTGGGGAACGAGATAAAGTTTTTAAAGTTATGGTAACGGTTGCCAGGTATCAGGCTCCCCTTTTCCAGCTTCATTTTCTTCATCAGATAGCTAACCATCTCCAGCGGCATATCGCTGTCATACAATAAGCGCATGGGCTTACCTTTACGGCGTTTTTGCAGGCTTTTGCTTAATGCATCCACAAACTTAACGCTCACCTCTTTATCCAGGTCAAGCTCTGCATCGCGGGTTAGCTGCAGGGAAAATGCCTCTATGCTATCATGCTCAAAAATGAAAAAGATGTCTTCCAGATTGTACCTGATTATATCATCCAGCAGGATAATGAATTTTAGGTTATTGGTTTCTGGCAGCACCAGAAACCTCGACAAGTTATCCGGGAACTCTATAAGCGCATAGCGCGATTTTTTATTTTTAGTTAGCCTTACAAAAAAGTAAATAGCCCTGTCGCGTAATTCGGGCAGCGGAAGGGTATCGTCCAGCATGATGGGTACCAGCGTGGATAATAACCTCTCACGAAAAAAGCTCTTTACAAATTCCCCGCGGGTAACATTAAGTTGTTTGTCATTCAACAGGAAGATCTTTTCTTCGGCCAGTTGTTTTACAATAATGTTCTCGTACAGGTTATGGAATTTTTTCTCCTGTTTTACAACGATAGTTTTTATCTGGCCGAGGACCTTTTTGGGGTTATAACCTAATATCTCTTTAGCTTTTTCGTTAAGGTTAGCCAAACGGGTTAAAGTAGCTACCCTAACCCTGTAAAATTCATCCAGATTGGATGAAAATATGGCCAGGAATTTTATCCGCTCTATAAGGGGCACGGTTGGGTCGGCAGCTTCCTGTAAAACCCTGTCGTTAAAGTATAACCAACTTATTTCCCTATTTATTAACGGAATGTTCTTAGTATCCATATTGTGATAGCAACAAAACTGCTCATTTATTTGTTAAGTTAATATTAACTTATGGGTTTATAAAGATGTTTGATATATTAAATTTAATATACTAAAGATTGCATTCCGCTTATGCAAAATCTTACATTAGCTTTGTAGTATTACAAAAACCAACATTATGCCTTCATTTGATATTGTAAGCAAGATAGACGGACAAACATTGGATAACGCCATTAACGTTGCCAAAAAGGAAATTCTTAACCGCTATGATTTTAACGGATCTAAAAGCACTATAGATCTGGACAAGAAAACCAACGAGGTAACCATTGTTACCGAAAACGATATGCGCCTTAAAGCTATCCAGGATGCTATTATCAGCCGCATGGTTAAGCAAAGTCTTGATCCTAAAGCGCTTGACTTTGGTAAAGAAGAATATGCATCAGGCAGCATGATACGTAAAGAAATAAAAATTAAGGAGGGTATTGACAAAGAAGCTGCTAAAAAATTAGTTAAAAAAATAAAAGACAGCGGCCTTAAGGTACAGGCAGCCATTATGGACGACCAGGTGCGTGTTACCGCCAAAAAGATAGACGACCTGCAAGCTGTGATAAGCCTATGCCGTACCGAAGATTTTGGCCAGCCTTTACAATACATTAATATGAGGAATTAAGCAGTATTGGCAATTAATATCGAATATAGAACGTCGAAGTTTTTATATTACTATCATTCGATGTTCTATATATAACAAAAGGCCGCCCCAATTAAGGAAGCGGCCTTTTTAACTAAACCAACTTATGAAAACACTCTTTGAAAATATCGGCATCACGGTTAATTACCCTCACAAAATCCTAATTATAACCCCGCGATGTGATATTTAAAAATTTATTTTACGGCTATTTCCCTGGTTTGGAATTTAGCTTCTTCTCTTTTTGCTACAGTTAAATTTAATATGCCGTCTGTATAATCAGCTTCAATTTTTGAATGATCTACAGAATCTGGTAAGGTAAATGATCTTACGAACGAGTTGTAGCTATATTCGCGTTTGCTGTATTTTTTAGTTTCGGTATTTGCTTCTGCTTTTTTCTCTGCAGATACAGTCAGGATATTTTTATCCAGGTTTATCTTAAGATCTTCCTTTTTTAAGCCCGGTATTGCTAACTCAATATTAAACTGGTTTTCATTCTCGGCAATGTTAACTGCAGGTATGCGGCTTACCAATTTATCACCGATGTAAGAATCATTTAATAAAGAATCGAATACATCGTTAAAGAATGGATTAGCGTTGTTTTTTAGGCCGTTGTTAAATTTTACTAAAGTCATGGTTTTATATCTCCTTTAATTTTTTGTTTTGTTAATTTGTAGAGTTAACTTCAACTGTTGTACCAACAGTTTATAAACCAGTTTTGCGAGACAAAATGTCTGCAATAATTATTTTACCCCGACAAAATGTCTTGTAATGGCTGAAAAACTTACTGATTACAAATACAAAACCGAGATAGCAATACGCTTTTCAGATATAGATGCGCGCGGACACGTCAACAATGCTGTATACCTTACCTACTTTGAAGTAGCACGTTATAACTACTGGCGAGATGTGGCAAAATGGGATTTGAAGGAGATAGGCATAGTAATAGGCCGATCAGAGATTCATTATTTAAAGCCTGTAACCATCGACGATACATTGGCCTGTTATGTACGTGTTGTACGAATAGGTAACAGCAGCTTTGATGTTATGCACGTACTAACCAAAGCAACAGAAAAAGGCGAAGAAATTTGCACAACATGCAAAACGGTATGTATCAGTTATGATTATGCATCCAATAAATCTATCCCGATTAATAAAGCAGGTCGGCAAAATATGATTGAATATGATGAACCAAGGTTAATATTGAATACAAATTGATTTAGCAGTTTCGCTAACTTATAACAGTCTTATAATAAAGTGCATATTAAATTAAAAGATTTTATCGGGATTTAAGATTCCGTTCGGATCAAAAACACCTTTAATACCTTTCCAAATCGCAAAATGCGTTGGTGTATACTTTAAGGGCATATAGTTTTTTTGCACTAAACCAATGCCATGCTCACCAGATAGTGTACCGCCCAATGCTACCGTTAATTCAAAAACTTCGGTGATACCATCTTTTAATTTATCATTCCAATCTTCGTCACTCATGCCTGCCTTTACAATATTTACGTGCAGGTTACCATCGCCGGCGTGGCCGTAACAAACAGATTCAAAACCGTATTTAGCGCCAATATCCTTAATGCCTTTTATAAGTTGCGGCAAAGCTGCACGGGGTACTACAGTATCTTCCTCTTTATAAACTGAGTTTGATTTTACCGATACAGCCATGGTACGTCTGATGCGCCAAAGTTCTTCCTTTTGTGCAGATGTATCAGCAAATAATACATCCTGACAATTATGCTGTTCTAAAACCTCGTTTATTTTTTCGCAATCGGCAAATATCACATCCTGGTTGGTACCATCTGCCTCTATCAATAAGAAAGCCCCAATATTATCTCTCAGATCGAATGCAATACCATCATGCTCAATTACCCATTCAATGCCCTTGCGTTCCATAAATTCCAGTGCAGAGGGTACAACGCCTGCCCTAAATATGGCAGACACGGCCGCACAGGCATCTTCATTTGTAGGGAATGATGCCAGCATTAAAGCGTCCAGCGTAGGTTTGGGTATTAGTTTGGTTACAATTTTGGTTACTATGCCTAAAGTACCTTCGCTTCCTATCAGTAACTGGGTTAGGTTATAGCCCGATGCATATTTTAGGGTATTAGCCCCTGTCCAGATAATATCGCCGTTAGGCAAAACTACTTCCAGGTTAAGCACATACTCGCGAATGGTGCCATATTTAACTACCCGTGGGCCACCGCTGCAATTGGCTACATTACCACCAATAAAACAGCTGCCTTTACTAGCCGGGTCTACCGGGTAAAGCAATCCTTTTTCAGATACGGCGTTTATAAACATTTCGGTAATAACGCCCGGTTCAACGGTTGCCTGCAAATTTTGTTCGTCGATATTAAGGATGTTATTAAAACGCTCCATAGATATCATAAGCCCGCCTTTTACAGCCAAAGCGCCACCAGCCAAACCAGTACCTGCACCACGCGGCGTCACCGGTATCAGGTTATTATTGCAATGCTTCATCAATTGCGAAACCTGTTCAACCGTTTGGGGTTTAACCACAACCTCGGGGTAATAAACCAAATCCTCAGTTTCATCGTGGCTGTAGTTTTCTATTTCTTCCGGGGCTGTTAATATGTTTTCGGCACCAACAATATGGGTTAGCTGGCTCAGTATATCAGCGGTAATTTTATTATAGTTCATTGCTATTATTTTTGATAACTAAGCGTAATAACCGATTGTTTTAATGGCCCGCGGAAAGGCGGCCTTTGCTTGCGGATGGTCACTTCTGCCATTTCAATAAAATCGAATTCTTTTTTTATCCGGTTTAGTATGCTTTGGGCAACACTCTCTATCACTTTACGGGTGTGCTGCATCTCTTCTTCAATTATATTATACAACGCTTCATAGTTAACTGTGTTACTCAGGTTATCTTTTTCAACATCGATATTCGCATAAAATCCCACCTGTATATCAACCAAAAAGCAGGTGCCTATTACTTGTTCTTCAGGGTAATAACCGTGATAAGCAAAGAATTCAGCGCCTTCTAAAGCTACTTTAATCATGTTTCAAAAATAAAGGAATATTTGAAGGTTTTAACAGCATTCTCAAATCCCATATAAAAGATAGGTGTCTATAGGGTATATCAAGTTATCCGAAAAAAAGATTTCTCTCAAAAAATATGTTTAAACTGTTTAAAACCACTTTTTGATATAAAGTGCCTGCCAGTATTCAAAAACAAAGATTTTGACCTTGTTTAACTTCTTTTTAATCCTCTATATTTGATTAACCAATTTATAATGCCATGGCTAAAACTGACCTGTACGAAGCACCAGATTATTACCTTTTAGATGAACTTTTATCGGAAGAACATAAACTTATACGCGCCAGTGTACGCGAGTGGGTAAAAAAAGAAGTAAGCCCTGTAATTGAAGATTATGCCCAACGTGCTGAGTTTCCTAAGCACTTGCTAAAAGGCCTTGCAGAAATTGGTGCCTTTGGCCCTACTATACCTGAACAATATGGCGGCGCAGGTTTAGATTATATGGCATATGGTATTATTATGCAGGAAATTGAGCGTGGAGACTCAGGTATCAGGTCGACCGCATCTGTACAAGGATCATTGGTTATGTATCCTATTTATGCTTATGGCAGCGAAGCACAAAAACATAAATATTTGCCTAAACTGGCGTCCGGCGAACTGATGGGTTGCTTTGGGTTAACAGAACCAGATCATGGTTCTAACCCTGGTGGCATGGTTACCAATATCAAAGATGCCGGTGGCCATTATATACTTAACGGTGCCAAAATGTGGATTTCTAATGCGCCGTTTGCAGATATAGCTATAGTTTGGGCCAAAGATGAAGAAGGCAAAATACGCGGATTAATAGTTGAACGCGGCATGGAAGGTTTTACCACGCCAGAAACGCATAACAAATGGTCGTTACGGGCATCTGCCACCGGCGAGTTGGTATTTGATAACGTGAAAGTGCCCAAAGAAAACCTGCTACCCAATGTATCGGGGTTAAAGGGGCCGCTTGGCTGCCTTAACCAGGCACGGTATGGTATTGCGTGGGGTGCGTTAGGTGCCGCTATGGATTGTTATGATACTGCCCTGCGTTACTCAAAAGAAAGGGTGCAGTTTGGCCGGCCTATTGGTGGTTTTCAGCTTCAGCAAAAAAAACTGGCTGAAATGATCACAGAAATTACCAAAGGCCAGTTATTAGTTTGGCGTTTAGCCACTTTAAAAAATGAAAACCGTGCTACACCAGCGCAAATATCAATGGCTAAACGTAATAGTGTAGAGATTGCCTTAAATATTGCCCGTGAAGCCCGCCAGATGCTGGGAGGAATGGGCATAACCGGCGAATACCCAATAATGCGACATATGGCGAACCTTGAGTCGGTAATTACGTATGAAGGTACACATGACATTCATTTGCTGATTACTGGTATGGATGTTACTGGCGAAAATGCTTTTCAATAATACGTTGGCGAAAAAATACCGCCATAAATAGTACAAGTGTTTCGCAAATATTATATTTGTTTACTCATCTCTAATACCCTGTAACTGTGATTGTCAATAATGCTATTTACGTTAAAATTTTAACACGGTGTTGTTGGCTATTAACCTCTGTGGCATTTTTGGTTTCATGTAAGCAAAAACAAGTTAGCAGCGGTGAATATTCTGATGAATTTCAGGCAATAAAAGATGCTACAGAAAAACTTTGGACGCAAGGCAAAGTAAAACAAGGCCTTAATTATATGGATTCGGCTTTTAACAAGCTATCCAACCCCACTCTCAATGATCGTTTCAGGCTTTATGGCTACCATTTCGTCTACTATCAAAAAACTGTAAACCAGTTTGATAAAAGCCTGCAGTATACAGATAGCATGATAGCTATAAATAATAAGATCAAAGACCCTAAGCTACACGCTCTTAACCTTGCAGATGTTAGTTTTGCGCGCGGCGATGCACTATTTGAATTGAAGCAATACTCAGAAGCTTATGAATCTTATTACCGGGGATATGCAGTAGGTAAAGATCATGCTAATATAAACATGGAAGCCCTTGGAGATTACACTTATCGCATGGGGATGATCATGTATAAAAAAGGCCATTATAAACTCGCCATGAGTTATTTTAAAGATACTTATAAGTTCTTTAAAAACTCCGGTGAAGGCTTTGTTTTCTTTTACCGCAGGCAAGAGCTTCTGGATAATGTCGGCCTATGTTTCAAAAAACTTAATCAACCAGATAGCGCCCTTACGTATTTTAATAAGGCGTTAAACCATATTGATGCGAACGGCCATCTTTACCCGGAGCGTAAGCTACACTTAGAAATGGCGAAGGGAGTGGTTTATGGCAACATGGCAGATATTTATATTTCTAAAAAGGAATATCCGGCTGCTGTAGCCCTGCTTAAAAAAAGTATAGCTATTAATTTAAAAAAAGGTTATGATAATCTTGATGCGCAGTTAACCGAAATAAAGCTCGGTCAAATATATTTTAACATCAATCAGCGAGATTCGCTTTTGCATATCTTATCAAACTTGCGCAAACAGTTAGATACTGTAAAAAATGCCGAGGCTGAGGCTGATTACAATCGATTGCTTGGTAATTATTATGTGGAGGTTAATGAGTTAAAGCGGGCTATAGCGCACATACAGCGCTATAACGTTATGAAAGATTCGCTTACGCAAAAAGCGAGTTTGTTAATGGAAACTGATGTTAACCAGCAATTAGCTAACTACGAAAAGCAACACGAGATAAATGCATTGAGCAATGATAATAAGTTGCAGCTTATTTACCTGTATGTTACTATATTCTTTATTTTAATGGCAACCATTATCCTTTTTTTGGTTTTCCGTAACTGGAAACGCTCTAAAAAGGATGTTGCTAAAGTGAATGAACTTAATAAGCAAATAAAGCAGCAAAACCAGGTATTAGAGGATGCACTTAATAAACTTAACTTAAGCAGCCTGGAAAAAGACCGAATCTTACGTACAGTAGCTCATGATCTGCGCAACCCTATTGGCGGCATAGCATCGCTTACCGGCATGATGGCAGAAGACGAGTATACTAATGAGCAAAAAGAATTAATTAACCTGGTTAAGGAAACATCGGTAAACTCATTAGAACTTATTAACGAGATATTGGAGGCCGCCAATATGAATGCCGTGGCCATGAACCTGGCTAATGTAGATATCAATTCGCTGGTTAGTAACAGCGTTGAATTGCTGCGTTTTAAAGCTGCTGAAAAAGGACAGACGATACTGCTGGAAACTTTAGACAGGCCCATTGAGTTGTACATCAGCCGCGAAAAAATTTGGCGGGTTATCAGTAATCTAATTAGTAATGCTATAAAGTTTAGCCCTACGGCAGGCGTCATTCAGGTTAAGGTAGCCGAGGTAAACCATAAAGTTGTTGTAGCCGTTAAAGACGATGGCATTGGCATACCTGACAAACTTAAAGACCAGGTATTTAATATGTTTACCAGCGCGCAAAGGCCCGGCACATCCGGCGAAAAATCTTTTGGTTTGGGCTTATCTATCTGCAGGCAGATCATGGAAAAACACCACGGTAAAATATGGTTTCAGAGCGATGTAAATATGGGTACAACCTTTTTTATCAGCCTGCCTATTACGGTATATAACAACCCTAACGACCTACCTAAGCAGGTTAGCCAGCCAATGTCCTGATGCTTTAATAATGCGCTGCTGAGTTTCGAAATTAACATATACCAAACCAAACCTCGGATGGTATCCTTCCGCCCATTCAAAGTTATCGGTTAAGGTCCACACAAAATAGCCTTGTACATTGTAACCATCCTGTTTGGCTTTTAAAAGTTGCTGTAAGTGTGTTTGCAGATAATTAATACGTCTTTGGTCGTCAACCTGGCCGTTAAAAACCACATCAGGAAAAGCAGCCCCATTTTCGGTAATAATCAATTTTTTTATCTGAGGATAAGCATTGAATTTTTTGATCATATGATAAATGGATGGTGGATAAACCTCCCATTTCATATCAGTTAACTCTACACCCCTGTCCTCCGCCTTTACCAGGCTGGCACCTATATAGGGCGTAAAAAACGAGTATTTTACAATTTCGCGGGTGTAATTTTGTATGCCTATAAAATCAAAATCAAAGCTCATGTTGGCTTCATCGCCGGGTTGTACGTATTTATAGATGCCTTTTAAAGCTGTTACCTCATCTGTAGGGTAACCCAAACCTAATAAAGGTTCTATATAAAGCCGGTTAATCAAGGCATCGGCCCGTTTAGCTGCTTTAACATGGCGGGGCTTATCAGCATAAGGTTCAATGTATGAGCATGAAAAGGTATTACCTATCTGCACATCCGCTACTAATTCGCGTAATATCCTTGCACCGGCCACAATACTTAACACAACGTGGTGTATGGCAGGTAAAAAGTTACGCAAACCCATACGGCCGGGCGCATGTATCCCTAAAAAATAACCTGCGCCGGTAAACACGGCTGGTTCATTCATTACCATCCAGTATTTAACCCTGTCGCCAAAGTTTTGGGCGCATATTTCTACAAAATTACTAAACCAGTTTACGATAGCGCGGTTTGTCCAGCCGCCCTTTTCTTCAAGGGCGTGGGGCAGGTCCCAGTGGTAAATGGTTACCCATGGTTCAACACCTTGCTGCAGGCAATAATTAATAAGGTCATTGTAATAATCAATACCGGCCTGGTTAACTTCGCCGGTACCTGTGGGTAAAATACGGCTCCAGGCTATCGAGAAACGGAAGTTGGTGATGTTTAATGCCTTTACCAGGTCAACATCTTCTTTATAGCGGGTATAAAAATCGCAGGCAGTGCTTGGCGAATGACCATTTAAGATCTTTCCTTTTTTGGCACTAAAGGTATCCCATATAGACGGGCCTTTACCATCGGCATCGCAAGATCCTTCTATTTGTAACGCGGCTGTAGAAACTCCCCAGGCAAAATCGTCGCCAAAAAGTTCTTTAGATAGAGGTGTATCCAGGTTAGCAGTATCCATTTATTTGAGCTGGTGTGAGCCCAAAATGTACATTATTATTTTATAAATAAAGCGTTACGTTAAAAAACTTAGTGCATAAATGATGAACGCATGCTTTTAAGAAACAACCATTCGCGTAGGTCGCTTATCATAGCGGCTAATTTTGTGATGATATTCATGATGCTCTTGTTATTCTTTAATTCGAATGTACATCGGTATTATGTACTTAATATGAGTGCAACATTATGTTATTGTTAATACAAATTATGCCGCTCCGTTTAGTTATTTAAGTAATGATGTTTACTTTTACCGGGCATGAAAAGCTATTTTATCCGCCTGCTTAATTACGACCATTTTGCTAACACCCAAATGGCTGATCTGATAGCGCAAACTGGAGCTGCAGGCAAACCTATGGAGTTGATGGCCCATATATTAACCGCACAACAAATATGGCTAAAACGCTTAAAGACTACATCTGCCCCATTAAGCCACTTATGGCCAAATTGGACAATTGAACAAATACAGGAAGAAATAGACAGTAATTACCGGGATTTGAAAGACTTTTTAGAAGCGTTGCCCGCGCAGGATTATGATAAAGCTATTGCTTACAAAAATTCGGTAGGCGATTGGGAAAATACTATAAGCGATATCCTGATCCATTTGTTTAACCATGGCACACACCACCGTGCGCAAATTGGTACCCTGCTTAAATTAAACGGCGCGCAATTACCTATGCTTGATTATATTCTTTACATCAGAAATCTAAACACCATTTTATAACATAACGCTACTTATTAATGAAAAAAATACTTGCCGCTCTTTTATTAAGTTTTATAATAATGGGTTGTACTGATACCAAGAAGCAAGAACAAAACCTGCTAAACGAGGTGATAAAAGTACACGACCGCGTGATGGGTAAAGAAGAACTCATCATGACTAATAAAATGCAGCTAGATACGCTGGTCAAGAAAAACCCATCTCCGGCTATAATAGCTGAAGCAACAATCCATAACAAAGCTTTAGATAGCGCAGATACCCGTATGGAAAACTGGATGCATAATTTTGATGCCGAAAACAAAGGTAAAAACCACAACGAAATTATGACTTACCTAACTGATCAAAAGAAACAGATAGATGCAATTGACAGCACTTTTAATTTAACTGTAGCGGCATCTGCCAAATTTATAAAACAACATAAAGTACAATGAGAAAACTTGCAGCATTAGCCCTTGTTATATCTGTAATAACTGCCTGTAAATTTAGTAGCGCCGATAAGCCTTCATTACCTATTATGGGCAACCGCGAGGCTGTAACAAAAACGGTAAACGGTAAACAAGTAGTTGATACTGTGTACCAAACCATACCCAATTTTAAATTTGTGAACCAGTATGGCGATACTATTACACAAAAAAGCTTAAAGGGTAACATTTACGTAGCCGATTTCTTTTTTACCACCTGCCCTTCTATATGCCCTATTATGCACCGTAATATGCTTAATGTGTATAAGGAGTTTAAAAATGTGTCTGATTTTAAAATTATATCGCACACTATAGATCCTAAACATGATAGTGTAGCTGTTTTGAAAAAATATGCAGATAAATTGGGCATCAGCGGTAACAGATGGTGGCTATTGCAAGGTAATAAAGAAGATACTTACAACCTTGGCCAAAAAAACTATTTGGTTGCCGTAAAACAAGATGACGGTACGCCAGGCGGCTATGTGCACCAGGGATGGTTTGTTTTGGTTGATAAGCAAATGCGCATACGTGGTTATTATGATGGTACCGATGAAAAACAGGTTGCCAAGATGATAGATGATATTAAGATTCTGCGTGCCGAAGTTAACACCGAGATAGCCCAATAATGAAGTTTAAAGTTATTGCCGTTATTACCGTGTTGTTTTGTGTGATCATAGCATCATGCCAGAGCGATGCCGAGCAAGATTTTAAACGCTATTATACCGGTGGTGCGGCTATTTATAAAAGTAAGTGCCAAAACTGCCATGGTAATAATGGTGAGGGCTTATCAAGTATGATACCCCCCCTTACAGATACGGCTTATTTAAAAAAGAACCGCGCAGTTTTAGCCTGCTTTGTAAAATACGGCATCAAAGAAACCATAGTTACTATAAATGGCAAGGCTTACGAAGGTGCCATGCCCGCAAATGTAGATATGCCCCCTATCGAGATTGCCAAGGTTGTTACTTATATAGGTAATTCATTCGGTAATAAAATGGGTACAATACCCGTCGATGAGGTTAATGGCAACCTGGAGAAGTGTAATTAGTATTTAGCTTATAGATCATAGTTGCAGGCTCATAGCTTGGTTGATGATGAACCATCTGCTGCTAAATAAACAAAAATCCCTATCTTCGTTCCCGCAAAACGTTCTATCGCTCCCGGCTTGTTCGGGTGAGGAAAGTCCGGGCAACACAGAGCATCCTGCTTCCTAACGGGAAGGCGCCCGCAGCGGGCGACAGCAAGTGCCACAGAGAATATACCGCCCGCAAGGGTAAGGGTGAAAACGTGAGGTAAGAGCTCACGGCTTTTCCGGGCGATCGGAATCGCGGTAAACCTCAGGAGTTGAAAAACCAAATAGGTTCTGAAAGTGGTGCTGCTCGCATCCGTGCCGATTTATCGGCCGTCAGAATGGGTAGGTTGATTGAACCTGCCGGCAACGGTAGGGCCAGATTAATGATAGAAGTTCCCATACGGGAGTACAAAACCCGGCTTACAGATTTGCTGCTGTGAAAACCCCTCTTCGGAGGGGTTTTCTGTTTAAAGCGAGTAGTTGATTGGTAAGTGGTTTTTCTCGACTAATGCCGCCAGTATGAGCTGTGAACCATCATCTATGAACAAAACAAAACCACTCACCACTTAACTTAATCAACCGCTCACCAAAAACTGTTTAAAATACTATACATTTTTATAACTTAGCCGCAAACATTACTACCCCTTTTGGGTTAAGGAAACATGGCGAAAATTTTAATAATTGATGATGAGCGGTCCATCCGCAGTACCCTGCGCGAAATTCTGGAATATGAGGATTACGCTGTAGAAGATATAGATAATGGTGTGGATGGCCTGGAACTTATCCGCAAGAATGATTATGACCTGGTACTGTGCGATATTAAAATGAACCGCATGGATGGCATGGAGGTTTTAACCGAAGGCCTCACCATTAAACCAGACCTTCCTTTTATCATGATATCCGGCCACGGCACGGTTGAAACCGCTGTTGAGGCCAGTAAAAAAGGTGCGTTTGATTTTATTTCTAAACCACCAGATCTGAACCGCCTGTTGATCACCGTACGTAACGCCCTGGACAGAGGAAGCCTAGTTGTAGAAACTAAAGTTTTAAAGCGTAAGGTATCAAAGGTGCGCCCTATTTTGGGCGAATCGCAAGCTATTTTGCGTATTAAAGAAACTATTGACCGTGTTGGCCCTACCGATGCCCGTGTATTGGTTACCGGCGCCAATGGTAGCGGTAAAGAATTGGTTGCACGTTGGTTACACGAAAAATCTAACCGCTCTAACGGCCCTATGATCGAGGTTAACTGTGCGGCTATCCCATCAGAATTAATTGAAAGCGAACTGTTCGGTCATGAAAAGGGTTCGTTTACATCAGCCATCAAACAACGTATTGGTAAATTTGAAAGCGCCAGCGGCGGTACCCTTTTCCTGGATGAGATAGGCGACATGAGCCAGTCTGCACAGGCAAAAGTGCTGCGTGCCTTGCAAGAAAGCAAAATTACTCGTGTAGGTGGCGAAAAAGAGATAGATGTAGATGTACGCGTTGTGGCGGCAACCAATAAAGATCTGTTGAAAGAAATTGAGGCCGGCAACTTCCGTATGGACTTGTACCACCGCCTAAGCGTTATATTAATACACGTACCACCACTAACAGAGCGCCGCGAAGATATTGGTTTGCTTACCCAAAGCTTTTTAGAAGAAATTTGCAGTGAATATGGTATGCCGGTTAAAAAACTGTCAGACGGTGCTTTGGAAGCCCTTAAAGCATTGCCTTGGACGGGTAACATCCGCGAGTTGCGTAACATGGTGGAGCGTTTGATCATTCTAAGCGACAAAACGATAACTGAGGGTGATGTAAAGGCCTTTGCCAACCCATCTGCACCGGTTAGCGCTGATAATGCTAGTACAACCGCAGCCGCACAGCAAACAGATTTTGATCAGTTTACCAATTTCCAGGAGTATAAGGACTATGCGGAACGTGAATATATTAAGTTTAAGCTGGAAAAAAACAACTGGAACGTATCTAAAACCGCCGATGATATTGATATACAGCGAAGCCACCTGTATAGCAAGATCGAAAAATTTGGTTTAAAAAGAGGTGAATAACAATTTATTAAAGCCCATGTAAAACTACATGGGCTTTAATATTATATATCATATTAGCCGTTATAATGATGAGTAGCATGAATATCATCCATAATAAAGACATTGGTACCAAACAAAAAGCCCTGGCCATAAACCTCGACCCTAAGATATATGGATCTTTTGCGGAGATAGGCGCCGGGCAGGATGTTGCCGCCAACTTTTTTAAAGCCGGCGCCGCAGCCGGCACTATTGCTAAAACCATGTCGGCCTATGATATGGTTTTTTCTGATGCTATTTATGGTGCGCAACTGGTAAAACGTTATGTAAGCGAACAAAGACTGATATCTATGCTTAACCACGAGTATAGTTTAGTGATGGAAAGGCTATCCGCGCAACGTGGCAACAGCACAACCTTTTTTGCTTTTTCGGGCACTTTTTCTGCCCTTAATTATTATAAAACTAACGAGGGCCATGGATGGATGGGCCTACGTTTCCAAATGGAGCCTAACGGGGAGTTTCATGATGTAGTACTGCATGTTAAGTTGTTGGATAACGATAATAACCTGCAGCAACAAGCGGTAGGTGTTTTGGGGGTAAACCTTATTTATGCCTGCTTTTACTATGCGCAAAACCCTGTAGTGTTTTTGCATTCTTTAATGGATGACCTGACCAAAGACCGGATCCAGATTGATATGATAAGGTTTGAAGGCCCCGGCTTTAGTAAAGTAGATAACCGTTTAATGAGTTTGCACCTCGTAAAGTTTGGTTTTTCTGATGCAGCCGTTTTTGGGCCAGATGGCAAAAACCTGCAACCATCAGAAGTACTGTATAAAAAGCATGTTATGGTAGTTCGTGGCCGTTTCCGGCCGCTCATTAACGTGCATTTAGATATGATAAACACAGGTGTAGAAAAGTTTTTAGAAGAGCCGGATGTAGATAAAGAGCGTGTAAGTGTGATAACGGAATTAACACTCCAAGCCTTAAAGGAAAGAGATGCGGACGATAATGCAGAGATTGATGAAAAAGATTTTTTGGACCGTGTAGATATACTTTGTTCTTTAGGACAAACAGTATTAATATCAAATTTTCATCAGTATTACAAACTGGTGGCTTATCTTTCTAAAATAACCAGGTTGAAAATTGGTGTTGTTTTAGGCTATCCCAACCTGGAATACATTTTTTCTGAAGAGCATTACAAAAATTTACCGGGTGGTATTTTAGAATCGTTTGCAACATTGTTTAGTCGTGCGGTTAAATTGTTCATCTATCCTACGCTTCGCAACGGCGAATTGTGTAACAGTCAAAAATTTTCGTTGCCGCCAAACCTGATAGACCTGTATGAGTATCTGTTGGCCAATAATAAGATAGAGGATATTACCAATTACAACGAAAATAATCTACAGGTAGATACCGACAATGTATTGCACCTTATAAAAAGTAACGAAGTTGGTTGGGAAGACTATGTGCCGGTTGAGGTTGCTGCTATGATAAAAGCCCGCAACTTATTTGGCTACGCCGGCCATAGCAAAATAGAGTAGTATTTACTTAAGCTTTGCCTTAAGCATACCTGCAGCTTGAGTGTACCCGCCTTCAGATCCGTCAACAAAATGGATGTGGCCATCTTTCAGATCGCGCACATAGCACGACATGATAGATGCGGTACTAATATGTAGGCCGTATTTTATCATCCCCTCCTGCTCCAACTTATCCAATACCTGCTGTAGTTGACGGCGTTGTATAATAGTGCCGGATATTACCGTATTTATTTTGCCATCAATTACCAGCGTGTCGGCCATTTCTACCAGGCTTTTTAAATATTTTCTACCACTTTGTGTTCTAAAATAGATATAGCCATAAAGGGTGGTAAACCATTCTTTTACAAGCTGTAACCATTTTACCTGCCCAAGCCTGAAACGCATTTCTGCGCCCAATTTGTTAAAGGTAGTTTTTAATTTAAGCTGACTTACAGATATAGGTTGCCTACTACGTGGTGGGCCATATATCTCGTCTATTTTATTCATAACCATGGCAAAGGAAGCCGATTGCTTTTTATCATCGCCGGCTATAATAAGCAGGGTAACTATTTCTTCTTTATCCTTGGGTGGGGCTATTCTGTCCCAGCGGCATTGCATACCGCTCAAGTCAAGTTCTTCCTCATGATCTGAATGACCAGATAGTAAAGCATCATCTCCTTTAATTATTTTTTCGGCATAATTTAGCCCGTTACCCAACAATACAGGTATTGAAAAAGACCGCGAACTGCTGAATTTAGCGATCAGTAAATGATATCCTTTAGCATAAATATCTCTCACAGAAACCGTCCCGGTACGTAGCTCGAGGTTAAAATTATTTAACGTATTAACTTTATATTGAGCCAGCGCCTGCATTACTTTGTTAATGATATTGGGTGGTACAATAAATGTAGCACCGTCGCCTCCAAAAAAGAAAGGTATACTAACGTTTAAGTTAAATGCAATGTTAAGTACTGTTACTATGCTGCCCGTAGCTATCAAGTTTACCTGCTCGTGCTTCCCCCCCATTACAGCACTGGTAGATCCTTTTATATCGGTAATGATAACGTGCCAATCTGCCGGAACTTGCTGAAATAGTTTTTCATTGATCAATAAATCGCCCAATCGTATCTTATTTGAGGGCAAATCCTTGTAAAATTGGTTATTGGTAGCTGGCATAGTTGAGTAACGTACGTAATAATATGACGTACGTTTTTGCATATAACCAAATATATACCACATTGTTGCGGCTTAATTACTTTGCTGCATCATTAACTTAATTATATTTGATAAGTGGCTAGTACTTATCAAATATATTAAGCTTAACCATGAGTATAAAGCCAAACAAAATTGAGGGCAACAGTTTACAAATGAACATTTATGCCGCGGCTACTGTGTTTTTGGCTTACACCATGATCTTTGGTTTCCGCAAATCATTCACTGTAGCAACATTTGATGGTATCACCGTAACTGGTTATAGCTACAAAACCCTATTGGTGATAAGCCAGGTATTGGGTTATATGCTAGCCAAGTTTTACGGCGTAAAATACATTGCCGAACTAAAGCGTACTGGCCGAGGGGCTATAATTATGATGCTTACGGGAATAGCCTGGTTTAGCTGGCTGGGGTTTGCGTTGGTGCCCGTTCCGTACAATATTGCTTTCCTGTTTATCAATGGTTTCCCGTTGGGTATGTTATGGGGTGTGGTTTTTTCTTACATAGAGGGGCGCCGCGGTACCGATTTTATTGGCGCAACGCTGGCGGTAAGTTTCATATTTGCCTCGGGCTTTGTACGATCTGCAGGTGGCTGGTTGATGCTGGAGTTTGGTATTACTGAGTTTTGGGTGCCATTTTTTACCGGGTTGCTTTTTGCTGCCCCGCTCCTGTTATTCATCTACCTGATGGAGAAAATACCCCCACCGGACGCAGCAGATATTACCGACCGTATGGAACGGATACCCATGAGCAAAACACAGCGCAGGGCTTTTGTACGTGCTTTTTTACCTGGTATCGCAGCTTGTATTATCATCTACACCTTTGCAACTATATTCCGGGATATCCGGGATAATTTTGGTGCAGAGATGTGGAAGGAAATGGGCTTTATCAATCAGCCTGCTATTTTCTCTAAAACCGAAATACCTATTACATTAGTTGTATTAGTACTTATTGGCAGCATGGTAATGATACGCAATAGTTATAAAGCGTTAATAACCGCACATGTTTTTATTGCCATTGGCTTTATGCTGGCAGGGGCATCTACCTTATTATTCGTAAATACCTACCTACCTGCAATTTGGTGGATGACTTTGGTTGGCTTGGGCCTTTATATGGTTTACATCCCCTTCAATGCCGTTTTTTTCGAGCGGCTGATAGCCACATTTAAATATGCAGGCAATGTTGGTTTTCTAATATACCTGGCCGATTCTTTTGGATACGTGGGCAGTGTGGGCGTACTGTTTTGTAAGGAAGTATTTAAAATAAAGCTTAATTGGGTTACTTTTTTCACTAGCAGTGTAATGCTACTCTCGGTTATTGGGCTGATGCTTACTGTATTTTCAGCTTTTTACTTCCATAACAGATATAAACAGCTACACACTTCTACTTAATCATTAAAAGGTAATTAATATAAATATCGCCAAACACTTATGCAGTTTAATAGTTAAGAGTAGATTGTTAATCAGGATATTGAACTACTATAAATGCAGCATCAGCCAAAATATACCAAGCTACCTTTTTTTTTGAAATTATTAGTATTGCTATTTTGCATAGCCATAAGTAATGCTGCTTTAGCCCAGGTAAATACAGCTATAGATTCTGTAAAAAAAGACACTACGGTACGTGCTAAAAAAGTAGATGATTTATCTGCTCAGTATGATATTGGCAATCTGATAAAAGATATATTCCATCCAAAAAAACAACCCGATTCGGCCATTAAGAAAGCTTCGGGTATTACCATTATTCCCAATATTGCATCAAATCCAAGTATAGGTTCGCAAATTGGTATTAAAGCCGTTGCGGGCCGTGTATTAGGTTCAGAACCTAACACATTTATGTCGGTTGCCGCCACATCGGCATCTATTACAACAAAAGGTATTATTTATTTTTACGTTAATCATAATATTTACACACCCGGTAACAAGTGGAATTTCCAGGGTAGCCTGGTGGCTGCCAAAACCGTAACGCCCGATTTTGGATTGGGTATAGGAAATGCTTCTACTTTAAGCCCTGAAGATGCTATACTCACTAACCCCGAGCGTAAAGGCCGTGCGTTACATTCTTTATTCTTTAATTTACGGGAGAAAGCTTATAAAGAAATTAGTAAAGGCCTTTTTGTTGGTGCAGGTGTATCTTTTGACATAAGACGTAATATAGAAGATAAGAACTCTACCAGTGACTTAACCCCTTATAACATTTACAGCGATCGTTATGGCTTTGATCGTGCTGGTTACTCAGCCAATGGGTTGCTTTTTAATATTCAATATACTACCCGCGACAATCAGAACCGTGCTTACAAGGGCATTTATGTGGATGCTGGTTTTAGAGTAAACCAAACCTGGATGGGTAGCACTAAAAATGCGCTGCAGTTTACAGCTGATTTTAGAAAGTACTTTAGCCTGTCAGAAACCAATCCCGAGCACGTTATTGCTTTCTGGAACTGGGGTGCCTATCAAATTAGCGGGGCCATACCTTATCTGGAACTACCAGGAACTGCAAGGGACGGCGCATTTAGAAGCGGCCGTGGTTATACCACAGGTTACTTTAAAGGCACCCAGTACGATTATTCTGAGGTAGAATATCGTTTCCCGATATTGAAAAATAAGTTTATAAGTGGCGTTACCTTTTTTAACCTGCAAACCGCTAATGACGAGGTGGGCACTAAATTGTTTGAGAAATGGCAACCCGGTTATGGCGGTGGCTTACGGGTATTGTTTAATAAAGCTACCCGTACCAACCTATGTCTTGATTATGCCTGGGGTAAATATGGCGCACGCGGCTTCTTCCTGGGGTTAAACGAGGCTTTCTAAAAATAATCCATTATCTTATTCGGATTGTTCATTTACCGGGCAACATGGCTGCTATATCTTTAAACTAACAATTATTGTTAGTTTATTTATTCCCTATGTGTTTTGTATGATAACCAGAATGCCGAAACCATCCCGGTGATGAAATAATTTATGAAAGTATTTATAATAGTATTGTTGGCTATTTGCCTGTTTAATACAGGATGTAAACCCAAAACAAATATGGGTACAGCTAAGCCTTTTAAACGATACGCATCCATCACTGGCTTAAACCCCGACAGCGTACAGGTCTATAAAGATCTGCATGCCCATACCTGGCCATTGGTCTTAAAAAGGATAAAGGAATGCAACATCCGCAATTACTCTATCTATCTTAAACAGATAGATGGTAAACCTTACCTGTTTAGTTATTTTGAATATGTAGGTGATGACTTTAATGCCGATATGCAAAAAATGGCTGCCGACCCCAACACCCAAAAATGGTGGAAACGTACTGATCCAACGCAGATACCCCTACCCGATGCAGCAGCAAAAGGAAAAGTCTGGAGCGATATGGAAGAGGTTTTTCATACGGAATAACTATTGCTTCATAATTCGTTTTTAGCTAAATTTGGTATAAGTTACCGCTATGGATCAAGAGCAATCAAAGCTTAGTAAAGCCGAAATAGAATATCTGAAAGAAGGTTTAAAACGAACTTATAAAGAGCGTTTTGAAATGTGTACCCGCTTATATAAGATACAGCAAACCATGAATAAGGCTGTAATAACCCACCAACCGTTTATTAGCAAATAGCTTTAACTCTCCTTTTCCTCATCCTTATTACTTACATTTGGGCCGATGTAAGTTCTTTACTTTCCTTCATCAACCGGTATAGGTTTTACTTAATTGTAGATTAATAGGGAATAGTGTGCAAATCACTAACTGTCGCGCAACTGTAAGTAACACAAAAAGGTTTTTGCCAATATACAAGCCCACTGACTGTCTTAAAACGGTTGGGAAGGGCGGCAAAAATGTTACAAGTCAGGAGACCTGCCATACTGAATTGACAATGCTTTCGCGGTATGGGGCAATGGTCTGTGTTTGATATAGTTTTTTGATTACAACCTGTATTTTTATGCAAGGGAGTGCTATATCCATACTTTTCCATCCTCCCATACTTAAAACGCATTGCGAAGTTTAGCTAAACGAGCTTTTAACCGATTTATTCATTTAATCAATTAAAGCAATGCTAACGCAAAATTTAGGCTACCCGCGTATTGGTGGCCAACGCGAATTGAAAAAAGTCTGCGAGGGTTACTGGGCAGGCAAAACGGGGCACAAAAATGTGCTTACGGTAGGTAAAACCATCCGCCATGATAACTGGCAAATGCAAAAGGATGCCGGGATAGACCTTATCCCCTCTAACGACTTCTCTTACTACGACCATGTGCTGGATCATTCCCTGATGTTTGGTGCCATCCCTAAACGTTATAACGAGGTTATTTTAAAGCAGGGTAACGAAGAACTCGACCTGTACTTTGCCATGGCACGTGGTTACCAAAAAGACGGGCTGGACGTTGTAGCTATGGAGATGACCAAATGGTTTGATACAAACTACCATTACATAGTGCCCGAGTTTTATAAGAACCAGCAGTTTAAACTGTTCTCTACCAAAATAACGAATGAATTTTATGAGGCAAAACAGTTGGGCATCATCACAAAACCCGTACTGATTGGCCCGGTAACCTATCTTTTGTTAGGTAAAGAAAAAGAGGCCGGTTTTAAAAAGATAGACCTGCTTAAAAACCTGTTGCCGGTTTATGTTGAGATCCTGACCAAACTACAGGACCTGGGTTCCGAATGGATCCAGTTTGATGAGCCGTTCCTGGCGCTAGACCTGACAGATAAAGAACAGCAGGCCTACCGCGACGCATACAAGCAGCTACGTAAAGATTTCCCACGGTTAAAATTTGTGCTGACCACTTACTTCGAAAAATTGGGTAATAATACAGAACTGGCTACTACCCTGCCTGTTGATGCCCTGCATATCGATCTGGTGCGTGCACCGCAGCAACTAAACGAAGTGCTGGATCTGCTACCTGCTAAAACCATCCTGTCGTTAGGTGTGGTCGATGGCCGCAACGTGTGGAAGAATGATTTTGATGCATCGCTTGCCGTCATTAAAAAAGCAAAAGAAAAGCTGGGCGACGAGCGGGTTTGGATAGCCCCGTCGTGTTCGCTTATCCACTCGCCGGTAGATCTGAAGAACGAGCATATTACCGATGTGCTAACGCCCGAAATTAAACAATGGCTTGCTTTTGCACGCCAAAAAATTAACGAGGTTGCCTTGCTAAAAGGCTTATCGGCAGATAGCCCTGGCGTAAGCGTACAGTATAAACTGGCCGAGAATCAGCATGATAATACTTCACGTAAAACTTCAAAACTTATCCATAATAACATTGTAAAAGAACGTGTTGCAAAGATAACCGAAAGTGATTCGAGACGCCGGAGTGTATTTTCAGCTCGTAAGCCAAAACAGCAGGAATTATTATGCCTGCCGCAGTTTGCCACCACTACTATTGGGTCGTTCCCGCAAACTACCGAGGTGCGTAGCTGGCGTGCCCAACTCAAAAAAGGTGTTATCACCCAAGAACAATACGATCTGCTTATTGCACAGGAAACCGAAAAAGCGGTTAAGTGGCAGGAAGAGATAGATATTGACGTTTTGGTGCACGGCGAGTTTGAACGTAACGATATGGTGGAGTATTTTGGTGAACAATTACAGGGCTTCACCTTCACCCAAAACGGTTGGGTACAAAGCTATGGCAGCCGTTGTGTAAAGCCCCCAATTATTTATGGTGATGTATCGCGCCCCGTAGCCATGACGGTTAAATGGTCGGCTTACGCGCAGTCGTTAACTGATAAATGGATGAAAGGGATGCTTACGGGCCCGGTAACCATTCTGCAATGGTCTTTTGTACGTAATGATCAGCCACGGTCAGAAACCTGCACCCAAATAGCCTTAGCCATCCGCGATGAAGTGGTAGACCTGGAGCAAGCCGGTATCAAGATCATCCAGATAGATGAACCAGCTATACGCGAAGGCTTGCCGCTGCGCAAGGCCGACTGGGTGAATTATTTAGATTGGGCGGTAAGAGCATTCCGTATTTCGGCAAGTGGTGTGCAGGATGATACCCAGATCCATACGCACATGTGCTATTCGGAGTTTAATGATATTATTCAGAATATTGCAGCGATGGATGCCGATGTGATCACCATTGAAACTTCGCGCTCGCAAATGGAACTGCTGGATGTTTTTGCCTACTTTAAATATCCCAATGATATAGGCCCGGGTGTTTATGACATCCACTCGCCGCGTGTACCAAACCGGGACGAAATGACCCACCTGCTAAAAAAAGCAAGGGCGGTTATACCGGATGCCCAGCTTTGGGTAAACCCGGATTGCGGCCTTAAAACCCGAGGTTGGGACGAAACCAAAAAGGCACTGATAGAGATGGTAGCCGCTGCCAAAGAAATGCGCGCCACGGTTGCAGAACCTCTAATTGTATAATTTAAACAACATGGCTAATCTTGAGTCCTTTCCGTTGGAGAGGACTTAGGTAAGGCCAAAACAACAGGCAAATTCCTGCCTGTTGTTTTTATATTTGCCCCGATATGACTTTAGAAGAAAGAATACAAGCATCAGAAACCCGCATTTTTAAAGCTGTTTTCCCAAATACTACTAACCACTACGATACCCTTTTTGGCGGTACAGCTATGCATATGATGGATGAAGTCGCCTTTATTACGGCTACCCGTTTCAGCAGGCAAATAATGGTTACCGTAAGCAGCGATAAAATTGATTTTAAGAAGCCCATACCAGCAGGCACCATTGTAGAATTGATAGGCCATGTAACCACGGTAGGAAATACCAGTTTAAAGGTTGATGTAGAGATCTATATAGAACAGATGTATGCCGAAGGCCGTGAATTAGCCGTACATGGCAGCTTTACATTTGTTGCCATTGATGAGCAGAAGAAACCCGTTAAGATAATTAAGTAGCTGGTTTAGCGTATCTTTGCGGCTTATGATACAGCAAGCACTTAAAAACCTTAAAATAAATGCCCTTAACCCCATGCAGGAGGCAGCCCTTGCCGCCGCTAAAAAAGGCGACGTAATACTGCTTTCGCCTACCGGGTCGGGTAAAACGCTGGGGTTTTTATTGCCTTTATTGGATCTGCTGGATGCTAAAATAACAACCGTACAAGTAATGATACTGGTACCATCGCGTGAGCTGACCTTACAGATCGAGCAGGTATTTCGTAACATAGGCAGCGGGTTTAAGGTAAACTGTTTTTATGGCGGCCACCCGCTTAAAATAGAACTGAACAGCCTGTCGCAGCCGCCTGCTGTAATTGTGGGCACGCCGGGCCGTATTGGCCATCACATGCGCCGCGAAACCTTTGATACATCAACGGTTACCACGTTAATACTGGATGAGTTTGATAAATCATTAGAGTTTGGTTTTCAGGAGGATATGGCCTATATCATCAAGCAGTTGCCCAACCTTAAAAAACGCATCCTTACATCGGCCACACAGATGGATGCCATACCATCATTTACCGGCATCAACCGTCCGGCCAAGCTGGATTACCTAAGCAACGCCGCATCAGCGCCCGATCTTAAACAAAAGGTAGTAATATGCGAACCTGCCGACAGGCTGGATGCATTATTCGCATTAATATGCAAAATAAGCGATAAACCAACCCTGGTATTTTGTAACCACCGCGAAGCGGTAGACCGCATTAGCGATCTGCTATATGATATGGGCTTACCTCACGATATTTTCCATGGCGGTATGGAACAGGACGACCGCGAACGTGCCCTATTAAAATTCAGGAATGGCAGTCACCATATATTGATCACTACAGATCTTGCTTCGCGGGGGTTAGATATCCCCGAGATTGAGCATGTGGTACATTACCAGCTCCCGCATAATCAGGAAGCCTTTATACACCGTAATGGTCGTACAGCAAGGATGCAGGCAACCGGTACCTCCTACCTGCTCTTGTCACCCGGGGAAAAACCTGCTTATATAGATGATATGCCGGAAGAAGAGATATTGCCTCAAAAAACGGTGATACCACCATTATCGCCATGGGCAACCGTGTACATCGCTGCAGGTAAAAAAGATAAAATAAATAAGATAGATATTGTAGGCCTGTTACTCAAGAAAGGGGAACTGGAAAAAGAAGACCTTGGCCTGATAGAAGTGTTGGATCATTCCTCATATGCAGCCGTAAAACGCCACCTGATAGAGCGTACGGTTGATTTGGTGAAGAATGAAAAGATAAAAGGCCGAAAAATTAAGATAGACGTATCAAGATAAGTCGCTATCAAACCTAAATTACTTTACGCTAATGAGGGCGGTTTTTAATTTTGTGGCCGCAGCAATAATTTCTTTAGATAGTATTTTAGTATTGGTAGCAGCATCTTCATCATCATAGCGCAAATACTTCCAGGTGTTACTAGTGTATTTGTCTTTAATGGCCAACAGATATTGTGTACCTTTCATCCTGAGCTTATTGGTGCCAATTTTTTCCATCTTGGTATCCTTCATCTTTGTTTTTGCCATCATATCAACCAGTGAGGGGGTTTTAAATTCCAATACCATGCTTTGGTTGTATTTACCCAGGCAAATAGCGGCATTGCTTAGCTTTTTTATAGGGCTAAGTTTTAACATCAACGGTACTTCTTCAAACATGGTTTTGATACCCATGCCATCAAGTACACCCGCTGCCATAGCCTTCATTTGGGCTTTGGGCATCACTGTAAACAATTGCGGATAGGTCATATCAATTACCTTATCTATATTTTTTTGGTGAGTATAAACTACAATGGTTTCAAAATCTTTTTGAATGGTTTGCGCATCCTGTGCCATACTTTTTGTGGCAGATAATATTAAGAGGCAGATGAGTGTTTTTTTCATAATAAACTGTTTTCGGCTGGTTTTGTTTAAGGTTTTATCGTAAACAAAACCGCTATTGAATGGTTTTTTAAAAACTATAACCATTTGATAGTTAAATATCTATATTTGATAGAAAACTAAATTAAACTTGTTATGAAAAAAATATCCTTTTTACTGGTGATGCTCACCTTCGCCTGTACAACTGTTTTTGCACAGATGACTAAAGACCAAATTGTTGGTGAATGGACACGCGCTAAAGCTTACACCAAAGCTTATTTAGATGCTATGCCTGCCGATGGTTATGAATCTAAAGCCACGCCAGAAGTGCGCACATTTGCAGGCCAGATGTTGCACCTGGCCGATGCCAACTACTTTTTCATCGCTACCGCTACAGGTAAAGTACCCCCTATTGCTAAAGATGTATCGTTAGAAAAAACCGTTGCCCAAACTAAAGAAGCGACTACTAAAGCCGTTTTAGACAGCTACGATTTTGCTATCGCCAGCATAACTGGCATGACAGATGCCCAGTTTAAAGAAGAAGTAAGTATGGGTAAAATGAAATCGACCCGAGGCCTCTTATTAGCGAAAGCATTTGAGCATCAAACCCACCACCGTGGGCAGGCTACTATTTATATCCGTTTAAAAGGTGTTACCCCGCCAAACGAGATGTTATTTTAGATCAAAAAATCTACTCGTTAAAAGCCACTCTAAAACAGAGTGGCTTTTTTATGAACAATAGTTTGTGATTGCTAATTATTTTAGCAATTTTGTTTTGTGAACCAGAATAAAATAGAGATAAAAGCCGAAGCACGTGTGTTGTTTATAGATATGAACAGCTATTTTGCGTGTTGCGAACAGCAGGCAAAATATTGGTTGCGTAACCGCCCTGTTGGTGTTTGTGTGTATACGGGCAAATATGGTTGCGTTATCTCACTATCTACCGAGGCTAAAGAACGTGGCCTTAAAGCCGGCATGCGCCTTAATGATGCCATGGCCCGATGCCCGGATCTTGTCCCGGTTGAAAGTAACCCCGCACGTTATCGCCAGTATCACACCAAAATAATAAATGTAATGCGCGAGTACTGTAATGATGTGGTACCCAAAAGTATAGACGAGGCTATCCTGAACTTTAGCAATTACGAAAATGTTGACCCCATGCAAATGGCTATCAATATTAAAAAAGATATTTTAAACAAAGTGGGCGATTGGCTCACCTGTTCGGTGGGTATTGCCCCAAATGCTTTCCTGGCTAAGCTGGCATCTGTACGCGGTAAAAAACGCGATGGGTTAATGATGATGACGCCTCAAAATATTGACGCTGTTTTAGGGGAATTAAAACTGGGCGACCTGCCCGGAATCGGGGCAAACATGTCGTATCGGTTAGAACGTGCCGGTGTTAAAACCCCGTTGGAAATGCGCTATACCCCTCCCGAGCGTTTACGCAGCATTTTCAAAAGTATAGATGGTGTTTACTGGCATTACCGCCTTAACTTTATCGAAACTAATATTGTAGCGCATGAATACAAAGGCATGCAGGCCATGCGGCAGATCTCGGCCGAAAAGCGCCAGCATATCAATTACATCGACCAGTTGTTTATGACGCTTTGCCTTACGCTGGAGAAACGCATGGTGCATCATAAATTCTATTGCAGATCTGTAGGGTTTACAGCCCGCTACGCCGATGATACCCGTTGGGATGATGTCTTTACCATTAGCACCCCAGTGCAGGATGCCATCAGCCTGATGCGCATGATCCGCATTCGGATGGCTAAATTTGAAGAAGCTGCCAAATGCGGCCCTATTTTAAACACGCAAATAACCCAAATGCGTGTTGCTGTAACCAATTTTGTAAACAACGGCAACATGCTTTACAGCCTGTTTGAGGATATGGATAAGCAGGAAACTGCCCTGAAAACCATGCACCAGATCAAAGATAAATTCGGGTCTGACAAGCTGGTACGTGCCGTAGAAATGACGGATGGTAAGGTGATAAAAGATGTAATTGGCTTCGGCTCGGTGAAGGACCTAGCCGACCTGGATTATAAGAGTTGATACATTAATACCATAATTTATCACTCATTTACTACCTTTAAAGCAATCTTTGTAATCACAATTCCAAAACTGTATGGCCATGTTGCTTTGCCACAAAACTATCTTCCCGATGCTGGTTGCGCTATTAGGATTTTCGCATTGTAGTAACAGGCAAAACCCACCTCCTGTTACCATTAGGGATACGGTTAAGGTGATTAACCCGGCCCTGGCAAATGCTATAGACAGCAACCAAACGCCATTAAAAAACATGTTTGGCATAAACGGTTACGAGTGGAATTTTTTAGAGAACCCTGCCGCGCGTAACGATCGTAACCATATCTATGAAGCTAATATGGCGCTGATAAAAAGCTTTAGCGCGGTTAGGCATTACCTCAACTGGAATAAACTGGAAAATACAGAAGGTAATTACACCTACAACCCCACCAATAATGGCAGCTGGTATTACGATGTTATTTACGCCCGATGTAAACAGGATGGTGTTTTAATTTTAGCCGATCTGAAGAATTTGCCGGTTTGGATGATGAACACCTACCCTGCCGACCAACGCGATGATGAGAACGCGCCAGCACCCTACGGCGCCAACCGCAGCCTGCCTGCATCTTATATTGTACAGGCACGTACAGCATTTCAGTTTGCTGCGCGATATGGCTCAAATACTACCATCAACCCCAGCCTGGTAAAGGTAAATAGCCGCCCAAGATGGAATAATGATGTAACCAACACCGTTAAAATTGGCCTCGGCCTTATTAAATATATCGAATGCGGTAACGAGAACGACCGCTGGTGGAAAGGCGACAAAGCCACTCAAACGCCAGAGGAATATGCCGCCAACATGTCGGCTTTTTATGATGGGCACAAAGGTGCGCTGGGTAGCAATGCCGGTGTGAAAAATGCCGACCCTGCTATGATAGTGGTGATGGGTGGTTTAGCAACTGCCGATGTTAAATATGTACAACGCATGATAGACTGGTGCAAAATCAACCGCGGCCTAAAACCGGATGGTAGCGTTAACCTTTGTTTTGATGTGTTCAATTACCATTTATACAGCAACAACGGCAGTGTGTTCACTCATCAGCGCAGTACAGCGGGTGTAGCGCCGGAGCTGTCTATGTCGGGCCGTGTGGCAGATGGATTTGTAAAGCTGGCGAACGGCTTAAAAGACAAGCCAGAAGTTTGGGTAACCGAAACGGGCTATGATATCAATCAGCAAAGCTATCAGCATGCACCGCCGATAGGCAGCAAACCGGCACTGGTTACCCAGGCCGACTGGATATTGCGCTCGTCGTTAATGTATGCACGGCATGGTGTAAGTCGTTTGTTTTTTTACCAGTTGTTTGATGCCTTCCCCAACAACCCGGAGCAGTACTCAACTTCGGGTTTAGCCGAGAGCCCAAAACGTCGCCCCGCTGCCGATTATATTTTGCAAACCAATAAGCTAATGGGTAACTATATTTACAAAGGCACCATTAACGCCGACCCACTGGTAGACAAATATCAAAGCGGCAAAAAAGTTATTTATGTATTAACCGTACCAGATCAGGTTGGTCGTCGTTCGGAGTACGTATTAGATCTTTTAAAGGCTAAAAAAGGCGTTATTTATACCTTAAAAGTTGGTGCTGATGAGATGGAAAGCAGGCAGGTAAATACCGTGAACGGCAAGCTAAAAATACAGATAAGCGAAACCCCGGTGTTTGTACAGGCGGTTAATTAATAGCCTTTTTAACATCCTTAAACCTAATTGATAAGTAGATACTAATTTATCCACGTAAAAAGTTATTTTTGCGGTTGAATGAAACACATACGTAATTTTTGTATCATAGCACACATTGACCACGGTAAAAGTACCCTTGCCGATAGGTTATTAGAATATACCAATACCATCACCCAGCGCGAATCGCAGGCACAATTGCTTGATGATATGGACCTGGAGCGAGAGCGTGGCATTACCATAAAAAGCCATGCCATACAGATGGATTATGAACTGGACGGTCAGAAATACGTTCTTAACCTGATAGATACTCCTGGTCACGTAGATTTTTCTTATGAAGTATCGCGCTCTATAGCTGCGTGCGAGGGTGCATTGCTTATTGTAGATGCGGCGCAGGGTATCCAGGCGCAAACCATATCTAACCTTTACCTGGCCTTAGAAAATGATCTGGAGATCATCCCGGTATTAAACAAAATGGATTTGCCCGGTGCTATGCCAGAGGAGGTTAAAGACCAGATTGTGGAATTGATAGGCTGTAAACGTGAAGAGATCTTAGCGGCTTCTGGTAAAACTGGTATGGGTGTACACGATATTTTACGTGCAATTGTAGAACGCGTACCTGCGCCAGTTGGCGATCCGGAAGCACCTTTACAGGCTTTGATATTCGACTCGGTTTATAATTCATTCCGTGGTATCGTAGCTTATTTTAAAGTAGTTAATGGCGAGATCCGCAAAGGTGATAAGGTTAAATTCTTCGCTACCGAAAAGCAGTATATCGCTGAAGAAGTTGGTACGCTTAAACTAAAACAGCTGCCTAAAGATGTTATCAAAACAGGTGATGTAGGTTATATTATCTCCGGTATCAAAGAGTCTCGTGAGGTTAAGGTTGGTGATACCATTACCACTATAAATCGCCCTTGCGAACAAGGCATACAAGGTTTTGAAGAAGTTAAACCAATGGTATTTGCGGGTATTTACCCCGTTGATACCGAGGATTATGAAGAGCTGCGCGAATCAATGGCTAAGCTGCAATTGAATGATGCATCATTGGTTTTTGAACCCGAATCATCTGCTGCTTTAGGCTTTGGTTTCCGATGCGGTTTCCTGGGCATGTTGCACATGGAGATCATCCAGGAGCGGTTAGAGCGTGAGTTTAATATGACGGTTATTACGACAGTACCTAACGTATCTTACCTGGCCTACTCTACCAGAAACGAAGAGATCGTGGTAAACAACCCGTCCGATCTTCCTGATCCAAGTAAAATTGACCGCGTAGAAGAACCATATATTAAAGCGACCATCATCACCAAATCCGACTTTGTTGGCCCGGTAATGTCGCTTTGTATTCAAAAACGTGGGTTCATCAAAAATCAATCATACCTAACTTCAGACCGTGTGGAGTTGGTTTTTGAAATGCCAATGGGCGAGATAGTATTCGATTTTTACGATAAGCTAAAAACCATATCAAAAGGCTATGCTTCATTTGACTATCACCAAATAGGTTACCGCCCGAGCGACTTGGTACGTTTAGATATTAAACTAAACTCCGAGCCGGTTGATGCTTTATCATCATTGATCTTCAGGGGTAATTCTTATGATTTTGGCAAAAAGATCTGCGAGAAATTAAAAGAGCTTTTACCCCGCCAGCAGTTCGAAATTATTATACAGGCATCTATCGGTGCTAAAATTATAGCCCGCGAAACGGTTAAAGCAATGCGTAAAGATGTTACCGCCAAGTGTTACGGTGGTGATATATCGCGTAAGCGTAAATTGTTAGAAAAACAAAAAGCCGGTAAAAAACGCATGCGCCAGGTTGGTAACGTAGAAATACCACAAAGCGCATTTATGGCGGTACTTAAATTAGATTAATTTTAGAATCAGGAAGTCAGGAATCAAGAGAAAAGAAAGCTTCTGTCTTGATTCCTGATTGTCCAAATCTTGACCCTCTCTTATATGCAGTTACTAGACGGAAAATACGTATCAGAAAAACTTAAAGGTGAAATTGCCGAAGAAGCGGCTAAAATTTTAGCGCGTACCGGCCGCCAGCCACATTTGGTTGCCGTTTTGGTAGGGCATGATGGTGGCAGCGAGACTTACGTGGCCAGCAAAATGAAAAACTGCGAAAAGGTAGGTTTTAAATCTACCCTTGTTCGTTATGAGGACACCGTTAGCGAAGAAGAATTATTAGCCAAAGTATCTGAACTGAATGCTGATGAAGATATAGACGGTATAATTGTACAACTTCCCCTACCTAAACACATCGACCCGGAGAAAGTAACCGAACGGATAGATCACCGCAAGGATGTGGATGGTTTTCATCCGGTAAATTTGGGCCGCATGCAACGTAACCTGCCTTCGTTTATTCCGGCTACCCCGTATGGTATCACCTTGATGCTGAAAGAGTATGGTATCGAAACTGCAGGCAAGCATTGCGTGGTTGTAGGGCGCAGCAACATTGTAGGTTCACCAATGAGTATCTTGATGGCACGCAATACTACACCGGGTAATTGCACGGTTACCATTTGCCATAGTCGCACCCCTGACATTAAGAAATTCACACTGGATGCCGATATCCTAATTGTTGCTATTGGTAAAAAGAATTTTATTACCTCCGATATGGTTAAAGATGGCGTAGTGGTGGTTGACGTAGGTATGAACCGCGAAACCTCAACCGTAACAAAATCCGGCTATAAACTTTTTGGTGATGTTGATTTTGAAGGTGTATCACAGAAAGCGTCATGGATTACACCGGTACCGGGCGGCGTAGGTTTGATGACTATTATTGGTTTATTGAAAAACACCCTGGCATCTGCTAACAAAGAGGTTTACCAATAATTGGCGAATAGTTGAACGTGTTATTGGTGAGTAGTTTTATTTGCCGCTAAATAACTTATCCCAAAAACTTTCAATTCCTATATACACTTCCCCTGTTCTTATTTCAACAGGATAACTTTCTACATAATCATTTTGCCCGGTACTGCCTTGGCCTGTTTGCAGATTGTAAGAAAAACGATGGTATGGGCAAACCAGCTTGCCATCTGTGCACCATCCGCCGCTTAGATCCTCCCGGGCGTGGGGGCATATTGCGCCAAGGGCAAACAATTCATTTTCGTAGCTAATAATAAGAATACTTTTACCGCTAACTTTTGCCTTTTTTATAAATGGCGCGCCATTTAGGATAATACCGGGCATATGATGCCATTTCATTTCTGGTTAAAAATCTATTTTAAGGTTCATTAAGGCGGGGTTTTTCATCACCTCGTCCATGCTGGTAACCAGGGTAACCTGCCGCCTGTCGGCAGACAGGATGGCTTTAGCGTTGTTGATCTTTTTTATCGGTTTGGCAAAATTCAGTACAACTTTGTAAGGCATGTCTATCAGCATAGCTTTAGCCATGGCAAACCGAGCCCCTGCTCTTTTCAAAAAAGCATTGAATTTGTCTTTATCTATCTCCCGGTAAAACTTATGATCGGTAATTTCATAAGAATAATAATCCTGCCCTACCATAAAACGTTGCATGGTAACAGGTGTATTTTTATTGTCCTTTTTATCTTTATTTACAAATTCAACCGGGCTGTTTATAGGAATGGTAGAAATATGCTGAAGGTAGTATTGCAGGTCGGCAGGGGTTTTGGCAACATGATTAAGGCTCACCTTCATGAGGTTCTTATTCAGGTTCATCTTAATATTCAGATCGCTGCTTTGGGCCATGTTTACTTCGGCCGCGGTCATCTTTTTAGTAGCGCTATCCGGCAGCGCACTATAAAAATTAAGGGTGGTATCTTTATCAATATTAAACTGCGGGGTAGACCTGACTGAATCGGTCATTAAATTCATCAGCACACCCATTGCTTTACCCATATCAAAACCGTAAATAACATTGCAGGTGCCATCCGTTTTAAAATCATACCGTTCCTCAATATCAACACATGAGCTTAGGCAAAAGAATAAAAAAAACACAAGTGGAGTGTATAGCTTCTTCATTTGATTTTAATTTTGTAATGATACTTAATTTTACTGAAAGCTAAAATGCTTAAAATTAGTATCATAAGAGTAATTGATGCATTTATCTGTACAGTATCACAATTACAACCTTTTAACTTTTGCTTTTTACCTTTACCCTCAAAAAACGTACCTTTGCGCCCGATTATGGCACACCAGGTTCCGGAAGACGGCACTCTACTTCCTTTGATGGAGGAGTTTTATACAATACAGGGCGAGGGATATAATACCGGTAAAGCTGCTTATTTTATTCGCCTTGGCGGATGCGATGTTGGCTGCCACTGGTGTGATGTAAAAGAAAGCTGGGATGCCGAATTGCACCCGCTTACAGCAGCAGACGCTATTGTAGAGAATGCCCTTAAATTCCCATCTAAGGCTGTTGTGATTACCGGCGGCGAGCCGCTGATATATAACCTGGATTACCTAACCCAAACGCTACAGAAAAACGGTATAAAAACTTTTATAGAAACATCCGGTGCTTATCCGCTTTCGGGTAGTTGGGATTGGATATGCTTATCACCTAAAAAGTTTAAGGAACCAACCCAGCAGGTGGCAGATAAAGCTAACGAATTAAAGGTTATTGTATTTAACAAGTCGGATTTTGCCTTTGCAGAACATCATGCAAAATTGGTGGGGGCAAATTGTAAATTATATTTACAACCTGAATGGTCTAAACATACCGAAATGACACCGCTTATTGTGGATTATGTAATGGCTAATCCACACTGGGAAATTTCATTACAAACCCATAAATACTTAAATATCCCTTAATAGTGTAACTTAGTGTATTGATTACCGTATCAATACACAATGCGCAAAATTTATTTTCTGTTTTTCCTATTGATGCTTTTTGCAGGTGGTTATGCCCAGGACAGGCGTTATTCTACCAACGATAAAGAGGCTATCAAGAATTTTACCTTGGCTAACCAAAGCCTCGACGAGCATTTGTATGATGAAGCTATTGCCCACTTAGACCAAGCCATAAAAGCCGATTCTAAATTTGTAGAAGCGCATGCTTTGTTGGGCGATGTATTACGCATGCGGCATATTTATAAACCTGCTATTGAACATTTCCTGAAAGTTATTGCGCTTGACCCGGAATATAATCGGTCGGTTTATTTAAAAATTGGCGATTGTGAATTAACTGTTGCGATGTATGAGCCTGCTTTGCATCATTTAGAAAAATACCTTACCTACCCCAATCTAACTGCCCAAAACCAGGCGCATGCTCAAAAGTTGATTGTCGACTGCAAATTTAGCATACAGGCCTTAACCCATCCGGTAGCATTTGTACCCATAAACATGGGGGCCGAAATCAATACCGCAGCAGATGAGTATTTGCCGGTTGCCACCGCAGACGAAAGCACCCTGATATTTACCCGTAAAATAGATAAAAACGAAGATTTTTATAAAAGTACCAGGTCAAACAACAAATGGCAAAACGTTGAATACCTGAGTGATGTAATTAACACCCCCATGTACAACGAGGGTGCCCAATCTATCTCTCAGGATGGTAAATATCTTTTTTTTACAGGCTGTAACAGGCCCGATGGCTTAGGCCGGTGCGATATTTATATAGCTCAAAAACGTGGCGACGACTGGGCTAAGCCCTTTAGCTTAAGTGCGCCTGTTAATACATCGGGTTGGGAAGCGCAACCATCCATCAGTGCAGATGGGCGCACATTATATTTTGTGAGCAACCGTAAAGGCGGTTATGGCGGCTATGATATCTGGAAATCTACCCTTACGGAGAAAGGCTGGGGAAAACCAGAAAATATGGGGCCCGAAATTAATACAGCTTATGATGAGCAATCGCCTTTTATCCATCCGGATGATAATACCTTTTACTTTTGCAGTAATGGCTGGCCGGGCATGGGCGGTAAAGACCTTTTTGTAAGCCGTATGGGTAAAGATGGCAAATGGCAAAAGCCCGAGAATTTGGGCTATCCAATTAATTCTAACGGGGATGAAAATGGTTTAACACTTACTGCAAATGGTGCCTTTGCTTTTTTCTCATCAAATAACTTAAAGGGTTTTGGCGGATACGACATTTACACCTTTGAACTACCTGCTAACCTTCGCCCTAATATCGTAACGTATGTAAAAGGTACCGTAGCGGATAAAAAGACCAAACAGCCGTTAGAGGCAGCTGTAGAGATCATAGACCTGCAAAAGAACACCCCTGTTTATCAGGATTACAGTTCGGCAGATGCAGGTGGGTTTCTGGCTACATTAGGTGCAGGTAAAAACTACGGTTTAAATATCTCTAAAGAGGGTTACCTGTTTTATTCTGATAACTTTTCGTTGATAGGGTTAAAAGATAAAAAGGCGTTTAATTTATCTGTGCTATTATCCCCTATTGAAATTGGTAATAAAGTGATACTAAAAAACATCTTTTTTGATACTAACCAATTTGCATTAAAAGCCGAATCTAAAGCTGAATTGCAAAAGCTGATTGAGTTTTTGCAGCTGAATACTACTGTTAAAATAGAAATTGCAGGCTATACTGACAATGTAGGCACCCACCAAAATAATGTAACGCTGTCAGAAAAGCGTGCTAATGCGGTTTACCAATATCTATCATCTAACGGGATTGCATCCAGCCGTTTGGTTTTTAAAGGCTATGGCGAAGACCAACCCATTGCGCCAAATACAACTGATGATAATAAAGCCCTAAACCGCCGTACAGAATTTATGATAATTGGTAAATAAATGGTGAACTGAAAAGGAAGCTACTGTTTATAAAAACAAAGGCCTGAGCAGTTATCTGTCCAGGCCTCTATATTTAATCTCAAAAAATTAATTTCCTATTTCCGATAGAAATTTGATACGCATAAGTTGCACTTCTTCGCGTGTATAATCGTCAGATCCAAGTTCTGCAAGGGCGTCGTCAATAGAATCTATCTCGGCCGATTTAAAGTAATCAAATACCTCATCCTGTTTATCCTCATCTATCATTTCATCAATGTAGTAGTTAAGGTTAAGTTTGGTGCCCGAGTTTACAATAGTTTCTACCTCTTTCAATATCTCCTCATAGGTAAGGCCTTTAGAAGCAGCAATGTCATCCAAATTTAAATGACGGTCTATGTTCTGAATGATGAATACCTTCAATGCCGATTTATTTGCCGCACTTTTAATAACCATATCAACCGGCCGGTCAATATCGTTATCTTCTACGTATTTCTTGATCAGATCGATAAAAGGTGCCCCAAATTTTAGTGCTTTACCCGCCCCTACGCCCGATATTTGTTTTAATTCCTCGGTATTTATCGGATAATGCGTACACATCTCCTCTAACGATGGATCCTGGAAAATCACAAACGGAGGCAAACCTTTTTGCTTAGCCAGTTTTTTACGCAGATCTTTTAACATCTGCAGCAATTGGGCATCTAATGCACCGCCACCTTGTTTAGGTCCGTCTTCGGCTTCATCCTCATCGGTTGGGCCCATCTCACGGTTTAGTAAGAAACGAATGCTGTATGGGTTATCAATAAAGGCATTACCTGTTTTGGTAAGGTGCAGTAAACCATATTGGTCAATATCCTTAGATAGGAAATTATTAAGCAACGCCTGGCGCATCAGCGAGTTCCAAAGGTTTTCTCCCTGCTCTATGCCAGATCCAAAGTAATCCAGTTTATCGTGTTCGTAGTTTTTTACCTGGGCATCATCTTTACCCATTAAAATATTAACGATGTGGCAATCGTCAAACTTCTCGCCTATTTGTTTGATTAGGCTTAAAGCCCGATGCAAGTGCTCTTCCCCATCAAAATGAGTTTTAGGTCCGCAGCAATTGTCGCACATGTTGTTGCAACCTGCTTCGTTAAAGTTTTCGCCAAAGTAATGCAGCAGTTGTTTACGGCGGCAAACGGATGATTCGGCATAGTCAATAACCTCTTTTAGTATCTGTGTACCAATCTCGCGTTCGGCAACAGGTTTATCTTTCATAAACTTTTGCAGTTTATCAATATCCTTGCCCGAATAAAATGCCACACAAACACCCTCGCCACCGTCACGGCCGGCGCGGCCTGTTTCCTGGTAATAACCTTCCATGCTTTTAGGCATATCATGGTGTATCACATATCTTACATCGGGTTTATCTATACCCATACCAAAGGCTATGGTTGCCACAATAACATCCACATCCTCCATCAGGAATTTATCCTGTGTATCAGCACGTACTTTTGGGTCTAACCCGGCATGGTATGGTAAGGCTTTTACCCCGTTAAGGTTAAGCGCTTCGGCCACTTCCTCTACCTTTTTACGGCTTAGGCAATATATAATGCCGGATTTTCCCTGGTTTTGCTTTACAAATTTTACAATCTCTTTAATAGCATTTCGCTTTGCCCTAACTTCATAAAAAAGGTTGTTGCGGTTAAACGATGATTTGTAAACCGTGGCATTGTTCATTTGCAGGTTTTTTTGAATATCCTGCTGTACTTTGGGTGTTGCGGTAGCTGTAAGGGCAATAATAGGGATATCGTCGCCAATGTTGCTGATCACCTGGCGTATCTTACGATATTCCGGGCGGAAATCATGCCCCCACTCGGATATACAGTGTGCCTCATCAACGGCAACAAACGATACCTGGTTCAACCTTAAAAAATCAACATTCTCTTGTTTGGTTAAAGATTCGGGCGCAACATACAATAGTTTTGTTTTACCGCTTAATACATCATCTTTAACCTTTAAAATATCTGCTTTTGTTAACGAGGAATTTAAAAAATGCGCTATACTGTCCGAGCCTCCGAAGGCCCTTAGCTGATCTACCTGATTTTTCATCAGTGCGATGAGCGGAGAGATCACAATCGCTGTGCCCTCGCTCATTAAGGCAGGCAATTGATAACACATGGATTTGCCACCACCGGTAGGCATAATCACAAAGGTATCGTTACCTGCTAAAATATTAGTAATTATCGCTTCTTGTTCACCCTTAAAGTTATCAAACCCGAAAAAATTTTGCAGGTTATCAAAAAGCGACTTTTTCGTCTCTATCATTATTACTTATGCGTTTGGAATTATGAACAAAATAACAAAAATTTATAACTAAACGGTGGGGTTACTTAAAAATTTTATACTAAAATGATTATTTGATTAAAAACAATTTGTTTATTTATCGCTTTTAGAAAGTGGTAAAATGATGGTTTAAATATTATAGTTTTACCTAATATTGAATTTACAAATTAATGCACATATTTAGCATGGGTTTGCCAAATTAAAATCTACAATTACACAATGAATAAAAACTATTATGCCATTATTATGGCAGGCGGAATCGGTAGTCGTTTTTGGCCTATAAGCAGAACATCGCACCCTAAACAATTCATAGATATATTGGGCACAGGCAAAACACTAATACAAAATACTTATGAACGCTTCTTAAAAGTTTGCCCGAAAGAAAACATATACGTTGTTACTAATGAAAATTATACCGGCCTGGTGAAAGAACAATTGCCGGATATGGCCGATCAGCAAATACTGACCGAGCCTGTTATGCGTAATACCGCACCTTGTGTGGCTTACGGGTGCTTTAAAATAGAAAGCTTGAACCCAGATGCCGCTATTGTAGTAGCGCCATCAGATCACCTGATATTAGACGAGGCTGCTTTTGTTGCTACCATAGAAAAATCACTGCAAACTGCGTCAGAAAATAATTGTCTCATTACCTTGGGCATTAAGCCATCAAGGCCTGATACAGGTTATGGCTATATCCAATATACAGATCAAACCCTTAACGAAGATTTTCATAAAGTAAAAACCTTTACCGAAAAGCCTACTGTTGAAATTGCCAAAACGTTTATCCAAAGCGGCGATTTTCTTTGGAATGCAGGCATATTTGTTTGGTCGGCAAAAGCTATAGTACAATCATTTGATAACTACCTGCCAGAAATGCATGAAATTTTTGCCGAAGCCCGTTCGGTTTATAATACCCATGATGAAAAGGATTTTGTACACAAGGTTTACCAGCGTTGTACCAATATTTCTATAGATTATGGCATTATGGAGAAAGCGCCCAATGTGTATGTGCTGCCATCAGAGTTTGGCTGGAGCGATTTGGGTACTTGGGCCTCTATCTATCAATTGGCAGAGAAAGATTATGTAGGCAACGCTGTAATACCTTCAGAAAAGGTAATTATGTATGATAGTAGCAACTGCATGGTAAATGTACCGGGCGAAAAGCTGGTTATACTACAAGGTTTGCATGACTACATTGTGGTAGAATCAAATAACTCTCTACTAATATGTCCACGCGACCAAGAGCAGAACATCAAACAAGTTGTGGCTGATGTTAAGAATAAGTTTGGTACAAAATATATTTAAAGGGGAGAATCAGGAAATTTAGATTCAGTATTCAAGAAATTACATATCTAAAACAAGAAAACCCGGCTAATATTTAGCCGGGTTTTCTTGTATAGTGGTTATCATTTCTTGTATCTTGATTCTTGACCGCTGGGAACCGCTATAAAACTACTTGTCGCTGTCTTATCGCTTCATACAAGATCACAGCTGTTGATACCGATACGTTGAGGGATTCTATCTCACCAAACATCGGAATTTTGGCCAGATGGTCGCTTATGCGGATGATATCATTACGGATACCGTCTTCTTCCGACCCCATAATAATAGCTGTTGGTGCTGTATAATCTGGCTTATAAATATAATCGTTAGTTTTTTCGGTACAGCAAACCAGTTGCAGGCCCGATTCCTGTAAAAATTTCACCGTTTGCATAAAGTTATCGTGGCGACAAACCGGGATCTTATACAATGCACCCGCAGATGTTTTAATAGCATCCGGGTTAATTTGAGCCGAGCCTTTTGCCGGGATAACAATAGCATGTACACCGGCACATTCTGCAGTACGGGCGATAGCCCCCATGTTGCGCACATCAGTAATACTATCCAGCACCAGTATCAGGGGTACTTCTCCCCTTTCAAATACATCAGGGATAATGTTCTCTATCTTTTGATATATAATAGGCGAAATAAACGCAATAACACCCTGATGGTTCTTCATGGTGATGCGGTTTAGTTTCTCAACCGGCACCTGCTGTGCTGTAAGTTGGTATTCGTTCAATACGTCTTTAAGCTCGTTTAGCAACTGGCCGCCCAAGCCACGCTGTATATACAAAGCTTCAATTTCTTTACCTGCCAGTATAGCTTCAATCACTGCTCTTATACCAAAAACCATTTGATTGCCCTCTCGTGGCGGAGGTTTAGAATTATATGCCATTTCTATTAAATTATTTTCGCCAAAAGTAGGTATATTAACTGATTTAACAGGTATGGTTGTTGTGTTGAATACACACTATGTTAACAATACTTAACAATGCTCTGCATTTATCAACACTACTGTAAATGAGTTATTTATAGCGTTATTAACACGTTACTCACATATAATGTTAATTACGGGGACGTAAATTTATAGCGCTGGTAATGTTTTCTTTATGTGGAAAACTCATTTGTTAGCGATTTAAAAAACAGGCAAGCGTATATTTTGTATATTTTTGTTCGTCATGAATTTCGAGAACGATTCCCCTAATTATAAACAGAATACTGATCGTAGAAGCAGGATCACAAATCCGCAATCGCTTCTTGGAAACGGCAAGCTGCAACCACAGGCTTTAGACCTTGAAGAGGCTGTGCTTGGCGCGTTAATGCTTGAAAAAGATGCGTTATCATCAGTTATTGATGTGTTAAAACCTGAGATTTTTTACGAGGTTAAGCACCAGAAAATATTTAATGCTATCCGTGTACTCTTCGAGAAAACATCTCCTGTAGATATCCTGACTGTTACTGCCCAGTTACGCCAGCAGGGCGAACTGGAAATGATAGGTGGGGCTTATTATATTACCGAGCTTACAAACCGTGTGGCATCTGCCGCCAATATTGAATACCACTCGCGTATTATCATCCAAAAGTTTATTCAACGCGAGCTTATTCGTATCTCAACTGATGTAATTAATACAGCTTATGAAGATACCAGTGACGTGTTGGAGATGCTGGACAAGGCTGAGAAAAACCTTTTTGAGATAGCACAGAACAACCTTCGCCGTGATTCTCGTAAGATGGACGACCTGGTACATGAGGCTTTGAAAGATATTGAGGCACTTAAGGATAAAAAAGACGGGTTAACCGGTATCCCTTCGGGATTTACTGATCTTGACCGTATGACATCGGGCTGGCAAAAATCGGATTTGGTTATTATTGCGGCCCGCCCTGCAATGGGTAAAACCGCATTTGTATTAAGTTGTGCCCGCAATGCAGCTGTTGATTTTGATAAGCCGGTTGTTGTATTCTCCCTGGAGATGTCGTCTGTGCAGTTGGTAAATCGTTTAATATCAGGCGAAACCGAAATTGAGCAGGAAAAGATCCGTAAAGGCACCTTAGAAGAATGGGAATGGCAGCAGATCCACTCTAAGGTTGGCCGCCTGGAAGCAGCACCATTAATTATTGACGATACCCCATCCCTAAATATATTTGAGTTTCGAGCCAAATGCCGCCGCCTAAAGTCGCAGCATGATATACAGCTCATTATTATCGACTACTTGCAATTGATGCAGGGTAAGGCTGATGGTAAAGGTGGTGGTAACCGCGAGCAGGAAATTGGTAGCATATCCCGTGCGTTAAAAACGGTAGCTAAAGAGCTGAATGTACCCGTAATTGCCCTGTCGCAGTTAAGCCGTGCGGTAGAGAGCAGGCCGGGTGGTTCTAAAAGGCCAATGCTATCAGATCTACGTGAATCGGGCTCTATTGAGCAGGATGCGGATATGGTGCTTTTCCTTTATCGCCCCGAGTATTACGGTATGGATGTAGATGAGGATAATAACCCTACAGCCGGCGTTGGCGAGGTAATTATTGCTAAACACCGTAATGGTGAAACCGGCCGTGTAAGGCTTAGGTTTGTGGGCAAGTACGTTAAATTCCAGGATCTTGACCAAGGAATGGATAGTTTTGGCGCACCGGGCGGAGCTGCAAACGCGTTTGCCGGCCTTAGTCCGTCGCAAGATTTTGACAGCAAACCAAGCAACTTTATTATCCGCCCATCCAGAATGGATGATATAGATGATGAGCCGCCTTTTTAAAAGACGTAGCCCTTCTATCCTACTTAGATGGTTTACTTTTAAAGGATTCACATAACTATGAAAATAGTTATGTGAATAATTGAGTAATAGGAAAAAGCTTATTGTAAGAAGGATGCTAGCACCAGTTCAAATCCTACAGCAAAAAAGCCAAGCATCTTTAATTGATGTTTTAGCTTTTTTATCAAATATATGTGCAATCAAAAATAGCCCACCTAATTCCGGACTCTTAAACCTTCGCTACCTTTAAAGCATCTGCAAAAGCATTTAGAATGTGCTTGTTATCCTGCATCAACAAGGTTTCATTTACACGTATTTGCGATACCCCGTTTTGGGCACGTATCATGATCTGATATTTTTCGGCGAGGGTTTTATTAAATACTTTGTTATCTACACCGGTAAGCTCCATATTAAATATGTTAGAGCCATTTGGTATGGCAGTTATCTTAACACCAGGTAATTTATTCAATGCGGAAAATAAATCTGCAGATTTTTCTGCCGACCTTTTTAAGCGGTCTTCTAACCCGTTAAGATTATGCAGGGCCATAGCTGCATTGCTCCAACTGCTAAAGCTGGTACCGCCGTGTATCTTTATCAAATGCTCCATATGGCCGATTGTTTCTTTATCGCCACACAATATGGCACCGCCGGCGGCACCCAGGTATTTATAAAGTGATACATAAACAGTATCAAAATAAGATGCATATTCTTTTAACGATACGCCGTTAAATGCCATTGCTAAAAATATCCGCGCACCATCCAAATGTAACTTATATCCCTTTTCGCGACACCAAGCCGAGATCTTTTTGATCTCATCCAGCGGTACAAACTTACCATCACAACGCCTAACCGGGTTTTCGATAGCAATAGTACCAATGCCACTTTTAAATACTTCCCCCTGGTTATGATAATTAATGGCTTCCTGTAACTGTTCCAAGGTAAAGTGGGCCTCGCCCTGGGCAACAGGTATCAAACGTTTGCTAAAAACCGCTTGTGCCGAATCACCCTCATCGCGGTACATGTGGCTGGTTTCCTGCACAAAAATTTTAGTATTTTCTCCGCTCAGTACAGATATAGCCAACTGGTTGGCCATGGTACCCGATGGCATGTAGATGCTGGCTGGTTTACCTGTTAGGTCGGCAAATTTCTCGCATAGTTGCGCTACGGCACCGCCTCCACCATAAAAATCCATTTTTATAGGCTCGGCCGAATTTATTTCCTGTAGTTTATTAATATATTCGGCCGGCTGATAAAATGGCCCGTCATCGTTAAAGCTAACTACCTGTGTAGCACTAATAGGTGGTAGTTTATGATTAACGGCAAATGCTTGCGTAGTGATGCCTGGTAAAATAGATGGCAATACGGTTAAGCCAGATAGCTTTAAAAAATTTCTTCGTTTAAGGTAGCTCATTTGTGCAGATGGTTTAGTAGCACTCACTAATATAGGGCTTTTAGCAGTAATTGATTATTATTGCTGAACCATTAACCAGTAAGTATTGTTATGAGAAGACGTACACCGATCTTAAAAGTTACAGCCATTTTTTGTTTAATACTACTAAGCGCTTTTAAACTACAGGCACCTAAAAAAATAAACATTGTTTTTATTGGCGATAGTATAACTCAAGGCTCAAACAAGGCCGATCTGCAACCATCTGTTTACACACTCGGTTATTTAAAAAGCAAGGTCCCCGGCCTGCTTGTAGAGGAAAGTAACCAAGGTCATAGCGGCCATACTACCTTTGACTTTTTACCTGGTCAGGATGATTTTAAGGGTACTATACAAGCAGCAGATGCTTTTTATAAAAATACAGATGCACAATTGTTATTCTCTGTTATGCTGGGTACAAATGACAGCGCAATGCAAGGCCCGAATGGTGCCCCTGTAGCACCTGAGCAATATGCGGCAAACCTTAAAACCATTGCGGATAGTTTATTAAAACGCTACCCAAACTGTAAGATAATTTTAAACAACCCAATTTATTACAGCCCAAATACTTACAACGGTGCTATGTACTTACAGGAGGGCTTAAACCGCTTGCAAAATTACTTCCCGCAGATTGCCACTTTAGTTAAAAGTTATGGCAGCAACAATCCTAACCATGTGTTTACAGGTTATACCGAAGGTTTTGATGATTTTAGAAAAGATTACCAATTTGCTTTACAGCCCGAGCAGGGTAAGCAAGGTACCTTTTACCTGCACCCAAATAAAATGGGCGCCAGGTACCTGGGTAACAAATGGGGCGAAGCCATTTACAGAGTTATCAGCGATTAACTCTCGTCGGTATTAGTCTTTTTTTCGGGTGGGGTTGATACGATCTCGCCAAATTCATTTACATATGCCAGCATGCCGTCAAGATCGCCACCGGTAGAGTTTTCCTGGCGCTCTTGCTTGCGCATTGCTTTTTCTTCTTTCTTTTTAGCCCTGTTTTTTTCCAGTTGTTTTTTCATGAAGGTTGCTTGCGATTTAGCCATATTTTGAGTTTTAGTGAATAAAAAAAGCATCCGCTTAGAGAAAGCGCATGCTTTGAATCATGACAATATAGGCATTTTAAACGGGCTTTACTTAAAATAAAATATATTAAGCTTTGTCTAAAAGGATAGCATGCTGTATATCAGCTATTAATCTCTAAATAAAATATCATTCCAAATTTAAACTTTTATTTAAAAATCAAAATCTACTGATATTTAATAAATAAAAGGTAGCTTTAAGAAATTCCTTCGCTACAAAACAGATTACAATTTGGCTTTGCCGCTTTCTTGCCAGGGTAACATTCAGTTTTAAACTAATGGTTGCCTGCCCGGTATTGCCATGCCCTACATTAACAGGATAAGCTTACAACATTAATATAATACCCATGAGTAAAGACAGAAAAACAGTAAAGGAAACTAAAAAGCAACCTACTGTAAACGTAAACAAAAAACAATCAGCCTACCAATCAGGCAAAGGTTCGGCTTCTTCCGATCTAACCAGTAAAAAATAACTAGTAAATGAGTGAACAAACTATCGATATCCAAACAAAAATGTACCTGTACGAGCTAAACAACCTGGCTAAAGAACATGGTTTTAAAGCAGACGACAACTGGGAATTTAGCATGGCTAACAATGCCGACAAGGTAAAACTGCAACGCAACTATTTCCCAACCAATGCAACCAAAATGGGCCCCGAAATATTGTTGCAGGTGTTAAACCAGGTTAAAGCAGGCCTAAAGCAATCTTATACCCGCGACGACAGCCAGGTAGACAAACGTACAATTATCGCTGACGAACTGGACTATCTTGTTGCTTTTAACCCTAAACGTCCAAGAACGTAGCCTTTACTTTCTATAATAACTCCGTGGCTAAATTAGCCAGCTCGCTCCTTTCGCCCTTTTGCAGGGTGATATGGGCGTAAAGCGGATGTCCCTTAGCTTTATCTATCAGGTACGACAGGCCGTTGCTTTCTGCATCCAGGTAAGGGGTATCAATCTGGTAAATATCGCCTGTAAATACAAATTTACTATTCTCGCCTGCGCGCGATATAATGGTTTTCACCTCGTGCGGGGTTAAATTCTGCGCCTCATCTACAATAAAAAATATCTTACTTAACGTGCGCCCGCGTATGAATGCCAGCGGTGTGATAGATATTTTATCGTTATTTACCAATTCATCCAGCTTAGCCTGCATTTTCTCGTCTTCCGCAAACTGATCCTTAATAAACTTTAGGTTATCCCATATAGGAGCCATGTAAGGGTCTATTTTTGATTTTACGTCGCCGGGTAAAAACCCAATATCTTTATTACTTAAGGGTACAATGGGGCGGGTAACAAATATTTGGCGGTAATGCTTGCGTTGCTCCAGCGCACTAGCCAGCGCCAGCAGGGTTTTACCGGTACCGGCGTGGCCTTGTATGGTTACCAGTTTAATATCGGGGTGCAGCAGCGCGTGTATGGCGTAGGCTTGCTCGGCATTACGTGGGTGTATATTTAGCACGGGCTGTTCGGTCACCTTTTCTAACAGGCCGCTTTGGGCATTATAAAAACCCGATGCCGAACCATTTTTACTATTTAATATATAAAACTGGTTACCGGCTTTAGGATCAATATCCAAGCCATCAATAGGTAAACTGTCATTCTTGTTCAGTTTGCCTAATAACTTATCAGTTACTTTGTTCAGGGTGGTTTTACCGCTATATAGTTCCTCTATATTTTTGATCTTGCCGGTTTCGTAATCTTCGGCATAAAGGTTAAGCGATTTTGCTTTAAGGCGAAGGCAAATATCCTTAGATACCAATATCACCTTCCTGTCGGGATGTTCAAACTGCACACCCAAGGCTGCATTCAAAATGCGGTGATCTATCTTATCAGATCCAAAAACAATCTCAGCATCTGCACTGGCATTGTTAGCGTCCATGATAACCTTAAAGCAGCCTTTGCTTTTACCATTTAAGGGTATCCATTGGTTAATGAGGCGGCTTTTGGCCATATCATCCATCAGCCGTATAAAACTGCGCGCTTCAAAGTTGCGGGTATCATTACCGCTTTTCATATTGTCCAGTTCTTCTAATACCTGTATTGGGATAGCCACGTCGTGCTCCTGGAAGTTCTCAAAGGCGTTGTGGTCATAAAGTATAACCGAGGTATCCAGTACAAATATTTTCTTCTTTCCATCTGTTTTTCCTATAGATTCCTTCATATAGGCAAAATAGGCATTTTGATTGGTGACTTGTGCCAGATGTTGAAAATGTTGTAATTATTGGGAACGGTAAAACCGTTACGCCTGTTCAAGCATCCACGCCTGAATGGGCGTTTCGGGAATGCCCCTTTACCTTTGCTCTATTTCTTTTAAGCTATCCATTTTTTTATAGGCCAGGAAGCCTTTAATATCTTCAAAATGTTCCCGCACACGCTTATTACCAAATTCGAATACTTTGTGTGCCAGCCCATCCAAAAAGTCGCGGTCGTGGGATACCAGGATCAAAGTGCCATCAAAATCCTTAAGGGCATCTTTGATAATGTCTTTGGTTTTCATGTCCAAATGGTTGGTTGGCTCATCCAATATCAATACGTTTACTGGTTCTAAAAGTAGCTTGATCATGGCTAAACGGGTCTTCTCGCCGCCGGAAAGTACCTTAACCTTTTTGGTGGTATCGTCGCCGCTAAACATAAATGCACCTAAAAGGTCTTTAACTTTTATAGTTCCATCGCTCAGCGGGATCTGATCAATGGTTTCAAACACAGTAAGTTTCTCATCAAGCAGGGCGGCCTGGTTTTGGGCAAAGTAGCCTATCTTAGCGTTGTGGCCAACTTTTAAATTCCCCTGAAAATCGATCTCGCTCATAATTGCTTTGATCATGGTGGACTTACCCTCACCATTTTTGCCCACAAAAGCCACCTTTTCGCCCCGCTCTATTACCATCGATGCTTTTTCGAATACCACATGGTCGCCGTAGGCTTTGGTTAGTTCTTCTACAATTACGGGGTACTGGCCCGAACGTGGCGATGGTGGGAACTTTAAGCGCAAAGCCGAAGTATCCACCTCATCAATTTCAATCACTTCGAGTTTCTCGAGCATTTTTACCCGCGATTGTACCTGCAATGTTTTGGAGTATGTCCCTCTAAAACGATCAATAAACTCCTGGTTATCGGCAATAAATCGTTGTTGTTCTTCGTAAGCTTTTAGTTGATGCACACGGCGGTCGGCCCGTAATTGCAGATAGTGGCTGTATTTGGCTTTATAATCATAGATCCGGCCCATCGTCACTTCTATGGTACGGTTGGTGATATTATCTACAAAGGCACGGTCGTGAGAGATCACCATCACCGCTTTTGCCGAGTTGATCAAAAAGTCTTCCAGCCATTGGATACTCTCGATATCCATGTGGTTAGTAGGCTCATCCAGCAAGATCAGATCGGGTTTCTTTAACAGGATCTTGGCTAACTCTATCCGCATGCGCCACCCGCCGGAAAATTCTGAAGTTTGGCGGTCAAAGTCCTTACGCTCGAACCCTAATCCTTTTAATACTTTTTCTACTTCCGCATCGTAGTTAATCTCCTCTACCGTGTAAACTTTCTCGCTAAGTTCTGATACCTTTTCGATCAGCTTCATATACTCGTCACTATCGTAATCTGTACGGATGTTAAGCTGTTCGTTTACTTCGTCCAATTCTTTTTGCATTTGGTTGGCCTCAGCAAAAGCTTTCATGGTTTCTTCAAACACGGTTACCTTATCCTGGGTAAGCAAATGCTGCGGCAAATAAGCTATGACAGCATCTTTTGGGCCGGTAACATTGCCGGTAGTGGCCTTGGCTTCGCCGGCAATAATTTTGAGAATGGTAGATTTTCCTGCACCATTTTTACCCATCAGGGCTATTTTGTCGTTCTCGTTGATAGAGAAGGTAACGTCGCTAAATAAGACAGTTCCTCCGAATGACACGGAGATGTTATTTACATTGATCACGAAATGGGTGTATTAAATTAAGCGGCAAAGATAATTGAATTTGGTACAAATTCTGAAAACAGCATTTATTGATTGCTATCCCTTAACTGTTCAACCTTTTCAAGCGTCCACTCCTGCATCAGCAAGGCAGCGTAAGTGCTTGAAAGATTATAAAGCCAAGTGTAGACGCTTGACTTGCCGAATAAGTTCGACCTGACGGATTCGGAAATCAATTCAAACCAAAATCCTCTTAAAATGGAAAACGGAAGCCCCTTCTTGCGAAATGACTTCCGTTTTTCCTGCCTTATGAATAGCCATAGCCATCATAAAGTATCAAGTTTTGTGTAACATTAACCGACCTGATCTCCTCTTTGTTATTGCGAACGCCGATGTCTTTTTATCCCTGCGAATGCTGATGTCTCAATTGTTAAGCACCGATGCTGATCTTGTCTGTCTCCTTGCGGATGATGACGCTTCCAAATTCGTTCTGCCTGTTTCTCTTCTTTCCCCTTGCAGGTGCTGATGAGTCATTACTTCTGCGAATATCGATCTTGTCATTTCTCCCGAGGGGAAGTCGACTCTTTCTTTATCCATGCAACGCTGATACCTCTTTATTCTTAATGAATGCAAATGTCTCTTTGTTACGCTAACGCCGATTGCTTCAAGGCCATTATTTTGTTTGCTGCCATCCATAGACTTTAGCAAGACCCATAATACCTCTTTAATCATTTCATGGGATAAATTACTTTCGCATTTCATTCCCTTTACATGATTCAGGCACTTCCCTTATCTTTAGTTCGCCCTGAAGTTCACCCGATTAAGTTTCTGTAGTCCTGTAAGGCTGTCAAAGTACGTCGTTCTTGATAAATACAATATAGGGAGTTTAAGAGCTTTTTGTCAAGTACTATTTTACTTTTCTTTTTAACACGTTATTAACAATTAATTAAGGCTTATCCACTTATAATTTACGGTTGATGATACTTGTTTATCCGGGTAAATGCGGCTTTATCAACATCACCCTTTATCCACAATCATATATAAAAAACACTTTTAGCTCATTAATTAAAAGTGCTTAGATCAGTAAAATTTATATTTTTTCTGTTAAATGTTTCCAGTATCTTTTAGGGATGTGGCGCACATGCAGTTTGGTGTTTTTACGCGAGGGGATATTCACACTCTTAAAATAGTTTTGCCACAAGTGCTGATAAATCTCCTCGTCCTCTGTAAAGGCGGTTATCACATCGCCGGGTTTGGCAACGTTTGCAAAATCAAGCGAGATGTACTGCGTGTCATGCAAGTCATAATAGATGCCATACTTGCGCCTGATATCATAAATGATCCATTTTTGATCGGCATAGCGGCTTTTAAAATGGCGGATAAGTAAAGGCAACACGTTAAAATCGGGTTCAATACCCGCGTAAAAAGTTTCTTCCTTTAATTTCTGAAAACGCACAAAAGCCTCCATCCTATGCTTTTCGCGCCTCACCATACGCACTATTTCTGATACGCGCATTACAAACTTATTCCCGTAATCTTCCTCAATGTTTTGTCCGGCATCAAAAGCGTAACGTATATAACCCAGCAGGCTGTTTTCATCCCCTTCTATTTCGGCCAGGTGCGCGGCATATAATCGCTGCACCCCCATAGATGATATCTTTTGTTTTAAACCTTTTAATACACGATTAGCGCGTATATCGTCTGTTATCACCTGTAAAGTGTCCTCAAACATGGCATTACTGTTTAAACCCGTCTTTTGCAGGTTTACATGTTGCAACCGGCGATCATATACTTCAAAAACAGAGGTAAGTAAACCTTCAAAGGTGCCATCATATACTAACGTTGTCATTACCTAAAAAAGATTTAATTGTACCTGTGTATTTTTTAAATATTTGCTTTGCGATGTAGCCAGGATAAATTGTTTAATGTTACTGCCAGTCAGGTCGCGGCGTTCAAACTGGTTACTGTTGCACGTAACAAAGTATTTGGCGCGGTTAAGGGCCACTCCCATCTTTTTTAACTGATCCCAGTTTAACTTGCCAAACCTTCGGGCGCTCACTATTTTTTGTGCAGATAATAAACCAATGCCCGGTACGCGCAATATCATCTGCAGATCGGCCTTATTAATATCTACCGGAAATGCCTGCATGTTGCGGATAGCCCAACCGAGTTTAGGGTCGATATCCAGATCGAGATGAGGTTGGGTATCATTCACAATCTCGTTTACTTTAAATCCATAAAAACGCATCAGCCAATCGGCCTGGTAAAGTCGGTTCTCGCGCACCATGGGTACACTCGTGTTTAAAGCCGGTAAGCGGCTGTCTGCCAATACTGGCACATAGCCCGAATAATAAACCCGTTTGAGGTTAAAATTCTTGTAAAAGTAATTGGCCGATCGTAATACTTCGCTATCATTCTCGGGCGTGGCACCAATAATTACCTGGGTACTTTGGCCAGCCGGGGCAAATATGGGGGCCTTTTTAAAAAGTTTTTTTTCTTCAGTACGCTGGATGATAGCATTTTTAAGATATCCCATTGGTTTGATCATATCTGCCTGATTCTTATCAGGCGCCAACAATTTTAAGCCGGCTTCTGTAGGCATTTCGAGGTTAACGCTCAGGCGGTCGGCGTACAAGCCCGCCTCATTCATTAACTCATCGCTGGCGCCGGGGATGGACTTTAAATGAATATAGCCGTTAAATTTTTCTTCAGTACGGAGTTTTTTAGCAATACGTACCAGGCGCTCCATAGTATAATCTGCATCTTTAAATATGCCCGAGCTTAGAAACAGGCCCTCGATGTAGTTTCGGCGGTAAAAGTTGATAGTTAAATCCACTACTTCCTGCACGGTAAATGCTGCGCGTTGGATATCATTACTTTTACGCGATACACAATAGGCACAATCAAAAATGCAATGGTTGGTCAGCAGAATTTTGAGAAGCGATACACAGCGGCCGTCTTCTGTATATGAGTGACAAATGCCATTACTGGCATTCCCCAAACCCTTGTTTTCGTTTTTACGCTTGCTGCCACTACTGGCGCATGATACATCGTATTTGGCTGCATCTGCCAAAATGTTTAGCTTCTCCGTAATCCTTTCTACATTCATATCAATCCAAAAATACTAATATAATTAGCAATTTAAGTATCGATAAGAATTTATTCAACTCCATTTAGGAGTAGTAAAACCGCATGTATAAATCAGTCTACGGAAGATTTAGATTATAATATTACAGCAGATGATCAATATAGTTCTGCTGAGAATTATCTGTTATTGCATATATCGTTGCTGTCACAGATGAGAATGGTTAAAAAGCCATGACCTTTTTAAGATAAGCCATGGCTTTTTTATGAAGCTTAGTGTTATTAAATAACCTCGTTAATGCTCATCTCCCTAATTTCTTTTGAAGGGCGGCCATTCTTAAATGCCTTACGTGGAGTTAAGCCCAAAAGCTGGAACATAGCCATATCCTCGTCAAAAGATGGATTTGGTGTAGTTAATAATTTTTCGCCGGCAAAGATGGAGTTGGCACCTGCCATAAAACACATAGCCTGCTCTACCGTGCTCATTTCTGTGCGGCCGGCAGAAAGCCTAACCACGGTTTTAGGCATGATAATGCGGGTAGTCGCAATCATCCTTACCATATCCCAAACAGAAACTCGTGGCTGCTTTGCCAATGGCGTACCTTCTACAGGCACCAGGGCATTAATGGGAACAGACTCCGGGTGTTTAGGCATGTTAGATAATGTTTTAAGCATAGATATACGGTCTTGTGCGGTTTCGCCCAAACCAATGATACCACCACTGCAAACAGATATCTTTGCCTTACGCACATGATCCAGCGTTTGTAAGCGGTCGTCATAAGTACGTGTGGTGATGATACGCTTGTAATCATCCTCAGAAGTATCTAAGTTGTGGTTGTAAGCATATAAACCGGCATCGGCTAAACGTTGTGCCTGGCTCTCGGTAAGCATGCCTAATGTACAGCAAACTTCCATATCCAGTTCGTTAACGGCTTTTACCATATCAATCACTTTATCAAAATCTCTATTATCCCGTACTTCGCGCCAGGCAGCACCCATACAAAGCCTGGAGGCACCGCCATTTTTAGCCCTTTGTGCTACGGCAACCACTTCTTCTTTAGGCATAATGGCGTGTACATCAACACCTGTATTGTATCGCGCTGCTTGCGGGCAATACGCGCAATCCTCGGGGCAACCGCCTGTTTTGATAGAGATAAGCGAACTTATCTGTACCTCGGCATAATCTTTATTCTCGCGGTGAATGGTTGCCGCCCTAAAGATCAGGTCAAGCAGTGGTGAATGGTATATTTTTGAGATCTCTTCGTGTGTCCAGTCGTATCTAACTTCAGTCATGTTCGTATTCGTTTTGATGGGTCAAAATTATAATAAAAGTTGGCTTGCTAACCACAATGGCAGCAAAAATCCAATACAGTCTGTAAAGGTGGTAATGATGATAGAGGATGCTACTGCAGGATCTATCCCTACCCTTTTCAGTATCAGCGGGATGCCTGCGCCTGTTAAACCGGCAACAATTAAATTACCGGTCATCGCTAAAAACAGCACTAAACCCAGCATGGGGTTTTTATCATAAAATATGGCAAATAACAACACAATAAGGCCATTCGCCGCGCCGTTTATCAATCCTACAGAAAGTTCTTTTATAACTGTACGGTAAGTTTGCCTGTCGGTAAGATCACTTAGCGAGATACGCCTAACCGTTACGGCAAGCGCTTGTGTGGCTGCATTGCCACCCATGCCGCCAATAATAGTTACATAAGCTACAATAATTGGTAGTTCTTCCTCCACATGTGTAAACTGCCTGATAACCGAAGCAGCTAAAAAGGCAGTGCCCAAATTAATAACCAGCCAGGGCAAACGGCTTTTTACCGCATCCTGCCAGTTACCACTTAGTTCCTCATCTTCAGATACACCCGATATTTTTAGGATATCCTCGGTATTTTCGGCCTCCATAACATCAATGATGTCATCAACAGTAATACGGCCCAACAGCTTCATGGTATCGTCCACCACCGGTATGGTAGTCAGGTTGTATTGCGATATTAGTTTGGCAACCTCTTCCTGGTCTAAGTCAGCTTTTACATATACATAATCTGTTTGTACCAGGTTACGCACTTTGGCCTCGCTACGGGCCTTGATAATATCTTTAATGGATACAATGCCTTGCAGGATATCATTATCGTCTACCACATAAATTGTATAAAACTCCTCCATCTCTTCCGACTGACGGATGATCTCATCAAGGGCTTCCTTTTTATCCAGGTTGATGTTTACGCAGATCACGTCTGAGTTCATCAAACCACCGGCAGTATCTTCGTCGTAGTTTAACAGGGCGCGTATGCTGGAGGCATCTTCCTGGTCAATATCTTCTAAAATTTCTTGCTGGTCTTCCTCGTCGAGTTGAGAGATAATGTCGGTAGCTACATCATAATCCATCTCTTCTACAATCTCGGTACGCTTCTCGGGATGCAGGCCTATTAAAAGCTCTTCCGGGTGCGATTCCTCGGTCATCTCAGAAATTACTTCGGTAGCTATCTCTGTAGAGAGGATATTAATGATGCGTTCTTTGGCTTCCTGCGGCAGCTTCTCAAACAGTATGGCAATCTCCGAAGCATGATAATCCTTCAGAACCACTTGTAATTCAGCATCATCTCCCTCTAGGGCAGTTTTAATGCGGAGCAGGTCGGTTTTATCTATTTCAAAGGATTGCATACAGATGCAAAATAAGCAAATTTCCTTAAAAGCTGAACCGGGATTGTGGTTTTATAAGATTAACGGGTTTTAAACAAAAAGAGTTTGTTAGTACTATCCGCTGTAGTTATAAACTGCCTTTACACCGCTCAGTTTGTTTACCTTGCTCATCACTTGCTCCACCTGGGTTTTACGGACAGAGAATTTGATTTGGCAGTTCAATTCGGATACCTGATCTAATATCTGTAACTGCTCATCTTTTATAATGCGCATTACATCATTCATCTGCAAGTACTCAAAGGTAATTGTGTAGATATCATTTACCGTTTTTTCTACCACTTGCGCAACATCAAGCGCCATCTCCGTAGCGGTTTTATAAGCATTTATCAAACCCGGAACACCCAATAAAGTACCACCAAAATATCTAACCACTACTACCAGCACATTAGTAATATTGCGGGATAACAGCGTATTTAAAATAGGCCTGCCTGCTGTACCAGATGGTTCGCCATCATCGTTAACGCGAAAAACAGAGCGATCTATTCCCAGTCGGATGGCCCAGCAATGATGGTTTGCTTTTGGATGTTCGGCCTTTAATTTGGATACGATGGGTTTGATATCATTATCAGAAGTTACCGGGTAAGCAAAGGCCAGAAATTTACTCCCGCGATCTCGAAAGATGTTTTCGGTTGGTTGGGCAATGGTTTTGTAAGTATCGTCGAACAGCACAGGTTATTTATTAGAAATGGTTATTACTACAATGGCAACCAGAGCAAGTGCCACACCAATTTTATTAAGTATGCTTAAGCGTTCGTTAAAAACAACTAAACCAACTAGTGTACCTAAAGCAATAACACCAATATTCATGGCAGAGAAAACGGTTGAAGGCGTGCCGGATAATACTTTATGTGCCTTTAAATAAAACAGGATGTTACCAAAATTGGCTATCCCAAGTATCCATCCAAAACCAATATGCGGCCACGAAAACTTTGTTTTTTTAGCTATTATGCGCACCACCAATATCACCAGTGCTACTATAAAAGATAATATATATATCAGAAAAAGCGAAGTCGTGTACGGCACAGCCTTAAAGGCGGCTACTTGTTTAAACAGTATATCTATGATACCTATACCAAAGAAAACCATTAACAGGTAAATCCAAGCATTTGAAACTACCTTACGGTTAGCGGTTTTCTTTTGCCACGGAATGGAACATAATATAGCAGCAAAACCAATCACCAGCCCAATAACCTTAAGTGCATTAAGCTGGTCTCCAAACAGCAGGAACGATGCCAGCAAAGGGATAAATAAAGATAAGCGCTGTGCTACATCTGTGCGTACTATACCTGCCACCCTAATAGATGTTGCCATTACCATAAATAATACCGGTAATAAAAAGCCAAGGCCTGCATAAATGCCTAAAGGTGCATTTTGTATGGTGGGCAAAGTTGGCTTAAAAAATAACCAGGTAAGTAATATGGCGATAGAATAATTCCAGGTGATGGCCTGAAAAACATCAATCTGATAGCGTTTAGCTAATTTTAATAATACAGAAACAATTACGCTGCAGCAAATACTTAAAAAAACGTATAGCATTCTTTTATAAATTATTATGGTAGATATTTAAAGTATCTGCACCAACCGGATACACTCCACCATTTGAGCCGCTTACAAAAGGAGCTTTTATGCCATTATTTAAAACAGAGGGTCCTGTAAAAATACGTGCTTCATCCCATAAACCGGCATTAATAAAGGTATTTAATGTATATGCGCCGCCTTCAATTATTACAGACTGGATATCCTGCAAATAAAGCTGAAATAAAATATACTGGGGCACAAAGCGGTCAAAATCTTCCAGGGCAATGTATTTATTCTTGCCGTCCACATCTGTCTCAACCTCGTTAAAAATTAATGTTTCAACAGATTGGTCAAAAACATTCAACTTTTTGTTCAATTCCAGCCGTCTGTCTATTATCACACGTTTTGGAGACCGGCCTTCGGCATATCGTACATTTAATTGAGGGTTATCTGCCAGTACCGTATTTTTGCCAACCAGTATAGCATCTTCTTCAGCACGCCATTGGTGCACCAATTTGCGGCTTTCGGGGCCGGTTATCCAATATTGGCTGCCATCTGCGGGGGCAAAAAAGCCATTGGATGTTTGTGCCCACTTTAATATGATGTAGGGCCTTTGCTTTTCTACACGCGTAAAAAAGCGGCGGTTTAACCACCGGCATTCTTTTTCTAAAACGCCCACAATCACAGCTATCCCTGCGGCCTGCAATTTCTCAATGCCTTTCCCATCAACCTGCGCGAATGGGTCGCGGCAGCCTACCACAACATTAGGTATCTGGTGTTTTATGATCAGATCTGCACAGGGTGGTGTTTTACCGTAGTGGGCGCAGGGCTCTAATGAAACATAAATGGTTGATTTTTTGAGCAGCTCGGCATGGTTATCATATCTGCCTGTCACCATTTTAACAGCGTTTACTTCGGCATGGGCTTCGCCATATTTTTGGTGGTAGCCCTCGCCAATTATTTCACCGTTATGAACTATAACGGCCCCTACCATGGGGTTTGGGCTAACATTGCCTGCGCCTAATGCGGCCAGCTCCAGGCAGCGTTGCATATATATTTCATGTAATGCCATTGTGCAAAAGTAGGTTTTATGTTACTTTGTTGCATGAAAACTATTAAGGATGTATTCCTTTCCTTTCAGCAGAGCTTGGCCGAAGTATATGATAGGCGTGAAACAGAGGCCATTGCCCTATTAGTGCTGGAAGAAATTACAGATTTATCCCGTTCAAAAATAAAGGCATTTACCGAAGATGAGATAACCGGCGAGGCCTCCGAAAAGATACATTTAATATTAGAAGAGCTTAAAACCGGCAAACCAGTGCAGTATATCTTAGGCACCACCGAGTTTTACGGCCTCAACTTTTTAGTAAACCCTGCCACGCTAATTCCCCGCCCGGAAACTGAAGAATTAGTGCAATGGGTATTGGAAGAAAGTAAAAAGTTAAAAATCAAAAATCAAAAGCCTCTTCCTGTTTTGGATATTGGCACGGGTAGTGGGTGTATTGCCATTAGCGTAAAAAAGAACCTTCCCGAGGCGGTAATAACGGCCATTGACATATCGCCGGAGGCTTTGCATATGGCTATCAAAAACGCTTTGATTAATGATGTTGAAGTTGAGTTTATACATGACGATATATTGAAAACCCAATCCGTAATTGTGAATTCTACATACGATATAATTATCAGTAACCCCCCATATGTTACACTGGATGATAAACTTTTAATGCACCAAAACGTAACGAACTTTGAGCCCCATAACGCCCTTTTTGTGCCCCAGAACGACCCGCTTGTATTTTATAAAGCTATAGCTGATTTTGCTGTTGGGCGCCTATCCAATAATGGCCTTTTATTCTTCGAGATAAACGAAAATTTTGGAGAAGAAACTATTGAGTTGCTATCCAATAAAGGATTTATTAATACGGAGCTACGCCAAGACATGAGCGGCAGAGATAGAATGATTATGGCGTGCGCCCCTCCCAAACCTTCCTGAAGGAACGCGCTTTAATGCCTTGGATGAAACTCGATTATTGTGCTCTTTAAATATTCCCTATCCAGATGCGTATAGATCTCTGTTGTGGTTATACTTTCGTGGCCAAGCATTTCTTGTACAGCTCGCAGGTCGGCGCCGCCTTCAACCAGGTGGGTGGCAAACGAATGGCGAAAGGTATGCGGACTGATGGTCTTTTTTAATCCGGTTAGCTCTGCCAATTGTTTTATCAGCATAAAAATATAAACGCGGCTTAATCTTTTACCTCGTCGGTTTAAAAACACCAGATCTTCTTCCCCCTTTTGTATATCTAAATGTACACGTACCTGCTCTATCCAAATTTTAAGGGCTTTTATGGCTTCGCCGCCTATGGGCACCAATCTTTCTTTGCTGCCTTTACCGGTAACTTTTATGAACTCTACATCGGAATCTAAAAACAGGTTGGATAAGCGCAATTCGGTTAATTCAGAAACACGCAGGCCACAGCCATACAATGTTTCTAAAATAGCCTTGTTGCGGGGGCCCTCTGGTTTAGACAGGTCAATGGCTGCAATCATTTTGTCTATTTCGTGGATGCTTAGCGTATCGGGCAGCTTGCGTTGAATTTTTGGCGTTTCTAATAACTCCGACGGATCTGCTGCAATCAGGTCTTCCATCAACAGGTATTTATAGAAGGATTTGATCCCCGATATGATGCGGGATTGCGTGGATGGTATCATACCCAATTCGTTTATCCAAATGATAAAACCGCGAAGATCCTGTAAAGAAAATTCTGTAGGTGATTTTTTATTTAATTGTAAATCAGCATATTGATATAGCTTTTCTAAATCGTTACTATAAGCATCAATAGAATTGCCGGCTAGCGACCGCTCTAACTTTAAATAAGCTTTAAACCCTTTTATTGCACGTGCCCAATCCAATTCATTTTAGTTTTAATGATTTATAGCTAAGTTTGAACAAATGAATATACAAATTATCAACGGGCCAAATTTAAACTTACTTGGCGTACGCGAAAAATCTATATACGGCAGTAGCGATTTTGAAAGCTACCTGGCCCAGTTGCAAAAACACTTTACAAACATCACCATTAATTATTACCAAAGTAACGTGGAGGGCGAAATTATAAATAAACTGCACGATGTGGGTTTTTCTTACGACGGCATTGTGCTGAACGCAGGCGCCTATACCCATACTTCTATTGCTATTGCCGATGCTATTGCAGCTATTAAAACCTCAACAATAGAAGTGCATATTTCTAACGTATACAAGCGCGAAGAATTTAGGCACCATTCTATGCTGGCAGCCAATTGTAAAGGTGTTATAGCCGGTTTTGGGATGCATTCGTATCGGTTGGCTATAGAGAGCCTCTTACTTGAATACTAATTGAGGTTTAGAATTCTAACAGCTAAAGGTAACCCGAGATCGAAAATCTGATATCCGCAATCATGACTAAAGTATTTAAAATAAGCACTGTTCTGTTACTACTGGTTACTTTATTCGTTGCAGATATTTCGGCACAAAGCAAACGGAAACCACAATCCGTACGAGACTCTTTGAGGAGGGCCATTCTCAGGCGCGATTCGTTAATGCGGACATTTAAAAAGTCAGACACCTCAATTAACAACCTGCTGCAAAAAGTAGAGTATTATACCTCCTCTTTTAACCAGATAAAAACCAGTCTATCGCGTAATATAGATACGTTAGAGATAAGCCAAAAGCTGCCCTCTTTTGAGAAACGCATCAGCCTGATTAAAGGGCTTATTGATGACGACCAATCTAGTACGCTGCGTTACCTGTATGCCATACGCGATATACTTACCCGCAGTGATGATCAGTTGGATATATGGCAAGACAAACTGGCTGATATTAATACGAAACTGGTGCAAAACCAAAACGAACTGGCATCAATGGATAAGGATTCGGTACTTAAAGTTGTGCCTGCCGATAGTAGCTTACTTACTACTTACCTGATACAGAAGATAGCGATGGAAAGCAAGCATAACCGGCTGGATTCCAGCAATAAGAAACTGTTGCTTAAAGTTGGTTTGTTGCAAAACAGGATCTCATCGGTATACATTTCCTTGCTCGATCTAAAAGATCAGATAGACATTAAAATACGCGAATTTAGCATACAGGCCCTGAGTGATGAGGATAACAGCATATGGGAAATGGACCGTAATTCGGAAAGTACCTTTAAAACAGCGCTTAGTAAAACTGTGAGCATGAATATTAAGTTATTCACGTTCTTTATCATTCGCGACCCGCTAATTCACCTTTCCGGTTTACTCATATTGGTTTTATTTTCTGCCTGGATCCTTACCAACAGGCGGAAAATATTAAATATAAAAGATTCTCCCCAAGGTATATTTAGCCAGGCAAAGTACGTAGCCTTTTATCCGTATGCTTCTGCCTTAGTGGTTGTGTTTGCCATATTGCCTAATTTGTATGACCATCCCCCGGTTGTTATTTTAGAAATGTTTTTTTTGATAATGATATCGGCCATATTGTACCTTGTTAAAAAAACTTGCCCGCAACAATTATTTAAATATTTATCGGCAATTTTGGTATTGGTATTTGTTTATAGTTTCAGCAACTTGTTTGTAGAAGTTTCTAATACCGATAGGGTAATTGTACTGATCTTATCACTTATTACAGCTATTGTTAGCTATCGCTTTTTGAAGCAGGTACGCACCGCGCCCGACGATTATTTGCCATACACCCAAATTATCTTAAAGCTATTTATTGGGTTACAAGTAATTGCCTTTTTGTTAAATGTTTTTGGCCGGGTTACCTTATCAAAAATAATTGGCGTAACCAGTATTTACAACTTATGGCTGGCGTTGGGTATGTATTACCTGGTACATATACTCATGCAATCGTTATTTATGCAGTTAGAGGCTAATAAAAACAGCACCGGGCTAAGCTCTTTTATTGATTTTAAAATGCTGCAAAATAAGTTTAAAAGCATTTTAACTATTCTGGCAAGTGTGCTTTGGCTTATTATGCTTTTCCAGAACCTGAGTGTAGAGGATGCTGTTTTTACGTGGCTTCAAAAGTTCCTCACAGATAGCCGAAGCTTAGGTGGTACCAACACCAGCTTTACTTTTCAAAGTATCATCATATTTATAGCAGTTATTTGGCTGTCGTCTGTAGCGGCAAGAATAATAAGTTACCTGTACGAAGTTGCCGGCAAAAATGCAAACGATATGGATGTACTGAAGAAAAAAAACCGTACATCTACCCTATTGATCAAAATTGGTGTATTTGCAATAGGTTTTTTACTGGCAGTTGCCGCATCGGGCTTCCCGTTAGATAAAATCACCATTATTATTAGTGCATTTGGTATTGGTATTGGCTTTGGGTTGCAAAATATAGTAAACAACCTGGTATCCGGCTTAATACTGGCTTTTGAGAAACCTATCCAAATAGGCGATATTATTGAGGTAGATAGCCGGTCTGGCACTATTATGGAAATAGGCATCCGCTCCAGCAAGATAGCCACCAGCGATGGTGCAGAGGTAATTATCCCTAACGGAGACTTAATATCTCACCACGTAATTAACTGGACGTTAAGCAACAATAACCGCCGTATTGAATTGATTATTGGTGTTGCTTATGGTTCAGATATTGAAAAGGTAAAAGGCATTTTAACAAGCCTGCTCACCAATCGCGAAGAGATCATGGATAACCCCGCCCCGCTTATATTTGTACATAACCTAAATGAAAGTTCTGTTGATTTTAGGCTGTTGTTTTGGGCCGCAGATATCGGCACCTGGTTATCGTTAAAAAGCAATGTGCTTACAGATATTTATGCCACGTTTGATAAAGAAGGCATTGAGATACCCTACCCACAGCGCGACCTGCATTTGAGGTTAACCAGCGAGCAGACAGAATTATTCAAAAAGAAGAAGAAGAAGAAAACAGCAGAATCAACTGAAACAGACACACCAGTTACCGATACTAATGACACCGACCTGCCAGATGCCGGCACCGGGCCAATAGCACCAGACCAATAATGATCAATACAGATCGGGTTTATTTAGCTTGCTAAACTTGGTTTTCTTGTCCACAAAGAAATCCCACACGATGCTGCGCGAGTAGGTGCCGGTAAGATGCGCTTTTTGACCTGCAACAATATCCCGGTAGTTTTTCGAATATTGAATTTTAACTTTTGATCTGGTAAAAAGCCTGCGTACAAAATTTTGATGAGCGCGGCTTATAGCCCAGGCATCTTTACGCTTACCCTCCATTAAAAAACGGAAAAGGGCAAGCAAATCCATCAAAAATCTTAAGCTGATAACCCAGGCACCGCGCCAAAACGGTAAATTATTTTTAAGCAGCAGCAGGTTATTGCGAAAATTCAAATACGTTTTAAAAGGATTTTCGGCATTAAGGGTACCCCCGCCAACATGGTACACTACCGATTGCGGGCAGTACATTACCTTATAACCCATATTTTTCAGTCGCCAGCAAAGGTCTATCTCTTCCATGTGGGCAAAAAAGCTTTCATCAAAACCACCGCTTAACTCCCAGTATTTCTTTTTGATGAACATAGCCGCACCCGTAGCCCAAAAGATCTCTCCGGTTTCATCGTATTGACCCTTGTCCTCTTCTATTTCGTAAAATATCCGCCCGCGGCAAAAAGGATAGCCAAATTTATCTATATAGCCTCCTGCGGCCCCTGCATGCTCAAAATGAGTTTTGTTATGGTAAGCCCTAACCTTTGGTGCAGCTGCCGCTATAAGTTCTTCGGTTTCCATTAAAGCAATAACCGGTTGTATCCAATCGGGCTCAACCTCTACATCAGAATTTAACAAAATGTAGTAATCGGCATCAACCTGTGCAAGCACACGGTTGTAACCGCCTGTAAAACCATAATTCTCCTTATTTTCTATGATCCTGATCTGTGGATACGTTGCTTTCAAAAACGCTACAGAATCATCGGACGAGCCGTTATCACCAACCACAATATCCAGATCGGGCCAGGTAGATGCCAGTACAAAAGGCAAAAAATCGCGCAGGTATTTGATGCCGTTCCAGTTTAATATTACTACGGCAACTTTGGGTGTATCTATCATTTGCTAAAATCCTCTGGCTTATATTTCCATCTGCGATGGCTCCATAACCAATATTGCGGGTTTTCCTGTATCATTTGCTCAAGGTATCGCACATGCGCCTCGGTAATTTCATGCCCGGTTGTTTCTTTAGGGTTTTCTATCAAAGGCACTAAAGTGTAGGTATAATAACCACGCCTAACCCTATCAATACGGTAAAACAAAACAACGGCATCAATTAATTTGGCCAGCTTCTCTATCCCTAAAAATACGGCGGTTGGCTGGTTTAGAAAATTAGTAAAATAATTTATCTCGTGATAATTGGGCGTTTGGTCGCTTACCAGAACACTAAAAGTCAGTTCGTTCTTTAAGGCTATCATGGTGCGCAGGGTTTGCCTCATGGCCACCAGTTTTGCGCCAAAGCGTGCCCTTACGCGGTTAAACATATCGTTAAACACTTCGTTAGTTTGCGGTTTATAAACAATAATGCGTTTTTCGGTAGTTAAAAGGCCAAATGCCAACGCTGCCATTTCCCAGTTGCAGTAATGGCCTGCAGCGGCTATGATGCTACGCTTTTGGCTAAAATAATGTTCTACCATTTCAGGGTTGGTAGGTTTCATCCGCTTGCGTAACGATGATTCTGAAACGGTTATCATTTTAATGGTTTCTACCATCAAATCGGCCATGTAACGGTAATAGCGGCGTTCAATTTTATGGCGTTCGGCCTCGCTCCTGTCCGGGAAAGCATTTTTAAGATTGGTGCTCACCACCTCCCTTCGATAGCGTATAATGTAGTAAAGTATCAGAAATATCACATCGGCTACGCCATATAAAAACCAAAACGGCAGTAATGATACCAGGTACAAAAAAAATATACCCGTATTTAAAGCCGCTTTTCTTAACATTTTTGCCAATTTTGCCACAAACATAAAAAATATATATGATTGAGAACGGTGCTGTTTTACCTATGTTTTACCTGCCCCCGGTAGATTACTTTACAAAGTTGAATGCCTTTAAGCCGGACGTGGTATTTGAGCAGGATGAACACTTTCCTAAACAAACCTATCGTAATAGGGCCAATATATACTCACCGGATGGGATGCAAACGCTTACTGTGCCTATTATAAAAGGTTCAAAAAACCATACCAAAACCAGGGATGTAAAAATAAGTTACGATTTTAGGTGGCAGCGTGCGCATTGGATGGGCCTGCAAACCTGTTATAGGCGGTCGGCTTATTTCGAATATTACGAAGATGACTTTGCACCTTTTTATGAAAAGAAACCCGTTTTTTTGTTTGACTACAACAGAGAACTATTTGAACTGCTGCTGCGCCTGCTAAAAATTAAGCTGGAACTAAACTATACAGATGGTTACGAAGAAAACTATCCTGACCTAACCGACCTGCGCAGCGCCTTCAACACAAAAAGTGTAGCAGATGTGCAACAAAAGCCATACTTTCAAGTTTTTGAAGAGCGGAAAGGCTTCTTAAAAAATTTAAGCATAGTCGATCTGCTTTTTAATCAGGGCCCACAGGCTGTAAACTACTTGTAATGTCGTCAATAAATAAGCGGGTACGCCACAAAAACCACAAGCGCCGGGTTAATGTTGGTGCACTCCCAGGTTCTATAATTATCCCCGATGATGCTTTAGAACCCCGTATTACAATTTACTCCTTTAATCAAAACGATTTGCAAAAAAGCCATGGTAAGGATATGGAAACCATTACCCGGCAAATTGCTAAATGTACCGACCACACCCATTGGATAAAAATTAATGGCCTTGGGGATGCCCAACTCATAGAGGACATAGGTACTTTTTTAGGTATTAACCAACTGGTGTTAGAAGATGTGGTGAACACCCATCAGCGCCCCAAATTTGATGAATACGAAGGTTACGTGTTTGGTACCAGCCGCATTATATATTTTAATAAAGATAATGAATTGATTAACTGCCAGTTTAGCGGTATAGTTAAAGACAATATTGTTATTAGCTTTGAAGAAAGCCATGTAGATTATTTTGAGGCTGTAGGCACCCGTTTAAAGGCAGGCAAGGGCATTATACGCACTGCTGGGCCTGGTTATATTTTTTACGCGCTTACAGATACCATTCTGGATAACTACTTTGTTATCCTGTCGCAATTAGGTGATATGATTGATGCCACCGAGGATAAACTTTACCAAAGCCCTGATAAAAGCATTATGTTTGATGCACAGCAATTAAAACGTACGCTGATCACCATTCGCCGCGCCTGCTGGCCCGAGCGCGATAAGATCAACGACATGATCCGCAGCGAAAGCCCCGAAATAAACAAGGATACCAAACTTTTTCTACGCGATGCCTACGACCATTGCATCCAGGCGATGGATATGGTAGAAAGCTACAAAGAGGTTACCTCAAGCATTATAGACCTTTACCTGAGCATGGTGAGTAACCGCATGAACGAGATCATGAAAGTGCTTACCATCATTTCGGTAATATTTATTCCGCTTACTTTTATTGCCGGCATATACGGCATGAATTTTAGCCGGCAAGACGACCACGGCAAACTTATTAAAGATAACATGCCCGAACTATATGTGCATCATGGTTACGTTTATACATTAATAGGCATGTTTTTAATAGGCTTAATACAGTTGTTTATTTTCTGGCGTAAAGGATGGTTTAACAAGTTATAAATACGTAATATATAGCTTATTATCCTGATTAAAGCGGCAATTTATTTAATTATCCTCGAAAAAGATTTTGGTAAACTCTTTTATTGCCTGCCATATTTTTGTTTGATCTGCCTCAATATCATATCAACACCGTTGCTTTTGATTTCGAAAACGGTGCTAAGCATCATACCTAATTTACCTGGTGGAAAACCTTTTTTTTGAAACCACTCCAGGTAGCTGATAGGCATATCGCAAAGCAAAGTGTTTTTATACTTGCCAAAGGGCATTCGGGTATTTACAATATCAATTAAAACCTGCGGGTCGGGTACTATATTTTCCACCAGGTAAAGGTAAATAATTATTACCGATGGCCCTATTGCCGCATTTAATTAGATTTGGGCCATCCTCATGTGTGGTGTCAATACCGGTCTTAAAAATTCTTGCATATCTACTTCAAATACTGCACATATTTCAATCAGCTTTATCAGGGTAACTTTAGTTTGCCCTAATTCTACCTTGCAATAAGCGTTTTGGGTTTGGTTAAGCTTATAAGCCATAAACTCCTGGGAGTATTTAAGTTCCATACGTTTCTGGCGGATAGCCATGGCCAGCGGTTTTGCAATTTGTAGCATGGTTATAATTGTTTTACAGCGATTTATATACGATAACAAACGCATTAATACATATGCCGGTTTTCTAAGCTTACTAAACTTGTTAATCCTAACAGTTGTATTGCTTATTATAAAATAGCGTCATTTCAAGCTACTAAAATTAATAGGGCCAAACACAAACCGTTTCGCCTTGTTGAAAAGTAAACAACAAATTATGGAACAGCAATTTGAAGCAGTACTTACGGGTACAGATACAACTGTTAATGGAACGGTTACAGTAAATAATGGCATATATGAATTTAATGCCATTGATGACAGCCTTCAGTTAACTATTGCACGTAACAAAGATGGCCATTGGGAACGCATTGCAGGATCTGAGCCTTACTTATCCAGCTGGACGGATGAACTGGCAGAACAAATACAAACAGCCAACAATTTTTTTGCATAATGGAAAAACGTGAATTAGGAAGATCGGGAATTGGGGTGGTGCCATTTTGCTTAGGCGGTAACGTTTTTGGATGGACAGCAGACGAGAAAACATCTTTTACTTTACTGGACGGCTTTATAGATGCTGGATTTAATTTTATCGATACAGCCGACGTATATTCTAAATGGGCACCTGGCAACACAGGAGGCGAATCTGAAACTATTATTGGTAACTGGTTAAAGCAGGGCGGTAAACGTGATAAGATCATACTGGCTACCAAAGTTGGCAAGCCTATGGGCGAGGGTAAACAAGGCCTTTCCAATGCTTATATTACACAGGCTGTTGAGGCATCTTTGAAGCGCTTAAATACCGATTATATCGACTTGTATCAATCGCACGATGATGATGCCGATACCCCGCTTGCCGAAACCATGCAGACGTTTGATGACCTTATAAAGCAAGGTAAGGTACGTGCCGTTGGCGCATCAAACTACGGTGCCGAAAGATTTAGGGAAGCATTAAAGGTGAGTAAGGACAATGGCCTGGCCCGCTATGAAACCCTGCAACCTGAGTATAACCTTTACGACAGGGAAGATTATGAGCTTAAATACGAGTCGTTATGCCGCGAAAGCAATATTGGGGTAATTACATATTATTCTTTAGCAAGCGGATTCCTGACCGGTAAATATCGCTCCGAGGCTGATTTAGATAAAAGTAAACGCGGCGGTGGAATTAAAAAGTATTTAAACGGCCGTGGTTATACTATTTTAGCTGCTTTAGACAAGGTTGCAGAAGAATACAATACTACACCAGCCAGTATTGCTTTGGCCTGGGTAATGGCAAGACCAGGCATTACCGCCCCGATTGCCAGTGCCACCAGCACCCAACAATTGGAAGATCTGGCAAAAGCTGCAAAGCTTACACTAAGCGCCGAGGCTATAGAAATGCTTACTACAGCAAGCAACTATTAATTAACACTTTAAATAAATAGCAAAGCCATCCTCGGTAACCGGGATGGCTTTGTTTTGATATATGTTGAGGAGGTAATTTTTAGAACCTTGCCGGGCGGTGCGATGCACCACCAAAGCTACCTCTGTTTTGAGCAAATTGTGTGTTACCGCCACCGCCGCCGCTGTTACCATCACGGCTTGGTTGTGATTGCTGTTGGTTGCTGCGGTCGCGCCCTCCGCCACGGTTATCATTATTGCGGTTTGGTTGTTGTGGTTGGGCACCACCCCAGTTACCGCGCCCGTCGCCTCTATTGTCATCATTACGGTTTGGCTGTTGTGGCTGGCCCCAACCACCCTGGTTACCACGGCCGCCTTGCGGTTGGTTAAAACCACCCTGTGGCCTGTCGTTACGGTTGTTATTACCGCGGTTCCAGTCATTGTTGCGGTTGTTATCTCTTCTCCAATCGTTGTTACGGTTGTCCCTGTTCCAGTCGTTGCGCCTGTTATCAAATGCCCTGCCGGCATAGTTGTTATCGCGGCGGTTCCAGTTCCAGTCGTTACGGTTGTAGTTACCGCCCCACCTGGTGCGATACTGGTCGTGGTGCATATATGGTCGGCGGCCGCGTATTTCATAACGTTGGGCACTGCGCCAGTCGTAGTTACGGTATGCGCCCGGCAAATATGCTGCAGAGATCCACCTACCGCCGTCCTGGTAATAATAACAATGGCGCGGGATGCTGTAATAAGCTTCTACCTCCGGCAGATAATAATAATCATCACTGTCATCAAACTCATCATTATCGTAAACCATTACGGGCTGTGGCGGCGGGGCAGGTACATACACCCTGCGTACCGGGATATTAAACCCTATATGTACAGATATTTGTGCTTGTGCACTGCTGTAAACCAAGCTTCCGAATAATATTGCTGATAGTATAACTGACCTTTTCATATCCTTAAATTTATACATCTATGACGGCAGCCGGTGTTGATGGTTTAACTGAACAATCAATAATATTCGAGCCAACCGCACCAGTAAAATATTATATCAAATCATCGCTTATAATAAAATATAATTTGGAAAAATCGTATATCATCATTAAAAACCAAAATTTACATCAGCAGACTTTAAAACTTTCTAACTTTCCATCAAACACATTTTGCTATTTAATGTATATTAGGTTAACTTCATCATCAGTAAGCATGGCAAACCCCGGCCATTAAATATGCATCCTTACAAACTCATATAAAAAATGAAAAACAGATCGTTCACCTTTGTATTGGCTACGGCAGCTATTGCCGGGTCGGTATTATTTAATGCATGTACGGGTAGTGGTAATAAAAGCACTACAGATACTTCTGCATCCACAACAGATACCTCAGTATCATCTGCCGGCTTAACTTTACCTGCAGGATTTAGTTCAAACGTAATTGCCGAAAACCTCGGCGGCACACGCCACATAGCTATTGCACCAAGCGGTGATATCTTTGTAAAACTGGGTAAGCCCAAAGATGGCAAAGGCGTTTTACAGTTACACGAAAACGGCTACAAAGCAGAGGTAAAAACAGGCTTTGGCGATTACGATGGTACGGGTATTTATATTAAAAACGGCTATCTATATACTTCATCTAACGAAGATGTTTACCGTTACAAGTTAAATGATAAGAATGAGGTTGTTGATGCAACCAAACCCGAAACTATAGTTAAAGGCTTAATAAACCGCAACCAGCACGAAGCTAAGGCAATTGTACTGGATGATGCCGGTAACTTGTATGTTAACATTGGTGCATACTCCAACTCGTGCCAGATAAAAGACCGCGAAAAAGGCTCGTTGGGGCAAAAAGGTTGCCCTATTTTAGATTCGGCAGGTGGTATATGGCAATTTAAGGCCGATAAGCTGAACCAGACCTATAAAGATGGTGTACGCTATGCAACCGGTTTGCGCAACGTAGTTGGTATGGACTGGAGTAAGCAAGATAACCAGCTTTTTGTAATGCAACACGGCCGCGATGGGTTACATGACCTATTCCCTGACCTATATGATACCAAACAACAGGCAGAATTACCTGCCGAGTGTATGTATGCCTTAAAGAAAGGCGACAATGCCGGCTGGCCATATATTTACTACGACCAGCAGGTAAGCAAAAAGATATTGGCACCTGAGTATGGTGGCGATGGCAAAAAAGATGGCGATCCGACAAATAAATTCATTAGCCCTGCTGCGGCATACCCGGGCCACCTTGCTCCTAACGGCTTATTATTTTATACTGGCAGCCAATTTCCCGAAAAATACAAGAATGGTGCATTTATCGCTTTCCACGGTTCATGGAACCGCGCACCGGAGCCACAGGCTGGTTATTTTGTAGTTTTCCAACCGTTTAAGGATGGCAAACCCGATGGTAAATGGGAAGTATTTGCTGATGGATTTTCCGGCTCGGCAGAGAACACGGCTAAGGGCAGTGCTGTACGCCGCCCATGTGGTTTGGCACAAGGCCCAGATGGATCTGTTTATGTAACAGATGATTCTAAAGGAACTATTTACAAGATCAGTTACAAAAATTAGTTATATCCTGTCAAAAGTAAAGAGGGGCTTATCCATATTGGAGGCCCCTCTTTACTTTTACAAACCTTTAATTTCAAATTATAAAAGTCTTTGTACCTGCAAATAGTTATAAGATATTATGCTGTTATAAACTGTTTTAAATATCAGCTTATGCAGCTATGGCTTGGCCCGCATTACCTTTTTCTATCTGGTAATTGTTCATTAATTCATTTTCAGAAATAATAACGCTAAAGTCTTCAAAGCGCACTCCGTCTTCAAATGCGTATAACACGTAGCCACGTTTTGTGCCATCGTACTGGCCCAGTTCATAAACTTCGTCGTAATTTTTAGCTTTTATTTTGGCGCCGCTCACTAACTGGTAAGCGTCGAGTATGGTTTCAAAGGTTGTGTTCTTCATAGTACAAATGGCAATGCAATTTCTTTGCCATTTATTTATCCAAACCAATCATAAAGTTCGTTTTGCTTTAAATTCTGCTTTTCTGTGTCCTTAATATCCCGCAATATGCGCCCCTCGCCCATTTGTATAATGCGCGAGCCATAATTACCTGCGTCCTTTAAATTATGCGTTACCAGTATGGCTGTAAGTTTATATTGGTTAATCAAATCGTTCGCGATCCGCAAAACATTATCTGCAGATCGTGGATCGAGCGCGGCGGTTGGTTCATCAAGCAGTAGGATCTTGCAGGTATCCATCACACTCATCAACAAAGTAAGCGCCTGGCGTTGCCCGCCGGATAAGGTACCAATGGGCTGCTCTATCTTATCCTCCAACCCCATGTTTAAGGTAGCTATCCGTTCTTTTACAAGGGCTTTAAATTTATCGTTTTTACCAATGGATAAACCTTTATTTTGGGTGCGCAATGCAGCTAACCTAAAATTATCTATAATACTTAGGTCGGCAGCTGTTCCCAACAGCGGGTTTTGAAAAATGCGGGCTATCCATTTACTGCGCTTATATTCGGGCAGCCGGGTAACATCATTGTCGTCTATAGTGATAGTCCCCGAATTTGGCAGGATATTACCCGAAAGCAAATTAAGCAGCGTGGTTTTGCCCGATCCATTGGAGCCTACAATTACTACAAATTCGCCGTTATCAATATCAAGGCTAACCTTATCAATCGCTGTAACCTGGTTGGGTTTACCTGTATTAAATGTTTTTTGGATGTTGCTTAACTGTATCATGCCTGCCTCCCGGTTAAACGTGGCAAGCCAACGATCAGTAACACAAACACAGCGGTAACCAATTTAAGCAAGTTTGCATCTACCCCAATATTCAAGGTAAAGGCTAACACAAACTGGAAGATCACCGCCCCTGTCATCACCAAAATTAAACTCCACCAAACAGATGTAATGTGCAACCAGTTAATGATAGTTTCGGCGATGATTACAGAGCCTAACCCAACAATTACAATTCCTATCCCCATATTAATATCTGCAAAGCCCTGTAACTGCACTATCAGGTATCCGCTAAGTGCAGTTAAGGCATTAGCAATGGCCAACCCGGTAATCTTCATCCTATCTGTGTTTACACCCAAGGCACGTATCATGGGTTCGCTGTTACCGGTAGCGCGCATGGCTATTCCAAAGTCGGTTTTTAACAAGTAGCCGATAATAAGCGTAAATACCAATACAAAACCAATCAGAATGATCAGCGAATTTTGATTAAAATTCAAGATAAGCGAAACCGATGTAAATAGGTTAGGCATATTTAATAAAGGCAAGTTAGAACGGCCCAATATGGTTAAGTTAACAGAATATAGTGCCGTCATTACCAAAATACCGGCAAGTAATGCATTGATCTTTAATTTAGTATGGATGATACCCGTAAGTGCACCCGCTAATGCGCCAGCTAAAAGCACGGCCGGTAAAATCAGATAACCGGGTAAATTATGAGTAAGCATAGCCCCTGTTACTACCCCACCAAGCGTGTAGCTGCCATCGGTAGTAATATCGGGGATATTAAAGATCTTCATGGAGATATAGATCCCAAAAGCTATCCCGGCAAAACACAAGCCCTGCAATAAAGCGGTGAGGTAAAAATCCATTATTTTACAGCTTCAAAATCAGCAGGGATAGTAATATTATATTTTTTTGCGGCGGCTGCATTATAAACCCGCTTACGCATCTTCACCATCTCTAGTTTTAGTCCGTCGGTTTTATGGGTTTTAAGATATTTTGCTGCCTGCAAGCCAGATTGATATCCCCATTGGTAAATATCGGCACCAAAGGCTGCTACCGCACCACGCTGCACCAGGCCGGCCTCACTTGTAAATATGGGTACGTTCTTTTCATTACAGCTTTTCAGGATGGTTTCAAATGCTGCAAATACGGTATTATCCGGGTTGGCAAAAAATGCGTCTATATTTTTATTCAGTAAAGCCTGCGTTACCAATTGTGCATCAGCAGATGAGTTTAGCGGCAGGGCAATAACCTTTACATTTAACTTAGCAGCTAAACCCTGGATGCGTTGTAGGGCATCTGCCGACTGGGGCTCTGATTGATTATAGATCATACCAATAGTTAGCTGCCTATTTTTGCCTTTTAATAGTTTCGGGATTATAGCGAACGAGGTGTCTATATAATTTATTTCTTCCATAGTACCAAACAGGTTTGCCGGGCTCTTGCCTTGGGCATCCGCCACCTTCATACGTTCGGGCGTAGGCGATACCATTTGAAAGATTGGGATGGTTTTGGTTTTTTGAATAGCTGCTACGGTAGATAATGTAGTTGATGTAGCCAGCAGATCAACCGGTTCTGATACAAAATAATTTACGATTTGTGTAAGCGTTGGGATGCTGCCCTGGGCATTACGGTATTCTATCTTAACCGTTTTTTGATCTTCGGTATAGCCATTTTTTTTTAGGGCATCAATAAAACCATTTTTAGCTTGTGCTATGGTGGCATCTTCAAAAGCATCTACAAAACCCACAACAGGTATGCTGTTTTTTTTGGGGGACGATGAGCATGAAACAATGATAACCACCGATAATACCAGCGATAAAAACTTTAGCATTTTCATGTTACTAAGGTATATAATCAACCCAAAAAAGAAAAACATTATAACGTAACGTTTTGGCACATAAAAGCGTCTTAATTACATCCTAAGCTTATATTTGCTTATTAACAACCTTTTATGAAGTTTAAAATCACCTTATCTGCCGCCTTACTTTTTTGTGCAGTCAACCTGTTTGCACAAAATAATACAGTTAACCCTTTCGATAGCTTTGCCAACAAACAAAGCCAGCTGATACATGATGCGTACCAGAAACGAAATGATAACGAAGGACTTAAGCTAATGACCGAACTGATGGGCCAATACAACCTGCTTACGCCACAGGATAAGCGTATGTACAGGGGTTATTTAACCAATAACTGGTACAATGTAAGCTGCCTTTATGCACTCATCAATAAAAAGCCCGAGGCTTTAAGCACACTGGATAGTGCGGTAAAATATGGTTATATAAATTACAAACATTTACAGGAAGATACCGATTTCGCGGGTATTAGGAACGAGGCCAAATTTAAACAGATAGCACAATCGTTACGCGAAGTGGGCGATTATAAATATATCCTGCAAAAGGCAGAAAAATTTAATACTAACGATACCAGGGTTATACCAGCTTTCACCTATCAATCTGCCAAGGATGCCAACCTGGTTGCTATCCGCAAAAATTTTACGCTGGACTCTATCGCCGGTAAGGGCAATGAATCTTCAAAAGCTATTAATATCCTAAAATGGGTACATAATACCGTTAAGCACGACGGGCAGCACGAAAGCGGCATCACCATGATCAATGCTAACGAGATCATCAGCAAGGCAACGGCAAAAAACATAGGCGTATCCTGCGGCGAACTGGCTACAACCTTAAACGAGTGTTATTTGGCTATGGGTTGGAAATCGCGCAAGGTATATTGCTTTCCCAAGGATAGCCTGAATATGGATTACGATTCGCACGTGATCAATGTGGTTTACCTGCCAGGTTTAAGCAAATGGGTTTGGATGGACCCTACCAATAATGCCTACGTAATGGACGAAAATAAAAACCTTTTAGGCATAGCCGAAGTTAGGGAGCGCTTGATAAAAAGCCAACCAATGCTGATAAACGACGACGCCAACTGGAACAACCGCCAAAAAGTTACGGTTGATGATTACCTTAATAGTTACATGATCAAAAACCTGTACCGCGTGTACAGCCCGCTGCGTAATGAATACAATTACGAAACGCGCGATAAGGATAAAACCATTACCTACATCAGCCTTTTACCGGTAGAATATTTTAAGCAAACGCCGGATAGATCTGAAGAAAAAAACAAGCACACCAACCTGGTTATCGAACGTTATCGCACCAATAATGCCGATGCTTTTTGGAAGCTTCCGGCAGGTAAATAAGGGGTATCAATTTCGGTTGATTTTTAAACAATCGGCTACGGCATGCCTTTTTTTGGTTAATTTAGCCGTGTATGATACCTGTTATTTCTAAATTACCCCAAACCGGGACAACTATATTCACCACCATGTCGGCACTGGCTGCCGAGCATGGTGCTATTAATTTGTCACAGGGTTTTCCGGATTATGATTGCTCGCCTAAGTTGGTGGAGCTGGTTTATACAGCCATGAAAAACGGCCATAACCAATATGCACCTATGGCAGGCGTAATGGCCTTGCGCGAGCAAATTGCCATAAAAACTGAAAAACTTTATGGTGCCAGATATAATCCGGAAACCGAGGTTACCATTACTGCAGGCGGTACCCAGGCAGTATTTACTGCCATTAGCGCGCTTATACATCCTAACGACGAGGTAATTATGTTTGAGCCGGCTTATGATTGCTATGCCCCCGCCATTAAATTAATGGGTGGTGTAGTAAAATCTTTAGAGTTGGAACCGCCCGATTACCGCATTGCCTGGGATATGGTTAAAAGGCTGGTAAGTAATAAAACAAAAATGATCATCCTTAATTCACCACATAACCCTACGGCTACTATTTTAAGCCGCGAGGATATTGATGAGTTAAGCGCTTTAGTAAAAAACCAGGATATACTGATACTAAGCGACGAGGTTTACGAGCACCTGGTATTTGACGGACAGGAACATTTAAGTATGGCCCGCTATCCCGAATTGCAGGAACGCAGTATGATTATTGCATCGTTTGGTAAAACTTTCCATGCTACCGGCTGGAAAATGGGTTATTGCCTTGCACCTGCTTATTTAATGGCTGAGTTTAGAAAAATACACCAGTTTTTAGTATTCAGCGTAAATACACCGTTACAATACGCCATTGCCGAATATTTAAAGGACGAAAATACCTACCTTGAACTGCCTGCCTTTTTTCAGGAAAAGCGCGACTATTTCCGCAAGGGTTTAGAGCAAAGCAGGTTTAAGTTATTACCTTGTGCGGGTTCATATTTTCAATCGGTTACTTATGATGCTATTACCGAGGAAAAAGATACCGACTTTGCCATTCGTTTAACCAAAGAAATCGGTGTAGCAACCATACCTGTTTCGGCATTTTACCGCAAAGGTACAGACAGGCATGTTCTGAGATTTTGTTTTGCCAAAAGGCAAGAAACCCTAGATAAAGCCGTTGATAGGTTGATAAAGGTTTAATCTTACAGCAATATTTACGTACAAATTTATTTTTGCCGCTACCTTAAAAAAAGCATTTGTTTATGGATAATCTAAAAATTACGATATACCAGGGATATTTATTTTGGGAAAACATTGATAAAAATCTGCAAAATATTTCCTTGCGATTATCCGGCATACGCGAAAAAACCAATCTAATCATTCTGCCGGAAATGTTCAATACCGGCTTTACAATGAATGCTGAGGCTTTGGGCGAAACAATGGATGGCAAAACCATACAATGGATGCAAAAAACAGCGCTTAAATTTGATGCTGTTGTAACCGGCAGTATCATTATCAAAGAAGATGGCAAATTTTACAACCGCCTGCTTTGGGTACGACCAGATGGTACCCTTGAGCATTACGATAAACGCCACCTGTTTGCTTTAGGCAAAGAACATACCGTATACACCCCAGGCACTAAAAAGCTGATAGTAGAATTAAACGGCTGGAAAATTTGCCCTGCTATTTGTTACGACCTCCGTTTCCCGGTGTGGCTGCGTAACGTTGATGAAGACTACGACCTGCTGATGATAGTAGCTAACTGGCCCGAAAAACGCGCCCTGCACTGGCGTACGCTTATCCCTGCCCGTGCGGTAGAGAACCAATCTTACGTTATTGGTGTAAACCGCGTTGGGCATGACGGTAACGAGGTTTATCATTCCGGCGATTCGACCTGTATAGATCCTAACGGTAATGTGGTGTACTACAAACGCGATGAAGAGGACGTGTATACCTTCTCCATCATTGGCGATGAAGTTAAAAAAGCCCGCCGTGCGCTGCCATTTTTGCGAGATGCGGACAAGTTTTCCATCGAGGATTAATCTATCTTAACCACTTCCATTTACACACTAATCTTTCTATTTTGCGGTAAGTTAAAAACCGTGTTATAAATGAGATTGATTGTTCGTGGTGTTGTAATTGTACTTGCCCTGTTCGCCGTTGTAGACGCATCGGCCCAAAAGAAGAAAAAAGACCTTACCCAATTTGTTGATCCGTTTATAGGTACAGGTGGCCACGGCCACACCTATCCCGGCGCAGTTGCCCCATTTGGCATGATACAATTAAGTCCCGATACCCGTTTAGAAGGTTGGGATGGGGTATCGGGTTATCATTATACTGATAGTGTGGTTTATGGCTTTTCGCATACACACCTAAGCGGTACCGGTATTGCCGACCTATGTGATGTGTTGTTTATGCCTACTACCGGCCAGCCTCAATTTAAAAACACCGAATACCGATCCAACTTTCAGAAAAACAACGAAACAGCATCACCAGGCTACTATTCAACCTTACTGGATAAATATAATATTGGTGTAGAACTTACCGCCACCACGCGCGTTGGTATGCATAAATACGATTACAATAATGCCCCACAAGGTAATATCATCATTGACCTGCAGCATCGTGATGAGGTATTGGATAGCTGGATAGAGGTAGTGAACGACCACGAGATCCGTGGTTTCCGCCGCTCAAAATCATGGGCAAACGATCAGCATTTGTACTTTTATGCTAAATTCTCCAAACCTTTTAAAGCCTACGGTATTGCATTGAATGACGAGCTACAGCAAGGCAAAAAGAAAGTACAGGGCAAAAATGTAAAGATGTACATCCAATTTGATGACCCTAGCGTTGTGATCTCAAAGGTGGGTATATCGTCGGTAAGTACCGATGGCGCATTAAAAAATATAGACTTTGAAACGCCCGATTTCGATTTTAAAAAGGTTTTAAAAGCAGCTAAAATGGCTTGGAATGAAGAGCTATCGAAGATCCAGGTAGAAGGCGGCGCCCCTGCCCTTTCACAACAACAGGAAGCCAACTCAGTGTACCATCCATATGGAAATAATCCACAACCGGTTATTAAAGGCAAAGCACAAAAGAAAACTGCTGCGCCCAACTATGCCAGGCAAAAACAAATTATGTTTTACACAGCCTTGTACCATTGCATGGTAGCCCCGAGTATTTACAACGATGTAGACGGCCAGTACCGCGGGCTGGACCAGCAGATCCATACGGCTAATGGGTTTAACTATTACACGGCCTTCTCGTTGTGGGATACCTACCGTGCCGAAAACCCGCTGCTTAATATCATTGACCGTAAACGCACACTCGATTTCATCAAAACGTTCCTGGCTATTTATGAGCAAGGCGGCTTACTACCCATATGGCCGCTGGCAACTACCGAAACCTATTGCATGGTGGGCAACCATTCCATCCCGGTTATTGTGGATGCTTATGCTAAAGGGATACGCGATTTTGATGCCGAAGAGGCCTTTACAGCCATGAAGGCTGCTGTGAACCGCAACCAGTTCGGACTGGATAATTATCGGGCTACGGGTGCTGTAAATGCCGATGTAGAGCACGAATCGGTTGCCAAAACATTGGATTATGCTATTGACGACTGGTGTATTGCCCAAATGGCCAAAATGCTGAACAAACCACAGGATTATGCCGAATACATAAAGCGTGCGCAATACTGGAAAAACGTGCACAACAACCAAAACGGTTTTATGCAGGCGCGCGATAACGGCGGCTGGTACACCCCGTTTGAACCTACCGAGATCAATAATAATTATACCGAAGGCAACGCCTGGCAGTACAGCTTTTTGGTGCCGCAGGATGTGGAGGGATTGGCTAAAACCCTGGGCGGTAAACAAGGCCTGGAAACCAAGTTAGATGAATTATTTAGCACCAATGCTAAACTAAGCGGCCGCCAGCAGGATGATGTTACCGGGTTGATAGGCCAGTATGCACACGGTAACGAGCCAAGCCATCACATTGCCTACCTATACAATTTTACCAATGCGCCAGATAAAACACAGTATTATGTCAACAAGATCTTGCGTGAGCAATACAGCGCCCAACCGGATGGCCTTTCGGGTAATGAAGATTGCGGGCAAATGTCGGCGTGGTATGTGATGAGCTCGTTGGGGATCTATAACATTGCCCCCGGCCAACAACAATTCCAAATTGGTGTACCGCAATTTGCCAAAATGGTCATCAACATGGAGAATGGTAAGAAATTCACCATCAGCAACCCCGGCGCAACGGTTAGCACCGGCAATATTTACGTGCAGGGCATGAACCTGGATAAAAAGCCCTACAACAAACTTTATTTGAATGATGAGGATGTAGCCAAAGGAGGCGATTTCGAGGTGTTTACCGGCACATTGCCCAACAAACTGCTGATGCAGGAGCTGGAGAAACCCACCTCAAAAATTACTGATGAGCTGATCGTACCAAACCCCTACATTACATCGGGCACCAAAACATTTAAACAATCTATTACCGTAGAGATTGGTTGTGCCGATAGCCTGGCCAAGATCTATTACACGCTTGATGGCAGTACGCCAACAGCCGCTTCGCCGCAGTATATAAAACCTATTGGCGTTGTGGTGAATACCGTTGTAAAAGCTATTGCGATACGCGATGGTAAAAGCAGCTTTGTTGATGTAGCTACCTTCACCAAAATACGCGGCGACCTTAAACTAACCCTCACCAATAAATACCTCCCTAATTATTCTGCACAGGGTGATGAAACCTTAATTAACGGCATCCATGGTACTGCAAACTGGCGGCTGGGCAACTGGCAGGGTTACCAGGGTGCTGATGTAGAGGCTATAATAGATATGGGGCAGGCAAAACCTGTAAAACAAATAACCCTTGGCGCTTTGCAAGATACCCGCTCGTGGATAGTTTTCCCGTCATCAGTACAATACTGGTTATCTGATGATGGCAAAAATTACAAACTGGCATCCACCCAAAACAGTAAAATTGATATTAAAGAACTGGAGCCGCAAACGCAGCAATATACCGCCCCTGTCAATAAAAAAACAAGATACATCAAGGTGATAGCTAAACAATATGGCGCCTTGCCCGAATGGCACGAAAGTAAAGGCAGCCCATCGTACATTTTTGTAGATGAAATAACGGTAGAGTAATTTACGCTTTTTAAAACTGTATGGTAAAAGCGGTTTGCCCTGCAGCAATTGTTTTAAGCGAAAACTCGAAGCCATGGTTAAGCATTATCTCGCGGACTAAAGTAAGCCCTATACCCTGCCCGTCTTTTTTGGTGCTGTAAAAAGGGGTGAAAAGCTGCATGTTTTGTTCGCTGCTAATGCCTTTACCATCGTCTGTTATGACCAATTGGCGGCTTTGGGGATCTGTTAAGAATGTCACTACGCCGTTGTGCTCAATGGCTTCTATGGCATTTTTTACAATATTTATCAGTGCCTGTTCCATCTGGCTTATATCTGCAATAATATAAAACGGATCTACCGACGGTATAAATAACAGTTCTACCCTATGTTCCTGTGCCTTTAACTGCATCAGTTCAACTACTGTGTTTATCAGTTGGTTAAGGTCGGTTTGCTTCCTGTTTGCTTCCGGCAGTTTTACCAGGTCGGCAAAGTTGCGCATAAAATGATTCAGGTTTTGGTTACGGTCAAATGCTACCTGCAGGGCATTATTCAGTTGGTTATCGGGCTGATTTACCCAAAGCTCATCACTTTTTAACGCGGATTGTATAATGGAGTTTACAGGCCCTATGGTATTATTTACCTCGTGCGCCATCATGCGGATCACCTTACCGTAGGTATTTTTCTCGGCAGCCAATATCTCTGCCGTAAGCTCTTCTATCATAATAAAATTACGCTGAAAGCCCCTGTCAATAAAATGCGATTTTTGCAATTTATACGTGGTGATGCCGCTTAATTTAACGGTGATGGTTTCGCCGGCTTTTAAAATCCCTGCTTGCTCAAATAAGGGATGATTAAGATTGCTGATGTTATTACCCGTCAGTTCCTTTTCATCCATCCCCAATATCAAGAGTGCCTTTGGATTAAGCTGTTGAATGCAATTGTTATAATCCAGGATGATGATACCCGTTGGCGAAGTATAGATCAACTTCTCCAGGAAAAAATGCTGCTCCTCCTGCTGGGTGCGCTCGGTTCTTAGCTGGTCTATCATCTGGTTGTACACGCCTATCAATTCGTCTACCTCGTACTTGCCGGTTGGTAAAAACTTAACGTTAAAATCCCGGTCGCGCAAGGCTTCGATACCTTGTAGCAGCATTTTTATGGGCCTTATTAGCTGCCCGTACAATTGTACGGCTATAACCAGGGATATAATAATAAATACCTCTGCTACAATAAAATATATTCGTTTTTCATTAAAAATAAAAAACGTTAGCCCCAGGGTAAGCAGGTGCAATATAGATACAAAAAGGATGTATTTAGTCCTCAGTTTCATCGTAAGGTATCTCAAACTTATCTAATCTGCGGTATAGGGCGCTGCGTGTTAAACCCAATGCCGTGGCTGCCTTAGCCACTTTGTTTTTGTGGTAGAGCATTGCTTTTTTGATCATCTCTATCTCCATCTCTTCCAGCGTAATAGAGCCTACGGCAGGCACGCGGGCATCCCCTTTTTTTGCAGGCGATTGCTCTAACTGCGATTTAAAATCATCAATATCCAGTTCGTTATTTTTACTCACCAGTATAGATCGCTCCACCAGGTTTTTTAACTGGCGAATGTTGCCGGGCAGCGGTAGTTGTTGCAGCCATTTCATAGCGCCTTTAGATACCGTAAGCTGCGGCCGATTATAAATTTGTTTTAAGTTATTGATAAAGAAGTTTACCAGCAGCGGGATATCGCCCGGCCTTTCGCGCAGGGCAGGAAGGGTTATGGTGATCAGGTTGATGCGGTAAAGCAGATCTTCGCGAAAGCTATTGCTGTTTACCATTTGGCCCAGGTTTTTATTAGTAGCACAAACTATGCGCACATCTACCGTTTTGGTGCGGCTGCTGCCTAAAACCTCGTAAGTCCTGTCTTGCAGCACCCTTAGTAACTTTACCTGACTACCGGCATCCAGGTCGCCTATCTCATCTAAAAATATAGTGCCTTTATTGGCCAGTTCAAAACGGCCGGCCCTGTCAAAGCGGGCATCGGTAAAAGCACCGCGGATATGGCCAAACATCTCACTTTCGAACAACGAGGTGGATATCCCCCCTAAATTCACCTTAATAAATGGCTTGTTGCTGCGCAAACTATTTTGGTGTACAGCTTCAGCAATTAATTCTTTGCCTGTACCACTTTCGCCCATAATAAGTATTGATGCATCCGTACCTGCCACGCGGCCAATGGTTTCCAGTATCTGCAGCATTTGCGGGTCTTCGCCAATAATGTGCTGAAAGTTGTACTCTTTATCCAGTTGCTTACGGCTGCGATTCACCACCGTTTGCTCCTGCAGGTCTAACAGTGTTTTTACAGATTGCAAGAGGTGCCCGTTATCCCAGGGTTTATTAATAAAATCATTGGCGCCCAGTTTCATCCCTTGTACAGCCAGGGCAATGCTGCCCCACCCCGTTATCAAAATAACGGGTATTGATGGTTCTGTTTGCTTGATCTGCTGTAATAAAGCCATTCCCTCCTCGCCGGATGTGCTGATGGAAAAATTAAGATCAAGAATAATAAGCTGGGGCTTATCATTCCTGATCGTTTTTAAAGCTTCGGCAGGTGTTTCTACCCCGGCAACCTCATACTTATTGCTTTTGAGCAGTAATAACAGCGAAGTACGTACAGCAATATCATCATCAATAACCAGTATCATATATAGCCAAATCTAAATTATTATTCTTCATGTAAGGCAATAGCAGGTAAAATTGCCGCTGCCTGCTTGCCGGGGTATAACGAGCATACCAGCACCAGCAAATAAATAAATACTACTGATAACAGAATAGCTATTACATAAACGCTTGCCGCCAAACCAAATACGTTAAGTAAGGGGAACTGCGCCGCAAAAAACGTCCCGATGATGAGCGCCAGGGTAGCCAGGATCATAGATTCGGTAACCAACTGTGCCGATACCGAGTTGCCGCTTGCCCCTATCGCCCGGCGCAAGCCTATTTCGCCTTTGCGTTTATTAATGTTATACCATAACACCCCAAATAAACCAAGCGCCACATTGATGATAAGGAAGCAGGCTACAATAAGTAAGATGATCATGGGTATCAACGTAGTGTTATTGATGGATTTGCGCTTGTCTGCCAGGTGCTCTATCTCTATACCTGAGTTATTGGCATTGTTGGCCATCAGTTTATACAGGCGGCTTTCAAAAGCGGCATCGGCCCTGTCATTCACTTTTACCATAACACGTCCATGGCCATCGTTTGATGAGGTATCTATCCGTTCGTACATAGCCAAACCGGCCTCCTGGTAATCGCCTTTGGCCTTTACATCCTGCACTACGCCTACAATAACCCTTTTACTGCCTTCGCCGCCAACTTTTTCGCCAATAGCTTTACCATTGCCAAAAAGTTGCTGCCTAAGCGTTTGGTTAATGATGGTAGGTTTTACAGCGGCTGCATCATCCTGTTTACCAAACCAGCGGCCCTCGGTAACCTTCATGGCTAAAACCTTGTCATAAGTATCGCCCGCCATGTAATAATTAACCCGGTTTATGTGCAGCTTTTTATAATCCATATTATTCATGTGGGTATTGGCAGAAAACGGCACATTGGAGCTTGAAAAGCTTGCCTCCTGCACCTGTGGCATAGCTTTGATGCTGCTCAACATGTTTTTATAATATACGTCTAACGAGTCTTTATCTTTAATTTTAACATCGCTTTGAAAGCTAATTACCCACACACGGTCGTAAGCAAAGCCCATGGGTTGTTTAAAATTTTGATAGTAATTTACCACCAGGGTAAACACTGCAAATATTACCATAAACGAAACCAGTATTTCGGTTAGGAGTAAAAAGTTTTGCTTCTTCTTATTCCAGATAAGCTTAAATAAATGCCTGATCATAATATTTTTGATTTTAAGTTTTGATTGATCTACTGCGCCTTTAAGGCATTAACTACATTTAACCGCGACATGCGCCAGGCCGGGTACACACCCGATAATAAGCCAAACACCAAACAAGCCAGTAAGCTGCAGGCCAGCACCGCGTAGTTTAAACTGAGGTTTAAGTTAGCAATCAACGCCGAACTGTTGATGACCTGCATGACAATTACCGATAGGATGATGCCTATAACTCCTCCTAATAAGGTTAAGATGATGTTTTCGACTATAAACTGGTAAACCAGGGTTTGAGACGATGCCCCAAATGCCTTGCGTACACCAATTTCTGATGACCGTTCCATAATGCGGGTAATATTAATATTAACCAGGTTGATGGTAGGCAGCAACATAAACAAGAATACAAATATGCCAAGGCCCGTAATTATCTTCCCGATACCGGAGTTATTCCCGTCACCCAATCCTACCCTGATGATACTGGTGAAATAAGTATCGGCAAAGCTGTAGATATGGTCATAATCCTTACTGGTTATTTTGATGCGCGATACCATGTCTGCGTATTCCTTTTGCATTTTAGGTACATCACCTGCTGATTTTGCCAGCAATATGCCCGAAAAATTACCATTATAGCCCTTATTGGTTTTATAATCACTTTTAGATAAGGTATAAGGCAGGTACATATCGCCATACATGGTTAATTGTGTAATGGGTACATTTTTAACTACCCCGCTAACGCGATATTTGATATTATCAGCCTCAATATATTTGCCTACAACAGAAGGCGCATCACCAAAGTAAGCCTTTTTGGTATCCTCGGATATTACGGCAACTTTTTCGGCATTATCTATCTGTTTTTTAACAAAGGGCTTACCTTCTAAAAAGTCGTAATCCAAAACATCCCAATAATCTGCATTGGTGTATTTGATGTTGATAGGTACTTTTTTGTTGTTTACATAAGCACTTGCAAAATCAAACATAGATGATATGGCCAGTTTATCATAAGATTTTAAGCTGCGGGCATAATGGTCTAAAAAGTAAAACGAGTGCGGACCCTTGCTCATGTAACCTGTTTTTGCGCCGCTCATTTCCATGTTTAGGATATATAGGGAACGGTCGCGTTTTTTATCGGGATAATTAGAGTTACCCACCTTATCAATAAAGGCGGTTAAAACCATTAACACGGTTAGGGTAAAGCTGATACCAAATAAACTGATAAAAGTGAAGAACTTTCTGCGTTTAAGTACCGCTATGGCTATTTTAAAGTAGTTTTTTAACATGATGTTTTTGTTTAGGCTGATAAATTATTGAACCTGCGAGCCATCGAACAGCCTTACTAACCGGTGGGTTTTTTGGGCCATGCTTTCATCATGCGTAACCATTACAATGGTGGTTCCTTCGTTACGGTTTAAGTGCAGCAAGATGTCCATGATCTCGTTACCCATAGCGCTATCCAGGTTACCGGTAGGCTCATCGGCCAAAATTATTTCGGGGTTGCCAACAATAGCCCTGGCTATAGCCACACGCTGCCGCTGCCCGCCAGAAAGTTGCTTTGGGAAATGTTTTAAGCGGTTGCTCAGCCCAACTTTTTCAAGCGCTTCGGTAGCTAATCTTCTGCGTTCTTTGGCGGTGGTATCGCGGTACAATAAAGGCAATTCTACATTATCCAATACCTGCAGATCGCTTATGAGGTGATAGCTTTGAAATATAAACCCCAGTTTTTGATTTCGGAATTTAGCCAGCTGCTTATCGTTTAAACTTTGGGTGGTTTGGTCGGCAATGTTGATGCTGCCTTTAGAGGGCATATCTAACAGGCCCATAATGTTTAGCAATGTACTTTTACCACAGCCCGACGGGCCCATGATAGATAAAAATTCGCCTTTGGCAATATCCAGGTTAATGCCATTAAGGGCCAGTGTTTCAATAGTATCTGTACGATATACCTTTTGAATGTTTTGCAGTTTTATCATGTGAGTTAAGTTATAATTATGATTTTATTTATAGGTTATTTTTTGATTTTTCTCGAAGTCATAAAGCGACAGGTAGCGCAGCTGGTAATAAGCGCCCCAAAAGTCGCGCAGGGCGGCCACGTAATCCCGTTTGGCGCGGTCGTTCTCAGAAAAGGCGATGCTCAGGTCGGTAATACTCAGATCACCTAAAACGTAGCGCTCGCGCGCTATCTGGTACTTTTCGGAAGCAATGCTATCTGCCTGTGCGGTAAATACCAGCTGGTCTTTCATCATGTTAAACAGTGTAACCTGGGTTACAATTTGCTGTTTAAAGGTTTGCTTATCCTGCTCAACGGCATACTCTGTAAATTGCTCGTTGGCCAGGGCTGTTTTCACCCGCGATTTTGACCGCCCCCAGTCCAACACCGGGATAGAGAACTGTAACTGTAGCAATTGTTGGTTTTGCGGCGATTTGTAAACATCAAATACCTTTTGCGCACTGTTAGAAAAACCCAGGTTGGCGGTAAGCGTGGCAGTTAACCCACTTTGCCCCTTGGCTTTGGCTACATCGCGTTTGGCTTCGGCTATGCGGCGCATAAAGGCAATAGCATCAGACCGGTTCTCAAAGGCTTCGGCCAAAACTTTATCGGCAGATACCCGCATATCTATCGTTGAGCCCGGTAATAACAGGGCTATTTTATCCTCACCCTCTACCCCGGTGTAACTGCGCAGGGTTAGGGTAGCTATCTCCATATCGCGCTTGGCTGTGCCCACTGCCTTTTGGGCATTCAATTGCTCTAACTGTAATTGCAATATCTCGTTCTTTGATATTTTACCCAGGTCAAATTTTAACTTGGCTATCTTCAGTATCTTTTGGGTATTGGTAAAGTTGGTTTCGGCAATTTGCAGGTTAACCTGCGCCAGCAACAGATCAAAAAAGTAACCGCTTACATTATAGGCTATCTGCTCTTGCGATTCGATGTAGGCCTGTTTGCTTTCGTTAAATTTCAGGGGTTCTATCTTTTTATCCCAGCGCAAAGCATTAAACTGAAAAAGCGGCTGGCTATACCCAATAGCATAAGGCACACCATTGTACAACACGTTATCTCTATCAAAATCATAAAAACGCTGCATTTGGGTGGTGCCGTAAATAGTACCGCCCGTAGCTGTTATACCCTGGCTAAAATCTAACTGCAGGGATGAGTTATCGTTATGTATAGGCTGAAAGAGTATGGTACCGTTAGGCTGCAATACCTGCGTATAGGTTTTGCTATAACCCGGCAATATGCCCGTTAACGATAACTGCGGCTGATAGTTTGATTTGTAGGTGCGCCACTGCCAATACTTGGTTTCGCGCACGGTAGCAGCCTGTTTAGCCGCGATGGAATTCATTTTGGCCATTTCTACTACTTGTTGCAAACTAAGCCGCAAGGTATCGGCACCACTGCTGCAAAATGCAGCGGTGCCGGTAAACAATAATATAACGAGGTATAGGTATTTCATGCTATTAATTATTAATGGTAAGCTCGTTGGCGTTTTTGTAGTCGCTCATGTCTGATGTGATGATGACATCGCCGGGTTTTACGCCGTCTTTTATCTCTACAAAATCAAAATTGCTGAGGCCAAGGTGTACCGTGCGTTTTTGAGCCTTACCATTGCTTACTACAAAAACATCCTGTGCGTTTGCCCCTTTAAACGCCGGCCCGTTGGTCACCCGCATGGTGTTGTTTTGAACATCCGTTACCAAATACACTTCTACCTTCATGTTGGGGCGTAGTTGTTTGTTATTGCGCTCGTCCAGCTGCACATCAAAGCTTACAATGTTATTTTGTACTGATGGATACACGTTGGCCACATTGCCCTTCATTTGCACCTCGTTCACCCTTATAATAACCGGCATCCCGTTACGTAACTGATCCATATAGTTATCAGATATGCTGCCGTTTACCTTAAAACTACCCAGATCGGCAATCCGGGCAAGTGATTCGCCCTCGTGCACGCTGGCCCCAATGTTTTTGTTGATCCAGGTAACCACGCCGCTACGGGTGGCTATGATATTGGCCAGGTTAAGTTTGCGCTGCAGCTCTTGTAATTCATTTTCCTGAATGGCCAGGGCTATCTCGGCTTCCTTAATTTCTATCTGCATGGTTTGCTGCTTGCTTTTTATCTCGTTCTCCAGTTGTTTTTTTTCTAACTGGGCAACTTTAAGATTCAGCTCTGCCTGCTCTATGCCTTCCCGGGTACCGCCGCCGGCTTTAAAAAGGCGCTTGGCATTTTCTACCGCATCGGCCAGGTTGCTGATGCGTAATTGCTTGATATCGTTATTAGAGCGGATATCATAAAAGCTTTTATTAAGATCAAGCTTTAACTTACTTATCTCGTTCCGTTTACTTTGAAGCTGAAAATTAAGGCGCTCAAACTCGGTTTGCGAAGCCGATTTATCTAAGGTGAGGATAGATTGCCCTTCTTTTACGCTGTTACCTGCATCCATCAATACTTTTTTAATGGAAGCATTAATAGGGCTGGTTAATATCTCTTCAAACTCTGGCAATACTTCGCCGCTGGCGTTAAGGGTATTTTCAACACTGCCTTTTTCAACCACTGCAGTTATGATGTTTGATCTGTTTACTGTTGATTTTATAGAAGTGCGCAGCAGCCAGATCCCCAAAGCCAATACAACAACTATTGCAGTTACTATAATGATGGCACTCTTTTTTTTGCGTGCGGTTACTTCTTCTTCAATTACCTTGTCCATTATTATTGTGATAATATTTTAGACAGGGTTTTACAAGAGCTATACCAATATTAAATTATTGATTTATAGATTATTATAAATTTTATTTAAACGCTTTTTGTCCGATATCGGACAAAGCTTTTCGTTTATGAACAAGCATAATTAAAGGGGCAACAAACAGCCATATTTTACGACGATATTTTTTGTAACAAATGGCAGGTATTACAGTCAAATACCCACGTATAGTTAAACATAAACCCCATTAAGCCATGAACTGGAAATTTTTATCACGCAAAAAAAAAGACGAAAACAGGCCCAAAAAAAGCGCAGCCCGCGAATGGCTTGATGCTATATTATTTGCCGTAATTGCCTCTACTATTATACGTGGTTTATTATTTTCTGCTTACGCCATCCCATCCGCCTCTATGGAGGGCAGCCTGCTCACCGGCGATTACTTGTTTGTAAGCAAAATGGCTTATGGTGCCCGCATGCCTATGACACCTGTTTCTGTCCCCTTTCTGGAATCAACCGTTTGGGGTGGCAAGGTAAAAACCTATTGGGAAGGCTTACAGCTACCCTATTTTCGTTTGCCAGGCTTAGGCGAGGTAAAAAAAGGTGATGCGGTGGTATTTAACTACCCGGCAGAAACCGTTGCCCGCCCTGTGGATATGCGCACACATTTTATAAAACGTTGCGTAGGCATCCCTGGCGATATCATCGAGATAAAAGATGGTAAAGTATATGCCAACGGCCAATTAGTGCCTAATATGCCCAAAGCGCAAACCTCTTACATGGTAACCACCACAAGTGCCGACCTGAACCCCGAGCTGATACATGATCTTAAAATTGATGTAAGGTATCAGTACAACCCCACTACTTATGAAATGATCATCCCGCCAGATAGCTATAACCAATTTAAAAGCTATTCTAATATCGTTTCTATCAAAGAAGTTATTGAACCTAAAGGCGAATACAGCCCGCAGATTTTCCCGCATAACGAAAACTTTAAATGGAACGAAGATAATTTTGGCCCTCTACAGATCCCTAAAAAAGGCCTTACTATTCCGTTAAACGATTCTACCATGGCTTTATATGGCCACGCTATTGAGGCGTACGAGCATAATAATGTAACCCACGATGGTGCTGCTATTATGATAAATGGCAAAAAGGCCGACAGCTATACCTTTAAATTAAATTATTACTGGATGATGGGCGATAACCGTCATAATTCAGAAGATTCGCGCTTTTGGGGTTTTGTACCCGAAGACCATATTGTAGGTAAAGCTATGATAACCTGGCTGAGCATTGATAGCACCCAAAGCACCTTTAACCAGGTTAGGTGGAACAGGGTATTAAGGGCAATTCACTAAAATAAATATTGTTCGCCACCGAACACTATTTGTAATAAAAGCGACCGTTTGCAATTGATGCCATGTATATAAAATATTGATTATTAATATTTTATATACATGGCATTTACTTTGAGGTATGATAGGCCAATACGTATGTTATGAGCAGAGATAACAAATATATCATCAGGCGTACCCTATCTCAAGAGCGTTTTGAAGTACTTTGGAAAAAACGCCGTGATGGCAAGGCCACCCTACGCGACCTAACCGAGATGGACGAGATCATAAACCGAGATGAGGGTGTGCGCCGCTTTGTATTAGAAGAAATGGAAAAGCCCGAAACACCTACCGATAACCGGGATATGCAGGATATGCTAATGCCACCTGCTATACAACATCAAAGCATCATCAGCAAAATAAAGGGCTTTTTTAACCGCCTGTTTAATATGGTTACAGCGCCGGCAAAACTATCTGCCACTGCTAATTATTAAGGCAAAACCGGCATATTGTGTATCATGCTTGTAACTTTTTCATTTCATTACCCGCAGGGGGCTTTTAAATCAAGATATTAGGGCTATATACAATAAGCCTTATATGAAGCGAATTTTACTACCTGCATTTCTCCTGATAAGTATTTACGCTACAGCCCAAAAAGCCGCTAAAAAACCGCTCGATCAGTCTGTTTATGACGATTGGCAAAGTATAGCAGGCGAGCGTATCAGCAATAATGGCAAATGGGTAATTTATGTTATTAAACCGCAGGAAGGTGATGCCAACATGGTGCTGATCGATGTAAAAAGCAAAAATAGCTTAACCATTCCAAGAGCAGATACGGCACGCTTTACGCCCGACTCTAAGTACGCCGTATTGCTGATTAGACCTTTGTATAAGGATGTACGCCAGGCCAAGATCAAAAAGAAAAAACAATCAGAATTCCCTAAAGACACCTTGGGCATAATTACTTTGGGGAACAATGATGTCAAAAAAGTCCCGGCTATACGCTCTTTCAAAATAGCAGATAAGGCTCCTGTTTTGGCCTACCTCTCTGTTGCCGATACCCTCAAAAAGCCCGAAACATCAGATACTTCTAAAAAAGCTGTGGCAACTACTATTGCCCCCCCTACAAAAGATGGTGCCGAACTTACCGTCACCCAACTTAACCAGGGCAAAAGCCGGAGTTTTAATTATGTTACCGATTACCAATTAACTAAAAATGGTAAATGGCTGGCTTTTACCGTTACAGCGCCCAAGAAAAACAAAATAATAACATCGGGCCTGTTCTTGTATGATATTGCGGCAGATTTACTTAAAACAATAAGCACCGGCCGCGGGAACTACAAAAACATCACTTTTGATGATGAAGGCAAGCAGTTGGCTTTTACTGCGGAGAAAAACCCCGAGAAGGCGCTTGTAAAACCCTTTAAATTGTACTACTACACCACATCAAAGGATAGCGCTGTAGTTATGGCCGAACAAAACTCGTTAGGGATGCCTGCCAACTGGGCCGTTAGCGGCGATGGCAAAGTGTTTTTTAGCAAGAGCGGTAATAACTTATTCTTCGGTACCGCCCCCATTCCAAAACCCGCCGATACCACTCTCGTGGAGTTTGAACATGCCCGGGTGGATATCTGGAATTATAAGGATGATTATTTACAACCCCAACAGCTAAAAAATTTGCAACGCGAATTAAAACGCAGTTATCAGGCGGTTATCCACCCGGCTGATGGCACCAAAAAATTGATACAGCTGGGTAATATGGGTATACGGGAAATAATGGTGGCCGATAATAACGACGCCCCCTTTGTTTTGGGTTTAACAGATACCGGTGCACGTGTGCAGGCGCAATGGGAAGGTGGCACCACACAGGCTGCTTACCTCATCAGCACCAAAACAGGCGAGCGCCAACTCATCAATAACCGTTTAAAGGCACGTTATAGTATATCGCCGGGAGGTAATTACGTATTATGGTTTGATGCTAAAGACCAAAACTGGCACACCTACAACATAGCAACCGGTAAAAAACTAAATATCACCAACAGACTTGGCGTAAAATTAGGCGAAGAGGATAATGATGTCCCCGATGATCCCTCGCCTTACGGTGTAAGCGCCTGGGAAGAAGGTGATAAACGGGTACTGATTTATGATCGTTATGATATCTGGGCTATAGACCCTGCCACGGGCAAGGCTACCAGCTTTACTAATGGCATGGGTCGCAGGTATAAAATAGCGTTCCGTTATAACAGTACAGATCTGGAAGAGAAATTCATCCCATCCAAAAAAACATTGTGGCTAATTGCCCAAAACGATGAGAACAAACAATGGAGTTATTATAAAAAAGAAGTAAGCAGCGATTATGCACCTAAAAAGGTGGTAATGGCGCCAATGGGCTACAGCAACCTGCAAAAAGCTAAAGATGCCATGGCGTTTATCTACACCAAATACAGTTACACTAAATCGCCCGACCTTTATTTATCTGCAGACCTGCTACAGGAAACAAAGCTAAGCGCCATTAACCCGCAACAGGCACAATACAACTGGGGTACAGCAGAACTTGTAAAATGGACCACCCCTAAAGGTTATAGATCGCAAGGCATCTTATACAAGCCCGAGGATTTTGACCCGGCCAAAAAGTACCCGATGATAGCTTATTTTTATGAGAAGCTATCTGATGGCTTGTATAACTACCTGCCACCATCCCCTACACCATCGCGTTTGCCTATTTCCTGGTTTGTGAGTAATGGTTACTTGATTTTTGCGCCCGATATCAGATACGAGGCCGGCCATCCGGGTGCTTCTGCCGTAGAGTTTGTAAATTCGGGCGTAGAGGCCTTAAAGAAAAATTCATGGGTTGATGCGGCGCATATTGGTATACAAGGCCAAAGCTGGGGTGGCTACCAGGTGGCATACCTTATCACCCAAACTAATATGTATGCGGCTGCATGGGCGGGTGCACCTGTTGCCAACATGACATCGGCTTATGGCGGTATCCGTTGGGAAAGCGGCATTAACCGCCAATCGCAATACGAAAAAACACAAAGCCGTATAGGCGCTACACTTTGGGATAAACCTAATTTATATATCGAAAATTCGCCCCTGTTCCAGTTCCCTAAAGTAAAAACCCCGGTGGTTATTATGAGTAACGATGCGGATGGCGCCGTGCCCTGGTACCAGGGTATAGAAATGTTTACCGCGCTACGCAGATTAGGTAAACAAGTGTGGTTACTACAATATAACGATGAAGCCCATAACCTGGTAAAACGTCAAAACCGTAAGGATATCAGCATCCGCGAAGCCCAGTTTTTTGATCACTTTCTGAAAGGTGCCCCTATGCCTGTGTGGCTGGATAAAGGAGTGCCCGCTATTGATAAGGGTAAGGACTGGGGATTAGAAATAAACGGGCAATAACGTTTAAATGTCTAAAACAAAAAATGCCCTTGCAAATAGCAAGGGCATTTTTATTATCTATAAAATAATTAATATTACTTATTAAAGTGACCGATAATTAAACTGGCCAATTCAACACCTATACGCTCCTGGGCTTCGTTGGTAGCAGCACCAATGTGCGGAGTTAACGAAATTTTTGGATGAGCCAAGATCTCGGCACGAGGGGTTGGCTCGTTATCAAAAACATCTAAAGCTGCGTACGATACCTGGCCGCTGTTTAAGGCATCTATTAAGGCCAACTCGTCAATTAAACCACCACGTGATATATTGATCAGATGAACACCTTTTTTCATTTGCGCCAGTTCTTCAGCACCAATTAAGGCTTTGTCGATAAACGGTGTATGTAAGGTAATAAAATCAGCCGTTTTGATGATCTCATCAAGCGTTGCTGTTTTAACAGTTACATTAACTTTAGTACCGCCTGATCCTAATACGATCTCTACTTCCGGATTGAAAGGAAAAAGATCATATGCAATTACATTCATACCCACGCCGATAGCTATTTTAGCTACCTCGCGGCCGATACGGCCGAACCCTACAATACCTAATGTTTTGCCACGCAGCTCAACACCTTTGGCATAAGCCTTTTTAAGATCGTTAAACTTGGTGCCACCTTCAACAGGCATTTTGCGGTTACTATCGTGCAAAAAGCGTACACCTGTAAACAATTGCGCAAAAACTAGTTCGGCAACAGATAAGGAAGAAGATGCAGGTGTGTTATATACGCCTATACCTTTACCTTTGGCATAGTCAACATCAATATTATCAACACCTACACCACCACGGCCAATAAGCTTAAGGTTTGGGCAGGCATCAATTAATGCAGCACGTACTTTAGTAGCACTACGTACAGTTATGGCATCAAACTCCTGTAAACGAACAGGTAATTCATCTTGCGGGATGTTATTTGTCTCTACAAAAAAACCGGCATCTTCCAACATTTGTTTACCTATTGGGTCGATACCATCGTTAGCTAATATTTTGATCATGATTTTATATGTTCATTAGTTCATTTGCTCATTAGTTCATTGGTAGGCTTTGTTACTAATTAACAAATGAACCAGTAAACCAATAAACCAACTTATTTATTTTTCTCAGCAAATTCCTGCATGGCTTCTATCAGTACATGTACACTGGTAATTGGCAATGCATTGTAAATAGAAGCACGGAAACCACCAACGCTTCTGTGGCCTTTTAAGCCTACAATACCTTTTTCGTCGCAAAGTTTCAGGAATGGTTTTTCCAGTTCAGGGTTTTCTGCAACAAAGCAAACATTCATACGTGAGCGGTCTTCAACGGCTGCCACTGCTTTAAACAACGGATTGCGGTCAATTTCTTCATAAAGTGCTTTTGCTTTTTCGTTATTCTCTACCTCGATAGCAGGCACGCCACCTTTTGCTTTTAACCATTTAAGGGTAAGCATAGATACGTAAATAGCAAAACAAGGCGGCGTATTGTACATAGACCCACCGTCTATCTGTACCTCGTAGTTAAACATAGCAGGTATTTTACGGCCGGTTTTACCTAACAGGTCATCCTTAACAATAACTAAAGTAACACCTGCAGGGCCCATGTTTTTTTGAGCGCCGGCGTAGATCACACCAAAATCAGCAACGTTTACAGTACGGCTAAAAATATCAGACGACATATCGCAAACCACCGGGATAGGTGATTTAGGGAATTCCTGTAACTGCGTACCGTAAATAGTATTGTTTGATGTAATATGGAAGTATGCAGCATCCGCAGGGATGGTATAATCTTTAGGGATGTAAGTAAAGTTGCTTTCTTTTGAAGTAGCAACAACCTCAACATCGCCAAAAAACTTAGCTTCTTTTAAGGCTTTATTTGCCCATACACCTGTTTCCAGGTAAGCAGCCTTGCCACCTTCCGGCAATAGATTATACGGGGCTAAGGCAAACTGTGTGCTTGCACCACCTTGTAAAAACAAAACAGAGTAACCTTCCGGTACGCTGAAAAGCTCTTTCACTAAGGCAACAGCTTCATTTAAAACTGCTTCAAATTCCGGCGAACGGTGTGAAATTTCCAGCAGGGAAAGACCGGTTCCGTTAAAATCAATTACTGCTTCTGCAGCCTGTTTTAAAACTTCGTGAGGTAATATGCCGGGGCCGGCACCGAAATTGTGTTTCATAATGGTTAAACTATATTTGACTAATAACTAATTATCAATATTGTATTAAGAAATGCCGAAGTTAATAATTCCGACAAGTTTAATAGACTATTTTTTACAATTTTACAAAAAGGCGAATTTAATGACATAAGGGCCATTATAGCTTAACAATGTTACCAGTATGGCAATTAAGAATGTTTTAAGGTACTGATAAACGCCGGTTGATCTGCCGCAGAAAACACCGAACTACCCGCCACGAAAGCATTGGCACCCGCTGTTTTTAATTGAGCAATATTGTGGCTGTCTACCCCGCCGTCAACCTCTATATAGAGATCAGGGTTGGCATTAGCGCTCATGGCTTTAACCTTGGCTATTTTAGTGTAAGTATGTTCGATGAATTTTTGCCCGCCAAAACCCGGGTTAACCGACATAACCAGCACCATATCCAGATCGGCAATAATATCCTGCAGCAACAAAGCCGGTGTGGCGGGGTTAATGGCTACTGCGGCCTTGCAGCCCAGTTGTTTAATGGCCTGCACGGTACGGTGTAAATGCGGGCAAGCCTCGTAATGTACGGTAATGCTATCGGCACCAGCGTCTGCAAAGTCTTTTAGATAGCGGTCCGGGTCTACAATCATCAGGTGCACATCCAGTGGTTTGGTGGCGTACTTTTTAACAGCTTTTACTACCGGAAAACCAAAAGATATATTAGGCACAAACATACCATCCATAATATCCACATGAAACCAATCGGCTTCGCTGTTATTTATCATTTCAACATCGCGCTGCAGGTTAGCAAAATCGGCAGCTAATATAGATGGGGCTATCAGATGGTTCATAGCGGTAAATATAAAAGGTTCTTAACTAATATCGAGCACCGAATATCCAATATTGAATAATGAAGTAAAATTTGATGTTGGATATTCGAAGTTCGTCATTCGATATTTCTCCCTCTAATTATTTAATCATCTCCGGCACATCTCCATCTATGATCAGTTTACCGGCTGTGGCTTGTTTTATTTCTTCTACCGTAACTCCCGGCGCACGTTCCAACAACTTGAAGCCACCTCCGGGCAATACATCCAGCACGGCCAGCTCGGTTACAATTTTTTTAACGCAGTTGATACCTGTTAATGGTAAGGTGCAATTCGGTAACAGTTTAGATTCGCCGGCTTTGTTTATGTGCTGCATGGCCACAATAATATTTTCTGCAGATGCTACCAGGTCCATGGCGCCGCCCATGCCTTTTACCATCTTACCGGGGATCTTCCAATTGGCTATGTCGCCATTCTCAGATACTTCCATCGCACCCAATATCGTCAGGTTTACTTTTTTGGCCCTTATCATCCCAAAACTCATGGCCGAATCAAATATAGCAGAGCCCGGCAACTTAGTTATCGTTTGTTTACCTGCGTTGATGGTATCCGGGTCCTCCTCCCCTTCAAACGGGAATGGCCCCATGCCCAATAAACCGTTTTCCGACTGTAATATTACATCCACATCATCCGGGATGTAATTGGCTACCAGCGTTGGGATACCTATACCCAGATTAACATAGTAGCCGTCTTTTATTTCTTTAGCTATGCGTTTGGCGATGCCTGTTTTATCTAACATTAATTTGAAAATTTGGTGATTTGAAAATTATTTCACTTACCTTTTGAACTCGAAATGATCTTAGAAATAACTTTAATTATCACTGCTAATTTGTCGAGTAAAATAGAATTAAATGGATAGCTTTTTGAAAACTGACATAACAACAAAAAGTATTCGGTCTCATCGGCCTCTTTAGCTGCTATTTTTAATTTATGAATAAAATCTGCTTTACTTTCTGCATTTTGAGCTTCCCTTACATTTGCTCCAACTGAGGTACCGCATCTTATTAATTGCCTTGCAATAGCAAATTTCTTAAAGCTTTCTAACTCTTCGCAAAACGCAATTATTTCTAAAGCAAATTCAAAAGTTAGCATAACTATCGGATTGTCTTTATCGTTTCTCATTTTCAAATCTTCAAATTACATCATTTCCAAATTTCTTCCTAACCGTCCTTTGTTCTATCCTCTTCTCATAATTTTCGCCCTTAAAAATGCGGTGCACGTATATGCCGGGTGTGTGGATATTATCCGGGTCAAGTTCACCGGGTTCTACAAGTTCTTCTACTTCGGCAATGGTTACTTTACCGGCCATGGCCATTACCGGGTTAAAGTTACGGGCTGTTGAGCGGTAAACCAGGTTACCCAACCTATCGCCCTTCCAGGCTTTTACAATGGCAAAATCGGCATCAAAGGCCATTTCCATCAGGTAATCTTTCCCGTTAAAATTGCGAACTTCTTTTCCTTCGGCCACCTCGGTACCTATACCGGCGGGGGTAAATATGGCCGGCATGCCATAACCGGCAGCCATACAACGCGTAGCCAGTGTGCCCTGTGGTATTAGTTCCACTTCCAGTTCGCCGCTTAATAGCTGGCGCTCAAATTCAGCGTTTTCGCCTACATAAGACGAAATCATTTTTTTAACCTGGTGCTGATGCAGCAACAAGCCAATGCCAAAATCATCCACTCCGGCATTGTTTGATATACAGGTAAGCTCTTTAACACCTTTTTTTACAAGGGCGAGAATACATTTTTCGGGAAGGCCGCACATGCCAAAGCCGCCAAGCATTAGCGTCATGCCATTTTCTATATCGCGTATGGCCTCGTCGGCGCCGCTAACTACTTTATTCATAGTTTATAATTGGTTGCTGTAAAATTAGGAATTTGACTGATGCTTAATACTATGCAAGCATAATAAATTAAAATTTATTAGTGAATAATTAAACGTCATCCAAATTAAATTTAACTTCCAATTAAAATATACAAACAAATAATAAACTAAATCCTTTATTATTTACATCAATTTAAAATACCATGGAAAGCTATAATGATAATAACGAACAGGCTAAACCAAATGCCTACCGTGTAGAGGATGATAGTAATTTAGAAGAAAAGGATTTACGTAAAACCACATTTATGTTCGGCACAGAAGAGAAATCAGGAGATGAACCAGGCATGGAAGCTAATGGTGCAGGCGGGCAAAATTTTGGAGAAAATAATAATACACCAGCTGGGGATGACAAAAATAATCCATCACAAAATGCAGGATATGGTAACGACTATTTTAAACGTACTGAACCATCTGAAGAACACCCCGAACACAACAATTTTAAAGACCCTAACCAATTAGGGCAGCCAAACTATACTCAGGCAACCGGGGCAGCATCTACCGGGCAATCTGACGAAGAGAATGAAGGCCCGGAGTTAGAAGAATCTGACGACAATAAAAACCAACAAAACTTAACCTACCAGGAAGGTACTGCGGATAACGATGGTGCTGAAACAGGAACAAACAGTGATGGCGATGTTGCCGGCTATGGCGAATTACCTGAGCAACAAAAGGTTGGGGAATAAAGTTTTGAGTTGAATTGAGAGCGGTGAGTGGTTTTAAATTAAAATGAAACTAATCATCGCTTTCCACTCACTATTCTCCATTACACTACCACTTCAACTTCGTTTTAATAAATGCAGTAAGATCATCTCCCATAACCTGCTGCTCTTTTATGCTTGGATGGCCGTTAGTGTTTTTATACGGAAATATATGCGTATAAATAGCATTATCATTTAAACCAGCCACAGCTTTTGTAATATATCCCGGCCATGGCGAACCTCGTTGGGTGGCATCCATAGAACCTAACGTACATATGATTTTAGCTTTCGGATATTTTGCCCTGATACTTCTTATAAATAGCTGGTATTGAGTAATGATAAACGCTGGAGTTGGCGGTGTGGTTCCGAACAGTTTTTTAAATTGTTCATGCTCCTTGTTTTTGGTTAACCACGAATCATTCTGGAAAAGGTTAACTACAACCAGTTCCTGCGTGTATTTTTTAAAATCCCAACGGGTGGTATCATGGGTGTAGGCACGGTCGTAGATATCGGCCATCACATAATCAAACCAGCTTATTACCACGCCGATACCACTTTTAGAGATACAGCGAAAATCTGCATCCAGATTACGCGCTGCTACACCGGCATAACTTGCATAGCCATTCTCATAATCGTTATCGCCCCTGTCCTTGCCGCTTGTATCCTCATCGGCCATGCCGCAGGTAATAGAATCTCCGTAATATTCAATTTTGTGCTTATATATTGGTGCTGCAAGTAGTACACCATCAATGTTAAAACCATACAACCACGTACGCCCCCAGTCATATTCAGTACGTTTAAAAAACTGCAACCTATGCGGGCCTTTGGCTAAGCCTGAGATCAACTCATATTCCTTTTTGCCTTTATCTAATTTAAGCACCTTAGCTACCTTGCCATCAACCACCACATTATAATAGTTCATACCATTCTCATCATTCATAATAGCCTTTACAGTTGTACCATTAAAGTTAATGATAACAGAGGCTGCCGTCCAAGATAACTGGGCGGTGCTATCACTCATGGGCGTGCGCCCCATGTAGTAAACCTTGGGGTTATTAAACTTAACAAGTGTTTGTGCATGGGTTGCAAGCACAAGTAATGTTAAAAATGCTGATGTAAATAGCTTAAGCTTGTTCATGATCAAACAAATCTATTTTAGATAAACATAAGTTATCCCATCGCCGCCCCTATCAGGGTGTTCGTCTTCCATGCGGTCTACCTGATCGTATTTTTTGAGGTATTGGCGAATCATCTTTCTTAAAATACCATCGCCTTTACCATGCAAAATTTTCAATGTACCAAAGCCCATCATCAAAGCCCTGTCAAACAGTTTTTCAATCGCGAACAGCGCATCTTCGGTACGCTGACCACGAACATCAATTTCGGGGCTAAAACTTGCTATATCGCTGGTTTGGTTAACGCTTGCCCGCCTTGCCTCTTTAGGTATGGTAGATTTGGCGACTTTTTCTAACCGTTTCCTTTTAACAACGGTGCGCAATTCGCCCATAGCAATTACTACGTTGTCTTTTATTAATTCCAGGATCTGCCCGGTGGTATCACCATCTATCAGCTTAACCCAGTCGCCCACTTTAAGGTCTTCATCACCCTTAGCCGCAACTTTCGGAACTTCGGCTTTAATGGTGTTTTTCTTAACCTCACTGTTTAGATTTTCGCGCAGATTTTTAGTTACCTCCTTATCGGCATTGCTGCTTTTAATTTCGGCAATAGTATTTTCAACCAGCTTATTGGCATTTAATATAATAGTTTTGGCTTCCTGTTTTGCTTCACGAAGCAAATTTTTACGGTTATCATCCAAAAAGCTTTTCAGCTCTTCGTTTTCAGCCAATAAAGTATCCACCCGGCGCTGTTGTTTATCCAGCTTCAGTTTAGTATCAAATATCTCTTTCTTTTCGCGCTCCAGGTCAACCAGAAGGCTATCCACCTTTTTTTGCCCGCTGCTTATTTTGTTCTTAGCCAGGTTAAGCACGTTTTGCGGTAACCCTATCTTTTGGGCTATCTCGAACGCGTAAGAGCTCCCCGGCTTACCTACCTCCAACATATATAGGGGTTTCATCTCGGTGTTATTAAATAGCATCGATGCATTCTCTATCCCCTCGGTATTGCTGGCGAAGATCTTGAGGTTAGAGTAATGGGTGGTTACCATTCCCCTCACCTTTTTATGATTAAGGGCTTCCAAAACAGCTTCGGCAATAGGGCCTCCAAACTGCGGATCTGTACCGGTACCAAATTCATCTATCAGTATCATGGTTTTGCCATTGGCATCTTCTACAAACTTTTTCATTTTAGATAAATGCGCACTGTAGGTACTCAGGTCACTTTCTATCGACTGGTCGTCACCAATATCAACAAACAACTGTTTAAATACCCCAACTACACTATCGGCACTTGCAGGTATTAATAAACCCGCCTGCACCATCATTTGCAGCAGGCCAACGGTTTTCATACAAACAGATTTACCACCGGCGTTGGGGCCGGATACTACCACTATACGTGTGCCTTCATCAATACCTACGTTTAAAGGCACAACCGTTTTATGCTCCTTTTTAAAACTCAGGAACAATAACGGGTGGCGCGCATTAAATAACCTTAGCCTTGCTTCATTCACCACTTTGGGCATTTCTGCCTCAATATCAATAGCAAACAGGGCTTTGGCACGTACAAAATCCAGCTTGGTAAGCAAGCCGTGGTAGGATAACAATAAAGGCACATAAGGCCTCAGATCATCTGTAAGTGCCGTTAATATTTTAATAATTTCACGTCGGCGGTCAAACTCCAGGTCGCGGATACGGTTATTGAGCGAAAAAACTTCCTCCGGCTCCATGTAAACCGTTTGGCCCGAAGCAGATTCGTCATGGATAAAACCTTTAAGCTTGCGCTTATTTTCGGCCAGCAGCGGAATACAGATACGGCCATCGCGTACGGTAAGCGAACCATCGGCCGTCCACCCGTTACCGGATGCGGCCTTAAATATCTGGTCTATTTTTTTACGGGCTTCCTGCTCTGCCTTGGCTATGCCCGATGTTATATCCATCAGCTCGCGCGAGGCATTATGGCGAATTTTGCCTTTTTGGTCAATCACCATATCTATCTTTTTAAGAATAGCTTTCTCTATAGGCAGGTGTTCAAACAGGGCCTCCAGGTTAGGGTAAACACCGGTACGCTCGTTAAAATAAGCAATAACGGCAAATACTGTAGTAAGCGATGCCTGTACCTGAAAAAATTCTTCTTCCGACAAAAAAGCCCCTTCTATGCGGGCCTTATTTGCAAGGGTTTTGATATCATAAAAGTTATTAATGGGTAGTGCGTCATCATTTTGAAGGATATTTTTAAACTCGTTGGCCTGGTTAAGAAACTTGGCTATCAGGTCATAATTACTCATTACCTGTATTTTATTAACCATTTCCTGCCCCATAGCGCTTAGGCAATGGGCTTTTATAAGTTCTTTAACCTCGGTAAAGCCAAGCTTATCTGCACTATTGTTTGGATACAGCATCTTTATTTTTCTTTACTACAGGTTTAGGTGCGTTAGCACGGTTCAATGAATCAAGTTTCGCTTTAATTATGGCATCCACTTTGGTGTAAATTTCCTGCAGCTTATCCGGCTGGGTAGTATAATATTTAAAGCTTTTTTTAAATATGGCCGCTGTTGTATGGTGTTTTTTAAACAGTTGCACATATTTGTCACTGGCATATTTGTAAAGGCTATCCGGCACCTGCGGTACTGTGTACAACGTGCCATCAACAATATGAAGGTCTGTTAAAAGGTTTACCATCTGTGGCTCGTTAATAACACCTTTGGGCGTTGTTTCGCTTTTGCAGGCAGATAAATAAAGCAATACTGAAAAAAACAGGGTTATATATTTTTGCATTCTGTAATTTAGCGGCGTTTATATACAGCAAAATTACGGATAAATGAGCATTGCAGATAATATCAAAAGCTTAAAAAAGGAAATCGGCGAAATTAATGTGGCCTTGCTGGCTGTTTCTAAAACAAAACCAGTAGCCGATCTTCAAGAGGCGTACGATGCAGGCCAGCGCTTGTTTGGCGAAAACACCGTGCAAGAGATGGTAGAGAAACAAGAACTATTACCTAAAGATATTGAGTGGCACCTGATTGGCCACCTGCAAACCAACAAGGTTAAGTATATAGTACCTTTTGTTAGTATGATACAATCTGTAGATAGCTTGAAACTGTTGCAGGAGATTAACAAACACGCCGAAAAAAATAAGCGGATTGTTGATTGCCTGTTGCAGATATACATTGCCGACGAGGAAACAAAATTTGGTTTAGGTTTTGACGAGGCGATAGAGCTTTTACGTAGCGAAGAGTATACTGCGTTTAAAAACATCCGCATACGTGGCTTAATGGGAATTGCCACCAATACGGATAGCGAGAAGCAGATAAAAGACGAATATTACGAGCTTAAAACTTTTTTTGATGGTATTAAGACGAGCTTTTTCCGTAAGGAAGAATCGTTTGATACACTATCTATGGGTATGTCTGCCGATTATAAAATTGCCATTGAGCAGGGCAGTAATATGATACGCCTGGGCAGTACTATTTTTGGTGGCAGGGCTAAAAAAGTTGTCTGAACCGGAATTTATAGAATTAAAGAAACGATAGAATGAGTGATAACGCTACTAATAAAAAACTCCCCCTTCAGGGGGTTAAGGGGCTAAAGATCCGCGTTGCGGTAAAGGCCGATTGCCCACGCCTGCTGGAGCTTGTGCATGAACTGGCTTTATTTGAGCGCATGCCCGAAGAAGTAACTGTTACTCTGGCAGAATTTGAAGATGCCGGTTTTGGTGATAAACCTGTTTGGAAAGCTTTTGTTACCGAAGCTGATGGAAAAATAGTAGCCTTTGCTTTGTATTATGTACGCTATTCTACCTGGAAAGGTAACCGTTTGTACCTGGAAGACCTGATAGTGACCGAAAAATACCGAGGGAGGGGTATTGGTAAATTATTATTTGACCGACTGTTTCATGAAGTGAAAGAACTAGGTTACAGCGGCATGGTTTGGCAGGTGTTAGACTGGAATGAGCCCGCTATTAAGTTTTACCAAAAATATGGCGCAAATATTGAAGCAGGTTGGTTAAATGCATCTCTTTCTAAAGAGCAGATCTCAAATTTATAACTATGAAAATTGTAACTATATTGTGTTTAGCCGTATTGGGCTTAAGCGCTTGCCACTGGGGCAACCCCGCTAAAGATGAAGCTACCGGTATCTTTAAAGATACCCTTACTTACAGCACACAAACAATACATGAACGAGCTGCTGATTGTGGCAACAAACCCGATAGTGCCTGTACGTCGGTTAACATCACCTACCCTGTTTTTAAGGATAGGGCAGTTCTAAATGATACTATTAAGCATAAATTGTTAAACATGTTTATGCTTGGTGAAAAGGCCGATACCAACTTAAACAATATGGCTAAAGCCTTTATCAGATCTTACGCTGATTTCAAAAAAACGGATCCAAAATCTGTGATGTATTATACTTTGGATAGTTACGCCAAAGTTATAGGGCAGGATTCGGCACTGATACAAATGGAATATGGCGGCTATGTATTCCAGGGTGGTGCACATGGCGGCAGCTTTACCGGTTTTATTAACTGGGATGGCAAAACAAATAAAAAAGTAACGCTTGATGATATTTTGGTTGAAGGTTACAAACCCGAATTAACCAAAATTGCCGAAGGTATTTTCAGAAAAAATGAAAAACTAAACCCAGCCGAACCTTTGGATAATTACTTTTTTGATAAAAATAAGTTCGCGTTAAACGAAAACTATTCTATCACCCCTACAGGTATCAGATATATATATAATCAATACGAGATAAAGCCATATGCAGCCGGCCAAACCGAACTGTTGTTACCTTATTCTACAATAAAAAAATTAATGCGGCCACAGTCTGTCGCTTCACAATTCATTAATAAAAATGCTGGTATTTAAGTTCGGTGGGGCATCAGTTAAAGATGCGCAGGGCGTTATTAATTTAGGTAATGTTATTAAAAGCTATACCGGCAGCCAAATACTAGTTGTAGTATCGGCCATGGGTAAAACCACCAATGCACTGGAGCGGCTTGCCAATGCCTATTACAACGGTTTGGATGAGATGCATCAGATATTCGAAGAAATTAAAGCTTATCATTACCATATAGCCCACGATTTATTTGGCGAAAGCCACCCGGTATTTGATGATATTGCTAACACTTTTGTAGAAATTGATTGGGCTATTGAGGATGAACCACAGGATGATTACGACTTTATTTATGACCAGATCGTATCAATCGGCGAACTTGTATCTACCCGCATTGTAAACGCCTGGCTTAACCATACCTGTATTACAGCCAAATGGTTAGATGTACGCGGTTATATCCACACCGATAACACATACCGAGAGGGCGTGGTAGATTGGGACAAAACCCGCGCAAGCATTCAAAAAGACATTCCATCGCTTTTAAATTATGGTATAGTAATAACACAGGGCTTTTTAGGTGGTACTTCAGAAAACTTTACCACTACCCTTGGGCGAGAGGGTTCTGATTATACTGCGTCTATCTTAGCAGCTTGCTTAGGTGCCGAATCTGTTACTACCTGGAAGGATGTGCCCGGCATATTAAATGCCGACCCTAAACATTTTGCCGATACCATAAAGTTTGATGAACTAAGTTACCAGGAAGCTATAGAGATGACTTATTACGGCGCAAGTGTTATTCACCCAAAAACCATAAAACCGCTGCAAAATGCGGGCATCCCGCTATTGGTTAAACCATTTACAGACCCGTCGGCACCGGGCACGGTGATTAAAGAAGGTGCGGTTAACCATTTTGAGAAACCTGTTATCATCGTAAAGCAAAACCAGGTATTATTATCTATCTCTGCTAACGATTACTCTTTTATATCTGAAAGCCACTTAAGCGAAATATTTGGCCTTTTTGCCCGATATCATATCAAAGTTAATGTTATGCAAACATCGGCGCTTAGCTTTACGGCCTGTATTGATTTTGCAGCAGACAGGTTTGAGAAACAGCTACAGGCACTCAAAGCAATTTTTAAGGTAAAATACAATAGTGATCTAACACTGATAACCCTAAGGCATTATAATACAGCATCAGTTGATGAAGTAACGGCGGGCAAAACAGTATTAATGAAACAAACCAGCAGAAATACAGCCCAAATTGTTTTAAAGTAGCAATAGCAGGCACGAAATTATTACAGCTGTAAATGTGTTCAAAAAGTTCACTTCGTTATTGTTCAAAAAACCTCGTCGTTCTAACGTAGCACCTAAAACAGAATCTGTTAAGTTGCCCAGTGTACCTGCTATAATAATGTTTATAAAAGTGGCGTTCCAACCAAACTTAAGCGAGTAAGTACAGGCAATGAGGCCGGAACCAATTATACCGATTAATAGGCCTTCCGTACTGATTACTCCATCCTCCCCTCTTTTACCTGGGGTAAAGTTTAGTATGTTATAAAAACGTTTGCCATATACAGTACCAAGTTCTGATGATAGCGTATCGGCCGTAGCCGACGAAAAGGCTGCTGCCATGAACACCGTTGCCAATAAACGCTTATCTGGAAATGCCAATGCCAACAGGCCAAGAATAGCCGCTAAGCCGCCATTAGCCAAAACCTGTCGCGTATTTCGTTGCTGAGGGTATTCATCTATTATCAGCTTTCTTTTTTCTTCTTTTCTATGCGATGTAGCAAAAGTAGACAGGATAAAAAAAATGGCCAGCATAACCATACCTATATAACCTGTACCCAAGTAGATACTCAAACCCACAATACCACCGGTAACAGCAGCACCAGCAGTTAATTTGCCTGTTTTAAAACTCGCATAACTTGCTATAACCAGCAAAACAATAATAAGGTAGCTAATGGGCATTTAGGTATCAAACTTAATACAATACATTTAAAAAATCCATTATACCGATTGATAAGTATAACGCACAAAAAAGTGCCTTTCATTTCATGAAAGGCACCTAAATATTGGATTTAGTTACTGTTTATTTTCGTGTTTGCGGTTATTATCCTTATTTGATGTTTGGTCTGAACGCTGACCACCTCCATTGCTCACACCTTTTTGTTTTTGCGCTTCCTTAGCATCGTTAAAACCACGGTCGGCGGTTGAAGAACCTTGCCCGGTTGTGTTATTTTTAAAATCCTGAGTTTTCATAACATATATTTTTAGTTTACAAATTAGCTTTGCAGCCTACCAGCTATAGCTGTACAACAACTGTACCCATTTTTGTAATTACAATTATTGGTTTGCAGCCGGCTTAAATACGCTTTGCAAGTTTGAACTATTAACCAATTACGCCAATTATACACTAATATATGTTTACTGATAGATAGTATTATACACCTCCATCATATAAATAGCTTCTAACATACCTGCGTTAAAATCCTCCCATTCGGCCAAGTTGAATACAAAATTAATATCGCGGTTGGGTGTACATAATACTAGTCTTTCCGATCCGTCTGGGAATGGAAAACATCTATCTTCAAAATCCATATCTTGCAAAAACTGATAGAATGAAGTAAACTGCTCTGCTGTAAAACACAGCATCAAATTATGATGCCATATATTTATCATACCACACTCGGCGCAATGGCTTATTACTGATTGACCCTTTTGTGTTAATATCCTGGTTTCGCACATAATAGATGTTTATAATAGTGCCTGTACTACCCACGGCAAACGCTCAATAAAACCGTGGGCAATAACAGGACTTTATTTTTGATTGACTTAATTAAGTATTTATTTAGACTAATTAAAAATAATAATGCAAATTTGCGGTATTAGTTAGAATTTGGTTAACGCTAAACGGATCGTTAACAACGCTGAACGGATTAAATGAAATTAACCTTTAAAGCTTTATCAGAAACAAAAGTTATTAGAATTGCCCATCCGGTAGATTTTATAGCTAAAGGCGCGTATACCGAGCGGAAACATATATTGAACGAAAGATGGGGTAAGTTTGTCATCAACGAATTATGGTTTGAAGGAATATGCATATGCTATATAGATGCGAAACTTAAAGATTCTTGTAATATCACCTTACATTCCGATGCTCCCTATTGGATGATGAATTTTATGTTAGAAGGTAGTGTATATGTCCAAATTGGTGATGAAAAAATACTTGAATTAACCGAGGGCCAATATCATACAACTAATAACCCTATATTATTTACGGATATATTTTACGAGCGGTCTGCCCAAATATTTTTGATATGGCTCACGCCTAAATTCATAAACAAGCTTGTTAATGAGGATGCCATGAAAAATATGCTAGTTAACAATGGCAGTTACAGGCATACCCGGCAATATACCTTGATCAAAGAGATTTTGGAAACAGACCAGCAGGACTATCTTCGCAGAATAGCCATAGAATCTAAAGTATTAGAATTGTTGTATATTCAATTACAACAGGCAGAAATTAGCCGAACATCGACAAATGGCTTTAACCGGCAGGATATTGAGCGCCTTAATGATGCTAAAGCCTATATCGATCAAAACATACAAACCCCCTGCTCGCTTATAGAACTTGCCCGCAAAACAGGCCTTAACGATTTTAAATTAAAAAAAGGTTTTAAAGCCTTGTTCGGTAACACTGTGTTTGGCTATCTTTTTGACTTGCGGATGGATATGGCCTACCGTCTTTTGCAAAAAGATATAAGGGTAAGCGAAGTAGCCGAAACCATAGGTTATAAAAACCCCCACCATTTTACCGCTGCGTTTAAGAAAAAATTTGGTTTTTTACCTAGCCAGGTAAATAAAGTAAAGGTTTAAAACAAATTGCCTGTTCGGTTACTTCCCTAATAAGTATGCAAAAGTCAAAAGAAATTGTGTTAAGCGGCCAGCTTAAATGGGTAGAACGCATAGCTTCTGTTATGGACGACAAATTTCGGATACCTGGTACAAATTTTAGGTTTGGGCTTGATCCGTTACTTAACCTTATTCCATTTGCAGGAGACCTTTCGGGCTTCTTGGTATCAGCAGCATTACTATTTATAATGGCCAAAAATGGCGTAAGCCGCAAAGTGCTGATCCTTATGGCCATTAATATTAGTGTTGATGCTATAATAGGTTATACCCTTATTAGGCCAAATATCAGATTTTTACATAAAAGCCAATACACGTAATATAAAGCTGTTAAAAGAACATTATAACCAGGGTAAACACCAGGGCAACGGCAATGGCACAATTGCTTTTTTATTGCTTGTATTACTTGTAGTAATAAGCGGTGTACTTTACATTAGCTATATTGCTTTGAAATGGCTGTTAAATCAATTTTAATTATTGCTCGCGCTTAAAGGTATAAGGCATATCCTGTATGGTACCCAGCGTTACCGGAGCAAGGCTTACAGATACAATGTTACCATTGCTATCGTAATTAATTTTTGAAGATGTAAATTTAAATGTGCCTGTTATAGTATGTTTGGTGGTATCAATTCCATCTATATATAAAGTACCCGAATTGGGTTCTACCGTTCCAAATGGTACAAATACATAATTACCGGATGCATCTTTTATTTGTGTAGCATAATTAAACTGTAGGTAAGAGGTACCATCTGTTTTGTAAGTACCGGTAGTAATGCTTTCGTTATCAACCGACGTTGGATCGGTAAATATAATCTCGATTTTTTTCTGCGATTTTTGACCGCTGATAGTAAAAGTTTTCTTTTTGGTAGTTGTATTGTAGGTAAGTGTTGCTGCAACGGTATCTGGTGTCCACACAGGTGTACCTATGTATGCCTGAAAAACAGGTTTTACGGTAGTTTCTGTTGTGGCAGGAGCATCTTTTTTACAGCTCTGGATCAAAATTAGTGCGGAGATAAATAATAGGAAAGTTCCGGTTCTCTTCATTATACAATACATTTTTATGCGAAACTAAAACGATTTGGCTATAAAAAAATTGTTTTCACAAATTTTAACATATTTTAATTTGAAACAATTCAGAATAACCTCTTAACCAGCTGATAGTGAATTTTTAGTATGAAATTTATTTGATTAGTTTTTGGTAACATACACCCAACAAGTAGGTTAACTAATAAATATCATTCTTATACATACGCAGTAATTAATTGCAGTGCTACATAGTTTTAAATATATACTGTCAATAGTACCAGTTATATGCTTACAATGAATCAAGGTGTAGCGCCGCGGCGCCAATAATGCCACTATTGTGCAAGTCAGAAACCTCTATTTTGATCCTTTTAACCGAACCGGCAAAGGCAAGTGTATATATCTCCTCCCACATAGCAGTTTTAAAATATTCGTAACCGTGGCGCGCAGATCCACCCAATACAATAAGCTGTGGGTCATATGTGTACATTACCATTTTAATGGCATAACCAACATGCCTGCCAAACTCCTGATATAAATTTAATGCCTGGGGATCACCTTTTTGGGCGTTTTCATAAACGGTTAATCCGTTTATGCCCTTTGTTAAGGTAAAAAACGATCCGCTGGCATAATACTCCAGTAAATCGTTCTCGTATGGTAAAAAGCCAAACTCGCCTGCGCCGCAATTAGCACCGGCATACAAGTGTTTATTGATCACAATACCGGCACCTAAGCCCGTACCCATAGTTAAACCCACCATAGATGAGTAGCCTGCGCCTTTACCGTAATAGTACTCGCCTACTGCAAAACAGTTGGCATCGTTATTTACATAAACCGGTAGATTGTATTTTTGCTCCAGTATCTTCTTAAGATGCACTTCTTTCCACGATGGTATATTTAACACGTCGTAAACTATACCTTGTTCTACATCTACTATGCTGGGTACACCTATACCAATAGCCGTTATATCGCCTTGGGGCAATAGCGTATCAATTATATTGTAAATATCGGCAAGTACATCTTCTACACTACCATCGCTTTTAATGGGCGATGCTGTAATAGCAGAAAGTTGCCCGTTTTCTACTACTGCTCCCCTAACATTGGTAGCGCCTAAATCAATACCGATAACCCTGGTGATGCCCATTTTATAATTTTATATTTTCATAAATGCTTAAAACAATACGCATTTAAACACTGATAACGCAATATATTACAAATCTACTGCATAACAAACATAAGTGTATATATTACACTTTTGCCGGCCGATTTAACATTGAGTTTACGTTGAGTATCTACATTTGGCGCATGCTAAAATTTGACAATACACCTGCCGACCATGAGTTGCTGGAATTGCTTAAGCAAGGCAACAACAATGCTTTCGATGAGTTGTACAGGCGTTACTGGAAACCGCTTTTCACAGCTGCGCTATCCCGGATAAGTGATGAGGATGTGGCAAAGGATATTGTACAGAACCTGTTAATAGATTTATGGCAAAAACGGGCCGACCTACAGATTAACACTACACTTAGTCAGTATTTATTTGGTGCGGTTAAATTAAAAGTATTACAACACTTCAGATCTGAAGATGTAAAACAGAGTGCAATAGAAAAGGCTCTAACACACATGAACGAGGTATCTTACACTGCCGACAACCTTAAGGGTTACTTTAATCTGGAGAAGATAGTTAGCGACGAGGTAGATATTATGCCATTAAATATGAAGCGCACCTTCTTATTGCGAAGCGATAGCTACTCAGTTAAAGAAATTGCTGAAAACCTTAACCTTGCCGAACAAACCGTATCTAACAATATTACCGAAGCTTTAAAACGGTTAAAACGACGCCTTAAGATAGAATATCCCGACCGTTACATGAATTGCTTTATAGTATTCCTGGTGCTATTTACATAAAGTTAACATAAAGTTGATTTAAAATAGAAGTAGTAAACCACGTTTTGTGCAACATATCAGTAAAACAGCACAAAACTGAATGACCCCATCTGAACTAAAAGATTTAATTGACCGCTACCTTAAAAACAATGTAACCGATCAGGAGCGCAAACTGGTGGACAACTGGTATCAATCTTATGAGGATAGCGACCAATCAATATCTGCTGATAAAGAAATACAGCTAAGTGAAGATATATATGGCTATGTTCAAGAGCGTTTACACCCTGCGCCGGCCAAAATACGCCGCATAACCATAAACAGAAGATATGCAGCCGCAGCTGCTGCGATATTATTGGTTAGCGCCACATTGTTTAGCCGTAAAAAAGCCCCTGAGCGCCAGGCCCCCGAAGCATTTACAACCGTTAGCACCGGTAACGGCCAGGTTAAACAACTGGATCTGCCAGATGGATCAAAAATATGGATGAATGCACAAACCAGCATCCGAGTTAGCAAAAGCTTTGAACACCACACCAACCGTAATATTTATTTAGACGAAGGCGAGGCTTTTTTTGAAGTAAGCAAAAACCCGGCTCGCCCCTTTTTGGTAATCACAAAAAGTATTACCACACGTGTATTGGGTACATCATTTAATGTAAAAGCATATAAGCAATTAAACAGCGCCACAGTAACCGTTAGAACCGGCCGTGTACAGGTAAGCGATAAACAAAAGAAGCTGGCTGTATTACTACCTAACCAAAAAATAACCTATTTATTAAAAGAGCATACCAGTTATGTAAGCACTTACAATGCCGAAAGCAGCAGAACATGGGCAGAAGGTAAAACCGTGCTTAACCGGGTATCTTTTAACGAATTGGCCCTTGCCATTTATAATATTTACGGCGTAAAACTTACCAGCAAAAACAAATTAACACGCACCTATCAATACAATATAACCATCAGCCCGTTGCGCAATGTAGACGAAACGATGAGGGTTATTTGCTCTATCCATCAAAACAGTTTCAGGAGGAAAAATGATGAAGTAATTATTTATTAATAAAAAAGCCGGTCTGTAGCAGATCCGGCCATAGTTTGCAAAGCTAATAAATTGAGCCTTATTAGCTTACGCCCTTAGTTTCTCTGTTAAAAATTCACTAAGAATTCAAAAGTATGAAAAAAAATTTACGTTGCTTAACTAAAGCCATGCGTATCACGTTTCTTATTTACACCATTATTATTGCGGGCGCAGGTGTACTCATAGCCGCCCCAACCACAGGCCAGATCTTTGAAAAACGCGTTAGTATATCTTTCAAAAACGAAACCCTGTTTAATTCAATTAAAAAGATTGAGCAGGCCGGCCATATTGATTTTGCCTACGATCCGGAATTGGTAAATCTTACCGATGTAAAGATAAAAGGCGGCACGTTTAACGACGAACGCTTAGCCACCATACTTAAAAAGCTTTTTGCCAACACCCAAATTGGGTTTAAAGAAGAAGTAGAAGGTACGGTTACCCTTTACAAAAAAGAGTTACCTGCTAAGGCAGCCCCTGGTAAAATATCTGGTAGAGTTGTTGACGAAAAAGGCGAACCGCTTGCCGGTGCTACCATTATGCTTGTTGAAGCCGGCAAAGGCGCACAGGCCGATATCAACGGTGCTTTCAGCATTACTGCAGATGAAGGTACCTATACCATGGTGGTAAGCTTTATTTCATTTGAATCTAAACGCGTACCGGGTGTTAAAATAAAATCGGGCGAAGACACCAAAGTTAACAGCATAACACTGGTAGCCCAGTCGGGCACGTTAAACGAGGTATTGGTGGTTGGTTACGGCACCCAAAAGAAACAAAACCTTACAGGTGCTGTAGACCAGGTTACTTCTAAAGTTTTAGAGAACCGTTCGCTGCCTAATCTTACCCAGGGTTTACAGGGTGTAATACCTAACTTAAACCTTACCCCGTTAGATGGTAAACCAGTGCAATCACCATCATTTAACATCAGGGGTACTACATCTATAGGCCAGGGTGGTAACGCATTGGTATTAGTGGATGGTGTAGAGGGCGACCCAAGCCGTATTAATCCTAATGATGTGGCCAGTGTATCGGTACTTAAAGATGCTGCTTCTGCCGCAATATATGGCGCAAGGGGTGCGTTTGGTGTTATCCTGATCACTACCAAAAACCCGTCGAAAGAAAAAACAAGTATAACCTACTCGTTCAACCAGTCGATAAAAAGCCCTACAACAGTACCAAACTTTGTTACCAATGGTTACACGTTTGCCAAAATGTTTAATGAGGGATGGAGCGCGTGGAACGATTATTCACAAACGCCACAAAACATTAATAAGACAGTGAAATTTTCGCAGGCTTATTTGCAGGAGTTAGAAAAACATGCTAACGATCCATCGTTACCACAAACTATTGTAAACGCCGCCGGCGAATATGAATACTATGGCAATACAGATTGGTATGGGCAGTTATATAAAAATCATAACAACGCCCGCGAACATAACCTTGCCGTATCCGGTAACAGTGGCAAGGCCGATTTTCTTATCACAGGCCGATACTACTCACAAGATGGTTTGTTCCGTTATAACTCTGATGATTATAACATCTATAACTTAAGGGCAAAGGGCTCCTTACAGGTTTACCCATGGTTAAGCTTGTATAACAATGCCGATTACTCTAACATGAAATACCATAACCCATTAAACGTGGGCGAAGGCGGCAGTATCTGGAGAAATATTGCAGATGAAGGCCACACCATGGTACCTATGTTTAACCCGGATGGCACCCTTACCTACTCGGCTGCCTACTCTGTAGGAGATTACTATTACGGCAAAAACGGTATAGATTTCAATAACCGGGTATTTAGAAATACCACCGGTTTTGTAGCACAGTTTTTTGAAAACGTATTTCGTGTTAAAGGCGATTTCACTTTCCAGAACACCGATAACAACCAAAAACAAAAGCGCGTACCTGTACCTTACAGCCGCAAACCAGGGGTAATTGAGTATGTAGGTACCAACTATAACGATTTCCAAAATGTGAACCAAAGCACCCAATACATGGCTACTAATATTTATGGCGAATATGAGCCTAAGTTAAAAGGTGGCCATTATTTTAAGGCCTTGGGTGGTTTTAACTTCGAGCAATCAACATTTAACAATGTAAGTGTTTTACGCAATGGTTTAATTTCTGTTGATGCTACCGATATTAACCTTGCTTTAGGCCAGGGCATCACCACTAAAGGCGGTTGGGACAGATGGGATATTTTAGGTGGCTTTTACCGCTTAAATTATTCTTATAACGATCGCTACCTGATAGAAGCTAACGGCCGTTACGATGGTTCATCAAAATTCCCTTCAGATCAGCGTTATGCTTTCTTCCCGTCAGTATCTGCAGGTTGGAAGATCTCTAATGAGCCTTTCTGGACAGTGTCAAAAGACCTGATCACGAATCTGAAGATCAGAGGATCTTACGGATCCTTAGGTAACGGTAGCATTGCTTCTTATGCTTTCCAGGAGAAATTTAACATCTCTAAATCGGGTAGAATCTTAAACGGTGTTTTACCACAGAAAACAAGCCAGCCAGGCGTTTTACCTGATGGCTTAACCTGGGAAACATCAAACACCCAAAACATTGGTTTAGACCTGGGCATGTTATCAAACCGTTTAACTATTACTGGTGATGCCTACATACGCAGAACCAAAGATATGTTTACGGTTGGTATGACACTGCCTGCCGTATTTGGCACAGATGTACCGAAAGGCAACTATGCAGACCTGAAAACAAAAGGCTGGGAAGTAACTGTAGCCTGGAGAGATAAATTTGATGTGGGTGCAAAACCATTTAACTATGGTTTAAGACTAACCATGGCCGACTATACGGCTAAGATCACCAAATACAACAACCCTGATAAAAGGTTAAGTGATTACTATGCTGGCCAAACAGTTGGCGAAATTTGGGGATATCAAACCGCAGGTTACTTTACCTCAGTGCAGGATATTGCCAACTCGCCTAAACAAACGCTTATCAAGGCATCTAACACCGGCCAACTTTTACCGGGTGATATCAAATTCGCCGATCTGAATGGCGACGGTGTGATAAATGATGGCGATAAAACGGTAGACAAACCGGGCGACAGAAAAATCATCGGTAACTCAACACCCAGATACACCTATGGCATAGGCGTAGATGCCGATTGGAACAACTTCTCGTTCTCGGCATTCTTTCAGGGTGTTGCCAAACGCGATTGGTACCCGGGATCTGAAGCAAGTGTTTTTTGGGGGCAATACAACAGGCCTTATAACAAAGTACCGGTATCACAACTGGATAAAATATGGTCGGAAAGCAACCCGAATGCTTATTTCCCAAGATACCGCGGTTACGTTGCACAAAACGGCCAGGGCGAACTTACCCAGGCGCAAACCAAGTATTTGCAAAATGCAGCTTACCTGCGTATGAAAAACGTACAGGTGGCCTATAACTTGCCTTTACACCTGATACAGAAAATTAAGCTGACCAATCTTCGTGTATTTGTATCCGGCGAAAACCTGCTAACCTGGTCGCCACTATACAAGATAACCAAGGATATTGACCCGGAAAGCATCAACGGATCGGACAGGATCTTAACCGACGGCAGCAGCGGTAATGGTAACAACTACCCTATTCTTAAGAGTATAACATTAGGTTTAACAGCCTCATTCTAATTATTATTAGCACAAACAATTTAAATAGCTTAAATATGTTTTCCCTAAAATCAACCTTCATAAGGCAAACTGTAACCCTGCTGCTTTTAAGCTTAGTTATAGTTAGCTGTAAAAAATTAGACCAGGTGCCTCAGGATACGGCACTTAACCCGGCTGTATTTGGCAGCGTGGATGGTTTGCAGTTATATGCCAACTCGTTTTATGACAACCTGCCCGATGCCGGTGCAGTAGTACGTGCCGATGCCATGTCTGATTATGCCGCACGCACATCCGTACCAGATTTTTTAAGGCCCGGCGCATACAGCTCAAGACAAAGCACCGGTTGGGACTGGACAGCCCTGCGCAACATCAATTACTTTATAGAAAACAATGTTAACCCAAAAGTACAGTTAGCCCAACGCCAGCATTTTATGGGCCTGGCGCGTTTTTTTAGGGCATGGTTTTACTTTGATAAATTAAAACGTTTTGGCGACGTACCATGGATAAACAAAACCATGAAGATTGATGACCCGGATCTTTACAAAGGAAGGGATAGCAGAACCTTAGTGATAGATTCGATACTTGCCGACTTAGATTTTGCCAGCAAAAATATTGCTACTACCGATAATACCCGTAGCCTTATCACCAAATATACTGCCTACGCATTCAAATCAAGGGTTTGTTTATTTGAAGGTACATTCAGAAGATATCATAACGAATATAGTTTGCAATCAACTGCTGAAGGTTTACTTACCCAAGCTGCCGAAGCTGCACAACAGGTAATGGCTAATGGTGGCTTTAACCTGAACACTGCAGGTGGTACAGATAAAGCCTACAGGCAATTATTTACCAGCCAAACCCCGGTTGCAACAGAGGTAATACTGGCCGCGGTTGTTGACCCAGCATTGGGTATTTTTAACGATGCTAACTGGTATTGGACAAGCGCTACTTACGGCGACAGGCTTAGCTTTATACGCACATTTGTAAACACCTACCTTAATATAGACGGCACTCCGTTTACAGATAAAGACGGTTACAAAACCATGCCATTTGCACAAGAGGTAAAAGGCCGCGATATGCGTTTAAAGCAAACTATCCGTATGGGTAACTACACCCGTTTAAATGGCGCTACACAGCAGGCTGCACCACCGGTATTCTCTTATACCTATACAGGTTACCAACCCATTAAGTTAACACAAGATGATGCATCAATGGATGGTGGTAGCCGCAATACCAACTCTATCCCAATTATGCGCTATGCCGAAGTATTGTTAAATTATGCCGAAGCAAAAGCCGAACTAAATACGTTAACAGATGCCGACTGGAATGTGACTATTGGCGCATTACGCAGAAGGGCTGGTATTACCGGTAATACGGCTACCAAACCTACCGTTGCAGACCAGTATCTTAAAACAAATTACTTCCCGGCTATATCAGACCCATCTTTGTTAGAAATAAGGCGCGAGCGAGGTATCGAACTGGCTTTTGAAGGCTTTAGATTTAGTGACATCATTAGGTGGAAACGCGGCGAATTGATGGATCAAACATGGAATGGTTTTTATGTACCTGCAGTGAACGTACCGCTTGACTTGAACGAAGATGGCGTATTAGACGTATGTTTTTACACAACCTTGCCAGCAACGCAGGTTGCCGGCGTTACTTATGTAAGCGTTGCCGATAATTTATCAAACGGTACCATTAACCCGCAAAGGTTAAACAATGCAAATGAGCTTACTTGGTTAACTACAGTACAGCGTAAATGGGACGACAAGTATTACCTCTACCCTATTCCGGAAACCGACAGATTACAAAACCCTAAACTTGGCCAAAACCCGGGTTGGTAAAAGTTATTACTATAAAAACATTATGAAAATAAAGCAACTGCTTTTTACAGCACTATTTTTAATAACCGGCTTGTATAGCCAGGCGCAACATTTAATTGTAGGAACCTTTAATTTAAGGTTTGACAACCCTAAAGATACAGGTAACCTCTGGGTTAACCGTGCACCGGTAGCCGCTGCTTTGATCCGTTTTCACCAGTTTGATATTTTTGGCACACAAGAAGGCCTGAGCAACCAACTGGAGGATATTAATAAGGCCCTGCCAGAATATCAGCGTTATGGCCTTGGCCGCGATGACGGTAAAGACGGTGGCGAACACTCGGTTATCTTTTTTAAAAAAGACCGTTTTGAATTATTAAAAAAAGGCGATTTCTGGCTATCAGAAACGCCTGATAAACCGGGCCTGGGTTGGGATGCAACTTGCTGTAACCGTATTTGCTCATGGGTTTACCTAATGGATAAACAAAGCAAAAAGAAGTTTTATTTCTTTAACGCGCATTTTGATCATCAGGGAAAAATTGCCCGCGAAGAAAGCGGCAAACTCATCTTGAAAAAAATGAAAGAAATAGCAGGTAGCGAAAAAGCTTTCTTTACAGGTGACCTTAACGGCGACCATAACAGCACCTGGTATCAGCGACTGGCAACATCAGGCTATTTAGTTGATACTTATACACAGGCTGTACACCCGTACATTTTTAACGCTTCTTTTAATTCATTCGGCAAAGCACTAAATCAAAATGGTGTTATCGATCATATTTTTACCACAGGTAAAGTTGAGGTGAAAAGATGGGGCGTGTTAACAGATAGTTACCGCGGAAAATTTCCTTCAGACCATTTCCCGGTACTGGCCGAAGTTGTACTTTAACAACTAAATTTAAATCAAAAGGCTGCCTTTAGTAAAAGGCAGCCTTTTTTTGATTATGAATTTTGCGTAAATTCATTAAAACTATCACACGATTTTAACGTTTCCATTTCGATCCACCTATAACGGATACCACATAATTTTTAAAACGATTTACTATGTTATTGTCTAAACAAATCTCCATCATCTATTTTTTAAGACTAATTAAATGGGATGTAATGGCCATTTTTTTATACGCTTGCTTAGTTGGTGCACTAGATTATTTATCGTTTTTTAAGACCCTTAGTATCCCGTTAAGTATATCTGCCATGGTGGGTACCCTACTTTCTTTACTGCTTGCATTTCGTACCTCTCAATCTTACGAACGTTGGTGGGAAGCAAGAGTGATTTGGGGAGCTATTGTTAATGATAGCCGTACATTAATTCGCCAATTAATTCAATTTTTGCCAAAAGACGAGCAGAAACAAACTTTTATAAAAGATTTTGCGGTAAGGCAATCAGTTTGGTGTTATGCCCTGGCAGAAAGCCTGAGAAAATGCCCATCATCACAAAAAGTTGAACAATACGTTGCTAAACTGGATAAGGACAGCGACAACCGCCCTAACTTACTGCTTACCAAGCATGCTGAACAATTGGATGAGCTAAGCCAAAATTATCAGTTGAACGCTAATAAACAAGTTCAGTTAGATAATACATTACAAAGGCTAACAGACTCTATGGGTAAATGTGAACGTATTAAAAACACCGTTTTTCCCCGTTCGTATAGCGTACTGATCCACTTTCTGATCTACGTATTAACAACTATATTCCCATTTGGATTAGATGACCATCACTGGGCTATTGAAATTTGCATGGCTACCATTGTTCCGGTTCTGTTTATCGCTATCGAAAGAACAGCTATTCTGATGCAAGATCCATTTGAAAACAAACCCACAGATACCCCAATGACCGCACTCTCTAATACCATCGAGCGCAATTTAATGGAGATGGCAGAAATGCCAATACCTGAAAAAAGCCCGGCACCTACTACGTTCTATTTAATGTAAAAATTATAGACTTAAGCCATAACTAATTCATTAAGTGGCATTGCCACAACATATACTTTACAAAACTAATTTTTAGGGATTGTTAGGAAGAGGCCTAATAATCGTCGTCGTCGTCTTCCTCAAAGCCTTTGGCAGAGCGGTAAACAGATTGTAATTCGCTAAAAGCATGCATATCGCGTTTGCTTTTGGTTATCTCCATTCCCTTCTCATAGGTGGTAATTGCGTCGTCTTTACGGTTTAGTGCTTCGTATAACTTACCCAAATGGTAATAGGTGCCTGTATATCCCGGGTGGTTATTCACCAGGTCCTCGTAATAGCTAAGTGCTTTATCGGTATCGTTAAGTCGCAGGTATTCAGTAGCCAGCGCATATTTTAAAAATTCATCTTCAGGCTCATTCTGTATAAACGCCAACAGCTTATCTAATCTGCTTGTATCCATTTTAAACTCTCTCTTTTTTAACTAAATTTGCGGTGTCCTATATTACAAATACCTGTAAAACATAAACCAATTATAATGATCAAAATACTGGTATGTATCAGCAATGTTCCGGATACCACTACAAAAATAACCTTTACAGATAACAACACCCAATTTAATACAAACGGTGTTCAATTCATTTTAAACCCATACGATGAAATTGCCCTTGCGCGCGCCATAGAATTAACAGAAGGCGGTAAGGGCAGTGTAACCGTTATTAACGTTGGCGAAGCCTCAACCGAACCCACCATACGTAAGGCACTGGCCATAGGTGCCACGGATGCCGTGCGTATAAATGCCAAAGCACATGGTGCCTGGTATGTAGCTTACCAGATAGCCGAATATGTGAAAGCCAACCCGTTTGATTTGATATTGACAGGACGCGAATCTATCGACTACAATGGTTCTAAAGTTGCCGGTATGCTGGGTGAATTGTTGAATATCCCATCGGTGTCTATCGTTAAAAAAATGGATGCAACTGAAAGCGAAGCTACTGTTGAGCGGGAGATAGAAGGCGGCAAGGAAGTACTAACTATCCCCTTTCCTTTTGTAGCAGGCTGTGCCGAGGGTGTTGCAGAACCTAAAATACCCAACATGCGTGGTATCATGAGCGCACGCACCAAACCACTAACAATAGTTGAACCTGTTGAAGTGCAAACTTTATCAGAGATTATCAGTTATGAAACTCCTGCTCCACGTGGCCAGGTTAATTTAGTTTCGGCAGATGAACCGGCTAAACTGGTGGAATTATTGCATACACAGGCAAGGGTTATATAATATAGGTTTTAACCATCAATATTTTAATATGTCAGTTTTAATATATGCGGAGAATGCGGAGGGCAAATTCAAAAAATCAATTTTTGAAGCAGTATCTTACGCCAAAGCAATTGCCGATCAAAATAACACCAATCTTATAGCTATATCTATTGGCGATGTTGCCGATACTGATTTAGCTGCCTTAGGTAAATACGGTGCCGAAAAAGTTTTAAATGTAAGCAACGATAAGTTAAAGAACTTTGTAAACCAAGCCTATGCATCTGTGATAGCCGAAGCGGCTAAGGCTAATGGTGCTGATATTATTGTAGTATCAAATTCATTTAGTGGCCGTGGCCTTGCGCCGCGTTTAGGTGTTAAGCTACAAGCCGGTGTTGCTGATGGCGCAGTTGCCTTACCCGAGCAAATTGAAGGAAAGTTCACGGTGAAAAAGACAGCTTTCTCTGGCAAAGCATTTGCTATAGTTGAATTAACATCGGTTAATAAAGTAATTGCCCTAAAACCAAACTCTTATAAAGTGGTAGAAAGTGGTTCTGATGCACCCGTTGAAATATTTAATGTAGAAGCAAATGCAGCAGACTTTAAGCAAATGCTAAAAGATATTGTAAGATCTACAGATAAGGTATCCTTACCTGATGCAGAGATAGTTGTATCTGCAGGGCGCGGCATGAAGGGGCCCGAGAACTGGAGGATGATAGAGGAACTGGCTGACCTGTTAGGTGCAGCTACAGCATGCTCTAAACCTGTATCAGACGCAGGCTGGCGCCCACACAGCGAACACGTGGGACAAACAGGCATCGCTGTCAGTCCAAATTTGTATATTGCGATTGGAATTTCGGGGGCTATTCAACACCTTGCGGGCATCAGTTCATCAAAAGTTATTGTTGTGATAAACAAAGATGCAGAAGCACCGTTTTTTAAGGTAGCAGATTACGGTATTGTTGGTGATGCCTTTGAGGTATTGCCAAAATTAATTGCCGCAGTAAAAGAGTACAAAGCATCAGCTTAAAATATATATCGCTGTGATGGGGAATGACATGAAAAAGATCAAGCTGGATATTGTAGGATTATCTTACAGCCAAACACAATCCGGCGCTTATGCTTTGGTTTTGGGCGAAGTAAGCGGCCGCCGCAGGTTACCTATTATAATAGGTAGTTTTGAGGCACAGGCCATTGCCATTGAAATTGAAAAAATGACACCAAGCCGCCCTTTAACACATGACTTGTTTAAGAGCCTTGGGCAAGCATTTAATATTAACGTGCAAGAGGTTATTATTTATAACCTTGTTGATGGTATTTTTTACGCTAAGCTGATATGCTCGGATGGGAAAAAAGCTATTGAAATTGATGCGCGTACATCAGATGCTATTGCAGTATCAGTAAGGTTTGAATGCCCTATTTATACCTATGAGTTTATCTTGTCTACAGCTGGTATAGTGATAGAAGGTAACGATTTTGTTTACCTGGAAAACATTAACGAAGCAGCCGAAGAAAAAACGCACTCATCTGCAGCAGCCGGTACGTTTACATCCTTAAGCGAGGATGAATTAAAAACCCGCCTGCAGCAGGCCCTGGCCGAAGAGGCTTATGAAAAGGCTGCCAAAATCAGGGATGAACTGAATAAAAGAAAAGCATCATAAACATAAAAGAGGAGGCTATCATTTGGTATCCTCCTCTTTTTTTAAAGCTTTTTTTTTATTTAAGGGAGAGACACAACACTAATCTTGCGGCGCTTTTTAAGCTTTCTCCATATCGCATTATTTCACTATTTTCAGCCTTTAATTTTTTATAACTATTAATTGTTAAACCAGTACTATATGAATATTAAGTTCCGCTTAATACTGATGAATTTTATGCAGTTTTTTATATGGGGGGCTTGGCTGCTCACCATTGGTGCATACTGGTTTCAAAACAAACAATGGTCGGGTGCGCAATTTGGGGCTATTTTCTCTACTATGGGTATCGCATCCATCTTTATGCCCACCCTTACCGGTATCTTATCAGACAGGTTTATAAATGCCGAAAAGCTATACGGTATAATGCACCTGCTTGGCGCGGCCACATTGTGTGCATTACCAATGGTAACTAACCCTACTACATTTTTTTGGGTAATGCTGCTTAACATGGCGTTTTATATGCCTACGCTATCACTATCTATTACCGTAGCCTATTCTGCCTTAAAGGGGCAAAACATTGATGTGGTAAAAGAGTACCCTCCTATCCGCACCTGGGGTACGGTAGGTTTTATTGTTGCTTTGTGGGCAGTTAGTTTAACTAATAACGAAACCTCTGCCAATCAATTTTATATTTCTGCAGCTGTAGCAACAGCATTAGGTATATATTCATTTACCTTACCTAAATGCCCACCTTTGTTAAATAAGGCAACTACAAAATCTTTTGCAAACACAATGGGGTTAAATGCCTTTGCCTTGTTTAAATCAACAAGGTTTGCCATATTCTTTGCTTTCTCGCTGTTGTTAGGTGCTGCATTACAGCTAACCAATGCCTATGGCGATACCTACATTCATGATTTTAAAAATGTAGCGGCCTATCAAGATACTATTGCAGTTAAATATCCTGCAATTATCATGTCTATCAGCCAGATATCAGAGACCTTATTTATTCTGGCAATTCCCTTTTTCCTACGCAAATTTGGTATTAAATACGTAATGCTGTTTAGTATGATAGCATGGGTATTACGGTTTGGTTTGTTTGCATTTGGCGATCCCGCCAACGGCCTTTGGATGATTATTTTATCGTGTGTTGTTTATGGCATGGCGTTCGATTTCTTTAATATATCCGGTTCTTTATTTGTTGAGACCCAAGCGGCACCAGAGATCCGCGGTAGCGCTCAGGGATTGTTTATGATGATGGTAAACGGTTTTGGCGCATTCTTTGGCAGTAACATTAGCGGTTGGTTAATAGATAAATACTTTATTTTAGCCAATGGCGAAAAAGACTGGCACGGCATATGGCTAACATTTGCAGGCTATGCGTTAGTAATTGCTATTATATTCCCATTTGTATTTCGATACAAACATAATGCAGCATTAAAGCATGCTATCCAACACGCCTAAATCACAACCTAAACCTATATGAAAAAACATTACCGTAAAGAGAACGACTGCCTCAATTGCGGGACTATATTAGAAGGTAAGTTTTGCCATAACTGCGGGCAGGAAAACCTGGAAATGAAAGAAAGTTTTGGCCACATGCTAAACCATGCGGTGAGCGATTATTTCCATTTCGATTATCAGTTTTTTAATACCCTTAAGCCGCTATTTTTAAAGCCCGGTCACCTCACTAACGAATATTTGGCCGGCCGCCGTGCGCAATATCTGCACCCGGTGAAAATGTACATATTTATTAGTTTGGTGTTTTTTGTGTTGTTTTTGAGTGGAGGTAAACATGGCTCCAACAACAATGAGGAGGAGCATTCTACCGAAAAAATAGCTACAGATACAACCAAAAAAGATCTGCAAAAAGCTATTAATGATGATAATAGCTTAACGGCAGAACAAAAAAATGCATTGGCTGAAAAAGTAAATATGTGGGTGCCAGACAAGATAGCCAAAAAGATCAATGCTAATATTGAAAATGAAGCCCGGAAGGACAGCATTGCCAATAAAGGAACTAAAGATAACGGCTTTGTAGTTTACGGTGACGATAAACTAAACAAGTTTAAAAACTACGAAGCCTATCTTACCGACCAGCAAAATCAACCCGAGGCCAAACGTGATAATTTTGTTGAACGTTACGTAGTAAAGAAAAGTTTTGATTGGAAAAGCCAGGGTAAAAACGCCAAAGAAGTGTTATTTGAAGGCTTAAAACACAATGCACCCAAGGTGATGTTTTTGTTATTGCCGCTATTTGCACTCATCCTGATGCTGGCGTTTTGGAACAACCATAAGTTTTATGTAGAACATATTATTTATGCCATTCATCTGCACTGTTTCCTGTTTTTATTTTTGATATTGACGATGTTGCTTAAAATGATAATACCGCACAGTTGGGCGCCTGTAACCAGCCTAATACAAACAGCAACAGTATTAATTATTATATGGTATATCTACCGGTCGTTAAGGGTTGTTTATAATCGTACCCGCTGGCGTACCATTAGCAAAATGGTGGGTGTATCATTTATGTATTCTCTGGTATTTGGTTTATCAGTATTCGTTATTTTGGTTGTAACAGCGCTTACATCTGTATAATTATTCCTTAAAACAGAAAGGGCCCGCATAATTGCAGGCCTTTTCTGTTTGGTGTTTTTAGAATTACAAAAATGCGTAACCTAAACTCAGGTTAAACAAACTAACCCTGGTTTTGATATTGTTTGAACCATCAATATATTCTTGTTTGGTTAAACCAGCTTCGTAACGTAAGTCGATAGATATTCTTCTGATATCGATACCCGCACCTGCTGTAATTGCAAAATTAGAATCCTTGTAACGAAGAGTCGTTGCGTCGCCTACTGCCGAGCCAAAATTATTATCCTTGTTAATAGCAAATGATAACAAAGGGCCTGCGTAAAATCTGCCACCTAAGCCAAATGCACCAATTTTACCACCTAAAAGTAAAGGCACATCGATGCTTGTGAATTTTGCAGACCCTGATGTTCCATTGCTTGTGTTGATATCGACATTTTTGCTTGTAACATATAATTCCGGCTGAAAGTTAAAACCCAATGCGCCAAATCTGGCCCATATACCGCCAAGATAACCTGCTCGGTTACTGCTGTTTAATACGCTGCCTGAATTTGACAAACTAGATAAGTTTACACCACCCTTCACCCCAAATTGCACATTTGGTAATACCTGTCCCTCGGTAGTGGTTGCTGCGGCTACAAATAAGCCTAATGCGAGTAATAGTTTTTTCATGGTTTTTATAGATTTAAGGTTTAACGCGCTAAGATAGCATTTGTTTTAAAACCAAATATCCGGCCCTTTATACGGAAACCGGATATCAAATTGGCAACTGTTAAACTTATAAAGCTAATTTACCCTGGTAGTAGTCTAATATCTTGTTATAGATAAAGCAATCATACTTAGCATTAATTAGGTTTAGGTTGGCCCTATCCATATAGTTTTTGGCTAATACAAAATCAACTGATGTTAAAACACCATTATTAAACCTTATTTCTGCAATCCTGAATGATTCCGCATAGGCCTTAACCTGGTCTTGCAAGGCTGCATATCTTTCTAAAGCATTGCTCATATTAAGGTACGCTTGTTCTACATTCTGGCGCAGTTGTATCTTGGTGTTTTCTTCTACGTATTTATAGTTTTGCAGATCTATTTTTGCTAAAGTTACCTTGTTACGGTTTTGAAAATAGTTTAAGATAGGGATCCTTACACTTACACCAAACTGGTTATAAAAGTTGTTTTTAAATTGATCCCAATACGGTATCGACGAATCGTTTATTTTTGCTGCACTTGAGTAATTAGTGTTTAAGCCACCAAATAGTGATATAGTTGGCGATAAAGCCCCCTTAGCTGCTGATACAGCTTTTTCTGCACTTTGGCGGCGCAGTGTTGCCGCTTTTACCAATGCTAACTGCTGTAGCGCTGTTTGGTACACCTGGTCAGACGTGCCTGTTTGTTGTAATATTTCGCTCCCATTTATTTTTTCGAATTTTATCTCGGGCCTGTAGGGTATATTCAGTATCTGCAATAAATTTAATTTTGATGTTTGCAGTGTAGCCTTAGCATTAACATAGCTTACCTGGTTATCTGCATAAGTACCTTTAAGGTCTGTAAGGTCATTAGGCTGTTTGTTGGCACCTTGTTTCTCTAAAATGTTAAGCCTGTCTACCTGTTGTTTAGATACCTGTAGCAAATTTTGTACCTGCGCCAATGATTCTGTATTGTTAAGCACCAATAGGTATGCGGTAATAACATTTATGGTTACAAGATCTTTAGCCTGCTGTAGGTCCATCTCTCCGGCTTTATAAGCAAGCGATGCCTGTTTTATCCTGTTAAGGTTTTGCAGACCACTAAATAAAGTCAGGTCTCCGTTGGCGCTATAGCTTGCAAACTTGGTCGAAGCATTTACGTAAGTATAATCAACCTGGTTAAGGCTACGTCCATTACTAATACCATGGTCTATCTGGCCGTTTATAGATGGCAACATATTTTCTTTGGCCTGGTTTTTATTAACCTTGGCAGTTTGTAAAAGCAATTCGCTTTTTCTAACATCCAGGTTGTTTTTTACAGCTATATCAATGCATTGCTGCAGATTAAGTACGCTGTCTACAGCCTGGCTATGTGCCAACACCGGTGCAATGGTTATGAAGCTAAAAAATAAAAATTTAAAGTATCGCATTTTGTGTTATAGTTCAGAATTTTCTGGAAGATTCTACCTTTCCATCCAACAGGTTAATAATACGCGATCCATACTCCGCGTTTTTTTCAGAGTGTGTTACCTGGATGATAGTAACACCGTCTTCTTTATTTAGCTTACGAAATAACTCCATTATCTCCTCCCCTTGTTTCGAGTTAAGGTTACCGGTTGGTTCGTCTGCCAATAATAATTTAGGCTTGGCAATTAATGCACGGGCAATACCAACCAATTGTTGCTGCCCGCCCGATAATTGTGCCGGGAAAAGATCTTTCTTGCCGACTATCTGGAAACGATCTAACATGTCAGCCACCATAGCTTTACGTTCAGATCCTTTTACATCCTGGTATATTAGTGGTGTTTCGATGTTTTCGTAAACGGTAAGCTCATCAATTAAATGGTAAGCCTGAAAAACAAAACCAATGTATTGTTTATACAAAGCGGCGCGTTGTTTTTCTTTTAACTGGTGTACGGGTTGGTTTACAAAGTAATGGTAGCCATTGTTAGGCTCGTCAAGCATGCCTATAATATTTAGCAAAGTTGATTTGCCGGAGCCTGAAGGCCCCATGATAGACACAAATTCGCCCTCATCTACATCAAGGCTAATGTCGTTAATAACGAAATTTTTATTGCCGCCTACCTGGTAATACTTTGAAATATGCTGAAGTGATAACATGTTTAATTATTGTGTTAATGAATTACTGAGTTATTTTTTGTGCAATTTCTTAAACTGATTTTGGTATTGCAGTATGAATAATATACCAAACTTATAAATCACTTTATATCAGATACTTATATTGGATGTTAAAAGTAAAAACTGTACGCTTATGTACAGCGTGCGTTCGGTTATGATACAGTTGTTAGAGAGATAGAGGTTGGTGATTAGCGATAAGAGATCAGAAAGGCATATATACAATTAGAGGTCAGAATATTCGATTCTAACCTCTAATCACCAGTTTTTGATCTTAATACTATTCGCTTCTTAAACTTTTTACCGGGTTAGCTATAGCTGCCTTAATAGATTGCAGGCTAATGGTAAAGAATGAGATGAATATGGCTGCCACCCCAGTTAAACCAAATACCCACCATTGTATATTGGTACGGTAAGCATAATTTTGAAGCCACTTATCCATAGCATACCAGGCAATTGGTGTTGCTATTACAAAAGCTATAATTACCAGCCACAAATAGTCTTTAGATATCAGCGCAACAATATCGCTTATATTAGCCCCTAACACTTTGCGGATTCCAATTTCTTTTACGCGTTGTTCGGCCGTAAAGCTTACCAGGCCAAATAAACCCAGGCAGGCCAAAAAAACTATCAACAGGCTAAAACAGGTAAACAACTGTTGCAGCTTAGCCTCTGCATTATACTGTTTATCTACCAGTTCGTTTACCCAGTTGTATTCAAAGGGTTTACCCGGGTAGTATTGTTTATACAAATTATTTAAACCTGTTAAAACTGCCCTTTCGGTACCAGGGATAATCCTGACCAGCATGGCGCCGTATCGTGGGTTAGATAAGGCCTGTAACACCGTAGGCTTAATTTTATTATGGAGCGATTCGCTATAAAAATCTTTAACTATACCTACGGTTGTACCTTCAAACTTAACATTGCTTTGGTTAACCTTAAGGTTAAGCAGTTTAGCTGTGTAAGCCGTAACCAACATGGGTTGGTTTTGTATCAAAGCTTTTGTTTTAGCTGTAGACACACCTCCCATTAACGAATCTTGTTCTATAGCATCAGTACTAACGTTGGGGTTAAATATCCGGCCCGCACTTAATCTTAATTTTAATAAAGCGGGCAAATCAGCGTCGGCTTGTATAAAATACAAAGTCATTTTTTCATTGCCCACTTTCACCGTTCTGGACATGTTGCCCGACCCTGAAGATGGATACCAGTTAGTTATACTTGCACCTGTTACACCAGGCATCCGCATCAATTCGGTCTTAAATGACTGTCCACTTTTGCCCCAATCGCTAAAATCAATATTAATCAGGTTATTTTTATCGAAGCCCAAATCTTTATGGCTCATAAAATCAAGCTGATTATGTACCACCAACGTTATAATAATGATGGTAACAGATATAGCAAACTGGCCAACAACTAAAGCTTTTTTCAGAAAATTTATACCTATATCTGATGATATCTTATCCCGCAAAATAACCGCAGGTTTTGGGCGCGATAAGTACCAGGCCGGATAAAGACCGGTTGCTATACTTATAATTAATACACCGATAATTGTTACCAGTAAAAAAATGGAATTATATAAGTTAACAACTAATTTATGATCCAGGTAAGTTTCAACCGGTTTTAATAATAACGGATACAATATAATTGCCAATGAAAAAGATATTACAAAAAACAGTACCGACTCTGAAAGGAAACGTATAATTAACTGGCTGTTAACGGCACCCAAAACCTTGCGTACGCCGGTTTCTTTAGCGCGGTTAAACACCCGGGATATAGTTAAATTAACAAAATTGATACAGGCTATTAAGAGTAACAAAGCTGCAATGCCTGTAAATATGTAAACATTACGCATGCTACCATGCACATTTTGCACTGCAGCAAAATCCGACTTTAAATAAACATCTTTTATGGGTTGAAATTGAAATTGATAATCAGCTTTTCTTCCGTTTAATTGTTGTTTATACCAATTATTTACTTTTTGCGTAAATGCATCGATAGCTGTACCCGGCTTAAGTAATATATACTGTGCTTCAAAGGTGTAGCCTTCGCCCATTGTTGGTACTTTGTTATCAATTGCCCTGTATTCATTTATTGCCATAACATCTGCACGCAAATGGGTGTTTTGCGGCAAATTGTCTACAACAGCTGTTATGATATATTTTTGAGGTTCGCCAAAATCTGGTATATTAATAACCGTTTTGCCAATTACATTTTGGTTTTTAAAGTATTGCTGCTGAATTTTTTTTGTAATAACTAAATTTGTATAACCCTTTACAAATTTACGCGGATTGCCTTCTCTTATCTTAAAATCAAGCACATCCCAAACCGTTGGTTCCGCACGCAGTATGTTAAAATTTATACCTTCTTTATTTTCATCTAAAAGTAACCGGTTTTTAATGACAGACATCCTGCTGTAATTCTCTACCTCAGGCAAATCTTTTTTTAGCGAAGGCCCAAGACCGGAAAATGTTGCTGGCATCAGTTCCTGGCCTTTAACTTCTGTGTATACAGATAAAACACGATAAATATTATCGCCCTTTGTCCATTGTTTGTCGTAGGATAACTCATCAATCACTACAGTTGCCACAACAAGGCAGGCGGTTAATCCAACGCTTAATCCAATAATGTTAATTAATGAATAGGCCTTGTGTTTTAACAAACTGCGCCAGGCAATTTTAAGGTTTGTTTTAAACATAGTTTATAATTTCTAAATCCGTATATGATGTAATTGTCATTATTCGCTACGTAAACTTTTTACCGGATTAGATAGCGCTGCCTTAATAGATTGATAACCAACAGTTATTACGGCTATTAAGGCAGCCATACCACCTGCAAGAACAAATACCCACCATTGTATGCTCACCCGGAAAGCAAAGTCCTGCAGCCATTTATTCATGGCAAACCAGGCTAACGGCGATGATATTACAACAGCTATTAACACCAGCTTAATAAAATCAAATGATATAAGAGTAGCAATGTTAAATACACCGGCACCCAATACTTTACGGATGCCAATTTCTTTAATACGCTGGCGGGTCGAAAATACTGCCAAACCAAATAAGCCCAGGCAAGATATCAGTATAGTTACTACTGTAAATGCTGTAAGTATACTGCCTGTGCGTTGATCTGTTTTATACATGGCATCAAATTCCTGATCAAGAAAATGATACTCGAAAGGAGAATTTGGATAGAATTTATGCCATTTAGCTTGTATAGCAGCAATGGTAGCAGCCGTGTTTTTGCCCGATGTTTTTACCAAAAGTTTGCCAAACCAGTCATACTCCGGAAACATCACTATAGGCGTAATTGCCTGGTGAAGAGATGCAAAGTTAAAATCTTTAGCTACGGCTTTAATTGTACCCATGCGGCCATTCAGGCCAATTTTTTTACCTATGGCCTGCTCGGGTTTCCACCCCATTGCCTTTATGGCGGTTTCGTTTAGGATAAAACTGTAACGCCTCTTAACAGAACTGGTATCCATTACCTGTTGCTCATCGCCCATATCCAAATCGTTACCGGCAATTAGTTTTATGCCCAATGTCTTGGCGAAGCTCTTCTCGATAGGAATAGCAGTAACCGAAAGGTTAAAATCTGATGTTTTACCTTCTGCTGTATTGATGGAATATCCGCCGCCTACATTAACCGGCGAGTCGTAACTGGCTGTTGAGCCAATCACACCTGTTTGTTGGTTTATCTCCCCTTTAAAAGCCTCCAGCTGGTTATAGCCCATACCACCCAGATCCAGCACCATAACCTGTTCGCGGTTAATACCAGTATTTAGGCTTTGTATATAACGTAACTGGTTGCCTGCAATTAAGGTACTGATAATAAAAAACACAGATACTACAAACTGGAAAACCACCAAAGATTTGCGGATGATGTTGCCACCCGCCTGCATAGATGCCCCTCCTTTAAGTGTAATAACGGGTTTAAAGGCAGATAAATACAACGACGGATAAGTACCTGCCAATAAGGTAACCAACACAAATAGCACCACTAAGGCGGTTATCAGCCATAATGGGTCCCAGGTTTGTAAACTTAGGGGCTGACCGGTAAAATTGCTAAATACAGGTAACAATGCCGATAATAATACGACACCAACCAACAACGATAACAAGGTGATTATGCCAGCCTCAATTAAAAATTGGCTAAATAACTGGCCACGCATGGCTCCCATTACTTTGCGCACGCCAATTTCTTTAGAACGCTCTGCAGAGCGGGCGGTAACTAAATTTAAAAAATTAACACAGGCCAGTATCAACAATACTATGGCCACAAACCCTAAAATATAAATGTACTTTATGTTACCAGGCGCTTCTAAACCACCAGATGCAGTACTATGTAAGTGTACCTGGGTTAAGGGCTCTAACCCGAACCACATTTTATCACCTGATGCAGGCCGGTCTTTAGTAATATAATTGGTTAATTGTTTAGCAAGGGCATCCGGGTTTACGCCGGGTTTAAGCAACAGATAAGAGTAATCGTTGGATGAATCCCAGGCCAGCTTTAATGATCTTGGCATCATGGCGTAACTCCCCATCAAATCAAACTTTATTTGCGAATAGCCGGGCACATCTTCAATCACGCCGGTAACAATCATGCTGTTCTTTTGGTCAACTTTTAATATTTTACCTATGGGGTTATCGGTGCTAAAATATTTTTTTGCGGTAGATGCGGTAATTACAATTGATGATGAATTATCCAGGGCCGTTGCCGGGTTACCCGATATGAATTTAAAGCTGAATATTTTAAAGAAAGAAGCATCAGCAACCAGCATCTTTTTCTCCTTAAAAATTTTATCACCATACTGCACCACAGCCGCACGCATGTTAGAATAATTAACTACACGCACACCATCTTCAATATCCGAAAACTGCTGCTTAAAAACAGGAACGGGGGCTGTTGGTGTTAAGGCAGTGGTTCCGGCTTGGTTATCTGAAGCAGATTTGTAGCTGAATGTTAAACGGCTTATTCTATCGGCGTTTTTATTGAACCTATCGTATCGTAACTCATTGGTAAGATAAGTTGCCAATAGCAGGAAACAGCATATCCCTATGGCCAACCCTGCCATACTTATTAATGACGTTGTTTTGTTTTGCAACAGGTTGCGCCATGCAGTTTTTAAATAATTTTTGATCATATCTCCGTAATTGTAGCAGTTGTAATCTTAATGTTTGTCTGTTATATTTTTATTCTGAACGTAAACTTTTTACAGGGTTGGCCAATGCCGCCTTTATAGATTGCGAGCCTATTGTTATTAAGCCAATTAATACAGCTATGGTTGCTGTATAGGCAAAAATAGTCCAGTCGATTTCTTTGCGGTACGAAAACTCCTGCAACCATTTATTCATTAACCACCAGGCAATTGGCGATGCCACGATGATAGATAATATGATCAATTTCAAGAAATCTATGGATAATAAAGATACTATGGTATTAACACTTGCACCCAATACTTTACGTACGCCAATTTCTTTGGTACGCTGTTCTGCACTAAATGCCGCCAAACCAAACAAACCAAGGCAGGATATTAAAATAGCCACAACCGTAAAGTAGCCAACTATTGCCGCAAGGCGGGTATCTGCCTGGTAGTTTTTGTTAAAATCCTCATCCAAAAAACTATAATCAAACGGGTCGTTGCTGTCATACTTTTTCCAGATGTTTTCTATATTTTTTAGCACATTAGCCATATTACCAGGTTTGGCATGTACTATCATATAACTATAGTCTTTGTCCCTGCTTAGCTGAAAAGCATAAGGGGTTACCGGCAAATGCAAATCCTCGTAATGGAAATCTTTAACAACGCCTACAATTATGTAGTTATAGGTGTTGTTATCATTGTTAAAATACAGTTTTTGGCCAATAGCATCCTGCGGCGATTTAAAGCCATATTCTTTTGCCCCTTTTTCGTTTATAATAACACTTGAAACGGTGTCTGATTTAAAATCAAGCGAAAATAACCGGCCTGCAACAGGTTTAATATTTAAGGTCTGCAGGAATTTATCATCAATATAGTTTAAGCGGGTACGTTTGGCCTCTGCTACGTTCTGGCCTTCAATATACATGTTATTATCACTCGCGTTAAAAATGCCTGGATAATAATGGGATGCCCCTACAGATTCGACCTGCCCATTGCTTCGTAATTCGTTTTTTACCGCCGGATAAGCCGCTTTAGCTATAGATGTACGTAAAGGCACAACAATCTGCTGGTCTTTAGCAAAACCAAGATCTGTTGTACGCATAAAGCTCATTTGCCTTGCTATTACAACAGACGCAACAATTAGCACAACTGAAATGATAAACTGAAAAACTACCAGGCCTTTACGTATTGCTACAACAGCCATAGAGTTGGTAAGCTTACCTTTTAATACCTTAACGGGATTGAATGATGACAAGTAAAATGCCGGATAACTACCTGCCAGTATGCCGGTAATTAAAGCCATCCCCAAAAACTCAAGCAACAAAACTGCATCCCTGCTAAAAGACAGTATTATTTGCCTGCCTGATATTTGATTAAACAAAGGCAACAAAGTGGCCGTAAGTATAATAGCAAACAAGAAGGCAATAAACGTCATCAGGATAGATTCTCCCAAAAATTGTTTGATGAGTGTTGATTTTTCGGCGCCTAAAACTTTACGTACACCTACTTCTGATGACCTTTTTGATGAACGCGCCGTGCTCAGGTTCATAAAGTTTATACAAGCAATAAGCAAGGTAAATACAGCTATAGAAAATAACACATACAAATAAGTACGGCTGGCCGCTGGTGTTACATTGGTTGTTACATCAGCACTTAGGTGAATATCGCGCAGGCTTATTAAGGACTGTACTTTAGTAAAACCTTTATTTTTAAGATCTTTGCCGGCATATTTATCTATAAACGCCGGCAGTTTGGCTTCCAGTTTAGCTTTATCGGTGCCAGGTTTGGTTAACACGTAGGTATAAAACATGTTATTCGTTGCAAAATCGTTAGCCTGGCGAATAATGAAACCTTCCATGTTGCCACCCATCACCGAAAGGAAAAAATTAGCATCAATATGCGATGGTGTTTTCCCGGGAGCAAAAACACCGGATATGGTATAATCCTGTTCGCCGTTGGTATTGCTGTTTACGTGTACAACTTTGTTTAGTGCAGCCTGGCTCCCAAATAACTTATTGGCTAATGCTTGTGATATTACAATAGTACGCGGGCCAACTAAAGCACTCCCCGCGTTACCTTCAACAAAATCATAACTAAATATTTTAAAGAATGATGCATCAGCCAAATAACCCCTATCTTCTAAAAATGATCTCGGTTCGCCGGTTGCAGGTTTATATTGGATAATGGTTTTATCATCAGTAAAAAGCTTTAATAAGCGGGCGCTTTCTGTTATCTCCGGAAAATCCTGTTTTAATGCCCCGGCCATAGGTGCCGGTGTATTAGGCAATTTCATTGGTTTTTCGCCCTTCATCAAAAATGAAGTTACCACCTGATAAATGTTAGCTGCATTTTTATGCTGACTATCGTAGCTGGTTTCGTATTTAAGATATAGCGCTATCAGCATACAGCAGGTTAACCCAACAGATAAACCAAATATATTTATGAAAGAGAAAAACTTGTTCTTCATCATATTACGCCATCCAATTTTAAAATAATTTTCAATCATGTTTTCTAAAATTTAAAACTCTAAATCCTAAAGTTAACCTGCTTAATCACTAACAAAACAATCCGATCACTAAAGCTATTCGCTTCGTAAACTTTTTACAGGGTTGGCCAATGCCGCCTTTATAGATTGGAAACTAATGGTTAACAGGGTAATAACAATAGCTGTAATAGCTGAAATCACAAATACACCCGGGCCAATAGTAATGCGATAAGTGTATTTGTTAAGCCAGTTCTGTAAAAAATAAAAAGCAATTGGCGAAGCTATCATACAGCTTATTACCACCAGCAAAACAAAATCTTTTGACAACAGTACCCAAACCTGGGTTACAGTGGCGCCTAATACTTTGCGTACACCAATTTCTTTGGTACGTTGTTCGGCCACATAGGCGGCCAGGCCAAACAAACCCAGGCAAGATATAAATATGGCCAGGCTGGCAAATATGCCGGCAAGTTTGCCCACCAATAACTCCAGGTTAAACTTTTGATTGTAATCATCATCTACAAAACGGTAATTGAATGCATTGGCTGGGCTATATTTGTTAAAAATAGCGGTTACCTTTTCAATGGCCTCATGCGTATTTACATTAGGCGATAAGCGATAAATAATATGGCTCCCTCCATCAAAGAAAAACATACTTGGGTCGGCTGCCTGGAAAGGTGAATCCATGAGGGCATCTTTAGCAACACCAACAATGTGCATTTGCCTGCCAAATTTGGTAATAGTTTGCCCTATCGCATCGGTTAATCTTAAGCGTTTTACAGCAGCCTCGTTTAAGATCACACTGTTGCTATCAGCTTTTGCATTTCCAACAAAGTCGTGGCCTTCTTTTAGCTGCATGCCCAGGGTTTTAAAATAGTTTTCAGAAATCAGTATGGTCCCCATTTCTACAGTTTCACCAGGGTTTTTACCGGGAAATTCCTCCACATCGCTATGCCAGTCTATCCCGGTTGCAGGGCTTGATGATGTAGTGATGGATGAAACCGCGCCGCTTTGCAATAATTCATTTTTTAGCGCAGAGGCATTTTTATTGAGGTCATCATTGGTTAGCGTAGTAACCAATTTGTTGGTTGTGTAGCCGGTAGGCCTGTTTTTGGCGTGTTGTATTTGCTGGTAAATAATAACTGTGCTTATGATAAGCACTATAGAGCAGCTAAACTGTAAAACAACTAATGCTTTACGGGATATAGAGGCAGACCTTGCCGTTTGCATAGTGCCTTTTAGTACCAGCACCGGGTTAAACGACGATAGGTAAAACGCCGGCCTGCTACCGGCTAACATAGCCGTAATAAATGTACAGCCAAGCGTTACCAGCCAAAATAAACCGTTGGTATATGGCAGCACTATAGCGGTACCTGTTAGGGTATTAAATGCAGGCAAAGCTAATTGTGCTATTACTATGGAGAAAAGGAATGCCACAAAAGTAACCAGTACAGATTCTGTTAAAAATTGAATTATAAGCTGTTTGCGTTGCGAACCAATTGCTTTACGGATCCCAACCTCGCGGGCACGTTTTTCTGAACGGGCTGTGGTTAAGTTGATGAAGTTTATACAAGCTATCATCAGTACCAAAATACCTGTAACACTAAATATACGCACGTATTCTATAAAACCACCGAGTGCTTTGCCGTTTGTGTAGGTGCTGTATAAATGCCAGTCCTGTAAAGGCTGCATAATAACATCCGAGTTTTTAGCATTAAGGTTATCTTCGTAATGCTCCATGTTTTTGATCTTGGGAGCAACCTGGCTATATTTAATGCCCTCCTTTAGTTTGGCAAAAAGTTCAAAGCCATTACTGCCAAAATTCTGCTTACGTGATTCCTTTACCCCAGGATCGGTAATTTCAAAATAACTGAACGGGATGATATAACTGAACTTTAGCGATGAATTTGCAGGAAGATCTTTAATGATGCCGGTAACTTTTAAGTTGTTCTTATTGTCAACCTTAACCATTTGGTTCATAGCATTTTTGCTGCCAAATAAAGCTTTGGCCGTAGCCTCTGTTAAAACTATAGAGTAAGGCTCTTTCAGTGCATCAGCATTACCTTGTATAAAAGGAAATTTAAATATCCTAAAGAAATCGGTTCCGGCCTGTTTGCCTTCCAGACTCAACTTGGTATCGCCAACCATCAACCCATGGCCCCTGCCCCCGTCTGATTCTGCCACGTATTCAATTTCCGGGAAATCTGTACGTAATGCATCGGCTAATTTTAAAGATGTACTGCTAAACGTTAAGGTATCGCCGTTGCTGTTAAAATTGCGCCTTACCTGGTAGGCCTGCTCATAATTGGGTAAAAACTTATCATACGCATATTGGTAACTTACCCAAAGGCCAATTAGTAACGCAACGGCCATACCTACAGCAAGCCCCATGATATTTAATGTGCTGTATATTTTGTTGCGGGTAAGGTTTCGCCACGCAATTTTAAGATTGGTTTTTAGCATGATAGTTTATTTACAATATTTATTCGCTTCTTAAACTTTTAACAGGGTTGGCAATAGCCGCTTTTATGGCCTGGAAACTAATTGTTACCAATGCTACAACCATAGCCAATATACCCGATACCGCAAATACCCACCATTGTATTTCTACCCGGTAAGCAAAATCCTGTAACCATTTATGCATAAAGTACCAGGCAACAGGCGAAGCAATCAGGAATGATATACCAACAAGCTTCATAAAATCGGAAGAGAGCATATTGACTATGCCGGGTGTTGAAGCACCTAATACCTTACGGATGCCTATTTCGCGGGTGCGCTGATAGGTGCTGTAGGATGCTAAACCTAATAAACCAAGGCATGATATAGCAATAGCCAGTATTGCAAAATTGAAAAATAGCTTTCCAAAACGCTGTTCGGCGCGGTATTGCCTGTCAAAAAAATCATCCAAAAAGAAATAGCTGTACGGCCTGTTAGGAATTAGTTCCTTCCATTTACTTTCTATGGCTGCTAACGTTGCTGCCTGGTTTTTGGCATCTATTTTAGCAGATATCAGGTTAAGATCATGCAGCTCCACCCGCATGCTTAAGGGTTTAATTTTTTCCTGTAATGAACGGAAGTGAAAATCTTTCATCACCCCTACTATTTTACCTTCGCGGCCCCATTGTTTAAAACGTTTGCCAATGGCTTGCTGCGGGTTGCTGTAACCAAATAGCTTAACGGCTTCTTCGTTCAATATCATGGCCTGTGCGGTATCCGTACTCATAAAATCGCGTGAGAACGGCCTGCCGGCAACCATTTTTATTTTAAATTGGTTCAGGTAATCAAAATCAACGAAGTACAGATCAAGATTGGCAATTTGAAGGTCGCCTTTATTGTTCTCAATTTCAGAATAAGCCCCCCTATCGCCACCGCCCGGCACACTTGCCGATAGTGCGGTTGATTTAACGCCCGGTAAAGCTTTAATAGCCTGCTGAAACGCTTCTTTGCCGGGGTCGCCGTTGCTATCCATTACCAGCATCTGGTCTTTAGAGAAACCGAGATCGCGGTTACGCATAAAGTCCATCTGGTTATACACGATGATTGTACCGATGATAAGCGCAATAGAAATACTGAATTGTGCTACTACCAGGCTTTTTCTAAGCAAATTGCCTTTGGTACCAGATGAGAACCTCCCCTTTAAAACCATAACCGGCTTAAATGAAGATAGTACTAATGCAGGATACACGCCCGCCAACAAACCAATCAATATTGATAAGCCAAATAATATAGCGATGTAAGACACATTACTAAACAACCCTGGACTAATTACCTTACCCGACAACTGATTAAACATGGGTAAGAAAACAGCCGATAATACTACTGTGACAAAAAATGCGATTATGCATAACACTACAGATTCGCCTATAAACTGGGCTGCCAGCTCTCCCTTGGCAGCACCAACAACTTTACGTATGCCAACTTCTTTAGCGCGTTCTACAGAACGGGCTGTAGTTAAGTTTATAAAATTGATACAGGCAATAAGTAATATAAATACGGCTACAATACTAAATATATAAACGTTGTTAATGCTGCCAACTTCCTGCCCACCCCTTTTAGAGTGCAGGTAAATATCTTTCAATGGTTCGAGCATTAACGTTGCCGACATTTGTCGCTTCCGGCTTTCTTCGCCGTTGCGTTTTTCTATAAACGCCGGGAATTTTGATTGCAGCACTTTAGCACTTACACCCGTCTTTAATAGCAAATATGTGGTAGCACCATAATTGCCCCATTGGTCATCAATGCCTTTATTTATTTTTTGGGTAAGGGTGGTCATGGATAAGATCATATCTGCCTTTATCTGCGAATTTTCAGGCATGTCTTTAATAACCCCAGTTACCATTGCCGGCATCCCTTCACCGGATAATAGTACCGTCTGACCAACGGGATTGGTACTCCCAAAATACTTTTTAGCCGCTTTTTGGCTAAATATGACGCTTAAAGGTGCCGTAAGGGCTGTGTTTGGGTTACCCTTTAGCAATTTAAAATCAAACACTTTAAAAAAGCTCGAATCGGCAAACAGGGTGTTATCTTCCTGAAATTTTACATTGCCTTTTCTCACCAGGAAACTGCCTCCGCTAACCCTTACAAATGATTGTATCTCCGGAAAATCTAACTTTAAATTTGGTGCAAATGCCCATGAGGTAACATCTGTATTAATAGTTTCTGACGGAGTTTTGATATCTGTTACTACTCTATAGATCCTATCTGCCTTGGTGTGGAATTTATCGTAACTTAATTCAAAAGCTACATACATAAAAATAAAAAAGCATGCCGTTATGCCTACAGATAGGCCTGTAATATTTATAAATGAGAAAACACGGTGCCTCCAAAGGTTGCGTAAGGCAATTTTAAAATGATTTTTTAACATGGTATGCTGGTGTAGATTATATGAATTATTCGCTTCTTAAACTTTTTACCGGGTTAGCTATGGCCGCTTTTACAGATTGGAAGCTGATTGTTATTAATGCAATAAAAACAGATAGAAGAGCCACAGATACAAATGTGCCCCAATGAATATCAATCCGGTAGGCAAAATCGCGCAGCCAGCGGTTCATGGCATACCAGGCCAGCGGCCATGCTATCATATTTGATATGATAACCAGCTTCACAAAGTGCCATGATAGCAATTGAACAATACTTTGTACAGATGCACCTAACACTTTGCGTACCCCTATTTCTTTTATTCTTTTTTCGGCAGAAAATGATGCCAGGCCAAATAAGCCTAAACATGATATCAGGATGGCAAGCCCTGCCAGTATCCCAACTATTTTACTAACCTGATCGTCCGCCCGATAAACCTCGGCAAAGTGGTCATCTAAAAATTGATATTCGAAAGGGTAATCGGGGTTAATGCTTTTCCAGGTGGCCTTAATAAAATTTATTGCCTGTTTAGAACTGCCAGATTTAATTTTGATAGAAACCGTATTAAGTCCCCAGTCGCTTTGGTTTGCAATTAATAGGTTTTCTACCTTATAATGCAACGAATTAAAATTGAAGTTTTTAGTGATACCTGTAATAACACCAAGCGAATCAAACCCAAACCGTTGGCCAATAAGTGTTGATATTGGGGCCTTTGGATGGTCTTTTAAAAGCTCGTGGGCCATAGATTCGTTGATAATATATTCGCGCCCATTTCCAGATTTGTCTTTAGAGAAATCCTTACCTTCAATAATTTTTATATTGTACAGCCTCATGTAATCGTTATCTACAATAAGCTGGGTAACGCCAAGTTCGCGTACCGGATCATTCTTATATTGAAATGTTGCGCCTGATTGATCCAAATGGCTGCCTAACTGATCTTGCGAGGCTGTAACACCCGCAATTAGCGTGTTAGCTAGCAACTGATTTTTAAATAATGGATACTTTTGACCCGAGATCCTATCCATAGGTACGGTAACCACTTGCTCACGTGTAAAACCAGGATCTTTTTCCTGCATGAACTTTAGTTGTTTTACAACAAATACTGTAGCTATCATCAGGAAAACAGCACTTGTAAACTGCCCGATAACCAATACATTACGCATAGTGCCTTTATTCTTGCCAGACTCTACCGAACCTTTTAATACTTTAACAGGCTGAAATGACGACAGGAATAGCGCCGGGTAAATACCTGATAAAATACCTACCAATATGGTGCCTGTTAATATGATAATCAAGAACTTAGGATTAGTAAATATTGGTAGTGATATATCGCGCAGGCTTAGGTTATTTACAAAAGGCAAAGCCAGCTCTACTAAAACAACTGCAAGCACCAATGCCAACAATGATAATAAAACAGTTTCGCCTAAAAACTGCAATGCCAGCTGCGGCCGGTTAGCACCGATAGATTTACGAATGCCAACCTCTTTGGCCCTATCTGCAGAACGGGCGGTAGATAAATTCATGAAGTTTACGCAGGCAATTACCAGTACTATGATAGCTATGATAGCAAAAAGGTTAGTTGATTTTTGATCGAATTTTTGAAAGTTAAGATAATCTAACCCAATATCTGTTGACCCTGCATGTACATCTTTAAGTGGTAAGTAAAATAATTGGTAATAAGCTGTTTGTTCGGGTTTTAAATGCTTTTTTAAAAAAGCAGGCATTTTAGCCTCAAAAGCTTTTAGATCGGTACCGGGTGCTAGTTTAAGATAGGTATTTAACCAGTTACCGCCCCAGTTATCCATCCATTTTTGATGAATACCGGGTAAGGAATATAAGGCATCAAATTGTAGTTGTGAGTTTTTAGGGCTATTCTCCATCACAGCAGTTACCGTAAATTTCACAGTATCGCCACCGTAATGATTGATAACTTTACCAATAGGATCTTCGGCGCCAAAAAGTTTTTGTGCGGTTTCTTGTGTAATGGCTATACTATTGGGGTTGTTAATGGCGCTTTGCGCCTCTCCTTTTAAAGTCTTAAAATTAAAGATCTTTAAAAAATCCGGGTCAACGGCAAGTACCTGTGGTACAAACACCCGTTTTTCGCCATAGGTCATTTGATATTTCTTATCCCATTTTACGCGGGTAAAGCTTTTAACTTCGGGATATTCTGCTTTAAGTGCGGGTGCCATAGGAAACATGGATAAACCTACTTTTTGTGAAGCGGCCATGCCCGGGAATTTCTGTACTTCGTTCAATCTTACAATGTTGTCGCCATGAAAGTCATCAAAACTCCTTTCATACGATACGAATAACATGATTACTATACATGCGGCCATACCAATAGCCAATCCAATTATATTTATGGCAGACGATACTTTATTTTTCCAAAGGTTGCGCCAGGCGATCTTAAAATAGTTTTTGATCATGATAAAAAATTAAATTTAATGATATTTTAAATTTAGGCTGCTTATTCGCTTTTTAAACTTTTTACCGGGTTTACCAGGGCTGCGGCTATAGCTTTATACCCTACCGTTATCCATGCAATAATTATAGATGTACCTATAGAAATGATGAATATTCCGGCGCCTGGTTTTATTTTATAGGTAAAGTCTTGCAGCCATTGTTGCGTAAAATACCAGGCAATAGGCGCTGCAATTACAAATGATATGACAATAAGCAATGTAAATTCTTTAGAGAAAAGGTACACAATATTAGCTACAGATGCACCCAAAGTTTTGCGGATGCCTACCTCTTTAGTGCGTTGTACTGCCATAAAAGATACCATCCCATATAAGCCCAGGCAGGATATGAAAATGGCCATACCCGCAAATATTTTATACAATTGCGATAGCTGATCCTCCTTTTTATAGAAACCGGCTATTTTCTCGTCAAGGAATTTATATTCGTAGATATCATCCGGGAAAGTTGCCGTCCATAGTTTTTCAATACCTGCTAATGTAGGTTTAACATTAGTCATTTTTAGTTTGATATTGGCGGTTTGGTACTGTACATTCCAGGTACCCATCAATACCGGCGGGATCTGTTCACGTAAAGAGCTTACGTTAAAATCCTTCACCACACCAACAATCTTATGGACAAGCTTTTGATCATCCCAAAGTTTAATGGTTTTACCTATAGCATCTTTAGGATTTGTTACACCAAGGGTTTTTAGAAGTGTTTCGTTCACCACATATTCCTGTACCGTATCTCCTTTAATAAAAGGGCGGCCGGCAACAAATTCCATATTATACAGCTTAAAATAGTCAACATCAGCCCACTTCATGTTTACCCTAAAGTCGGTTTCCTTTTCTGAGTTGTCATATATAATTGGGCTGCCCCAACTCATATTATCAGACGGGCTGGCAAAGCTGTAGCTAATAGATTGCACACCAGGCTGTTGTAATATCTGAGTCTTTAATGCGCTTAGTTTTAAACGGCTGATGCTATCGTTAGGCAATGAAACAGTTATAACGGCATCCTTATCAAAACCCAAAGCAGAACCTTTAAAATGATTTAGTTGTGATATAATTACAATTGTGCCAATAATAAGCACCTGTGCAATACCAAACTGAAGCACAACTAAAGTGCGCCTTAAAGTAATACCTTTAGTTTTACCGCGGCTTATTTTATTTTTAAGCGCAGCTATGGGATTAAAGCCGGATAATACTAATGCCGGATAAACACCTGATAACAAAGTAACACCAACTAATACTGCTACCAGGAAACCTACAATTACGGGGTTGGTAACAAAGTTTGCAGTTAAATTTATCTCTAAAAGTTTATTCAGGTAAGGCAGGCCCAATTCACTGACCGCAATTGCAAGCAATATAGAAAACAACGTGATAATAAAGGTTTCGCTTAAAAACTGCAGTACCAGCTGCTTGCGCTGGCTGCCCAATACCTTACGGATACCTACTTCTTTTGATCGGTTAACTGCTTGTGCCGTAGCCAGGTTTACGAAATTTACGCATGCAATAATTAGTAAGAACAAACCAATAAGGCTTAGCGCTCTGATCAGATCTTTACTAAATGGCTGGCCAATGTAAAGGCCAGCGCGCGTATCTGTGTGCATTTGAGATAGCGGCTGTAAAAACATGGCATCCCTCTTAACATCTTCGGGTTTATGTTTTTTGATAAAACCAACAAGGTTTTGGTTAAAGCTGGATTCAGTTACACCATCCGGCAGGGCAACGAAGCAGGAATGCGATCCGAAAGTACTTCCCCAGTCCTCAAGGTTATCTTTATAGTCGGTATTTTTAAGGGAATTGTATGAGATAGCAAGGTTTATAGGCAGGTCGGTATTCGGCGGTGGGTTTTTTAGCACACCGATAACTTTCAGGTCTAATTTGTTATTATACCTGATGGTTTTATCCATAGCGTTTTCCCATTTACCAAAATATTTTTCGGCGATATTTTGGCTGATTAAAATAGTATTGGGCTCTGTTAAGGCATTTTTTTTATCGCCGGCCAGCCAGCTAAAGTCAAAAATTTTAAATAACTGTGGTTCCGTGAAAAATACATCCGGTTCTTTAAAACGCTTTACTTCTCCCGCTGTGGTGGTAACACTCATTTGCCTGCTTTCATCATCATATATTGCACCGATAAGTGGTATCTGCGGATAATCTACCCGCATGCCCCTGCTTGTGGGGAAAGGCACACCTGCACGGTATTTCACCCCTTCTGACGAAGTGCGTTTAGCCAACACGCGGTATATGCTTTTCTTTTTAGCATGGTAATTATCAAAACTTGTTTCAAAATTTATTACCAAAAAAATAAGTAAACAAGCGGCAATACCAACAGCCAGGCCAATAATGTTTATTGTAGCGTAGCTTTTGTTACGGATTAGGCTACGCCAGGCTGTTTTAAAATAGTTTTTAAGCATGATGAATATGTTAAAATGACTTTATGTCTTATATTTTCGATTGCCAATTCTTGAATGCAACTACTCGCTTCTTAAGCTTCTAACCGGATTTACTAATGCCGCTTTAACAGCTTTGTAACCAACAGTTAGCCAGGCAATGGCTATAGACGATGCCATGGCTAATAAAAACACACCTGCTGTTAAATTAATACGGTAAGCAAAATTTTGTAACCATCCCGACATCATATACCAGGCTAGAGGCATGGCAATCACAAATGATATGGCTATTAGTATCATAAATTCTTTAGAAAACAATAGTACTATATTGAATACTGATGCACCTAATACTTTACGTACGCCAACCTCTTTAGTACGCTGTACTGCCATAAAAGAAACCAACCCATAAAGGCCAAGGCATGATATAAATATGGCTATGAAAGCGAAGATCTTATACACCAAAGCCAATTGGTTTTCCTGCTTGTAAAATTGTGCTATGTTGTCATCTAGGAAGTAGCCGTTATATGCATACTCCGGATAGGTGCTTTCCCAAAGTTTTTGAATAGCCTTAACTGTTTTGGTTAGGTTTCTTGTTTGGATCTTAACCGCTGCCTGAGATAAAAATGCCTTTTTGGGCGAGATTACGATAGGTTTTACCGCATCGCGTAAAGAGTTGGTTTTAAAATCCTTAACAACACCGGTAATTGGTGCCCAAACACCGCCGCCCCCTATGCGTATTGTTTTGCCAATGGCATCTTCGGCTTTCATGACACCTAATTTGTGTATAAGCGTTTCATTTACCACTACTTGTCTTATCGTGTCACTTGGGTCGTAACCTTTACCGGCAGCAAACTGTAACCCGTAAGTTTTAAAATAATCGGCATCACCATACTTCAAAAATGTGGGGAAGGTTATATCTTTTGTGGAGTTATTATAGTAAAAGTTTGACCCCCAGTTGTTCTCTGACGATGGTGCATCAGAAGCAAAACTCATCGACTTTACTTCAGGGTTTTGTAACACCTGCTGTTTAAAGGTTTCCATTTTACCTAAGCTGATACTATCTGTATAACCAGGTATAACCAGCACGGCATTTTTATTAAAGCCCAAGTCGGCCTCATTTACAAAATTCATTTGGTTTACGGCCACAATAGTGCCTATAATAAGCAATTGCGCTATAGCAAACTGAGCCACAACTAACGCTCTGCGTAAAGGGATGCCACCAATAGATGCCGCCGTGATTTTATTTTTAATAGCTGCCACAGGTTTAAACCCCGACATAACTAATGCCGGATAAATGCCTGATAATAAAATTACAGCCACCATAGTAACCAGTAAAAATAAAATAGTGCCTGCATTTAGCAGGCCGATATCCTCTGGCACGCTGGCAATATTTTTAAGGTACGGTAATGCTATTTTAGCCATTGCTACAGCTAAAATTACCGAGAACAGAATAACCATGGTAGTTTCGCCAATTACTTGTGCAATAAGTTGTTTGCGAGTGCTACCTAGCACTTTGCGGATGCCTACCTCTTTAGAACGGCCTACAGATTGTGCAGTTGACAGATTAATAAAATTGATGGACGCCATCAATATGATAAGTACTGCAATTAATGTTAAAGTATTTAATGTGGCCTTGCTGGTAAGATGGTCGCCAAGGGTATTGCCTACGCGGGTATCAAAATGAAGATCGGCAAGTGGCTGTGCGAAATGTATACGTTTGGTCCTGTTTTTTTCGTCAATATACTTTTTAGTAAAGTTAATTAACTGCTTATCAAAGTTCTGTTTACTAAGAGTTGCTGGTAATTCTAAGAAAATCTGGTGGTTACTGCTTAAGGATCCCCATTCCTTGTTATAGCCATATGTATCCGGATATTGTTTCCAGGTGATGTAAGATACCATTACCTTTAATGGGATGTCACTGTTTTCGGGCGCGTCTGCGATAACGCCGGCAACCTTTAGTGTTACCAGGTTATCCATTCTTAGGCTTTTGCCAATGGCTGTTCGCCAGTCGCCAAAGTATTTTGTTGCAGCGGCTTTACTAATCACAACCATATTAGGTTGAGATAATATGCTTTTAGTACCACTTAACCAATCCGTTTTAAAAATATCGAAGAATTGCGGTTCCATAAAAAACACGCCAGTAGGTTCTAGAAACTTTTTATCACCTGCGGCATCGCTGCCATCGCCAACCGGAACGGTTATTTGGCTGCCGTAGCTTGAATTTAATGCAGCAAATTTTACCTGGGGAAAATCAACACGCAAAGCTTCCAATGCCGGTACGGATACCCCAGGGTTATAATTTATACCATCCTCTGATACCTGTTGAGTGACCAGATGATAAATCTTACTAAAATTATTATTGAATTTATTGTAGCTAAGCTCGAATTGCAGTATAACAAAAATAAGCAGGCATGCCCCTATACCCACGCTTAGCCCCGAAATATTTATAATAGAATGTGCCTTATGACGGATAATATTTCTCCAGGCAATTTTAAAGTAGTTTTTAAGCATTGTGATGGTAATTTGTGTTACTTAAGTAAAACACATACCAAAACTATAAATACCTAGTAATCAGTTTTTTAGAAATATAAAATAGCGTACGCTATGTACGCATGCGTAACACACGGTGTTCGGTTATGATACAGTTGTTGTTGATGATCAGAGAATGAAGATTAGCGATTAGCTACAAATAATACGCATCCTACTCTCTGATCTTTAATATCCAATTTCTTATTTAAAACCCAAAATGCCTAATGTATGTATCCAGGTCCTTATCTCCCCTTCCGGAGATGCAAATAACCACGTTATCATCTTGCTTAAAAGTCATTTTTTCCAGGTATGCCAGCGCGTGTGCTGTTTCAATAGCAGGTATTATACCCTCCATTTGTGAACAAAGTAAACCTGCGTTTAATGATTCATCATCTGTTATACTTACATACTTTGCACGGTTTATTTTAAACAGGTGCGCATGTTGGGGGCCAATCCCGGGATAATCTAATCCTGCCGAAATAGAGTAAGGCTCAACAACCTGTCCATCATCGCTTTGCATTAAAATGGTGCGGCTGCCGTGCAATACACCCTCGCGGCCTAAAAAAGTAGTGGCTGCCGAGTGGCCGCTATCCACGCCTTTACCTGCTGCTTCCACAGCGATTAGTTTTACATCTTCGTCATCTAAAAAATGATAGAACATGCCCATGGCATTGCTGCCACCACCTACACAGGCCATCACATATTGTGGCAGCTCATTACCGGTTTGCGCTAAAAGTTGCTTTTTAGTTTCGGCAGATATAACGGACTGGAAGCGCGCCACCATATCCGGATATGGGTATGGCCCTACTACCGAGCCTATGATGTAATGCGTATCCACCGGGTTACCAATCCAATCGCGCATGGCTTCATTGGTCGCATCTTTAAGTGTTTTACTGCCGGATGTTGCCGGTACTACTTTAGCACCCAACATTTTCATTCGGGATACGTTTGGTGCCTGGCGCTCCATATCTATCTCGCCCATGTAAACAACACATTCAATACCCATTAATGCGCAAACGGTTGCCGTTGCCACACCATGCTGCCCAGCACCTGTTTCAGCAATAATGCGTTTTTTACCAAGCCGTTTAGCCAGTAATATTTGCCCTATAGCATTATTTATTTTATGCGAGCCTGTATGGTTAAGGTCTTCGCGTTTAAAAAATATGTTTGCACCGTATTTTTCCGAATATCTTTTAGCATAATATAAAGGCGAAGGCCTGCCTACGTAATCCCTTAACAACTGGTCAAATTCGGCTTTAAAACTTGGGTCGTTAAGGATATTAATATACTCTTGTCTTAGTTCTTCTACATTAGGGTACAACATTTCCGGTATATAAGCACCGCCAAAATCCCCGTAATAGCCTTGTTCGTTAACTCCGTATTTCATTACTGTTAAGTGTGTTAAATGCTTGTGTTAATTTGTCTATATCCTTAAATGCGGGCGATATCTCAAACTTACTGTTTAAATCTACCCCGTAAAATGCCGGATTTATTATTTGTTTTACTTCTTCCAGGTTATCTAAACTTAAACCACCCGATAAAAAGAATGGTACATCCAATTTATAGTTATCAAGGATGCTCCAATCAAATGTAGTGCCCGATCCGCCATGCACCGGTGTTTTAGTATCGAACAGAAAATAATCTACACTGTTTTTATAAGCCTGTAATTGGGCAAAATCAAAGTTTTCATCTACGCCAAAAGCTTTTATAACCTGTACCTCGTGCATGTACATATCACAAAATTCCGGGCTTTCATTTCCGTGTAGTTGTATCGCATCAAACTTGTATTTGTAAATTAACTTGCTAATGCTGTCTGCATCTTCGTTTACAAATACACCAACTTTAATAATATCTGTAGATATATTTACCAATTCGTCATCAGCCATCGCTGCTATAAAGCGCGGCGATTTATCGTAGCAGATAAAGCCCATATAATCGGGCAGTAAAGCTTCTACAGCTTTAATATTGTCAGTATACTTTAATCCGCAAACTTTTAACTTCATCTTAATTAGCTATTAGCAGTTTGAAACTATTTAATGCCTTTTTAGCCAGTAACGATTCTTCCGCCTCATAAAAGCAATCGGCAAAGCTTTTTTGTGGGTGGATGGTTTTAATTGCCATAGCGGCATTACTTAATACAACGCTCGTTTGCGCTGCAGAAGCTTCATCATTAAGCACATTCATAAATATCTCTGCAGATTCTGCTACAGTATGCCCCCCGGTTATCTGGTCTTCACTTAATTTATTAAAACCAAGGCTCTCTATACTGTTTATCTTTTCACCTTCTCTAGAAAATGTTTTAAAATCGCACGTTAGCGAAATCTCGTCATAACCATCTAAAGCATTCAGAATAGTATATTTTATTTCTGATTTTTGATATAAATAAGCATAAACCCGGGCCAGTTCCAGGTTAAATACACCTACCATTTGGTTTTGTGGTTTAGCCGGATTTACTAATGGACCAAGCATATTAAAAAATGTTTTTACACCTAATTCCCGACGGATAGGTGCAACAGTTTTCATAGCCGGATGAAACAGCGGGGCATGTAAAAAACAAATATTAGCCTTGTCGGTACTACGTTTTAATATATCGGTATCATTGGTGAAACGGTAACCCAGGTGCTCCATCACATTTGATGAACCACACCCCGATGATACACCGTAGTTACCATGTTTGGCTACTTTATACCCTGCCCCCGCCACAACAAAAGACGCAAGGGTAGAGATATTAAAGGTATCCTTACCATCGCCACCTGTACCACAAAGGTCTATTAAATCGCCGTTTTCCAAATCTATGGGCAGGCAAAGCTCCAGCATGGCATCCCTAAAACCTTCCAACTCGTTCACAGTGATGCTGCGCATGCAATACGCCGTCATAAAAGCAGCCATTTGGGAGTTGTTGAATTTGCCCAACGCAATATCTTTCAGGATATCCTTTGATTGCTGGCGGGTAAAGGTTTTATGTTCAAAAAGGTGGTTAAGTATCTGTTTCATAATGGGGCATAAAAAAAGGGTTACCATGTGGCAACCCTTCTGTATATTTTATAAAAAACAAAAAATGAGGCTGCCTTACGAATTCTCGTTAAGCCACCACCAATTGTTGTTTAATATTTGCACTTTCATATTGTTAGGCAAATATGGAAATTGTTTTTTCTAAATGCAAGCATTATAATATTTTTACCAAAGCAATTAGTGATCTATTGAATGAGTGAATTAGTGCTTTTAAAATTTGTTATACCTAAAAAATCAACTAATTCATAAGCTATGGCCTTCTATAACCAGCAAACCAACCCCGAAAAAGACCTTGGCTTTGGCCCTCAGCCTGTTATCAAAAATCAGCCGCTCATCAATAAAGATGGCTCCGTAAATGTGAAGCGCAAAGGCCTCTCGCGTTTTAATACAGCCGATAATTATCATACGCTTATCAAAATGAGCTGGGGTAGGTTTTGGGTGGTAGTGCTTAGTGGCTATCTTATTGCTAACCTCATATTTGCATCCATTTATGTGCTAATTGGCATGAATAGTTTGGATGGGGCATCTGGTGATACTACCCGGAGCCATTTCCTGGATGCTTTCTTTTTTTCTGCACAAACTATATCAACAGTTGGGTACGGGCATATAAGTCCGCGAGGGGTGTTGGCTAATAGTGTTGCAGCTTTTGAATCAATGATTGGTTTACTGGCATTTGCGCTGGCAACAGGTTTACTTTACGGCCGATTCTCTAAACCATCTGCCAAAATTGTTTATAGTGATAATATTTTGGTAGCACCCTATGGAGAAAATGGACGGGGTTTAATGTTCAGGCTGGCTAACATCCGTAAGAATGTATTGATAGACCTGGATGTTGAGGTAATATTTTCTTACAACGAGTATATTGATGGCAAACCTGTGCGCCGTTTTTTTCCGCTTGAACTTGAACGTAAATATGTAAGCTTGCTTACTTTAAACTGGACAATTGTACACCCGCTTGATGCCGACAGCCCGTTAATAGATATCTTGTATGAAGATCTAGAGCATTACCAGGCCAGTTTTTCTGTGCTATTAAAAGCTTTCGACGATACCTTTTCGCAAACGGTACATTCCCGCACCTCCTACACCGCGCAGGACATGGTTTGGAATGCCAAATTTGTGCCCATGTTTAACCGGGATGATGATGGCAGGATAGAACTGGATATGAGCAAGATAAGCGAATATGAAATAATTAAATAATTCATTACGAATTAATCGACTATTTCAACACCGCATTCTTCTCGCTCGCAAAAACTTTGAACACCTGTTTATCTAAAAAAGCAGGTAGAAATTTGCTCAAAAATACGGTCAGCTTGCCTTGGAACGTCATAATTAAAGTACGCTTTCTGTTTTCTACGCCATTTACTATTCGTAGTGCAACTTCTTCTGCCGTCATCATCTTATTTTCTTCCAGTGTACTTTCACCTTGCTGTACCCCGTTTTTATCCAAAGCTGTATTACGGATGTTTGACGTAGTAAAACCCGGGCAGGCTAGCATAATATGTATACCGGTTCTTAAATTCTCTACTCTTAAGGCATCAAAAAAACCATTCATCGCATATTTAGATGCCGAGTAACCAGCGCGGCCCGGTAACCCTTTATAACCTGCAATAGATGATACTCCTACTATAGTGCCACAGCTTTTTGCTATCTCTGGCAGGGCATATTTAGTGCAGTATACCGCACCCCAAAAGTTAACATCCATCAGGCTTTTCATTACATGCAGGTCAACATCTTTAAACAAGGCACGCATAGATATACCTGCATTATTGATCAGGATATCAATTTTACCGAATGTAAGTTTGGTTTGTTTAATTAAAGCGGAGCAATCGACCTCTACTGTTACATCGCACTGTACAGCAATAGCTTTTATCTGATGATCTGTTTGAAGTTGTTGCGCAATTTCGCAAAGAGTAACGTATTGCCTGGCTGCTAAAACTAAGTTGGCACCACGGCGGGCAAATTCAATAGCCAGGGCTTTACCTATTCCTGATGATGCACCGGTAATAATTACAACCTTATCTTTCAATTTCATATTTCGGGGCGAAGATCTGCGGGATGCCGGGTATGGTTATCTGTGGCATATGCAGTAAATATTTCGCAGCGAATATAATCATCGCACCATAAAAATTGCGGATGTGCGCCCAGCTTAATTTAGATTTTAGCTGGCTGTTAAAGTTAAGGATATATGTTTTTGGGAAATAGTAATTTTTATAACCAGCTAAACGAATCCGGAAAGATATATCGATATCATGGCCAAACATAGCCATGCGTTCATCCAACATACCAATTTTTTGTAATACAGATCTGCGCAAAAGCATAAAGCCGCCGTTTATTACATCCACCTCGGTAGTAGCAAATTCCTCTTCTTCTATCCAGTTATCGTCACTTTTATACAAGCGCGATTTGGGAAAGTACTTAGCTAAGCCAGTTAACTTTAACAACGTGCCCCAGGCTCTTGTAAAGCCGGTTCTCGACTGTGGGAGGAAACGCCCACGTGGATCAAGCATACGCACGCCAACACCACCGGCATTAACATGTGCATCCATGAATTCCAAGACATGTTCGATTGTTTTTTTGCCGTTTATTGTATCCGCATTGACTAGTAAAACATACTGGCCGATTGCTTTTTCTATACCCTGGTTGCGGGATGCGGCAATTCCTACTTGCTTTTTATTCGTAATAAGTGTAACCTCCGGGAAATCGTGCTGTAGCACACTTACGGACTTGTCGTTAGATGCATCGTCAACCACAATTAGCTCATAGTCAATATCTCTGCAAGCCCTAATTAAAGTATATAGAGATTGCCTTAGCAGCGTACACATGTTATAATTAACTACTACTACAGAAAGTTTCATAAGCTAAGAGGATAATGAATTTTCGTACGTTACACGTGTAACAATAGATCGTCCTAAGGTAATCTCGTCTACGTACTCTAATTCACCACCAAAAGCTATGCCACGGGCTATTGTAGAGATATTTATTTGGAATTGTTTTAACTTTTTATGTAGATAAAAGATAGTGGTATCGCCTTCCATAGTTGCGCTTAAGGCAAAAATAGTTTCTTTAACACTACCATCTTTTAACCTTTCGATAAGAGAATCTACCTGTAAGTCGGCAGGGCCTATGCCATCCATGGGCGATATTAAACCACCCAATACATGATAAACGCCATTATATTGATTGGTATTTTCAATAGCCATTACATCGCGGGTATCCTCTACTACACATATCAAAGTATGGTCGCGTTTATAAGAAGCACATATTTCGCAAATTTTTTGGTCGGATATATTGTGGCAGGTTTGGCAAAATTGTATCTCATTGCGCAGTTTGCTAATGGCTGTGCTAAATTGCTGTACTTCCTCCTTATCGCGGTTAAGCAAATGGAGCACTAAACGCAGGGCTGTTTTTTGACCAACACCCGGTAATTTGGCAAATTCGGCAACGGCATCCTCCAGCAATTTAGACGAAAAATTCATACCACGAAATTACGGATTTTAGCCCATGCTTCATAACGTTAACGGCTTTCACATTTATTCATTTGTTCCGGTTACTCCTCTTTAATAAAGGAATTATGAGCATCTGAGTTACTCACTTTTTAAGTTATTAACCGGATTTATCCAGGCCGCTTTAATGGCTTGCCAGCTTACCGCCAATAAGCATATTGTTATACTCAGTATAAATGTTAAACCAAATACAGCAACATTTACTGTGGTGTGATAGGTATAGGTATTAAGCCACTTACCTATATAATACCAACTTAAAGCCGATCCAATTATAAATGAGATGACGATAAGCTTTACAAATTCCTGCGATAATTTAAACCAAAGATTAAGTATAGTGGCTCCTAATACTTTACGAATACTGATCTCTTTACGGCGACGTTCGGCCGCGAATGATGCCAGACCAAACAGCCCAAGGCAGGAAATGATAATAGCCAGGCAGGCAAAAGCTACAGACATGGTGCCTAAAAGCTTTTCGTTCTTAAATTTGTTACTAAAACTTTCATCAGTGAATTTGTATTCAAAAGGATATGCAGGGTTATATTTTTTATATATTACTTGTAATGCGGCCAGGCTTTTCGATGTAGAATTTTTTGGATTTAGCCTAAGCCCAATGTTCCCAACCCAATCTTTTGCGAAACCAATAATGGTTGGCTTTACAGGTTCATAGGGTGATCCCCATACAAAATTTTGCACAACACCAATTATAGTACGGTTGGCTCCCATCCATTTAATAGTTTGCCCTACAGGTTGTTGTAAGCGCATTAATTTTACGGCAGCCTGATTGAGTACAACAGCGGTACTATCTGACGGCCTTCCTTCGTCAAAATCACGCCCATCGGTAATTTTAAGCTCATAGGTATTAACAAAGTGGTACGTAACGCCTATACAATCAATTACTATTTTTTCTTCGCCAGGTAACTGCCCAGGCCAGTAATTGGCCCAAGAGGCACCGGTTAAGGTGGTAATAGGCTCAGATATTATAGCGCCATCTGTGATAGCTCCGGCCGAAATAGCATCACGCCTAAAACTTTCAAACTTCCCATAAAGGTCTCCGTCTACAGCCATTTCTATCAGGCCATTACGGTTATAACCAACCGGCTTGTTGGCAACATAATTTATTTGTTTATAAACAAATATGCTACTTATTATCAGGCAAACGGCAAAAGCAAATTGTATCACTACTAATACCTGCCGGGGCTTTACGGATGCTTTTGTATTTGTAAACTGCCCTTTTAATACTTTAACAGGGTTAAACGAGGATAGGAATAACGCTGGATAACTTCCGGCAAAAAACCCAGTAAATAACGTTATCATGATGGCAATAAGCCATGCCCAAATGTTATTATAAGGTAGTTTTAACTGAATATGAATAGCATCAGAAAACACAGGCAATAATATAATTGCTAGCAGTACAGCAATCAAAAAAGCCAGGAATGCCATTAGCAGGGATTCGCTCATGAATTGTTTAAATAAGGCAAAACGGCGCGCGCCCATGGTCTTACGGATACCAACCTCCTTCGCCCTCCTTTCGGATCTGGCGGTAGAAAGGTTCATGAAGTTTATACAGGCTATGAACAGAATGCCAATAGCGAGAAAAAAAAAGAGCTGCAAATATTCTATAACACCTCCGTTACTTATGCCGTTTTTAAAATCGCCATACAGGTGTATGCGGTTAAATGGATACATAAACAGTTCAATACCCTTATCTTGTGCATAATACTTAGCTATAAGGTGCTTTATTTTTACGTTAACAGATGCTAACGATGCCCCGGGTTTTAATAGTACATAAGTAGCATATGAATAGTTATCCCAGCTTACCTCCTTGAGCCAAGGTGCCTGAGCTAAAAACGCCTGCCATGGAATAACAGCTTTAAAAGTAAAACTGGAATTTTGAGGGTTATCTTTTATGACCGCGCTTACTTTCAAGGGAAAACCCGTGTAATCAACAATCTTTCCTACCGGGTCTGCATTACCAAACAATGCTTTAGCTACCGATTGTGAAAGCACAATAGATGATTGATCTGCAAGACCGTTTTTATTATCACCGTAAACTTTGTCAAAGCTAAATAGCTGCATTAAGGATGGATCGGCGGCTACGGTTATTACTTTAAGAGCATTAGTGTTATACTTTATCAGCACATACATGGGCTCGCTCATACGTGCCGTATTTTGCACCTCCGGGAAATCTTTTTGTAATACAGGTGCAAGTGTTTGCGGCGTAATATTTTTGGTCTTGATTTCGCCGTTACTGTGCTGGTTTTTGTAAACCTGATACAGTCGGCTGTTATTAGCATGAAATTTATCGAAAGTAAATTCGTTATAAACGTACAGTAATAACATAAAACTTGTTGCCATACCTACAGCCAACCCACCAATGTTTATTAATGAGGAAGTTTTGTTGCTGATAATATTACGCCAAGCAATTTTGAAGTAATTTTTAAGCATGTGTTCAAGTGTTTAATACCACAATATCAGCAAGCTAAATGTTAAATGCTAATTTTTAACATTAGTTTAACTAAACACAAATAGCGACGGGTTCTGGCCGTCGCTATTTGTGTATTATAATAAGATATTTGTCCTGCTTCTTAACGCTAAGCTCTTGTATATCCTTCCGTTACTCGCTTCTTAAACTATTTACCGGGTTACTTAAAGCCGCTTTAATGGCTTGCCAGCTTACCGTAATTATGGTTACTACCAGGCTTATCATTATTGTTGCCGTAAATACCCATATACTTATATTGGTGCGATAGGTATAAGTATGCAACCATTGGTTCATAAAATACCAGCTTATAGCACCGCCTATTACAAAAGCTATGATAACCAGCTGCACAAACTCTTTAGATAAGTTCATCCAAAGGCTGCCCGTGCTTGCGCCTAAAACCTTGCGGATCCCAATTTCTTTGCGGCGTTGTTGGGCGGAAAATGAAGCAAGCCCAAATAAACCCAGGCAGGATATTAATATGGCCAATGCCGTAAAAGAATTAGCCATTGTACCAAGTAATTGCTCGGTACTGAATTTTTTGTTGTATTCCTCATCCACAAATTTATATTCAAACGGGAACTCGGGGTTATATTTTTTGTATATAACATTTAATTTGCTCAGGGCATCAGATACTGGTAACGTGCTACTTAATTTTAAAGTTGCAGTACCTGCCCATCCTTTTATATTACCTACTATTAAAGGTTTAATAGGCTCTGACGGTGAGTTAACTATATAATCTTTAAGTATGCCGATAACTGTACGGTTTACTCCTTGCCACTTAATAACAGCGCCTAAAGGTTCTTTTAACCGCATCATTTTTACAGCGGCTTCGTTTAGCATTATAGCTGTGCTGTCTGATGGGCGCGCAATATCAAAATCGCGTCCATCAATCAACTTCAGATCAAATGTTTTGGTGAAATGATAGGTAGTAACTATTTGTTCAATAGGAAGTTTATCTTCACCGGGTAACTGACCTTCCCAGCTTATACCCCAGGATGTACCACCGCTATTAGTTATGGTATTTGAGGTACTGGCACCTTCAACAATAGCGCCTGATGCTATGGCATCTCTGCGAAAACTTTCAAACTCCCCATATATACGGCCGTTAAGCGGTAATTCCACTAAGCCGTTTTTATTATAACCAGCCGGTCGGTTTTTGATAAACATAAGCTGTTTATAAATCAAAATACTGGATAGGATAAGAAATGTTGCAAACGAGAATTGCACTATAACCAACACCTGCCTTGGCCTTAATGTAGCTTTACCCGTATTGATAACGCCCTTTAAAACCTTTACCGGTTTAAAGGAAGACAGGAACAATGCCGGGTAACTGCCCGCTACAATTCCGGTTACCAAAGTTAAACCTATAGCCGCTAACCAAAACGATGGCGTAGTGTAGGGAATAATTAAGTTTTTAGATATGATGATATTAAAACGGGGTAACAGCAAGGTAATTAATATCATGGCAAGCATAAAAGACACTACCGCCATTAATAACGACTCGCCCATAAACTGCTGAATGATAGAAACGCGCCTTGCACCCACTACCTTACGCACCCCAACCTCGCGGGCGCGGCTTTCTGAGCGGGCGGTAGAAAGATTCATGAAATTGATACAGGCAATTAGCAAAATACCGATAGCCAGGAACATAAACAGCCGCACATACTCTATACCGCCACCACCCGTAGGTACACCATTCTTAAATTGACTGTAAAGGTGTTGTTTAGAGAATTGATACAGGAACAGTTTATTCTCTTTGTCTGATGGATTGTATTTGGCTATCAAGCCACTTAGCTTATTGTTAAGCCTGGTTACATCGGTGCCCGGTTTTAACAAGGTATAGGTTTGAAATACAAGGTTACCCCAGCCCGATGTTTTTATCCAGGGCTCCTCCTCTTCGTACATGGCCCATGAGCCTAATGCATTAAATTTGATGGAAGAATTCTCGGGCAGATCTTTAAGGATACCCGTAACCTTTACACTACGCTTATTATTTATCTTAACGATCTTACCCATCGGGTCTTCGTTCCCAAAAATGGCTTTACAAGTTTTCTGTGTTAACACAATGGCATTCACATCTGTAAATGCCGAAGCTTTATTGCCTTGTATAAACTCGAAATCAAAAATATCCAGTAATGACGGGTCTGCCGAAAGCATGGCAAGATTTAAAGCTTTATCGCCATAATTAAATACGTTTCCGCTTGGCCAATTGGTACGGGCAGCCTGTTCAATTTCGGGGTAATTTTTTAGCAAAGCGCTTGCAATTGGTGCCGATGTACTGTTGCCGCTTTGTATCTCGCCGTTTGCGGGTTGGTTACGCCATACTTCGTAAATACGATCGTTGTTCTTATACATCTTATCGTATGTAAATTCGTTATATACATACAACAACAACATAAAGCTAACGGCCATACCCACACCAAGGCCACCAATGTTTATCAGGCTGTAAAGTTTATGCTTAGCCAGGTTACGTAACGCTATTTTAAAATAACTTTTTATCATCGTATTAAGTTATAAATTCATTAACTAATGTAATTGCATAACATCGGTTTATTCGCTTCTTAAACTCTTAACCGGATTGGCAATAGCTGCTTTTATGGTTTGGAAACTTAAGGTAAACAAGGCTGCAGTTAACATACCTGCCCCGCTCAGCGCAAATATCCACCAACTAATGGTAGTTCGGTCGGCAAAGTTCTCCATCCATTTGTGCATGGCATAATAGGCCAGTGGTGTTACCAGCACAAATGCTAATACAATAAGCCAAATCAGCTCGGTAGAAAGCAGTGTTACTATTTGTGCAACTGATGCCCCTAATACTTTGCGCACCCCAATTTCTTTAGTACGCAGGGTTGTGGTGTATATTGCAAGACCGAGTAAACCCAGGCAGCTGATAAAGATAGATAAGCCTGTAGCCCATGTTAACAGTTTAGAGGTATTCTGTTCGGCTGTGTAGAATTTGGCAATGTTTTCGTCGTAGAAATTATATTCAAAATCATCATCCGGGTAAATGCTTTTCCATGCTTTTTCTACACTTGCAATAGCTTTTTTCCATTCATCGCCACCGGCTGTTTGCGCCTTTAAGGCAATATGGAAGGTGCGGTTGTTCCATTTGTTGCTTTTAGGTATTAAAATGGCTATAGGCTTTATGGGCGAGTGCAACGATTTTTGGTAAAAGTCTGCGGTAACGCCTATTATTTCGGCTTTCTTATCGTTATAATCTATCAGTTTACCAATAGCATCCCCGGGATTGCGGAAACCTAAGATCTTGGCATAGGTATTATTTATTACCATGGCACCTCCGCCTGTAGTATCTGCCGCATTTAAATTACGGCCCGCTAATAATTTTATCTGGTAAACCTTCAGATAATTCTCATCTGCATATTTAAGTTGCAAATCTGTTTTTACTTCTTTTTTGCCATCCTTGTAGGTAACTTCGGTTGAATTGGTATTGCCGGATGATGGCGGTGCACCACCCACACTTATCATTTCTATTTGCGGGATAGCGCTAATTTTATCCATAAATACCTGCTGTTTATTTGTATTTATTTGTTTGTACGGGGTAGACATATTCACGATAGCATCCTTTTTAAAGCCCAGATCTTTATGCAGGGCATAATAAATTTGCTTACTAACCAGCACTGTGGCCATTATGAAAAATTGCGCTATTACAAACTGGGTAACGGTTAATGATTTACGCAACCAGGCATTACGCGATTTACTGCTGTTTTGCATCTGATTTTTAAGTACATCAACAGGTTTGTACCCCGATAGCATCAGCGCGGGGTAAAACCCTGATAACAGGCTTACCAAAATAACCAACACAAACAGAAAGATGAACAGATCTGGCTGGTGCAGGTAATTTACAGATATGCCCTTAGGTATAAAATCGGCAAATAATTTTAATATTACCGGCGCAAGCGCAACTGATATCACAACCGCGAAAAGGGTAATCAGGAAGGTTTCACTTAAAAATTGAGCTATTAGCTGACTGCGTTTACTGCCCATAGTTTTACGGATACCTATTTCTTTGGCACGTTGCGATGCCTGAGCGGTGGTAAGGTTTATAAAGTTAATACAACCCAACAACAAAAGGAATGCAGCAATCACCAACAAGCCGTATAAAGTTGTTTTGTTAGCAGTCCTTTCACCATCTATGCCGCCATATACCTGGTCAAAATGAATAGATGGTAGTGGCTGTAAATGAAAACCTTGCGTGTTACCTTTACTTTCAGGTGTTGGTGGTTTGTGCTTTAAAAGCATGGCATTTAATTGCTTTTCTACCTGGATAGCTGATGCTTTGGGCGAAAGTTTAATAAACAATTGTGATGACGAACTGGTACTACCCCATTGCCCAACCTGGAAATAATCTTTCAAGTAATGGTTGGTTGTGCCTGTAACGTATGATACAAAATCCTGATAGTTAAAGTCTGTCCTGGCTTTTATGGGTTCAACAATGCCACTAACAGTGGTTTTTATCGAATCATCATATATCACTTCTTTGCCAATGATATCCCCGTAATTGAGTTTAGGGAAATAGATCTTGGCTTTTTCTGTAGTGAGCACCACTTGGTTTGGAGCTTTAAGCGATGTTTTTTTAGAGCCCAATAGCCATTTATAATCAATCAGGTTGAAGTAGTTCCCGTCTGCAAAAATTAAACCTGCCTGTTTTTTGAGTTTAGTATCAGCAGCAGATCCATTTGGGATGATCACCGTGGTTTCTCCAAAAGTATAAAATGGGGAAATTATATCAATACCTGTTGCTTCTGTAACCAGGGCTGGCGGCAAAGCCATTGTTACGCCACTATTATGCCCAACTTCGCCCGAGAATGAGTAGTCGGTAGTAACCCGGAAAATCCTATCCGGGTCTTTATGAAACTGGTCGAACGTAAAATCAAAATGGACGATAAGATAAATAACCAGTGCTGCACTGATACCTATTGATAACCCTACAACATTGATCAGGGTAAACAGCTTATGTTTCCTGAATCCCCGAAACGCAATTTTGAAATAGTTTTTTATCATTCGACCGCAGATTTAAAGATTAATATGATTTAACAGATTATTTCTTTTTGATTTATGGCACTTGACATCTTATTCGCTCTTCAAGCTTTTTACAGGATTAGCTAGTGCTGCTTTTATAGATTGAAAGCTGATGGTTATAAAGGCGATGATCATAGCCCCCGCCCCTGCTGAGGCAACTATCCACCATTTTATACCATCACGATAGGCATAACCCGCCAGCCATTGGTGCATAGCAAACCATGCCAGCGGCGAAGCAATTAATATTGAAATAACAACCAGTTTTATAAAATCTTTAGAAAGCATGCCCACGATAATAGATACATTTGCACCTAATACCTTACGGATGCCAATTTCTTTGGTACGTTGCTCGGCAGCGTAAGCAGCCAGCCCAAACAGGCCAAGGCAGGCGATAATGATAGCGATAGAAGTAAAGGCGACAAAAATTTTACCGATACGCTGTTCGGTACGATAGCTTGCATCAAATTCCTCATCCATAAAACTATACTCAAACGGCATATTTGGCGAAACGGATTGCCATTTGCTTTTGATCTGGGCAATAATGCCTGCAATATCAGTAGTATTTATTTGCACAGATAAAGCGTCGGTATTGTTAGAAAGCTCAAAAACTAATGAGGTTACATTATCGCGCAAAGAACTGAAGTTGAAATCTCTTACCACCCCAACAATACGTACCTGTTTAAGTACGGTTGCTTTTGCATCCATTGGCAGGTAAAGCTCCATACCGATGGGGTTTGCATACCCCAATTGTTTTGCAGCCGTCTCATTTATCATAACCGAAGCCGAATCGGTAGACATATCTTTAGAAAAATTACGGCCATTTACTATCTTCATTCCCATGGTTGGGATGTAATCTACATCTACTCCCCAAAACTGGGTAGAGAGTGCCGTTTTAGCATCACGGGCCTGGCTGGTAAAAAAGGTGGTGCTGTTACGGTAATCGGCAGTTGGGGTAAAGCCAGTTAGGGTGGCATTTTTAACACCTGGCAAGCGTTTCAATTCTTCTTTTAATACATTAGCCTGCTCGTTTAAAGTGCCTGTGCTCTTTATGATTAATACGTGGTCGCGTTCGTAGCCCAGGTTTTTATTTTGAATATATTTTAATTGATGGTAGATGACCATGGTACCTATGATCAGAAAGATAGATATCGAAAACTGAAATACTACCAAAAAGCTACGCAAAAAACCACCTTTGAAACCTGAAGCTAATTTACCCTTTAACACATCAATAGGTTGGAATGCCGACAGAAAAAATGCCGGATAAGAACCTGCAAGGCCACCTATAACAAGCACACCAACTAACAGCACAGGCACCAACCAGGCAAATGTATGTACAGTAAACGCCAACTCCTTACCCGACGTATCATTAAAGTATGGCAGCAGTGCCCAGGCCGCAACAACAGCAATTAGCGTAGCGATAAAGGTTACTATGATAGATTCGGATAGAAACTGCGCTATCAACATTTTACGTGGTGAGCCAAGTACTTTACGTACTCCTACTTCACGCGCGCGGTTTGATGAACGTGCGGTGCTCAAGTTCATGAAGTTTACACAGGCTATCAGCAATATAAATATTGCTACAGCTAAAAAGATGTATACATACTGAATGTTGCTATTATTGCCTAGTTCACCAATGCAGTTTGATTTAAGGTGAATATCTTTTAACGGGGTAAGATTCATTTTAAAATAGCTACCCGTTTTTACAAACTGATCGTAACTCATACGGATAGCAGGCTCTAATTGGGCGCCAACATATTTCTTCACCATATTTGGAAACTTTGCCTCTAAAACCTTGGGATTTGCGCCGGATTTTAATAACACGTAAGTATTGTAGTTATTGCTTATCCAACTGTCTGATTTACTATCCGGCAAAGATACCATGGACATAAAAATGCCAAACCTAAAATGAGATTGCTTCGGGATATCTTTAATAACGCCGGTCACTTTAAAATTCAGCGAATCGTTCAGCAACAAGGTTTTGCCAACGGCATTGGTAGTATTAAAATATTTTTTGGCGATAGTCTCGTTAATTACCACGCTGTTTGGTGCGCTTAAAGCGGTATTAGGATCTCCCTGTATCATCGGCAGGCTAAATACATTTAACAGGTCAGCATCAGCAAAAACCATATCAGGTTCTTGTACATTCTGGTCGCCTTTGCGTACTTTATATTCCCCATGCCTGCGCATGCGAACGGTTTTCTCCACTTCGGGAAAATCAGTTATAAAAGTAGCAGCCATTGGCGCAGGGCTTTGAGCGAACGAACGTGTACTGCCGCCAAATTTGATATCGTTGTTTACGCGGTAGATGCGATCTATCTTGGTATTGAATTTATCATAACCCAACTCATCTATCACATAAAAAACAATAAGCATGCAAACGCATAAGCCTAAAGCCAAACCTAACACGTTGATGATAGTGAAGCCCTTATTTTTATTTAAGCTTCTGAATGCGGTTTTAAAGTAGTTTTTAAACATGATAGGTGTATTAAATAAAAGGTTCATCCTAAGCGGTAAAACCACTTAGGACGTATGACCACATATTATTAAAATAGGTTACTCACTTCTTAAACTTTTAACAGGGTTAGCCAGGGCTGCCTTAACTGATTGGAAGCTTACGGTGATAAAAGCAACCATTAAAGCTATTGCCCCTGCAAGTACAAATACCCACCATTGTATATCTACACGGTAAGCAAACTCTTGCAGCCATTTATGCATAGCGTACCACGTAAGTGGAAACGAGATAACTATAGCTATAGCAACCAATTTTAAAAACTGGGCAGACAACATACCTGTAATACTTACCTCTGATGCGCCTAATACCTTACGGATACCAATTTCTTTTACCCTTTGGCGTATAGTGAATGCCGATAGGCCAAATAAGCCCAGGCTGGCAATTATTACAGCCAACACCGCAAACGAAGTAAAGATTTTACCTGTGCGCGCTTCGGCTACATAAAGTTGCGCAAACTGATCGTCCAGAAAACTGTAGCTGAATGGGCTATCGGCGTGATAATCATCCCACTGTTGTTTAATATCTGCAAGCAAACCAGCTACATTGGCTGGCTTAACTTTTACCATGATAGAACCGTTGCTGGCACCGTAAAGCATCATTAATGGCGCTATTTTTTCTTTGGCTGATGAATAATGAAAATCTTTAACCACGCCTACTATATTAAACTCGTGCTGACCGCTACGTACAATGGTTTTGCCAATCGGATCACCTTTAATACCTAACTCTTTGATGGTAGTTTCGTTAACAATAACGGCAGATGAATCGCCATGAGATACGGCCGAAAAGTTACGCCCTGCGGCAATTTTCATACCCATGGTTGGCAAATAAGATTCATCAACATGGTAAATGTTTGCGTGTATCTCACTGTGGCCGGCATTCTCTGTAGTAGATTTTAGGTAAATTTGGGTACCATCGCCTGTTTTAACAGGTACATCGCTGGATATGGTGGCATTAACAACCTGTTTATTTTGTAAAAGCTGATTTTTAAAAGGCACCAGGTTATTCTTTAACGTATAGGTATCGTTTATTACTAAAACTTGATCTTTATCGTAACCTAACTTTTGGTTTTGCATATAATGCAGTTGTTGGTAAACCACTATAGTACCTATGATAAAGGCTGTTGAGATACCAAATTGAAAAACAATAAGCCCGTTTCGCAGCAAGCTTTTGTTATTCTGGGAGTTGGTATTACCCTTTAATACACTTAATATTTTAAACGAAGAGATAAAAAAGGCTGGGTAAATACCTGCAGCAATACCAACAATTAGCGCTACTAATAATTCGACAAATAGGGCTTTATAATTTAAATAAAATTGAATGTTGGTATTTTTACCGGCAACTGAGTTAAAGTATGGCAGTAAAAAATAAACCATAACCAGGGCAAATACCATTGCAAGTGTTGTTAGCAATACAGATTCGGCCAGAAACTGGTTTACAAGGCTACTCTTTAACGAACCCAATACTTTGCGGATACCCACCTCTTTAGATCGTTTTGCGGATGCTGCTGTAGATAGATTAGTAAAGTTGATACATGCCAGGATAAGGATAAAAATAGCCAGTGCACCAAAAATGTATATATAGTTGATATCGCCGTTTGCTTCTCGCTCAAATTTTGTGTGTGAGTGCAGGTGAATATCTGTAATTGGTTGTAAACTAAAAATGAATGTATTAACCGATTTTTGCGCTTCGGACAAGCTTACACCCATATCGCGCTGTATCTCGGGCACCACGTATTTGGCTACCAGTTGCGGGAACTGTGCTTCCAACTTTTTAGGACTGGCCTTTTTATCAAGCAAAATATAAGTATAAAAGCTAATATTACTCCAGGTTTGCTGCCTGTTACGGGTGTCAAGGCTAAGAAAAGCATCAGCGTGAAAATGTGAATTATCCGGTACTTTATTAATGATGCCGGTAACTTTAACGGGCTCTTTAGCTAATAATAATATTTTGCCAATAGCCGGCGCATCTCCAAAGTATTTTTTGGCCATCTCTTTGGTTAAAACCACGCTATTAGGCTCCAGCAAAGCAGTTTTAGTATCTCCTTCTAAAAGTGGAATAGAGAAGATCTGCAAAAAATTTGAATCTATACGCGCCAACTGGGTTTCTTTGAACTGGGTGGTGCCAAATTCCATAAACATAGGTGGCATAAAATTAAGGCGGGTAGTTGCTTTAATCTCCGGGAAAGCATTTTTCATTCCCTCGCCAACTGCAACATCTACCAATGGGTAAACATCGGTACCTGCATTGCCTATAGTACTTAAGTTTACCCTATATAGTTGCTTGGCATTGGCAGAATAGGTATCGTAGGTAAGCTCCTGATAAAGGTAACCGGTAATTAGCATGCAGCAAGCAAGGCCTACAGCCAATCCAAACATATTTATCAACGAAAAAACCTTATTTTTAGTAAGGCTCCTCCAAGCTATAATAATGTAGTTTTTAATCATAGTATCTAGAACTATCTAAAAGCCATACCAATTTAATAATCAACTGTATATTAGTTATTTAAGGAGAAATAAAACTATGTATAGTGTACGCATGCGTAACAGGTATTGTTCGGTTATGATACAGTTTTATAAAGTGATAGCATACCGTAGAATATTAATACATATGCTATTAAACTATTAGAGGTTAGTCAATTAAGCCTAACCTCTAAATCTATAAGATACGCAAATAGGTACTATCTGGTTGATACATTTACGGTGCCATCACCGCGTACTTCTACCAATGCGCCACCGCCGTTAAGTTTGCCGTTTACGCGCTCTTTTTCTTTGTGGCCTTCAAATTTACCATTCATGTTAAAGTTTACGTGGTTGCCACGCAAATCGACATCTACTCCTTGTGATGCCGGTAATTCCAGATCAACATGGCCCGAGTTGGCATCTATTTTAACATATTTGCCTACACGCAACATTTGCACGTGCATGCCTCCTGCACTGGTTGATGCATCAACACTGCCAGACATGGCCGACAGGTCTACACTACCACCACTGGTACCGGTGATGATATCACCATTAATATTGCGCCCCCTTACACTTCCCCCGCTGGTTTTAGCATCAATTGTACCTTTAAGATCAGATAAGTTAAGCGATCCCCCGCTGGTTTCTAAACGTATTTTTCCGCTGCAATTTTCTGCAGTAACGCTGCCACCACTGGTTTCAAGATCAATATCAGGTTTAGAATTAGACACATGAATGCTGCCACCACTGGTTTCACCCTTTATAACACCTGTAAGTTTATCTACATTAATACTACCGCCACTGGTTTCAAAGTTTTGGGTACCTGTTAAATTATCCAGATGCAGGCTGCCACCACTGGTATTTAGGTTGGTTTCTGTTTGATTATTTACGTAGATCTTAAAGCCGATGCTTAACGATTTGTTTCCCCAGTTAAAGTTTTTGCGGCTTTTTGCTATAGCATGTAATTCGCCATCATGTATATCAATATCAAGGATGTAGTTTTCTTCCAGGCGTTTTTTAATCTCTTCTTTAGTCAGGCTATTAATCCTGTTGCCATCTACATACACATCAATATGTGGTTGCTCGGTACCGGCGCCACTTACAGATATACTACCGCCACTGGTGTTCACAAACACTTTTTTTATACCGTCGTTCGCTAACGAGCGTGTGTAGTATGGCGTTTTACCACTTTGCGCAGATGCCAACAAAACCGGCGAAGCCAATAAAAATAATAGGAAATACTTTTTCATAATTGTTTTTGAGTTTATTATAAGACCACCTTTTTAAGTGATTGGTTGCATGCGTTTTTTATTTTTTGAGTAAACGATGAATGAACAAAGACAAATGACTTTATCTATCGCCCTTATTCTGACCGTAAACTTTTTACCGGGTTAGTTACAGCTGCTTTTAAAGATTGAAAACTTACAGTTACTAACGCAATTAACGCAGCACCGCCGCCCGCCAGTAGAAAAACCCACCAGTTGATATTTATTTTATAGGCAAAATTTTGCAACCATTTATCCATAGCAAACCAAGCTATAGGGCTGGCAATTAGTACCGCTATGGCAACTAAACGCATTAAGTCTGTTGATAGCAGGCTTACAATGCTGGCTACACTTGCTCCTAAGACTTTGCGGATACCTATTTCTTTGATGCGCTGCTCGGCAGTAAAGGTTACCAGGCCAAACAGGCCAAGGCAGGCAATGCTGATAGCCAATATGGTAAATATCAACAGAATGGTTCCTTGTTTTTGTTCTGTTTGATATTGGGCGGCAAAATTCTGGTCAAGAAAATGGAATTCTGCTTTGTTCTCGATATCAAAGGTGCTGTACACTTTGCTAATGTAATCGAGCGAAGCCTGCACATCTCCCCTGCGTATGCGAATGTACAGGTTATCCTTATCTCCCGCTTCGGCTGGTAAGGACATAACCATGGGGGCAATCTTATGCTGAAGCGAGTAGGTGTTAAAGTCCTTCACCACACCAACAATGGTTTGTATTATCACCTTACCTTTTTCATCTACACCGGTACGCACTTGTTTGCCAACTGCGTCCTTCCATCCTAATTCTTTAACCAATGTTTCATTTACCAAAATTGCATCAGTAACATCGCTGGTTATACTTTTAGAAAAATTGCGGCCTGCTGCCATTTGTATTTGTAACGTTGGCACAAAATCTTCATCTACCTGCAGGTTTAGTGCTATTTTAGATTCGGAAGTTGGCTTACCGTCAGGCCCGAGGTTAAAATCGCCGCCGCCTATGTTGTTGTTACCAATAGGATTACCCGCCACGCCTACGCTTTCTATAGCGGGGTTAAGGAGTAGTTGTTGTTTAATGGCATCTACTTTCCCGCGTATTTCATGATTATTAATATGGAAAGTTAGCGTTTGGGCTTTGTTAAAACCCAGGTCGCGCTTTTGGAAATAATTTAGTTGCTGGTAAATGATAACAGAGCCGGCTATCATCACGATAGTGATCACAAACTGGAACACTACTAACGACTTGCGGAATAATATAGTAGAAAATTGGTTGCCCAATTGTCCCTTCATCGCAGGGATAGTTTTAAAACCAGACAGGAACATTGCCGGATAAATACCACTTAAAATGCCGGCAACTAAACTAAAGCCTGCAAAAGCGGCGATAGTTTTAAACTTACCAAACTGCATAAGCACCAGGGTTTTGCCCGATAGCTGGTTAAAATAAGGTAAAACAAGCTGAATAATCACGGCAGCAAAAGCGGTAGCAATAAATGTGAGCAGGATGCATTCTGCAAAGAACATGATCATTAACTGCGCCCTGTCAGATCCTATCACTTTGCGTACACCAATTTCTTTAATACGAATAGATGAACGGGCGGTAGTCAAGTTAACATAATTGATAATAGCAATTACCAGTATCAATAAAGCGGTTAGGCTAAATATATACACATAGGTAATATTACCGTTTGAACCCAGTTCATAGCTCAAATTAGAGTGTAAATGTATATCTAATAAAGGCTGAAGCTGGAGGGTAAACTTCATCGGCCCTAAATCATTTTTTATGTGTTTATTAAAAAATTCTTCGCCGGCAGCTTCAATAGTTTTATAATCTTCGGTTTTTTTTAGCAGCAAATAAGTGTATAAGTTTGAGTTACCCCAATTACCGCCATAACCTGTAGTATAATTTGCCGGAAAACTGCGCAAAGCTTTAAATGTAAAATGAGAGTTAACGGGTACATCTGCAATTACACCGGTAACATTAGTAGGCTGTCCATCTATCAGCAAAGTTTTATTTGTAGCCATTGCTGCATCGCCAAAAACACTTTCGGCCAGGGTCTTAGTTAATACAATACTTTGCGGTTTTGTTAAGGCATTGTTTGCATCGCCATACAAAAATTGGTAGCTGAATATATTAAAGATGCTGTTTTCAGTTAGCAGTATGCTACCTTCATTTATATTTTTATCACCAAAAGTTAGCTTACCGCCACCTTCTCCATCTATCCTAACAGCATCAGCAACTTGTGGAAACTCGGCTTTTAAGGTTGGCGCATAAGGCGATGATGTTATTGCCAGGTCAAATTTACCACCGTTCCATTGACCGTGCTGTGTTACACGGAAAATACGGTCGCCTTTGGTGTTGTAGCGGTCGTAGCTCCACTCGTCGGTTATGTATAGGGTAATTAACCAAAACGCTGTTATACCCATAGCCAAACCAAATATATTGATGAATGAAAAAGCCTTGTGCTTTTGCAGATTCCTCCAGGCAATTTTAAAATAGTTTTTGATCATGGCAATGTTGTTTGATCAACTAAACTTAAATAAAATGCCACATATATAATAATCTAATTATCAATTAATTAGATTATTATATATGTGGCTATACGTACGCAAGCGTAACACTTACTGTTCGGTTATGATACAATAGTTATAGACCCAAGATTAAAGAACCAAGACCATAGCTTATCTTATATTTTGATTCTTGTGCCTAAACTACTCTGACCGTAAGCTTTTTACAGGGTTTGCTACAGCGGCTTTTATGGCCTGGAAACTTATGGTTGCAAAGGCTATCAGCACGGCTATGATACCGGCTAGCAGGAACACCCACCATTGCATTTCAATACGATATACAAAATTCTGCAGCCATATATTCATTAACCACCAAGCCAGCGGAGATGCTATTACCAGTGCTATTATAACCAGTACAATAAAATCTACAGATATTAGTGATACAATACCGGATACCGTAGCGCCAAGTACCTTACGGATGCCTATTTCTTTACCACGCTGCTCGGCAGTAAATGCCGCCAAACCAAATAAGCCCAGGCATGATATTACAACAGCGACCACCGCAAATACCGACATTAATCCGGATGACTTGGTATCGTTGCGATATATCTTATCAAACTCTTCGTCTAAAAAAGTATAGGTAAAAGGCTCTCCCGGGAAATGTTGTTTCCAAATCTCCTCCGCCAGTTTAATTGACTCGGCTTGTTTGCCGGGTGCAACTTTTAACATGTAGCTATAATTGTAATCCGGGTTATTTTTAAATACCACCGGGCCTATTTTTTCATGCATGGTACGGTAATTAAAATCTTTAACCATACCTACAACTACACCTGTATCGCTCTGAGATACAAAACGCTGGCCTACATATGGTTTATGCAGGTTAAATTCTTTAGCTGCTGTTTCATTTAAAATGGCGTTATGCTTATCGGCATTGCCTTCTAAAAACCACCTGCCTGCTGTAAAGTTCAGTTTAACAAGTTTATTGTAATCGCGGTCTACATTAAAATATGATATAGCCGGGTCAAAGTCTTTTGGCCGGCCATCCCAATCAGCGCTGCCTGATGAATAACTATCGTTGTTCTGTATCGACCCCATTCCTACTAACGATACTGCCTGTATTGGCGCCTGTTGTAAAAGGCTTTGTTTTATAGTTGATTTTAAGGCTATTTGTGCCGTGTCATTTAATTTATTTATTGCTTTCCAAGGAACACTGAACGACATAGTTTGCGCCCTGTTATATCCCGGGTTTTGCGAACGGATAAATGCCAATTGGCGGTAAATGGTAATTACACCTACTATCAGGAAGATAGAAAATGTAAATTGTAATACCACCAGGCCTTTACGCAAAGCGCTGTCTTTCAACTTAAGCACGCTTGCACCCCTAAACGTATTTAAAGGCCTAAATGATGATAATAATAGCGCCGGGTATATACTATTCAACACTATGGTAATTGCCAGCGTTGCTATCATTATCAACCACAAATAGCCGGCATTAACCGTTAAAGAAAAATTGCGTTCGGTAAAGCCGTTAAATGCCGGCATAAATAGGCTGATGATAAATATGGTTAACAGTAAAGCCATAACACTCACCAGTGCCGATTCAGACACGAACTGCCCAAACAAGTGTTTGCGCCCCGCCCCCACTATTTTTTTGATACTTACTTCTTTAGCCCTTAAACTGGCGCGGGCCGTTGTCAAATTTATATAATTTATACAGGCTATTACCAGCAATAATATACCCAATACCACAAAAATATATACCACTTTTTTATCGCCGTGCAAAATGCTGGAGTTTTGCAGATCGTTCTCAAAGTGCATATCAGCTAATTTGGTTAAACCAATTTTCAGGTTTTTTTGATCACGGTGCTTTTCCAATATGTTCTGCAGTTTTGCTGCTGTTTTTTTTAGATCCGCTCCAGGGCGTAGTTTTAAGAAGGTTAAATAATAAAAGTTACCCCATTGCATTTCGTTTTGTTTCTGTTTGGGATCCGACTGCCTTGCTGCAACAGGTAGAAATACGTCAAACTTAAAACTTGAATTTGCGGGCGCATCCCTAATAACCGCCTGTACCTGGTAGTCATTTGTATCTATACGGATGGTTTTACCAATGGGATCCTGGTTGGCAAAATATTTGTTGGCTTTACTTTCAGATAAGATGATACTAAAAGGATTTTGTTTAAACGCTATGGCATTGCCGCTTATAAAATCGCTTTTAAACATATCAAACCACTGGTTATCTACATACGCTGCCTTAGTTTCGGGTATAAATTCACCACCTATATTAAAATAAAGCGGCTGATAGGTCACGGCCTGTAAACGGGTAAGGCCTTCAACTTCGGGCATTTGTTTTTTAGCTTCTTCGCCAAGGTTATATGGCGAGCTTTCCCAGATCCAGGTGGTAGTTTTATCTATAGCGAGGTAATCTTTAATGCGGTAGATATTAGCTGCATCGGGCTGGTTCTTATCAAAATTAAATTCGTTTTGCACCCAAATAAAAATGAACACAGCAGAAGCCATACCGACAGATAAACCGGCAATATTAATAAAGCCTGTTGCCTTGTGTCGCCAAAAATTTCGCCACGCGATTTTTAAATAATTCTTAATCATGATATGGTTTAGGATTTTAATATTTTATCTTGATATGTGGTACTAATTGTTGATACTATTATTCGGACCGTAAACTTTTAACGGGGTTAGCCAGCGCCGCCTTAACTGATTGTATGCTAATGGTTGCCAATGCAATTAATGTGGCACCACCGCCGGCAAATAAAAACACCATCCACCCTACGTTGATCTTATAAGCAAAATCCTGCAACCAACTGTTCATGGCAAACCAGGCAATAGGTATAGCGATGATGATGGCTATGATGATCAACACCATAAATTCGGTAGCAAGCAAACCTATTATTTTAGCCACGCTTGCACCAAGTACTTTACGGATACCTATCTCCCTGGTTTTAACTTGGGCCGAATAAGTTGCCAAACCAAACAGGCCCAAACACGATATTACAATGGCTATCGTTGCAAACAAGTTGAATAATGAACCCTGCTTTTGTTCGGTTGTGTATAGCTTATTGTAGCTTTCATCTAAAAAAGCATAATTAAACGGTACATCGTTGTTATATTGTTTCCATGAAGCCAGCGTGGCTGCAATGGCTTTTTGGGCATCTTTACCTGTTGTTTTGATATAGGCCCGCCAGCAATAATCTGGCTGGTACTGGAACACGGCAGGTTCTATTTTTTTATGGATAGTTGTAAAATGAAAATCTTTAACAACCCCTATGATTGTACCGTTACGTGTTTGTATCCGCAGGCGTTTACCAATCGGATCTTTGATGCCCATCTCTTTAACAGCAGTTTCGTTCACCAGGAAATGCGCCGAATCAGCCACTACGCCTTTAAAGTTTTCGCCGGCCAAAATCTTCATATTAAAGAAAGGTATCAGGTCCTTATCAGAATAGATCTGGTTAAACCACATGTTTGAGTTTGCAGGTTTGCCATCCCAATCATTATCCCCTGTAGAACTACCGTTGGTAATAATGTTACGACCCGCACGCGTTACTGATAGTACTGCAGGATTTTTAAGCAATTCGGTTTTCATGACATTAAAATCCTTTTGCATACCATCACGCATGGTGAAAGAGAATATATTCTCTTTATCATATCCCAGGTTTTTATTACGGATAAATCTAAGCTGGTTACCTATAACCAGCGTGCCAATAATAAGAATGATAGACGCCGAGAATTGCAACACTACCAGTATCCGCCTAAAAGCCACATTACCAATACTTACTGAAATTTTACCTTTTAAAGCCTTCAACGGCTCGAATGACGAAAGTAACAAGGCGGGATAAATGCTTGATGCAGCCAATGTACCCAATAGTGTTAAAATGATACAAAGCCAGATGTTGTAATTGGAAAGATCTAAAGCGATCTGCTTACCCGAGAACTGGTTGAAATGCGGCAGCAATACAATCATCAGCACAAATGCCAATACAGATGCAATAAAAAACAGCAATGCGGTTTCTACCATAAACTGCATAAACAGTTGAAACTTACCCGCTCCTATTATTTTACGCATACTTACCTCTTTGGCACGCAACATAGAACGTGCTGTAGAAAGGTTTACATAATTGATACAAGCAATAACCAATATCATTAAGGCAACAATAGCAAAAGTAGTTACGGTAGACATGCCACCATCTGTGCCATCGGGCCTGTACAGGTGCATTTTCAACAAAGGCTGGGTTAGGTACGGCACAGGTGCATCCTCGGGTTTGTTGCGTTCGTGAATGGCCTGCATCTTTTTCTCTAAGGCTGCCGTGTTTACCTTATCGTTTTTAAGTAGCAAGTAGGTTTCAAAACCAAACATGCTCCAGTCGGCATCCATAGATGGTACAATGGTTTTATTATCGTATGTTTTTTTGCTTTTTATATACGATAGATCATTAAACCTTGAGATAGGTAATAACACATGGTACTGAAAGCTGGAATTGGCCGGATAATCAGGAATTACACCCGTAACTTTTACTTGCTCGTCCTGACCCATAGTTACAATTTTGCCTATCGGGTCTTCGCTGCCAAAATATTTTTTAGCAGTACTTTCGGTAATTACTAAGGAGTTATTATCGGGGAATGGGTTGCGTTTATCGCCTTTTATCAGGTTAAAATCAAATACCGTGAAGTATGAAGGATCTGTAAAAGCAAAATCGCTTTCGTAAAAAACTTTATCTTTATATTTAAATGGCGCATCGCCAATACCCATAATACGCACGGCATCTTTTACTTCGGGTATCTCGCTTTTGGCATAAGTAGCCACAGGTGCAATAATGTTGCTGAATATCTGCTTACTAATACCTGTACCACCTACAATACCTACCTTATATATATTTTTAGCTTTAGTATTAAATTTATCATAGCTTAATTCATCCTGCACCCATAGCAACATAAACAAGCCTACAACCAGGCCAACTGTTAACCCGGCAACGTTAATGGTAGCGTAAAACTTATTTTGCAAGATGTTACGCCAGGCGGTTTTTATATAATTTTTTATCATGATGCCGTTAATTAAGCTAATGAAACTTTAAAATACTTCTTAATTCTTTACCCCTATGTCTTGATGCTATTACTCGCTTCTTAAACTATTCACCGGATTGGCCAATGCGGCTTTTATGGCATGGTAGCTTATCGTAACCACTGCCGTAATAAGGGCCATTGCCCCCGCCAGCACAAATACCCACCATGGTACTGCTATACGGTAAGCAAAATTTTGCAGCCAGTTGTGCATAGCATACCAGGCAATTGGCGATGCTACAATAACCGATAACACAATGAGTTTTAAAAAATCTGTTGATAGTAAGGTGGTAATCGTTGCCATACTTGCACCTAACACTTTACGAATGCCAATTTCTTTGGTACGCTGCTCAATGGTAAACGCTGCCAGGCCAAATAAGCCCAATGTAGCCAGCAAAATGGTTATGTAAGTAAATGTGCTAAATATAGATGCAAGCCTGTCTTCGGCTTTGTATTGTTTATCAAAAGCCTCATCCATAAATGTGTAGCTGAACGGTGTATCCTGATCATATTTTCTATAGATGGCCTGTATAGCCTTGATAACCGACGGCATATTGGTATGCGGTTTTATACGGGCAAATAAATTACAACCAAGGCGCCCCCATGCTTGTGTGGTATCAGGCGCTATGAACAAACCAAGCGCACCTATGGTCGTTTCCATCGAACTAAAATTGAAGTTTTTAACTACGCCTGCTACTTCAAGTTTTTCGTTACCAGTGTTTATGAAACTACCAACCGGGTTAGCCGGCAAGTGCAATTCTTTAATAGCCGTTTCGTTTATTACAATGGAATTGACGTTAGCCAATTGTTTGCCAGCTACAGGGGCAAATTTCCACTTTAAACCAAGCGTTGGGATAAATTTATCATCTACCGACAGTGCCGCCAGGCCAACACTTTCTTCTTTGGTTTTGCCTTGCATAAAGTACATATCATGTCCGCCATACATAGCATAGTGTGAGGTAGCCACCTTACTGATACCCGCCAGCGCCTGTACATCTTTATTAAATGCCGGGTAGTTTTTACCAATGCTATTGCCTACGGGTATCATTACCACGTTTTCGCGGTTTAGGCCTGTATCGGCGTGGCGCAGATAATAAAGTTGCCTGTCGATCACCACACCGCAAATAATTAAGCCAACTGCGATACTAAACTGTAAGGTAGTAAACACTTTGCGCACAGCTGTGCCACCAGATTGTTTACTTGTTTTGCCCTTAAGCGTAACAACCGGTTTAAATGATGATAAAACTACCGACGGATAAATGCCTGAAATTAATGCTGTTAATAATAACAAGCCAAAGAGCAGTAGCAATACCGTAGGACTGTATAAAAACGAATTATCTATTTTAAGCTGTAAGATATCGAGGAACCAAGGTTTAAACGCATAGCACAGCGCATAACCCAAACTAAACGAGATGAGCGTAAACAAACCCGATTCTACATAAAACTGTGCCGCTATGGTTTTACGGCTTGCACCGGACACCTTACGCACTCCAACCTCTTTAGCCCGTAATGTGGCACGAGCTGTAGTTAAACTCATGTAATTAACCAATGCCAGTAGTAATATCAAAACCGCTACCAACGGAAATATTTTAAGATATTTAAGATTAGAAAAATCTCCAAAATTGTTGCTTAGGTGCAGGCTGGTTACAGATGATAATTTATAGTAAGTTCTAAAATCACCTTTTTCTTTATCGGCCATACGTTGCAGGCCTTTGCGAGTATTGGCTGTATCTAATTGATTTTTAAGTAACAAGAACAGATTGAAAGACCCTGAAGCAATACGCTGTTCGCCTGTATAATTAGCCGCCTCTTTCATGGCAAGCAAACTATTAGCCGATGCTACGAAGTTGTAATCTATAGACGAATTTGATGGCGTATTTTCGGCAACGCCGGTTACCTGGTAAGTGTAGGCGCTATCTGTTGTTAGTCGGATGGTTTTGCCTACAGGGTCGGTGTCACCAAAATACTTTTTGGCCATGTCTTGTGATAGCACAACCGAGAAGGGTTTATTCAAAACATCGTTAGCAGTACCTTCTTTTAGTTTAAAAGTGAAGAAATTAAAAAAGGCAGGATCGGCAAATATTAATTTATCTTCTTTAAACTTAGTTTCGGGGATTAGCGGGTTACTTACAACAACTGGCTTAAAATAATCTAAGGTACGCATGTAGCCTTCTACACTTGGCTGGCTTTGTTTTACCAACGGGCCGGATGCATAACTCATATAGTTCATGTTCATGATGTTGCCACCAATCTTAACGCTTGCCTGTAGCTTGTAAATACGCTTGGCATTGGTGTGAAATCGGTCGTAGGTCATTTCGTGCGTTACATATAACATAATCATCATACACACAGCTAACCCTACAGCAAGGCCGGTAATATTTATTAAGCTGTAAAGCTTTTGCTTTTGCAAGTTACGAAGGGCTATTTTTAGATAATTTTTAAACATGATGTTTTACAATTACGGATTATTCGCTCCTTAAACTCTTAACAGGGTTTGTTAAAGCAGCCTTCACCGCCTGAAAACTTACTGTTATGATTGATATCAGCGTTGTCATGAATGCAGCTATGGCAAATACCCATACGCTGATATCTACACGGTACGAATAACCCTGTAGCCACATATGCATTAAGTACCATGCTATTGGTGTTGCCACTAAAAATGATACAGCAACTAGTTTTAAAAAATCTTTAGATAACATTGTAGTTACCCCTAATACGGAAGCGCCCAATACCTTACGCACACCAATTTCTTTAATGCGGTTTTGGGCCATATAGGTTGCCAGTCCAAATAATCCAAGGCAGGATATAAATATGGTTAAGCCGGCAAAAAGCGTAGCTAACGAACCTATACGCTGTTCGTCTGCAAATTTTTTGCTGTATTCATCATCTACAAAATGATAATCGAATGGGTACTCCGAGTTGTATTTTTTAAATATTCCCTCGGCCAGTTTAAGGCTTTCGGCTGTGGTATTTTTAGGGTTAAGTTTGTAGTGGATGACATTGAACCAGGATTTGGGCCCCTGTATAATCATTGGCCTTACCGGCTCGTATGGCGATTGCAAAATAAAATCTTTAATAACCCCAACTACCTTTAATTTAGTTTCGCTATTCTTAACTATCTGTCCAATAGGATGTTTAAAGCCCATTACCTTAACCGCGGCTTCGTTCAATAAAACAGCAGAGGAGTCTGATGGATAAGTTTTTATATCAATATCACGGCCTGCTACTATTTTAAGGTTCATGGTTTTGCTAAAGTCGGCATCCACGTTAAACATATTAAAATCAAGCTTGGCACCCTCCTGTTTACCCTCCCAGGAGTAATCCCACGTATCGCTCCAACCTTCCGTCATGGGTGCGCTGGTTTTGGTTACGGATGCTGCTGCGCCGCTGTTAAGCAACTCATTGCGTATCAGTGCATAATTCTTATCAACTGTGCCAGTCATAAATGTGTAGACCAGGCTATCCTTTTTGTAACCGGTATCCCGGCTTTGGGCATAATCAAGTTGTTGCTTTACAATTATGGTAGATATGATAAGTACTATGGCAAACGTAAATTGTGTTACCACTAAAACTTTACGGGGCGAAAATGCCGATTGAGCGGCTTTAAATGTACCTTTTAAGACTTTAACCGGCGCAAATGACGACAGGAACAAAGCCGGATAACTACCAGATAGTACACCAGTAAATAAAATGAATGATAATACGATCAACCAAAAGCCCGGGCTACTGAATGGTATCGATAATTGTTTTTCGGTAAGTTGGTTAAAAGATGGTAAGCAAACTGCTATCAGGATAAGCGCAACTACGCCTGCCAAAAACGCTATCAGGATTGACTCGCCTAAAAACTGCGCTATTAAACTCGTTTTTGATGCACCAACCACTTTACGTATTCCAACTTCTTTAGCCCGCTTCTCGCTACGGGCAGTACTCAGGTTCATAAAGTTGATACAGGCTATCAGTAATATAAAGCCTGCTATGATACTAAATAAACGAACAATGGCTATCCTGCCACCTACCAGTTTACCATTCTCGAATTTTGAGTACAACCGCCATTTGGTAGCAGGGTGCATAAATACATCAATATCCTTGATCTCGGAATGCGTGCGGGTAATATTTTTGATCTGGCTGTTTACATAAGCTTCAGTAACACCCGGTTTTAATAAAGCGAATGTATTTACAGAGTTATTCCCCCAGTTTTTATCTTCTTTGCCATTAATTTTTTCCCAATAGCTCCAGGGCATCAAATATTCAAAACTAAAGCGGGTATTGTTCGGCAGATCCTTCATTACACCAGTTACCGTGAAGTAATCAACACTGTCTATCTTAATAGTTTTACCCATTGGTTCTGCATCACCAAAAAGCTTTTTTGCTGTTTTCTCGGTGATAACAATATTTTTCATGCTGTTTAAAGCAGTGTTAAGATTGCCTTTTGTTAACGGAAAGCTAAACATGGTTAAAAAATCGGCATCGGTATGAAAGCCATGTAACGTAAGGCGTTTATCACCTAAAGAGAACAGGTAATTTGCATCAGTTATACGGGCAGCTTGCTCAACCTGAGGGTAATCCTGCTTTAGGGCCTTCATCATGGGCTTTGGCGTGGTGCCCCAACAGATTAGCTTGCCATCAAAAAACGACCGATTATACATCTGGTAAATGCGGTCTTTTTTTGCGTGGAACTGATCGTAACTTACCTCGTTTTGTACCCAAAATAAAATAAGCGCTGCACTAGCCATACCTACTGCCAGGCCGGCAATATTTATACTGGTAAAGCTTTTGTTTTTTAACAGGTTACGCCAGGTGATTTTTAAGTAATTCTTAAACATGGTATTAAATTCTAAATGCTAATTCCTAAATTCTAAAAGCTAAGCGCTATGAAAACTACGCACTACTCTCCAATCACTATTCACTGCGTAAGCTGTTTACCGGGTTGGCTAATGCAGCCTTAACCGATTGAAAGCTGATGGTAACAAATGCGATAACCAAAGCCCCTACTGCTGCCGAAGCAATTACCCACCAATGTATGGTAACACGGTAAGCAAAATCCTGCAGCCATTTATTCATAGCGTACCAAGCTATTGGCGACGCCGTTATAATGGCTATGCAAACCAGCTTAATAAAATCTTTAGATAACATACTTACTATCACAGTTACGTTGGCACCTAAAACCTTGCGGATACCAATTTCTTTGGTACGCTGTTCGGCGGCATAGGCGGCTAAGCCAAACAGGCCTAAACAGGCTATAATAATGGCCAATGATGTGAATATGACGAAGATTTGCCCGATACGTTGCTCCGAACGGTAGGATGCATCAAAATCCTGATCCATAAATGAGTAATCTATCTGTACACCGGGCGACAGGCTGTTCCATTTATCTTTTATCTGAGCCATTAAAGCCGTAATATTTGCAGCACTTACACGGATGGCCAAAGCGCCTGCGTTTTGCCCGTAGGTTAATACTATAGGTTCAATTTTTTCGCGAAGGGAATTAAAGTGAAAGTCTTTAACTACACCTACAATGTGGCATTCCTTGACATTTGGCCCGCCTTTACGATCGCCGCCTAATGATTGATAAATAGTTTTACCAACCGGATCTGCAAAGCCCAGGAATTTAGCAGCTGCTTCGTTAATGATCACGGCAGATGAATCTGTTTGCATCTCTTTAGAAAAGTTACGGCCTGCAGCTATTTTCATATCCATCGTGGGGATATAATCTGCATCTACCTCCCAGCTTTGCGGGAATAACGATTTTTTTTGATCGTAAGTAGCATCTTTAAAATAGATACGGGTATTGCGCCAGCCGTTGGTTGGCAAAAAGCCGGTCATGGTGGCTGCTTTTACACCGGGTAGTTCGGCAAGTTCCTGTTTAAATACTTTGGCTTGCTGGTTTAGTTCGCCCGAGTTTTTTACAACAAGCACCTGGTTACGGTTATAGCCTAAGTTTTTGGTTTGGATAAAATTTAACTGGTTGTAAATAACCAATGTACCGATAATCAATAGTATCGATACGAAGAATTGGAATACTACCAAAAAGCTGCGCAAACCACCGCCTTTAAAACCGGCCGAAAGTTTACCCTTCAACACATCAATTGGTTGGAATGCTGACAGGAAAAACGCAGGGTAAGATCCTGCCAATGAACCAATAACCAATACAATGGCTAATAGAGATGGCACCAGCCATTTAAGCGAATTTAAAGTAAGTACAATCTCTTTGCCCGACAGCTGGTTAAAAAACGGTAATAATATTGCTGCCGCGATGATCGCGATTATAGTTGCTACGAATGTGATCAATATTGATTCGGCCAAAAACTGGAAGATCAGGTGCTTGCGCGATGATCCCATCACTTTGCGCACTCCTACTTCTTTAGCGCGATTTGACGAACGCGCAGTACTAAGGTTCATGAAGTTAACACAAGCTGTAAGCAATATAAATATTGCGATAGCAGAGAATATATAAACGTATTGTGTAGTGCTGTTAGGCCCAAGCTCGCCACTACGGTTAGAGGTTAGGTGGATATCTGTCAGCGCGGTTAAATTCATTCTGAAATGGCTGCCGCCTTTTTCAAACTGGGCAATGCTCATCCCAAGTTCGGATTGCATTTGGGCACCGCTAAATTTCTGCAAAAGTGCGGGGAAGCTGGCTGCCAGTTTGCTATGGTCTTTAGCATCTTTTAATAACACGTAGGTGTTATAATCGCTGCGTAGCCATTCGTTAGAGCGGCTATCCGGAAACGACTCCAGTGATACAAAAAAGTCGAAGTTGAAGTGTGATTGTTTGGGCAGGTCGTTAATTACACCTGTTACTTTAAAGTTTTCCTTATCATTAAATACAATGGTTTTACCCACAGCATTGGTGGTATTAAAATATTTTTTGGCGGTACTTTCAGTAAGTACAACCGTGTTTGGTTCAAGTAAGGCGGTTTTAGGGTCGCCGCTTATCATCGGTAAGGTGAAAACATTAAAGATGGATGCATCTACAAAGCCTACCTTGTTCTCTACAATATTACCATTACCTTTTTTTACATGTGTAGTACCAGCAGCTTTTATGCGTGTAGCATCTTCCACATAAGGGTACTCTGCTTTTAAAGTTTTAGCTAACGGTGGCATAGCAACGGCATATTGCACATTGTTTTCGCCCAGTTTAAGATCTTCGTTTACACGATAAATGCGGTTGGCTTTAGTATTATAGCGGTCATAGCTCAGTTCATCAACCACATAAAAAACAATAAGTAGGCAGGTGGCCAGGCCCAACGCCAAACCTAATATATTGATAGCCGTAAAGCCTTTGTTTTTGTAAAGGCTTCGGTAGGCGGTTTTGATGTAGTTTTTAAACATGGCGGCAGATTTTTTGGGCAATTCTCAAGCTAACCCCTCTGCCGCAGGAACGGCAGAGAGGGTAAGCAGGAGGCACACTTAACTATATTAATTAACTAAAGATCAGTACGATTATACCATGATATTTTCCATTACGGTTTGCCCATCCAATAAACGGATGATACGGTGGCTGTAACGGGCGTCATGCTCGGAGTGGGTAACCATTATAATGGTAGTACCTTGTTCATTCAGGTCGGTTAGCAATTCCATTACATCGTTACCGTTGCTGCTATCCAGGTTACCTGTTGGCTCATCTGCCAGTATCAATTTAGGTTTATTTACAACCGCACGGGCAATAGCCACACGCTGTTGCTGACCACCCGATAACTGTTGCGGGTAGTGGTTACGGCGATGCATGATCTGCATTTTATCTAACACCTCTTCTACCCTTTTAACACGCTCTGCAGCGGTTACACCGGTGTAGATCAATGGTAACTCCACGTTTTCAAAAACGGTAAGCTCATCGATCAAATTAAAGCTTTGGAAAACGAAACCGATATTGTGTTTACGCAAGTCGGCACGTTTGCGCTCGTTAAAATGAGCTACCTCTATACCGTTAAAAACGTAGCTGCCTTCATCCGGGTCATCCAACATACCAAGGATGTTCAGCAAGGTTGATTTACCGCAACCAGACGGGCCCATAATGGCCACAAACTCTCCGGTATCTACATGCATCGACAGTTTGTTTAGCGCGATAGTTTCTACCTCTTCGGTGCGGTAAAATTTTTCAAGATTTGTAATTTTAATCATTTGGCCTCCCCAGCACGAGGCTTTCGCCTCCGTGCCTTTTGTTTAATTGTGATTTATATTTTAATATAGTTTAATTTCTCTTTCGGTTCTCTTAAATACAAGACGCAGCTTGTTAAAGAAGGTTACACTTGCGTAGCTATTGTTTTAGCACCAACTCCTGTATGTCACCGTAATTCTCGTAACTTGATGTGATTACTTTATCGCCTGGTTTTAAGCCTTGCAACACTTCATAGTAATCAGGGTTTTGCCTGCCTATTTGTATATCTGTTTTAAAGGCTGTTTTACCATCTTCGCTCACTTTAAAGATCCAATTACCACCTGTTTGCTGGTAGAAACCGCCTTTAGGTACTAATGTAGCGGTGGTTTCGTCACTCAATGCTAAACGGATCTGTAAGGTTTGGCCTTTACGGATGCCTTTAGGTACTTCGCCCACAAACTGCATATCTACTTTAAAACGGCCGCTTGTTACCTGTGTAAATACCTTTTTTATGGTAAGCTTATAGGTTTTACCGGCAAAGCTAAAATCGCCCATTAAGCCATTGTAAATTCTGGATAGGTAATGCTCTTCCACATCAACCTGTACCTTAAAGCCGCCCTGCGCATCTATCTGGCCCAGGTGTTCGCCTTTGTTTTTATTCTGGCCTACTTCGGCATCCATAGAGGTTAATTGCCCGTCTATAGGTGAACGAACGGTTAGGTCGGCTACTTTTTTGCGCATTAAAAGCAGTGTGCTTTTGTTGTGGGCATATTGTTCACGTGCCTGTTCATCTTCCTGGCGTATTAAGGTAGTATCTTGTTTTAAGATCTGTGTGGTTAGCTTTTTACGACGCAGCTGGTAGATGTAAGCATTTTCTGCTGCCTTATATTCTTGTAAGCCGATTGCTTTTTGATCTAACAATTTTTTATCAAGGTTGTAAATACGCTCGGCCTCTTTGTAGGCATTATCCACATCAGCCATCTGGTTTAATTTGGTGATGGTATTTTGTTGGGCGTTATTATGCGAGATCTGCATCTGGGTTTGTGCCGCATAAACCGCAGTTTCCTGGTTAGCCAGGCTCAATTCCAGATCGGTGTTGGATAAACGGATAATTGGGTCGCCCTTTTTAAGGCTTGCACCATCCTCTACATACTTTTCTTCTACACGGCCCCCTTCAACAGCATCCAGGTAAATGGTGGTAAGCGGTAATACCACGCCATTTACCGGGATAAACTCCTGGAAAGCGCCTTTTTTGATCTCGCTAACGGTTATACGTTCGGTATCAACGTTTAATTTACTTTTGCCCGATGTAAAAAATATACTGCCGGCAACTAAAACTACAACACCTGCAATACCGGCTATGGTCATCAGGCGCTTAGTGCTCCACTTCTTTTTTTGTATAACTCTATCCACTGTGTTTAATAATATTTGGTAAACAGATACAAAAACACATGCCACAAATTAATTTACTGTATTTCAATGCGTTAAAGGCAAAAGCCAATATTGCACCGTACGCTTCTGTTACAGCAAGTGTTCGGTTATGATACAGTGTGTTTTTTATGAGAAATATAAATGGGTCACAGTTCATAGTTGATTATCAATATTATGCTTAATATAAGCTAAATGGTACGATATTCGTATCAAAATAGCTAAATTGCATAGCTAAAAGGTACACGCTGGTGTACGGTTAATCTATGTACCAGGAACTAATCACGACCGATAAATGATACTTAAAAAAGCAACCGTTTTAATTGTTGACGACGACCCCGATGTACTTACGGCTGTTAAGTTATTGCTTAAAACAGAAACTAAGGAAATTATTACCGAAAAGAACCCCGAAAACCTAAACTGGCTTTTACAGCGTAACGAGGTTGACCTGGTATTGCTTGATATGAACTTTAACAGTGCCATTAATACCGGTAACGAAGGCATTTACTGGCTGCGGAAAATAAAGGAATGGAAACCCAATGTATGCGTTATTATGATAACCGCTTACGGGGATATTGACCTGGCCGTTCGCTCGTTAAAGGAAGGTGCTAACGATTTTGTGGTAAAGCCATGGCATAACGAAAAACTGATAGATACCATTACCGATCTGCTGGATAAAAAAGAAGGCGGCGGTGGTAAATCAACCAAAGCATCTGTTAAGGGTAGCTCGGGCACATCTATACTTGGAGATAGCGAGGTGATGGAAGATATATTTCATAAGGTAAATAAGATAGCCCCTACAGATGCCAATATTTTGATTTTGGGGGAAAACGGTACGGGTAAAGATCTGATGGCAAAAGCTATCCATGAGCGATCTTTACGTGCCGATAAACCATTTATAAAAGTGGATGTGGGCGCCCTTACCGATTCGTTATTTGAGAGTGAACTTTTCGGGCATAAGAAAGGTGCTTATACTGATGCCCGCGAAGACCGCATGGGCCGTTTTGAAGAGGCCGAGGGCGGCACCTTGTTTTTAGACGAGATTGGAAACATTAGCCTGCAACAGCAGGCTAAGCTGTTAACCGTTTTACAAAACAGGCAGGTAACACGTTTAGGTACTAACAAAGCAGTTGATATTAACATCCGCCTGATATGTGCCACCAACGTGCCTTTGCAGGAACTGGCTAACGAGAATAAGTTCCGTAAAGATTTGATATACCGGATAAATACAGTAGAAATAAACATGCCGCCACTGCGCAAACGTGCTGAAGATATTGTGGTACTGGCCAAGCATTTTGCCAAAATGTATGCGGGCAAATACCTTAAGCCAGCTGTGGACTTTGATAATGCCGCATTAAATAAACTACGCGGTTACAGCTACCCTGGTAATGTTCGCGAGTTACAATACACTATTGAGCGTGCTGTAATTATGGCTGATGAGCCGATGCTTAAGGCCGATGACCTCATTTTCTCTGTGTTGGAATCGCCGGGAGAAAGTATTATCGATGAGGATAACATTCAATTAAGTACGCTGGAGAAAAACGCCATACTGCGTGTGATTGATAAGCATAACGGCAACATAACCCGCGCCGCCAAAGAACTGGGTTTAACACGTACGGCACTATACCGCAGATTAAGCAAATATGATATTTAACCGTTACGAATGGCGGCTGGTGCTGCGTGTGCTTTTCTTATTTGCGGCTGTTACAGCTACTGCTGTAATTTTAGTAAGTGGGCAGGTAATGTATGCGGTAATAACTGTGCCTTTGGTGGTATATTCGGTACTCGACCTGATACGGTTTAATAAAAAAGCGCAGGATGAAGTAAACCAGTTTGTAGAATCTATCCACTACCGCGATTTTTCGCGCCATTTTGATGTGCGCAAGGCACCTAATGAGTTAAAGCCCCTGCGCAAAGGTTTTAATGATATCAATACTACATTTAAACTGATAAGCCGCGAACGCGAAACGCAGTATCATTACCTGCAAAAGATATTGGAACTGGTAGATACCGGGATACTATCTTATGAGGAAGAAACCGGCGAGATCAGCTGGATAAATGAAGCATTTAAAAGCCTTATCACTATTCCCTATTTAAAAACTATTCACTCACTTGAAAAGCGCGAACCTGTTCTATATAAAGATGTTATTCAACTTAAAACGGGCGAATCAAAGGTATTATCCATCACCCGGGATCAGCAGCAAATAAAAATGCTGGTAACATCAAGCATCATGCGCAGCGACGATAAAATGTACAAGCTGATCGCTTTTCAGAATGTGAGCGAAGCTTTGGATGAAACAGAATCAAATGCGTGGTCAAAATTATTGAACGTGATGACGCATGAGATCATGAACTCGGTTGCCCCTATCTCTTCCCTGGCTGATACCTTGAAGAACCGGTTGCAAAGCCCGGATATTACTGAAAATTTAGAGCATGTGGACCTGGAAGATATTGAGTTGGGGATTGATACCATTAAGCGCCGCAGCGAGGGCTTGCTTAAATTCACCGAAAGCTATCGTAGCCTAAATAAGATAACCAAGCTGGACCTGAACAAGATACTCGTACGCAACATGTTTGAGAACCTGAACAGCCTGATGACCCCAACCTTAGACAAGAAAAATATAGAATTGGATATTATCCTCCGTGACCCGGGATTGGCCATAGAAGCAGATATTAATCTGTTAGACCAAGTGATGATAAACCTGCTGGTAAATGCTATTGAAGCCGTTAAAGACCGCGAGGAACCGCGCATTATCCTATCTGCCGAGGTACAAAATAACCGTACCCTGGTAAAGGTAACAGACAACGGCTTGGGTATGCCGCCGGAACTGCTGGATAAGATTTTTATCCCCTTCTTTAGTACTCGTAAAACCGGTAGTGGTATAGGTTTAAGCCTTTGTAAACAGATCATGTTGTTGCATAAAGGCAATATTCAGGTACAATCTACCGAGGGTAAGGGTTCATCATTTATATTGCAGTTTGCTAATAATTAATCACTAAATCGCTTAAAATCACCCATCATGAAAAAATCACTGCTTGTACTATTCGTTTTATTTATTGCTAAAGCCGGCTTTGCGCAAACTGCTGCCTTACCTGCAAGCGAAACAGTTTTAAAAGAGGCTTATGGCAAAGCTGCTAAAGAGAATAAAAAAGTGATGCTGATATTTCACGCATCGTGGTGCGGCTGGTGTAAAAAAATGGAAGCTTCGCTTAACGAGCCAAACATTAAACCGATGATTGACGCTAATTATGTGGTTGCTACCCTTGATGTAATGGAGCAGCCCGCCAAAAAGAATCTGGAAAACCCGGGATCGTTAGAAGTGATGACCAAACTAAAAGGCGAAAAAGCAGGTTTGCCATTTTGGGTGGTAACGGATGCCCAAGGCAAGGTTTTAGCCGACAGCCAGGTTAGGCCGGCAGGCGCATCATTAGATACCTACGGAGAAAATGTAGGCTGCCCTGCTGCAACAGACGAGGTAGCATTTTTCACTAGGATCCTTAATTTACGTCTAAGCTAAATGATAAACAGCTGGCAGTAATTGCCAAACGTTTTGCGCAAAATGCACCGGCACCCGTAGCCAAACCTGCGGGAACAAAATAATTAGGATATGTTGGTTTGGGCTTGTTGAACTGTTAGCCATGTGCATAATTTTTCTACAAGCTCAAACTAATAATCTTTTCTCCATTTGCATATCTGCAAACCCGCACATTTACACATCTCCTTTCCTCTGCCAATTTGGCAATCCCCTCCCTTTGGAACGTGCATTGATATCAATGTTGTAAATCATTCATATTTTATAAACTGATAGTACTATGCAAGAAAAAGGAACAATTTCGATACATACCGAAAACATTTTCCCCATCATTAAGAAATTCTTATACTCTGATACCGAGATATTTCTGCGCGAACTGGTATCTAACTCGGTTGATGCCACACAAAAAATAAAACGCCTTGCCGCATTAGGCCAATACAACGGTGATTTGGGCGACCTGCGCGTTGAGGTTGCTTTTGATGCAGACAAAAAGACCATTACCATATCTGATAACGGTATTGGTATGACGGCCGAAGAAATAAAAAAATACATTAACCAGATAGCGTTTTCTGGCGCTACAGAGTTTATGGAAAAATTCAAAGAAGCGAAAGATGCCAACGAGATCATCGGTCGTTTTGGTTTAGGCTTTTACTCTGCATTTATGGTTGCAGATAAGGTTGAGATAGAAACACTTTCTTACCAGGATGGTGCAGAACCGGCCCACTGGACCTGCGACGGCAGTACTGAATTTGAAATAAGCGAAGGTAGCCTGGAAGAACGCGGTACCGAGATAACCCTGCATATTAATGCCGAGTCTGAAGAGTTTTTAAATCAGGGCCGCTTACAGGAGATCTTAGATAAATATGCTAAGTTTCTACCTGTACCTATTAAATTTGGTACAACTACACAAGAGGAAGAAGATGGTGTGGATGAAGAAGGCAAACCAAAATACAAATCTGTTGAGGTTGATAACATCATTAACGATACCAACCCCATCTGGACTAAAGCACCAAACGAACTGAAGGACGAGGATTACCTTAAATTTTACAAAGAGCTTTACCCGTACAGCGAAGACCCTTTATTCTGGATTCACCTGAATGTGGATTATCCTTTTAACCTTACAGGTGTATTGTACTTCCCTAAGCTGAAGAACGACTTTGAGATAACCCGTAACAAAATTAAACTATACTCCCGCCAAGTATTTATTACTGATGAGGTTAAGGATATTGTCCCGGAATTTTTAATGCTGTTACATGGTGTTATTGATTCACCAGATATACCATTAAACGTATCACGTAGTTTCTTACAAGCCGATAGTAATGTTAAAAAGATCAATAGCTACATTACCAAAAAGGTAGCCGATAAACTTGCCGAATTGTTTAAAGCCGACCGTAAAGGTTTTGAAGAAAAATGGAACGATATTGGCCTGTTTGTAAAATACGGCATGGTAAGCGAAGAGAAATTCTACGATAAAGCCAAAGATTTTGTTTTGGTAACTAATACCGCTAAACAAAACTTTACCCTTAATGAATATAAAGAAAAGGTAGAGGGTGTACAAACTGACAAAGACGGCCAATTGGTATATATTTATACCAACGATGCCGAAAAACAGGATGCCTTTATCCAATCGGCTAATAAAAAAGGTTATGATGTATTGTTGATGAATTCTCCTATCGATAATCACTTCATTAGCCAGCTAGAGCAGAAGTTAGAAAAAACTTCGCTTAAGCGTGTTGATGCGGATGTGGCTGATAAGCTGATCAAAAAAGATGATGCCCCTGAGCATGTTTTAACGGAAGAGCAATCAACTAAAGTAAAAGAGATTTTCAATAAAGCTATAAACAAGCCAGCTTACCGTGTAGAACTGGAAAGCCTTAGCCCGGATGAATTACCCGTAACTGTAACTATGGACGAGTTTATGCGCCGTATGAAAGATATGGCTGCTATGGGTGGCGGTATGGGCTTTTACGGCAACATGCCCGATAATTATAAGGTAATTGTAAATGGTAACCACAAATTAATAAGCCGCATTTTAGAAGGCGAAGACGAAGCAGTGCAGGCGCAATTAGCCAAACAAGCTTTTGACTTAGCTCTATTGTCTCAAGGTTTATTAACCGGTGCCGAATTGACCGAGTTTGTTAACCGTAGCGTTAGCCTGATATAATATCAGCCAAACTTAATACTTAAGCCATCCGTTAACGGATGGCTTTTTTTATGAGCAATTAGTAGGCTGATTTATGGAATATGGCCAATGGATGCATCTTATTATAAAACATATTCTTATGATAAGGTACAAACAATTTAAATGGCTAATTTACAGTTTAATAAGTACAAACATTAAGGGGCCGCCAAGTGTATTATCTAAATCCAACTATTGGCTAACAACTAAACTTATTGGTCAAACAACAGTCTAATTTAGTATCTATAAAAAGTTTAATAATGAAAAACTTGATCAAAATATCTCTTGCATTTTTTATTGCTGTTTTAGCGATAAACCAGGTAAATGCTCAAAATAAATCCATTAATAAAAAGGATGCACAAATTGCTGCTTTAAAAGAACTGGTAGAATCTAAAAGCTTCACCTTTCAGGCCAATTTAATTTTTCCTTTGCAAGGTGATTTAAATTATATGATTTTTAACGGGCAACCTATTAGCGGGCAACGATACTTAAGTCCTGGATATGATGTGCGACTGGCTAAAGATAGTTTGATATCTTACCTACCCTACATTGGCGTTGCATATTCAGGCACAGGATACAATAATAGTAACGATAACGGTATTAAATTTACTTCTACTGATTTTACTTACACCTATAAAGCCAAAAAAAACGGCATGTTTTATGTACTGATTAAGCCAAAAGACGTTAGAAATACTAATCAACTCAGCCTGGACATATCGCCGACCGGTAGTGCAAATCTAACCGTAATAAGTAACAATCGGCAAAGCGTACGTTTTTCGGGTACTATCAAAGAAATTAATTAAGCCATCATGCTAAAAATCGACATTCCAACATCAGAAATTTCAGCTCAGGTATTTCACCAAGAAACCTTACCAAAGCCACCCAACGGCACAGATACTGAAATAAACGGAGACCTGATTTTATTATTTGAGGATGAGCAGGAAGCAGTAGCTTACCTGGATGAACTGGAAGATTACGCATCACAGTTAGATGGTGAATCAGAAGAAAAAACAACTATTAACGTTTTGGTAAGTGCTATTAATAACGATGAATTTGTACAAGCTTATTTAAGATAAGCCCGTACAAATTCATTCATTTATCAGTTATACGTTAATATTTTTATTAATGTATTGGATACTACTGTTTATACTTCCGAAAGCATCTTTGGGCATATCATGCTCTACGAAAAAGCTTTTCATACCAGCTACGGAGGCGGCCGCAAATATGGGTTTAAAATCTATGGTGCCACTGCCAACTGGTAGTATATTTTCTCTTTCAGCGTCAAGATCTTTAACATGCCACAGCGGGAAACGACCTGGATTTTGTTTAAATAGATCTACCGGATTTTTGCCGGCCTTAACAGCCCATGCCAGGTCGAGTTCCATTTTCATTTTCTTCGGGTCTGTTTCTGATAAAAGCAAATCATAAGGTATAACCCCATCCTTCAGTATCCTGAATTCCATATCGTGGTTATGGTAGGCAAATGTTAAACCTGCTTTGGTTGCAGCATCGGCAGTTTTGTTCAGCACTGCTATAGAGGCTTTTAATTCTTCCATTGTGCTTGTAGGTGTATTGGCACACACCAGGTATTTCACCCCCCCGTCGGCAGCTTCATCTACCAATTGCTGCATATTATCCTGTAAATTTAACATAGGCGGCAATACCATAGGCTTACCATCGGGCGTAGTAGGCATTTTAGTGCCGGCTGGTAATTTAAATGGCGCACCTAATACGTGGTGAGATTTCCATGTAAGGCCAAGGTTATTTGTCATGGTCTTAAACTCTTTAGGTTTCATTCCGTAATAACCCCCCTTTTTACTAAAGGCAGATTCTATCTCTTTATAACCTGCCGCTGCAATTTTACTAAGGGTGCCTTTAACATCTGCATCCATCGTATTAAAAAAAGTGAAGAGCTGTACCCCTACCGGATGCTTTACCACGTTAAGATATGATGCCGCCTTACCCGACAAAACTGCACCACTAAGCACTAAAGTGCCGGTGCTTTGCAAAAACTTGCGCCTGCTAAAATTCATTATAATTGGTTATTTAAGTTTACTTGGTAAGTAAATCTAAATCAATTATATCAAAATATAAAATTTAATGTGTCTAAACAACGCATTCAGCGAATACAAACTCTTGCGATTTAATGGTTTACTCTCAATGATACAAACAAACAGCAATTAAACCCGTCCACCCGGTTTGGTGGGCGGCACCTAAACCGCGGCCTGTATCGCCATCAAAAAATTCATAGTACAGTATATGATCTTTAAAATCAGGATCGGTTTGGGCTTTTTCGTCGGTACCGTTTATTGGTCTGCGACCATTTTCATCCGGTAAAAACAATTTAGAGATGCGGCGGTAAATTTCGTTGGCTACCTCTTTGAGGTTCATCATATTACCTGATCCAGTTGGGCATTCTACAGTAAGCTCGTCGCCGTAGTATTGATAAAAGTCGTTCAGGCTTTCAATAATAAGGTAGTTAATGGGGATCCATATGGGGCCACGCCAGTTGCTGTTACCGCCAAACATATTACTATCGCTTTCGGCAGGCAGATACTTTATACTGAGCTGCGAACCATTAATATTGGCACTAAATGGATGGTCAAGGTGATACTTAGATAAGGATCGGATGCCGTATTCGCTTAAAAACTCATTTTCATCAAGCATGTATTTAAGTAACTCCTTCATACGGTGTCCCCTTAACAAACTGATGAGGTGCTTGCCGGTAGAGCTCCTCTCATCCCAACGGGACACCAATGCAGCCAGATCTGGCCGGTTAGCGGCAAACCAGTCCATACGGTCACGAAATATAGGGTTGCTGGTAATATCAATCTCATCCAGCACTTCTGTTGCAAACAGGGGTATCAACCCAACAATACTGCGCACCTTCATTTTCTCGGCAGATCCGTCTGGCATTCGCAATTGGTCATAAAAAAAGCCGTCCTGTTCATCCCATAAGCCGCTTTGCCCGCCTTCGCCCAGGTTGGACATAGCTGCAGAGATGTAAATAAAATGCTCAAAATATTTAGAGGCTATATCAGCGTAAGCCTTATTGGTAACTGCAAGCTCGGTGGCTATGCGTAGCAAATTAAGCGAATAGGTAGCCATCCAACTCGTTCCATCGGCCTGCTCTAAATGCGCGCCATTAGCAAACCGGGTGTTACGGTCAAACAAAGCAATGTTGTCCAACCCTAAAAAGCCGCCTTCAAAGATATTATTACCAGATTCATCCTTGCGGTTTACCCACCAGGTAAAATTGAGCATAAGTTTATGAAAAATGCGCTCTAAAAAGAATTCATCACCCACTCCATTATTAGCCTGCTTATCCATTTGGTAGATCTTCCAGGTGGCTATAGCCAATACAGGCGGGTTAGTATCGCTAAAATCCCATTCGTAGGCCGGTATTTGCCCATTAGGATGCATATACCAGTCGCGTACTAAAAGGTTTAGCTGCTTTTTAGCAAACGCCATATCAATTACAGCCAACGGAATACAATGAAAGGCTAAATCCCAGGCGGCAAACCATGGGTATTCCCACTTATCGGGCATTGATATAATATCCTTACTGTTAAAATGGCCCCATTTACTATTGCGCTGGTGTAGTCGCTCTGCGGGTGGCGCGGTTTCGGCAGGGTCGCCTTTTAGCCACTGATGGACATCATAATAATAGAATTGCTTGTTCCAAAGCATACCGGCAAAAGCCTGGCGTTGTATATGTGCCTCATCCTGATTACTATCGTTGGGGTGCAGTTTATCATAAAATTCATCAGCATCTTGCAGGCGAGCAGCAAATACATCGTCAAAATCATCAAAGATATTTACGCCTGCATCACCCAATTTTAACCTGATAACGGTACTTTGCTTTGCGGGAACAGTTATATCGTAATTGAAGGATGCTTTGGTGCCGGTATTTGCAGGGTTAACGGTGTTGGCAGCGCTAATAATGTGGTCGTTTATACCATCTTTATAAAAAGTTTTTCCGTTATCAATATTATTGAACCGTTTAGTATTGGTTTCGTTATCACAGAAAAGCATAGCCGGGTTGCCTTCAGCCACAAGCGCCATTGCACCTAACTCCTGATGATCTATTTTAATTGCATTTGCCGATCCAGATAATTGCGGCTTGTAATCATCATACCCCCACTCCCACGTGTTACGGAACCAAACCGTAGGCAGCACATTTAAACTTGCATCATTATCGCTGCGGTTATGAACGGTTATTTTGATCAGTATATCATCCGTATCCTGCTTGGCATATTCTACAAAAACATCAAAGTATTCGTCGTTATTAAATATCCCGGTATCCATTAACTCATACTCCGACTGAGTACGGTCTCGTTTCTGGCTTTCTGCTAACAAAGCCTCATAAGGGAAACGCTGCTGCGGATATTTATACAGCATTTTCATGTAGGAGTGCGTAGGCGTATTATCCAGATAGTAGTATAACTCCTTTACATCTTCGCCATGGTTACCTTCGGAATTGCTTAGTCCAAAAAAACGTTCTTTAAGAATACTGTCCTTTTTATTCCAAAGGGCTATTGCAAAACATAGGCGTTGCTCAAGGTCACATATGCCGGCAATACCTTCTTCCCCCCACCTATAAGCCTTACTACGGCCAATATCATGGGTAACGTAATTCCAGGCATCGCCATTGGCGCTATAATCTTCGCGTACTGTTCCCCATTGGCGGTCGCTTACATAGGGGCCCCATTTTTTCCAACCAGTTTCCTTTAATCTTTCCTGCTCTTCACCCATATTTAAAATTTACTTCCATGCGTTTCTTAAGAAACGTAACCAATTACCATGCATCATGTTATTTACATCAGTATCCGTGTAGCCACGTTTTTGTAATAAGGCAGGTATTTTTTGCAGATCGGCGATAGTTTCGAGATCATAAGGGCACTGCTCTTTCCCAAAAGCACCATCCAGATCGGTACCCATACCAACATGCAGCGTATTACCTGCTATCTGGCAAATATGGTCAATATGATCTACCATTACCTCCAGGTTGCAATTCATTTGACGCGGGGTTGACTGTCCCCTAACCCAGTTCGGTACCATCATCCAAGCATCCAGTGCAGCGCCTATAACTGCGTTGCGGTCAATAAGTGCCTTTATCATTTCATCGCTATACTGGCGGTTGTGGTTTACCAATGCCCTGCAATTGTTATGACTGGCCCATATATGGCCGTTAAAATTATCAAGTGCCTGCCAAAAAGCATCATCGCAAAGGTGGGTAACATCTAATATAATGTTTAAGCGCTCCATCTCTTTAAGCAACTCTAAACCATTTGCAGCCATTTTACCGCTTGCATCCGTTCCGTTAGCGTATCTGCCAGGCCCATAATGTGCAGGGCCTAAAGCACGCAAGCCGTTTTGATAAGCGCTTTCTAAATAATTAACGTTTACTATAGAATCGGCACCTTCTAAACTTAAGATATAACCGATAGGTTTATTGGTATTGTCCTGCCCGTTGCACCACATTGCCAAGTGCTCGTCTAAAGTTTGCAGATCATTAACTTGTGTCATTTGCCCGGCGTCTTCCATGGCTTTATACCAAGATAACTGCCCCTGCGTTTGCGCCCATGCCTGTTCAGGTGAGTGCCAGCCGGGTAAATTATTATCTGGTGCTACATAACGACCTATTTGGGTAGCCACTACCAACCCTATATTCCCTTTACGCAATTCAGGCAAGGATACTACGCCCAGGCCACGGTCGGGCTTATCGGTTAGGCCTTGTTCGCGCAGGTTTATCTCTGCAATGGGCCTTTGCAGGTCACGGTTCCATTCCAGGGCGTTCATGCTCAGGTCTAAATGGGCGTCAATAATGAACATATTTGTTAAGGATAACACTGATTATTGGATTTTTGATTTTACGGATAATTTGTTAGATCACGGGAATGATCAGATAGTTATCTTTCTATCCCTTGCAATAGTTTTCCATTCGCCGGTAATTAATTTATTTCCAATAGTTATGGCGCGTTCATATAAAGCAACAGACGGGCAAATATGGTAAGGCAAGCCATATAAAATATCACCTACTTTATAATGATGGCCGATACCTGCATCAGCCACTAAATGCTCTTCGCTGTGGCCTGTAAATTTGAGTTCGGGAGCGTTTAAAAAGTACACCCGCTTAGCTAATTCATTCTCTGCAGATACCGATTTATGGCCAAGATCGATACATATCTTCCCTTCTTCCGGTAACGATATTACCCGGGCTATTAACAATGCAGCGGGCAGGAACAGCTGCTCGGGATAAGCATCCTGATAGCCTTTATCCCAATATACAAAAGTACCGGGGCTACACTCAAACCCTGCCCTTTTAGCCAGTATAGGAAACGTTGGCGAGCCACCTGCTATTACAACAGGTTTGTGGTAGCCCTTAGCAATTATAGCATCTACCAGTTTTAAAACAGGTTGTATGCTTTCATCAGAGCGTTGTTGGCGTATAGTGTAATCAGCATCATGGATATGGCCATCATAGGCATGCAAACCTATTAATTTGATACCGGGCAAATTGGCACAAACCTCATACAGCGCCAATGCATCTGCAGGTATAATACCGCTACGGTTCATGCCTACGTTTAAATCGATGTACACGGCTATGGTTATATGATCATCCGCAGCTGCCTTTGAAATAGCCCCGGCAGTATACTGGTTATCTAACAGGCAAGAATAGGACGTTTGCGGATATGCTTTTATTAATTCTATAAAACGTTTAAGCTTTGGCCCGGTTGGTTGGTAAGCCAATAAAACATCCGATGCATTGGCCATACCCAACATTTCTGCCTCGGCTATGGTGGCACATTTAAATTTGGCAATTTCCGCGTCGATCATCAAGCGCGATACATCTATACTTTTATGCGTTTTAACATGTGCTCGCAGGCGCAATACATCGTCTATCATGGTTTTCACCAGATCGATGTTATACTGCACCCTATCTGCATATACTACCAATGCGGGTGTATCCAGTTCGTCAACATTATCAATGATGTACCAATCTGCAGGTGCCATTTGTTTATACCAGTTCAAATAAGGCTTCTATTTCTACAGGAATATTATCCGGTAACGACCCCATGCCTACAGCACTGCGTACTCCAATACCGTTTTCTTCGCCCCATACTTTGGCAAACAGTTCGCTTGCACCATTTATGATATAAGGGTGTTTCTCAAAATCAGGCGTACAATTAACCATGCCTAATACTTTTATAACACGCTTAACCCTATCCAGGCTCCCTAAGTTTGCTTTAATAGTAGCCAGCATAGCCAGGCCAACCTGCCTTGCAGCAAGTTTACCATCTTCCTGATTAATAGTATCACCAATGCGGCCAATAATTAAACTACCATCATCCTGAACCGTCCCATGGCCGGATAGATAAAGATATTTACCATCAATTAAACAAGGTTTATAAACACCAAGCGGTTTTGGTGCGGGCGGCAGGCTTAAGCCTAATTCTTTAAAATTTTGTTCGGCTGAGTTCATTTTGTAAATCTATAATTTTTAACTAAAAAGCGAATTTTTATTAAATAAAAAAGGCCGGGAACCACCCCGGCCTTTACTTACATAACCATTATATTAAAGCTTAAACGATAAGCCAAAGTTGATAGAATAATCTGCAAAAGCTGCATCGCCAATAGTATAAACACCTGATGTTATGGTGTTTTCTTTATCTGTTACACTTTGTGTGCGGTCCCTCTTAACTGCAATAGGTACGTTTGCAAATAGATTAAATCTTTTGAAACTGTAATTTAAAGATGGTTCAACAGATAACACATAACCCGGGCGGCGGAAAGCATCGCTTTTACCGATCAGATCACGCACGGGGATGCCTTCTATACGGCCACCAGCAGATACCGTTAAAGCTTTAAAAGCACCACTTAGCGTGTAGTTTACCCCCAGCCTTGCCAAAAACTGATCTGGCACACTCATAATGCTTTCGTTAGCTAATGATGCCCTCAAAGTTTCTCGGTAGGTGCGTGTGCCATTGGTATTGCGTGGATTAGCCATATAGTATAAATTAGTGTAACCGCCAAAGCTGCTTCCAAAATTCATAAAACCATTTACCTCTGCAATAATACCAACACCCCCATCACCTAATTGGATCGACTGGTCTACCGGGCGCTCTGTTGGCGTTACGTTTTTAAATTCGCTCATGTAATTATAATTCCCGGTAGGTAATTTAACACCTAAGCCTACCTGGATGTTACCACGTTTAGCAGTATGGCTATCAAACAACCATCTGTTACCCACTATACGTGCATCGCCAAAGCCATGCGAGTATGATCTGTTTCTTTCTGCACCGCCATGTTCATATAATGATGAACGGGTGTTGATCAGGTAAGGGATGCCAACCGTTACCGACCAGTATCTGTCAAAATTACGGGTTAAGGCAAGGTCTATCGTGTTTTGAAAGTTTACCACCTCGTTATGCAGTGTTTGCCTTTGTTTTTGTTCTTCGGTGCCCTTAAAGTGGCGAAACGATTTAAAGTAACGGTATGACGCTGTAAAATACCAGCTTGATTCTGAAGCGGCTGTTGTATCTAACATCGGGTGTTCCATAGTAAGGAATGAACCATTCCCCCTTATGGCTACGCAACCTTGTGCATTCACCGCGTTGTTATTAAATAATATGTAAACAGCGATCCCAATTAATGATTTGTAAAAAAATTTCATGATTATAGGTTATAATATTGTTAAAGATGATACGGATAGCCAACAAAGAGACTACCCGTAACCCGCAAGCAGGATTTTTAAGATTAGGTTGAAAGTCCGTTTTTTATTAATTAGTTTTCTGCAACAATTTTGTTGTGAGATTTAAAGAAACTTGCCTTGTTGCAAACCATAATGCTATAAGTGTACCGTAGCTGCCGCCACGTTCTATCCATTCAAATACTTTATAATGCGGATATGGCAATTCGCTTGCTATTTTCCAGATAATAAATAACAAAAGAATGCTGCGTACCGGTTTTATTAAAATAACAAATGCCGCTGTTATTTCAAAAACACCAATACCTTGAGCAACCTGTGCCGGGTTATTAAAACCCATAGCAGCATATTGGCTTAGCAAGCCTTTTTTTTGAAGAAGGTTCAACCAGCCATGGCCAATAAGCAACAAAAAGCCAATCACTTTTAAGCATTTAAATACTTTGTCGATAGTATCATCATCTACTTTGGTTTCAGGATCAATGGGTTCAAATAACTGCTTAAAACTTTTCACACCGCCAGACAAAATTAAAAGTGCAAGCGGTGCACCAAAGTTACCTGCCCGCTCAATAAATTCTGCAAATGGTTCGCCTGATGCCGGGCGTAAAAACGCTGTAAAAACGCCCCAAATCACCAACCACAATGCTATAGCACGCGTAGGGCGAAACAACATGAGTACTCCCAAAGCGATATCTGCAGCCCCTACCCATGGCATTAATTTATAAGCCGTTTCTGTACCGATGCCAAATACGGCAAAATAATTGCACCATATTGGTTTGGTAATAATTCCAAAAGCCCCATGCCCTATAAAGCACATAGCTACTGCTATACGCAAAACGTAGTGTATCTTTTGTTCGGTTTTAAGCATTACTGTATCCATTATTTTCCTGCACCGTCTGCTTTAGCTCTGTTTACCGCAAATTCTCCAACTTTTATCCCCGTTTGCAAACCAACTTCGCAATCGCTGCGATAGTGGATGGCACCATACAGCCTTGACATGGCGGCCTCATGCGCCATATCCATAAAAGCAGACGCTTTTTCTGGCACCAGATAGCCCAAAATTGTTGCGGCAGCGCCACTAAAATTTGAGTGACCGGATGTGTACGACGGAAAGTTAGGAATACCCGTTAAGGTTTTTATATTCAAGACCATTTGAGTTGGGCGCGGGTTAAAATAATAATACTTAGCATCCCAGCATACAATAGCTGCGTCCATTTCGGCCATGTTTAGCAAAGCGAAATTGCGCGCCCAGCGTACCTCGCTATAGTTGTGTTTAACAAACTCTTCGGCTGCAATGCTATTCCAATGGCCCGGCGGCGTTACTGTGCCAACTCCATCTGCCCAAAATGCTACAATACGTTCATGCTCGCGGCTATGATCCTGGCTCATGGCCAGTACCTCGTCGGCTTCTTTTTTAAACTCTGGCGAGGTGGTTTTAAATGGCGGCGCCGGCCGTAAAGTAGCAACAGTAGCAGATGGGAACAAAAATGGGTTAACTTTTGTAAACATTGGTAGCATAGGCGGGCGTTTAGGTAATTCTAAACTTATCCAAGGCGTATTACCGGCTGCTGTGGTTGATGATTCAAGCAAGTCCCAATCTTTTTTTTCACCCGCGGCTTTACCTGCACCATCTGCACGGGCACGGGCTAAAAATACTGCGGCAACTTGTTTACCTAAATTTTCGCCGGCATCCATATCTGCCCTGGTGTTTGCACCGGCCATTATACGATAAAGTTTTTCTTCGGCTACTTTCTTTTGGATGTAATCCAGATCGCCCGGAAAAAGCAATTCCATCATTTTGGCAGTAACACCGGCAACAACAGCATCTTCACTTGGGTAAGAATATAATGCTGATTTGGGCACTAAAGCCTGTACACCTGCATCATTAACATATGGTGCAGAAATTTTATATTGTTTTTTAAGCTTCCAGGCCTGTACTAACGCATCATACTGGGCAGCGCTAACATATGCATAAGCACGTGCCGCATACGGCGGGTTAGAGAACGGAAATAACGGATAAGCTAATGGGTTGGCCGCGCTTGGGAACGGATAGCTGCCATCATCGTTTTGGTATGGCGGCAGGTTATGTTTAGCAACCAGTTCGCGTAATATTTCGTTCCAGCGTAATACCGACCCGGCGCTCCAATATTTAATAATATCCCTTTGCTCATTGGTGAGATTACGTTGGTAGCTTTTTATTTCGTTTAGATCAGCTGCGTAATTTGGCGTTCCAAAAGCATCAGGCGTTGCTATAGTAAAGGTATTGCTTGCTGTTAAAATAGGTACCCAGGTATCAGCATCAAGATCGATATTGGCCGGTGCCAATGCCGGAAACTGCTGATTACGTTCTTCAATTGTTTTTTTACAAGACCAATTAAATAACGATACCGCCAACAATGCTATAGGAAGTATATAAAGTATGTTCTTTTTCATTGCTCTTTTTAGTTTTCAGATTTATCCTTTTTCACTGCGAACACATAATACACGCCGCCAAAGAATGAGGTATTTTGGCCAACATTCCGCCCTTTTAACACATAGTTTCCGCCGGCCGTAAATTCAAGCCCGGCTATTGATTGCAGGCTATATTTAAAAATTGCACCGGCTATGGTAGCATCCATATTATTGCTTGGAAAAGGCATATTATTTTTAGTGATATCAAAACCGCCTATGGTATTGATTTTTGTAAGGGTAGCTTCAGCATTAAACTTTAAGCTGCGGTAACCGGCACTGGCCAAAAAGTTTGTTTGATTTGGCATAGCTACCTGGTTGGTGTAATGCATTTCGGTAGTGTAATACGAGTCGCGGTCAATCGTAATATTATCCTTACGTACGTACTGGCCGGAGCCTGCTACAAAGAACCTGCCCACCTGGTAGTTTAGTAATCCACGTAAGCCTATGCTGCGGCTGCGCATACCAATGGCCAGGGGTAAAAAATCGGCCTGATAATTACCAACAGGTATGCTACCTGTTGCAATAGCGTGTAAGCTTAGTAAGCCGGTACCCAACTCCTTTTTTATAGCCATCCATTTAAAGGCCAGGTTAATATCCTGAACGCCCCGCTGCCCCCTTAGTGTACCTGCCGATGCATTTGATTGCACATAAGGTATCATGAATAACAGGTTAATGCGGTTGCTTAAACCATAGTTACCACCAATGGCATATACATTACTACTTATGGTGCCAAGGTTAAGGTTTTCGCGTTTAAATGTTCCCTCCCAATATTTATCCCAGCTATTGTGGGTGTAAACGCCGGCGGCACAGAAATAATTTTTGGGTATCATTAATGCATCATTCTCTGTTTGTGCATTTACATTTTTAGTAAAAGAGCAAGCAAATAAAATAAGCACAATGTATCTGAAAATATTACGTAAAGTATATTTCATACATAAATTTTAATAGTAAAATATAAATAGGTTTTATTAGGCACCAGCTACTAAAAATCTCACAAATTAGTAGCCGGTGCTAATATTTTTCAGCTTAAACCGTTTGGAAAATGGCATAATACATTCAAGAAAAATGCATTAACACATTTGTAAACAGGCATTAAGAAATAATAAGTTTATCAAAATATATTAATCAGCCAATGAAGTTTGGCGGTTTGCCAGGCGATTCGATATAAGGATTAGTTAGTTTGGAAGATATAGGGTTTTCTCTCCTATCAACGGAATTAGTAAAGGTTAAAAACGTATAGCTAACCTGTGGGTTATTATACTCTGAAGCCGATGGCGAAGAAACCTTTTTAACTGGTGCCTGCTCGCCTTTTTTACTAAGCGGCGCATCGTTTACGTTTTTTGCCATGATAATATTGGCATTAAACAATTTGGTTTTGGTGCTATTGGCAATACAAACCAAATACATGGTGTCGCGGGTCATCTTAACACCAACGTAATTATAAAAGCCGTCTTTAAGTTGTATTTGTCCCTGTACACGTTCATAGTCGGGCCAATCGGTAATACCTTTATTTTTTACAGGTACTTTAATTTGAACCAACTGGGTGGCATCTACTTTATTCTCGTAAATGTTTTTAACGATGGAAACTTCTGAACGGTGAATGAAATATTGAAAGGCAAGGCTGTAACCACCTATGTTAAATAGATGGATGCTTAATAAGAAAAAAGCAAAAAACCTTCTCACCAGTTTGTTAGTATTAGGATTATACGGATGTAAATATATATAAATATTTAATTATCACAAAAAAATTACAATTAGTTAAAACAATATCATTAACAAACTGTTAAACAGCCTATTTATTGGGTTTATAAATGGCAACACCCACTCTGGAATCGGCACAGCCATAATATAAGAACCATTTTTTTTGAAAGTAAACCAAACCCTCCATAAAAACGGTACCGGCCGGGTATTGGCCGCTTTTTTCAAAAGATTCCTGCGGTACAAAAAAGGGCTTGTCTAACCGGCTGATGGCTTTTGTTGGGTCGGTTGCCGAAAACATCACCTGCCCACCACAGTATGAATTGGCAGTATAATGTTTATCCCCATGGTCTTAATTATTCTTACCATTATATAATAACAAGATGCCTTTCGATGTCATGATTGCCGGCGGCCCACATTCCGTCAGATCGCTGTCGAAGTAATTTTTGCGGGGTGATATTAATGCCTTCAAGCTTCCGTCCTCATTCATTAGCGGCGCCCAGTTAACCAGGTCTGTTGATGTGGCGGCATATACACCCGTTTCGCCCCAGTACATCCAGTATTTTCCGTTTATTTTAGCTATTACTTGTTTACCGTTTACTAATTTAGTAACAATGGATGCCGATTTACTGGCAATATTAAAGAACTTGCCATTATACGCCTTGCGGAAAATCGGCCCATGCTTAACCCACTTTTTAAGGTCTTTAGATGTTGCTGCGCCAAGGCGGGGCATATCATGGTTCCATTGGGTGTAAAACACCACGTAGGTACCGTTTGCTGTCATAGCTACACGGGGGTCTTCGCATCCGCCTGTCCATTCAAACTCCTTTTGGCTGTCGTTATCGGGGTACAATACCGGCACAGGCGAACGTTTCACAGTGACGCCGTTAGCGCTTTCTGCCAAACCAAGGCGCGATGTACGGCCACCTATCCCTGTGCCCGATTTATCTTCGGCGCGGTAAATGATATAGATCTTACCATTTTTAATAGTAGCCGCCGGGTTAAAGGTATCGTTAGATTCCCAGTCCATCTGGCGTTTACGCATCGGATCGTAAAAACGGGTAGTCGTATCCGGGCTTATTAGCGGATTTACCCCTGCAGGCCTTGTAAAAGGCCCAAACGCCCACACAGGTAATTTGTCGTTTTGTGCCGATACAGTGCCTGCGGTTAAAACCAACAAAGCTACTATCCTGATAAAAGTGTAAATGTGTTTCATATTTATTAATTAACCGGCGTTAACCTTGCCAGGTATTGATCCATATCATCCTCATATAACACTTCAACCAACCAGCCTTCTTCGGCTGCCACAGTTTTTAGTTTTTCCTGGTCAATATACAGCCATTTAAACCAATCAGTTTTTTGGCCTTTGTAAACGTATTGATAGGATAATTCGCCATAATAACTTTCGCCATTTGGCACATCACCATCATACAAATAAGCGATATCAGAAGAATCAAATAATAATTGGCCGCCCTTATTCAAAAGCGTTTTGGTTTGTTGTAAAAACAAGCGTAATTGTTGAATGGTACCGCATAATCCAATACCATTCATCATCAATAACAAAGTATCGTATTTATCTTGCTCATAAGTAAATATATCTGCTGCTATAGCCCGCTTAACACCACGTTGCAACATAATTGTTACGGCAAGGTCAGAAATATCCAAGGCGGTAACATCCAATCCTTTGTCTTGCATAATTAAAGTATGGCTACCTGCGCCTGCACCAATATCCAAAACCTTGCCTTTGCAATTATTAAGAGCTATAAGTTCCAGATCGGGCATTTCATCTTCTGTACGCAGGTAAACATCCAGCGGCATTTCTTCTTTGGGGCCATAGGTATTATTTATCCATAACTTATGTTTGCTGTTATGCTTAAAACATTCAAATAGGGCCTGGCCAAAAATATCTTTCAAGTGTGGAGGTAGTTTATCAACCAAAGAAAAGCAATGTATATTAAAGCATCAATCTTTTTTCTTCACAATGCTTATTTCGCCGGTAAAATATATCACAATAGCCCTTGCACTTATTTGCCAAACGGTAAGGTCTTTGCCTTCTCCAAATATTTTTACTAACAAATCCATAACTATAATTAATATAACAAGTCAAAAAAATGTTTGGCAAAAAGCGCATAACAAAGAAGGCCGACCACATAATGCGGACGGCCTATATTTTAATATGTATTGTAAATATTATATTAATCTTTTTGATCAACAGGTTTTTGCATTTCATTCATATTATGGGCCACCACGGTATCGGGTGTTATATGACTCATCCCAACCATTAATTTATTTTTAAAGCCAGATATGATCTTGTCGTCACCAGACATTAATGCGTCGTAGCCATCTTTAGCTACATCGGCAGGGTTAGATAACGATTCCTTATCCTGCACAATTTTAGCATTTTGCATACCCGCCTTATTGAAAAAATCGGTGTCGGTAGCACCCGGAAGTAAAGCCGTCACGGTAATATTAGTATCTTTCACTTCTTCGCGAATAGCTTCTGTAAGGGATAATACATAAGCTTTAGTACCATGATAAACCGCCTGCCAAGGCCCTGGTGTTTCGCTGGCAATTGAGGCCAGGTTAAGAATTTTACCATCGTTACGGGCCACCATCTCTTTTAAAAAGTGCTTGGTGAGAATAGTTAAAGCGCCAATGTTTAAATCAATAATTTTTAGCTCACGCTCGATATCATTGTCCTGAAATAAGCCATACGCACCTTGCCCGGCATCATTTACTAAAACATCAACCTGTATGCCAGTAAGTTTAACATCTTCGCAAAGTGAGAATACTTCATTACGGTTAAATAGATCCTTAGCAAAGGTTATTACATCAATACCATTCTCCTGCAACTCTTTAGCTGTTATGTCTAACTGTTGCTGGTCGCGAGATACGATAATGAGATTATAATTGTCTTTAGCAAATAGCTTTGCCAATTCGTAGCCAATACCGCTTGTTGCGCCGGTAATTAACGCATATTTAGTGTTACTCATAGTTTTGGATATTTAGATGTTTATAAGGTATAGTTTTATCCGTTTACCACTTCGCCGCCGTTAATATGTATTACCTGGCCGGTAATGAATGAGGCATCATCCGAAGCCAGGAAAACATAGGCAGGCGCAACCTCTGAAGGTTGCCCAGCGCGTTTCATGGCTGTTTCGCTACCAAAATCTTTTATCTTTTCTTCATCGAAGGTTGATACAATTAATGGCGTCCAAACAGGCCCCGGCGCTACTGCGTTAACCCGTATATTTTTCTTAACCAGGTTAGTAGCTAACGAACGTGTAAATGTGGTTATCGCTCCCTTAGATGATGAATAATCTATTAAATTAGGTGATGAGCGATAAGCCGTTACAGATGTGGTATTAATAATGGTATCGCCTTCCTGCAAATGGTCTAAAGCGGCTGTAGCAAAATGGAAGTATGCAAAAATGTTAGTTTTAAAGGTATCTTCCAGTTGTTGTTCGGTAATATCCTTAAACTCCTTTTGTGGCACCTGCATGCCTGCATTATTTATCAGGATATTAAGTTTACCTAATTTCTCAACAGTTTGTTTTACTGCACTCCTGCAAAATTCGCGGTCTTTTACATCGCCTTTTATTAGCAAACATTGCCGAGCTGCTGCGGCTACCAGCTCTTGAGTTTCTTCAGCATCGCCATCTTCTTCTAAATAAACAATAGCCACATCTGCGCCTTCATGGGCATAGTGCACGGCAATTGCCCGGCCAATACCACTATCACCGCCGGTTATCAAAGCCACCTTGCCTGCCAGTTTGCCTGCAGGTTTGTAATCAGGCTTAATATATTCAGGCCGCGGGTCCATTTCAGCTTCAATGCCGGGCTGATGGTTTTGTTTTTCGGGTGTTTCTTGTTCTATACTCATGTCAAAAAAATTAAGGCCGGCTATATTGATATAGCCGGCCAGATCATTATTCCCAAGGATTTAAAACAACTTTAACACAGTCGTCTTCTTTTTTGTCAAATATCTCGTAGCCTTTGGTAACCTCGCTAAGTAGCAACCTATGGCTAATAATATCATCCAGTACTACTTTTTCTTCCTTCACCAAATCAATCAAGTGGTCAATGTAATTGATAACCGGTGCTTGCCCCTGGCGAATAGTTAAACCTTTATCGAAAATTCGATGCATGGGAAAGTTATCGTAAGTAGAACCGTATACACCCATAATAGTTACTGTACCCATGCGGCGAACAGCTTTAAAGGCCATATCCAATACTTTCATACTGCCTACTTCAAAATTAACCAGGGCTTTTGCTTTATCCAGTATAGTGCGTTCCGGTTCAAAACCAACAGCATCTACACATACATCCGCACCCCTGCCGCCTGTCATTTCGCGGATGGCTTCTACCACATCAACTTCATCAGGGTTTAATGTATCTACCTTGTTAACCAAACGGGCTTTCTCTAAGCGATAGTTTACCGGGTCAATAGCTATAACCCTGCTTGCGCCATTTAACCATGCTGCTTTTTGCGCCATTAACCCAACGGGACCTGAACCAAATATGGCCACTACTTCGCCACCCTTTAGCTGGGCCCAGTCAATTGCGCTCCACCCGGTAGGGAAAATATCTGTCAGAAATAATACCTGCTCATCAGTCATGTTATCTGGTACTACGCGCGGGCTGATATCCGCATAAGGCACACGAACATATTGTGCCTGCCCACCGCTATAACCACCGTACAAGTCGGTATAGCCAAATAAGGCCGCACCTTTTTGGTCCATCATATCGCCGTTGGGCCCATAATGTTTGTAATTTGAATTTTCGCAAGCTGGTGATGCTTCATGCTGACAAAAGAAACAATGCCCGCAGGATATAGGAAAAGGTACCACCACGCGGTCGCCTTTTTTAAGATTGGTGATAGCCGAACCAACTTCTTCAACTATACCCATAAATTCGTGCCCCATTACCATAGGCTCTGTTTGCGGTACGCCCCCGCTCAGGATATGCAGATCAGATCCGCATATAGCAGTTGAGGTAACCTTAAGTATTACATCTCTTGGATCTTCTATACGCGGGTCTTCAACTGTATCATATCTAATATCGCCTGGTTTGTGAAAAACTGCTGCTTTCATATTGTTAAATTTTAGTTAGTATCCAATTACAACAAGAGTTACAGAATTATAGTTTTAAGAAATATTTTTATTTGTCTACCAGGCTCATGCTAAAGTAATTCTTTCCATAAATCCGTAAGGTTTGAATATTATGGAAAGAATTATACCTTCACATCATGAAGCTACACACTATTGATACAGGCTTTTTTAAATTAGACGGGGGCGCTATGTTTGGTGTAGTGCCTAAAGCCATATGGCAAAAAACCAACCCCGCCGATGATAAAAACCTTTGTACCTGGGCTATGCGCTGTTTGTTAGTTGAAGATGCTGACCGGCTAATATTAATTGATACGGGCATAGGTAATAAACAGGACGATAAGTTTTTTAGCCACTATTACTTGCATGGCAATGCTACTTTAGATAGTTCATTAGCTGCTAAAGGGTTCAACCGGGATGATATTACCGACGTATTTTTAACGCACTTGCATTTTGACCACGTAGGAGGCGCTGTTAAGCGTGATAGAGATAAGTTTTTACCAGCCTTTAAAAATGCAACTTACTGGAGCAACCCACAACATTGGGATTGGGCGGTTAATCCCAACGAGCGTGAAAAGGCATCATTCCTGAAAGAGAATATTTTACCGATACAAGAAAGCGGACAGTTAAAGTTTATAACTGCCGAAGATGGTATAAACTTTACCGATGATATCAGCATTCGTTTGGCATACGGCCATACTGATGCTATGATGCTACCGCTCATAAATTACAAGGGCAAACAAGTTTTATACATGGCAGACCTGTTGCCTTCTGTGGGTCACCTGCCCCTGCCCTATGTAATGGCCTATGACATGTTTCCGCTTAAAACGCTTAACGAGAGAAAGGCCTACTGGCAAGAGGCTGTTGAAAAAGAATACATACTTTACCTGGAGCATGACCCGATAAACGAATGCTGCACACTGCAACAAACCGATAAAGGAATAAGAGTAAAAGATGTATTTAACTTAGCGGAAGTTTGATTTTTTAAGCCTTAAGAAATAATAAACGGCAGGCAATTAATATTTGGCTAACCACAAATATTATTCCAAAAAATAATAAAAAAAGCTTTTTGATTATATAGTAATTTACCGCCATATTTGGCTGTAAAATATTATTTTTAGAAACAAAATTGTAGTTTTGCGCGTTCAGTTCTAAATTATAAGAATCGAGGTTAATAAAATAAATGAGACAACTCAAAATAACTCAATCCATTACTAATCGTGAGTCGCAATCCCTCGACAAATATCTTCACGAAATTGGTAAAGTTGACCTAATTACAGCCGAAGAAGAGGTAATCTTAGCCCAAAAAATTAGAGAAGGCGACCAGGCTGCATTAGAGCGTTTAACAAAAACGAACTTACGTTTTGTTGTATCGGTAGCTAAACAATATCAAAACCAGGGCCTTACTCTTGGCGATCTAATAAACGAAGGTAACTTAGGCCTAATTAAGGCTGCAAAACGCTTTGATGAAACTAAAGGTTTCAAATTTATATCATATGCTGTTTGGTGGATCCGTCAATCAATATTACAAGCCATTGCAGAACAAAGCCGTATTGTACGTTTGCCCTTAAACCAGGTAGGTTCGTTAAGTAAAATAAGCAAGGCTTTTTCAAAACTTGAGCAAGAGTACGAGCGTGAGCCTTCGCCGGAAGAGTTGGCCGATATATTAGAAACTACGGTAGATAAGATTTCTGATACTTTAAGCAACAGTGGCCGCCATGTATCTATGGATGCGCCGTTTGTACAGGGTGAGGAAAACACTTTGTTAGATGTACTTGAAAACCAGGAACCTAATACAGATTCAATCCTAATCAACGAATCTTTATCTGAAGAGATCAAACGTTCTTTATCCACCCTTACCGAGCGTGAGCGCGAAATTATTGTATTATTTTTTGGATTAGGAACCAACCATCCATTATCACTGGAAGAAATTGGTGAAAAGTTTAATTTAACCCGCGAACGTGTACGCCAGATTAAAGATAAAGCGTTACAAAGGTTACGCCATACGTCTAGAAGTAAAATACTCAAATCATACCTCGGTTAAACTATAGGTTTTAAAACACAGCCTTCGCTTAAACAAGCGGAGGCTTTTTTATGTTCTTAAAATATGGATCCGGCGGCTTATGAACACTTAACTGCAGTAGAGGCAGTAGCTTCCCAAAATGAGCTACGGCAGAGAATACAGATCCGTCAATTGACCACGCCTAGTCGCGGCTACCGCATACCCGGGCCTACCGGGCAGGCGCACTTTCTGGTAAATAAAAACGGATAAAGAACAGAGAAAATAAAACCAGGCCGTACAATTTATTTGATTGATTTACGTAATGTAAGCAATCAACATGAAACGCCTCATCACCATTACCTTACAATATTATCGTACGTTACTTGTTTACAATATAACCTTTACTTTTCTTTGCGTTTTTTTAGTTGGGATCAGCACAGGCAATAATATTATTTCATTGTTTTTTTCAAAAATTATTGGGTTTGCAGCCGCTGTAGGTTTACATTATTACTCATCATCCAAAACATACTTTTATTACCGCAACGCCGGCTTGTATATAAGAGGTTTATACTGCTATGCTTATCTAATAGATCTGGCTGTTTTTGTTACTTTAACCCTAACTGTTTGGATATGCCGCCACTTGTTTTAAAGGTCGACAGCGTACAGCTGGCATTTAATGAACGTAAAATATTGCAGGATGTTTATTTGGAATGTCAACAGGGCCAGGTAATTGGTTTGTTAGGCAGAAACGGCAGCGGTAAATCATCTTTGTTGAGGGTTATATTCGGTACGCAACAGGCATCTTATAAATACGTAAGTATTGATGGTACGTTTATCCATAAAGGCTACCACAACAACCGCATTGCCTATTTACCACAACAAGGTTTTTTACCCAACAACATACAAATAAGTAAGCTTGCCAAAATGCTGGTAGGTGAGGTTTTTTGGGACAGTTTTACCGAGCTTAATATTTATAAACTGCATGCTTATAAAACACCTGGCCAATTATCTGGCGGAGAGTTACGTCAATTAGAAATGCTCATGATTATCCATAGCAAGGCCGACTTTATACTACTTGACGAACCATTTACACACATCTCCCCTATCTAGGCTGATGAATTTAAACCGGTTATACGCGCCTGTGCTAAAAGAAAGGGTATCATTGTTACAGATCATCAATATTACAATATCCTCGACGTTAGTGATAAGGTTATTTTACTGAATAACGGCTGTACAAAACACATCACCCATAACAATGAATTGATTACTTACGGTTATCTTAGCGGTAACCATATACAATTACGATCATGACTATCCCTATTTACCAGGCAGATGCTTTTACCGATAAACTATTCGGTGGCAATCCGGCTGCTGTTTGCCCGTTACAAGAGTGGCTGCCCGATGCTACTATGCAGCGAATAGCACAAGAGAATAACCTTGCTGAAACCGCCTTTATTGTGAAGACAGATAACGGTTATTTTTTAAGATGGTTTATGCCCGAATCGGAAATAGACCTTTGCGGCCATGCTACATTGGCTACAGCGCATATTTTGTTTACCGAATTGGGACATGAATGGGACACTATTTACTTTGATACTGTTAAGGCGGGTACTTTAGTAGTAAAGCGGGATGGCGATAAGTATGTGATGGATTTTCCTTCGCGCCCGCCTTTTGCTGCAGATGCACCTGAAGGGTTGATTGAAGCCCTGGGTGGTAAAAAACCACAAGAAGTATGGCGCAGCCGCGATTATTTGTTAGTTTATGAAACCGAAGAAGATATTACAGGCATAACGCCCGATCATGCTGCACTGTCAAAGATAGATACGCTTGGTATTATTGTAACCGCACCGGGCAATGAAATTGATTTTGTATCCCGTTTTTTTGCACCTGCAGCAAGTGTACCCGAAGACCCTGTTACCGGGTCTGCACATTGCAACCTGATCCCATACTGGGCAGGCAGGCTTGGCAAAAACAGCCTTCACGCCTACCAGCTTAGCGCCCGCCATGGCGAACTTTGGTGCGAGCTAAAAGGCGACAGGGTATTAATGGCAGGTAACGCAGTAACTTATTTAAGGGGAGCCATAGAGGTAAATGCGTAAAGCATAAAGCCCGCAACAAGAAAGCTTTATGCTTTTAACTTTCGGCTTTCAGCTAAAATCCTTATTTTCCGATCTTAAATTTCAGAAGGACGCTATCCGTTAATGCAACTCACCAAGTTAGAAATCAAGGGCTTCAAGAGCTTTGGCGATAAGATCATCATTAACTTTAATGAGGGTGTTACGGCTATTGTAGGCCCTAACGGCTGTGGTAAAAGCAATGTAGTAGATTCTATAAGATGGGTGTTGGGTGAGCAAAGCACCCGTGCGCTGCGATCAGAGAAAATGGATAATATCATTTTTAATGGTACAAAAAGCCGTAAGCCAGCCAACTTGGCCGAAGTTTCCTTAACCTTCGATAACACCAGGAATGTACTCCCTACCGATTTCTCGCAGGTTACCATTACGCGCAGGCTTTACCGCACCGGCGAAAGTGAATACCGCCTGAATGATGTGCAATGTCGTTTAAAGGATATTACAGATCTCTTTTTAGATACTGGTATCGGGTCAGATTCATATGCCATCATCGAATTAAAGATGATAGACGAGATCATCAACAACAAAGAAGGATCGCGCCGTAACTTATTCGAAGAAGCATCGGGTATCTCTAAATATAAGCTTCGTAAGAAACAAACTTTTAGCAAGTTAAAAGATACCGAGGCCGATCTGGAACGTGTAGAAGATCTGCTTTTTGAGATAGAGAAGAACTTAAAAACGCTGGAGAACCAGGCAAAAAAAACAGAGCGTTACTATAAACTTCGCGATCAATATAAAACTTTGAGTATTTCGCTGGCATCTTTTCGTATTGCAAGTTTTAGCAAATCACTTGCCGATATTGAGGAAAAGGAACAGATTCAGCGCGAACAAAGATCGGGCATTGCCACCCAGATAGATAAACTGGAAGCTACCCTGCAGCAAAACAAGCTTGATAGCCTCACCAAAGAGAAAAACCTTGCCGCGCAGCAAAAAGCCAGCAACGAGTTTACGGCGAAGATTCGCGCGTACGAAAGCGAGAAACGTGTAAAAAATGAACAGCTTAAAAACCAACAGGACAGGGAAACCCGCCTGAAAGATGAGTTAGAGCGGGATAATAACCAGTTAAAACACGTACAATACAATATTAAGCGCCTTAACGAAGAAAAGCTACAGGAAGATGAGAACCTGCAAACCATAACTCAACGCGTTGCAGAATTAAAGGAAGCTGTTGATGAATTGCGGGCACAGCAGGCCGAAGCCCGTAACGAGATCAACGAATTAAACAGCATAAACGGCCGCCTGCAAAATCAGGTTTACAAGGCAGAAAAGGATATTGATATCCTGAAGATACAGCAACAGGCGCTTGAGCAGGAAAGCCAGCGCAATATGGAAGATACCACCAACAAAGAGGCTGAGCTATCGCATTTTAATACCGTTGTGGCTAAACTGGCAACCCGTGTAGAAACCATAAAAAGCGAGTTCGAACTGGCTGTTGAGGCTGAAAATAAACTACAGGAGCAAACAAGGCAAACAGAAACCGAATTAAAAACGGTAAACGATAATATATCTGCAGATAGCCGTAAGCTGGATGCCAAACAAAACGAATACAACCTTACCAAAAGTTTGGTAGATAACCTGGAGGGCTTCCCGGAGAGTATCCGCTTTCTTAAAAAAAATACAAATTGGGCCAAAACGGTCACCCTGTTTAGCGATATATTATTTTGTAGAGAAGAGTACCGTGTAGCTATTGAAAACTACCTAGAGCCCTTAATGAACCACTACGTGGTTAACAATTACGACGAAGCTATAGCAGCTATAAACCTGCTTAGCAGTTCGGCAAAAGGCAGGGCGCAGTTTTTCATATTAAATAACTATGAAGAAGCACCCGTCACCAACACTAAAAGCCTGATAGATTCGGCGGCCATCCCTGCTCTGTCTGTTGTTGAGGTTGAAGACAAATACCAATCGCTTTGTAGCCATCTATTAAAAGATGTTTACCTGGTAAACGATAGTACAGAACAGGATATTAATGCCATAGAATTACCGTATGGCGTAGTGCTGATAGGTAAAAGCGGTAAATTCAATAAATCGCGCTATACTATGGCAGGCGGTTCTGTTGGTTTGTTTGAGGGAAAACGTATTGGCCGGGCCAAAAACCTGGATAACCTGCTTAAAGAAATTAGACATGCAGAAACCCGCATCCAAAATTTCAAGGATAGCAGCGACCAATTGCAGACCCGTTTGGCAGCCTTAAAAGAATCTGGCAAAGCTAATGAGGTAAGGCAAAAGCAGTACGAACTTAACCAGCTAAACACCGAATTGGTTACCGTAAAAACCAAGCAAGAACAATACCAGGCGTTTATTGAAAATAGCCTTAACCGTAAGCAGGATATTGCCAATAAGATAGCAAGTATTAAAAACGAGATACTTAGCCTTGGCCCGCAACTGATGGACCTGAAAGAACAAAAGCAAATACAAAGCGAACTGATGCTGGATAAGCAACAGGCCTTTAACGAGCTTAACGAAATGGTTACCGTGCAATCTAATACCTATAACCAGGAAAATATCCGTTTCCATCAGCAGCAAAACAAGGTATCCGGACTTATTAAAGACCTTGATTACCGCGAAACGCAGCTGGAGCATTTAGATGTGCGTATACGCCAGAACAATATTGAGTTGGATAAGGTAAAAGCGCTGATCCGCGAAAACCTGCAGCAAACCGGCGATAGCGATGAAAGCCTGCTGGAAATGTATGAGCAGAAAGAATCTCTTGAAAAAGGAACAGCCGAAGCAGAGCAGGAATATTATGCATGGCGCGCCACCATTGCCGAAAGTGAGAATGAAGTATCTAAACTGCGCCAAAAGAAAGATCTGGCAGAAGGTTTAGAGAATGAATTGAAAGAGCAGCGCAACAACCTTAAATTGGAATTGAACGCCCTGCGCGAACGCCTTTCTGTTGAGTTTAACGTTGATATTAACGATCTGCTGGAGATAGACAGCACCGAGACGGGCGACGAAGACGAGATCCGTGATAAAACGGAAAAAATGAAACGCCAGCTGGATGATTTTGGCGCTATTAACCCCATGGCCGTAGAAGCTTACAACGAAATGAGCGAGCGACACTCGTTTATACAGGGCCAGAAGAAAGATCTGGCCGATGCTAAGGCATCATTACTGGCAACTATACAGGAAATAGATGATACGGCTAAAGAGAAATTCATGTCAGCATTTATTATGGTAAGGGAAAATTTCATCAAGGTATTTCGCTCGTTATTTAACGAAGAGGACTCCTGCGATCTTACTTTGAGCGACCCTGCCCATCCCCTGGAATCTGAAATTGATATTATTGCCAGGCCAAAAGGAAAAAGGCCACTATCTATCAACCAGTTATCGGGTGGCGAAAAAACATTAACGGCCACTGCTATCCTATTCTCGCTTTATCTTTTAAAGCCCGCCCCTTTCTGTATTTTTGATGAGGTTGATGCACCTTTGGATGATACCAATATTGATAAATTCAATAATATCATTCGTAAGTTTTCTACGGAATCGCAGTTTATTATTATATCGCATAACAAACGCACCATTGCTTGTACCGATATTATTTACGGCGTTACCATGGTAGAGCAAGGTATATCCCGTGTAGTGCCCGTAGACCTGCGCGAACTGGCAGATTAAATTTTGTAGACTAATTTATAAACAAAAAAGGCCTGAATGTTTAATTCAAGCCTTTGTGTTTATAAAGATTTAACTATTTCTTAGATTTTGGATGATTCAAGATCATACCCTTAAATTGTTTACCATCCATATCGATACCAACTTTACCTGCTTCATCAATAGATAGCGTTTTAGCGTTAGATAAACTTTGTATCCTTGTTGTAACACTGGTAGGGAATTTGTTGGTATTTACATAGCCAATGGCGTATTGCAGCAAAGTTTCTGTAGGGTCGCCAAAATCTTTAGTTACATCGTCAAAATCTTTTTTACCCGGATATTTAACAGAACCTGGCTCCATACCTGCATAATAACCACCATTACCTGCGGAGTTCTTGGTTTCGAACTGGGGCACATATAATTGATATTTATTAATATCGATTGAAAAAAAACCAACCGGCTTGCCATAGCTAGTACCACCTATTAACTTCACATCCATTTTAGGGATAAGGTTATTGATAGTCAGTTCACTTGCTGATGCTGTCGAACTTGTCACAATAAAAAATACCCTACTAATATCAATTGAGCCGGCTTTACTAAAATTCGAAAAATTTTCGGGGTTGGTAGGTGAAAATTCACCCTTATTAATATTATAAATACTGGCTAAAAGCGGGTACTTATCATTCTGCAGATCCTGATTGTAATAGGTAGTGTACATTAATGACCCGTTTGCGGATTTTGGTGCAATGAGATCGCTTAAATATTCAGCTGTAGCTACATATCCCCCGCCATTATAACGTAAATCAACAACCAAATCTGTAATGCCCTGTGCTGCAAAGTCAGCAAAGGCTGCGTCAAGTTTTGGTTTGGCATTATCAGGTGATGTAAATGTATTAAATACAATATAACCGATTTTTTTATTGTTATCTGCTGTTATAACCTTAGTAGCTAATACAGGATTAACGGTATAAGTACCGGTAGACATAGTTACATTAAAGGATGTATTATCCGGCTTTAACAATGTCATGGTTATATTAGATGAATTGGCATAAGCTTTAACTATAAAATTAACGTTTGCATTAGTGCCAGATGGCCCTCCGTCGTATGTTAAGCCAGAACCGGTCCGGCCGTTTATAGCCGTTATTCTGTATCCTCGTTTAATTCCCTTAACATCCGCAGGAGAACCCGGATATACATATTTAACTCTCAGATCGTCATCAGCATATGCGTATGCAGGCGCAAACCCAAAATCGCCTTTTACACCGTTAAGTTCATTAGAAACACTGCCGTCATCAATAAAAGAATATTTAGCGTAGCCAGGCGCATTTTCATAATATTCATACGGTTTGCCGGTTTCCGGATTAATTGCATATTGAGATAACGCATCAACTTCATCAGATAAGGTATTAATATCGCTATTACTTGTAAACGAACGTGGCTTAAAAGCCTCATAAGTGGGCAGGTCTTTATTCCAGTAATAGGTTTCTTTAGCATATAAATAAACTGAATCTTTGATCAGATCAAGTGTAGAGCCTGTTTTTGATGGTTCTGTAGGGGTTGGGGTAATCTTTTTGTCTTTTGAGCATGACGAAATTATAATTGCCGAAAAAAACAAAAGAGCGTAAATATCTTTCTTCATATGTTATGTCAATAATGGAGTAACGGTTTAACTACCTGTATATTATAGCATTTCTATTATATTACCTGTGTAGCACTTATATAATCAATTCCACAGGCTTCAGCACATAAACTATCGGTTTCCCCGCCACCTATCATCACCAGGTCGCGGCGTTCTAAACCATGCTCTTTCATTAATAAGTGTAAGGCATCGGGCTCCGGTTTAGGCAAAGTCTCTTCTGTAAAATAGCAGGTAAGGTAAGATTCTAAACCATGCCATTCTACCTGCCTCATTTTGTTAAGCTGTTGTTGCGGGTTACCGTTAGTAACAATAAATAGCTTCTTGCGATCTGTAACTACTTCCTGCATCAACTCAAGCATGTTTTTAAATAACAGCAATTTTAATGGCAGGCGGGCAGTAAGCAGCATAATATCCAGGTTTTTACGATATTTCTCATAAACACCCAGTTCTGCCACTATCTTATCAAACACTTTTCCCTCTCCCTCTTTAGTATACGTATTTATCATTACTTCGGTTGTGCGGGCAGCGTTATTTAATTCGGTGTATTCCAATAAGTTCGCAAACAAATAATAGATCTGGTAATAATAATCTTTTGCAGGGTACAAAACATCGTCCAGCTCAAAAACAAATGCTTTCTTGTGCGGGTCTATATCGCTATAGGTTAGTGCCATTAATTAACTTGATATTATATTCATTAAATAACTGTTCAGATAATAATAATACAGCTGCCTCTTGCTCATCCAATAAATAAGCCTCTTCTATACCATTATCAAGGCAAAGGGTTAACATTTGGTGGGCGTAGGTATCTTCTGCTGGGTTTGGCAGTTTTAGCATCCGCATAAATGCGGGTATTTCGTTATAATCGCCCAGTAATACCTCATGGTTAACTAAGGTGCTTTTTAGCTTATGGGCGCGGGCAGACGTGGCAGATGTAATCAGTATCTTCACTTACAAATTATTTACGATCAGGCCGTCTTTCATCAATATGGTGCGGTCGCTCATATCAGACAGGTCCTGGTTGTGGGTTACAATTACAAAGGTTTGGTTAAAATCGTTACGGAGTTTGATGAACAGTTCGTGCAGTTCAAGCGCATTCTTAGAATCGAGGTTCCCCGAAGGCTCATCGGCAAATATCAATGCAGGGTCGTTAATAAGCGCTCTCGCCACAGCAACGCGCTGCTGCTCGCCGCCCGATAGTTCTGCCGGTTTATGGGTTATACGGTGGCCAAGCCCCAGCATTTCTAATAATCCGGTTGCCTTTTTTTCGGCCTCGGGACGTGGTACACCCGCAATAAATGCCGGTATGCAAACATTTTCCAGCGCGTTAAACTCAACCAACAAATGATGGAACTGAAATATAAAACCAATTTTTTGGTTGCGAAAAGCACTCAGGTTTTTGTTGTTAAGCTTGCTTACCTCTATATCATCAATAAACAACTGTCCGCTATCCGGCGTATCTAAAGTGCCCAGTATATTTAATAACGAACTTTTGCCCGCGCCTGACGCACCAACAATGGTTACAATTTCTCCTTTTTTAACTTCAAGATCTACCCCTTTTAATATTTGGAGTTTACCGTATGATTTATTGATAGATTGTGCTTTAAGCATTTTACAAAGGTAAAATTAGTATCAAGTAGTTAGTATCAAGTATCGAGATTTTTTGCGGGCGGTTTTAAATCTAATTGTAATTATTAAAAAAACGTCTTTTTACTTGATACCAGCTACTTGATACTAACCAACAAAATAGTAGCTTTACCGCAAATTCTTCAACAAATATGAACATTCACGAATATCAGGGCAAAGCGATATTAAAAAGCTTTGGCGTACGAGTACAGGAAGGCATAGTTGCAGATACACCCGAAGAGGCTGTTGCTGCTGCTCAAAAAATGAAGGAAGACTTTGGGTCGGACTGGACAGTTATAAAAGCACAGATACACGCAGGTGGCCGTGGTAAAGGCGGTGGTGTAAAACTGGCTAAAAATTTAGAACAGGTTAAAGAGATTGCAGGCAACATCATAGGCATGCAATTGGTAACCCCGCAAACTGGCCCCGAAGGTAAATTAGTAAAGAAAGTTTTAGTTGCGCAGGATGTTTACTATCCGGGCGAAAGCGAAGTAAAAGAGTTTTATATAAGTGTATTGCTTGACCGTGCCAAAGGCCGCAACATTATCATGTATTCTACCGAAGGAGGTATGGATATTGAAGAAGTAGCGCACTCTACACCAGAGCTGATACACAAAGAAGAGATTGACCCTAAAGTTGGTTTGCAGGCTTTCCAGGCACGTAAAATTGCATTCAACTTGGGCCTGTCCGGAGATGCACTAAAGGATATGGTAAAATTCATCACGGCTTTATACAAAGCTTACGATGCTACCGATTCTTCTCAGTTTGAAATTAACCCGGTATTAAAAACATCTGATAATAAAATTTTAGCTGTTGATGCTAAAGTAAACATTGATGATAACGCTTTATACCGCCACCCGGATTACGCTGCTATGCGCGATACTGACGAAGAAGACCCTACAGAGGTTGAGGCCAGCAAAAGCAACCTTAACTATGTAAAGCTTGACGGTAACGTAGGCTGTATGGTTAATGGTGCCGGTTTAGCTATGGCTACTATGGATATTATTAAAATTGCCGGCGGCGAGCCTGCTAACTTCCTGGATGTTGGTGGTACCGCAAACGCGCAAACGGTTAAGGCCGGTTTTAATATCATTCTTTCAGATCCAAACGTTAAAGCTATCCTGATCAATATATTTGGTGGTATAGTACGTTGCGACCGTGTTGCACAAGGTGTTATTGATGCTTATCATGAAATTGGTAACATCCCTGTACCAATCATCGTACGTTTACAAGGCACTAACGCTGCCGAAGCTAAAGAATTGATCGATAACTCTGGTTTAAAAGTATTCTCTGCCATCTTATTAAAAGAAGCAGCTGACAGGGTTAAAGAAGTTTTAGCGCTTTAATCAGACAATATTGATTGGTTAATTAAAGATCAATTAATCCTCATCATACAAAGGGAGCCCACAAGGCCCCCTTTTTGTTTTATTATTCATTTGTTTGTTATACAATATGATAATGTAAACTTAATGAACAATCCCCCTATTTGTTTGGTTATATAAGCAAATGTCTGTTAATTGTAATAGTTTAATTATATAATAGATGTTTAAACATCTATTATTATCTTTGTTCTATAATTAATAAGAAACAAAACAAAAAACATAAATATCATGGCAACAACTAAATGGGTATTAGACCCAATGCACTCAGAAGTTCAGTTTAAAGTAAAACACTTGGTTATATCTACCGTTAGCGGTTTCTTCAAATCTTTTGAAGGCGAATTGATAACTGAGAACGAAGATTTTACAGGCGCAGAGATCGACTTTTCACTTGATGTGAATAGCATTGATACCACGCAAACACAAAGAGATGAGCACTTAAAAAGCGCTGAATTTTTTGATGCTGCAACTTATCCAAAAATCACTTTTAAATCAACATCATTTACTGCCGATGGCGACGACTATAAACTGGTAGGTAACCTTACCATTAAAGATGTTACTAAACCCGTAACATTAGCTGTTGAATACGGTGGTTCTGCAGGCGATTTTTACGGCAACACCAAAGCGGGCTTTGAAGTAACCGGTAAAATTAACCGTAAAGAGTTTGGCCTTGTGTGGGATGGTGTTACCGAAGCAGGTTCTATCGTAGTAGGCGAAGACATTAAACTGATCATGAATATACAGTTTGCTAAACAAGCATAAGTAAGACATTAGTAATTAGTTGATTAAACATTAGTTACTAAGAACATAAAAGGAAAGCTATCCGAGAAATTGGGTAGCTTTTCTTTTTAAAACCATTTAGCTACTATATTTGCTTTATTATTATGCTCATAAAGATCTATCCTGAAAACCCGAACGAAAAAACCATTGAACAGGTAGCCGATGTATTGCGCAAAGGTGGAATCATCATCTATCCTACCGATACCGTTTATGGGCTGGGCTGCGATATCACCAATCAAAAGGCTATAGAACGGATCTGCAAGATCCGCAACATCAAGCCCGAAAAGGCAAATTTTTCTTTTATCTGTTACGATCTTAGCCACATCTCAGATTATATTAAGCCTATTGATAATACAACTTTCCGGGTGCTTAAAAAGGCATTACCCGGGCCTTTTACCTTTATTTTTAATGCCAGCCACGCGGTGCCTAAACTACTTAGTTCTAATAAAAAAACGGTTGGTATCCGTGTGCCCAATAATAACATTGCCCGCGAAATTGTAAAGGTTTTAGGCAACCCTATCCTATCCACCTCTATACATGATGAGGATGACATTATTGAATACTCCACCGACCCGGAACTGATCTACGAAAAGTATAAAGACCTGGTAGACCTGGTTATTGATGGCGGCTATGGTGAAAATATACCATCAACCGTAGTAGATTGTACCAACGGCGATTTCGAGATCATCCGTGAAGGTAAAGGCAACCTGGAAGATTATTTATAATCCTATCTTTACTGCTTATCCGTATTTATCTTGACCAATAATCTTAAACAATTTGCTGAATTTATACGCTCTTATGCAACGGGTGGCAGCATCCTGGTGATATGTATTATCGTAGCGTTACTTATAGCTAATACAAGTTTAAATTTACCTTTTAATAACTTATTGCTAACCCATGTGGGGCCATACCCTACTATTGAATGGATCAACGATGGCCTCATGGCTATATTTTTTTTATTGGTTGGCCTTGAGATAAAGGACGAAGCATTAAATGGCGAACTATCCAATCTTCGATCTGCCACTTTACCCGTTTTTGCAGCGGTTGGCGGCATGCTTATACCAGCCTTACTTTATTATATTGTAAACTATAACACGTCAACAGCACAGGGCTGGGGCATACCTATGGCTACAGACATTGCTTTTGTAGTAGCTATCATTAATGTTATCAAAACAAAAGTTCCCCTATCATTGCAGGTATTTATTAAAGCCCTGGCTATTGTTGATGATTTAGGCGCTATACTCGTAATCGCTTTGTTTTATTCGGCTGGCATCAATTTAACCTACCTGGCGTTGGCCGCCGGTACCTTTGGCTTACAACTGCTGTTTAACAGGCTTAACATACGCCATATTTGGGTTTATTTAGTTACAGGCGCTTTTTTGTGGTATTTTATCCATCACACGGGCATCCATGCTACTGTGGCCGGTGTATTAACCGCCATGGCTATACCTTATAAAACAACAGATAATTACAGCCCGTTAAAAAAGCTTATCCATTTACTTGAAAACCCTGTTAACTTTTTAATTATACCGGTTTTTGCACTGGCCAATGGCAACATTAATATTGCCGAAGGTTTAAAAGGAGGCAATGCTATCAATCCGTTGTCGGCTGGTATCTTGCTTGGTTTAATTGTGGGTAAACCTATCGGCATCACTTTGTTCAGCTGGTTGGCTGTAAAACTGCGTCTTTCGCAGTTGGCGCACAATGTAAAATGGATTCAGGTTTGGGGAATTGGGCAATTAGCAGGTATAGGCTTCACCATGTCTATTTTTATAACCCTGCTTTCTTTTGATAATACATTTATTCAAAACCAAGCAAAGTTTACCATTCTGGTAGCATCTTCTCTGGCTGCTTTTACGGGCTATATTTTATTAAAAATGGTAAAAGCCAAAGCTAAGGTTACCCCTTGATTTCCTTTATAAATGCAGATATCTTTTCCATGTAATTCTCTTCGCCTAATAATTTCACAAAAGCACTGCCTACTATAGCCCCGTTAGCATACTCGCAAGCTTTGATGAACGATTTGTGATCTGATATACCAAAACCAATAATGGCTGGATTATTTAATTCCATGGCCTTAATACGGCTATAATAGCTTTCAATACTATCGTTTAATTGAAGTTTACCACCTGTAATGGATGATGATGATAACAAGTATATAAAGCTATTGCTTAAACCATCTATCTTACGGATACGTTCTAAAGAAGTTTGTGGTGTTACCAGAAATATATTGCTGAGGTTATTCTCTTCAAAATAATTGCTATACAGCATCTCGTACTCATACATCGGCAGATCGGGCACAATAATACCGTCTACACCAGCCGCAGCTGCATCTTTACAAAAACGCTCTACACCGTATTGTACAATTGGGTTAACGTAGCCCATCAATAAAACCGGGATGCTAACGCGACTACGCAGCGCTTTTAATTGTGCAAACAGGATATTCAGGTTCATGCCATTATCCAAAGCAGTTTGCGAACTATGCTGAATAGTTGGCCCATCGGCAACCGGGTCGGAATATGGGAAACCTATTTCAAGGAAATCTGCCCCTGCTTTTTCTAATGCCTCGGCTATATCAACCGTGGTATTTAATTCCGGGTAACCAGCGGTAAAATATATCGAAAGCAGGTTTTCGTTTTTAGCAGCAAAAAGTTGGTTTAGTCGGTTCATCGGAGCAGTAGTATTAGCCATATCATTTACCTGCAGAAAATTGCCCGCAAGCATTTGGCAAAAATATCGTTAATAAATATCTTTTCCGCTTTTTTGTTTAGTTAGCATAAACCTTTACTTTAGGGCAAATCGTAAAACTAAATTATGTCGCCCGGAATATTACTCTCTTTTATCATAGGTTACTTTTTGGTGTTGCTGGTTATATCTTACCTAACTTCCAGAAAATCATCAGATAACGATACCTTTTTTGTAGCAAATCGAAACTCTAAGTGGTACCTGGTAGCATTTGGGATGATTGGCACCGCGTTAAGCGGGGTCACTTTTATATCTGTACCCGGTAAGGTTGGCGCACCAAGTGGCGACCAGTTTGCGTACTTCCAGTTTGTGTTGGGTAATGCCGCAGGCTTCATCATTATTGCTACCGTATTGTTGCCCTTATATTATCGTCTAAAACTTACATCTATATACAGCTACATAGAGCAAGCATTAGGTACCTGGAGTTACAAAACAGCCGCAGGGATTTTCCTACTCAGCCGCACCATTGGTTCTTCATTCAGGCTTTACCTGGTAGTAATTGTATTGCAAAAATTCATATTTGACAGCTATGGTATACCCTTCGCTGTTACAGTATTAATATGCTTGGTATTGATCTGGTCGTACACTTTTAAGGGCGGCTTAAAAACCATTATTATTACAGATAGCCTACAAACGTTGTTCTTGGTATCATCTGTATTCTTATCCATTTATTTTATCTGCGATAGCCTTCACTACAACATCTTTCAGGCGGCAGAGGCTATCAAAAATAGCAGTTACTCCAAGATCTTTTTCTTAGACGATTTTATGGGCAGCCACTTTCACCTCAGTAAACAATTTTTGGGTGGTATGTTCATCACCATTGGCATGACCGGCCTTGATCAGGACCTGATGCAAAAAAATCTGAGCCTTAAAAACATTAAAGAGGCTCAAAAAAACATGTTTAGTTTTACTGGTGTTTTTGTAGTGATCAACATATTTTTCTTGAGTGTTGGCGCATTGCTTTACATGTATGCGCAACGCAACGGCATCACGGTAGCCAAAACCGATTACCTATACCCTACCATCGCTTTGCAATATTTGGGCATAGTACCCGCCATGGTATTTATGCTTGGGCTAACAGCTGCTACATTTGCCACTACAGATTCGGCACTCACAGCACTTACCACATCCTTTTGTGTAGATTTCCTGAACTTTAACAAGCGCGGCGACGTGAACAGTAAAAAAATGGTGAACGTACGCCATTATGTGCATATAGTCTTTTCTGGATTAATGTTCTTAACTATTATAGCATTTAACGCTTTAAATAACGATGCCGTAGTTACGGCGATATTTAAGGTTGCCTCCTATACTTATGGGCCATTGTTAGGCCTATACAGTTTTGGCTTATTTGTAAGTAAAAGGCAGGTTAATGATAAACTGGTGCCATTTATCTGTTTAATATCACCGGCAGTTTGTTTCTTTCTCAGCACAGAGTCAAAAACGCTTTTGGGCGGTTATGTTTTTGATAACGAACTCATCATTGTAAATGGATTAATTACTTTTGCTGGCCTGTGGTTAAGCTCAAGTCCTAAAGTCGGGAAGACAGTAAGTCCGCAAGCAGCTTAATTGTACATTAAAACTTAAAAGAAATTTTATTGTAATATCTATCATACTTCCGGACTTAACCGAGTTGTCGGACTTTCGGACTAATAAAAGAACATGACTGGTGAAGAAAAAATAAGACAAGCATTTGAAAATAAAAACTGGCAGGAAATTAAAGTAACCGACTCCTGGCAGATCTTTAAAATTATGGCCGAGTTTGTAGACGGTTTTGAGAAACTGGCTAAGATTGGACCCTGTGTATCCATCTTTGGATCGGCCCGAACACATAACGATAATAAATATTACAAACTGGCGGAAAACACGGCACGGCTTTTAACCGAGCGTGGCTATGGGGTAATATCTGGCGGTGGGCCCGGCATTATGGAAGCAGCCAACAAAGGCGCTTACGAGGCCGGTGGTAAATCTGTGGGATTAAACATTGAATTACCTTTTGAGCAGTTTCATAATAAATATATAGACAGGGATAAGATCCTGGAGTTTGATTACTTTTTTATCCGTAAGGTAATGTTTATGAAATACTCGCAGGGCTTTATTATCCTACCGGGTGGTTTTGGTACCATGGATGAATCTTTTGAGGCCATCACCCTAATACAAACCGGTAAAATTGCTCGTTTCCCTATTGTGTTTGTAGGTGTAGATTACTGGGGCGGTTTATTTAAATGGGTAGAAGAAAAAATGCTGGCTAACGAGCATAACATCAGTGCGGATGACTTGAACCTTTACCGTGTGGTTGATACAGCAGAAGAAGCTGCCGAGCACATCTTCCGTTTCTACGATAAGTATGTGTTAAAGCCCAATTTCTAATTGGTTTAAACATAAGTAAAAGGCGCTCCGGTTATACCGAAGCGCCTTTTACTTATATACTGTTTAGGTTTATTTCAACGTAGATACTTTTGGCGCGTTGGCCACTGCATCAGGGTTGGTGGTAAGCTCAACCATATTGGTTACCTCGTCGAGCACCGCTTCTGCCGAACCTGAATAACCCACATATTTAAACCTGATATTACCATCTTTATCAATAACAAACTTAGTAGGGATACCATCTACCTTAAACTGTGATACCACTTTAGCCTGTTTACCGCCGTTATCCTTTTCATCCATTAACACATGGAATGTGTATTTATTATCGGCTATAAATTTCTTAACGCCCGGCAGGTAGTTATCACCGTTCTCCCAGGTATCAATAAACAGGAATTTCACGTTTGGGTTGTCTTTAAATTTATTAACCGCCATCTGCATGCCCGGAAAGGATGCTTTACAAGGGCCGCACCACGTTGCCCAAAAATCAACAATAACCACTTTACCTTTAAGGCCTGCCAGCGACACTTCGTTACCATCAAAATCTTTTAACGCGAAGACCGGCGCAGGGGTATTGATCATTTCTTTAACAAGCTTTGCCCTGCCCGCATCATTCTTCTGTTTATACAAGCCTGCAACATATTCATCATAACCCGCGTTGCTGCCTTTAACCTTAGAGTAAGCAACAGCAAGCTGGGCCTTTAAAATTTCTGAACCTTTACCCGCAAGTATAGATTTTTCCACAACTTCCTTTGTTTTTGCATATTGCCTGTTTGCATTTAATATCAATGCATAATGCTCGTTAATTTCTGCATCCTGATATTTCATACCGTCGTAAACCTTTTGCTGATAGGTTAGCGCTTCGGGGAATTTGCCTTGTTTGTAAAGGATAAAAGCGTAGGTATCAGCAAACATATTATACGATGCACGATTGTTTTCTTTGGCTTGTTTAGGCGTACTATACATACCGCCGTTAGCATCAATTAATGCAGCATCCAATATCTCTAACGATTGTTTAGATAAGGCAGCTGCTTCATCAAGGCGTTCGCCTTTTTCGGCAAGCGGCCAGGCCACATTATTTAATGCACCCGCTAAAGCGGTTTTGTTTTTTACCATTGGCGCCCATTTTTTATAGCCTTCCATATTACCTGCTGTAAGATATGCACCGGCAAGTTGCGAACGGAAGTTATCCTGGATGGTATTTTTTTCGTCCTTCTCCGGGTACTTAGCTATATAAGCAGCGTATAGTGCTTCTTTTTTTGCGACATCTTTTTCTTTGTTAAACTCCATACCCATTGCATTTTTAACAGCATCGCCATTGGGGAACTTTGTTTTGATAACAGCGGTTAAAGAATCAGCAGCTTTAGGATTTTTTATCCGCGTGTAAACAGCCGCGGCAGCCATCATATCTTTTTCATCGCCGCTTGCGGCCAACTTTGCTGTTTGGGCTTCCAATTGTTTCTTTGTGGCCTCTTCCTTTGAGCCGGCTAAAAGCATCAGGTAGCTAAGGCGGTATTCTTTTTCGCTTTGTGGGTACAAGGCAAATTCTTTTTTATACAATTCTGTACCCTCCGGTATATCCTGTTTTATCTTAGCAAAATATGTACCCATGCCCGATGATAGTAAATAGGCTTTGCTTGCATATGCCCCTTCAACCGGGTTTTTATCCTTATAAACCAGGTAAACATATCCTTTTTCAACATTATCGTCAACGTCTTCGCCGCTGCTTAATTTCACAAAAAATGCTTTAGCTGCTGCCGGTACGATAAATTCACCTTTTAAAACCTTACCATCAGCTTTCAGGTCAATATCGGCCGCCGGGAATTGCTTATTATCTAAAAAATAAACCACAGCAGCAGGTTTGTCTTTGCCCGCGAGCGGTGTGCCTTCGGGGTCATAAACAACCGATACCTTTTGTCCGGCAGATGGTTTTTCATCCGATAATTTTAAGTGATTTGTTTGTGCGAATGCCCTGTGCATCAACAACGCACAGGGCAACGTAAGGATAAGGTTTAATGCTTTCATAGTAAAACTAATTTTTTAGTCAATTTAAGAATTTACTTTTATTACTTCCAATACTATCTCATAATTAATAACGGATTTTAAATTATTAATCGTTAATTTACAGTAATGGACTCGCTTACTCAACCCAGGAAAAAGGCTGCACTAAGCTTTATTTTTATCACATTATTAATTGATGTTATAGGTTTAGCTATTATCATCCCCGTTTTCCCGAAACTTATTGAAAAACTGATACATGGCGATATAAGCCAGGCATCGCGCTATTCGGGTTTGCTGTTAGTGGCGTATGCGGTAATGCAATTCCTATTTTCGCCATTGGTAGGTAACCTGAGTGATAAGTACGGCCGCAGGCCTGTATTGTTGTTTTCGTTATTGGGCTTTGGGATAGATTATCTTTTCCTGGCTTTTGCCCCCACTATTGGCTGGCTGTTTGTCGGCCGTATCATTGCTGGCATTACCGGCGCCAGCTTTACTACAGCATCTGCTTATATTGCTGATGTGAGCGAACCAGAAAAACGCGCTCAAAATTTCGGGATGATCGGCGTTGCCTTTGGCCTGGGATTTATTATAGGGCCCGTTATTGGCGGCGTATTAGGTAAGATTGATACGCATTACCCTTTTTACGCCGCGGCTGCACTGGCTTTAATTAATGCCGCTTATGGCTTTTTTATTTTGCCCGAATCATTAGATAAAGAGCACCGACGCGATTTCGACTGGAAACGCGCCAACCCTATGGGTTCATTACTGCAATTAAAGAAGTATCCGGCAGTAATTGGCCTGGCTACCTGCCTGTTCATCGTTTACTTTGCCGGTCATGCTGTGCAAAGCGTATGGACTTTTTATACCATGGAAAAATTCAAGTGGACGGAAGATATTGTGGGCTACTCGTTAGGCTTTATAGGGTTAATGATAGCCCTTGTACAAGGCGGATTAATTAGGGTAGCTATACCTAAATTAGGCCAAAACCGCAGTATATGGATAGGCTTGCTACTGTATGCTTTAGGGATGTTATTATTTGGCCTGGCTAATCAAAGCTGGATGATGTTTGCCTTTATGATCCCTTACTCGCTTGGTGGTATTTGTGGCCCCGCCTTACAAGGCGTTATGACTAACGAAGTACCCAAGAATGAGCAAGGCGAGCTTCAGGGGGGCTTAACCAGCTTAATGAGTTTAAGCTCGATATTCGGCCCCTGGTTTATGACCTATGTTTTTTACTATTTTACCAGTCCTAAAGCCCCTATACATTTACCCGGCGCTCCTTACTACATAGCAGCTGTTTTAATGCTTATTGGCGCCCTGCTGGCTGTAAGAAGTTTTAAAAAAGAGAAACAATCTGTAGATAATATATCTTATAAGACCAGCGGCATACATTAATCGCCAAACATTATGACAAAAACCGTTGAACACGGAAAAGCCGCTTTAGGGTTTATTTTCATAACTATATTTATAGATGTTTTAGGCTTGGGTATTATCATACCCATTTTGCCTAAACTTTTAGAAGAGTTAGGCCATGTAGATATTAGTATGGCCAGCCAGTATAGCGGCTGGCTTACCTTTACCTATGCATCTATGCAATTTTTATTTGCACCTGTATTAGGTAACTTAAGCGATATGATAGGCCGCAGGCCTGTACTTTTATTCTCGCTTATTGGTTTCGGGGTAGATTATTTGTTTATGGCCTTTGCACCTACTATTGCGTTTTTATTTGTGGGTAGGTTTATTGCAGGTATTGCAGGTGCCAGCACCACCACAGCAACAGCCTATATTGCAGATGTAAGCAGCGGCGAAAAACGGGCTCAAAATTTTGGTTTAATAGGTGCAGCTACCGGGCTAGGCTTTATATTAGGTATTGGCCTGGGTGGTTTTTTAGGTGCGTATTGGATAAAATTACCCTTTATTGTGGCTGCAGGGTTAGCGTTACTGAATGCACTATATGGCTATTTTGTGTTACCAGAATCATTGATCATAGAAAACCGACGTAAGTTTGAGTGGAAACGCGCTAATCCGGTTGGCTCGCTTTTACGTTTAAGAAAATACTCTATGGCCATAAGTACTTTAATAACTGCTTATACTATTGTTTACATTGGCCAAAAAGCTATTGAAAGTGTACTTCCTTTTTACCTGATAGAAAAATTCCAGTGGACCCTACACAGCATTAGTGCTTTAGGAATATTTTTAGGCTTACTGATAGCTGCTATACAAGGCGGCTTTGTAAGGTGGACAATACCTAAATTTGGCTTGCGCAAGAACATACTGGCAGGCATTACCTTCTATGGCATAGGCCTTATATTTATTGCCTTTAATAATGTTGGTTGGCTAATGTATGTTTATATGATACCTTATTGCCTGGGCGGCATAGGTGGTACTGCCCTACAGGGCTTTATATCTGATAACGTGCCGGCAAATGAGCAGGGCGAATTACAAGGCGCTTTGGCCAGTTTGGTAAGTTTAACTACTATTATAGGTCCGCTGATGATGACAACCCTGTTTCACCATTTTACTAAAAAAGGGGCTTCAGTTTATTTCCCGGGGGCACCGTTTTTAATGGGTGCTATTTTGATGTTTATAGCCATTATATTAACCATACGCAGCTTTAAAAAGAAAGACCCTAACTTATTGGCTCAAAATGCACCTACTCCAAGCCACTAACTCCCCCTGATATTACAAACTTCATTACTTCTGCGGCGCTACGATCAATAGGTTTTATTTTATCTACCGATACTATAACCACCTGCCCTGCAAACGAATATGACATAGGGAAATATACCGCAACTTCGCCCGGCAGATTAAGTGCCTTCATATCTTTTTGTACCAGGAAACCAATTTTCTTTAATCCAAATTCGTTCACCTCAACTAAAACAGGTTCGTTAAATTTTTTCTCTTCGCCTACAAACGCTTCGGTAAGATCTTTTATAGATGAATAAAGGAATTTAAATAAAGGCACACGGTTTAACCAACGCATAAACCACTTTTTAATAGGATCGGTAATTACGTTGGTTACCAAAATACCGGCTATCAGTATAATTACAATTACCGTTAATATACCCAAACCAGGTACATAAAGTGGCTTACCCTGGCTATCTACTAATATTTCGGTACTTAAATTGAGCCCGGTATCTATACGCGATACAACCCAAAACATCAGGAAAAATGCAGCGCCTAAAGGCACTACGATCAATAGCCCCTTTACAAAATAATTAAGCAACGCACGGAATAATCTCTTCATTTAGCTATCTAAATCTATTCGTAAAAGTACACTCTTTTTACCCGCTGAGAAATGTTTGTTAATATTTCATACGGGATGGTGCCTATCTGCAGGGCCAATTCTTCTATACGTTGCTGTTCGTTAAATACAATTACTTCGTCTCCCTCTTTCACTTCCACGTTGCTTACATCAATCATACACATATCCATAGTGATGTTGCCAACAGTAGGCACCAGCGTACCATTAACCAACATACGGCCTATGCCATTACCAAAGGCGCGCAGGTAACCATCGGCATAACCAATACGCACGGTAGCTATTTTACCATCTGCTTTTAAACTGCCATTGCGGTTGTAGCTAACAGTTTCATTCGCTGCGATTTTTTTCACCTGCGATATAGTTGTCTTTAGTGTGGCTACAGGTTGTAAGCCGCTATCTTCGCGTGGTATGGCCGCGTCTACACCATAAAGGCCAATTCCAAGCCTAACCATATCATAATGCGCATTTCGCCAGCGTGTAATTCCGGATGTATTGCTGATGTGTTTAATAACAGTATAACCCAAAGCACTTTCTATTGCCTTATAAGCTGTTTCAAATATATTTATCTGCTGCATGGTAAACAGATCGTGCTGCTCATTATCACTGGCTACCAAATGCGAATAAACAGACTGCACGCGTATATAAGGATTGATTTCTAAAAGATCGCATAAAGTTTCCACTTCAAAGCTTTCAAAGCCAACCCGGTGCATGCCACTATCTATTTTTATGTGTACCGGGTAATTCAATATATCTTCATCCTGGGCAAATTTTACAAACTCATCCAGTAAAGTAAAACTATATATAGCAGGTTCCAACTTATTAGCTACCAGTTTATCATAAGATTCTGGCTCAGGATTAAGTACCATGATGGGTAGTGTAATACCGTTCTCCCTCAGTTCAACGCCTTCATCAGTATAAGCCACTGCTAAATAGTCAACCTTATTATACTGTAGCATATTTGCTACTTCAAATGTACCGCTGCCATAAGAAAAAGCCTTAACCATTGCCATTAGTTTGGTGCCCGGCTTTACCCTGGATTTATAGAAGTTAAGATTGTTTAAAAGCGTGTTAAGATTGATCTCCAAAACTGTTTCATGAGCTTTCTGAACAAGGGCCCTGCTTATCTTCTCGAACCCAAAACTCCGAGAGCCTTTAATAAGGATGGTTTCTTGCTGTAAATGTAATTTCTTAAGATCAAGCAGCAAAGCAGCAGTATCAGCATAAAAGTGCATTTCGGGCTGATTGAAAAAATCTTTATACGCCTGCAAAAATGTCCCCACCCCAATAAATCTGTCTACCTGTTTATTGCTAACCATTTGGGCTACCTGTTTATACAAGGCGTCCTGCTGTAAGCCGGATTGATATATATCTGAAAGGATCAACGTCTTTTTTTGATGCTGATTTTGTTGATTTAAAAAATTAAGCGCTATCTCTAACGATTGGATATCTGAATTATAAGAATCGTCAATAATAGAACAATCATTGATACCGTGTTTAAGCTCCAAGCGCATACTTACAGCCGCAAGTCCCTCAATACGGTCGTCGGCTTCTACAGGGCTATAGCCCATAGCCAGCATGGTAGCCCAACAAACAATAGCATTCTCTATAGATGCCTCATCACGGTACGGCAAAAGGCACTCTATTTCCTTTTCCTGATACATGGCCCGCATATAATATTTGCCGGATATCGTGGTTTCGCTAAAAACGTAAAGATCCACCAGGTTAAATTTACGGCTCCAGGAGAAACATTTACGCGTCTTTAACTCCTCTTTATGATTCACCAAGGCCTCGTAATTATATACAAGCTGTTTACAGTTCTTAAACAGTTTTAGTTTTTCAGAAAGCTTTTCTTCAGGCGATTCAAAACCTTCATCGTGCGCGGTGCCTATATGAGTAAGTACGCCAATAGTGGGTTGGATAACAGCTTGAAGTTTATCCATCTCTCCTACTGTAGAAATACCGGCCTCAAATATACCCAGGTTATGCGTTTCGTTTATTTGCCATACGGATATTGGCACCCCTATTTGTGAATTATAACTTTTGGGATTACGTACAATGTTTTTTTCTGGGCTCATAAGCTGGTAAAGCCATTCCTTTACAATGGTTTTGCCATTGCTACCCGTTATACCTATCACATCCAGGTTAAACTGCTTACGATGATAAGCTGCCAGGGTTTGTAGGGCAGCTAGTACATCAGCTACCACCAGGAAATTAGCATCAAACATTACTGTATCCTGCTGTTTACTAACTACAAAATTACGCACTCCGGCGGTGTAAGCCTCCGCAATAAATTCGTGTCCATCCCGCCTGCCGCCTAATGCAAAAAATAACGAACCAGTAGGATTGTTTATACGCCTGCTATCGGTAAGTAACACACTTATAGTAGCATTATTAATAACATTGCCTCCGGCATTGATGATCTGCTTAATATCGGTGATGGCATAAGAATTTTGCATAACACGAATTTGCTTATATTTCTATGAATAGAAGAATTTTTAACGAATTTTGGTTTTGATGGACGCCCCTAAAAAAGTTAAGATTACCGATGTAAATGTGGCTATGGCAAAGGCCGAACATTATTGTGCTTATCAGGAACGATCACAGCAGGAAGTGCGTAATAAACTTTACGACTGGGGGTTATGGACGGATGCCGTAGAGAACATCATTAGCAGATTGATAGAGGAAAATTTTTTAAACGAGGAGCGCTTTGCACAGGCTTACACCAAAGGCAAATTTAACCAGAAAGGTTGGGGCAAAATAAAGATCAAACAAGGCCTTAAATTCAAAAACGTATCGCCAGTATTAATAAAAAAAGCACTTTTGCAAATAGATGCCGGCGAGTACATTGACAAACTAACCCGTATATTGGATAAAAAAGCAGCCACCCTTACCGAAAAAGACGGCTATAAAAGAAAGTATAAATTACAACAGTATGCTTTAAGCCGTGGTTTTGAAACAGACCTTACCGCAGAAGTTTTGAAAAACAGCGAGTTATAAAAAACTTTAAAAAAAGTTTTATTTTTACTTGCAGAACGTTCATTTCTGTCTATATTTGCACTCCCGCAAACGCAGTAAGGCACAAGCCAAATGTTAAGCAGGAATACCAACGCGAAAGTAGCTCAGTTGGTAGAGCACGACCTTGCCAAGGTCGGGGTCGCGAGTTCGAATCTCGTCTTTCGCTCAAATCCCTTTCTAATCAAAGGGATTTATTATTAAAAGGTTAATCACCTGCTCAGATGGTGGAACTGGTAGACACGCAGGACTTAAAATCCTGTTCCCGTTAAAGGAGTGCGGGTTCGATTCCCGCTCTGAGTACAAATGCAGAGTTAAATCGCAACAAAAGGCCCTAAAATCAATGATTTAGGGCCTTTTTTCATTTAAAGCCTACTCAAAACTCGTAAATAAACACATAATTCTATTGAGTGATTCATTGAGTACATCAAAAGAAAAAAAAGACTCAATGAAAAGCTTGCAATAGATTGATATTCAAGCATGTACACTGAGTAAACATCTTGTTTATCATCGACCGGAATCCGACATTTGTTCACTTTTTTATTAAGGACTATGTTAGAAAAAAGCTTCGGTTTATTGTTTTTTCTCCGAAAACCCAAAAATTACAAATTCGGCCCGTTGCCGATCTATTTAAAGCTGACTGTTGACGGCTCACCAAAGGAGCTATCCGTGAAAAGGAAATGTTTGCCTGCGGACTGGAATGCTGCGTCCGGGCGAGTGAATGGTAAAAAAGAATCTGCCAGGGAACTCAATCATTATCTCGATTCACTGGAGCAAAAGGTATATCAAGCGAAACGAAAATTGATAGATAATGACCATGAGATAACCGTAGATGCCATTAAAGACGTTTTGACAGGTGCCGATGAGCATAAAGTTATGATCCTTGACGTGTTTGAAAACCATAACAATCAGATGAGAGCGCTGGAAGGAATCGAATTTGCAACCAATACCATAAACAGGTACGAGACCACATTAAGCCATGTAAAGGCATTTATTAAATGGAAATATTTTACGGAGGATCTGGATATCAAAAAATTAGATTATGAATTTATCGCGCAATTCTGTTTTTGGTTTAAGAGTGTTAAAAAATGCAACCATAATTCTACTATGAAATACCTGTCAAACTTTAAAAAAATTGTTTTAACCTGCGTAAAAAAACGACAGTTGGCTGCCGATCCATTCTCTGATTTTAAATTCAGCAAAAAGCCGGTAGAAAAGGTAGCATTAACGGATTATGAGTTAAAAAAGATCAGGGAGATGCATATTTCATTAGATCGTTTAGAACACGTACGCGACATATTTCTTTTTAGCTGTTATACGGGTCTCTCCTACGCAGATGTGGAGAAATTAAAGCACAGCGAGATCGTGAAAGGAATGGACAATGAGTTTTGGATATTTACCCACCGACAAAAAACCAATAGCCTTACAAGGGTGCCTTTACTACCAGAAGCAAAATTCATTATTGAAAAATACAAGAGCAATCCAAAGTGTTTATACTCAGGCTTAGCTCTTCCTGTTTTGAGCAATCAAAAAATGAACTCTTATCTAAAAGAAATTGCGACAATAGCGGGTGTTAGTAAGGATCTGACTTTTCATATTGCCAGACATACGTTTGCCACAACGATTACATTGAATCACGGAGTGCCAATTGAAACTGTATCTAAAATGCTCGGACATTCCAACATTAAGCAAACCCAACACTATGCAAAACTCACGGATAAAAGGATAAGTGACGATATGCTAGAACTAAAATTGAAACGAGAAATGTGCGTTCCATAACAATAAGATTAGCAGGTTTGAGGGTACGAATCCCTATCTCTCCGCCGATAACATATCAAACAATTCAAAAACGCCTTAAATGCATCATTTAAGGCGTTTTTTGTTTTAAGACCTACCCAAAATATTCAATTAATCGCATTCTTCTGGTGACCTATTTGTGACCTGTAACGCGTCAAGCCTCTTAGGTCACCAGAAAGCTTATAAAGCGTTAAAGATCAACTTGTTCAGCTATTATTAAAAAGCAAAACACCGCCAACGGCAGCAAATCTCAAAAGCTTATTGCTTGGCAAAGAAGAAATCTCGCCAGATAAAATGCTTGTCCCCATATTCGAGCATCACAACAACCAGGTAAAGGCATTGCTTGGCAAGGAATTTTTAAAAGGCACTTACGACCGATACCAAACCAGCCTGAAGCATACCAAAGATTTCCTGATGTGGCAATATAAAATAAGTGACATTGCCATCACGCGTATCGATCATGAATTCGTCATGGCTTATGATTTT